>Ga0228652_1000012_pt1 | contig 393368 bp, 329 predicted proteins | sample 64DmetaG_FD_183030 | JGI IMG/M metagenome (GOLD analysis project Ga0228652, IMG submission 183030) | Seawater microbial communities from Monterey Bay, California, United States - 64D | ecosystem: Environmental > Aquatic > Marine > Coastal | place: USA: California | collected 2016-10-05
GCACAGTCATGCCTCGCGCATACGTGGCGACGGTCTTATCATCCAAGCCGGAGAAGCGCCGCTTGGCGAACGCATAAGTTGTTCGGTCAACGCCAACTATACAGATCAGAACGACCGCACGATATCAGCCGCCGCGACTGCCGCGGCGGCCTCACAGGCCTCACATCTTGTCGCGCAACACGCCCAGCAGTCGGACAGCGGTGGCGCTACCGTCAGGTTGACCGGTCGCATCCAGCACCGACACGATGGTCTGTTCGCCCCGACCGGCAAGCTTCACACGGTACTGAGCCGCTTCGGCACGCTTGTCGCCGCCGAACATCCGGCTGAAGAAACCGGGTTGCTCGTTCTGAACGCCGGTGTCGGTATCGACATAGCGAACAAAGTATTCACCCGCGCTACGATCGCGATCGTCCACCGAGAAACCACCCGAATCCAGGGCAATGCCCACTCGACGCCATGCGCGGTCGAACGACTCACCGACGCGCAGAGTAGCGCCTTCGGCCGTGACCAATTGAACCGCTGGCTTCTGCGGTGTCTGCTCGGCTTTCGCCACGACGCTACGAGCGCGTTCGATGTCGGTACCCAAGAAAACCATCAAGCGGGCCAGCATGGCCGCGTTCAGACCAGGGTCTTCCGGCGCATGGGTCCATTCGACCTGGCCGTTGTCGCTGCCGAACCGCTTCTCCAGCATCTTGCGATGGCTGATGTAGATTTCAGTGCGGTTGCCCACGCGCTCGACGCGCGTGCGGAATTTCTCGCGTTGGCCGCTGTCGTAAGCGCTTTCGAGCAATACGCCCAAAGCCTGGCGCAGCCAGCTTTCGGGAATGTTGGCCCGGTTCTCGGCCCAATTGGTCTCGATCAAGCCGGCCTTGGGGCTGTTCTGCTCGAGCGAGAAACCCGTCTCGGTCCAGAAGTCGACCACGCGCGGGAACAACTCTTCGGGCGGACGGTCGATGACCAGCCAGCGCAGATCGCCATCGCGCTCGACCCGCATTTCATTGCTCTGGGGCAAGACATTTGATTGCTGTGCCGTGGCGTTCTGGCGGACAGTTTGAGTCTGGCCCTGATTCTGGAAGTCGGAAAACGTAGCCGTACCGGCCGTATTGGCGCGGTAGCGGGGATCGTTGGCCGCCTGAGTCAAGTCGGGGGGAATGCTCAAGGGATCGCGCCGGGGCGCGGTGCTCTTGTAGTCGATGGATTCTTCTCGACCCATGAACTGATTCACGCTGCTGCAACCGGCCAGCATCAGCATGGCCATCAATGCCGAAACGCCGGCATGACGAGTATTCATACGCATCCTCACAATATAGGGGAAAGCACGCAGGCGCTGTGAATTACAGCAGTCCCGCGTCGTCGAGCGCCGAACGCACCGTCTCGTGGTGCGCGACGCTCAAGTCCGTCAAGGGCAAGCGCATGCCCAGCGGGGTGTTGTGCAACTGGGCAAGTGCCCACTTGACGGGAATCGGATTGGCTTCGACAAAAAGTGCTCGATTTAGACGCGCCAGCCTGGCATTGAGTTCGCGAACCCGAGCGACATCGCCCGCGAAGGCGGCGGCACACAGATCGTGCATCAAGCGCGGCGCGACGTTGGCGGTGACCGAAATATTGCCACGCGCACCCAACAGAATCAGCGCGGCTGCGGTGGGATCGTCACCGCTATAGACTTCGAAATCGGGCCGTACGGCGGCCAACTCGCGCAGCAACAAACCACCACGGGCGATATCGCCCGTGGCTTCCTTGATGCCCATGATGTTGGGGATCGCGGCCAGGCGCAGCGTGGTCTCGATGGACAGATCGGCAACGGTGCGACCCGGTACGTTGTACAGCACGAACGGCAGATCGACCGCTTCGGCGATCGTCTTGAAATGACGGAACAAGCCCTCTTGCGTGGGACGGTTGTAATACGGCACAACCGTCAAGCCCGCTTGAGCACCGACTCGCAGCGCATGCTGCGACAGTTCGATCGCTTCATGCGTCGAGTTCGCGCCCACGCCAGCGATCACCGGAATACGGCCTGCGGCGTGTTCGACGGCGATGCCGATCAGCTCGGCATGCTCGTCCATCGTGACAGTGGGCGACTCGCCCGAGGTGCCGACAACCACCAGCGCATCGGTTTTTTCCGCGACGTGCCAATCGATCAACTTGCGGTAACCCGCCAGATCGAGCGAGCCATCGGGAAACATGGGCGTCACCATGGCAACCATGCTGCCTTGGAAAGTAACGCCTGCGGGTGGTACGGCAGAGGCCATGTGAGCACACTCCAGAAACGGCCGAGCCCGGGTCGGGCAGGGTCGGATATCGAACGACGGATTAAACCGGGCAGTTTACGCCAATCTGCCCAAGACGTATCGGACCAAGCTTAATCGAGCTAGACGAACCAGAAGACGATCCAGCGCCCCAGGGCCAGCAGCGGCGCGAGCAAGGTCCATAGCACGCCGGTGGCCAACAGCACCAACACAATGATCAAACCGTAAGGTTCAATCTTGGCGTATTGCCAAGCCAATCGATGCGGCAGCAGGCTGAATGCGATTCGTCCGCCATCCAGAGGCGGCAGTGGAAACAGATTGAGCGCCATCAGCACCAGATTCACCTGCACGCCCGCCAAGGCCATTTGCGCCCAGAACGACTCGGCATCGTAATTGGAGAATCGCAAGGACACGGCCCAGGCAATGGCCATGGCGAGGTTGGATGCAGGGCCGGCCAATGCCACCCAGGCCATGTCTCGTTTGGGCGAGCGCAAGCGGTTGAAATCGACTGGCACCGGCTTTGCCCAACCGAACAGCAAGGGCGGTGCCCCGGCCAGCTTGGACATCAGCAGAATCCCCAGCGGCACGAGAATCGTGCCGACCGGATCGATATGCTTGAGCGGGTTGAGCGTCACGCGCCCCAGTTGCCATGCCGTGGGATCGCCCAACATGCGTGCAACGTAGCCGTGCGCAGCCTCGTGCAAAGTGATCGCGAAGATGACGGGGAGCGCCATCACCGTAATGAGTTGAATGAGTTCGTTCATGTGCGGCGATTGTACGCTGGGAACAAGTCAGCTTATGGCGTGTGTCGGCATCTGGCCGAATGGGTTCTTTCTGGGCCGACGAACGGCGTCGACCCCAAGCTTCGTTAAGCCGATGCGAACCGACTTGGGCCGTTAGTCGTTAGTCTAGACCCAGGGAAGCAGGATCCCCCCCGCCCCGTCGGATCACCACAGGAGGGTCTTCGACCAGATCGATCACCGTGGTGGGTGTAGCAGGGCACGCACCGCTATCGAGCACCCCCATCAACACCCCTTTGAAGCGCTCGGCGATGTCTTGCGCATCATTGAGCGCATCGGTTTCGCCTTCCGGGATCAGGGTCGTGGATAACAAGGGAGCGCCGAATTGCTCGAGCAAGCCAAGGGTGACTGAATGCTGGGGAATTCGAATACCAATAGTACGCCGTGAGGGATGCGACACTCTACGGGGCACTTCTTTCGTGGCCTCCAGGATGAATGTCCACGGGCCAGGCGTGGCGGCTTTCAGCAACCGGTACTGCCGATTGTCGATTTTCGCGAACAGGGCGATTTCGGTCAGGTCGCGGCACAAGAGCGTCAGGTGGTGACGGTCGTCCAGACCGCGCACTCGCCTGAGCGCTGTCGCTGCATCGCGATCATCCAGCCTCGCGATGACGGCATAAGACGAGTCGGTGGGTACGGCCAGCAAACCACCTTGTTCGATCAGGCCAGCGGCCTGTTTGATCAATCGCGGCTGCGGGTTGTCGGGATGAAGGTCATAGACGATGGTCATGCGTCGATCCTAACACCGTAAGGCCGACCCTGCCTACCACCCGGCCGGCACATTAATTGGCCACGATGTTGCCCTGAATGGCCTCGACGATGTCGCAGCCGTGCGCGATGGCGATATGAACCGCATCCCGGGGACTGTCGGCGTGGTCGCCGTCGGCGAATGCCGGGGGCATGAAGGGTTCGCCGTGACGTTGAATCATATCGGCCGGTGCGACAGTAACCGATGCGACAAAGCGCGGTCCGTTTCCTTGATCGTCGAGCCGCTCGACCTGCGCCGTCAATAAATAACCTTTGTAAACCGTGTTGTTGCGATGCACTAAGAGCCTCCCTGATGGCCTTGACCGTGCGCGCCTGGCCCCATGGCCTACAGCGCGCGACGGCATCTGCGCGGAACAACCGCCGTGACTCTTCACGACATCCGACCCCACATCGTAGCGCTGTTGCCACGCGCCGATTCACTGAATTAACACCGAATTGACCCGATAGGTAACGTTTGGTATTCTCGTTCCACTTTACAGAACTCGAGTTCCGATTTTCGGAACAATTAAGATTTTGAGTATTCTCGTCAACGTCCAACGCGTGCTGCAACGCTACGCCGAAGGCGCGACCTGCTTGAGTTTCAGCCAGGTCGCGGCGCAACTGGCCTTACCGAAAAGCTCGGCTTCGCGGCTGCTGTCGCACATGCACGCCTACGGTTTGCTGGAACAGGACGCCACCACCCGCCGCTATCGGCTGGGCGCATTGGTGGTGCAGGCGGTTCGCGCCAGCGTTCCGGCCACCCCCTTGGACGATGCGTGCCGGACGGTATTGACCAAGCTCTCCAGTGCATCGGGCTACACCGCCTATCTGTCGACCCTGGTGAATCAGGAAACGGTGGTGCTGCAACGCTTGAATGGCTCGCATCCGATGCAGGTGCTGGCGCCGCCCGGTGCGCGTCGGATGGCATCCGGTACGGCCATGGGCCGCGCCATGCTGTCGCGCTTGCCCCAAAGCGCGTTCGATCGTCACTACGGTGCGGTCGGATCGGCCCCGATACCCTATGAAGGCCCCGGCACGCCGCGCACCCGCGACGACTTGGCCGCACGCGTCGAGCAAGCGCGACGCGCACGCTGCGCGGTCGCCATCGACGAAGCCATGCCGGGTATCGGTGCAGTGGCCGCAGCGGTACGCGATCCCCTTTCCGACGAAGTGCGCGGCCTGTGCGTGTCCTTCGTGTCGGGCCAGCACTCGGTCGAGGACATCGAGCGATTGCGTCAATTGCTGGTCGATGAAGTGGGGGCACTGGGCCGACGCATCGGCGACACGTATTGGCAGATCCCGCCAACCGATAACGATCATTCCGCATCAGTTTCACAGCCTGTCTTCACATCATGAACCTTCTTCTTCTGAGCAACTCCAGCAGCGAAGCCGGATATCTCGTCCACGCCAAGCCTGCCATTGCCGAACTGTGCGCGGGCTTGCCAGCCGGTGCGACCGCAGCGTTCCTGCCCTATGCCGGCATCACACGCGATTGGGACACCTACACGGCGATGGTGACCGACGCCCTGGCAGATCTGCCCATCGCCATCGAAGGCGTACACCGTAGCGACGACCCGGTCGCACTGATCCAGACGTCGCGCCTGATCATCGTGGGCGGTGGCAACACCTTCAATCTGTTGCGCGAGACGCGCAACGCGGGCCTTCTGCCCATCATTACCCAGCGGGTGCGCGCGGGCGAAGCGGCCTATCTGGGCTGGAGCGCAGGCTCGAACCTGGCATGCCCCACCATCCGCACCACCAACGACATGCCGATAGCCGATCCTGGCGGTCTCGACGCCCTGTCGCTCGTACCTTTTCAGATCAACGCCCACTTCACCGACGCCCACCCGCCCGGCCACCGAGGCGAGACGCGCCGCCAGCGGCTGGCGGAATTCTGCACGCTGAATCCGACCGTGCCGGTGCTGTGCCTGCCCGAAGGCAGCGGCTTGCGTGTCGAGGGCCGCTGCCATGCGCTGACCGGCCCGCACGATGCGCTGTGGATGCATGGCACCACGAATCCTAGCAACCTGCCACCTGGCTCTCTGGATCTGCCCCTATGAAACAAGTGATCGACACCATAGAACTGCTTTCGTCGGCGAGCGTCGATGGCCAGACTGTGGCTCAGGCATTGCGCGCCGCCGGTGACTGCACGGTCGAGGTGACCACCCTGGCCCGCGACGGCCTGTCCACCGATTTCCTGAGCATCGACATTCCTGGCAGCGACCCCGACGCCCCGCAAATGGGCATCGTCGGCCGCTTGGGCGGCATTGGCGCTCGCCCAACCGTGACGGGCTTGGTATCGGACAGCGATGGTGCAGTCGTGGCCATCGCGGCGGCCTTCAAGCTGATGGCCATGGCCCGCGCGGGCGACGTATTGCGCGGCACCGTGCGTATTCGCACGCACATTTGCCCGCGCGCCGGCACCCGCCCCCATCATCCCGTGCCCATGATGCGCTCGCCGTTTCCGATGCGCGAGATGATGTCCTACGAAGTCGATCCCAAGATGCAGGCGATTCTGTCGGTGGACACCACGCGCGGCAATCGATTGGTGAATCATCGCGGCGTGGCGCTGACGCCGGTCGCCAAACAAGGCTATCTGTTGCGCATTCCCGATGTGATGCTGGACATCATGAGCTGGACCAGCGGCGAATTGCCGGTCACGCTGCCATTGACCACGCAAGACATCACGCCTTACGAAAATGGCCTGCACCACGTCAATTCGCTGATGCAGCCCACCATCGTGACCGACGCCCCCGTCGTGGGTGTCGCCCTCACCGCGCAAAGCGCCGTGCCGGGATGCGCCACGGGCGTCACGAATGCAGTCGATGCCGATCTGGCGATGCGCTTCTGCATCGAAGCCGCGAAGATGTTCGGCGACGGCACGCTGCGCTTCGTGGACGAAGCCGAATGGCAGGCCTTGCAAAGCCGTTATGGTTCGCTGGCCCACCTGCAAACGGTCGGTCGGGAGCCGTCGGCATGAAGCCGTCCGTCCGTCTGGCGTTTTTCACCATCGGCGAATCGCCCCGCGTGGACGTGATGCCGGACATGCGACGCATCTTGGGCGAGCATGTCCAGATCGACGAGTTCGGCGCACTCGATGGCCTGACACCCGAGGCGCGCGCAGCCCTGGCGCCGCGCGCGGGTGCTTATCGTTTTGCCACCCGGCTGGCCGACGGTAGCGCCATTGAGTTGGACCGCGACCTGACCGAAGTCCGTTTGGCCGAGGTCATGCGCAAGGCCGATGGCGCGGGCTACGACGCGCTTGTGCCGCTATGCACCGGCACCGCCCTGCCCCCCATGAACACCTTGATGATCGAGCCTCAGCAAGTGGTCGATCACGCCCTGGTGGGACTGACCCGCCATTGCCGCAAGCTGGGCATCGTGGTTCCCCTGGCCGCTCAGGTCGAGCACTTTCATTTGCTTGCCCCCTTGCCGTGCGATACCGCGCTGGTGCATGCCTCGCCCTACGACGATGCCGACACGGCACGTCGGCGACTGGTTGAAGCCGGGCAGCAGCTGCGCGATTGCGATCTGATCGTCATGCATTGCATGGGCTACCAGGGCTGGATGCGCGACGTGCTCTCGCAGGCAGCCGGTGCGCCCACCTTGCTGGCCAATCGCCTGGTTGCAGCCTGCTTGTCCCAAATGTTCGAACCGGCCAACGAGCCGGGCTGAATTCATAACGATTCCACCCTTTATCCGGAAGAGACATCCTCCCTTTCACCTGTTTCGAGATGACCGCCATGACTTCGTCTTTGTTTACCCGCGCTGCCGGCGCATTGATCGCCGCTGCCGCATTCACCGCCCCTGCTCAGGCTGCCGATGCCTGGAAGCCCAACAAACCCGTGCGCCTGCTGGTCGGTTTCGCACCGGGCGGCTCGGCCGATACGCTGGCACGCCTGCTGGCCGACCCGCTGGGCAAGCGTCTGGGCACCCAGGTCATCGTCGAGAACCTGGCTGGCGCAGGCGGCAACATCATGGCCTATCGTCTGACCCAGGCACAGCCCGACGGCTACACCATCGCCATCGCTGCCGCAGGTTCGCTGGCCATCACGTTCGCCATCAACCCCAGCACCAACTACAAGCCGACCGACTTCACGCCGATCACGATGGCCGCTACCCAACCTAACGTCGTCATCGTCAACAACGACGTTCGCGCCACCAACATCGCCGAATTGACGGATTACATCAAAGCGACCCCGGCAGCCACTTACGGCACCGCCGGCGTCGGCATCTCGAATCACCTGATCGCCGAAACCATGCTGCATCGCATGGGCGTGAAGATGGAGCATGCCGCTTATCGTGGCGCGGCACCGGTCATCACCGATCTGCTGGGCGGCCACATCGCCATGACGGTGGACAACATTTCGACCGCCGCCCCCTTGGTCAAAGAAAACAAAGTCCGCGCGATCGGCGTGACCTCGATGACCCGCGCACCGCAACTGCCCGACGTACCGACCCTGAACGAACTGGGCCTCAAAGGCTTCGACATGCCAACGTGGCAAGGTATTTTTGGCCCGGCCAAATTGCCCAAGGACGTGGTCGATGCGTATTACGCCGCCATGCAAGACGTGCTGAAGGATTCCAGCACCATCGAGAAGATGGCCACCTTGGGCTCGCAGCCGGTGACGGGTGTCACGCCTGCCGAGTTCGACAGCTTTTTGGCCAACGATCGCAAGCAGTGGGCCGATACGGCGAAGGCCGCGAACATCTCGCTGCAATAACGCGAGTGGCACCAGTCGTCACCTCGAGGGCTGGCGACTGAGCTGCGGGCCAATAATCGGCCGATCTGTCTGGGTAGCCCCCTGGCAGATCGGCCGATTGTCATTGGATCGCGCGCTCGTATTCAACTCGTATTCAACTTGTATTCAGAACACCTGCCCTCAGCGGCTTTCCTCTGATGGTTTAAAATCTGGCCTCACGCTTTTTCTCCTGGTCTGCTCATGCTCGCTCGCTCTGTTCGCTGGACTCGACTCGGCGCCGTCTGTGTGCTCACGCTTGCACTCGCTGCATGCGCGGTTCGTGGCGGCGCGGTAACCCCTGCCGGTGCGGATGAGTGCGAAGTCAGCTACAACGCGGGCTTGCGCAACACCAGCTGGGTCGAACTGAAAAACATCGCATTGCGTGCTGCTGAAGACCACTGCACGTCGCTCGGCCGTAAATTGGTGGATCCTCGCGTCACCTCCAACGGCGCAACCGGCCTGATTCCCAAAAAAGCCACAGTGCGCTTCAGCTGCCAGCCCGTGGCCGCAGCAAAATAAGCACCGCTCCCCAGCGATACACCTCCAGTTGCACTTGGATTGTTGCAACTTGAGCGAAGTTCGACCATACTTGGTGCCTGATCTGTCATCGCACAGTCAAATTCGTTGCCCAAACTAATCTAAGAAAGCAACGATTATCCGATCCGGATGACCTGTTGGTCATCCTTATCTCATTAGCAGTCATAACCAGAACCGCTGCTGGCAAGGCGCATATCGCCATGCCCAAGCGACAAGACGCTCGCGTTCAGTTTTGCCTCGTCTCACGCCCGTTGCCGCTCATTTGGCGACACATGGCGAGCGCCTGATCTGCACGCGGGTTGTAAAAATAGGAATAATCATGAAAGCCATTACTCAACGCGACCTCGTTCGCCGCGCCCGTCAACATCATCTCGACTGCCCTATTCGCGTAGGCGATACCGTTCATCTGCGACTCGCCGATGGCACCGCCAGCCGTAGCGTCGTCATCTACGACACGCCGTTCCTGGGCGAAGTCACCTATACCGCCGACGACACCGAGCGCGGCTTGCGCGCCCGCTTCTCCGAAACCGCCGTTCATGCCGTCGAATCGCTTTGGCCTGCCAGGCACGGCACTTGCTGAGCTGATCCGTCCGCCCTAGAAATGCGTACCGATTGTGTGCGCGCCATCAGGGCCTCAGTACGACCGGTCCGCAGAATGAACGCTTCGCTTTGCAACATCCCTCCTCGCCTCACCGTCATGGCGGTCGACGACGAAGAAACCATCCTCAGTTTGATCGTCGAATTGCTCCAAGACCTGGGTTACACCCCGGTCTTTGCCAGTCGAGGCGATTGCGCCCTGGCATTGCTCGCCCAAGCCTCCCAACTCGATTTACTGATCACCGACATCCGCATGCCCGGTATGAGCGGCATCGAGCTGGCCGAGCGCATTCGGCGTGACAGACCGGAATTGCCGGTTATTTTCGTGACGGGCTATGCCGCCGAATTTCAAGCCAGCGACCGGCGACTGCCGGAACGCACGACTCTGCTGACCAAGCCGTTCACGCTGGATGCACTGGCTCAGACAGTGCATCGCATGATGGCTACCGCTCACTGAGCGACATCGTCGGTCCGGGCTTGTTTACTGCGGCGCATTCCCAGCACGGCAAATCCCCCGCCAGTGGCCAGCATGGGCACCGACAGCAGCAGCAATGCGCTGACGCCGGTCGCCAGCCAACTGACGATCAGCACAACGAAGATTGCCAGCATGGGCAGTGAAATCAGGATGAAGGCGTCGAGCGGTGCTTTGCCAGTCATATATGGAAGAACCTGTATGAGGCGGGCCCGATCGGCAGGCTGCACAATCGGCCCCGCAAAACCTGGGATTATAGATAGGGCGATGCCAGCCAGATCAGCTTGTTGCGCAGGCGCTTGAAAAACGGCAGTTTATAGAGCGTGCCCAGGGTGACCCGGTTGCCAGACAACATCAAACGATCGACGCGCGCGCCCAGCCATTGCGCCACCGCCGTATCGTAGATCTCGGAATCCAACTCGAAATTGAGGCGCAAACTGCGGGGGTCCAGATTGGACGACCCGACATAAGACCATGCATCATCGACCACCATGATCTTCGAATGGTCGAACGGCCCGGTGGCCCGCCATACGCGACAACCCGTACGTATCACCTGATCCAACTGCGCGGTCATGGCGCAATCGACCAGTTTCAGGTTATTGGCGCCTGGAATCACGATGTCCACCACCACGCCGCGACGTGCGGCAGTAGCCAGCGCGCCGATGAGCGTCACATCGGGTAGAAAATACGGCGACTGGATGCGCACTCGCCGTTGCGCGACGGCCAATGCACCCAGCAGCATTTTGTGCGTGCTGCCGATATAGCGGTCTGGGCCCGTCGGAACGCAACGCATGGGCACATCGCCGGTCAGCAGGTACGACGGGTCTTGCCGCGCTTCGCCCTCAGGCGATCTGAACCAGGGTTCGCCAGTCAGGCGCTCGCCCGTGGTGAGATCCCAATCGTGTGCAAAAACCGACAACAACTGATGGACGACTGGCCCGGCCACATAAAAATGCGTGTCTTGAGCCGGTGGCACACCGTCGCCCTGGTCGACAAAAGCGCGACGGATGTTCATACCGCCAGTGAAGCCGGCCAGCCCATCGACGACCAGAACCTTGCGATGGCATCGCAGATTGGCGTAGGGCATGCGCAAGAAGAACAGCGGATTGGGATTGAATAGCGCTGCGGCCACTTTGCCGCGATTCAAGCGAGTGACGATGGTTGGCATCGAATAACGGACGCCGACCGCATCGATCAACACGCGCACCTCGACGCCGCGCTCGCGCGCCTCGATGAGCGCGTCGGCAATTTCACGTCCCACCGAATCGTTGTCGAAAATATAGGTTTGCAGGGCGATGGAGTGCTCTGCCCGCCGGATGGCCTCCAGCATGGCCTGGTACGTCTCGCTCCCGCCATCGAGCGGGCGCACGACATTGCCGCCCGCGATATTGAAACGGCTGATCCGGTTCCCCAGGGTACGCAAGGAGGCGAACTGCGGGCCGCAGCGCGCCACCAACGCGTCCATCGGCACCTGCTGGACGTAAGCCTGTTGCAGCATCACCTCCTCGCGTATCAAGCCCTTGCGAGTCGGCCGCACTCGATTGATACCCGCGATCAGATAGAACAGCGCCCCGAAGAGTGGGGAGAAAACGGTGATGCCCACCCATCCGATAGCGGCCCGCACGTCGTGCTTGGTCATTGCCGCGTGTACGGCCGCGACCGTTCCGCCAATCACGCTGATGGCGAAAACGATGTATGGCCAGTACTGCTCGATGAGCGTGCGCAAGGCATCCATAAGCGTGCGATAGAGGTGAGCGTTTGGCGGCGACGCCGCCCCGAACCCGCTAGGATAGCAAGGCTGCAACAAAACGGAGCCAGACTGCCATCGAAGCGAAGTGCCAGATCGATTTGACGGCACCGATTTCTATGCTAATATCTCGCTTCTTCGAAGGTCAGCGGTGGCTGTAGCTCAGTTGGTAGAGCCCTGGATTGTGATTCCAGTTGTCGTGGGTTCGAGCCCCATCAGCCACCCCAAAAATTCTTACGGCCCCCAGCAATGTGGGCCGTTTGCATTTCAGCGGTCGAAATTCGAAGCCTCATAATCAGCGCGTTACATCAGCGCGAGATCCCTATGGCTTTTTTCGACGGAAGCTTTCGTCCGACACCGACGATCAGCAGCGGCAAGCCAGCTGCCATCAGCGCAATTCCCAAACTGGTGAACGTCCAGTCAGACTGACTCATTCCGATAGTCGAGAAAGTCAGACCGCTGCATAGCAAGGGAATGGAGGCGACACTCAAATAAAAACTGCCGCCACGCTCTCACGACGTAGCGGCAGCGTCCTTCCAGGAGACCTTAGAACGTGTATTGCGCGTTCACGCCGGCATACCATGCACGGCCCGGAGCGGGTTCGTAATAACGGTCGTTACCGTCACCCACGATGACCGAGCCGATGTACTTTCTATCGAACACGTTTTCCAGACGAACCATCTGGGCGAACTGCCAGTCACCAACGTTCTGCGTGAACTTGGCACGCAAGTTCATGACGGCATACCCAGGTGCCGGGCGCGCCTCGTTGCCATCATTGACATAAACTTTGCTGCGGTACAAACCCTCAGCACCTAGGCTCGCCCAGGTCGCGGGCCGGTACACCAATTCACCGAACAGCGTGGTAGCGGGCACACCCGGCAGACGATTGCCCTTGCGGATGCCGCTATTGCCTTCGTAGACGTCCGCGTCATACTCGGCGCGCAGGTGCGATACCGCCAGGCTCGCCGTTACCGTACGAGTCAAGTCACTTTCCAGACCCAATTCGACGCCATGGCGTTTGGTTTGCGCGGCGTTTTGGAAAGTCGAGCGTCCGAAAAAGGTGCCGCCGTTAACGATCTCGTCCTTGGTACGGATTTGATAGAAAGCCAGGTTGGCGCGAGTGCTCGAGCTCAAGCGCGCCTTCAAGCCAGCCTCGATCTGCGTGCTTCGCGACGGACCGAGTCGGCTATTGACACCCGATCCATCACGCGAATAAGCAAGTTCGGCCTGAGTCGGGGTCTCGAAGCCAGTACCCACGCTACCGTAAACGTGCAGATTGGGATTGATGGCATACATGGCACCGAATGCCGGCGTCAGGCGCGAATAGCTTTCAGAGCCGCTGTCGTTGCCGTTGGCCAGATAACGATCATCGACGTCGATTTTGACCGTGTTGTAGCGCAGGCCCGCCTGCCAAGTCCAATCGCCCAAGGCCCAATTGGCTTGCAGGTAAGGATCGATACTGGTGGCGGTATCGATTTCTTTGCGCCGCTCGCGCCCTTTGACACCCACGGTCGAACCGATGAAATTCTCGTATCCACGCCGATCATCGCGGCTGCGATCCATATCGATACCGCCGATGACTTGCAGGTCGCCCGACGCTGCCGACACCGGTTGAATCCAACGCACGCCACCACCGAAAAAGGTGCGCGAGAAATCCACCACGCCACCAGCATGATTGGGGTTGTTGCGTTGTGGCGCTTCTGGAAGCGACAAATACTGAAGTACGTCTCGACGACCGCCGTACAAGTTGGCCTGCAAGGTGCCTGTGCCCACCTGCCGCTCGTAATTGATGCCAGCCTGATGATTGTCGATACTTTTGCGCGTATTGAATCGCTCAGCGAAGGCGGCAACCTTGCGCGGATCTTCGCTATAGCTCTCCCAAGTCACACCCAACGGATCTTGCGTGCTCTTCTGCCGCAAACCGTTATAGACAATGGACAACGTGCTGTCGTCGTCAGGCGCCGTGGTGATCTTGGCAAACGCCTGATCGCGCCGCGCTGCGCTGTGGTCGCGATAACCATCGGTATCGAAGCGCGAGGCGTCCAATACGAAACCCACGCCCTGCTGTTCGCCCTCGGCACCCAATCGGTATTTACGGGTTCCGAAACTGCCGCCCATCACCTCGGCATTGACGCGCGGACGGCCTTTGCCATCGCGCGAGAACATCTGAATCACACCACCCGCGTTGCTGCCATACACCGTTGCCATCGGGCCGCGCAACACTTCGAAGCGATCGGCCAAGTCCAGATTGAACGAGGCCGCCTGCCCCTGCCCGTCCGGCGTGCTGGCCGGAATGCCATCGGCGATCAGTTTGATGCCACGCACACCGAACGCCGCACGCGATCCAAAACCACGCGACGAAATCTGCAAGTCCTGCGCATAGTTCTGCCGATTCTGAACGACCAGACCCGGGACGCGCGACAGCACTTCGGAAGCATTCACACCCAATTGACCGTCGGCGATTCGCCCGCTGCTGACCACATCGACCGACATCGGCACATTGAAGCTGGCCACTTGCGCTCGGGTGCCTGTGACTACGATGGGTTCGAGCGTGACGGGTTGGGGGGATTGGGCCTGTGCGGCGGCGCAGGTCAGCGCGCTGACCACACCGACGGATAGATATCGTCGTGACATGAAACTCTTGGAGAAGATGAAAAAAGAGGATGCACCGGACTGCGTTGTTGCGGATCAGCACGTGAGCATCTCAAACAGTTTAGACGAAATGTTGCAATGCCACGGTTTGAGGTGCCGCATTGCAACACGATGAAGGGAGAATGAAAGACTGGGCACGCCGATTGCTATTGCGTCGCCTGGTTGCGTTCCGACGTACTTGCTTACTATGGTGGTACGTGTGGTTCGTTAGGATCGTTACAATCTTCCGGCTCCCCCGGATTCCTTCTATTCATCCAAAAAAGTCCTGTGTCCACGAAAAAACTCAGCTCCATCTCGCCTGTGACCTTCTTCGGGTCAGCGGTATTGGCGCTCGCATTGATTGCGTACGCCAGCATCAACCCCGACCACGCCGCCGCTCAGTTCAAGGTGGTCAACGACTGGATCGTCTCCGAGGCGGGATGGTTCTACCTGCTGGCCGTGGGCTTCTTCGTCGTCTTCTTGATTGGCCTGGCCATCAGCCAGCTGGGGCGTATCAAGCTGGGGCCCGATGAATCGACCCCTGATTACTCGTACGGCACCTGGCTGGCCATGCTGTTTTCGGCAGGCATGGGTATCGGTATCGTGTTCTACGGTGTGGCCGAACCCATCATGCACTTCTCGACGCCGCCCGAAGCCGATCCAAGATCGATTCAAGCGGCGCGTGACGCCATGGAAATCACCTTCTTCCATTGGGGCGTGCATGCCTGGGCCATTTATGCCCTGCTGGGTATGAGCCTCGCGTACTTCGGCTTTCGCAAAAACTTGCCGCTGACGCTGCGGGCGGCGTTTTTCCCATTGATCGGCAATAAGATCAATGGCCCGATCGGCTCGCTGATCGACATCTTTGCCGTGGTGGGCACCCTGGCCGGTCTGGCCACGTCGCTCGGCTTGGGCGTTGCTCAGTTGAACGCCAGCATGAGCTATCTGTTCGATTTGCCCCAATCGCTGAACATGCAATTGCTGCTGATCGCGATCGTGACGGTGCTGGCCACCATTACTGTGGCAACCGGTTTGGATAACGGCATCCGCCGTCTGAGCGAGTTCATCATCCTGCTGTCGTTCCTGTTGATGCTGGCCCTGCTGATCCTGGGTCCGACGGCCTTCCTGTTGCAGGCTTTCGTCGAGAACATCGGCCTGTATCTGAATGGATTCGTCGCCCGCACCTTCCATACCTTCGCCTACGAGCCTTCGGAATGGGTGGGCGAATGGACGCTGTTCTACTGGGGCTGGTGGATTTCCTGGTCGCCTTTCGTCGGTTTGTTCATCGCACGCATCTCACGCGGCCGGACAATTCGCCAGTTCTTGCTGGGCGTGCTGTTCGCGCCGGCGGGTTTCTCGTTCATCTGGTTCACCATCTTCGGCGATCTGGCCATCTGGTTGGATCTACGTGAAGCGGGCGGGCAGATTTCGCAGACCGTCTCGGAAAACATGCCGATCGCACTGTTCACCGTGTTCGAATACCTGCCCTTCGCCAATGTGCTGGCATGGGGTACGGGTTTATTGGTGGCCCTGTACTTCGTGACCGCATCGGACGCCGGTGCGCTGGTGATCGCCATGATCACTTCGCGCAACACCGAAGACGAGCCTGCCCTGTGGCTGCGAATCTTCTGGGCACTGGTATGCGGCGGTGTGGCCGCTTGCCTGCTGCTCGCAGGTGGACTGGACGCCGTGGAAATGGCTGCTGTCATCGCCGGCTTCCCCCTGGCCATCGTTCTGGTGCTGATGTGCTGGGGCCTATGGCGCGCCTTGAGCGACGAGGCGTCCATCATGGCCAGCCAGACGGTGCCTGCCGCTCCGCTGTTGTCCACCGAAGCGGGCCTGCCGTGGCGCAAACGCCTGAACTCCATCATCAGCCATCCGACCAAGGATCAGGTGCTACGATTTTTGAGCACTACCGTCGAACCGGCACTGGTGTCCGTCAAGGACGAAATGATTCGACGAGAGTTGCTGGCCGAGATCGAGCCGCTGGAAAACGGTGTTCGCCTGAAGGTCATACATGGCGACGGCACGCCGGAGTTCTCCTATGCGGTGCAACGCGTCAGCCATCCGATTCCTTCGTTCGCGATGACCGATACGCGCGACAAGAAGGACGAACGCCGCCGTTACTCGCGCGCCGAAGTGTTCTTGAACCTGGGCAGCCGTGGCTACGACATTTATGGCTATAGCGCCGACCAGGTGATCTCCGACGTCATCACCCACTACGATCAATTCCGTCACTATCTGCAGACGACGCAGAAACCGCTGGTGACCTGACGGGCGAGGATGCCAGGCGCGAGTCGCCTGGCACGATCGGCGGCTCGCAAGCGTGAGTTTCTTATGTCGTCTCGCGCTGCACGACTCTGAAACCGGTATCGACGACCGTACCACGAGTGTTCGTGCCGTCGCACCGAGCGATGACCAGCTCTGCCGCACGCCGGCCGATACCCACGCTGTCGATCTGCACGGTGGTCAATGCAGGATAGGTATGCGCGGCAAAATCGGCATCGCCAAACCCGCAAATCGCCAGATCTTCGGGTACGCGCAATCCACGGGACTGCGCTTCGGTCAAAACGCCATGGGCCAATTGATCCGAGCTGCAATACACCGCATCGATTCCAGCGTGTCGAGCCAACAACTCGACTAATGCGCGGCGTCCCAATCCAAGATTGCTGGGTGCCGGCACCCATGCCACGGGAAGCGCACTCGAAGATGCATTCGAAGATGCGTTCGACGCCCCGGTCAATCGCATCCATGCCTGCTCGAAGCCGCGCCGACGCAATGCGGCGCGATGATCGTTACCCGTCGCGATCGCGACCCGACGTCTGCCGCAATCGTACAAATGCTGGGCGATGGCAGCGCCCACCGCCTCATGCGAAAAGCCCACCAGCATATCCAGCGGATCGCCGCTCAAATCCCAGGTTTCGACCACCGGAATGCCCGCACGCGCCAGCCGGGTTCGTGCCGCAGCCGTGTGCACCAGACCCGTCACGACCACACCATCCGGGCGACGGCCGATCATGGCGTTGACCAGCGCTTCTTCACGCCCATGGTCATACCCGGTCTGACCCAGCATCAATTGATAGCCGGCCTGCGCCAGCGTCGTCGTCAACGCGGCCACGGTCGGCAGAAACTGCGCAACTGAAATCTCCGGCACCAAACCGGCCACCACGAAGCTGCGACGAGACTTCAGCCCGCCTGCCAGCAGATTAGGGATGTAGCCGGTGGCATCGACAGCTTGCTGCACCCGCGCGCGTGTTTTCTCGGACACCACATGGGGAGTGCGCAGCGCACGAGAGGCGGTGATCAGCGAAACGTCCGCCAGACGGGCGACATCGTGCAGGGTAGCCGCGCGGGCGGGATAGTTGGGTGTCGATGGCATAGGTTGACAGCTTAAACGAGAGCGTGCGAATTCGCCCGCCGCGTGTGTCCATTAAGTGGCGACAATGGCCCTTGACGGCCATAAATGACAACGTTAGCATTCATTCACTTTGCCGGGACCCAAAGACCCTCGGCGAAGACCAATAATCAAAAACCATAAGTGCCACGACGATGGCAGCACAGGCGTGACACGCCAACACAGACCAACTGTGACAACGTTGTCATCGCGTGGCAGGAGACAAACATGACTGACCGCAAACCCGGTGTACCCCGTGTGTCCCGTCGTACCGCGTTGGCCTCGCTGGCCGCCCTGGCCGCTGCGCCGCTGGCGTCTTTGCCGTTTGGCACGGGCTTCTCCGCGCCAGCGCCCGATCTGTCGGGCAAGCCGATACGCCTGATCGTGCCATTCACGGCCGGTGGATCGTCCGACATCATTGCCCGCGCCATCGCGCAGGTGCTGTCGGAGGACTTGGGCGCGACTGTCGTGGTGGAAAACCGCGTAGGCGCCAATGGCAACATCGGTGCGGCTTTTGTTGCCAATGCCGAACCCGACGGCCATACCCTGCTGCTGTGCGACGTGCGTGCGCTGGCCATCAGCCCGGCCTTATACAAGTTGCCCTTCGACCCCTCCACGGCCTTGACGGGTGTCGCCATGCTGGCTTATTCGCCTCATCTTCTGGTGGTGAATCCCAGCATTCCCGCCAACACCTTGCCCGAACTGCTCGAACTGGCCAAACAGAAACAGATGTTCTTTGCCGTGACGGCCTTGGGCAGCGCGCCCCATTTGGCTGGCATCGAACTTCAAGAGAAGACAAAAGCGGCCTGGCAGTACGTGCCCTATAAGGGAGGCTCGCAGGCCGTCAACGACACCGTGGCTGGCCAGACCAATATTTTGATGAACGGCATGTTGGCCACCCTCCCCTTCGTGAAATCGAAACAGCTGAAAATCCTGGCCGTCTCCAAACCGACCCGCGTCGATTTGCTGCCCGACGTACCCACTATCGCCGAAACGGTGCCGGGCTTCGAATCCGGCACATGGCAAGGGGTGATGGCCCCGGCCGGTTTGCCCCCTGCCGTGCTCGAACGTCTCTCGGCTGCGCTGATCAAGGCGATTCAGGCACCGTCGGTCAAAGAGCGCCTGACGGCCCAAGGTGCAGAGGTATCGACCATGCCGACCCGGGAAATCGGCGCGTTCTATGCCAAGGAACGCAAGCACTGGGCAGATGTGGTGGCCCGCGCCAACATCAAGATCGAGTAATCCACAGGAGACTGTTCCATGTCCATGCCGCTCGCATCCGAGGACCGCATCGCTGGTGTTCGCCTCACGTCTTGCTACCTGCCACTGGCCACGCCGATCAGCGATGCCAAGGTGCTGACGGGCCGCCAGAAGCCCATGACCGAGATTGCCATTCTGTTCGCGCAAGTGCTGACGGAGGGCGGCCACCGCGGCCTGGGATTCACCTACTCGAAGCGGGCCGGCGGGCCCGGCCAGTTCGCCCACGCCCGAGAAATCGCACCGGCATTGATCGGCGAGAATCCAAGCGACATCGCAAAGTTGTGGGACAAACTGTGCTGGGCAGGCGCATCGGTGGGACGCAGCGGCCTGTCGACGCAGGCTTTGGGTGCGTTCGACGTGGCCTTGTGGGATTTGAAGGCGAAACGGGCCGGATTATCGCTGGCTAAACTATTGGGCGCGCATCGGGATTCCGTGCAGTGCTACAACACGTCGGGCGGCTTTCTGCACACCCCGCTGGATCAGTTATTGGTCAACGCTGCCGCATCGCGCGCGCGCGGCATCGGCGGCATCAAGCTCAAGGTGGGGCAGCCCGACCGAGCCTTGGACATCAAACGGGTGGCTGCTGTACGCGAGCATCTCGGCGACGGCGTGCCCTTAATGGTGGACGCCAATCAGCAGTGGGATCGCCCGACGGCACAACGCATGTGCCGAACCTTCGAACCCTTCGATCTGGTGTGGATCGAAGAGCCATTGGACGCTTACGACCATGAAGGTCATGCCGCACTGGCCGCCGCCTTCGACACGCCTATCGCCACGGGCGAAATGCTAACCAGTGCCGCCGAGCATGGCGATCTGATTCGCCATCGTGCCGCCGACTATCTCATGCCGGATGCGCCACGGGTCGGCGGCATCACGCCTTACTTGAAAATCGCCGGCTTGGCCGAACATGCCGGCTTGATGATCGCGCCTCACTTCGCGATGGAGCTTCATGTGCATCTGGCTGCGACCTACCCACGCGAACCGTGGGTCGAGCACTTCGAATGGTTGGAGCCCCTGTTCAACGAGCGCATCGAGATCGCCGACGGCCGGATGATCGTACCCACCCGGCCTGGCCTGGGTTTGAGCCTGAGCGACAAGGTGGCGGGATGGACGCGGGAAACCGTGGACATCGGTCACTATTTGCCGGGCTAGTCCTGCTTTCCACGATGCTTGGCGTCAAAACGGCGCATTTTCGACACACTCTTATACATTGAGTGCGTCGGAAGAGTATGCTTGTGCCTTTTTTACTATGACGCCAGCTGAATCCGGCGCGACAGCGCCTGCCGCACGGCCCTTGGGCCGCGACGACTACAAGACCCTCGGCCTCGCTGCCCTGGGCGGAACACTCGAGTTCTACGACTTCGTGATTTTCGTGTTTTTCACGATCACGCTGGGCCACCTGTTCTTTCCGCCCTCGATGCCGGACTGGCTGATTCAACTACAGACCCTGGGCATTTTTGCCGCAGGTTATCTGGCTCGCCCGCTGAGCGGCATCATCATTGCGCACTATGGCGACAAGCTCGGCCGCAAGCGCATGTTCACGTTCTCGATCTTCCTGATGTCGCTGCCCACGCTGGTCATCGGCATCATGCCCACCTACGCGTCCATCGGCATCGCCGCGCCCTTGCTGTTGCTGGCGATGCGCGTGCTGCAAGGCGCTGCCATCGGTGGCGAAATGCCAGGCGCATGGGTGTTCGTGGCCGAACACGTGCCCGCCAACCGCTATGGCTTTGGCGTGGGCACCCTGACGGCCGGCATCACCGGCGGCATCTTGCTGGGTTCGCTGGTCGCCATCGCCATCAACCGTTCGTTCACCCCTGAAGAAGTCAACGATTACGCTTGGCGTATTCCGTTCATCCTGGGCGGCGTGTTCGGTTTCGTATCGGTGTATTTGCGCCGTTTCCTGGGCGAGACCCCGGTGTTCCGCGAGTTGGCCGCCAAACGCGCACTGGCGCGTGAAATGCCCGTGAAGACGGTGCTGCGCGAACACAAGGCCGCTTGCATGGTGACCGCAGCGTTGACGTGGTCGCTGTCTACCGCCGTGGTGGTGGTCATTTTGATGACGCCCACCCTGCTCCAGAAGAGCTATGGCATTTCGCGTAGCGTCGCCCTGGAAGCGAATTGCGTCGCCACCTTGACGCTGACACTGGGCTGCATTCTGTTCGGCTACCTGACCGATCGAATCGGCACGCGCTTGACGATGACCCTGGCATGGGGCGGCTTGGCTGTGACCAGCGCTATTTTCTATGCCAACCTGCCTGGCATCACCGAAAGCCAGTTGATCTTCAACTACGGTCTGGTGGGCCTGTTTTGCGGCGCGATTGCCACCATGCCCATCGTCGGCGTGCGCGCGTTTCCCCCCGCGATCCGCTTCTCGGGCCTGTCGTTCGCCTATAACGTGGCCTATGCCGTGTTCGGCGGCTTGACGCCGGTGGTGACGCAGTTGTGGTTGCAACGCGATCCGATGGCGCCGGCCTACTACGTGATCACGGTGTCGATTCTGGCCATCGTCGTCGCGATGTTCCCGCTGGCCGCTTTCGGCTGGCGCGAACGCGAAGCCGGACGCGGAGCGCAAGCGGTGTAGCGTCGCTGCGAATCGTGCGGTGGCGATCAGTCGCTATCCAATAGTATGAAAACGGGCCTCATCGACGAGGCCCGTTTTTTTTGTTTCATGACCGCGTCTGTAACGCACGGATGCTGGGAACACCGCAGCGGTCGGGCTTACAAGACACGCCCCTCGCCCAAGACGAACGTCGAGTTCCAGAGCGGGATCCACGAAATTCGTGGGCGCCGGCAGTCTCGGTACCGGCCGTCATCGCCACGCTCGGCGTCACGATTCCGATGCTGCGACCCGCTGCTCGACGGCGTCCTGATGCAAGGCTTCGTTCAACTGATCCACCACGATCGCCCACGCGGCGTCGGCGCCTAGCTGTTCGGCAAGAAACTGCCGCTGGGCAGTGCTCCAGAACGGTGCTTGAGCGATCGGAACATCGGCAGGCAACTGATGCGTACGGATAAAGGCAGCGATTGCTTCTTCATCCTCTTCCAGCCCGAGTTGCTGGAACAGTGTGGTCATGCGGGGAGTGGTGTCGTCCATCACAGGCTCCTGGAAACGTGAGCCCGGCAGACCGGTTACTGCGACGGTGCCGGGTTTGTCCGTAAGGACGGCAAGAGCCGTGCCAGCTCATTTGCAGTCAGGAATCGAACGTCGTTTGCGCTCGCAAAGGCCCGTGCGCCTTCACTTATTTCGCCCACCGTCACGAAAATGCTCTCTTGAGCGTCCAGCGATTGCCGCAGCACCACCAGCGCCTTGAGCGAATCGACCCCGAGACGTGCGGCCTTCCAGCGCCTGGCGCTCACGACGGCCACCCGGCCCGAGCGAGTCAGCAGGAAATCGGCGCTCGGATCGTTTATCCGCTCGACAGTGCTGCCATCTCGAGTAAACCCCTCGGCCAGCACGTCCGAAAACGTTTTCCAAGGCATTTCACGCAGTGCAGCGGCGGTGTTCTCGATCGCCGTTTCAGACGGCATTCCGCGACGTTTCCAGGCTGAAATCCCGCAGATGATGGCGAAGGGGACTGCCGCAGCAACGCCAGCCGGCGCAATGACAGGAGGAAGCGCCAATAGCGCGAACGCCGCGATGCCTACGGCCACCAACCCGCTGATCCACCAGGGCTTGCGCGTGAGCGTGGCGAAGATGGAATCGGGGCGCGGTTTGAGATTCATGAGCGTTTTGATAGTGGCCCGCCCTACACGATTCGAACGTGTGACCGCTCGCTTAGAAGGCGAGTGCTCTATCCAACTGAGCTAAGGGCGGCCGGGATGCGACCAGACGTGTCGTCGGACCAGAGCGTGACTGCCCTGGGAATTCCGCGAGGCGATAAGTGTACCAGCGAGTGAGTATCACATTACAACCCTATACAGTTGACTCATGACGACTTGATGTAAATTGCATCGACCCCGCGCCGCCGCCCGGCGCAGTTCCCGTCACCCTATCGTGTTGGAACATCAGTCTTTTATTGGAACGTGTAGCGATGAACATCCTGGCCCGACGCTTGGCGCACCCGCGCGCCGCTCTTTCTATCGCGCTGGCTGGCGCAGGTGTGCTGGGTATGGCCAGCAGCGCATCCGTCGAAGCCGCCGTCACCTACAGCCTCGATCGCCCTTCGGCCGCACCCGGGGACACCGTCCAGATTCGTGCCATGTACTTCAATGACGGCACGGCCAGCTCAGCCGTCGAGGCCCCGGCTCGCATCGTGGTGCAGTGGCGCGGCGCGGATGGCAACATCGTGCGCAGCTTTGCCACGGCACGTAGCGGCGCAACAAAATTGAATATCCCCGTGAATAATTTCGCGGGCGTCAGTTGGGACGCGGTCGTCCCCAACGCCGCGAAGGGTCTTCAAGCCATTTCCATCGAAGGCACCGCAACGCTGCTTGCCTTGGACGCCACCCGCCGCGATGCAGGCACGCCGGCCACTGCCGTGGCGAACGTACCCGTGACCGATCCTGTCACCGGCCAACCCGAACCCGCCTCGCGTGTGGCCCGTAGTGGCGCATTGCCCGATGACGGCGGCCCCTCGCCCAACCAGGTCGCCGCGCTGCCCGGACAGCAATCGACCGCCGGATTCGACCGTTTCCGCTCGGCCTTGTCGGAATACGAACCCGTGTATTTCGGTGTCGGCACACGCGGCCGCACGACCGCCCGATTCCAGATCAGCGCGAAATACCGGTTATTCACACCGACACCCAATACCGCCCCCGGCTTCCTCAACAATCTGTACTTTGGCTACACCCAAACCTCGCTGTGGGATTTGCAAGGCGACTCCAAGCCGTTTCTGGATACCACTTTCAACCCCAGCGCGTTCTGGCTGAACGAAAACGTCTGGACTTCCCCCGATCAGAACTGGCGATTCGGCGGACAAGTCGGTGCCGAGCATCAATCCAATGGCAAAGGGGGCGTCGATTCCCGCTCGATCAACGATGCGTTCGTCACCCCCCGTCTCAGCTATCTGTTCGATGACGGCAGTTCCTTGACCTTCGCACCGAAGGTCAAGGCGTACTTCAAGGTCGCCAAAGAGAATCCCAACTATTCCGACTATGCGGGCAACGTCGATTGGCGACTGCGCTATACGCACAACACCGGCGCGGTCTTGTCGGCCATGTATCGCCAGGGCGACAAGCAACGCCGCACGACTCAGCTGGACATGGCGTGGCCGCTCAAGCGCACCTGGCTGGACATGAACGGCTATCTGCACCTGCAATATTTCAACGGTTACGGCGAGACGCTGCTAGGCTACAACGAGCGAGGCCGTTCGCAGTTCCGCATCGGACTGTCATTGGTGCCCTGACACGTATCACCGTCCCGTGCGTTCGCGCCACTCGGCAAAATCGACTGGCGTTTGCGGGTCAGTTGCCGGATACAGGCCAAGAATGGACTTTCCCTTCTTGACCTGTTCGGTGACGAAATCCTCGAACGCCGTCATGTCGTGGGCTTCAGCCGCGATGTCATCGGCCAGATGCGCCGGGATCACGATCACGCCATCGTTATCGCCCACCAGCACGTCGCCCGGGAACACCGGCGCATCGCCGCAGCCGATAGGCACATTGATTTCGATGGCTTGATGCAGCGTGAGATTGGTCGGTGCCGACGGGCGCTGATGAAACGCCGGGATCGACAGGCCGGCGATTTCGGCCGAGTCGCGAAAGCCTCCGTCAGTCACCACACCCGCGACGCCTCGAACCTGCAATCGCCCAACCAGAATGCCCCCTGCCGAAGCCGCACGCGCGTCTTTACGACTGTCCATCACCAAAACAGCGCCCGGCGGGCAATCTTCGACTGCTTTGCGCTGCGGGTGAGCGCGATCCTTGAATGCCTCGATGCCATTCAAATCTTCACGTGCAGGCATATAGCGCAACGTGTAGGCTTCACCCACCATCGACTCGCCCATCGGACGCAAAGGCCGCACGTCCTGGATCATCTGATTGCGAAACCCTCGTTTGAACAAGCATGTCGCCAAGGTAGCGGTGCTGACCTTTTTCAAGATATCGCGGGTATTTTGCTTCAATGTCATCTTGCTTCTGCCTCACTTAGTAGATATCGGGTTCACGCACGCCTGCACCGAAATCGGTACGTAGAAAATCGAAGTCGCAGCCTTCATGGGCTTGCTGGATATGCTTGGAAAACATCCATCCATAGCCGCGTTCGAATCTGGCCGGCTCGGGCGACCACTGCGCGCGACGGCTTGCCAATTCATCGTCCGAGACGTTCAGGCTGATTCGACGGGCATCGATATCCACCTCGACGACATCGCCCGTCTTCACCAACGCCAGCGGCCCGCCGACATACGCCTCGGGCGCGACGTGCAGAATGCACGCGCCATAGCTGGTGCCGCTCATCCGCGCATCGGAAATACGCAACATGTCGCGTACCCCTTGCCTGACCAACTTGCCGGGGATGGGCAACATGCCCCACTCCGGCATGCCTGGCCCGCCCTGCGGACCGACATTGCGCAGAATCAGGACGTGATCGGCCGTGACCTCCAGATCGTCGCTATCGATGACCGCCTTCATCGCGGGGTAACTATCGAACACCAACGCCGGACCCGCGTGCTTGCGCAGTCGTGCTTCGCAAGCACTGGGTTTCATCACGCATCCTTCGGGCGCGAGATTGCCGCGCAGCACCGCCAGAGAACCCTCTGCGTAGATCGGATCGCTCAGGCTGCGAATCACGTCGTCGTTGAACACCTTGGCGCGCGCGATGTTTTCGCCTAGCGTTTTGCCTGTGACCGTCAGGGCATCCAAATGCAGATGCTCGCGAATGCGCGTCATCAACGCGGGCAATCCACCCGCGTAGAAAAAATCTTCCATCAGATACGTGCTGCCGCTGGGCCGCACATTGGCGATCACGGGAACGGTGCGCGAGAACCGTTCGAAATCGTCCAAACCCACCGCGCATCCCGCGCGCCGCGACTGCGCAATCACATGAATGATCGCATTGGTGGAGCAGCCCATGGCCATGGCGACCGCTATGGCGTTCTCGAACGATTGGCGCGTTTGAATGCGCTGCGGCGTGAGATCTTCCCAAATCATATCGACGATGCGGCGGCCGGCCTCGGCGCTCATCCGCATATGATTGACATCGGGAGCAGGAATCGCCGAGGCACCCGGCAGCGTCATCCCCAGCGCCTCGGCGACCGCGGTCATGGTGCTGGCCGTGCCCATAGTCATACAGTGGCCGTGGCTGCGCGCGATACCCCCTTCGACGCCCACCCAGTCTTCCTGGGTGATGACACCGGCACGGCGGTCATCCCAGAACTTCCACGCATCCGATCCCGAACCCAGAATTCGCCCCTGATGATTACCGCGCAGCATGGGTCCGGCAGGCACGTAGATGGCGGGCAAACCCGCGCTGGATGCGCCCATCAGCAGCGCGGGCGTGGTCTTGTCGCATCCTCCCATCAGCACTGCGCCATCGACCGGATGACTACGCAGCAATTCCTCGACTTCCATCGCCAGCATATTGCGATAGAGCATCGTGGTGGGTTTGACGAAGTTCTCCGACAAGGACATCGCGGGCAGTTCTATTGGAAAACCGCCCGCCTGGAAGACGCCACGCTTGACGTCTTCGACACGCTGCTTGAAATGCGCGTGACAGGGATTGATGTCGGACCACGTATTGACGATGGCGACCATGGGTCGGCCCACCCAATCGCTCGGGCCATAACCCATTTGCATGAAGCGCGACCGATGTCCGAAGCTGCGCAGGTCGTCGGGTGCGAACCACCTCGCACTGCGAAGCGACCCGGCCGACCGACGGGCCCCAGAAGCGTGATCGGAACCGCCGCGAACGGCGCGCCCTGAAACGCCATCGGACGCGCCGTCCGATCCACCGCATGGCTTGTCTTGCGCCACGATTGTCTCCTTCTCGTCCCCGGATGGGGCGCATAATTGTTATGGTGTGAGCAGCGATACTCATCTTAGCGAATTTACGCGGCCCGATCGATTGGAGTGGTCATGCAGCGGTTCAAACCTTGGCGCGCAGCCATCGAAACAATCGGCATCGTCGTGGCGACAACTGCTATGGCCTGGGCGGCAGACGAGCACGCGTCGGCATCCACGCTGGCCCTGCTGTACATCGCCGCGGTGCTGCTCATTGCCTATCGGCAGGCGATCCGATGGGCGATTGCCGCCGGGGTGCTGGCCGTCATCGTGCTCAACGTATTGTTCGTGCATCCGCGCGGCGCGCTGCGCGTGGATTCGCAAGAACACGGGCTGGTGCTTGTCGCGCTGCTGGCAGTGGCCTTGCTGGCCGCCTGGCTGGCCCATCGGCAACGAACGTTTCGCGCCGCAGCCGAACGGCAATCGCAACAGGCGATCCGCTTGAGCGAACTCGCCCGCGACTTGAGCGCGTTGAGCGCGCCCGACGACATGCTGCCGCGCACGCTCGATCATTTGCGCCAGCAGTTCGGCCTGGCCGCCATCGTGACAGTTCAGCCCGAAGTCGTCGAGGCGCATACGGCCGGGCTACCCGCGAAGCCGCTCCCATCGACGGCCTACACGCTGTGGGGCGATACCCGCGCCGGACAGGCTGCACCGACACTCGACGCATTGCTTCACTGCGCGACCAGCGCTGCACCCATGGGTGCGGGCACGCTGCGTTGGCCGTCGCTGAAAGGCTGCTACGCGCCGCTGCGCAGCGGCGACCTCGTGTTGGGCGCGTTGGGCGTCGCGCGCCGTCATGCCGCCGCCACCGACGACATTGCTGCGCTGACCACCATTGCCGACGTCCTGACTGCCGCGCTGGTGCGTGCGCAGCATGCCGCCGACGCGGCTCAGGCGCGCGCCAGCGCAGACATTCAGGCGCTGCGCACGACGCTGCTGGCTTCGGTATCGCACGACCTGCGCACGCCATTGGCCGCCATCCTGGGCGCGGCATCGTCATTGGTCCATCAGCGTGACCGCCTGACCTCTGATGACGCCCGGCGCCTGGCCGAACACATCGAACAGGAAGCACGCTATCTGGCCAACGTGACCGACAACACTTTGCATTGGCTGCGTCTGAGCGACGGCCACGCCGACATCCACGCCGACTGGGAGTCGGTGCAGGACTTATTGGCCAGCGCAGTACAACGCTTCCGCCAGCGGCCCGAGGCGCTGCACATCAGCTTGCAATGTGCGCCAGACCTGCCTTTGCTGCATGTCGACGGCGTCATGATCACTCAGGCCTTATCGAACCTGCTCGATAATGCGCTGAAGTATTCCCCAGGCGAAATCGGCGTGCAAGCCACTCGATATCGCGATCGAGTGTGGGTCGATGTGACCGATCGGGGAGCGACACTCACGGCGCAGGATCGCGTCGCGGTGTGCGATACCTTTCACCGTCTGCCTGCCCATGCCGGCATCCGGGGGACGGGGCTTGGCCTGGCCATCGCACGCGCCATCATGCTGGCGCATCGCGGAGAACTCTCGGTTCACGCCAAGGCTGGGGGCGGTAATCTATTTCGATTGGCCCTACCCATTCCCGAACAACCCCTGGCACCCCCCCTATGACTGCCGATACTCCGCTGATATTGCTCGTGGAGGACGACGAAAGCTTGCGCGACATGCTGCTGACCGTGTTGCACGCCGAGCGCTTTGGCACCCTTCACGCACGCAGCCTGGCCTCGGCCCAGGCTCAATTGCATGCCGCGGCCCAGGCCCACGCGCTACCGCAACTGGTCTTGCTGGATTTGAATCTACCCGATGGCCATGGCAGCGAACTGTTCGCACGATGGCCCGGACTCTCGGCCTTGCCAGTGGTCGTGATTTCGGCACGCAACGACGAGCACGAGAAAATTGCGTTACTGGATGCCGGCGCCCAGGATTATCTGGTCAAACCCTTCGGCGTAGGCGAATTGCTGGCCCGCATTCGAGTGGCACTACGACTGCGTCCGATCGAGTCGGCGGCGCCCACCCTACCTGCCATCACAACAGGCGCGCTGGAAATCGATCTCGAAGCACGACGGGTGTCGCTCGATGGCCAGTGGGTCAAACTGACCGCCACCGAGTTCAATATTCTCGCGTGCCTGGCGCGCCAGCCGGGCCGCATCGCCACACACCGCCAGATCTTGAGCGAAGTATGGGGTGCGGCATTCGTCGAACACACGCACTACTTGCGGGTGTTCGTCGCCAGTTTGCGTGCCAAAATCGAACCCGTTCCCACCCAACCTCGCTACGTCATGACCGAGATCGGCGTAGGCTACCGGCTTGCCGATTTGGACTGAATCGCCCAAGCACTCAGTTCGGCACGCCGCTTAGATTTGAACGCGCGTGCCCAACTCGATGACGGCGTTGTCGGGCAGTTGGAAAAACTCGACCACGTTGCCGGCATTACGCGACATCGTGGAAAACAGCTGATCGCGCCACCGCGCCATGCCCACGCCGTTGCCTGCATTGGGCACCACTGTTTCGCGGCTCAGAAAGTAGCTGGTCTCGAACGCGTTGACCACCAGCCCCCCCGCTTCGCAGCGGGCCAGGGCAGCCGGGATATCGGGTTTGTCCATGAAACCATAACGCACCTGCAAGCGCCAGAATCCGCCCGCCAGGGGCTCGAGTTCGAGCTGCTCGTCATGCGGCACGCGGGGTACGTCATCGAATCGCACAGTCAGGATCACGTTCTGCTCATGCAGCACCCGGTTGTGCTTGAGATTGTGCAGCAAGGCTTGAGGCACGGTGTCTTGGCTGGACGTGGCATACACGGCGGTACGCGGGATACGCGGCAGATCAGGGTCGCTGGTCAATGCGCCAATGAACGGCAACAGGGCGGGATCATCGCGCGACATGCGATCGACCAACAGCGCACGGCCCCGCTTCCAGGTGGCCATTAGCGTGAAGATCACGACAGCCATCAGAATCGGGAACCAGCCGCCGTCGAAGAATTTCAACATGCATGAGATCAGCAAGACCGCGTCGATGGTCAGAAAGAAACCCGTCGCCATCAATGCCGCCCACTTAGGCAAAGTCCAGGCATGACGCACGACGAAGTAAGTCAGGATGGTGGTGATCAGCATCGTGCCGGTCACGGCGATACCATAGGCCGCTGCCAGCGCCGACGAACTGCCGAAGCCGATAGTCACCAGCAGCACCGTCACCAGCAAGACGCGGTTGACCTGCGGCATATAGATCTGGCCTGCCTCGGTATCCGAGGTGTAATGCACCTGCAAACGCGGCAGAAAGCCCAGTTGCATGGCCTGGCGGGTCATCGAATGGCGCCCGAAATAACGGCCTGAGACGCGATCACCGAGGCCAGGGTGGCCAGGATCAATGCCGGAATCAGCCAGTCTTCGGAAAACAGATGGTAGAACGGATTGGCCAGGGCTTGCGGGTCTTGCATGAGTACAGCCCCCTGCCCCATGTAGTTCAAGGCCAGTGCAGGCAGAACCAAACCGGTCCAGGCGATACGAATGGGCGTCTTGCCAAAATGGCCCATGTCGGCATACAGGGCTTCGGCACCCGTCAGCACCAGCACGATCGTGCCGAACGCGGCAAACATCATCGGCCCGCGATCGGCCAGAAACTGAATGCCGTTGATGGGATTCAAGGCTTGCAAAATGGCGGGCGCCGCGGCGATTTGCAGCCCGCCCGCCACCGCCAAGGTACCGAACCACAACACGATGATCGGCCCGAACAGTTTGCCCACGGCGGCCGTACCGTAGCGCTGCATCATGAAAAGCGCCACCAGAATAGTGACCGACACCGGCAAGATCAGACTATCGAGTTCGGGTGCGATCAAGGTCACGCCCTCCATGGCACCGAGCACCGACACGGCCGGGGTGATGACGCTATCGCCGTAGAACAACGCCGCACCGAATACACCCAGCAGCAACAGAACATGGCGGCGGCGTGCGTTCGACCCCGCCGTTTTAGCAGCCAGCGCGGTCAATGCCATGATGCCGCCTTCACCCCGGTTGTCGGCGCGCAAAATCAAAATCACGTACTTCAGTGTGACCACCAGCATCAGCGCCCAAAAGATCACTGACACTGCACCGATGATGTGGAGCGCATCCACGGGCACGCCATGCGCGGGCGAAAACACCTCTTTCATGGCATACAAGGGGCTGGTGCCGATGTCCCCGTAGACCACGCCCAGGGCCCCCAGGGACAAGGCTGCCAGCCCGTGGCGCGGCGAGGTGACGGAAGACGGATGTACGGCGAGCGCGGTCATAGAGCGGTTCCAGGCAATGAGATAGCGTCTTTATAGTGAGCGTCGCATAAAGACCGCATAAAGATCGTGGCGGTCGATGCTGCGACGCAACGAACCCATGCCGTTGTATAACAGGGGTCGCCGGGCACCGGGCCGGGCAGTCCTAGTATGCTGTGGCTATGCAACCTGTCTTTCCTGCTTACCTGATCGCCCGTCTTCTGCTCGTGCTGGTGCTATTGGCTGGCATGTATTTCTTGCGCAGCTTCATGGTGCCCGCGCTGGCCGCGCTGATCATCGGACTGGCCAGCTGGCCTTTGTTCCAGCGGCTGGTTCGACTCTGCAAAGGCAGCTCCATTCTAGCGGCGACGCTGGCGCTGCTGATCGTCGTCACCGTGCTGATCGTGCCCTTGTCACTGGCGCTGTCCTATGCCATCCAGGAAGCAGGCAACCTGATCGCCTGGCTGCTTGCGGCCAATCGCAACGGCGTGGACGCACCCGCCTGGCTCTACACGCTGCCCGGTATCGGCGAACGCCTCGCGGGCTATTGGGATACCTATCTGGGAGAGCCGCATGCGCTGGGCGCATTGATCGAAATTGCCAGCGGCCAGCACTTGGGCAATATTTACAGATTGGTGCTGTCGGCCACTGGCAACGCCTTCCATCTGGTTCTGGCGGTGCTGTTCATGCTGATCACGCTGTTTTTCGTCTACAAGGACGGCGACCGAATGCTGGCGCAGATCGACCTGTTGGGCGAGCGGGTGTTTCCAGCGCGCTGGCATCGGTTCTCCCGAGTCGTTCCGGCCACCATCAGCGCCACGGTCACCGGCATGGGGCTGATCGCGGTGGGCGAAGGCGTATTGCTGGGCGTGGCCTACTGGATCGCCGGCGTGCCCTCGCCCGTTTTATTGGGAGTCGTCACAGGTTTCATGGCGCTGGTACCGGGCGGCGCGCCCCTGTCGTTCACGATGGTATCGCTGTACCTGATCGGTTCGGGACAACTGGTTGCCGGTCTGGCGCTACTGGCCTATGGGTCGATCGAGCTCTTCATCGTCGACAAGACGATTCGCCCCCGGCTGGTGGGGGGCCCGGTCAAACTGCCCTTCCTGCCAACGTTTTTCGGTTTGGTCGGCGGGGTGACCACACTGGGCATCGTCGGCCTGTTCATCGGCCCGGTGTTGATGGCCTTGCTGGTCGCGGTCTGGCGCGAATGGCTGCGTAACGTCGAGGAAGAACGCGACGCCCAGCGCATACCTGACGGCCGCGTGCCCGTCTCTGCACCACCGGATTGACCCGGTCCGGCAGCGCCCGCGTAGCCAGGCCGCGACCGCCGTGCTGCGGTGCCCTGCCCGCCATCAGGCTGCGCATCGGTGGCCCGCAACACTCAACCGACTACCAACGCCTGGCTCCGAGCACTGCTGTCACCCTGTCGCACCAAACGCCCTATAAAATACGGTCACATTTTGCTCTCTATGTTGACCGCCCATGTCTATCTCCTCCCATTTTGTCCCAGCAGCGGCCGTGTTGCTCGCGCTGAGTTCGGCAACATCCCTGGCCCAAACCTCTGCCGCCTGGCCTGAAGCCCGCGCAATCCGCATCGTCGTGGCCTACCCCGCCGGCGGCGTGAGCGACGTGGTCGCCCGTGCGTTGGGCGAGCGCCTGACCGCCGAGTTGAAGACTCCCGTCGTCATCGAGAACCGCGCCGGTGCCGCAGGCAATATCGGCATGGACGCCGTGGCCAAAGCCGCGCCCGACGGCTTTACCCTGGGATTCGCATCGGTCAGCCCGCTGACGCTGAACCCGCACCTGAGCAAATCCACCTACGACCCGTACAAAGACATCGCGCCGGTCGTTAGTGTGATGTATTCGCCGATCTTGCTGGTCGCCACGCCGTCGGCCACGGCGGCCGATTTCGGGGCGCTGATCGACGAGGCACGCGCCCATCCCGGTGCCGTCACCTGGGCGACCTCGGGCAAAGGTTCGGTCGGCCACATCATGGTCGAGCAGATCATGCGTAAAGCCGGCGTGACCATTACCGACATTCCCTACAAAGGGGCCGGCCAGCAGATGCAAGACGCCCTGGGCGGTCAGTTCTCGGTGATGTCCACCAACTCGTCGCCTGCCTTGGCCGCGCAATTGACCGACGGCAAGCTGCGCGCCCTGGCGACCGGCGCGCCAAAACGTCTGCCGAAATATCCCGACGTTCCGACCTTTGGCGAACTGGGCTTCGAAGAAGCGAACATGACCTCGCTGTTCGGACTGTACGCGCCCGCCGGTACGCCCCAGGACATCATCATGCGTATCAACGGCGTCGTGAACGCGGCCCTGAAGGACCCGGCTGTCGCCCAGCTATTGAGCGCCAGCGACAACATCGCCACGGGTGGCTCGCCGCAAGCTTTCGCCGACGCCATCGCGAAAGAAGACGCGAACAACGGTCGCATCATCAAAGCCGCCAACATCACCGCCAACTAAACGAATCGAATCGAATCGAATCGAATTAATGTCCAACACCACTCCCCCACTCATCGCGCCTGAGAACGCGCCCATGCGCTTGCTGCCCGCTCTGATTTTCAGCTCACGTTGGCTGCAACTGCCCCTCTATCTGGGATTGATCGTCGCCCAAGGCGTCTATGTGTTTTTGTTCCTGAAAGAACTCTGGCATCTGGTGTCGCACGCCACCAGCTTCGGCGAACTGGACATCATGCTGATCGTCCTGGGACTGATCGACGTGGTGATGATCTCCAATCTGTTGCTGATGGTGATCGTCGGTGGTTATGAAACCTTCGTTTCACGCCTCGGACTGCAAAACCATCCTGATCAGCCGGAATGGTTGAGCCATGTGAACGCCAGCGTGTTGAAGGTGAAGCTGGCGATGGCGATCATTGGCATTTCGTCCATACACCTGCTGCGCACCTTCATCGAAGCCGGTAGCCTGGGCAGTCCCGGATCGAAATTCACCGAAGCTGGCGTGATGTGGCAAACCATCATCCATGTCACGTTCATTCTGTCGGCAGTGGGTATAGCCTATGTCGATAAACTGGCGAACAACAGCCTGCACCAAGCGGCCAACACGCATCGCTGAGTCGATATAAACGATAGGTCTCGGCGTTGAGCGCGGGGGCGAACATGCATACGCAGGTTCGCCCCCGCCGTCATTTCAGTGGCCGCTTCACGGCCTTTCGACCTCGGGCGACCAGCGAGCGCCGCGGCATTTCGGAATCGAGAATCAGCCGCCCTTTAAGCTTGCCCTTCATACGGGTGACCGAGCGCGCCGCCTCGTTCATGTGCTCGGTCATCAGTTGGCGTACACCCTCGACATCGCGCGCTCGCGCCATCGCCAGAATTCGCTCATGAAATTCTGTATTTACCACGCCGAATTTTCGCTGGTCGCTCACGCGCATGCGATTGTCGAAAGAGGTCAGTTGACGCAGCATCTCATTGATCATTTCGCAACTGAAACGCAGAAATGAGTTTGGGCATGCTGCCGCGAAGATGTCGTGAAACGTGATCTCTTCCTGCCGCTGAGTCAAAGGATCGGTATCGCTCTCGGCTCTGGGGTCGCAGCAATGCACGTTGTTCTCCAGGGCCGCGAAATCGGCTTCGGTCAGGTGCAAAACCGCGCTGGCCGCCAGCTCGGGTTCGAGCAATCGGCGCACTTGATAAATGTCCTCGATCGACACCGATTTGAAGAACAGATAGTTCTGCATGAGCTGGAAAGTCCTGTCCAGCGGGACTTCCACGACCATGCCGCCGCCGCCCGGCCCCGTGCTGACCTTGATCAGGCCCTGAACTTCCAAGGACTTCAATGCTTCGCGCACGGTGCTCTTGCTGACACCGAACATCTCTTGCAAATCCAACTCGCGCGGCAATTTATCGCCTGGCAATAAATTCTTCGAAGTAATGAGCCGCTTGATTTCTTCGGCCACCAGATCGCTGCGTTTCGACTGACCGATAGCTGCGCCAGTGCGTGAATTGTCGTGTTGTTCTTGCAGCACTTGCCACCTCCTGACCGGCGTCCGAGCGAGGGTTTCACCTGAGTTGATCGCGCTACCGGATATGCATGATGATCATATTAATCCTATTTATCATCATGAATAGGATTCTTGTCGCAGGTCGATCGTTCATCCAATATCACGTCGCCGCAGGCTGTCCCGCACAGCTAGCCATGCGCTTTCCAGGAGAATATTGTGAATCGCCGCCATATCCTGAAGTTAGGTGCTTTGTCTGCTATCCCCGGCTCGCTTCTGGCTGCCAGCCGCGCATGGGCCCAGGCCAAGGATCCCATCCAGTTTGCCGCACCCGTGCCGATGTCCGGCGCATTTGCCGCCAACGGCAAATATGCCGACTTAGGGATGAAACTGGCGATCGAACAATACGGGCAGGTGCTTGATCGACCGCTTGCCTATACCGTGCTGGATACCGAAGGCAAGCCCGCGACTGCCGTGCGCAAGGTGCAGGAAATCGCACAACAGAAAGGCGCGAAATTCTGGGCCGGCGGCATTCTATCGTCCGAGTCGCTGGCCATGGGCAAGGAAGCCGAACGGGCTGGCGGCATCTTCATCACCACTGCTGGAGCCGACGAGATCACCGGCAAAGATTGCAACTCGGCGACCTTCCGCTGGTCGGTGCCGACCTTCGGCGCGATCGAACAAACCGTTCGTCCCTTGATCGAATCGATGCCCAGGGCCAAGCGCTGGTACACCATCACGCCGCAGTATGTATTCGGCGATGGCTTGTTGAGCGCCGCCAAGAACATCTTCAAGGAGAAAGGCATCGAGCATGTCGGCAACAGCTACCATTCGCTGACCGAAAAAGAGTTCAGCGGTTATCTGACCAATGCGCTGGCCGCCAAGCCCGACGTGCTGTTGATTTTGAACTTTGGCTCCCAATCGTCCGATACGCTGCGCCAAGCCGTGAGCTTCGGCATGAAGACCAACACCACCATCCTGGTAGCGTGGGCCTCGGGCCTGGAACAGTTCGAAAGTCTGGGCGCCGATCTGTGCGAAGGCGTGTATTTCGGCGCGCAGTATTGGCATGGCATCGATTCGCCCTTGAACAAAGACCTGGTGCAGCGCACCCAGAAGGCGTTCAAAGCCAACCCCAATTACAGCCTGGCGGGCTCTTATATCTGCACTCGAATCATGATCGACGCCATCGCCAAAGCCGGCACCGCCGATCCTGCGGCGGTCATCAAGGTCATGGAAGGCATGAAGTACGACGGCCTCACCGGCCCGGAAGAAATTCGAGCACAAGACCATCAGGTCTTGAAGAACTATTACCTGCTCAAAGGCAAAGCCAAATCGGCGATGAAGGACAAAGACGATTACGCCGACATCGTATCGTCCGGGCAATCATTCTTGCCGATCGATCAGACCGGGTGCAAGATCTGACATGAACGTCTATCTCCTGCAAGTCGTCAACGGCATCGGGATAGGCATGCTGTACTTCCTTCTGGCAGTCGGCTTGTCGATCATCTTCGGACTGCTGCGCTTCGTCAACTTCTCGCACGGCGCGTTCTATCTTCTGGGCGCTTATTTCTGTTTCCAAGCCGTTCAGTGGGGCCTGAGTTTCTGGCTGGCCCTGCTCATCGTGCCGCTCGTGGTGGGCGCCTGCGCATGGATCATCGAGAAACTGGTGTTGCGTCATGTCTATGCTCAGCCGCATGAGTTCCACATTCTGATCACCGTCGGCCTTGCACTTGTGGTGCAAGAGGCGGTCATTCTGGTGTGGGGCCCGCTGGGCGACAACGTCGCCACCCCTGCCGCGCTTGCCGGGGTGGTGATGTGGGGTGACTTCATCTATCCCAAGTATCGGCTGTTCGTCATCGGCTTCACCAGCGTGTTCGCGGTCGTGCTGTGGTGGATATTGGAAGGCACGCGATTGGGCAGTGCCGTACGTGCTGGCAGCGAATCGACCGAGATGGTGTCGCTGTTGGGGATCAACGTCTTTCGCGTGTTCAGCCTCGTATTTGCATTGGGTGCGGCAACCGCTGCATTGGCCGGCGTGCTGGCGGCGCCGATTCGAGGGGTCGAGCCGTTCATGGGCATCGAGGCGCTGGGCATCGCCTTCGTGATCGTCGTGGTGGGCGGCATCGTACAGAGCGTCATGAGTACGCTGTGGCCGGAAGGCGCTCGATTGATGATCTACGTCGCCATGGCCGCGGTGCTGTTGCTGCGTCCGCACGGCTTACTCGGGAGAGGCTGATGACACGACTCGGCTCGCACGTTCAATTATTGCTGGCTGTCGCGACAGTCCTCATCCTGCCCCTCGTCATGCACTCCGGCTCACTGGCCAGTGAAGTACTGATCTATGCCCTGGCCGTGTTGGGCTGCAACCTGTTGCTGGGCTACACGGGCTTGCTGTCGTTCGGTCAAGGCATTTTCTTCGGGCTGGGCAGCTACGCGCTCGGCATCGCACTGACGCGCTTCGACCTGCCGGTATTGGCGACGCTGGTGCTCGCAGTCGTGGTCGGCGCAGTGGCGGCGATGTTCGTCGGCTGGTTCGCCATTCGTCAACGCGGCACGTATTTCGTGATGCTGACGCTGGCCTTCTCGCAGATGTTCTACTTTCTGGCCTATAGCCTGTCGGACATCACGGGCGGCGATAACGGCTTGCTCGACATCCCTCGACCGGCGCTCGGCCTGACCGGCCGCCCATTGCTCGAACTGTCGTCGCCGTGGCAATTCTATGGTTTTGTCGCGGTGTGTTTCGTACTGGTGTTCTGGGCATTACTGCGACTGACGAATTCGGTGTTCGGTCGAACACTACTCGCGATTCGCGACAACGAGGCTCGGGCCGCTGCCGTCGGTTATGACGTCAAGCTGTTCAAGCTGGCGGCATTCGCGATCTCGGGCGGCGTCACCGCACTGGCTGGCGCTTTTCTCGCATTGATGACCGGCATCGCGCCCTTGTCCAGTATCGAATATCACACCAGCGAGATGATCCTGGTGATGACCGTCATTGGCGGCACCGGCAACTTGTTCGCCTCGGTCCTGGGCGCGGCGTTCTATGTTCTGTTCGCCGACTGGCTCTCGACCCTCTGGCCGCGCTGGTTGATGCTGTTGGGCTTTTTGCTGATCGCCGTCAGTCTGTTCATGCATAGGGGTATCTGGGGTTTGGGCGAGACGATCTGGTTGCGCTTGCGTGGACGTCCGCCCATCGATCCGGACGACGGATCGGTCGCGACACTGGGGCCGGTCGCACCGGCCGCCGCGACCGGCACGACGGCCAACACCGCGACCGCCACGACCCGCTCGGAGAAACGGCCATGACGACAACGCCCCCTACCACGGCAGCCACCGCTGGCGCCCCCTTGCTGCGAGCACGGGGCGTGGTCAAGCGTTTCGGCAAATTCGTCGCCTTGCACGGTATCGACCTGGACATCATGCCGCGCACGGTGCATTCGGTCATCGGCCCGAACGGTGCGGGAAAGACCACCCTCTTTCACACGCTCACGGGCACGCTCTCGACCAGCGAAGGCAGTATCGTATTCGACGACCACGACGTCACCCCGCTTGCCGACCATCAACGGGTGCAACGCGGAATCGCGCGGTCGTTTCAAGTCACCAGTCTGTTCGCCAATCTATCGGTGCGCGAGAATCTTCGACTCGCGGCGCAAGGCGTTCATCGCAGCGGGGCGTTCAATGGCTGGCATCGCCCCGAGGGCGTTCGCGCCCACGCCGGTACGGTCGATCAGACCCTCCAACGCATGGGCCTGGAAAAGCAGGCCGACATCACGGCAGGCTTGCTGTCGCACAGCCAGCAGCGGCGGCTGGAAGTGGGGATGGCATTGGCGGCCCGTCCTAAAGCCATCTTCCTGGACGAACCGACTTCGGGCATGGGCATCGACGATCTGGATGCCATGAAAGCGCTGATTCGCGGACTGCGAGACGACCACACCGTGGTCCTGATCGAGCACAACATGGGCATCGTCATGGACATCTCCGACACCATCACCGTCATGCAACAGGGCCGTGTGCTGGTCGAAGGCAAGCCCGACGACATCCGTCGCGACGAACGCGTTCGAACGGCCTATCTGGGCAACATGATTACCGGAGGCCGGGCATGATTCTGGAAGTCGAAGGCATCGACAGCTACTACGGCAAGAGCCATATTCTGCAAAGCGTGTCGCTGCGTGTGCCCGAATCGTCGGTGGTCACGCTTCTGGGGCGTAACGGTGCGGGTAAATCCACCACATTGAAAACCATCGCCGGCGTGATCGCGCCGCAGCGCGGCACCATTCGTTTTCGTGGTCAGGCAATACACGGCTTGCCTGCGCACGAGGTGGCGGCCATGGGGGTGTGTCTCGTGCCCGAGCATCGAGGCATCTTCAAACTGCTCAACGTCGAAGAGAACTTGAAGCTTGGGCTGCGGCGTAACTCGCCCTGGCAGCTCGACGACATCTATCGAATCTTCCCGCGCTTGAAAGAGCGGCGCAAAAACGGCGGCGGCCAGCTCTCGGGCGGGGAGCAACAAATGCTGGCCATTGGCCGGGCGTTGATGAATAACCCTCGACTCCTGATGCTGGACGAACCCGTCGAAGGACTGGCGCCGGTCATCGTCGAGGAAATCGTGGCGCAACTGACGCTCATCAAACAATCCGGCGTGGCGGTGATGCTGGTCGAACAAAATCTCGCTGTCTGCACCCAACTGGCCGATCACCATTTCATCGTCGAACAGGGCCGGCTGGTGTACGAGGGCAGCAACGCCGACTTCCTGGCCGACGAGGCGATCAAAGATCGCTACCTCGGCGTAGGCGTCTGACACAGGAGCAATACCGTATGACTCAACACGCTTCTCTCGCTTCCTTGCGTATCGATGGCGACCGCCTGTGGCAGTCCTTGATGACGCTTGCCGAAATCGGTGCAACCCCCAAGGGCCGCGTGTGTCGATTGACACTGACCGATCTCGACCGGCAGGCACGCGATCTGGTCACCGAGTGGGCACGCGCCCTGGGATGCACGGTACGTGTCGACCGGATCGGCAACATCTTCATGCGTCGGGCAGGACGGCGAAACGACTTGGCCCCGGTCATCACTGGCAGCCATATCGACACGCAACCCACCGGCGGCAAGTTCGACGGCAACTATGGTGTGCTGGCGGGCATCGAGGTGTTGCGCACGCTGCACGATCACGGCATCGAGACCGAGGCTCCCTTGGAAGTGGCCGTGTGGACCAATGAGGAAGGCTCGCGCTTCGTTCCCGTCATGATGGGATCGGGCGTATTCGCTGGCGCATTCACGCTGGATCACGCCTTGAACGCCACGGATCGCGATGGCATCACCGTGCGCGAAGCTTTGAGCGGCATCGGCTATGCCGGCCCGGATCCGGCTGGTGGCCAGCCCGTGGGGGCTTACTTCGAAGCGCATATCGAACAGGGTCCGATACTGGAGGCCGAAGACACAGTGATTGGCGTCGTGGAAGGTGCGCTGGGTCAACGCTGGTTCGATGTCGAGATCACCGGCCAGGAAGCGCATGCAGGTCCTACCCCCATGGGTCTGCGACGCGATGCCTTGCTGGCTGCTGCGGGCTTGATTCAAACCATCAATGGCATTGCCCTGGATCATGCGCCGCATGGCCGAAGCACGGTCGGATGCCTGGACGTGTTTCCGGACTCCCGCAATGTCATTCCCGGTCGAGTCGCGCTCACTGTCGATCTGCGGGCGGCCGACGACACGGTACTCAGCCAGATGACGCAGGCACTGCGCGATGCATGCACAAAGCTGACGGTCGATGGCCGCTTCGACGTGTCGATCAAGGAAGTGGTGTATTTTCCCCCGCAGCCCTTCGACTCACGTCTGGTTCAAGCGGTGCGCGATGGTGCGAAAACTTTGGGTTTGAGCGCCATGGATATCATCAGCGGTGCGGGTCATGACGCCGTCTATCTCGCCCGGGTCGCCCCTACGGCCATGATTTTCGTGCCGTGCAAGGACGGCATCAGCCACAACGAAATCGAAGATGCACAGCCCGATCATCTGGCCGCAGGCTGCAACGTATTACTGCATGCGATGCTGGATGCCGCGTCCCGGGCAAGCACCCAACAGCAGCGCACCCAGCTTCTACAACCCCTGCCTGAAAAATAGGACGCGTGATCTTATGAAAGTGCTGATTGCCCGTATGAACCACGAAACCAACACGTTCTCGCCAGTGCCGACGCCGCTGGCGTCGTTTGGCAACGAGGGGCCCACTTACGATCGCGCAGCCTATGAAGAAAACGAGGGCAAGCGCACCGCCATGTCGGCGTTCATCGATGCCGCCGAGGCACGGGGCGCGACGCTGGTGACGCCCTTGTCGGCCACCGCCTATCCCAGCGGTCCGGTCGATGCCCACGCCTACGACCTGATGTGCGACCGTATCGTCAGTGCGGCGGCAGGATGCGACGCCATTTTGCTGGACTTGCATGGCGCGATGGTCGCGCAGAACACCGACGATGGCGAGGGCGATCTTCTCGCACGGGTTCGCGCGGCGGCTCCCGGCGTACCGACGGCTGTGGCACTGGACTTACACGCCAACGTCACGCAGAAGATGATCGACAACGCCGACGTCATCGTGAGTTTTAAAACCTATCCTCACATCGACATGTACGAAACAGGCGAACACGCTGCACGGCTGTTGTTCGCGTCGATGGCTCCGAGCGCAGACGGCACGCTCGTCGAGCCGGTGTTGGTCTGGCATCAACTGCCTTTGGTCTCGCATACCTTGCGTACCAACACCGCCGAAGGCGCCATGCGTGATGCCATTGCAGCGGCACGTGCAGCAGAAGCGACGGGCATGTTGGCGGTGTCTGTCCTGTCGGGCTTCGGCTTGGCCGATATTCCGCGTCCGTGCCTGAGCGTGGTCGTCGTCGGCAACGGCGACAGAGCCGCTGCACAGGCCGTCGCAGATCGACTGGCGCGCGAGATCTGGGACGAGCGCGCAGGTTTCTTCTACGACAGCGAACCGCTGGAGACGTCGTTGGAACGCGCTCGAGCACTGGCGAAATCCAGCGACCGGCCCATCTTGCTGCTGGATCATGGCGACAACTGCATGTCTGGCGGGACGTGCGACACCATGGACGTCTTGCACGCCGCACTCGAAGCGGGACTCGACGGTATTCAGGTTGGATTGATCTGCGATCCGGAGGCGGTCGAGGCGCTGCACGCGGCAGGTAGCGGCGCGAGCATCACGCTCGAGGTCGGCAACAAGCGAGCGACGCCCAAGTTCGGGCGCATGGCCAAGCCCCTCAGTCTGACCGGAAAAGTCGGCGCAGTCACCGATGGGTATTACGTGATCTCGGGTCCGACCTATACAGGTCAGACGGCATGCATGGGCCGCAGCGCAGTACTGGACATCGGACAGGCAAAGCTCGTCATCACCGAACGCAATCACGAACCCTGGGATCTTGGCGTATTTGAAAGCGTAGGCCTCGATCCGCGCTCCGCGACTTACCTGCTAATCAAATCGAGAATGTATTGTCGGCCGGTCTTCGTGCCGATCAGTGGCGGACTGATCGAATGCGATAGTCCGGGCGTGACCACGTCGGACTACGGCATGTTCGACTTCAAGCACCTCCTGCGCCCCGTCTATCCGATGGACCCAGATATCGAAATCGCTTGATCGGCATCCGATAGCCATGCTCGCGTAGTATCTGCGCTACTTTATTTGGCCCGGATCACTTGCCATGGCTCGCCAAGAAAAACACCCCATTAGCTGGACGGGCGTCCGGCTAATGGGGTGCCGTTCTTATCGACATGTCGAGTGTCAGGCCATTGAATGACCCGACAACAGGCGAACGCTCGATCGGCGGTCGCTTCTACGAAGCTCAGGTCGACACGATCAACCTGCGGTTTGCGGCACCCGGCAAGGTTCGCGTGCGCTGACCAACCGACGAGGTGTAGCTGCGTTCGACCACCGTGTCGACGAAATGCCATTCTGACTCGACGGCCTCAGGCGTCGCGGTCACCACTATATAGCCACGCTTGCTGGTGTCCGAGAAGCGCAGGCTGCCTGCCCAGCGATTGGCCGCAGGCAAGGTGTTCAGGTTGGCCAGCATACGCACCAGTTGGGACAACTGTGCCGGATCGTAGCCGCGACCCAGATAGACTTCGAAACCGGGCGAGGACACCGACGAGGTTGCCAGTTCGACACCGACCGCGGCACCCGACAGATCGCGCAGATCGCTTGCCCAGGCGTTGTGGGTATCGCCCGCCAACACCACCAGGTTCTTGTCCAAGGTACGCGCCGTCGACAGAATCGCTTCGCGCGCGGCCCAGTGACCGTCCCACGAATCCAGGTTGTACGGCAGGCACGGCAGCGCGAGCGTCTGACGCTCCGATGCGGTCAAGGTCGGGTCGCCTGCGGCAGCGCGTTGCAACAGTGTCACGTAGGCCATCGGGCTGACGGCGAACGCTGGCGGCAGCGTCACATCGCCCAACTGACCGGCCGCCGACAACAGGCCCAGCAACACAGGCATCGGCAAATGCACCGGACCCATCAGCACTTGTTGGCCCAGCACCTGCCAAGTGCTGTTGGATGCGGCCAGACCGTCTTGCAGCCACTGCTGTTGCTCTTGCCCCAACAACTGACGATCGGTACGACCTGCGTCGGCAGCGAACTTCGTCAGGAAAGCGTTCAGGCCGGCAGCCGGATCAGGATTGCCCAGCAGATCCGCAAAATAGTTCGAATAGGACAACTGCTCTTCACGACCTTGCAGACGCGTGTCGGCCATGTGCAGGGTCACCAGATTACCGAAATCGAAGCGACGATAGATGCGATCGGCCTGCGCCTGTTCGCGCGTGGGCAACCACTCGTGGTAGGCCTGAATCGCGGCCGCGCGGCGATCGGCATAGTTGCCTTCGGTATCGGGCTGGTGATTCTCGGCGCCGTTCATCCAGGCATCGTTGGCCAGTTCGTGATCGTCCCAGATCACGATGAACGGCACCTTGGCGTGCAGTGCTTGCAGGCTGGCATCGCTACGATACTGGCCATGGCGAATGCGATAATCGGCCAGGGTGACGATCTCGTTGACCGGCTCGCTATCGCGACCCAGGCTTGCAGCCTGCTCGGAAGCATAGCCGTCGCGAGCGTACTCGTAGACGTAATCGCCCAGGTGCAGCGCAACGTCCAGATCGTTGCGTTTGGCCGCGTCGGCGTACACGTGGAAGTAACCTGCCGGATAGTTGGCACAGGAGAACACGGCCATCTTCACTTGCGAAACGTCACCCACCGGCAACGTACGCGTACGGCCCACGGGGCTGACGACCTCGCCGCAACGAAAGCGATACCAGTACACCGTATCGGCCGTCAAGCCCGAAGCATCGACCTTCACGGTGTAGTCGCGTTGATCGCTGGTGGTGGTCGTTCCCTGCGCGACCAGGGACGAGAACTGCTCGTCGGCGGACATTTCCCACAGCACGTCGAATGCGGTGGTGCTGGCGGTGGCTGCACGCGTCCACAAGATGACGCGATCGGCCAGCGGATCGCCGCTGGCGACGCCATGGAGGAACTGCACCACGGGAGCCGGATCGGGTGCCGGCGCCGGCGTCTCAGGTGCCGCAGGCGTGTTGTCGTCGTCATCGCTGCCACAGGCAACAAGGCCCATCGTGGATGCGGCGGTGATCGTGGTGGCGGCACCGCGCAGGAAGCGGCGGCGTGAAAGCGAGTCAGTCATCTGTTTGGCCTCTGAACACGAAAATGTGCTTGCGGCGCTAGTGTCGTGACCGTTCGTTACAGCCCTATGAATCGCGACTCGCTTTCTTCAAATTCAACCTCAAGGGAAGAACAAAAGAAAGGCAAAAAGTACGAATAGCGTGATGTGCATCAAGCCCTGCATGGCGGTCGTTCGCTGACCGTTGAAGCTCATCATCGAGACGGCCATGGTCACCACCAACAACACTGTTTCGAGCGCAGGCAGACCCATCGTCATCTGCTTACCCGTTATCAGTCCGATCACCAGCACGGCAGGCACCGTCAGTCCAACGGTGGAAACGAAGGCACCCAGACAAAGATTGATGGCACGCTGCATTTCGCTGTTCATCACCGCCCGAACGGCCGTGATCGACTCCGGCGTAAAGACGATGATCGCGATCAACACGCCGCCCAACGCGACCGGCGCACCGACTGCGGTCATGCCTTAATTGACGACCGTGGCGAGATTGTGCGCCAGCAAGACAATGGGCAATACCATCGCGAGCAAGAGCGCCGATCGAATCAAAATCTCGTTTTTATGGGCGCTGTCGGACGAGCTATCGGGTCGACGTGCAGGACGGCTTGCATCACGCGTATGCGGCACTGCCATCTCGGCGTGGGCGGGCTGAATGAACAGGCGGCGCGAGCCTCGCATCTGCATGATCAGAAAGGCTGCATATAGCGCAGCGGTCATGAGCGAGACGAAAAGCGCTTGAGGCCCGGTGAACACGCCTGCGCCAGTGGTGTAATTGGGCAGAACAAGCGACACACCCGTCAACAGGACGATCATCGCGACGTAAATGGACGTGCCTTGGGCATTGAAGCTTTGTTCGCCGTAGCGCAGACCGCCCACCAATAAGCAGATGCCCATGACGAGGTTGGTGATGATCATCATCACGGCGAAGATCGAATCGCGTCCGATGGTCGGGTTATCGCCCGGACCAAGCAGCACCGAGGCGATCAGAATCACTTCGATGACGACAATGGAAACCGTGAGTATGAGCGTGCCATAGGGCTCACCCAGGCGATGCGCCAGATGATCGGCCTCGCGTACCACACCGAACGCTGCGCCCAGGATGGTGCCGAACAACAAAAGAAAGCCGGCGGCAGCGACCCAGGGGGTGAGTGGCGTTGGCAGCCATTGGACACCGAAAAAAAACAGCCCAACGACCGCCCACGACCAAAGAAGGCGAATACATGTCGCGCGCGAAAACAGTGGAATGAGGGGTGCTGGCGCGGGATGGCGCGGCCCCGAATGCGGGGTGCGGCGGGGAGATATCGAAGAAGGAGTCATGGCCCGGTCTCGGTTGAGTGTGGGCCGTCCCCGAAACGAATGCCATGTCCAGGTCGTCCTGGATGGGCGCACATCGCGTGCGCGAAGCTAGATTAGCCTATCTCGATTATTAAGGCCAATGACACAAGGTCGTGCGGAACAAGGACATCGAGCCGATGCGATTTCAGGTTTTGCATGACGGTGGTGCTTAGTTGCGTACGCAACCGAACGCTGTCATGCACAGTGTCACCATCAGCGCATTGAAGCGATGAAAGCGATCTGCTGTGGAGAATCCTGTGTACGCACGCCGGGCATGAACACGCCTCTGTTGATGTGGGAGCGTTGTTGTCGGTAGTTCGGGTTGGAGCGATAGTCTGCGGGATACCCTGGTCGATAAATGGCCACACTGATGATGTCTTCGCTTTGGATTCGACGGTATGCCGACCATTCCGATTGATGAGCGGCAATAGCGGCCAAGGTGCGCTGCTGCGGAACGTAGGCACGCAGCGATTCGGCCAGATCGTACATGTTGTCGTTCGAGCGAATGGTGTAGATGTAGGCTCGACCCGTAGGCGTCAACGAAACGGTGACTCGTGCCAGACGCCGGGCGAATTCGGGATTCGACGTTGTGGCGACAAACGCGCTGCTTCTCGTGCCAAGCTGTCCCACCGAGCGCGAGCAGCTTTCACCAGATGCGTGCTCTGCCAGGTTGTCGTTGGTGCCCCATGACGAAAATCCGGTTCTGAATATGACTTCCGGCGGGCGAGTATTCATGCAATAGAAGATGCCGGTGTTGGGCGCAGACTGGGCTTTAGGCACTTTGGGGATTAGTGCGAAGAAAAACAGTAGCAGTGCTAGAGGTAGCGACTTGGCCATGATTGTCACCGATGGGTGGGGGCATGGGTGGGACGCTAGCACCGGGAAAGATGGGTTTTCAGGGCAAAGTCAGCGGCGTTACTAATGGTCAATACACCCAGCGGCTCGCCCTGGCGCGAGCTTTTGTATCTGTGTGGCGTGCGCGTCCATGACGACGCTGCCCTAAGCAGATTCATGATTACGTGTGATCGCCTCGCTTTGGGTTCGTCGCATAGCGTATATAGAAAGTGTCGAAGGAGGCCATATGAACCAGCCTTACAACCCCAGAGTGCCATTCGAACCTAACAAAGAGCAGAAGGACAAGGACCAGGAGAACGCTGGGTTTGGCACCGATTACGAGAGCGATCCCGAGCACATAGGGCAGCCCAAGGACCAGACTATCGGAAAAGACTTCAACGAGCCCAAGCCCGAGTAGGAAACCCTGGATAGCTGGCCTCACCTAGCTTCCATTTGAAGACAAGCTCGCCCCAGCAGTTGCCCCACAACGGCTAAAAAAGAAAAAGGGCCTACAGCAAAAACGCTGTAAACCCTTGATTTTATTGGTCGGGGCGGTGGGATTCGAACTCACGACCCTCTGCTCCCAAAGCAGATGCGCTACCAGGCTGCGCTACGCCCCGACGGGTACTTCTACACCCGGTTGGCAGCGCTTGAAGACAGGCACATGACAACCGAGCCGGGAGTATACAGCACCTGGGCCTACTTCATCTCGCCCAATGCCTGCACCAGTGACGCGTTGAAGCGTTTCGGGTCTTGCACCTGTGGCGAATGCCCCAATTCCGGAAACTCGACCAGCTTCGCTCCGGGAATGGCCTTCGCCGTCTTCGGCCCCAAAACCGGATAGTTCCCCAGCTTCTTGGCGACCTCGGGTGGCGCGCCATCCTTGCCCGGTGCGGTGTTGTCTCGCTCACCGATCAGCAGAATCGTGGGCGCGGCGATCTGACCGAACTCATGCACCACCGGCTGCGTATGAATCATGTCGTAGGTCAACGCCTGATTCCAAGCCACTCGCTCACGCCCCTCCCCTTGCAACATTCCTGCCGCCATATTCACCCACTTGTCGTAGTCGTCGCGCCACTGCCCAGCGTAATACGTGGCCTGCTGATACTTCTTCATACCCGCAAAATTGGCCTTCAACTCGCTGGCATACCACTGGTCGATCGTCCGATACGGCACACCGAGCTGCTTCCAGTCTTCCAATCCGATGGGGTTCACCATCGCCAAACCCGCTGTCTGTTGCCCGTACATCAACGCATAACGCGCCGCCAGCATGCCACCCATCGAATGACCCACTACATAGGGCCGATCGACCTTCAACTGCGCCAGCAACGCATGGGTATTCGCCGCGAGTTGATGCAAGGAGAATTGATATGCGGCGGGCTTATCCGACTTGCAAAAGCCAATTTGGTCCGGCACCACCACGCGATACCCCGCCTCGCTCAATGCCAAGATCGTTTTATCCCAGGTCGCTCCACAAAAATTCTTCCCATGCATCAGCACCGCGGTCTTGCCGTTGGGCTTTTTCGGGGCGATGTCCATATAGGCCATGATCAATGCCTGTCCCTGCGACTCGAACCGAAAACGCTCCACCGGGTGCGGATACTCGAAGCGCTCCAGATTCGGCCCGTAGTCAGGCACCTCCGCCGCATACACCGCGCCACCCATCACACCGCTCGCGCACACAGCAACCCGAGCCATCCAATTCACCGCATTCCCCACACGATTCTCCCGTTAGCGCCGATCCCGTCGGCCTGCCTTGAAAGGGACTACGCACCTCAAGCCAAGTTCCGCCACACGCTCATCAATATGGATCAAACCCTTACAGAACCAACGCCCTAGCACTGTCACGGGACTGTCATCCTGAGTATCCAGAATGTATGACTCGTCACAAACCGGTACACGACATGAAACTGCGTCTTGGTCTTTCCTTTCTGAGTCTGGCTTTCTCGATCGTGGGCGCGCCCACTGCTGCGGTGGCCGCCGAATGCCAACGAGGTACGCTGGACGCCAAGTTCTGCGATGCCGACGGCGACATGGTGGCCGACGCGCCGACCGATGCCAAGCAATGGGTCGATCCTTCGACCCTGGTGTTCGCCTACACCCCGGTGGAAGACCCGGAAGTCTATCGGGGCGTCTGGGACGGCTTTCTCCAGCACCTGGAAAAAGTGACGGGCAAGAAAGTTCAGTTCTATCCCGTTCAATCGAACGCGGCTCAACTCGAAGCCATGCGCTCGGGCCGACTGCACGTGGCGGGCTTCAACACCGGCAGCAATCCACTGGCCGTGAACTGCGCCGGCTTTGTACCGTTCACCATGATGGCGGACAAGAAAAACGCGTACGGCTACGAGATGGAAATCATCGTACCGGTCGATAGCGCCGCCAAGAAGATCGAAGACCTGAAAGGCAAGACCATCGCCTTCACGTCGCAAACCTCGAACTCCGGCTACAAAGCACCGTCGGCGCTACTGGCCAGCGAATACAAGATGGAAGCCGAGAAGGATTACAAACCGGCCTTCTCCGGCAAACACGACAATTCGGTGATCGGCGTCGCGAACAAAGACTACGACGCCGCCGCCGTGGCCAATTCGGTGATGTATCGCATGTTTGCGCGCAATGCCGTGGACAAGTCGAAGATCCGAACGATCTATAAGTCGGAGTCGTTTCCGACCACGGGTTATGGCTATATCTACAACTTGAAGCCCGAGCTGGCCGAGAAGGTCAAGCAAGCGTTCTTCACGTTCGATTGGACCAATTCGGCGCTGCTCAAAGAGTTCGGCAAAGCCGAGCCGGCACAAGAAGCCTTCATGCCGATTACCTACAAGCAACACTGGGCCGTGGTGCGCGACATCGATAAAGCGATGAACGTGTCCTACACCTGCAAGTAATGACGAACCGCCAGGACACCCCGCTGCTGGTGCTGCGCCAGCTGGTCAAGCGCTATCCCACGGGTGACCTGGCGCTCGATCATGTCGATTTGAGCGTGCCCAAGGGCCAGGTATTGGCCCTGATCGGTCCGTCTGGCGCGGGCAAGAGTACGCTGATTCGCTGCGTGAACCGCCTGGTTCAACCCAGTGGCGGCGATGTGCTGCTGGACGGCTCGAATCTGGACGAACTGAATGCCCAGGGCCTGCGTCGTGCACGTCGGCAACTGGGCATGATCTTCCAGGAATACGCCCTGGTCGAACGATTGACGGTCATGGAAAACGTCTTGTCGGGTCGCCTGGGCTACACCAGTTTCTGGCGCAGTTGGACTCGCCGCTATCCGTCGGAAGACATCCGTCAGGCATACGCCTTTCTCGACCGAGTGGGTTTGTCGGGCTTCGAGAACAAGCGGGCCGATGCCCTCTCGGGCGGCCAGCGTCAACGCGTGGGTATTGCACGCGCGCTCATGCAGGACCCTTTGCTGTTGCTGGTAGACGAGCCTACCGCCAGCCTCGATCCCAAAACTGCGCGCCAGATCATGCGGCTGCTGTGCGAACTATGCCGCGAACGTGGTCTGTCTGCCATCATCAATATTCACGATGTGGCCTTGGCGACCCAGTTTGCAGATCGTATCGTCGGACTGCGCAAGGGTGCCATCGTTTATGACGGCACACCTCAAGGCCTGGACACGAGTGTGTTGACCACCATATACGGTGAAGAGGATTGGGGTGCTGGCGCAGAAGCCGACCCTGCTTCAGCAGTCGAAAGAAACGCCGGCAAGACAGACAGCGCGAACGCGCTGGATCTGACAGCTCGTCCAGCATGAGCGTTCGCCCCGCGCAATCGGCGAGCCCTCCTGCTCGACACCCCGATCGGTGGCACCGGCCGCGTCTGATCGAATCGCCCTGGCTGCGTGTCGCGCTGATGATCGGCGCTGCGGTTTACCTGTGGGCAGCGCTCAATTCGGTCACCATCAATTGGGACCGGGTATCCGAAGGCCTGGTACGCGGATGGCGCTTCGTTGCAGCGTTTTCCTCGCCCGACTGGAGCAGCCGGTGGCGCGAAATCAGCGAAGGATTGCTGGAGAGTCTGGCCATGACGCTGACGGCGACCGCACTGGGCGTCGCACTCAGCATCCCCATCGGATTAGGCGCGGCACGCAATCTCGGCACGCCAGTCGTCTATGCCATCTGCCGAGGGTTCATTGCCGTGTCGCGCGCATTTCCAGAACTCATCATCGCCATTTTGCTAGTGAAGATGTTTGGCTTCGGGCCGCTGGCAGGCATGCTGACGCTGGTGATCGCCTCGATGGGATTTCTGGGTAAATTGCTGGCCGAGGAAATCGAAGCCAGCGACCCCGCACAGTTGGAAGCCATCCGCGCCACTGGCGCATCCTGGCTCGCATGGATCGTCTACGCGGTGCAACCACAAGTCATGCCCCGACTGATCGGCCTGTCCCTTTATCGGCTGGACATCAATTTCCGCGAATCCGCCATTATCGGCATCGTCGGCGCAGGCGGCATCGGCGCGACCTTGAACACCGCCTTCGATCGCTATGAATTCAAGACCGCCGCTGCGATCCTGCTACTGATCATCGCCATCGTCATGGCCTGCGAATACATATCGGGTTTTGTGCGTCGGAGGTTTCTGTGAGCGCGTCGCCCCACACCACACCTGCGTGGCGTCGTCGCCCCGTTCGGGCAGAGCGCCTGGGGTGGTTGGGCTGGGTGGCGGGCGCTTTGCTTTTCGCAATCTGCTGGAAGCTGGTCAGCGACAACACGATCTGGATCTTCGTGGCCGATGCGCCTGCCGCGGGTTGGGATATGGTGTCGCGCATGTGGCCGCCCCGCTGGTCGTATACCGCCAGCATCCTGAAGCCCATGTGGGACACACTGAACATCGCCACCTTAGGCACCGCGCTGGGCATGCTGATCGCCGTGCCGGTGGCGTTCCTGGCCGCACGCAACACCTCGCCGGTTCCCTGGCTATTTCGGCCCTTGGCGCTGGGCATCATCGTGGCGTCGCGCTCCATCAACTCGCTGATCTGGGCACTGCTGTTGGTCACCGTAGTGGGGCCCGGTGTATTGGCGGGCATTATCGCCATCGCGTTGCGCTCGATCGGATTCATCGGAAAACTGCTTTACGAGGCCATCGAAGAAATCGACTCGCGCCAAGTGGAGGCGGTGACCGCGACCGGTGCATCGGGCGCGCAAATAATCGGCTACGCGGTGATTCCGCAAATTCTGCCCGGTCTGGTAGGCACCACCTTGTACCGCTGGGACATCAATATCCGAGAGTCCACGGTACTGGGTATCGTCGGCGCAGGCGGCATCGGATTGCCCCTGGCGGCGTCCGTCGATACGCTGGCATGGCCGCAAGTCACGGTGATCTTCGCCGCGATTTTGATTACGGTGTTTTTTGCCGAATGGCTGTCGGGTTGGGTACGAAAAAGGCTGATCTAGCCTCGAATAGGCACATCTTTGCAAATCCGGACAAATTCCGCCTGAGCGCCAAACGCATAGGATTACCGTCCACACGCCGCCTGTCGCAGGCGCAGCGCTGTCGACGCGAGTGGAATTCGGCGCCCTCATGTGAACAGCGTGAGATCACTGCCCGGATACTTACGTTTGATCCGTTTGCTTTACGGGCATGTTTTCACCATTTCCCCCAGTGAAGAATCCGTTTCATTTGGTCCTCTTCTGATCTGAGACAAAAAGCGCTTGATGGGTGCTTCAGAGCTCAGCACCATGCAAACCGTCTAGATTCCGGCATCAACGCCGTTTCAGGAGATCGATTTGCCCAACGGACCTGACGTTCAGCATCACCGCCCAGACGTTCCCGTCAATACAAAAAAACCCCTCGGCTCAGCGCAACGCTTCGTCGGGGAGCACATCATCGCAGAACTTTACGGCGTCGACCCCATTCTGCTGGATGACGAAGCGTTCATTGCCCAGGCTGGATACGCTACTCAGAAAAGGCACGACCTACCGGTCGGTCATGTCGTCGAGAATATAGGAATACCCCAGACTCCACCTACATCGACACTTCTACATCAATTCGTACCTCTGATCGGAACGTCTGCCTTAGGCCCGCTCTATAGCCGCGATCAAACTCAGGGCACGGTCTTTTTTTCGGAGATAAGGATAGCGTGAGTACCGACATTGCGTCGTTCATAGCGCATCACCAAGTCGAGGTGTCGGAATCGATCGTCGAAGGCATACCATGCAGACGTGTTCTGAAGTGATTCGGGTGACCGAGGTCAGCAAGCAGTACCGTAGTCGTACACAGACCGATGGCTATCGCGGCTTTTTTCGCGGACTTTTTAATCCAGACTACGAATATCACCAAGCTTTAGATGGCATCAACCTTAGTCTAGGCCGTGGCGAGTCCTTGGGATTTCTCGGGGCAAACGGAGCGGGAAAATCGACCTTCGCCAAGATTTTGTGTGGCATTCAACGACCGACGACCGGACAGGTCGAAGTGTTGGGATTCACGCCCCACACAAGATCCTCGGCCTTCTATAAAAAGATCGGTGTGGTCTTCGGCCATAAGCACTCGTTGTGGTGGGATCTACCAGTCAGACGAAGTTTTGATCTTGCGCGCCGCCTATACAGCATCGATCAACGAAAGTTCGACAGAAATCGAACAGAACTTTGCGACGCGCTCAATCTAGCATCGGTGCTTGAGCGCCCGGTGCGAGTGCTCAGCCTGGGAGAACGCGTGAAATGCGAGCTCGCCATGAACTTGCTTCATAGCCCCGAGGTATTGCTGTTGGACGAGCCGACCGTCGGCTTGGATCTCAGCTCGCGTTCGGAGATTCGACAATATTTGAACCGGCTGAGAAGCGAGCGCGGGATAAGCATATTCATGACAAGCCATGACATGGGCGATATCGAAGGATGCTGCGAAAACGTTCTCCTATTGCATCAGGGACGCATTCACTACGATGGCAAGCTCTCCAGTCTGAAGCAGAAGTTTCGTAAAGACGTCAAGGTTCGTATGACGCCCGCCGATCATGTATTTGACTTACAGGTTTGCTCGACGCTCGCTCAATCCTTATGTGAGCGCGGGGCCAACCTCGAGATTCTTACGCTATCGCAAGAAGAGGTCCTCTTCAAGGTGGATAAAAACGACGTCAATGCACTGAGTTCAACGCTGATCGGTACGTTCAATCCGAATCTAGAGATCAGCTACCCCGACCTAGAAGAAATCATGCTGAATCAATTGACGCAATGGCGGGAAGCGCCTTGATGTTGGGGCTTTCCACCCGAGGTGCGCGCGCCATTGCCTATGGTCACGCTTCCTTCAGCACGATGGTGTGCGATAGGGGGATGCTTGTCGTCGACTTTTGCTTGGCGACTACCGTCCCCTACCTTGTACAACTGCTGATTTGGCAATACGTCTACCAAGAGCAGAACGGTTCTGACATAGCGGGCTTTGGATACCACCAGCTCGTTTTCTACTATGCCTATGCCTTGGCTCTGGCTCGGCTAAACAATGGCTACGACGTTATCGCTCAGCTGTCTGCGCACATACACGAGGGTCGATTGGAGGTGCAATTGACGAAACCCTTCCCTTACCCTTTGCAAAAACTGTTCGGTTTCTTGGGAGAAAGCTCGTTGTACTTTCTCCCCTTGCTAATCATCCTGCTTGTCCAAGTTGTCCACAGCGGCGCACCCGCTGTGCCTCACAATCCGACCTACGTTCTCGGAATGGCCGCCCTTCTCGTACTTAGCCAAATACTCTGCTTCACATTGAGTTTTTGTATCGGTCTAGCTTCTTTTTGGATTGTTCGGTCTGGAATTCTCCTGACGCTGTTAACCACCCTATCCGCCCTATTGAGTGGACTTCTGCTACCTCCCGATCTCTGGCCGTCTTTTCTACAACCGGTCATGGCGTGGAATCCCTTGCGCTTTATGGTCGCAGCGCCAGCAGAACTTATGGTGAAGCCCGACAACGAACTGTTGCTCTGGAGCGTCGTTGTCAGCTTCGCATACTGTGTGATTTGTGCAAGTCTTGCATGCTTGGCCTGGCGCAAAAGCCTTGAGAGTTACCACAGTGTTGGGGGCTAATAAGACTCTATACGTTCTGCTTCGGGGAGCGGCTGCCGAGCAACTTACGTATCGGTTCGACTTGCTGTCCAATCTTCTATTGATGGCGGCGTACTACGGCATACAGCTACTTTTCTTCAATCGGGTTTTTGATCTGTCCGCTTCACTGGGAGGATGGACCCGAGAAGATGTTTATCTGGTTTTCTTCATTTATCTCATCATTATGCTGTCGGTCGAAATGGTCGCTAGCTCTGTCAATCGCTTCTTTTATTTTGTACACCTCGGCACCGCCGAACCCTTTCTCGTCAAACCTTGCGGCGTTGTGTCCATCATGCTGCTGCGTTGGTCACAGCCTGCATTCGCGGTGGTGGCAATATTGATCGTCGCAATTGTCGTTTCGCTAGGGGCCGCAAACTCCCTCGAAATCAGTGCCACTGCAAATCTGCACAACGGATCGACGGACGACGTCAGTGTCTGGAAATCGGAAGCTCTAAGACGATATACCGGCTTTGGCATTGGCATCGCAGCCGGATGGATCGCCAACTTGAGCCTCGTGATCTTGCTCAATACGATCACGTTCGTCATTCAACGCCAGATTCCAGTGGATTACATCCACGGCGAACTGGGCAGGCTTTCGATATTGCCGACGGACTTATTTCCGAGACACGCTTTTATCTCGCTCATGATCACGATTCCGATGGTGTTCGCCGCATCGGCACCCGTTGCATTTTTGAAGGGCGACACGCAGGCCTTGGCGTGGCTAGTTGCCAGCAGTCTTACGCTTTTGGCGGTGACCTGCTGGGTATTTTTCGCCGCGTCGAAAAAGTTCGAAGGTCTGGGAGGATGATTTGAAATCGTCAATCATCAAAGACATCGCGCCCATGAACAGACGAAAATCGACGACGCAGGCCACCGTTATCGCCGGATGCCATTTATCGTACGCGGCACCTATGTCGAGCGCCGGTCAGTCAATGATTTTTTCGGGAGTATCTTCACCATCGTCGAGCCATCGTCATTCTTGACGGTACGGCAAGAACTCTTCACGCATCATCGTCATCTGGGTTCGTTCGAGCGCGACATGACCGAGCTTCGTACGATGCCGCCATTTATTACTGGAGTTGGGCCGATCACAACACAGCGTTGACCCAGGAGATACAACATCGGTTGCGCACATGGATCGACGATAGTTTTTCCTTCACCTGTGTAGCCTATCCAGGCAAAAAGCCGGATTGGGAAGAATGGGCGCGCCTAAAACCACAAGCGCATACACTATCGGTCACGCCGTCTTCAGCGATCCCTGCGATCCGCCCTATTGTGACCAACACGCCTTTCTCTTCCCTGCCCCTCCTACCCGCCCTGCTGGAAAACCTGCAAGGCTTGGGTTTCGAACAAATGACACCCATTCAGGCGCAGAGTTTGCCGCTCATCCTGGACGGCCGAGACGTGATCGCGCAAGCGAAAACCGGTAGCGGCAAAACGGCGGCATTCGGCCTGGGCGTGCTGCAAAAGCTGGACGTCTCCCGGCAAACACCGCAAGCCCTGCTGGTGTGCCCCACCCGCGAACTGGCCGATCAAGTCGCTCAAGAGTTGCGCCGTCTGGCCCGCCTGATTCCCAACGTCAAGATTTTGACGCTATGCGGTGGTGCCCCGGCACGCCCTCAAGTGGAATCGCTCGCGCGTGGCGCGCATCTGGTGGTGGGCACGCCCGGTCGTATTCAAGATCACCTGGTGCGCGGCAGCCTCGATCTGTCCGGTCTGAACACGCTCGTATTGGACGAAGCCGATCGCATGATCGACATGGGCTTCAACGACGACATCGTCGCCATCGCTTCGCACTGCCCTACCAAACGCCAGACCCTGATGTTCTCGGCCACCTACCCCGACAACATCCGCAAACTCAGCGCCCGCTTTTTGCGCAATCCAGCCGAAGTCAAAGTCGAAGCCCAACACGACGCAAGCCGCATCGAACAAGTCTTCTACGAGATCGACGACAGCGATCGCTGCAACGCCGTGCTCAAGTTGCTGGCTCATTTTCGGCCCGTCTCTACATTGGCTTTCTGCAACACCAAAATCCGCAGCCACGATCTGGTCGAACGTCTCCAGGCCGAAGGCATCAACGCTCATGCACTGAACGGCGACCTGGAACAGCGCGAGCGTGACGAAATTCTGATTCAGTTCTCCAACAAGAGCTGCGCGGTGCTGGTGGCGACCGACGTGGCCGCACGCGGTCTGGATATTCAGAATCTGGGCGCCGTCATCAACGTCGACGTGACCCGCGATACGGAAGTACACGTACACCGGGTCGGTCGTAGCGGCCGGGGCGATCAAAAAGGCCTGGCGCTGAGCCTGTGCTCGCCGGAAGAGATGCGCTGGGCCAATCTGATCGAGGAATATCAGGGCAGCCCGCTCAAGTGGGCCGACATCAACGCCTTGAAACCCACATCCAGCACCCCGCTGCGAGCGTCCATGGTCACCTTGTGTATTCAGGGCGGCAAAAAAGACAAGCTGCGTCCGGGCGATCTATTGGGCGCCTTGACCGGTGACGGCGGCCTGACATTCGAACAGGTCGGCAAGATCAACATCACCGAGTTCAATGCCTACGTGGCGATCAATCGTCAAGTCGCGAAGCAGGCGTTCTCGCGGATCTCGAACAGCAGCATCAAGGGCCGCAAGTTCCGCATGCGCTTTCTCGAAGAGTTTTAATTGCCGGCTGGCGCCCTGGCAGTATCGGCTGGGTCGGGCGCCAAGCAAAACACCATCAAATTTTCTGGTGTACCAACACCACGCGATGCCCCAATAACCTCGCCACGGCATCGGTTAACTTTTGGTCCACGCCGAGTCCGTCGAATCCAAATCCTAGATTGCCAAACCCCCAGGCCATCTCAAGAAATTGCCAGTCGGTAATACTCGAAGCCTGTTCACAGGCCGGGCATACGAGCTGGTCGTCGCCTTCTTGCCACCACCCATCGATCGCAATCGTCCAATCGAAATCATCGGAACCGTGATGAGCATGGCATCGGGGACACACCAGTTCATCGACCCCATTACCGCCGGAATGAAACACCCGCCGACCTACCTCGGCCACTACACCCGTTGGCACCCGATCCTCGACCCACGCCACCCAGGAAGCCGCCTCGGGGCCCGCGCAATGCGTAGCGGGCGAATAAGCGAACTCGGCATTTGGCGCCCGTAAAGCGATGCCAGACTCCTCCAACCACGCCATGACCCGAGCCGCGCAATCAGGCGCCTCTTCCAACGTCACGTCGCAATCGACTATCCAAATGCAGTGGTCACTCATCGATATTCTCCCTGAGTCATCGAATCCCACACAGCACAACGGCCGCTTTCGCGGCCGTTGTGAACGACATACCAGCTAGTGCGAACGCCCGCGCGCTTGAAACCCAAGCCACCAGCGTTTAGCAACTCCTACACGCTCAGTCGTGCGAATCATCCGACTTTTTCTTCCCGCCGTTGAACGGATACGCGCCAGCGGCAGGATGGGCATCGCCCTTCGGCTTGATATACAGCGACAGAATCATCGTCGTGGTCAGAATCACCAACGTTGCCAGCAAGGACCACCACACCGGAATCTTGTAGATATCGATCAGCAGCATCTTCGTACCGATCAACACCAACACGATCGCCAGACCGTAGGGCAGCAAGTGGAAACGGTCATGCATACCGGCCAGCAGGAAGTACATCGCGCGCAGGCCCAGAATGGCGAACACGTTCGAGGTCAGCACGATGAACGGATCGGTCGTGATCGCGAAAATCGCGGGAATGGAATCCACTGCGAACACCACGTCCACAATACCAATCAGCAACACCACCACCAACATCGGCGTGGCCACTTTCTTACCATCGAGCTTGGTGAAAAAACGCTCGCCATCGTAGTCGGGAGCGATGGTGAACTTGCGACGCACCCAGTTCAATGCAGGATTCTCGTCCAGGTCGGGATCCTGACCTGCCGCCCACCACATCTTGATGCCGGTGAACACCAGAAACGCGCCGAACACATACAAAATCCAGTGGAACTGGGCGATCAACCAGGCCCCCACCAGAATCAAGGCACCGCGCAGCACCAGTGCGGCCAGAATGCCGATCATCAGCACGCGTTTCTGGAACTCTGCCGGTACGGCAAAGTAGGTGAACAACATCAAGAACACGAAGATGTTGTCGACGGCCAGCGCTTTCTCGACCAGATAACCGGTGATGAACTCGATCGCCTTATCGTTGGCCAAGGCACGGGCACCCGCGTCCTCGCCCATACCACCCAAGCCCCACCACAAGAGGCCGACGAAAACAAAGCTCGTCAACACCCACACGATGGACCAGATGGCCGCAGCACGAATAGAAACTTTTTGAGCGCCTTGACGGTTCAAGGCAAAGAAGTCGAGAAGCAAGGCGACGACAACGAAGCCTGCAAACAGCGACCACAACAATGGAGTACCAATAGATACCATGGGAGGACCCTATAAGAGATGGGGGAAACTTACCCATTCCGGTCTCGCCAGCCGCATCGAGAACGATGCGGACCGTAGTGCCGGGACCCCGGAATGGCGCAATAGCGTGACCATCCGTCTTCCGTGCTGACGACACTACAGTAGCCTTGTAAGGGCTACGGCTACTCCCCAGGAGAGTGAGGCCCGAATTAAATCAATGTCTGCGCACGATGTCAACGAATGCGTCATCCGATCGTCACAAGCAAACCCGTCGATCCGTTGACTGCGATCCCATCGAACGCACCGCAACGCATCGCCCTGCGCGATTAGCAAACGGCAGGCCCGACGGCTGCGCACAGACCCAAGCAAACACAAAAAAGAACGCGACGAGCGCCGGATGCAAGCACCAGGACACCATGAGCAACCAGCCGTTCGCACAAATAAAACGCCGGCCCTCAGGCCGGCGTCTCACACGAGAAAACCCACGATCCTCAACCGAAGCGGCCGGTGATGTAGTCTTCCGTTTCCTTGCGGGTCGGTTTGACGAAGATCTGATCGGTTTCACCGAACTCCATCAACTCGCCCAAGTACATGTAGGCGGTGTAGTCCGAGCAACGCGCAGCTTGCTGCATGTTGTGGGTAACGATCACCACGGTGTAGTCGCTCTTCAGTTCGGCAATCAGCTCTTCGATCTTGGCGGTCGAGATCGGATCCAAGGCCGAGCAGGGCTCGTCCAACAGCAGTACCGACGGCTTGATGGCCACGCCGCGAGCGATACAGAGACGTTGTTGCTGACCGCCCGACAGGCTGTGACCGCTTTGGTGCAGCTTGTTCTTCACTTCGCCCCACAGCGCGGCCTTGGTCAAGGCCCACTCGACGCGCTCGTCCATTTCGCCACGCGAGAGTTTTTCGAACAAGCGCACGCCGAAGGCGACGTTGTCGTAAATGCTCATGGGAAACGGCGTGGGCTTCTGGAACACCATGCCGATCTTGGCGCGCAACAAGGAGATATCGGTGCGGGTGGTCAGCAGATTTTCGCCGTCCATCACGATTTCGCCTTCGGCGCGTTGGCCGGGATACAGCTCGAACATACGGTTGAACGTGCGCAACAGCGTCGATTTACCGCAGCCCGAGGGACCGATGAACGCCGTCACTTTGTTCTCGGCGATCGACATGTTGACGTTACGGATCGCGTGGAAGTTGCCGTAGTAGAAATTCAAGTCTTTGACCTGCAACTTCGGCTTGTCGATCGTGGGCATAGGGATCGTAGGATTCATGATGGCAGCTACCAGGCTTATTTCTGACGGAAGAATGTGCGAGCAACGATGTTGATGCTCAAGACCAGCAGGGTGATGAGCGCAGCGCCCGCCCAAGCCAGCGTGTTCCAGTCCGGGAAGGGGCTGGCGGCGAATTGGAAAATAACGACAGGAAGGTTGGCCATCGGACCATTCATATCCCAGGACATGAACTGGTTGGACAACGCGGTAAACAGCAAGGGTGCGGTCTCACCGGCGATACGGGCCACAGCCAGCAACACGCCGGTGATAATGCCCGACTTGGCGGCGCGGTACGACACCATGGTGATCATGCGCCACTTGGGGCAACCCAGGGCCACAGCCGCTTCACGCAGGCTGTTAGGCACCAGCATCAGCATGTTGTCGGTGGTACGAACCACCACGGGAACGACCAGGATCGACAATGCGATCGCGCCAGCCCAACCCGAATAATGGCCCACTTGCGCCACGTAAACGGCATAGATGAACAAACCGATGATGATCGACGGTGCCGACAGCAGCACGTCGTTCAAGAAGCGGGTCGCCGGAGCGAGCCAGCCACGCTGACCGTATTCAGCCAGGTAAGTACCGGCCAGAATACCGACGGGGGTGCCAATCAAGGTACCCACACCGACCATCATCACACTACCCATGATGGCGTTCAGCAAGCCGCCGGTCTGACCCGGGGGCGGAGTAATTTCGGTGAACAGTGTGAGCGACAAAGCCGCAGCACCCTTGAACAGCAGCGTGCCGATGATCCAGAACAGCCAGAACAGGCCGAAGCTCAGGGCGGCGAAAGACAGGATGAGCATCACGATGTTTATCAGACGGCGAGTCCGGTAAACAGGATTGCTCATGGTGATGACAGAGTAAGCCATGTCGGAAATTTCCCAGGTACGTGAAGCGGCGGCGGCATCGACGGCGCCACCGCCTCATGCAATCAGCTCTTGACGCCTTCGGAGCGCGACAGACGCACCAACAGCAGCTTGGCGAGCGCCAGCACGATGGTGGTGATGAGGAACAGGATCAAGCCCAATTCGATCAGGGCGGATTTCTGCATGCCACCCGCTTCGTTGAACTCGTTGGCCAGTGCCGACGCAATCGAGTTGGCGGGCGAGAAGATCGAATCAGGGGTACGGAACGCGTTACCGATCACGAAGGTGACGGCCATGGTTTCACCCAGTGCGCGCCCCAGACCCAACATGATGCCGCCGATCACGCCCGACTTGGTGAAGGGCAGAACGACTTTCCACATCACTTCCCAGGTGGTGCTACACAGGCCATAGGCCGATTCTTTCAACAGGGCCGGCACCAGTTCGAACACGTCGCGCATCACCGCGGTAATGAACGGGATGACCATGATGGACAGGATCAGGCCGGCGGTGAAAATACCGATACCGAAAGGCGGGCCGGCAAAGAATCCACCGATGAACGGCAATTCCCCCAGCGTATTGACCAGCGACGGCTGGATATACACCTGGAAAATCGGCACGAACACGAACAAACCCCACATACCGTAGATGATGGACGGAATGGCCGCCAGCATTTCGATCGCAGTGCCCAGCGGGCGACGCAACCAGGTGGGCGAGAGTTCGGTCAGGAACATGGCGATGCCGAAGGACACCGGCACCGCGATGATGAGTGCAATAGCGGAGGTCATCAGCGTGCCGATAATGGGCACCCATGCTCCGAATTCGCTATTGACGGGATCCCACTCGTTGGTCCACAAGAACGCCGGGCCATAGGCCATCAACGTTTCGCGGCTACCCCAGACGAGGGAGACCAAAATGGCTGCCAGCAGGCTGAATACCAGGAACGCGAAAGTCCGAGTCACGCCTTTGAACAGGCTGTCGGCCGATGCGTTACTCATGGATTTGCGTGGGGTGGGATTGCCGGAAGTCGCCGGTCTTTTAACGTTCGACGTCGGCGCGTTGTTGTTCACTACCGTGCTCATAGCAGGCTGTCCCAGCGATTCAAGCGTAAAAACAAATAATTCGTCTAGCGTGCAGTGCAAGAAGGTCCGGCCAAGCACTCAGGCTTGGCCGGACCTCGACTTACATTACTTCCAGATGGCCGAACCGTCGGCACCCTTCAGCTCGGCTTTCCAGCCGGCACGGATTTGATCCGTCACTTCTTGGGGCAGGGGCACGTAGTCCAGAGCCGAGGCAGCCTTGGCACCGTCCTTCCAGGCCCAGTCGAAGAATGCCAGCACGGCACGACCTTGGTCGGGCTTAGCTTGATCCTTGTGAACCAGGATGAAGGTGGCGCTGGTCACGGGCCACGATTCTGCACCGGGTTCGTTGGTCAGCACGACGCCCATACCGGGAGCGCTCTTCCAGTCGGCGTTGGCAGCAGCAGCGGCGAACGTCTTTTGGTCGGGCTGAACGAACTTGCCGTCCACGTTTTGCAGTTGCGTCCAAGCCAGCTTGTTTTGCTTGGCGTAGGCGTATTCGACGTAGCCGATCGAGTTCTTCAGCTGACCGACGTAGGCGGCGACGCCTTCGTTGCCCTTACCACCTTGACCGGTGGGCCACTTGACGGCTTTGCCTTCGCCAACCGAGCTCTTCCACTCGGGCGAGACTTTCGACAGGTAGTTGGTCCAACCGAAGGTGGTGCCCGAACCGTCCGAACGATGCACGACGACGATGTCGGCGTTAGGCAGCGTCACGCCGCTGTTCATCTGGGCGATGGCGGGGTCGTTCCACTTCTTGATCTTGCCCAGGTAGATGTCGGCCAGCAGGGGGCCCGACAGCTTCAGTTGACCGGGCTTGACGCCGTCGACGTTGACCACGGCAACGGTGCCGCCGATCACTGCGGGGAACTGGAACAAACCGTTCTTTTCCAGATCGGCTGCCTTCATCGGATCATCCGAAGCGCCGAAATCGACGGTCTTGGCGATGATTTGTTGCTGACCACCACCCGAACCGATCGACTGATAGTTCACGGCCACGCCCTTGGCAGCCTTGTAATCCGACGCCCATTTGGCGTAGATCGGGTAGGGGAACGATGCGCCGGCGCCGGTAACCGACTTCGACTGGGCGTGCACCGAGAAAACTGCGGCGCTTAGGGCGACGCCCAGGGTAATCTGCTTGAAAACACGGTTGAACATTTCAGTTCCTCGTATTGCGTTGGTTTGATGACCCCTGCTGCAGAAACCCCCCGGCAGCAGGAACAACGGGGATATTAGTGACTCAACATGACAAGATAGTGACAGTCATGTTGGACTAACGGATGTAACAAAGTCAACCCAATAGTTTCATCAAGTCGTCATGTAGATTGCGCGGATGGACGCCACGGCGAACCCGGGAGTAGTCGCCGTTGGGCTGCTGTTGCCAGGCAAGCTGGGTATCGCGCAACGCGAGCGAGAACGCTTCGTTGATGACCCGTTTCTTCAGATTCTTGTCTTCTACCGGGAAGGCGATTTCAACTCGTCGGAAGAAGTTACGATCCATCCAGTCGGCAGACGACAGATACACCTTCTCCTGACCACCCGAGTAGAAATAGAACACGCGGGAGTGCTCGAGGAAGCGACCGATTACCGAGCGCACCCGGATGTTCTCGGACAGACCCTTCACGCCGGCTCGCAGGGCGCACACGCCCCGAACGACCAGATCGATCTTCACACCGGCCTGACTGGCCTTGTAGAGCTCTTCGATCACGGTCTGTTCGAGCAGGGAGTTCATCTTCGCCAGAATGCGGGCCTTCTTGCCCGCCCGGGCGGCTTCGGCCTCGGCTCGCACGAGGGCGACCATGCTGTCGTGCAAGGTGAAAGGCGATTGCAGAATCGCTTTCATCGGACGACGTGCGCCCAGGCCGGTCAGCTGAGTAAACACCCGGTCGGCGTCCTCGCACAGCACGGGGTTGGACGTCATCAGGCCGAAATCGGTATACAGACGCGCGGTACGCGGGTGGTAGTTGCCTGTGCCCAGGTGGGCATAACGCTTCAGACGGCCCTGTTCGCGGCGCAGAATCAGCGCCATTTTGGCGTGGGTCTTGTGACCGACCACGCCGTACACCACATGCGCGCCCACCTCTTCCAGCTTGGCGGCCCAGTTGATGTTGGTTTGCTCGTCGAAGCGCGCCATCAGCTCGACGACCACCGTTACTTCCTTGCCAGCGCGCGCCGCGTTCAGCAGGATCTGCATCAACTCGGAGTCTTCACCGGTTCGATAGATGGTCTGCTTGATCGCCATCACGTTGGGATCACGCGCCGCCACGGTCAGGAAATCGATGACCGGCTGGAACGACTGGTAAGGATGGTGCAGCAGGATGTCGCGCTCGGAGATCGCCTTGAAGACTTCTTCCGGCTTGTCGTTGATCGGCTCGAACGGCGCGGCGATCGGCGCACGATATTCGGGGAACAACAAATCGGGACGATCACCGACGTTACACAATTGCATCAGGCGGGTCAGGTTGACCGGACCATTGACGCGGTAGGTATCCGAAGGCGTCAGCGAAAACTCGCTTTGCAGGAAACGTTCGAGTTCCGGCGGCGTCAGACGATCGATTTCCAGACGCACTGCCGACCCGAAATGACGCTGCGACAACTCGCCTTGCAGGGCTTGGCGCAGGTTGGTGACCTCTTCCTCATCCACGAACAGATCACTGTTACGCGTGACGCGCCACTGATAGCAGCCCTGAATGTTCAGACCGGGAAACAACTCGCCCACGAAGGCCCGCAACAAGGAGGTCAACAGTACATAGCCGTGCGGCTGGCCCGACAATTCGGTCGGCATGGAGACCAGACGGGGCAGCAAACGCGGCGCCTGTACCACGGCAATCGACGCCTTGCGACCGAACGCATCCACGCCCGACAGCGAGACGATGAAATTCAGACTCTTGTTGTAGACGCGGGGAAACGGATGCGCCGGATCCAGACCGATCGGCGTGAGCAGGGGCATGACGTCGCGCATGAACACCTCGCGCGCCCACTCCAATTGGGCGTCGTTCCACTCGGAAGCGTGGTGAATGACAATGCCCTCTTTCTGCATCTGCGGAAAGATCACGTCATTGAGCAAGGCGTATTGGCGAGTCACCAGGCGATGCACGGCCGACTGCACTTTTTCGAGGGCATCGCCTGCGGTCAGGCCGTCAATACCGACCAGATTAGGCGTCTGGCGCTGCTGCACTTTCAGCGTCGAAATGCGAATTTCAAAGAACTCGTCGAGGTTCGAGCTGACGATACACACATAGCGCAGCCGCTCCAGCAGCGGCGTCGACGGGCTCTCAGCCATGGCCAACACACGCTCATTGAACTTCAGTAGCGACAACTCACGATTGAGAAAGAGCGGCTCGTTGGGCGGGCTGGCGGTCATTAATGCATCCATTCGGCACTATAAAAGGCCACGTTGTACTTCAATTTTGTGACGGTTCCATGACAGTAAAACGGTAACACTTTTGAGTGCGTCAATAGTGAAGCCGAAGCGTCGGACTATCCAGGGAAATGTCATCTGGTGTCCTTATAATCGCGGAACATTTCAGCTTTATAGTTTCCGCATGGATCATTTACTCGCCGCCGTCGACCTCGGGTCGAACAGTTTCCGTCTTTCGCTAGGACGGGTCGTGATGCACGATGGTACGGCTCAGATCTACCAGATCGACCGTTTGAAAGAGACCGTCCGGCTGGCTGCCGGCCTGGATGCCAACAAACGTCTGACCGACGAGGCCATCGAGCGCGCCGTTCAGGTCTTGGAGCGCTTCGGCGAGCGTCTGCGCAGTTTTCACCCCGACCGGGTTCGTGCGGTTGCCACCAATACGTTTCGCGTGGCACGCAATACCGAAGATTTCCTGCCTCGCGCCGAAGCCGCGCTGGGCTTCCCCATCGAGGTAATCGCCGGGCGTGAAGAAGCGCGCCTGATCTTCACCGGCGTCGCTCACACCCTGCCGCCCTCCCCCGACAAGCGTCTGGTCGTGGACATTGGCGGCGGATCGACCGAAATCATCATTGGCAAGGGTTTCGAGCCCGGCCCGATGTCGTCCTTGTACATGGGCTGCGTGAGCTTCAGCCGCCAGTTCTTCCCCGACGGCGTGGTCGACGATTACCAAATGCGCCTGGCCGAACTGGCTGCCCGACGCGAAATCGAAGGCATCACCAAGCTTTACCGCCGCACGGGCTGGAAAGAGGCTTACGGCTCGTCGGGCACTGCCAAAGCGCTGCACGCCATTCTGACCGAGTGCGGCTTTTCGCAAGAAGGCATCACCCGCGCCGGCATGGCGAAACTGAAAGAGCGTATCGTGCGCGCCGGCCGCGTCGTGCCGGAAGATTTGCCAGGCATCAAGCTGGAGCGGGCCGACGTACTGCCTGGCGGCCTGGCCATCATGAGCGCAGTATTCGATGAACTGGGTATCGTCCGCATGGAAACCGGCGACGGCGCGCTGCGGCTGGGCGTGCTGTACGACCTCCTGGGGCGCGACGACGAACACGACAAACGCGACGAAACGGTGCGTCTGTTTATGAAGCGTTATCACGTCGATGCCATGCAGGCACAGCGCGTCCACAACGCGGCGTTGACCCTGTTCAAGTCACTCAGCGCCGACCTGCCCGATTCCGCTCAGCTGACCACGGCACTGGGCTGGGCAGCAGATCTGCACGAAGTGGGCATTTCGATTGCCCACAACGCCTACCACCGTCATTCGGCCTACATCCTGGAGAATGCCGACATGCCGGGGTTTTCGCGGGTCGATCAACAATTGCTGGCGCTATTGGTGCTGGGCCATCAGGGCAAAGTCAACAAGCTGGAGCCGTTGGTTCGCACTCGCGGCCAATGGCTGGCGATGCTGTGCCTGCGCTTGGCCACCCAGCTGGCCCGCCGCCGCGAAAAGCTCGACAACCTACCCTTGTCGATTTCGGTCAAGGATCAGTCGATCGTCTTGCGCGCCGATGCAAAATGGCTGGCGACTCACCCCTTGAGCGATTTCACCCTGCGTGCCGAAGAGCAGGAATGGACCCGGCTTGGTTTCAAGTTCGAACTTCTCGAACGTTGACACGACACCACAGCACCCGGCCGGGCGTGCCGGGTGCATACGACGCAGCCAGCCGCGCACAGGCCCGTAAACGTTGACCGTCATCTAACGGCAACCTAAACGTCACAAGCGTGAAATTTGATGCTCCTATTCTTGCCGGAATCATCCCGCAAGGAGCGGCACGCATGCTAGAACTGGCGCGAACCCCGACAGCTTACCCCGAGCGCAGAACTTCTCCCGCCACCCGCCCGGCCGCCCCGGCTCTGGTGGTCGGCCTGGCGCGCACTCGCGACGAAATCGAAGCAGTGCAACGCCTGCGATTCGACGTTTTTTCGCACGATCTGGGTGTGGTTTTCCCCCACGGCCAGAACGGCCTGGACATCGACCACTACGACCGCTTCTGCGAACACGTGATCGTGCGTGACCAGGAAGACGGCCGCATCGTAGGCACCTATCGCGTATTGACGCCCGAGAACGCGGTGCGCGCTGGTGGCTACTACGCCGAGACCGAATTCGACCTGAACGGCTTGGGCAGCTTAGCCGACGAGCTGGTGGAAGTGGGCCGCACCTGCGTCCACCCCGACTACCGCCAAGGCGGCGCCATCATGCTGTTGTGGATGGGTGTGGCAGAAGTCATGCGCCGCGGCCGCTACCGCTATGCGCTGGGCTGCGCCAGCGTCAGTCTGCGCGACGACGGCGCTTCGGCTGCCGAAGTGTGGCGTCAGGTCGCCGGTCAACTGGATGCCCCGGGCCGCCGTCTGGCCACGCCGCTGCACCGCTATCCGGTCGAGCGCCTGGACAGCACCCTGCCGGCCAAAGTGCCGCCGCTGATCAAGGGCTACATGAAACTGGGCGCGCGCGTATGCGGCGATCCCGCCTGGGATCCGGACTTCAACACCGCTGACATGCCGGTATTGCTGGACATCTGTAATATGGACGCTCGCTACAAGCGTCACCTCAAGCTGGACTATACGCCGCGTGAATCGCTGGCGGCACGGCGGGCAGCATGATGCCCGCGCGCGTACGACGGATTGTCTTGCGCGCGGTGTGCCGCCGCACACGCACTCTTCGTCGAGCATTACGGGATTTCGAGCGCGGAATCTACGTCGCGATGTAGAAAGCAAAACGGCCGTCGAAAGACGGCCGTTTGCACGTGTGGGGCAGCTTACCGCCAACCGTCCTCGGCCACCTTGGCCAGGCGCTGCGCACTTTCGCGGGCCAGGACTTCGTCTTCTGCCTCGACCATAAGACGCAATTTCGGTTCGGTGCCCGATGCCCGAATCAGCACCCGGCCGCGCGCCCCCAGCGACGTCTCGACGGCCTGACGGGCCACGGCCAATCCAGCGTGGGTCTTCCAATCGACACCGGCGGGCAGGGGCACATTGATCATGGCCTGCGGATACATTTTCAGATCGCCCAACCACTGCGACAGGCTTTGTCCGCTACGCGCCAGCGCCGTCAACACCTGCAAAGCGGCGATGATGCCGTCGCCGGTGGAGTGCAAATCCAGGCACAGCAAATGGCCCGAGCCTTCGCCACCGAACAGCCAGCCGCGCGCCTGCAACTGCTCCAACACGTAGCGGTCACCGACGTTGGCACGCTCGAAGGGCACATCCAGGTCGCGCAGCTTGCGTTCCAGGCCGAAATTGGTCATCAGCGTGCCCACCACACCGGCGACCGGCTGGCGCTGCATACGCTCGCGCACGATGGCGTAGAGCAGCTCGTCGCCGTTGTAGATACGACCTTCGGCATCGACCATCTGCAAGCGGTCGGCATCGCCGTCCAGCGCGATCCCCAGATCCGCCTTCTGATTACGCACTTCGGCGGCCAGGGATTCCGGATGCATCGCACCCACGCCCTCGTTGATGTTGAAACCATCGGGCGAGCAGCCGATGGCGTGAACGTCGGCGCCCAGCTCACGGAACACGTGTGGCGCGATGTGATACGCCGCGCCATGGGCACCGTCCACCACGATTTTCAGACCGTTGAGGTCGAGATCGTTGGGGAAGGTGCTCTTGCAGAACTCGATGTACCGACCTGCTGCATCCTCCAGACGGCGGGCGCGTCCCAGGTCGGCCGAGCCGACACAACCCAGAGGCTCGTCGATCGCCGCTTCGATGGCCGCTTCGATCGAGTCGGGCAGCTTCATCCCCTGCGACGAAAAGAACTTGATGCCGTTGTCTTGATAAGGATTGTGCGAGGCACTGATGACGATACCCGCGGCCAGGCGCAGGGTACGCGTCAGGTACGCCACGGCCGGCGTGGGCACCGGCCCAGCCAGCAACACGTCGATACCGGCCGCCGACAAGCCGGCTTCGAGCGCCGACTCCAGCATGTAGCCCGACAGCCGGGTATCTTTGCCGATCAGCACGCGAGGACGCTTGCGCCCCGGCTGCACACTGGTCGCCAACACGCGGCCTGCGGCATAACCCAGGCGCATGGCGAATTCCGGGTTCATGACCGGGCCACCCACTTCACCACGCACGCCATCGGTGCCGAAATACTTGCGCTCACTCATGCTGCTCACACTCCTTGTTCGACCGCTTGCCACACTTTCAGCGCATCCACCGTCTCCTGCACATCGTGCACCCGCACGATCGAGGCCCCCCGTGCGACACAGGCCAGCATGGCCGCGAGACTGCCCGCCAGCCGGTCGGAAGCCGCACGGCCCGTGACGTGACCGACCATCGACTTACGCGACAAACCGATCAACAGCGGATAACTGGATACTTTGAGTGCGCTCAAGCGACGCAATAGTTGGTAGTTCTGTTCTTGGGTCTTGCCAAATCCAAAGCCAGGGTCCAGCACGATGCGGCGGGCATCCACCCATGCCCCACGCAGACGCTGCGCACGCGACCCTAAAAACAAACCGATTTCGCCCATCAGGTCGGTGTACTCGGGCACATCCTGCATGGTGCCCGGTTCGCCCTTCATGTGCATCACGCACAAGCCGCAGCGCGATTTGGCCACGGCCTCGATCGCGCCGGGCTGCCGAAACCCGTAGATGTCGTTGATCATGTCGGCACCGGCGTCCAGTACTGCACGCATGACTTCGGGCTTGAAGGTGTCCACCGATAGCGGTACACCGTCTTCCCGCAAGGCTTCGACCAAAGGCAGCACCCGCGCCAATTCGTCCTGCACCAATACGGGCTCGGCACCAGGACGAGTCGATTCGCCACCGATATCCAGAATATGCGCGCCGTCCTGGATCATCTGCCGCGCGTGCGCGACGGCGCGATCGAGGTCGGTATATCGCCCGCCGTCCGAAAACGAATCGGGCGTGACATTGACGATCCCCATGACCAACGGGCGTTCGAGCTCAAGCTCGAAACGCCCGCACAGAAAAGTATTTGCCATCTAAGACTGAAAACGCCGTCGACAATCAGACAGCAGCAGGCGCATTGCCGCTGCTGCTGCCCGCGGCAGGCACACCCGCCGAAGGCGTCGCACCGGGGGTGCTATCGCCACTATCGGGGGTCTTGGGAGGACGCGGAGGACGGCCTTCCATGATGTCGTTGATCTGGTCCATGTCGATGGTTTCCCATTCGAGCAGCGCGGCGGTCATGACTTCGACCTTATCGCGGTTCTCTTCCAGAATCTTGCGAGCGACCTTGTACTGATCATCGATTATGCGACGGATCTCGCCATCGACCTTCTGCATGGTCGCTTCCGACATGTGCGTGGTTTTGGTCACGCTGCGACCCAGGAACACTTCGCCTTCGTTCTCGGCATACACCATGGGGCCCAGCTCGTCGGTCATGCCGTAGCGGGTCACGATGTCGCGGGCAATGGCCGTGGCACGTTCGAAGTCGTTCGATGCGCCGGTGGTCATCTGATTCATGAACAGCTCTTCGGCAATACGGCCACCGAACAGCACCGCGATGGTGTCCAGCAGACGCGACTTGTCCATGCTGTACCGATCGTTCTCCGGCAACTGCATGGTCACGCCCAGCGCACGACCGCGCGGGATGATGGTGACCTTGTGAACCGGATCGGTCTTGGGCAGCATGCGGGCGACCACGGCGTGACCCGACTCGTGATACGCGGTGTTCTTGCGCTCTTCTTCGGGCATGACGATCGAGCGGCGCTCGGCGCCCATGATGATCTTGTCTTTGGCCTTCTCAAAGTCGGACATGTCCACAGTACGACCGTTGCGGCGTGCGGCAAACAAAGCAGCTTCGTTGACCAGGTTGGCCAGATCGGCACCGGAGAAGCCCGGGCAACCGCGTGCCAGCACGTGTGCATCGACGTTGTTGTTGATAGGCACTTTGCGCATGTGGACTTTCAGGATCTGCTCGCGGCCACGGATATCGGGCAGGGGCACGACCACTTGACGGTCGAAGCGACCCGGACGCAGCAAGGCGGGATCCAGCACGTCGGGACGGTTGGTCGCGGCGATGACCAGCACGCCCTGACCCGACTCGAAGCCGTCCATCTCGACCAGCATCTGGTTCAGCGTCTGTTCGCGCTCGTCGTTACCACCACCCAGACCGGCGCCGCGCTGGCGACCGACCGCATCGATCTCATCGATAAAGATGATGCACGGCGCGTGCTTCTTGGCGTTTTCGAACATGTCGCGCACGCGGGCCGCGCCCACACCGACAAACATTTCGACGAAGTCCGAACCCGAGATGCTGAAGAACGGCACTTTGGCTTCGCCTGCGATGGCCTTGGCCAGCAAGGTTTTACCGGTACCGGGCGAACCCACCATCAGCACGCCACGGGGGATGCGGCCACCCAGTTTCTGGAACTTGCTGGGATCGCGCAGGAAATCAACCAACTCTTGAACGTCTTCCTTGGCCTCGTCGCAACCGGCGACATCGACGAAGGTGATGTTGTTGGTGTTCTCGTCCAGCATGCGAGCGCGCGACTTGCCGAAGCTGAACGCTCCGCCCTTGCCACCACCCTGCATTTGACGCATGAAGAAGATCCAGACGCCGATCAGCAACAGCATCGGGAACCACGACACGAAGATGCTCATCAGGAACGAGGGCTCTTCGCGGGCCTTGCCCGAGACTTGGACGCCGGACTTCAGGAGGTCGGAAACCATCCAGATATCGCCCGGCGAAGTCAGCGAATACGGGCGTCCGGCGTCGGGCGTGACATACAGCACGTCGCCCTGGACATCGACCTTGCGCACGCGCCCGGCCTTTGCGTCATCCATGAATTGCGTGTAGCTCACGCCGTCTTGCGACTGAGTACGGCCATCTAACTGCTTGAATACCGTAAACAGCACAAGCGCGATCACCATCCAGACCGCAACTTTGGAAAAAGAATTGTTCAACGTCGATCTCCTGCTCTCCAGCCTAAGCCAGCCCCCAGAACGGACGCCTGGGTCGGCCGGAAAGCGCTTTCCGCGATAATGTCAATAAGCCATTCTACCTTGCGTCGCGCGAAACCGCCCGCAGCGATGCAAACCCATGTACTGCCCTGCTTTTCCGGCTAGATATTTCGGCTGAACTGCGGCCGCGAAGATCAAGCCCGGCCGCCGCGTTTCAAGCCACGCGCGACCAGGAAGGTTTCCGACGATTTCGCCCGCGATGCTTTGGGCTTGCGCTCGACCACGCGCTTGAAATACTTTTTATACGATTCGACGATCTGCGAGAACCCGCTGCCATGAAACGCCTTGACGATCAGGGTGCCATCGGGGCGCATGTGTTCGCAGGCAAACACCCGGGCCAGCTCGCACACGTGCTGAATGCGTGCCGCATCCGCCAGCCCCACGCCAGATAGGTTGGGGGCCATATCGGAAATTACAAGATCCACCGCTTGCTCGCCCACCAGGGCGTGCAATTGCTCGGCCACCTCGTCTTCCCGAAAATCGCCCTGAATGAACTCGACGCCTGCGATGGGTTCCATCGGCAGCACATCCAGGCCGATAATACGGCCATCGATCACGCCGCCCGGCCCCACCAGCCGCTCGCGCGCCACCTGGCACCAGCTACCCGGCGCGCAGCCCAGATCGACCACCACGTCGCCGCGTTTGAGCAGTTTTTCGCCGTCGACCAGCTCCAGCAGCTTGAACGCACCCCGGGCGCGATAGCCTTTTTGTTGCGCCAGCTTCACATAAGGATCATTGATGTGTTGCGCCAGCCACTCTTTTGAGAATTTATTTTTGGCCATTCCCGTACAATTCCGCCATGCCTAAATTAGAAATTACCCCGCGCGAGCGTAACGCCCTGCGCGCCGCCGCCCACCCGCTGCGCCCCGTCGTGCTGATCGGCGACGCCGGTCTGTCGGCGGCCGTGCTCAAGGAAATCGAGCTTAACCTGAATGCGCACAGCCTGATCAAAGTGCGTGCAGGCGGCCAGGATCGCGACGCCCGCGAAGCCATGCTGACCGAAATCTGCGACACCTTGTCTTGCGCCAACGTGCATCACCTGGGCAAGATGTTGATTATCTACCGCCCGGTACCTGGCCGCGACATTCCCGGCCTGACACCTGAAAAATCCTCGGCCAAGCGCCGTGCCAGCGAGCCGCACACGCCTAAGAAACTGGCCGCCGAAGGCCGCGTTCTGACCAAACAGGACGCCCGCGCCATGCGCCGCGCAGAGGCCGAAGCCACGCCCGCCAATCAGAAATCGGCCCGTGAACGCGTCGGCTTGCTGAACAAATCTGGCAAACCGGTACGTCCCAGCGCCCACAAGATCGAAGTGGCTCGCGCCGTCGCACCCAAGCGAGTGGGCAGCGCCCTGAGCTTACGCGCAGGCGCTCGCAAATCCCTGACCGGTGGTTTGCGCCGCACGCTGGGTGGCCCCAAGAAGTGACCCGATAAAGCGACATTGCCGGTGGGGCTGCGAATGACACTGCCTCCACCCGGTCGTTTTTAGAAGCCCGTGAGACCGAAACCATCGGTCACCGGGCTTTTATTTTGTACTGCTCGCCCAAACCCACAGGCTCAGGCGATTCGATCGCTCAAATGTAGCGAACGCTGACCACTTCGTATTCGCGCACGCCCGACGGTGCCTGCACTTCAACGACATCGCCTTCGCTCTTGCCGATCAAGGCACGAGCCACCGGACTGGACACCGAAATCCGGCTCTCGCGGATGTCCGATTCGACATCGCCCACGATCTGGTAGACCACCCGGTCGCCCGACTCCAGATCTTCGATCTCGACCGTGGCACCGAACACTGCACGACCTTCGGCGTCCAGGGTGGACGGATCGATGATCTGCGCGTTCGACAACGTACCGTCCAGCTCGGCGATACGGCCTTCGATGAAGCCCTGGCGCTCGCGTGCGGCGTCGTACTCGGCGTTTTCCGACAGGTCGCCCTGGGCACGTGCCTCGGCGATGGCATTGATGACGGAAGGACGCTCGACCGTTTTGAGACGGTGCAATTCAGCCTGCAAACGTTCGGCCCCACGCGCCGTAAGAGGAATGGCGGACATAATCTTTCCCTACGAAATAGAAAACGCCCGAATTCGAGCGTCTTGATCGCCCCCGGCCGGTAAGCCGCAGTCCCGGATGAATCGAGACGTGCCGAGCGGGCTGGCGACGGTATGAGATGGATTCTGCGGCTGGGCTACGGTGCGTTGCACCGTGTCAGCCAAAATAAATCCCCGGCTCGGATCAAGAGCCGGGGATATGACTGTATTGTGAGCAAACTCGCACTGAATTGCAAGTTAGCGGGCATCCTCGGCGTCGGCCGAGGGAGTCGCGCCTACGGGTGCTCTGCCGCCGGCACGCAACAGTGCATACAAAAGGATCGCACCAAAGGTAGCGGTGCCGATGCCGCCCAAATGAAACCCGCCGAATTTCAGCGTGAAATCGCCGGCACCCAGCACCAGCGTGACCGCCGCGGTGATCAGATTGCGGTTATCCGAGAAATCGACCTTGTTGACGACCCAGATACGGGCGCCGGCAATGGCGATCAAGCCAAACACCACGACCGACATGCCGCCCAGCACCGGGCCGGGAATGGTCTGGATGAGCGCACCGAATTTAGGGGAAAAGCCCAACACGATGGCGATGAGAGCGGCCAGAACGAACACCAGACTGGAATAGATGCGAGTGACGGCCATCACGCCGATGTTTTCGGCATAGGTCGTGACACCCGTACCGCCCACGGCCCCCGAGACCATCGTGGCCACGCCGTCGCCCACGAAGGCCCGGCCCATGTACTGATCCATCGGGCGTCCGGTCATGGCAGCGACTGCCTTGACGTGCCCCAGGTTCTCGGCCACCAGAATGATGGCCACCGGGGCAATCAGGCTCATGGCCTCGATACGAAACACGGGCGGCATCAGCGCCTCAATCCATCGAGCACCGCCTTTGCCTGCGGCCCAGACAACCAAGCCGATCAAGGTGTAGACCACCCCGCAGGCGATGATGGCCCCAAGCGCCACGCCGATATTGGCATTGGCTCCGCTGCCCGCATAACCCGTGACAGCCACCACGCCGCCGATGAAGGCGAAGCTGGAGCCCAGATAGCTGGGCACCCGGCCGCCCACGAACAGGAAGAAAATCAGGGTACCGAAACCCGACATCAGAATGGCGACGTTCGGATCGAAACCCATCAGCAAGGGGGCCAGCACGGTCGAGCCGAACATGGCCACCACGTGCTGGGCGCCCATGGCCCAGTTCTTGGGCCAGGACAAGCGTTCATCGGGCGCGATCAGGGTGCCGGGCACGGCGTCGTCGACCTGACGCCAACGAGGAAAATAGGACATGGGGAAGTCGGATACAAGACAAGTGAACGGGACGCGCCCACGGCGCGCAGCCGCAAGTGTACCCAGCCACAGGCTGTTTGTTGCACCGCGAGGCGACATTCCAGTTCAGGAGTTACCCCTAGGGCCAGCGCGATTCGATGCGGCGCTCGGCACCGATCGAGATATCGGGCCCTGCGACCTTCGTTACACTGCGAGATGACCAATCATCTTCAGGAATGACCTCAATGACCGAGCTTTGGTTCATGCGCCATGGCGAAACCGACTGGAATATCGTGCATCGCCTGCAAGGCTGGCGCGACATCGGCCTGAACGACACCGGTTTCGACCAAGCCGCTCGCCTCGCCGGCAGGCTGGCCACCGAGGGCGACACTCATACGTTTCACGCCGCCTACAGTAGCGACATGGCACGTACCGTGAATACCCTGGCACCGGCTGCCGCGCGACTGGGCCTGGCTGTCGAAACGACGCCTACCTTGCGCGAGCGCCACTACGGCTCGCTAGAGGGGCTGACCGTCGACGAATTGCCGCAACGTGCCACGCCTGCAGCCTATCGCGCTTGGTCGGAACGCGAAATCGACGGCGACGTAGGGGGCGGCGAGACACTGCGCATGTTCCATGAGCGTATTGTCGGCGCTGTCGATGCGATCGCCCAACGCCATCCTGGCCAGCGCGTCCTGGTGATGACCCACGGAGGCGCGCTGGACATCATCTGGCGGCACATCCAGGGGATATCGCTTACAGCGAAAGCCCGACGAGCACGCATGCTGAACGCCAGCATCAACATCGTTCAGGTCGACGATACGGCCTGGCGAGTGAAAACCTGGGGGGATGTGGCCCACATGACGGCGCCCGTCGGCAATGACGTCGTAGCTTGACAGGCATCGCATTGATGGCATGGTTTGATCGATGTATTTGATCGGCTGCCTGCCTCCTGAGCATGATCGTCTCTCCGCATTAACCCTCTTACGGATCTGCCCTGGCACACGCTACGCTGCCACCTGATGGCTACGGTAGCCTGGAGGGGGTCAAGGATGTATCGCCACACCCTGGGGAAAACGCGTTACCGATTCGATGGGCTCGCACAACTGCTTGCCTACGCCACGCCCCTGCGCAGCGGCGACGTATTGGCGGGATTGGCCGCCCCTGACGAACAGACACGCGTCGCGGCGCAGTACGCGTTGGCCGACCTGCCGCTCACCACCTTTCTGAACGAAGCCGTCGTGCCCTACGAAGACGACGAGGTGACGCGATTGATTCTGGATACGCACGACGCAACGGCCTTTTCTCCCCTATCCCATTTAACCGTGGGCGACCTGCGCGACTGGCTGCTAGGCGACGAAGCCAACACGCAGCAACTGGCAAACATCGCACGTGGCCTGACGCCCGAAATGGCGGCGGCAGTGTCCAAACTAATGCGCGTGCAGGATTTGATGCGAGTGGCGGCTAAATGCGAAGTGGTCACCCGGTTTCGTGGCACGCTCGGACTGGCTGGCCGATTGTCGGTGCGCCTTCAGCCCAATCACCCGACCGACGATCCACGTGGCGTCGCCGCCAGCATTCTGGATGGTTTGCTGCTGGGCGCGGGCGATGCCATGATCGGCATCAATCCGGCCACCGACAGCCCGGCGCGAACGCACGATCTGCTGATATTGCTGGACGACATTCGAACCCGGCTCGCCATCCCCACGCAAAGCTGCGTCCTCAGTCACGTCACCACTACATTGGGATTGATCGAGCGCGGCGCCCCGATCGATCTCGTGTTCCAGTCGATTGCGGGCACCGAGGGCGCCAACAGGGGCTTAGGTATCGATCTGGCACTACTGCGCGAGGCGCACGACGCCGCGCTGGGCTTGAGTCGGGGCACCGTGGGAAAGAACCTCATGTATTTCGAGACCGGCCAGGGTAGCGCGCTGTCGGCGGGTCAGCATCACAGCGTCGATCAACAAACATTGGAAGCCCGGGCCTACGGCGTGGCGCGAGCCTTCGATCCGTTCCTGGTCAACACGGTGGTGGGCTTTATCGGCCCCGAATATTTGTACAACGGCAAGCAGATCACCCGGGCGGGCCTTGAAGACGTGTTCTGCGGCAAGCTACTGGGCGTGCCCATGGGCTGCGATGTCTGCTACACCAATCATGCCGAAGCCGATCAAGACGACATGGACGCCCTGCTCACGCTGCTGGGTGCGGCGGGCGTCAATTATGTGATGGGCGTACCCGGTTCGGACGACATCATGCTGGGCTATCAAAGCACGTCGTTTCATGACGTGCTGGCCCTGCGTGAATTACTAAGCAAACGTCCGGCGCCGGAATTCGAGCAGTGGTTGCAGATTCAGGGACTCTGCGATGCGGCAGGTCATATCAGGCCGACCACCCTGCCCCCGGCGTTCAAGGCGCTGCTGCCCGCGACTGATCCGGCATATCAAACGGCCCGCCTCCCGCATACGAGCGAGGTCGGATCGTGAAGACGCCTGCACCGTCCATTGAGCAGATGTGGACTGCGTTGCGCAGCCATACCGCCGCTCGCATTGGATTGCCAACAACGGGAGCGTCGCTAGCCACTGCGCCAGTGCTGGCGGCCAGACTGGCGCATGCACAAGCCCGCGATGCGGTTCACGCCTCATTCGACCGCGATCAATTGGCCGATATGCTGACTGACCTCGGCGTGGACATCATTCAAGTGGATTCGGCTGCGCAAGATCGACGGACTTATCTGCTCAGGCCGGATCTCGGACGCCGATTGAACGACGAATCGATCGATAAACTGACCGAATGGCAGACGCGCATCAGGAATCGGAAAACCCTGGATCGATGCGCAGGCGATCCAGGCATGAACGATCAACCGTGCGAAACGCTCGCACAGCGGCGCGGCACCGACTCTGGGTCGCCGACGCGGGATAGTTCAAATCTGGTCGTCGTGGTGACGGACGGGTTATCCGCCACGGCTGCACACAATCACGCCACGCCGTTATTGAACGCCTTACTCCCCATGTTGCGCGGGCAAGGCTGGTACACCGACGCCGTGGTGTTGGCACGACATGGCCGGGTGGCGCTGGGAGACGACGTCGGCGAACGGTTGGGCGCAACAGCAGTCGTGGTGCTGCTGGGAGAACGCCCGGGCATGTCCAGCCCCGACAGCTTGGGAGCCTATCTGACGTGGGCCCCGAAAGTGGGGCGCAGCGACGCCGAGCGCAACTGCGTGTCAAATATCCGCCCAGCAGGATTTGCGCTGAACGAGGCTGCCGGGCGGATAGCGTGGTTATTGGAGAAGATGCGCTCGCTCGGCGCTTCCGGCATCGCGCTGAAGGACGACTCGGCAAATCCGGCAATCGTCCGCGACGGCTCCCAGGGATAGATTGAATCGCTTAAGCCCGCAGCCTTAAGCGATCTGCATGCTCAAGAGCTTGGCGAATCCTGCTCGCCGCGACGCGGTTTGCGGGTGGCATTTTTCGCCAAACGGTCATACAGCCAATCAGGCATGACGCGCATCACGCGAGCGGCCACACCCATCTGCCAGGGAATGACCTTGTACGAACAGCCACGAGTAATGGCCGCATGGGCATAGTCGGCAAACGTGTCCGGATCCATCAGGAATGGCATGCGATAAGGGTTATGCGCCGTCATTGGCGTGCGGATATAGCCTGGTGCCAGCGTCACCACGCCCACGCCATCTTTTGCCAGCTCCAGCCGCAGGCTTTCGCAATACGTGGCCACGGCCGCCTTCGATGCGCTGTAGGCCCCCGCGCCGGGCAAGCCACGCACACCGGCCACGCTTGCCACCCCCACCAGACGCCCCGAGCGAGCACGCTGCATGGCGGCGATGAATGGCTCGAAGGTGGACACGGTGGCCGTCACGTTGGTGTCCATGATGGCTTCGAACACGTCGAAGTCTTCGGCATGTTCGGTCAATGTGCCGACACTGATGCCAGCACTGGCGATCACTACATCGATGCGGCCTTGCGTATGCCTCAAGAAATCTTGCGCAGCCGCGTGGAGTGCCGCACGGTTCCGCACATCCAGTGCATAGCACCGATGACCGCCGCCCAGGGATGCCGACAGCGCTTGCAGGGCGTCCAAGCGACGCCCGACAAGGCCGAGTGTCGTACCGTAGGCATAACGACGCGCCAGCGCGGCACCTATGCCGCTACTGGCGCCGGTGATGAAGACCGCTTTCACTGCGCCGGCAGGTTGGCGTGCAGCGCTTGCAGCGGATACACCTTCAGGCCGCCGCCTTCACGCAAGTACTGCATGCCTTCGACAGCCGCACGCGCGCCGGCGATCGTCGTGTAGAACGTAACTGCAGCCGCCAGGGACTGCGTGCGAATCGCACGCGAATCGGTGATGGCGTTACGACGCTCTTCCACGGTGTTGATCACCAGTTGCACTTCACCGTTCTTGATCGCATCGACGATATGCGGACGACCCTCGGTCACCTTGCTCACGCGTTGCACAGGGATGCCCGCCGCTTCGATGCGGTCGGCGGTGCCACGGGTAGCCAGCAACTTGAAGCCCAGCGTGTGCAGACCACGAGCGACTTCGACGGCACGCGCCTTGTCCTGATCCTTGACGCTGATGAACGCGGTGCCGGACTCGGGCAGGCGAACGCCTGCCGCCATCTGCGACTTGACGAAGGCTTCACCGAAGCTCTCGCCTACGCCCATCACTTCGCCGGTCGACTTCATCTCGGGACCGAGGATGGTGTCCACGCCCGGAAATTTGTTGAACGGGAAGACGGCTTCCTTGACGGAGTAATACGGCGGCACGATCTCGGTGGTGATGCCCTGATCAGCCAGCGTGCGGCCCGCCATGGCACGCGCGGCGATCTTAGCCAGCTGCAAACCAGTGGCCTTGGACACGTAAGGCACCGTACGCGATGCACGTGGGTTGACTTCCAGCACATACACGTCGCCCTTCTGGATGGCGAACTGCACGTTCATCAAGCCCTTCACGTTGAGCGCGCGCGCCATCATGGCGGTCTGGCGTTTGATCTCGGCAATCGTGTCTTCGGCCAGCGAATACGGCGGCAGGCTGCATGCCGAGTCGCCCGAGTGAACACCGGCCTGCTCGATGTGTTCCATCACGCCGCCAATGAACACTTGATCGCCGTCGGACAAACAATCGACATCCACCTCGGTCGCGTCGTTCAGGAAACGATCCAGCAGGACGGGAGAGTCGTTGCTGACCTTGACGGCCTCGCGCATGTAGCGTTCGAGGTCGCTCTGTTCGTGCACGATTTCCATGGCGCGACCGCCCAGCACGTAGCTGGGACGCACCACCAGCGGGTAGCCGATTTCAGTGGCGTGCGCCAGGGCTTCCGCCTCGGTGCGCGCCGTGCGGTTGGGCGGCTGGCGCAGGCCCAACTTGTGCAGCAGTTTCTGGAAACGCTCGCGGTCTTCGGCCACGTCGATCGACTCGGGGCTGGTGCCGATGATGGGCACGCCGTTGGCTTCCAAGGCACGCGCCAGCTTCAGGGGCGTCTGGCCGCCATACTGCACGATCATGCCGACCGGGTTTTCCTTGTGGACGATTTCCAGCACGTCTTCCAGCGTCAGCGGCTCGAAGTACAGGCGATCGGAGGTGTCGTAGTCGGTCGATACGGTTTCGGGGTTGCAGTTGACCATGATGGTCTCGAACCCGTCTTCACGCAGCGCCAGCGCCGCATGCACGCAGCAGTAATCGAACTCGATACCCTGGCCGATCCGGTTCGGGCCACCGCCCAGAACGATGATCTTCTTCTTGTCGGTAGGCTGCGACTCGCACTCTTCCTCGTAGGTCGAGTACATGTAAGCCGTGTCGGTCGAGAACTCGGCCGCGCAGGTATCGACGCGCTTGTACACCGGGCGCACGTTCAGTTGATGACGCAGCTTGCGCACTTCGGCTTCGGCCGTATCCAGCAGGAACGCCAGGCGGCGGTCGGAAAAACCGCGACGTTTCAGTTCCCACAACAGGCCGTGGTCGAGATCGGCCACCGTCTTCTGTTCGAGCGCCAGCTCGATGTCGACGATTTCCTTGATCTGCGCCAGGAACCAGGGATCGATCTTGGTGATGTTGTGGACTTCATCCAGGCTGAAGCCTTGGGCGAACGCGTCGCCCACATACCAGATACGCTCGGGGCCGGGTTCGCCCAATTCGACTTGCAGCTTTTCGCGGTCGATCGTCTTCTGATTCAAGCCGTCTACACCAACTTCCAGACCACGCAAGGCTTTCTGGAACGACTCCTGGAAGGTCCGGCCAATCGCCATCACTTCGCCCACCGACTTCATCTGCGTGGTCAACCGCGAATCGGCCGTGGGAAATTTTTCGAATGCGAAACGCGGCACCTTGGTGACCACGTAGTCGATGGACGGCTCGAACGACGCGGGCGTTGCACCGCCCGTGATTTCGTTGCGCAGCTCGTCCAGCGTATAGCCCACGGCCAGACGTGCGGCCACCTTGGCGATCGGGAAGCCCGTTGCCTTGGACGCCAGCGCCGACGAGCGCGAGACGCGAGGGTTCATCTCGATGACGATCATGCGACCATCGCGCGGATTGACGGCGAACTGCACGTTCGAGCCACCGGTATCCACACCGATCTCACGCAACACCGCGATCGATGCATTGCGCATGATCTGGTATTCCTTGTCGGTCAGCGTTTGCGCAGGCGCGACGGTGATCGAGTCGCCGGTGTGCACGCCCATCGGATCCAGGTTCTCGATCGAGCAGACGATGATGCAGTTGTCGGCGCTGTCGCGCACCACTTCCATCTCGAACTCTTTCCAGCCCAGCAAGGACTCTTCGATCAGCAACTCGTTGGTGGGCGAGGCTTCCAGGCCACGGCGGCAGATGGTTTCGAACTCTTCGGCGTTGTAGGCGATACCGCCGCCCGAACCGCCCATCGTGAAGCTGGGACGAATGACCGTCGGGAAACCCGAAGTATTGGTTTCTTGCGCGATGCGGCGCTGGACTTCCCAGGCTTCGTCCAGCGAATGGGCCACGCCCGACTTGGCCGACTCCAGGCCGATGTCGCTCATGGCCACCTTGAATTTCTGGCGGTCTTCGGCTTTCTCGATGGCGTGTTCGTTAGCGCCGATCAGCTCGACGCCGTGCTTGGTCAGCACGCCGTGACGGGCCAGATCGAGCGCGCAATTCAGCGCTGTCTGACCGCCCATGGTGGGCAGGAGCGCATCAGGCTGCTCGCGCTCGATGATCTTCTCGACGGCCTGCCAGGTGATGGGCTCGATGTAGGTCACATCGGCCGTTTCCGGGTCGGTCATGATGGTGGCAGGGTTGCTGTTCACCAGGATGGTGCGATAGCCCTCGGCCTTCAGGGCCTTGCAGGCTTGTGCGCCGGAGTAGTCGAATTCGCAAGCCTGTCCAATGATGATGGGGCCGGCGCCGATGATAAGGATGCTTTTTAGGTCTGTACGCTTAGGCATGATGCAATCTTTATTTCTGTGCGGCCATCAGGGCGGTGAACTTGTCGAACAGCACGAGGATGTCGTGCGGACCGGGGCTGGCTTCAGGGTGGCCCTGGAAGCAGAACGCCGGTCGGTCGGTAAGCTCGAAGCCCTGCAACGACCCATCGAACAAGGAAACGTGCGTGACACGCGCGTTGGCGGGCAGGCTCTGGGCATCCACTTCGAAACCATGATTCTGGCTGGTGATGAACACGCGACCCACGTTGACGTCTTGCACCGGGTGGTTGGCACCGTGGTGACCGGTTTTCATCTTGACCGTCTTGCCGCCCACGGCCAGACCCAGAATCTGATGGCCCAGGCAAATGCCGAACACCGGCAGCTTGCGTTCGAGGAAGACGCGGGTCGCAGCGATTGCGTAGTCGCAAGGCTCGGGGTCGCCCGGGCCGTTGGCCAGGAACACGCCGTCCGGCGCCAGCGCCAGCACGTCTTCGGCCGAGGTTTGCGCCGGCACCAGCGTGATGCGGCAACCGCGGTCAGCCAACAAACGCAGGATGTTGTGCTTCACACCGAAATCGTAGGCCACGACGTGATAGGCCGAGGTATCGGGCTGAGTAAAACCTTCACCCAACTGCCATGTGCCGTCGGTCCAGGTCGCACGCTCTTTCAGCGAGACGGTCTTGGCCAGATCCTGACCGGACATGCCGGGGAAGCCGCGCGCCAATTCGACCGCACGGTCGGCATCTTCGCCCACAAAAATGCAGCTGCCCTGCGCACCCGACTCGCGCAAGATGCGCGTCAATTTGCGCGTATCGATGCCGGCGATGCCGACCACGCCCTGCGCTTTCAAATACTCCGGCAGCGACGTGGTGGCACGGAAATTGGAGACGCGAGCGGGGCAGTCACGAACGACCAGACCGGCGGCGAACACACGGCGCGACTCGACGTCTTCGTCGTTCACGCCGGTATTACCGATATGGGGATAGGTCAGCGTGACGGTCTGGCCCGAATAGCTCGGATCCGTCAGGATTTCCTGATAGCCGGTCATAGCCGTGTTGAACACCACTTCGGCCACGGTATGGCCGTCGGCTCCGATGGAGATCCCTCGGAAAACGGTGGCGTCCGCCAAAGCCAGAATTGCAGGAGGAAACCGATTGGCGTCCTCGGGAAAAAGTTGCGGCAGCACGATCACACCCCGAAATAATTAGTTTTCGACAATCAAACCTTCGAAGTATACCCTGCCCGATACATCGTTACATTTCTGTGACCATGCTGGGGATGATACGCTGCACCTTTCCCGCAACAATGTGACGCGACTCCACCATGTCCAGCCAGCTCGATGCCTTGCGTGCCCACACTACGGTCGTTGCCGATACCGGCGACTTCGAGACCATGCGGGTGCATACCCCGACCGACGCCACCACGAATCCGTCATTGATTCTGAAGGCGGTGCAAAAGCCTCAGTACGCGCCGCTGCTGGACACGGTCTTGCAGAATCATCCCGACGCGCCGGCACACGAAGTGTTGGATCGTCTGCTGGTCGCCTTCGGCACCCAGATCCTGAAAATCGTACCGGGCCGCGTATCGACCGAAGTCGATGCGCGCCTGTCGTTCGACACGCGCGCCAATGTCGAACGCGCCCGGAGCCTGATCGCGCTGTATGAGCAGGCAGGCATTGGACGCGATCGGGTGTTGATCAAGATCGCTTCGACATGGGAAGGCATTCAAGCTGCAAAAGTACTGCAAGCCGAAGGCATCCGCTGCAACATGACCTTGCTGTTCTCGCTGCATCAGGCCGTGGCGTGCGCCGAAGCGGGCGTGCAATTGATCTCGCCGTTCGTGGGCCGGATCTACGACTGGCACAAAGCCCGCGCAGGCAGCAACTGGGTCGAGGCCGAACGAGCCGGTGCACGTGACCCTGGCGTCGAGTCCGTCAGCCGGATTTTTCACTACTACAAGGCACACGGCATCGCGACCGAAATCATGGGAGCGAGCTTTCGCAACGTGGGTCAGATTCTGGCACTGTCGGGCTGCGATCTGCTGACGATCAGCCCGGAGTTGCTTGCGCAATTGGGCAGCACCGAAGGTGATGCGCCAGTGCAGTTGCAAGCCGCCGATGCGAAGCGCCTGGCCCCTGCGGCGGTGCGATGCGACGAAGTCACGTTCCGAACCGAAATGAACGACGACGCCATGGCGAGCGACAAGCTGGCCGAAGGGATTCGTACCTTTGTGGCGGATGCCGTCAAATTGGATGCGTTGATCCGCGACCGCAAGGCCGCGTAAGCATCGCTGCGACCTCGATCGGTCTACCCGGGAGCTCCTTCCCGGGCGTAACGAGGCAGGCCAAAACTACGCGTTGCGGCGTTCCATCAACGCCCACGCGATGGTGCCTGCATCGACGTACTCCAATTCGCCACCTGCGGGCACGCCGCGCGCCAGACGAGTCACCTTCAAGCCACGATCGGCCAGGGCTTCGGCCAGCAGGTGCGCGGTGGTCTCGCCCTCGGCGGTGAAATTGGTGGCCAGGATGACCTCCTGCACCACGCCGTCGCAGGCGCGCGCAACGACCCTGTCGAAATCGAGTTCGTTCGCGCCGATACCTTCCAGCGGCGCGACCCGCCCCATCAACACGTAGTACAAGCCACGATAGCCATGACTGCCTTCGATGGTGTGCTGATCGGCAGGTGTCTCGACAATGCACAACACAGCCGGATCGCGACGCGGGTTGAGACAGGTCGAACAGATTTCTTCTTCGGTAAACGAATTGCATCGCTGGCAGTGCCGCAGCCGCGCCACCGCCAGCGTGAGCGATTGCCCCAAGACCTGCGCGCCCTGGACATCATGCTGCAACAGGTGATACGCCATGCGACGGGCCGAGCGCACGCCCACGCCGGGCAAGCGGCGCAGGGCGTCGATGAGCGTCATCAAGGGTTCAGGTTCGGGCAGGCTGGGTTCGGCCATCGTCGTCGCGACTGAAAGATTGTCAGAACGGGAACTTCATGCCCGGAGGCATAGGCATACCCGCCGTCACGCCCGCCATTTTCTCTTGCGAAGTGGTCTCGACCTTGCGCAGCGCGTCGTTGAACGCAGCAGCCACCAAGTCTTCCAACATGTCTTTGTCGTCGGCCAGCAGGCTGGGATCGATCTGAACGCGCTTGACGTCATGACGGCACGTGATGCTGACCTTGACCAGACCGCCACCGGAGGCACCATCGACGACGATGTCGGCTAGCGCTTCCTGTGCCTTTTTCATGTTGTCCTGCACTTGTTGCGCCTGGCGCATCAGACCGGCGAGTTGTCCTTTCATCATGGTGGGAAGTCCTGGTTATGTGGATAAGGAATGCGATTGAGAGATACCGCTGGCCATCAGGCCCGGGCACCCTGTTCGACGTGGCGAATGGAGGCAGGCACGACCTGCGCGCCGAAGTCAGTCACTAAAGTCTGCACGAACGGGTCGGCGGCCACGGCATCTTCGGCGGCAGCCTGATTGGCTGCCTTGACGGATTCTGCCACGGCATGCGCGGTGGCGTCGCCCGTCACGCCGACGGCCACGTCGAGCCGCAGGCTTTGGCCAAAATGCTCGCACAATACGGTTTCCAAGCGGAGCTTGCTGGCGCTGTCGGCCAAGGTCCGAACCGCCACGCGTAAACGAACGGTGCCGTGGTCGGCGCTTTGCCATTCGGATTGGCGTGCCAGCTCGGCCGCCAGACCGGTGACCGGCAATGCAGCGGCCAATTCGGGCCAAGCCTCGGCCGTCATCTCGGTGACACGGGGCGTGCGCTTGCGCGCGGTACGACTTGCAGACGGCGGCGCGGCCATCGCAGGGGCTGCCACCGATACCGGCATGACCGCATCGGCGGCATCGCCCAGCAGCGTCTCGAATTCATCGTCATCGTCGCCCGTGGCCATATAGCGGCCGGCGTCGGCACCTTGGGCGTCGTCGGGAATGGCTTCGTTCAACCAGCTGGGCACATCGTCGGCCGGCTCGGCTTGGGATGGGGCGACGGGCGACGACTCACTCGACGATTCGGATGGCGATTGAGGCGGCAAGGTCGCCGTAGCCGAGGACGATGCGGTAGGCACTGCGCCTGCGTGCCCAGCATCGATAGCAGCTGCGGCCAGCGTCTCGTTCGACTCGACCGAACGAGTCGAGGACGATCCCGTATCCCAGGGCGGCGGCTCGGCGCTACGCACGCCAGTCGTCGATTGCGCCTGCACAGGCTGGTGATGAGCCGACTCTTGCAGCACAGAAGGACCATGCGAAAGCGACGATCCGTGCGCCGAGGGCACTGCTTGATTCGACGAATGCCCAGGCTGCTGAGTCGACGACGCCTCAGAAGAAACCGTCGATGCCTGGGTGGCGGATGCAGGGGCTGTAGCCGATGCGTCGGCGGCGATCGGCGGGGGTGCAGCTGCTGCAAGACTCGCCGCGCCTGCACCGATCGACTCGGACTCGCTGGCCGCGACAGATGCCCCGTCAGAAGCCAAACCCGCCGCAGATGGCATTGTCACAGGTGCAGCAGGCGCCGCGTCGGTGCCCGGTACCTCGATCTCGGGCAAGACGATCGGCTCGACCGGACCGGCCTGCGCCACCAGCGACAGCATGCGCAGGCAAGCCATGACGAAGCCGGCGTACTCATCGGGCGCCAGCGCCAATTCGGCACGACTGTGTACGGCTATCGAATAAAACAGTTGCAGCACGTCGGGATGCAATTCGCCCGCCAGCGCGGCAATATCTGCCGCCAGGGGATCGGTCGAATCCAGCGCGCCCGGCACCCGTTGGGCGACCGCCACGCGCGACAACAAGGTCGACACATCGGCCAAAGCGCCGGAATAAGACAAACCACGCGTGGCCAACTCGTCGGCCACTTCCAGCACGGCACCAGCCGAACCCGCCGACAAGGCGCGCAGCAAACGCACCAGATGGCGCTGATCGATGGTGCCCAACATGCCGCGAACGGCTTCTTCGGTCACCTGCCCCGCGCTATAGGCAATAGCTTGATCGGTCAGCGACAAGGCGTCGCGCATCGAGCCGCCCGCCGCCTGCGCCAACAAACGCAATGCCGGTGTCTCGCCGGAAATGTTCTCTTCACCCAGGACCTGGGTCAGGTGATCGACGATGGCATCCGGCGGCATCTGCTTCAGATTGAACTGAAGGCAACGCGACAGCACCGTGACGGGAATCTTTTGCGGATCGGTGGTCGCCAGAATGAACTTGACGTGAGGGGGCGGCTCCTCCAGGGTCTTGAGCATCGCATTGAACGCATGCCCGGTCAGCATGTGAACTTCGTCGATCATATAGACCTTGAAGCGGCCCGCACCCGGCGCGTAGACGGCCTGCTCCAACAACTGCGTCATCTCGTCCACGCCTCGATTGGACGCGGCGTCCAACTCGACGTAATCGATATACCGGCCCGAGTCGATCTCGGTACAGGCCTGACATACACCGCAAGGCTTTGAGGTGATGCCGGTCTGGCAGTTCAAGGACTTGGCCAGGATGCGCGACAGCGTGGTCTTGCCGACCCCCCGGGTGCCCGTGAATAGCCAGGCATGGTGCAGCCGTTGGGAATCCAGCGCATGCGTAAGCGCACGCACGACGTGGTCTTGCCCGATGAGGGTGTCGAACGATCGCGGCCGGTACTTGCGGGCCAGTACGAGATAAGTCATGGGGCGATTGTAGAGCATAACCGGACGGAATCGGGACAGCCTGTGCGGGCAAAGCGATTGCGAGGCATTAGCGAAGCCGATAAACAGCACAACAAGCACGGCGATCGCGCGCGAAACAGGCGCGACCACGCCACGGCGGAAACAAACGGCGCAATGAAAAACGGAAGGGGGAGGAAAAACAGAAGCAGCGAGAACACGCGGCCATGCCGGAGGCGGGAGAGAGAGGCGAGCCTTACTTCGGCACTGCTCCTAAGCGACTGTGGCTGCTTCGTTCCCGACCTGACCAGATTCACCGCCGGACCATGCGAAGGGGCCCGCCAGCCGAGATTCTATCAAATTCGGCCACATCGCGCCTGAAGGCCCACCGCCCCTCGCCGTCAAAATCCACAGAGCGCGGAGACGGCCTCCCAATTGATCGCCATCTCGGGCGACAGGTAGGCGAGAAAACCCAGCACCAATACACCCACCAGCCCGAAACCAGCCGCCCAACGGCCCAGCCTGCCGCGAAGCCAAAAAACAGGCGCAGTCGAGACGATTGAAGGAGTCGAAGCAATAGGATCGGCCGACGAAAGTGAGGCCGTCGAGGACGCGGCGCTGCTGGCGAGTTCCGACGACTCGGCTTGCGTCGCCCCATCCGGCCGAGAAACACTAGTAGGCATAAAGCCCCCATTATGGGCAGGGTACGTTCGGCCACCGAATGACTGATGGCATTGGCGAGCCCAGGCACCTGCCCCTCCGATTCAAAAACGCTTCAAGCCGTCGCTGCCGCTTGCCGCAGCGGTTTCTCGCGCGCCGGCAGGCATAGGAATGCGGCGACGAGTGCCAGGACCACGCCTGCCCACCACATCAGATCGTAGTTGCCGGTGATGCCATACAAATAACCCCCCAGCCAGACGCCTGCGAAGCTGCCGACCTGATGGCCTAGAAACACGATGCCCGACAGCGTCGCCGCATACCGGAATCCGTAGATCTGACCGATCAGGCCCTGCGTAAGTGGAACAGTGCCAAGCCAGAACACGCCCATCCATGCCGCAAATATATATAAAACGACGGGGGTCAGCGGCATGAACAAAATCAACAAAATGCCAAAGGCACGCAAAAAATATACTGCAGCCAGCAAGTTCTTCTTGCTGTATTGGCCGCCCAGCTTGCCTGCCCCGAACGAACCGAACACGTTGAATAATCCAATCAGCGCGATGGCCGTAGCGCCATGACCGGCATTCAAGCCCTGATCCGTAACGAAGGCCGGAAGGTGCAAAGTGATGAACGCAGTATGGAAGCCGCAGACAAAATAACTCCAGAACAGCAAATGAAACGAACGATCGGCGAAAGCCTCTTTGACCGCGACCGCCAATGACTGCTGACCCACGCTTGCTTCAGGCTTGCCACGCAAATAAAACGCCAAAGGAATACTGGCGGCAATGAACAAGGACAATATCCACAGCGCACCTGACCATTCGTGCGCGCCAATGAGCGCCTGCCCGGTAGGCACGATCAAAAACTGACCGAGCGAACCACCCGCGCTGGCGATGCCCATCACGGTGCTACGCGACGCCGGTGGCACCGCACGGGCCAATACGGGCAACACGACCGGAAACGTTACCCCGGCCTGGCCCATACCGACCAGCACCCCCGCTGTCATATACAGCTGAAACTCGGTTTCTGCGCCTCGCATGCCCAACAGTCCGAGCGCATACAGGCCTGCCCCCAGAACAATGGTTCGACCGGCACCGAAGCGATCGGCCATCATGCCCATGGCGATACATGCCGCGCCCCACACCAGATTCTGAATGGCGAACGCCATCGAAAACACATCGCGGCCCCAGCCGTTATCCAAACCCATCGGCTGCATGAATAAACCAAAGGTGGCGCGCACCCCCATGGCCAATAAAACGACGATCGTGCCAATCGCAACGGTGCGTACGGCGTGTTGAGAAGCGGGGGGGGTCATAAGGCGTCCTGTAGACAGCCGGAGGCGGGTTATCAGCCTCGATGCGGGCTGACCGGCAGTGTCAGATATTAATCCAGCTGCATTCCAAATGATTCAATTCGTCGGGACAGCGTTGAGGACATGTGCGCCTATCTTGCCCGCCATCCGGTGTAGAATGCGGGCCACGCCGGCCTCAGTGTCGGCGCCTGGTCCGCGTCCCTGTAGTTCAACGGATAGAACAAGAACCTCCTAAGTTCTAGATACAGGTTCGATTCCTGTCGGGGACGCCACCCACTGCCCATCCGCGCATCGCCCTGCGCTGCTACTTCGTCGTTCGAGTGCCCCGTTCTTCGAGCCCCCGCCAGACGAAAACCCCTATTTTTTGGCGTGTTACTGGTGTTTCGACCCCACACACATTGTGGATAATCTTGTCATGCCAGTGTCCAACTCCTCAGAAATGGTTTAAATTCCTGACCTAACCCCATGCCACGACAGCAGTTTTTTGTCTGGCCCCTTCTCGAATACCTGTTTTACCGGATTCCACACCCATGGCGAACTCCTGGAAACGCTTGATGGCGTTGGCAGCGACGCCGGTCCTGGCGACCACGCTTGCGCTCGCCATGCCCTCTCTTGCCGAGGCGGCTTCTTCCGCATGCAAGCGGGGCACCAGCACGGCGGCCTGCAAGGCTGCCGCCACTAGCGCGAAGACCAAAACGGCTTCGGCGTCTTCGACGGCAAAGAAACAAACAGCCCGCAGCACCTCCACCAAAACTGCGAAAGCGACCAAAACCACCCCCGCGCGTAAGGCAACGGCCAGCCGCAGCAGCACAAAAACCGCAAGCAGCTCGACCCGCGTTCGCAGCGTGGTGACCAAACAAGGCACTGTGCGCAGCACCGCCGTGCGCGCCACAGCTCCGACTGCAACCGCCGCTGCCGTGGCCAGTGCGCCGCTGGTCGTCGCCGCCAACACCTCGCGTGCAGACGCCGCATCGCTGCGCTCGAACGTCGCCTACGTGCAGGATCTGGAAACCTCCGCGGTTCTGTTCTCCAAGAATGGCTCGACCGTCGCGCCGATCGCCTCGATCTCGAAACTGATGACTGCCTTGGTCGTCGTCGATGCCAATCAGCCCCTGGACGAAGTGCTGGAAATCACCAGCGACGACATCGATCGGGTTCGCCACGCACCGTCGCGCCTGAGCGTGGGCACCAAGCTGACGCGTGCCGACATGCTGCATCTGGCGCTGATGTCTTCGGAAAACCGCGCCGCCAATGCCTTGGGCCGTCATTATCCGGGTGGGCTGCCGGCCTTTGCGCGCGCCATGAACAACAAGGCCCGCACACTGGGCATGTACGACACCCATTTCGTCGAGCCTACCGGACTGTCGAGCGCAAATGTGTCGTCGCCGCGCGACCTGGTGCGATTGATTCGCGCCACCGCTCAACGCCCCCTGATTCACCGCTATTCGACGGGCGACGAATATCAGGTGCGCGTGGGCAATGGGCGGGTGGAGACCTTTCGCAATACCAATTTGCTGGTTCGTAAAGACGACTGGGATATTCGAGTATCCAAAACCGGGTATATCAACGAAGCAGGCGAGTGCCTGGTGATGCTGACCCGCGTCAATGGCCGCGATCTGGCGATCGTGCTGCTCAACTCGCAAGGCAAACTCTCGCGCATCGGCGACGCAGTCAGGCTGCGCGACATGCTACAGAAACAAGTCGCGATGATGTAGATTGGGTTGTTGGGTGCATCTAGCGAGCGGCCAAAGCCGCTCGCTTTGCATCACATCAATTCAATTTGATGTTCTGCTTCTTGACCACGTCGTGCGCCCAGTCGTACTGGGTCTTGATCTCGGCGGCAAACTCTTCGGGCGTGTTACCCGACGGAGCCGAGCCCTACTCTTCCAGCACCTTGATGACCTTCGGATCCTTCAGCGCCACCACGGCTGCATCGCGCAGCTTGGTGATCACTTCAGGCGGCGTGCCCTTGGGGGCCAGCAAACCGTACCAGACCGGCTGGTTCAGCACCGGGAAACCAGCATCGGCAAAGTTGGGCACGTCTTTCAGCGTAGCGATACGCTCGGGCCAGGCCACGGCGATGGCGCGCAACTTGCCTGCTTGAATTTGCGGCATCGACGACGGCAGGTTGTCGAACAGGATTTCGACCTGACCGCCCACTGCGTCGGCCAGTGCCGGACCCGAACCCTTGTAAGGCACGTGAACGATATCGGTGCCAGTCGCCATCTTGAACGACTCGCCCATCAAGTGCAGCACGCCGCAGGTGCCCGAACTGCCATAGGAATACTTGCCCGGATTCTTCTTCAGCTCTTCGACGAAGCCCTTGAAGTCGGTGGCGGGAAACTTCGGATTCACGGCCACGACGTCGGCCGTGTTGGCGAAGTTGGTGACGGGCGCGAAATCCTTGAGCGGATCGTAGGGCAGATCGTTCGGACGGCAAGCGGGGTTGACCGCCATGGTCGACACGGTTGCGATCGACAGGTTATAGCCATCGTTGGCCGCACGTGCGGCTTCGGCCGCGCCGATGGCACCGCCCGCGCCACCGCGGTTCTCGACGACCACCGGTTGACCCAGCTCCTGGCCCATGCGCTGGGTGACCAGACGCGCGATGATGTCGGTCGAACCACCCGCCGCGAACGGGACAATGACACGAATCGGTTTATTGGGATAATCGGCGGCGTGTGCCACGGAAGCTGCCATGACAGCCATCGAACCGGCGGCCATAGCGAAAGCCGACGCCAAAGTGCGTACTTTAAACATACTGTAGTTCCTCCAAGAACTTTTTTAGCGACCCGTCTGGTGAACGGGCAGTCTCACTTAAAACCGGCACGCTTATTTATAAAACTTGCTGCGCGGGTGACCAGATGCGTGGAGAATAGCAGCAATTCGTTTTCCCGCGCCACCGCAACCGGTCCCGCTTGCCCCCATGTCGATCGCCCTGCTTATCGTTCCCGATTTCCTGCTGGTCGCGCTGGGTTGGATCCTGCATCACAAACTGGGATTCAAGCGCGAATTCTTCGCCGGTTGCGAACGCCTGACTTACTACGTCCTATTTCCCGCCCTATTGATTTCATCGATTCTTCGCACGCCGATTTCGCTCGGCAATGCCGCCACGCTGCTGCAAGGCACGATGATGATTCTGGTATCCGGCATGGCACTGGCTTGGCTGGCCGGGCCGGTGCTTAAGCCGACGTCGATGGCGCACGCTTCGACCGCGCAATGCGCCTGGCGGTTCAATACGTATATTGCGTATATTGCGCTGGCGCTCTCGGCCAGCCTGGGTGGCCCTGCGGGCCAAACCGTCATGGCGTTGATTGTCGGGTTCGCGGTGCCTGTCGCTAATCTGGGCGCAGTTTATGCACTGGCGCGCCATTCGGGCGGCAATCTGTTCGGCGAATTGCTGCGCAATCCTCTGGTCGTCGCTACCGTAATCGCACTGGTCGGAAACTTCGCAGGCATCCAACTGCCCGGCCCGATCGACACGGTGATGTCGCGTCTGGGCGCAGCAGCCATTGCGCTGGGCATTATCTGTGTAGGCGCTGCACTGTCCTGGCAGGGCGGTAAAGGCAATGGCCTTCTGGTCGGCTGGATGGTCGCCATCAAACTGATTGCATTGCCGCTGGTGGCCCTGGGTGTCGTGTGGCTGTTGTCGCCGTCGAAACTGGAGGGCCAGATGCTGGTGCTGTTCGCCGCGCTGCCTTGTGCGTCGGCAGCCTATGTATTGGCCATGCGTATGGGGGGTGATGGCCGCCTGGTGGCGCTGATCGTCTCGCTGGGCACGCTGATGTCGGTGGCCACGCTGCCCTTGTGGCTGTCGGTGGTGAGCTGAACTGCGATAGCGCGAAACGCCATCATCCCAGGCAGGCGCCGCAAGCCATATCGCGGACGTGCCGCGGCAGATCGACGAACAGGCTGGCAGCACACGCGTGCCGCCAGCCGACGCCTTATCCTTTCTTCGGATGTGCGTTGGTCATCTCGCCCGGCACGACCCACTTGCCGAACTCTTCCTCGCTTACATAACCCAGTGCCAACGCCGACTCTTTCAAGGACAAGCCTTCCTTGTGTGCCTTCTTGGCGATCTGCGCGGCGCGGTCGTAGCCGATGTGCGGGTTCAACGCAGTGACCAGCATCAGCGAACGATCGACCAGTTCGGCGATGCGCGCTTCGTTGGCGGTAATGCCTGCAGCGCAATGCTGATCGAAACTATGCATGCCGTCGGCCAGCAGGCGCACCGATTGCAGGAAGTTATGGATCACCAAAGGCTTGTAGACGTTGAGTTCGAAATTGCCGCTGGCGCCGCCGAAGTTGATGGCCACGTCGTTACCCATCACTTGAGCCGCCAGCATGGTGATCGCTTCGCACTGAGTGGGATTGACCTTGCCCGGCATGATCGAGCTGCCCGGCTCGTTCTCGGGAATGCTGATTTCGCCCAGGCCGGAACGCGGACCGCTGGACAGCCAGCGCACGTCGTTGGCGATTTTCATCAATCCGGCCGCAAAGGACTTTAGCGCACCGTGTGCGAACAGCAAAGCTTCGTGCGACGCCAGCGCCTGAAATTTATTGGGCGCCGAGACGAAGGACACGCCAGTGTCGTGCGCCAGCGCGGCAGCCACGCGTGCACTGAACTCGGGATGTGCGTTCAGGCCAGTGCCGACCGCAGTGCCGCCGATGGCCAATTGGTGCAGCCCCGGCAGCGTTGCTCGAATCTGCTGCTCGGCCAGATCGAGCTGGGCGACGTAACCCGATAGTTCCTGACCCAGGGTGAGCGGGGTGGCGTCCTGCAAATGGGTACGACCGATTTTGACGATGTCGTAGAACTCGGCGCTCTTGGCCGCCAGGGTGCCACGCAGCGCTTTCAGGGCGGGCAACAGATGGCGCTCGACTTCGACAGCGGCGGCGACGTGCATGGCCGTCGGGAAGGTATCGTTGGACGACTGCCCCCGATTCACGTGATCGTTGGGATGAACCTTACGGCCCTCGCCCCGCTCGCCGCCCAACAGTTCAGATGCGCGATTGGCCAGCACCTCATTCAAATTCATGTTGCTTTGCGTGCCCGAGCCGGTTTGCCATACCGACAGGGGGAACTCGTCCGGCCATTTACCCGCGGTGACCTCGGCGGCCGCGTCGACAATGCCCTTGGCCAGGCCGGCATCCAGCTCCCCCAACTCGGCGTTGACCCGGGCCGCCGCGCTTTTGAGGCGGGCAAAGGCATGCACCAGAGGCACAGGCATTTTCTCGGTCGAAATCGCAAAAAAATGAAGCGACCGCTGGGTCTGCGCGCCCCATAAGTGATCGTTGGGGACCTCGATGGGGCCGAAAGTGTCTTTCTCGGTACGCGTTTTCATTAGGGTAATGACTCCTATTTACGAAATGACCTGCCGCTCATCATAGAACGTTCTTCGACATTTCTATAATGGCTGCCCCGCGCCTCACCCAGGCACCCGTTTGCATATCCAATAGGCGATCCCTCATGGCCGACACGATCACTCACTTGCAGTGCCATTTGCCCGACGAGGCCGCGACCGACGCGCTGGCGGTGGCCCTTGCCCGTGCGCTGGGCGTCCCTCACCTGGGCGTGGATGCATCCGATGGCAACACGCCCGGAGGAGGGGCAATTCATCTCCGAGGCGACCTGGGCGCAGGGAAAACGGCGTTTTGCCGGGCGCTTCTCCGAGCCTGCGGTGTTACAGGTCGAATCAAAAGTCCGAGCTATGCCCTACTTGAAACCTATAAAGTTTCTAACTTATACTGCTATCACCTTGATTTCTATAGATTTAGCGACCCACGCGAATGGTTGGACGCTGGTTTCAGGGATTTATTGCGCCCGGACGCGTTGGTATTGATCGAATGGCCAGAAAAAGCCGCTGGTCTGCTGCCCCCGCCCGACCTGTGCATTGACCTGAACTATGCCGAGACCGGACGCGATGCAACGCTTGCTGCACACACTCCACGAGGACAACGATGGCTGAAGGCAATTGTCCCCCCAGCACCGACACCGGCTTGAGCCCTGTCGCGGGTACCAGTCGGCGTCGCCTGCTGGGTGCCGCGGCTACCCTGCTGCTGCTGCCGGTCATCCCGCGCATGGCGCACGCCGCCACCATTCTGGCCGTACGAACCTGGCCGGCCGACGAATACACCCGGGTCACATTCGAGCTCGACCGTGACCTGAAGGCCGAGCACTTCACCCTCGAGAACCCCCATCGCCTGGTCGTGGACATCGAAGGGCTGTCGATGAGCGACGCGCTCAACCAGTTGGCCGCCAAGGTTCGCCCCAACGACCCCTACATTCAATCGCTGCGCGTGGGCCAGAATCGCCCGGGCGTTGTGCGTCTGGTGTTTGATCTGAAACAGGCCATCGCGCCCCAGGTGTTCACACTGAAGCCCGTGGCAGACTATCAGTTCCGATTGGTGCTGGATTTGTACCCGAAGGTCGCACAAGACCCTTTGATGGCATTGCTCAAAGAGCAGCCTGCCGCCCTGGACAAGGATGACCCGCTAGCGCGCATTCTGGAAGACATTTCGCGTAACCCGGCCACGCCGCAAACGCCGCCGCCAGCGGTGGCGCTGCCTGAAATACAACCGTCCACGATTCCACCGCGTCCGAAAGGCCCGACGCTGCCGGCCTCTCGCCGCACCCTGACCATTGCCCTGGATCCGGGCCATGGCGGTGAAGACCCCGGTGCCATCGGCCCCAGTGGCTTGCGCGAGAAAGACGTGGTGATGCGAATCGCGCGCCGCTTGAAGGCCATGATCGACGCGACGCCCAATATGCGCGCCTACCTGACCCGCGACGACGACTACTTCGTTCCGTTGAACGTGCGGGTGCAAAAAGCCCGCCGTGCCCGCGCCGACCTGTTCATCTCGATCCACGCCGATGCCTGGATCAAGCCATCGGCCAATGGGTCTTCGGTGTTCGCACTATCGCAGCGCGGGGCGACCAGCACCACGGCGCGCATGCTGGCCAATAAAGAAAACGCCGCCGATTTGATTGGCGGCGTGAACCTGGGCTCGCATGACCAGCAGGTCGCCAAGGTGCTGTTGGATCTGTCCACGACCGCTCAAATCAACGGCTCGCTTAAAGTGGGGACGACCTTCCTGCGCGAAATCGAGAAGATCAACCGACTGCACAAACCGGCGGTCGAGCAGGCAGGCTTTGCCGTACTGAAAGCACCGGACATCCCCTCGGTGCTGGTCGAAACGGCCTTCATCAGCAATCCCCGAGAGGAGTCGCTGCTGCGTTCGACCGACCATCAGGACAAGCTGGCGGTGGCGCTGTTCACCGGCGTACGCAACTACTTCGCCGCCCATCCGCCCCTGGCGCAATTGAGCTGACGCTAGAATAGACATGACCGACATCCGCGCCACCGACTCCGGTGGCGCGTTTGCCGTTGCGTCCTCGCTGCGAATTACCGCCCCTGTTTTACCGCCGCTGTTGTAGTGGCCTCTTTTACTGTCGCCCATGTCCGCTCGCCGCTCCATCGCCCCCTTGCCCGACCTGTTGATCAGCCAGATTGCCGCGGGCGAAGTGATCGAGCGTCCGGCGTCGGTGCTTAAAGAGGTCTTGGAGAACGCCATCGATGCAGGCGCTCGCGCTATCGAGGTTCGCTTGGATGGCGGTGGCATCCGACGTATTGCAGTCACCGACGACGGCAGCGGCATCCCTCCCGAGGAACTGTCTTTGGCGCTGATGCGCCACGCCACCAGCAAGATCAGCTCCCTTGACGAACTGGAATCGGTGGCTTCCATGGGCTTTCGGGGAGAAGCCTTGGCGTCGGTGGCGTCGGTCGCACAATTGACGATCACTTCACGCACGCGCGATGGTGCACACGCCTGGCAGATTCAATCGGGCAGTACCGAACCTACCCCCGCATCGGGCCCCGTGGGCACCACGATTGATGTGCGCCAGTTGTTCGACGCGGTGCCAGCACGACGCAAGTTCCTGCGCTCGGAGGCCACCGAGTTCGGCCACTGTGTGGATGCACTCGAACGCATTGCGTTGGCGCACCCCGACATCGCGTTCCGCCTGTTCCACCATGATCGAGCGCAGCGTCAGTGGTTGCCGACCGACCCGATCCAGCGCATTCGCGACGTGCTGGGCGGCGAATTCGCAGAGCAAGGACTGCCTCTGGCAGCACCCGGCACACTGCTCTCACTATCGGGCATGGTCACTCGGCCCACGGCCGCCAGGGCGCGCGCCGACCGGCAATACCTGTATGTCAACGGCCGTTTCGTGCGCGACCGCAGTGTGTCGCACGCATTGCGTGCCGCCTATGCCGACGTGCTGCACGGCGACCGTCAACCTGCCTATGTCCTGTTTCTGGACATTGATCCGGCTGCGGTCGATGTGAACGTGCATCCGGCCAAGAGCGAAGTTCGGTTTCGCGACAGCGGCGGCGTTCACCGATTCGTCTCGCAAGCGGTCAAGCAGGTGCTGGCGCATGGTGCCGGACAGGCGACGACTCGCCTGGATTCGGGGCAGGTAGACAGCGGCCAGGGTGCCGTGCGCGATGTCGATACGTCGAATGGCGTACGATCCAACGCCGATGCAACGCCCGCGTCATCTGGCGCGACGAGCACGTCCGATACGGGGCTGTCGATGCCCCGGCATCAAACTCGCATGCCTTTGCATTCGAGCGATGCGGGACGTGCGTCCCGAACAGACTGGCGTTCGCTGTATCGCCCGCTGGACGACCATGCTGGCGCGGCGGCTGGCTCGCCATTGGCCGAACCACCGACTGACTACGCAGGTGCCAAACACGCAGGTGTCAACCACACAGGTATGGACGCTCCAGACGTCGAGCACGCAGACGGTCTCGGGACACGCACAGAAGGTCGTGAATCCGTCACTGACCTGAGCGATCGACGCACGTCCGCGTCAACGTCCGCGACCGGCGCGCCGTTCGATATCGATCACCCTGATCGCGACGCTCATGCAGACGAATTCCCCTTGGGCATGGCCTTGGCGCAGGTACACGGTATTTATATCCTCGCCCAGAACGCGCGCGGTCTAGTGATGGTGGACATGCACGCCGCGCACGAGCGCGTGGTTTACGAACAGCTCAAGCAAGCCTTCGATGCACGCTCGCTACCGCGCCAAACCTTGCTGGTGCCCGTGGTATTCAACGCGCAAGCCAAGGACGTCGCCACGGTCGAGGAGCACACCGACGCCTTGGCCGAACTTGGCTTCGACATGCGTCCGGCGGGTCCGACGGCCATCGCGGTTCGCACCGTACCGGTGGTGCTGGCAAGCGGCGACATCGAATCGCTCGCCCGCGCGGTGCTGCGCGATTTGGCGCAGGTCGGCAACTCGGGCTTGCTCACCGAAACCCGCAACGCCCTGCTCTCGACCATGGCGTGTCACGGCTCGGTGCGCGCCAACCGACGCTTGAATCTGGATGAAATGAACGCCTTGCTGCGCCAGATGGAGCGTACCGAACGGGCCGATCAATGCAATCATGGGCGACCGACCTGGGTGCAGTGGAGCGTTGCCGAGTTGGATAAATTTTTCTTGCGAGGCCAGTAAGCTCGTGGCCGCACCCATTGTTTGCATTGCCGGCCCGACTGCCGCCGGAAAGAGCGCCGCCACGCTGGCTCTGGCGGCACGCTGGCCTATCGAGATCATCAACGTCGATTCGGCCACGATCTATCGCGGCATGGACGTGGGCACCGCCAAGCCCAGCACAACGGAGCGCGAACAGGTCGCACAGCATCTGTTGGATATTCGCGACCCCGTGCAGTCGTATTCGGCGGCGGAGTTCTGTCTCGACACCTTCGCACGGACCGACGACCTTCGGTCGCGCGGCCGCGTTCCGGTGCTGGCAGGCGGCACGATGCTGTACTACAAGGCGTTGCGCGATGGCCTGGACGATCTGCCAAAGGCCGATGCCGAGCTGCGGCGGCAACTGGATCGCGATGCCGCCGAATCGGGTTGGCCTGCCCTGCACGCACGATTGGCCCAATTGGACGCCGCCACCGCTGCCCGACTCTCGCCCAACGACAGTCAACGCATCCAGCGCGCGCTGGAAGTCTGTCTACTCAGTGGCGGCCCCATGTCGGCATTACTGTCGAAAGACCAGGCGGCCAGGACGCCGCCCTCGACGCACGATTGGACGATGATCAGCCTGGAACCCTCAGATCGACTGGCGCTGCATGCGCGTATCGCTGTGCGTTTCGACGCCATGCTGGCTCATGGCTTGATCGACGAGGTGGCCAGATTGCGCTTGCGTAGCGACCTGCACCCTGGCCTGCCGTCCATTCGCTGCGTGGGTTATCGTCAATATTGGACGCACCTCGATGGCGAGACCTCGGCCGAAGAAGCCCGCGAACAGGCACTCGCGGCCACGCGGCAACTCGCCAAGCGCCAGTTGACCTGGCTACGGGCCGATACGTCTCGACTGTCGATCGATTGCCTGGCAAGCGATCTGGTGGCCCGCGTCATCGATGCCTGCGCACCGATTCTGGATCGGGCCGACCGCGCTTAGCGCGGCCGCCAGCCCTACGATCAAACGACGACGGTTTGAGCCGAGTCGCCCTGGCGGTTCTCGATTTCTCCCAGCACGTACACAGTTTCGCCTTCGGCGTCGAAGGTCGCCTGCACAGCTGCTGCATCGGCCGCCGACACCACGATCACCATACCGATGCCGCAGTTAAAGACGCGATGCATCTCGGGGTCTTCGATGCCGCCTTCCTGCTGCAACCACTTGAACAGCTCGGGCAACGCCCAGTTGGCGGCGTGCAGACGAGCCGCCAAATTAGCTTGCAGGATACGCGGCACGTTTTCGGTCAGACCGCCACCGGTGATGTGCGCCAGGCCCTTGATGGCCGTGCCATGCGCCTTCAGGGCGGCCAGCACTGGCTTGACGTAGATGCGCGTGGGGGCCATGACGGCATCGACCAGCCGACGGCCATGGAAATCCTGATCCGGCGTCGCACCGGCACGCTCGATGACCTTGCGAATCAACGAGTAGCCGTTCGAGTGAGCACCCGACGACGCCAGGCCCAGCACCACGTCGCCGGCTGCGATCGACTTACCGTCGATGATGGCCGATTTCTCGACTGCACCCACGGCGAAACCCGCCAGATCGTATTCGCCATCGGGGTACATGCCGGGCATCTCGGCGGTCTCGCCGCCGATCAGCGCGCAACCTGCTTGCTCGCAACCTTGAGCGATACCGCCGACGACCGAAGCCGCCGTATCGACCGACAATTTGCCGCAGGCGAAGTAATCGAGGAAGAACAAAGGCTCGGCACCCTGCACCAGAATGTCGTTGACACTCATGGCGACCAGATCGATGCCGACGGTGTCATGACGGTTCCATTCGAAGGCCAGACGCAGCTTGGTGCCCACGCCGTCAGTGCCGGATACCAGAACCGGCTCGCGGTAATGCTTGGGCACTTCGAACAGCGCGCCGAAACCACCGATGCCGCCCAACACGCCGGGCCGCATGGTGCGCTTGGCCAGGGGCTTGATACGGTCGACCAGCGCATCGCCTGCGTCGATATCGACGCCAGCGTCACGGTAGGTCAAGGGAGCGGAATGTTGTGTGGTCATGAGTCAGAGGCTCGCGGGGTATGTAACAATTACAGGATTCGGGGCGGACAGGCGTCGCGTCGTATTGCTCGCGAGCCGTCAAAAGTCCATCATTTTACTTGGCTTCGTTATGAAACATAAAAACCCTTCATACTAAAGGGTAGGAAAGCCTGCCGCCCCCCGATAGTCGACGTTGTTTTTTGTACCTTGTTTAGCCACACCATGAACCGCCAGCTGCTGCTCGATGTGCTGCCCGCCCCCGCTCCGACGTGGGCGAATTTCGTCGTGGGCGCGAACCGCGAAGCCGTCAGCGCCGCACGCGACCTGCCTGTCGGGCGTGCGTTGTATGTGTGGGGCAATGCCGGTTGCGGTCGCAGCCACATGTTGCGCGCCATGGCCGCGGCGCCGCAGGCCCTGTACATCGACTCGACCGCCCCGGCTGCCCGCTTGCACGAGCTGGCCCACCCTGATGGGGGACAGGCCGTACCCCGATTGATCGCGGTCGACGACGTACACCTCTTGTCGCCCGCTCAACAAGCTTCCTTGTTCGCCCTGTACAATCGCTGGCGCGAATCGGCGGCTACCTCCCGAGCGTTTGCACTGGCGATCGCCGGTGACCGCTCGGCGCGGGCCACGCCCATTCGCGAAGACTTGCGTACCCGCCTGGGTTGGGACTTGGTGTTTCGCCTAGAACCGCTGACCGACGACGATAAGCTGGCGGCCTTGACGGCCCAGGCGCAAGATCGCCAACTGGCGCTTGCGCCGGAAGTCGTGCAATGGATGCTGACGCATCACGAGCGCGATATCCGGCGCTTGAGTGCCCTGCTCGACGCGTTGGATCGCTATTCTTTGGCGACCCGACGTCCCATTACCATTCCGCTACTGCGCACCATGCTCGCAGACCCACACGCCACATGACCTTTGCCCGCCTCGCGCTTTTCGATCTCGACCACACCTTGCTGCCCTTGGACAGCGACTATCAATGGGCCGACTTTCTAGCGCGCACCGGCCGAGCCGGCGATCCCGCTCAAGCGCGCCAGCAAAACGAAGATCTGATGGCGCGTTATAACGCGGGCGACCTGACCGCCGAGCAAGCCGCCGAATTCATGCTGGGCCTGTTGGCCCGCCACTCACCCGACGACTTGGCCTTGTGGCACGAACAATTCATGGCCGAGGTGATCCGCCCGGCCATTCTGCCCCCCGCGCTGGCGCTGGCGCGCAAGCATCTGGAAGCAGGCGACCTGTGCGCGGTGGTGACCGCCACCAACAGCTTCGTGACAGCCCCCATCGCCCGCGCTTTCGGCATTCAGCATCTGGTGGCCACCAACCCCGAATTCGTTCGAGGCCGGCATACCGGTCGCATCCAAGGCACACCCAGCTTCCAGGCCGGCAAGATCGTGCGAGTCGATCAGTGGCTGGCCGGATTGGGCCTGACGCGCGGCGACTTCACCGAATCGTATTTTTACAGCGATTCGATCAACGATTTGCCGCTCCTCGAAACCGTGACGCACCCTGTCGCGGTCAACCCCAGCCCTGCGCTGGAAACCGTCGCCCTCGCGCGTCACTGGCCCCGCATGCAGCTGTTCGGCAGCATGCAGGACGAGAAATCCTGATGATCACCGACACAATCAAGAAGTTTGTCTCGCGCCTGATGGGCGCCAAGACAACCGGCCCCATCACCTACGGCCCAGACCGCCATGCCATCGATCGGCGCAACGTATCGCGCCACGCTATCAAGGTGTGCGAGGTGCTGCAAGCCCAAGGCTATCAAGCTTATATCGTGGGCGGCGCGGTACGCGACCTGATCACGGGACTGGAGCCCAAAGACTTCGACGTCGCAACCAACGCCACGCCCGAACAGATTCGCCCCTTGTTCCGACGCGCTCGCATCATCGGCCGACGGTTTCAGCTCGTGCATGTGGTGTTCGGCCAGGAAATCATCGAGACTTCGACGTTTCGCGCGCCCGCCCAACAAGAACAGGAAACCGACGAACACGGCCGCATCCTGCGCGACAACGTATTCGGCAATCAGCAGCAAGACGCCGAGCGCCGCGACTTCACGATGAACGCGCTGTTCTACGATCCCACCACCGAGACGGTCATCGACTATCACGGCGGCGTGGCCGACCTGCAAAAACGCGTGGTTCGCATGATCGGCGATCCCGCCGTGCGCTATCGCGAGGATCCTGTCCGCATGTTGCGCGCCGTGCGCTTCGCCGCGAAGCTGAACGCCACCATCGATCCCGGGACCCGTGAACCCATTCGCGATCTGGCCAACCTGGTCGACAACGTGCCGGCCTCGCGCCTGTTCGACGAGATGCTCAAGCTGATGACCTGCGGCCATGCGATGGATTGTCTGCGCCAGCTACGTGCCGAGGGCTTGCATCACGGCCTGCTGCCGTTGTTGGACGTCGTGTTGGAGCAGCCCGACGGCGAGAAATTCGTCGCGCTCGCCTTGGAGCGCACCGATGCACGGGTGCGCGCAGGCAAGACCATCAGCCCCAGCTTCCTGTTCGCAGCCCTGCTGTGGCAACAAGTCGAGCTACGCTGGCGCGAATTCACCCGCCAGGGTGAGCACGCCGTCGCCGCCCTGATTCAAGCCGCCGATGCCGTACTGGACGAGCAAACCGAACGCATGGCCATCCAGCGCCGATTCGCCTCGGACATGCGTGAAATCTGGTTCATGCAACCGCGTTTCGAGCGCCGCCAGCCCAAGACCATTTATCGCATGCTGGAGCAGCCGCGCTTTCGTGCGTCTTGCGATTTTCTCCAGCTGCGTGCCGCCTCGGGCCAGTTCGACAGCGTGCTGGCGCAGTGGTGGATGGATCTGGCCAACGCCAACGACGAGACCCGCAGCGAGATGCTGGACGAGCTGGCGCAGTTACCGCGCGAGCAGATCGAAGGCGATACCCCCACCGCCAAACGGCGTCGCCGCACTCGTCGCCGGCGCCCTGGGGGTGCCTCGGGCAGCGGGTCGCCGGACAGCGGTATTCAAGGATGATGGCAGGCATTCGGACGCGCGCAGCCTATATCGGGCTGGGTGCAAATCTGGGCGATCCGCAAAACACGCTGCAAGCCGCAGCGGCTGCCTTGGCAGCGCTGCCGGGCGTGCAGCACTGTGTGCTGTCGCCCTTCTACCGCAGTGCGCCGGTGCAGGCCACCGGCCCCGACTTCGTGAATGCCGTCGCCCGTCTGGACACCACGCTAACGCCCCTGGATATCCTGGATGCCTTGCAAGCCATCGAGCAACAGCATCACCGCCTGCGTCCCTATCGCAACGCGCCGCGTACATTGGATTTGGATCTATTGCTGATCGAAGGCGTGACGCTCAATAGCGAACGCTTGATGGTGCCGCATCCGCGCATGCACGAACGGGCATTCGTCTTGCAGCCCCTGGCGGATCTGGCACCAGAGCTTCGTTTGGCGCAAGGCTCGGTGCAAACTTTATTGGCGCGTTGCGCCGATCAGACCGTCGAACGGCTGGACGTGAAGCCGGCCTGATCGGCGCGGTTCACCGGGTACGGCATTCGGCAGTCTGCCGTTCCTTTGCACCTCCGTTATCGGGCCAGACTACACCGCGCTGGCCGCGCGCAAGGTCGCGATATCGCCGGCATCGAAACCCAAGGACGACAAGACCTGATCGGTGTGCTGCCCCACGTCGGGCACCCCCGCCATCCGTGCATCGAAAGCGTTGCTGGTGCCGGGCGGCAACAAGGCGGGCAAGCGGCCCGCCGGACTATCGACTTCGCGCCAACGGTCGCGTGCTTTCAACTGCGGATGACGCCACACTCCCGCCATGTCGTTGACCTGTGCGTTGGCGATGCCCGCGCTTTCCAGGCGCTCGGACACCTGCACACCCGTCATGCCGTCGAACGCGACGACGATCAAGGCACGCAATATCTCGCGGCTCTCGACCCGACGCGAGTTCGATGAAAAACGGCTGTCGTCAGCCAGCGCAGGCTGCTCCAGAATGCGTTCGCAAAACACGCGCCATTCGCGTTCGTTCTGCAGCCCCAGCATGATGGTCGATCCATCGCCAACAGGAAACGGCCCGTACGGATAGATGCTGGCGTGAGCCGCGCCTGCCCGCACGGGCGGTGGTGCACCCTCGAAGGCGTAGTACATCGGAAAGCTCATCCATTCGACCATGCTCTCCAGCATCGAGACGTCCAAGCGACTTCCCTTGCCCGTGCGTTCACGCAACAGCAGAGCGTTCAGGATGCCACTGTAGGCATACATTCCGGCGGCGATATCGGAAATCGAACATCCTGCCTTGGCCCCTTCGTCCGGCGTGCCCGTGACCGAAACGAATCCGCTCTCGCTCTGAATGAGCAGGTCATAGGCTTTCTTGTCCTGATAGGGACCGCCTTCGCCATAACCTGAAATATCGCACACGATCAGACGTGGATAGCGTGCGTGCAGCGCCTCGAACGACAGGCCCAGCCGGGCCGCAGCGCCGGGCGCCAGGTTTTGTACCAGCACGTCGGCTCGATCCAACAGGCGCGCCATGACCTCGTCCGCACCGGCTTGTTTGAGATCCAGCGTCAGGCTTTCCTTGGATCGGTTGGTCCACACGAAATGCGAGGCCAGGCCGCGCACCCGCTCGTCGTAGCCACGGGCGAAATCACCCACGCCCGGACGTTCGACCTTGATGACCCGCGCGCCCATATCGGCCAGTTGACGCGTACAGAACGGCGCGGCGATCGCGTGTTCGAGACTGACCACAGTAATGCCGTCCAGCGGACGCGGCGCATCGCGCAATGCGGACTTATCGGATTGAGCCATGATGCAGATACCTTTACTCGAAATCGATCTCGGCCTGGTGCGCCAGGGTGCCGTCTTGCTCGGCCCACGCATCGGCCCGGCCCGGTGCGACGATCCGGCCAGCAACGTTAAAAGGTGCAGGCGAAATCAAAGGGCGTAATCCACGGTAGGCCTGCCGCGTCACCCGCAGCGTAGGATTGGCCTGCACGAAGGCCGCCAACATGCGCGTGGCGATCATGGGGCCATGGACGACCAGACCCGGATACCCCTCTTCCTGGGTCACGTAGGGCACGTCGTAATGGATGCGATGGGTGTTGAAGGTGACCGCCGAATAGCGAAACAACAGCTCGGCGCTCGGCTCGACCGTGTCGTGCCATTGCGCTTCGGGGGCCAAAACGGTGCCGCTCAATTTGGGTGGCGACGGCGCGCGATAGACGATGTCCTGTTCTTCATCGATCGCCAATATGCCGTCCTGACGGTATTGATGCTTGACGGTCACGAACAGCAAGGCACCCGTGCGCCCCACCTTCTCTTCGACGGCACTGACCGTGGAAGTCCGGCTGGCGTTCACCCCCACGCGCAAAGGCTGATGGAAGACCACGCGGCCACCGGCCCACATGCGATTGCGATTCTCGGCAACCGGCAAAAATCCGCCACGCTGCGGGTGTCCATCCACACCCAGGCCATCCATGCCAACTGGATTCTGAAAGAAGGCCCACTGCCACAAATGCGGCAAAGGATCGTTTTGCGTCAAGGGCGCGCCGCCAAGCGTGACCCGAACGCGCTCGGCCAGTGCGGGATCTAGCCTGTCGGCCACCGTTTCGCTACGGCCGATCCAGTCGGTGGGGGAAGCATGTGTCATCGGCTCAAATCCAAAATCGCGGAAGTTACTCGAGGCCCTATCGTGCCGTGATGCGTCCCCGCTGGCAATTCGTCAGTCGGCAAGGGCGTGTTAATGACACCGAAAGCGTCAGCGTCCCTGAAACCGGGGCGGACGTTTTTCGGTGAAGGCCCGCACGCCTTCGGCATAGTCTTCGGTATGACCGAGTTCGCGCTGCAAACTCGTCTCGAAATCGAACTGGGCTTCCAAAGAGTTGCCCGCACTGGCGTTCAAAGCCCGCTTGGTTGCCGCCATGGCACAACTGGCGCCGCCCGCCAGTCGCTGGCGAACAGCGGCGAGCGTGGCCTCGCGTTGGTCGTCGGCGACGACTTGCCAAATCATCCCCCACTCCAGCGCCTGCCTTGCGGTGACCGGCTCGGCGAACAAGGCCATGCCCATGGCGCGCGCGCTGCCGATCAGTCGCGGCATGAAATGACTGGCCCCCGCGTCGGCGGTCAGGCCAATGCGCGTAAAGCTCTGGACGAACTTCGCCGACTCGACCGCGATGACGACATCGCAGGCCAGCGCCAAGCTGACGCCCGCACCGGCTGCCACGCCGTTGACCAGCGCCACCACCGGCACAGGCAGCTCGCGCAGTCCCAGGATGAACGGCCGGAAGTACTTCTCTAAGCCCTCACCCAGGTCGCGTGTTTGCCCGGGAGGCAAAGGCTTGCGTTCGCCCAAGTCTTGTCCCGCGCAGAAGCCCCGGCCCTCGCCCGTCAGGATCAATCCGCGCAAGCCCGACATCGCGCGCGCCTGATGCAAGGCATCGAGCAGTTCCTCACGCATCAGCGTGTTGAATGCGTTCATTCGATCCGGTCGATTGAAGCGCAGCACTACCACGCCCTCTTCGACCTCGACCTTCAGGGTCTCGTACTGAACATTCACAACATGCCCTCCAAGGTACTCAATTGATCCTGAGCGTCGCCCCAGAGCAGGTCGATCGCCACCAAGCGTTTGAAATAATCGCCCACCGCCAACTCGTCGGTCATGCCCATGCCGCCATGCAGTTGCACGGCCAGTTGGCCGACCTCGCGGCCGCGCCGCCCCACTTCCAGCTTGGCCGACGCGACACGATGGCGACGACGTCGCGAATCATCCTCGGTCAGCGCAGCCACGGCCACGTAAGCCATGGACAAGGCCATCTCCTGGGCGATCAGCATCTCGGCCAAGCGGTGTTGCAAGGCCTGGAATTGCGCCAGAGGCTGTCCGAACTGCTGCCGTGTCTTGAGATAATCGGCGGTGCTCGACACCAGACTTTCCATGGCGCCTGCCGCGTGGGCGCACAATGCCGCGACGCCCCAGTCGAGCGCGCCATCCAGGGCTTCGCTTGCAGCCGCCCCTTGTGCGATCAGCGCGTGATGAGGCAATAACAGGCCATCGAAGGCGAGCGTGGCGCAGCGACTCAAATCGATGGTGGGCGTGTCGTCGACTCTCACCCGATCCGATCCGTGTGTCGTGCGATCCACCACGAACACGCCTTGAGTGCCATCGGCCAGCAAGGCCGTCACCAGCCACGCAGACGCCGCAGCACCGTGCCATACCAGGGTCTTGGTACCGGTCAATCGATAGCCGTCTTCGACCGGTTCGGCACGCACCTCACGGGCTTGCCTGGCATAGCGGCGATGCGGCTCTTGGTAGGCCAGTGTGGCGATGGCACTGCCGGATGCGATGGCAGGCAACAACGCGGTGGCAGCTGACTGCGCGTGAGCCTGACAAGTATTGCTCTCGTTTTCTGCGGCCAGACGTAACAAGGTAGCGGCAGCAACGCCGCTGGCGATCACCGGTTCACTCACCAGCGCCGCACCCAATGCACGATGCACGGGTAACAGGCTGGCAGGGTCTTCACCGAAGCCCTCGTAGTCGGCAGCAATGGTCAAGCCCAGCACCCCGACCTCGGCCAGCGCGGCCCACGCCGCCCGATCCAATCCGCCTGCGGCATGCCGCGTCCGACGAGCGGAGAACGTCCATTGATCGGCCATCAAGCGACGCAGGCTGTCTTCCAGCATGCCTTGCTCTTCACTCAGTACGAAATCCATAGTCCCGCCTCTCAGACGCCCAAAACCATGCGGGCAATGATGTTCTTCTGCACCTCGGTCGTGCCGCCGTAAATGGTGGTTTTCCGATAATCCAGATAGCCCGCCATGGCCGCAGCGGCGTGCAAGTCGCGCGTCTGCGACTCGGCCGAATCGGCGACGATCCATCCGGGGTCGTAAGGCCATCCATCGGGGCCGGCGATCTCCATATGCAGCATCGCCAGATCCTGCTGAATCTCGGAGCCGCGTATTTTCAGCACCGACGCCTCCGGGCCCGGTGCGCCGTCGCCCGCTGTCGCCACGCGCAGCAACAACATCTCGAGCGCCATCACATCGGCTTCGATTCGCACGATCTTCTCGCGAATGGCGGGCCGCTCGATCAGCGCAGCGTTCTCGTCGCGGGTCTCGGCAGCGAGCATCTTCAGATGCGCAAGCTCTCGATGACAATGACCCAGGCCCGCGATGTTGGTGCGTTCGTGACCCAGCAAATACTTGGCGTAGGTCCATCCCCGGTTCTCTTCGCCGACGAGATTGCCGATAGGCACCCGCACGTTCTCGAGCCACACCTCGTTGACGTCGTGGCTGCCGTCCAGCGTTTTTATGGGACGCACCGTGACGCCCGGCGAACGCATGTCGATCAGCAACACCGAGATGCCGCTCTGGGCCTTGGCCTGCGGATCGGTTCGCACAAGGCAGAAAATCCAGTCGGCGTATTGCGCCAAGGTGGTCCAGGTCTTTTGGCCGTTGACCACGTAATGATCGCCGTCGCGTTCGGCCCGAGTCTTCAATGATGCGAGGTCGGAGCCCGATCCCGGCTCCGAATACCCCTGGCACCACCAATCTTCCACGGTCAGCATGCGGGGCAGCAAGCGAGCACGTTGCTCGTCGCTGCCAAAACGCATCAGCACAGGTCCCAACATGCTCAAACCGAACGGCAGCAAACGCGGCCCGCCCGCACGATAGCTCTCGATTTCGAACACCAGCCGCTGCAAGTTGTTCCAACCCGTCCCACCATACTGCACCGGCCATCCGGGCGCACCCCAGCCCTGCTCGGCCAGAATGCGGTGCCAGCGCACGTAATCTTCGCGCGCCAGCCGTTGATGCTTGATCGTTTTCTGGCGAATGTCCTGCGGCAGATGCGTTTGCATGAATGCTCGCACCGAATCCCGGAAGTCGCGCTCCTCTTGGGTCCACGTCAGGTTCATGCTTGTCTCCTTGTTCTGCAATCTAGCCTTGCGTCCCTACGCCTCGCAATACCGAATTGCGGAACCGGGGCTTCAAGCGGCACGAAAGCAAGTCTTAGTAGCGGACGAAGGCCAGCTTCCGCATTCGAGAATGGCGACAGACCGATGCGAACTGGGACACTCTTCGAACAATATCCATAACGATGCGTCCACCGGAGACTGGTCATGAATAGAGGAGTTCGCAGTTTGCTTGCGTTGTGCGCCGGACTGACGGCGTGGGGTGCCACGGGATTTGCCCATGCAGCCTACCCCGAGCGGCCCGTGCGATTGATCATCGGTTATGCGCCGGGAGGTCCGGTCGATACCACTGCCCGAGTCTTCGCCAAATATCTGGGAGACCAACTGGGTCAGCCGGTGGTGGTGGAAAATCGCTCGGGTGCCAGTGGCATGATCGGCGCGGAAGCCGTGGCACGCGCACCTGCGGATGGCTACTCCCTGGGCTTCGTGGCCAGCCCGACGATGACGATGACGCCGCACGTTCAGCGCAACGACACGCTCAAGCGGCAGGACTTCACGTTGATGGGACTGATCGTCGATTATGCCAACGTGCTGCTGGTCGGACCGGGCTTGCCCGCCAAGACCGTGCAAGAGCTGGTTGACGCTGCCAAGAGCAAGCCTGAATCCGTGTCTTTCGGGTCGGCGGGCATAGGTGCCTCGAATCACCTGTCGGCCGAGCTGCTGAAGATTCGTGCCAAGGCGCCGATGCTGCATGTCCCCTATCGCGGCAATTCGCCGGCCATGATGGATGTGCTCAGCGGCAAGGTGACTTTCATGTTCGACATCACCAGCACCGCCATGGGCTTTATCACCAGCGGCAAGGCACGCCCCCTGGCCGTCACCTCGCGCGCGCGCAATCCCCAATTGCCCGACGTCCCCACGATGGTCGAGGCCGGCATCGCCGATTACGAAGTGACGGGCTGGTATGCCCTGGTCGGGCCCAAAGCCTTGCCCGATGACGTGAGCAAGCGCCTGGCGCAGGCCCTGAAAGGGGTACACGCCGATCCCACTTTCAAGAAAACGATGATCGACGGCGGCTATACGCTGAACACGGGTGGCCCTAAGGATCTGGATCGCCGTATCGCCGACGAATACGCGCTATGGGGCGAGGTGGTCAAGCGAGCCGACATTCAGCCGCAATAGCGTCTTCGTAACGCCTTCAGGACGCCCCGCCATGCCCCCACCCGCCAGCCTAATTACACGCCCCGACCTCCGTACCTTGTTGAGCACCCTCAGGTTGCCCGTGCTGGGGGCGCCGATGCGAAAGGTCTCGGGCCCGGATCTGGTCGTGGCGCAGTGCCGGGCTGGCGTGTTGGGCGCCTTTCCCGCATTGAACGCACACCCGCCGCAAGAGCTGGAGCGTTGGTTGACGGTAATCGCTGCGGGCTGCGGCACCGCACCTTATGGGGTCAACGTGTCGCTGCACCCGTCGAACGAGCGCCGCAATGCCGATCTCGCACAATGCGAAGCGCACGGCGTGCCGGTGGTGATCACCAGTATGCGACCTCCAGGCGCGATCGTGCGTCAGGTGCGTGCCTATGGCGGCATAGTGCTGCATCAGGCGCTGACGGTGGATCATGCCATGCGCGCCGTGGACGCGGGTGCCGATGGGATAATCGCGGTGACGCATGGCTCGGGCGGACACGGCGGGCAGGCCAACCCATTCGCGCTGGTCAACGAGATTCGCAGCTTTTACGAGGGCCCGCTGGGCTTGTCTGGCTGCATCGCCCACGGCAAGGACATTCTGGCCGCGCGCGCCATGGGCTGCGATTTCGTATCGATGGGCACTGCATTCATTACCGCCGCCGAATCGCTGGCCAGTGACCGCTATCGTCGTGGTGTGCTGGACGCTTCGCTGCAAGATGTACTGGCCCAGGCCATGGTGCCACATGCCGACACCGCAGACGACATTCTGCCCGGACACGGCGTCGGCGGGGTCCAGGAGTCTCTGGCCGTCGAGCAATTGATCGATCAGTGGGCCGAAGAATACGTCGCTGCGCGCAGGATGCTTTGACTAGCATGGCTCGATCGCGCGCCCTGTTTTTACAAGCGCACGATCGAACCCAAGCTTGATCGCATAGAGCGAAAGCGCGACGTGAGCCGCTTCACGCCTGTATCGTGATCCCCGCGTCTTTGATCAAGCGTCGCCACTTGCTCAACTCTTCGTCGATGAACTGACCGAACTCCTCGGGCGTGCCGGGGCGCGGCTCGGCCCCCGCTCCCAACATGGCACGAGCGACTTGGGGATCTTTCAACACGGCATTCAGATCGGCGTTGATGCGCTTGATGACCGCGGCCGGCGTCTTGGCAGGGGCCAGCAAACCGGCCCACGAATAGGCTTCATAACCGGGCACGCCCGAGGACGCGATGGTGGGCACGTCCGGCGCCAAAGGCGAAGGTTCCGGGTTGCCGACACCCAGGGCGCGCACCTTGCCTGCCTTGATGTGCGGCACGGCACTGGGGCCATCGGCGAACATCACCTGCACCTGCCCGCCCAGCAAGTCCTGCATGGCCGGGGCGCTGCCGCGATACGGCACGTGTTGCAGCGACGTACCGGCCATCTTGTTGAAGAGCTCGCCAGCCAGATGCGTGCCCCCCCCCTGTACCGGACGAGCCGAAAGACAGCTTGCCAGGATTGGCCTTGGCATAGGCGATGAACGCCTGCAAGTTGTCGGCGGGCACCGAGGGGTGCACCACCAGGATGATCGGAAACGATGCCGCCAGACCTACCGGCACGAAGTCTTTGGTGATGTCGTAGGTGAGATCGTTGCGCAGTGCAGGCAGCACGGTGTGGTGAATCGCCGCCATGAACAAGCCATAGCCGTCCGGTGCCATCCGCGCAGCAGCCTGCGCACCAACGATGCCGCCTGCCCCGGCCTTGTTATCGACGACGGCTGGCACCTTCCAGCGCTGTCCCATGGGCATGGCGACGAACCGTGCGGTCACGTCCACGGGCCCGCCTGGCGGAAACGGCACGACGATGTTGACAGGTTTATCGGGCCATTCGGCGGCATGGGCCAACCGAGGCAAGCTGGCTGCGGCCGCAGCCGCGCCCATCGCAGCCAACAGGCGGCGGCGCTGATGTTGAATCATTGTTTTGTCTCCGTCTCGCGGCTTGTGAGCAGGCCGCGCCACGGTCTCCCGACATGGGAGTTCTCAGGCGTCGCCCGCGTATGTTATTCGCTGCGTTCTCATTCTGACCCTGGGTATCGCGACTGACGATTTCTATTTGACGAAGCCCCCCTTCTTCGCGCCTGGCACCGTCGTGCAAACGATCAGTGCGTGCTTTCGGCCTGAGTGGCGCGCACGACGTGTTCGATGAACCGCTCGGCGAACTGCGGCAAATCGCGTCCCCTGGGCCGCACCAGCAGTCGATCGCGCAAGGCCCAACCGTCCTCCAATGCGATCACGACCAGCCGATCGGGGCGGCTATAGCGTGCGACGCACGCGCGCGGCACGATGGCGATGCCCGCACCGGCCTCCACCATTCGGCACACGGCCTCGAAGCTGCCGACATGCACGCGCTGCAAGATGCGTTTACCCAGACCTTGCGCGATGTCTTCCAGAAAGGTCTGAATGGCGCTGTGGGGATGAATGCCGACGAACTGATAGTCGTCCAACAGATCGATGAACCGCAGGCGCGACTTCTGGGCCAGGGGGTGAGTGAGCGACACCACCACCGCCAGCTCGTCGCGGAACAAGGGCAAGACATCCAGGCCGGTCGTGTCCACGGTGCCGGCCACGATGCCGAGATCGGCGCCGCCGGAACGGATCGACAGGACGATCTCGCCACTGAGTTTTTCTTCCAGCTCGACATCGACGTCGGCGGTCTCGGCCAGGAAGGTCGATAAGGCGTCAGCCAAGAACGAATTGGTGGCCGTGGTGTTCGCCAACACTCTCAGGCGTCCTTTGACCCCGCTGGCGTAGGGTTGCAGGTCGGCGTTCAAGCATTCGAGCTGGCGAAATATTTCATGCGCATGACGAAGCAATACTTCGCCTGCGGGCGTGAGCGCCACGCCAGTCACCTGCCGCACCAGCAGTCGAGCCTTGAACGCTTCCTCCATGTTCTTGATGCGCGCACTGGCTGCCGGCAAGGACAAAAACGTGCGCTCGGCCGCTCGGGTGAGGTTCAGGGTTTGTCCGACATTCAAGAACAAACGCAGATCAGTCAAATCATGTCTCATGTTCCACCGCACAAAAGGGGGGGGTTTCTATTTTTGAATTCTGATGTGATCCATGCGAATCTACCATGGGCGCTGGGCAAGAGCCTCAAAACGAAAGACGGAGCGAGACAAGATGAGTGAAATGCTGGCAGGTAAGGTGGTCATCGTCACGGGTGCGGGCGGCGGTATCGGTCGAGGCATCGCGCTGGCCATGGCCGCAGCGGGTGCCAAAGTGGTGGTCAACGACATCGGCGTTTCGCTGACTGGCGAAGGCGGCGGCGATGGCCCGGCCCAGGCCGTGGTCAAGGAAATCACCCAGGCCGGCGGTCAAGCCGTCGCCAACACCGGCGGTCAAGCCGTCGCCAACACCGATAGCGTGGCGAGCTACGCAGGCGCGAATCAAATCGTGCAGTCGGCCGTCGATCATTTCGGGCGGATCGACGCGATCGTCAACAACGCGGGCAATCTGCGCGACCGCGTGTTCCACAAAATGAGCGAAGAAGAATGGTCGCAAGTGCTGTCGGTGCACTTGAACGGCACGTTCTTCTGCACCCGGGCCGCCGCGCCCTTCTTCCGCGAACAGGAGTCGGGCGCGTTCATCAACATGACGTCCACCTCGGGCTTGATCGGCAACTTCGGCCAGGCCAACTACTCGGCGGCCAAGATGGGCATTGTCGGCCTGTCGAAGTCGATCGCCCTGGACATGATGCGTTATCACGTACGCTCGAACTGCATCGCACCATTCGCCTGGAGCCGCATGACCAGCTCGATTCCGGCCGAAACCGATGCCGAGAAAGCACGGGTCGAAAAGCTGAAGAAAATGGAAGCGGGCAAGATCGCGCCGCTGGCCGTCTATCTGGCCAGCGATGCAGCGCGCGAAGTGACCGGTCAGATTTTTGCGGTTCGGGCCAACGAAATCATGTTGTTCTCGCAGCCTCGACCGCTGCGCACCGTGCACCTGAGCGAAGGCTGGACGCCCGAGACCGTCGGCGAAATCGCCATCCCCGCCATGCGCAAGCACTTCTATCCGCTGGATCGTTCGCCGGACGTGATCGACTGGGATCCCATCTGAGGAGCGACGACCATGGCGATCGACTACCAAGCCTTGAAGCACTGGCACTTTCCAGAAGTGCGCCAGACCTATACCGACCGCGACACCATTCTGTATGCCTTGGGCATCGGGTTCGGTCACGACCCGCTCTCGCCCGATCACTTGCGCTATCTGTACGAGCAGCAAGACCTGCGGGCGTTCCCGACGCAAAGCGTGGTGCTGGGGTATCCCGGCTTCTGGATCCGCGATCCACGCACCGGCGTCGATTGGGTGCGCCTGGTACATGGCGAACAACGCATGCGGATTCACGCCCCGCTGGCGCGCTCGGGCACGGTAGTCGGTCAGACCCGCGTGACTCACTTGGTGGACAAGGGCGCCGATAAAGGCGCGATCGTCATCACCGAACGCACGCTGCGTGACGAGCACGGCACGTTGCTGGCCACCCTGTCGCAATCGACCTTCTGCCGGGGCGACGGCGGTTTTGGCGAGGGCGACGCCGCGCCCGAAGCGCTGACCGCCACACCGGCCGGCGCTCCAGAAGCCAGCACTGATCTGCCGATTTCCGAACGCGCCGCCCTGATCTATCGACTGTGCGCCGACGACAACCCTTTGCATGCCGATCCCGAGGTCGCCCTCAAGGCCGGATTTCCCCGTCCGATTCTGCATGGCCTGTGTACGTATGCGGTGGCGGCGCGCGCCATCGTCGAGCAGTATTGCGCGGGCGATGGTGACCGCCTGACGAGTCTCGATGTACGATTCTCTTCACCGGTCTATCCGGGGGAGACACTGACGGTCGACACATGGCGCAATGGTCAGGGCCGCGTGCGCTTTCTGGCGCGGATCGCGAAACGCGACAACAAAGTGGTCCTGAGCCACGGTACAGCCACATTCAAAGAAGGCGATGCATGACTGAACGCGCAGCACCCTTGAGCGGTATTCGAGTATTGGACTTAAGCCGTATTCTGGCCGGTCCGTGGTGTACCCAGAACCTGGCGGATTTAGGTGCCGACGTCATCAAGGTCGAGCGACCCGGCGCGGGCGACGACACGCGCGGCTGGGGCCCGCCCTTCATCAAGGACGGCGACGGCCACGACACGACCGAAGCGGCCTATTACACCAGCGCCAACCGCAACAAGCGTTCGATCACTTTGGACATGGCCACCGAATCGGGTGCCGCCATCATTCGCAAGCTGGCTGCCGCCAGCGACATCCTGGTCGAAAATTTCAAGGTCGGCGGCCTGGCCAAATACGGCCTCGACTACGCCAGCTTGAAAGCCATCAACCCCCGTTTGATTTACTGCTCCATCACCGGTTTCGGCCAGGACGGCCCCTACGCCAAGCGTCCTGGCTACGACTTCATGATTCAAGGCATGGGTGGCTTGATGAGCGTCACCGGCGAACGCGACGACCTGCCCGGCGGCGGGCCGCAGAAAGCGGGCGTGGCCGTCACCGATATCGTCACCGGCATGTATGCCTCGGTGGCGGTGCTGGCGGCGGTGCTCGAACGCCAACGCAGCGGCTTGGGCCAGCATCTGGACATCGCGCTGCTCGATTGCCATGTGGCCTTGGTCTCGAACCAGAACTCGAATTTCTTCGCTTCGGGCAAGGCGCCGCAACGGGCAGGCAACGCACACCAGAACGTGGTGCCCTATCAGGTGTTCGCCTGCGCCGACGGTCACCTGATCGTCGCGGTGGGCAACGACTCGCAATTCCGCGCCTATGCCCGCGTGATCGGTGCGCCAGAACTGGCCGATGACGAACGCTACGCCACCAACAGCGGCCGCATTCGCAATCGCGAAACCTTGATCGCTCGCTTGACCGAATTGATGGCGGCAGGAAACCGCGACGATTGGCTGGAGAAAATGGAAGCTGCCGGCGTACCGGGCGGTCCCATCAACGACATCGGTCAGGTGTTCGAGAACCCGCAGGTCATCGCGCGCGGATTGCGTCAGAATATTGCACACCCGACCGCAGGCACGGTACCGGTCACGGCCAGCCCCTTGCGGTTTTCCGATACGCCAGTGCAATATGACCGTCCGCCCCCCTTGTTGGGTCAGCACACCATCGAGGTCTTGCGTGAAGTCTTGGGCCTGACCGAAGACGACATCGCGGCCTTGCAGCCGCCTGGCGCGATCGAAAGCAACTGAAATAGCTTATACATCGCGTTGCCGAAGCCCAGCGACTGACACATCATTCCAGTGCTACTTTCCTTCTCACGTCGTGTTCATGCAGACGTTACAGGAGAAAAACGATGAGCTGGAATAAAAAGATCTCTGCGGTAATGCTCGCAAGCGCGCTCACGCTGGGCCTCGGCGCCCAAGCCGTGGCAGACGATAAAACGCGCAATACAGTGATCGGCGCGGGTATCGGCGGTGTGGCCGGGGCTTTGTTGTCCGACGGCGATGGCTGGGCCACGCTGGGTGGCGCTGCCGCAGGGGGCGTGCTCGGTAATGTCATCACCGACGATGACGATGACGACCGTCGCGATCGTCGCCGCTGGGATCGCAGGGGCGATCGCGACGGCGACTATCGTCGCGCCTCATGGCACAAATACGACCGTGAAGATCGCCACCGTTGGAAGCACCGTCATCGCGACCGTGACCGCGATGACGACGATGATGATTGATCTTCAGAGAACGACGGATCGGGGACGCGATGCCCCGGCCCGCCGCCCGTTCACGCACGCCTGACGATCAGGCGACGGCAACGGGAATCTTGCCAATCCGGGCCTGCCATTCGGCAGGCCCTGTGTTGTGTACCGACGTTCCCTGTGCATCGACGGCCACCGTTACCGGCATATCCTTCACATCGAACTCGTAGATCGCTTCCATGCCGAGATCTTCGAAGCCAACGACCTTGGCCGTGCGGATCGCCTTGGACACCAGATAAGCCGCGCCACCCACCGCCATCAAGTAGGCCGAGCCATGCTTGCGGATCGCCTCGATGGCGACCGGGCCACGCTCGGACTTGCCGATCATGGCGATCAGGCCGGTTTGCGCCAGCATCATGTCGGTGAACTTATCCATGCGGGTGGCCGTGGTCGGACCGGCCGGACCCACCACTTCGTCACGCACCGGATCTACCGGACCGACGTAATAGATCACGCGATTGGCAAAATCGACGGGCAGCGATTCGCCCTTGGCCAGCATGTCCTGAATGCGCTTGTGTGCCGCATCGCGGCCGGTCAGTATCTTGCCCGACAGCAGCAGGGTCTGACCCGGCTTCCAGCTTTGCACTTGCTCGCGCGTCAGCGTGTCCAGATTCACCTGCTCCGACTTGTTGTAATCGGGTGCCCAATGTACTTCCGGCCACTCCGACAAGGACGGCGGCTCGATGACCGCAGGACCGGAACCGTCCAGCACGGTGGTCAGGCCGCCCAGGCCCTGTGCGCCGATGCCCAGCGCGTTGACCTTCTCGTACAGTTCGATGCGCAGTTCTTCCAGCTTGTTTTGCGGACCACGGGCCAGCAACTCGTACATGTCGATGTCGTCCATCAAGGACTGCTTGGCCATCAACATGGCTTTCTCGGCCGTGCCGCCCACGCCAATGCCCAGCATCCCCGGCGGACACCAGCCCGCGCCCATGGTGGGCACAGTTTTCAGCACCCAATCGACCAGGGAGTCGCTGGGATTGAGCATGACGAACTTCGATTTGTTTTCCGAGCCGCCGCCCTTGGCCGCCAATTGAACGTCGACGGTGCCGCCGGGCACCAATTCGACGTTGACGATACAGGGCGTATTGTCGCGCGTGTTCTTGCGGGCAAACAGCGGATCGTCCAGTACCGAGGCCCGCAGCGGGTTGTCGCTATTCAGGTAGCCGCGCCGGACGCCTTCGTCGCACAGCGCCTGCAAGCTTCTACAGGACTCGAATCGCACGTCCATGCCTACTTTCAGGAACACGTTGACGATGCCGGTGTCCTGGCACAGCGGACGCTTGCCTTCGGCGCACATGCGCGAGTTGGTCAGGATCTGCGCCATCGCATCGCGTGCGGCGGGGCTTTCCTCACGCTCGTAGGCGCGCGCCAGATGGCGGATGTAATCGACGGGGTGGTAATAGCTGATGAACTGAATGCCATCGGCAATCGACTGGATGAAGTCTTCTTCGCGAATAGTGACGGTCATGGTGAGAACACGATTGAGGAGTGAGAAGAATTGACGCTTCAGCGACCCTGCCAGACAGGGGCACGTTTTTCGGCAAATGCGCGTGCGCCTTCGCGCGCATCGGCGGATTCGAATACCGGTGCGATCATTGGCCGCTGGCGGTCGAACATTTCGTCGACCGGCCAGTCGCCCGACTGCGTCACCACCTGCTTGGCGATACGTACCGCCATCGGCCCATTGGCCGCCACGGAACGGGCCAGCGCCAGCGCCGCTTCCAGAGCCTGACCGGGCGGCACCATGCGATTGACCAGGCCGACCTCATAGGCACGCTGAGCGGTGACGGCAGCGCCCGTCAGCACCCATTCCATGGCGATGTGATAGGGAATGTGGCGAGGCAGACGCAGCATGCCACCCGAGCCGGGCACCAGGCCACGTTTGACCTCGGGCAGACCGAAATGTGCGTTGTCGGCGGCCACGATCATGTCGCAGGCCAGCGCCAGCTCGCAGCCCCCGGCCACGGCAAACCCCTCGACCGCAGCGATCAGAGGCTTGACGGGGGGGGCCGCGCACAAACCGCCGAAGCCCCGGTCACCCACATAAGGGCGTTGGCCTGTGGCGGCGAAGGCTTTCAGATCCATGCCGGAGCAAAATGTGCCACCCGCACCCGTCAATATCCCCAAGCGCAGGCTGTCGTCGTCGCTCAGCCGGTCCAGCGCGGCGGCCAGGGCCTCGGCGGTTTCCAGATTGATCGCATTGCGCGCTTCGGGACGATTCAATGTGATGACCAGGACGCCATCTTCGACGGTGGTGGTAACGCGGTCCGACATGTCTGCTCCTTGTTTATGGCGAGCCAAGCGCGGCTCGCAGGTATGTTTGTGCGAATGATACGCCGAAGCCGATAACGGCTACAGCCTCGAACCGAAGGCCGCGGCGGGCCAAGGTCGCGCCGACCAGTTAAAATTGCGGGTTTGCCACCTTGCCGTCTCTTTGGCCGCTCTCAGACATGCTCACTTTCCAGCAGATTATTCTCACGCTCCAGGACTATTGGGACAAACAAGGCTGCGCCCTGCTCCAGCCCTACGACATGGAAGTCGGTGCGGGCACCTCGCACACGGCCACGTTTCTGCGCGCCATCGGACCCGAGCCCTGGCGCGCCGCCTATGTGCAGCCCTCGCGCCGCCCCAAGGATGGTCGCTATGGCGAAAACCCCAACCGCTTGCAGCACTACTATCAATATCAGGTGGTGCTCAAGCCGGCGCCGCCCGACATCCTCGATCTGTATGTCGGTTCGCTGACCGCGCTGGGTATCGACCCGCTGCAACACGACATCCGCTTCGTCGAAGACGATTGGGAAAACCCCACACTGGGCGCATGGGGCCTGGGCTGGGAAGTCTGGCTGAACGGCATGGAAGTCACGCAATTCACCTACTTCCAGCAGGTAGGCGGTCTGGATTGCACACCGACCACGGGCGAGATCACCTACGGCCTGGAACGTCTGGCCATGTATCTGCAAAACGTCGAAAGCGTCTACGACTTGGTCTGGACCCACGGTGCCGATGGCAGCCGCCCGGTGTATTACCGCGACGTGTTTCATCAGAACGAGGTCGAGCAATCGACCTATAACTTCGAATATGCGTCGGCCGAGATGCTGTTTCAGCACTTCAACGACTACGAGGCCGAAGCGCGCCGCCTCATGGACGTACCGCTGGCCCTGCCCGCCTACGAGGCCGTCCTGAAGGCCGGTCACAGCTTCAACATGCTGGACGCGCGCGGCGCGATCAGCGTCACCGAACGCGCGGCCTACATCGGCCGTATCCGTAACCTGTCGCGCGCGGTGGCTCAAGCCTATTACGCGTCGCGCGAGCAACTGGGCTTCCCGATGCTGGCCAAACGCCAAGACCAGGAGGCTGTGTAAATGAGCGCCCCGATTCAAGATACCCGCCCGCTGCTGGTCGAACTGTTCACCGAAGAATTGCCCCCGAAGGCGCTGGAAAAGCTGGGTCAGGCATTTGCCGACGGCATCCATGGCGCACTGGCCAGACTTGGCCTGACCGATGCAGCCGTGGCACCGCAGCCCTTCGCCACGCCTCGCCGCCTGGCCGTTCGCATCGCGGCCGTACACGCCCAGGCACCCGATCAAGCCTATGCCGAGCGGCTGATGCCCGTGAAAGTAGGCTTGACCGCCGATGGCGCGGCCTCGCCCGCATTGCTCAAGAAACTGGCCGCCAAAGGCTGGGAAGCCCTGACCGTCGATCAACTCGAACGCGAATCAGACGGCAAGCAGGATTATCTGTTGGCCCGGGGTACGGCACCCGGTGCCCGTTTAGCCGACAGCCTGCAAGACGCACTGGAATCAGCCCTGGCCGGCCTGCCCATTCCGAAGGTCATGCGCTATCAGTTGGCCGATGGTGAAACCTCAGTGCGTTTCGTGCGCCCCGCCCACGGTCTGGTCGCCTTGTTCGGGGCCGATATCGTCCCGGTCCCGACGCTGGGCCTGACGGCAGGTCGCCACACCTACGGCCATCGCTTCCTATGTTCGTCGCCATTGGCGCTGCCCGATGCCGACAGCTATGAATCGGTGCTGGCCGAGCAGGGTCATGTCCTCGCGTCCTTCGACGTTCGCCGCGACACGATCGCCCGGTCGCTGCACCAGCAAGCCACGCAGCAAGGCGCCACCATCGGCGCTGGCGACGAGGTCGATGCCCTCTTGTCGGAAGTGACGGCCCTGGTCGAATGGCCGCAAGTGTATGTCGGCCGCTTCGACGAAGCGTTTCTAGACGTGCCGTCGGAATGCCTGATTCTGACGATGCGCCTGAATCAGAAATATTTCCCGCTGTTCACCCCGGACACCGGCGCCCTCACGTCGGCCTTCCTGATCGTCAGCAACATGGCGACGCCAGACCCGCGCCACATCGTCGAAGGCAACGAGCGCGTGGTGCGTCCGCGCTTAGCCGATGCCAAGTTTTTCTACGACACCGACCGCAAGCAGCCCCTGGCCGCGCGCGTCGATCAACTGGCCACCATCGTTTATCACAACAAGCTGGGCACTCAGCGCGAACGGGTCGAGCGGGTCCGGTTTTTGGCCCGCAGCATTGCCGCCAGCCTGGGCACCGCCACCGATCTGGCAGACCGCGCCGCGTTGTTGGCCAAAGCCGACCTGGGCAGCCTGATGGTGGGCGAATTCCCCGAGCTGCAAGGCGTGATGGGTGCGTATTACGCCCGTCACGACGGCGAGCCGGCTGAGGTCGCCGAGGCGCTGCTGGGACAATACCGCATTCGCCTGGATCAGCCGGTTCAAGCCGGCGACATCCCGTCGGTCGCCTTGTTCATCGCCGAGCGCCTGGAAACCCTGGTCGGCATGTGGAGCGTGGGCGGTGCGCCCACCGGCGAACGCGATCCTTACGGTCTGCGCCGCGCCGCTTTGGGCGTCATCAGCGCCTTCGAACAATTGGCGGCGGGCGGTTTGCTGGCCCCTGGTGCCGACGGGCCCGTAGTCCTGGATGTGCTGTTGAACGAAGCCGCCGACACCTTCGGCGTGGGCCGGGTCGAGGCTGCCGTGGTGCAAGAGGTTCAAACCTTCATCTACGAGCGCTATCGCAACCAATTGACGGTGCAGCACGACCGCGCCGCGGTGGACGCCGTGATCGCGCTCGCACCGCCCTTGCATCAAGTGACGGCACGGGTTCAAGCGGTCGAGCAGTTCAGCGAGATGCCTGCCGCGGCCAGTCTGGCTGCGGCCAACAAGCGCATCGGCAACCTGCTGAAGAAAGCCGATGGCGACATCGGCGGCATCGACCCGGCTCTACTGAAAGAGCCGGCCGAGCACGCTTTGGCCGGCATGATCGAGACCTTGCAGCCGCGCCTGGCGCATCAGCGCGAACAAGGCGATTTCACGGGCAGTCTGACGACGCTGTCGTCTGCGCGCGATGCAGTCGATGGCTTCTTCAATGACGTGATGGTCATGGCCGACGATCCAGCGGTTCGCGCCAACCGACTGGCCTTGCTGGCCAGCCTGCATGCGCAGATGAATCAGGTGGCCGATATTTCGCGGCTGGTCACCCAGTGAAACTGATCATCCTCGATCGCGATGGCGTCATCAATCAAGACAGCGCCGAATTCGTCAAGACGCCGGACGAGTGGATCGCCCTGCCCGGCAGCCTGGCGGCCATCGCCCGGCTGTCGCAAGCCGGGTGGCACGTGGTGGTCGCGACCAACCAGTCGGGTTTGGTACGCGGCCACTTCGATATGTCGGCCTTGAACGCCATGCACGAGAAGCTGCGCCGCGAGCTGGCCCAACTGGGCGGTCATCTGGATGCGATCTTCCTGTGCCCGCACGGCCCCGATGACGGCTGCACCTGCCGCAAGCCCTTGCCAGGCATGTTTTACGACATCGCCAGCCGCTTCGAGGTCGAGTTGGCTGGGGTACCCGCCGTCGGCGACTCGCTGCGCGACCTGCAAGCCTGCGCGACGGCAGGGTGTCAGCCTTGGCTGGTGCGAACCGGCAACGGCGCTAAAACGCTTGCCAACGGCAATCTGCCTGCGGGTACTCTGATAGCCGACGACCTGGCCGATGTGACCGACCGGCTCTTGATCGAACACTGAGATAGTCATTATGTTGAGTTTGCGTTCGGCGCTGTATATGGCGTTTTTGGTGATCACCGTCATCCCCTATGCCTTCGCCTGCCTGCTGTGGGCCCCCTTGCCTTTGCACTGGCGCTATCGCCTGACTACAGGCTGGCCGCGAATGGCCATCTGGGGAGCCAAAGTGTTTTGCGGCATTCGGTGGCAGTACAAAGGGCTGGAGAACCTGCCCGATGGTCCGGCCATCGTCCTGTCCAAGCACCAGTCGGCCTGGGAAACCCTGTTTCTCGTCAGCCATCTGCCCCGCGAGGTGTGCTTCGTCTACAAACGCGAACTGCATCTTCTGCCGTTCTTCGGTTGGGGACTCGCGCTGCTGCGCATGATTCCGATCGACCGCAGCAAAGGACGCGACGCGTTCGAGCAAGTGGTTCGTCAAGGCAAACTGCGCCTCACCGAAGGCCGTTGGCCGATTCTCTTTCCGGAGGGCACCCGGGTATCGCCCGGCAAGACGGCACGCTTCAAATTGGGCGGTGCGCGCCTGGCCGTCGAATGCCAAGCCGACGTGATTCCGATTGCCTTGAATTCTGGCGAATGCTGGCCTCGCAACGCGTTTGTGAAGCAGCCCGGCGTAATCACCGTATCGATCGGCCCGCTCATTCGCTACACGGGTCAGACGCCCGAGCAGATGAACGAACAGGTTCAAAACTGGATCGAAGGCGAGATGCGCCAGTTGAACCCCGAGCGCTATCGCGACGCGGCGGCCTGAAACGGTGATTTCGCCTCAGTCCGTCACGCCTCGTTTGCCATGACGCGCGATTCCGAACAACTCGATCTTTTCGGTTCGAGCCATACGGACGACTCCGATAGCGAGGGCCGGATCGGAATCGAGGCGGACACGGGCGCGCAGGCCGCCCCTCGATCCGATCGGCAGTCCGACACGCGACCAGACCCGCAAACGGATCGGCCGCTGACATCGCAATCGCCCGCCTCTTTACCCGATGTTTCATCCACCAGCTCGCCAGACTCCCTGTTGGATGGCGAGCGCGACAGCGGCGAAGAGGTCAAGGTGCCTCGTCCCGCCACCTTGCCCATGGGTTCGCGATGGCGCGAAGTGCAGTGCGCCCAGCAGTTGATCGGTTTCGTGCTGCTGCGGTCGAAGCGCCGAACCATTGGTTTTTTGATCACCGACGATGGCTTGCGAGTCACTGCACCCAACTGGGTAACGCTCGCGCAAATCGACGCTGCCGTGCAAGAAAAATCGCGCTGGATTCTAGCCAAGCTGCGCGATTGGCACAGCCGCCAGGCCAAGCTGGCCTTGGCGCAAACCCGCTGGCAAGCGGGCGGCCAACTGCCTTATCTTGGTAAGCGCATTGTGCTGCACCCCGGCTCGGATACCCACGTCACCCACCTGCAAGGCCACATGGACGAGCCCGAAGAAGGCGATCGTCTACTGCTGGCGCTGCCGGTCGATGCCGATTCGGCAAGGGTGCGCGACGCCGCCCAGGCATGGCTGCAAGGCCGTGCGCGCACCGTGTTCAGTGCCCGGCTGACGCATTTCTTGCAACGCACGGGTTTGCACATCAAACGCTGGCGCATATCGGGTGCCGCGACCCGTTGGGGATCGTGCACCAGCGATGGCAGCATCATGCTGAACTGGCGCCTGATTCATTTCGCGCCCAGCATCATCGATTACGTGATCGCGCACGAATTGGCCCACTTGCGCGAGATGAATCACAGCAGCGACTTCTGGGCAGAAGTGGAACAGATCCTGCCCGATTACGAACAGGCCCGCGCCATATTGAAACGTCACGATCCGGCAACGCTGCCGGATTGATGGCCTGACAGACGGGCGCAGCGATCTTATCGAATCGAGCAGCGCGAGAATAGATTCGCTCAGCTGGCGAAAGAATCCTTGCCAGACTTCTTCTGGATGAATTCGATCTTGTAGCCGTCGGGATCCTCAACGAAGGCGATCACGGTCGTACCGTGCTTCATCGGACCGGCTTCGCGCACCACCTTACCGCCACGCGCACGCACATCGTCACAGGTCTTGTACGCATCATCCACTTCCAGCGCGATGTGACCGTAGGCATCGCACAGCGTGTAGCTATCGGTATCCCAGTTGTGCGTCAGTTCGAGCACCGCGCCATCGGCTTCGTCCTGATAGCCAACGAAAGCCAACGTGAACTTGCCATCCGGGTAGTCTTTCTTGCGCAGCAGTTTCATTCCCAGCACTTTGGTATAAAACGCCAGAGATTTCTCCAGATTGCCGACTCGCAGCATCGTGTGCAGGATACGCATAGGGATTGAGTCCTTCGATCAAAAAATACAAAAACACGTCGAACACCGTCGATTTGCGCCGGGCTCGATACCAAACGAAGCAGTGTAACGCGCCAGCTTTTTACGCTGACGCATGATGACCCGAAGGCTTATAGAATCGGCGAGCCCCCTGACTCTGCTGCCGAAGCCTGTTGCCGGAACGCGCTGAACAAATCGCGTCCCATCCCGACGTGATAAGCCGAGAGATCGGGCATCGGCGACTCGCGGCTCGCCAGCACGGACGCATCGATCAACACATCCAGCGTGCCGCGCTCGCCATCTACGCGCATCATGTCGCCACTTCGCACCCGTCCGATGTCGCCGCCCGCCAAAGCTTCGGGCGACACATGAATCGCGGCAGGCACCTTGCCGGAAGCACCCGACATCCGCCCATCGGTCACCAGGGCCACGCGATAGCCAGCGTCCTGCAAGATACCCAGGCTGGGGGTCAATTTATGCAACTCGGGCATGCCGTTGGCCTGTGGCCCCTGAAAACGCACGACCGCCACGAAATCGCGCTCCAGTTCTCCGCGTTTGAATGCAGCCAGCATGTCCTCCTGGCTATCGAACACGATGGCAGGCGCTTCGACGACGCGATGTTCGGGCTTCACGGCAGACACCTTCAACACGGCACGACCGAGGTTGCCCGTCATTACTTTCAAGCCGCCGTCGGCGCTAAAGGGGCGAGAGGCGGGCCGCAACACATCGTCGTCTCCGCTTTGCGCAGGCGCGTCGGTCCACGTCAACGCCTGATCGGACAACACCGGCTCGCGCGTGTAATGTGCAAGCCCCTGCCCCGCGACCGTCAGCACATCGTCGTGCAGCAGGCCCGCGTCCAACAACTCGCGGATGAGGTAGCCCATACCGCCCGCCGCATGAAAATGATTCACGTCGGCACCGCCATTCGGATAAATGCGTGCCAACAGCGGAACGACCGCAGACAGATCGTGAAAATCGTCCCAGTCGATCATGATGCCAGCGGCCTTTGCCATGGCCACCAAGTGAATCGTGTGATTGGTCGATCCACCCGTGGCATGCAACCCGACGATGCCGTTGACGATGGCGCGCTCGTCCACCACGTGCCCCATGGGCGTGTAGGTTTGCCCGGCTTGTGCCGTCAACGCCAGCACGCGGCGCGCCGACTCGGCCGTCAGCGCGTCGCGCAGGGGCGTGCCGGGATTGACGAAAGCCGTACCCGGCAAGTGCAAGCCCATGACTTCCATGAGCATCTGGTTCGAGTTCGCGGTGCCGTAAAACGTACACGTTCCCGCGCCGTGGTAGGCTTGCGATTCGGCCTCCAGCAGCCCGGCGCGATCGACTTTTCCTTGCGCATACAACTGACGGATCTTGGCTTTCTCGTCATTGGCCAAGCCCGAGGTCATCGGACCGGCAGGCACCAGAATCGTCGGCAGATGACCGAATTTCAGCGCGCCGATCACCAGGCCCGGTACGATCTTGTCGCACACGCCCAGGCACAACACCGCATCGAACACATTGTGCGACAAGGCAATGGCCGTGGCCATGGCGATGACGTCACGCGAGAACAGCGACAGCTCCATACCGGGCGCGCCCTGGGTCACGCCATCGCACATCGCGGGCACGCCACCGGCAAACTGAGCCGTTCCTCCGGCTTGCCGAGCCGCCGCTTTGATGATGTCGGGAAAGTGCGCCAAGGGTTGATGCGCCGACAACATGTCGTTGTAAGCCGAAACGATGGCGATATTGGGCTGACGCTCCTGGCGCAAGACCAGCTTGTCGTGGGCGGGCGCGGCCGCATACGCGTGCGCCAGATTGGTACAGGACATTCCGGCACGCGTGGGCGGTTGGCGACGGTCGTGCTCGATCTGAGCCAGGTACGCCTGACGGGTCTGCCTGCTGCGAGCGCGTATGCGATCGGTCACTTGAATCACGCTAGGGTGCAAAGCCATGGAGCCGTCCTCTCAGTCTTCTATCCAAACATCCACCGGGCACTGACCCTGATGCAGCACCAGCGAAACCGGCAGCGCTTCCGAGCGCCGGGTACGTGCCCGCTCGTAGACCCCGCGCTTGGCCTTGCCCGAAATGGCCAGAATCAGTTGGCGGCTTTCACGCAGCAAGGCGTTTAAGGTCAGCGTCATGCGTGCATGCGCTGCCACGGGCGGAGTGATCGGCCAGCACAAGGCCGCGGTGTTCAACTCGATAGCATCCGCCAACTCGGGCGCGTTTGGGAACAACGAGGCGGTATGCCCGTCCTCGCCCATACCCAGCACCACACAGTCGAAGGGCAACGGCAACGCACGCAAGGCGGCGTCGCAATCGACGCGCCCAGCCTGCGGCGTGGCGGCATCGTTGACCCATGGCAGAAAACGCGCGGCGGCCGCAGGCCCCTGCAACAGCGTTTTACGCACCAGGGACGCGTTGCTGTCGGCATGCCCATCCGGCACCCAACGTTCGTCCACCAGCGTGACGATCACTTTGTCCCACGCCAGCTCGGCCTCACGCAGACGCTGGAAGATCGGTCCGGGCGAGCGCCCACCCGATACCGCAAGGACGGCCACGCCGCGCGCCGCGATACCGGCTTGCAGACATTGCGAAATACGCTGGGCCACGCCGCGTGCCCACTCGTCGGTGGTGATCGCCAGGCGTTCGTCCACTTCGGCGGCGCGGATCATAACTCTTCCGCCCAATGCGCGCCTTCAGAGGCCAACAACGAACTGGCTGCGGCAGGCCCCCAGGTTCCAGCCGTGTAAGGTCTGGGCCGCTCGCCCAACTGCTCCCACCCATTGAGAATGGGTTCGACCCAGGACCATGCGGCTTCGGATTCGTCGCGGCGCATGAACAGCGTCTGCCGCCCTCGGATCAGATCGAGCAACAAGCGCTCGTAGGCATCGGCCCGTCGATTGGAGAAGGCATCGTTGAAGTCGAAATCGAGATCGACCGATCTCAAGCGCATGCCATCGCCGGGCACCTTCGCCATCATCTGCAATTTAACGGCTTCGTTGCGTTGCAGGCTGATGACCAAGCGGTTGGGTTGCAGCACGGCCTGACTGGAAAAAATAGAGTGCGGTACGTCGGCGAAATTGATGACGATTTCGGAAACGCGCTGCTGCATGGCTTTGCCCGTGCGCAAGAAGAAAGGCACGTTGGCCCAGCGCCAGGTATTGACCTGGGTGCGCAAGGCCACGAAGGTTTCGGTCTGGCTGTCAGCGCCGATGCCGGAAGACTGTTGATACCCTGGCATGTCGGCATTGGCCACGCTACCGGCGACGTACTGGCCGCGGACGGTATAGCGCGCCACGTCGGCCAGGCTCATGGGGGCCAGGGATCGCAGGATTTTCATCTTCTCGTCGCGCACCGCGTCGGAATCGAGACGCGCGGGAGGCTCCATGGCAACGATGCAAAGCAGTTGCAACAGATGGTTCTGAACCATGTCGCGCAACGCGCCGGTCTGGTCGTAGAACCCGCCACGGCTACCGACGCCTACGGTTTCTGCCACGGTGATCTGCACATTCTTGATGGTCGGGGCACGCCAGAGGGGTTCGAACACCGAATTGCCGAAGCGCAGGGCCATCAGGTTTTGCACCGTCTCCTTGCCCAGATAATGATCGATGCGATAGATGCGCGATTCGTCGAATATCTGAGCGACGGCTTCGTTGATGGCGTGCGCCGAAGCGAAATCGCGTCCCAGGGGTTTTTCGAGCAGCACCCGGCTCTCGGCAGTCACACAGCCCGCAGCCTGTAGATTCTGGCAAATGGGCACGAACAAGTTGGCCGCGGTCGCCAGAAAGAAAATGCGCAATGCATCCGGGGCGAGAAAATCGGCCAATGCCGGGTAGTGGTCAGACACCTGGGCATCGACGCGCAGCCAGTGAACCCGCTGCATGAAGCCGCGCCACGCTTCGGCGTCGAACACCGACTCGTCGACGAAGGGACGAGACTGCTCTTCGATCAAGGCAGCAAACGCAGCCCGATCGGGAAAATCGTGTCGGCCCACACAGACGATACGCGTGGCGGCAGGCAGATTGGCGTCTCGGTGGCAGATATAAAGCGCCGGCAGCAGCTTGCGCATGGACAGGTCGCCATTGCCGCCGAAAATCACCAGATCCAATGCTTGCACGGAGTCTTGCGCCATACCGACCTCCCTAAAAAAAGAATGATCCGATCGATGATCGAGTATACCGACAGCACGATGACCGATTACCACGTCGATCGGAGCGGTGGGCAATCGGTGGCACAATTGAAAGCATGCAACACCGAGCTCGCGGGCACCCCGCCTCCCGACGTTCACCTGTCCAAAGGAAGCCAGCCATATGATTCGCGACATTCTTCGCATGGGCGATCCGCGTCTGCTGCGCGTGGCCCAGCCTGTCACCGATTTCGATTCGGCCGAGATGCGCCAGCTCATCGCCGATATGTTCGACACCATGGCAGCGGCCCAGGGCGTCGGACTGGCCGCGCCGCAAATCGGTGTCGATTTGCAGGTGTTCGTCTATGGATTCGAAGCCAGTACCCGCTATTCGGATGCCCCGGCGGTCGCACGCAGCGTGCTGTGCAATCCGGTCATCACTCCGCGCTCCGATAGCCGCGAAGAAGGCTGGGAAGGTTGCCTGTCGATTCCCGGGCTGCGCGGGGCGGTGCCGCGCTTCACCCACATCCACTACGCGGGACAAGACGCTCACGGCCACGCCGTGGCGGGTGAGGCCGAGGGCTTTCATGCGCGGGTGATTCAGCACGAATACGATCACCTGATCGGCCGACTGTATCCGTCGCGTATCGAGAATTTTGCGCTATTCGGCTATACCGATGTCCTGTTTCCGGAACAGGACATCGAAGACTGAAACGTCGGCGGCAGACCGTGCTCGATATCCGCCGCCGCAGGCATTTCGCTTACTCGACCTTGATCTTGTTGTCGGCGATCACCCGACGCCATTTTTCCAGATCGCTGGCCACGCGCTTGCCCAATGCCTCGGGCGTCGCGGGTTCGGCTTGAACGCCCTGGCCGACCAAGGTCGCCCGGACATCCTCACGCGACAGCGCTTCGTTGACCCGCTTGTTCAGCGTACCCACCGCCACGGCAGGCGTACCCTTCGGCGCGAACAGGCCATACCAGGTCACATAGTCGAAGCCAGGTCGAAGCCAGGAAAACCGGACTCGGCCACCGTGGGCACGTCAGGCAGACTGGGGCTGCGCTCGGCCGAGGTCACGGCCAGTGCGCGCAACTTGCCCGCCTTGACCTGTCCCATGGCCGAAGGAACCGAACTGGACAACAGTGCGATTTGCCCGCCCAACACGTCGGCCAAGGCCGGCGCCGATCCTTTGTAGGGAATATGCTGCAAGTCGATCTTGGCCACGCCGGCGAAGAACTCGGCGATCAGGTGCGGCGTCGTGCCCGTGCCTGCCGACCCGTACGTGACTTCACCGGGCTTCGCCTGAGCGGCTTTGACCACATCGGCCAAGGTCTTATAGGGCGAATCGACCGAAGTCACGAAAATGACTGGCGAACTTCCCACGAAAGCCACCGGCATCAGGTCGCGCGTCGCGTCGTAGGTAATGCGGTCGTACAGCACGGGCGCCGCGACCAGATTGTCCAGCTGGCCCATCACGATTCGATAGCCATTGGGTTCGGCGCGAATGGCGTCTGCGATGCCGATCACCCCGCCCGCCCCGGCTTTATTCTCGACCACCACATTCCAGCGATTGAGTTCGCTGATCTTGCCCGATACGGCGCGCGCCAGAAAATCGGTGCCACCACCCGGCGTGAACGGCACGATGACGGTGATGGGTTGGTCAGGGTAGGACGCCGCCGGCGTAGCGGCCTGTGCGTGAGCCTGACTAAAAGAAGCCGCCGCCAACACACAGGCGAACGTGGTTTTGAACATGGTGGTCTCCTGGGCCGAAGCCGTTTTTTTGTTTGAAATGCCTAGGCATTATGCGTCAGTTCGATCATGACGCAAACAGTCCGCAACAATTGTTCAAAGGGCGGAAACGAACTGCGTCTCTCGTCTGCCGCTGGTGTACCCTGGGCACAGACCGATAGACTATATCGCTGACCATAGAACATAGATTTTCATGCTGAATACGCTCTGGCTCGCTTTTTTCGTCACTGCCGCGCTGTCCGGCCTGGGCCGCTGGCTGTTTCTAGGCGACGCCGATGTCTTCGCCAGCATGGTGGCCAGCCTGTTCGACATGGCGCGACTGTCGGTCGAGGTGATGGTGCTGATGTTCGGCACGCTGACGCTGTGGCTGGGCTTCTTGCGCATTGCCGAGGCAGCCGGCCTGATCGACCGGCTGGGGGTGTTGCTGGCCCCGCTGTTCGCCCGACTGATGCCCGAGGTGCCGCGCGGCCACCCTGCCCTGGGCCTGATCACCTTGAATTTCGCCGCCAACGGCCTGGGTCTGGACAACGCCGCCACGCCTATCGGTCTGCGCGCGATGCACGCGTTGCAAACCCTCAATCCCGATCCTAAAACAGCCACCAACGCGCAGATCCTGTTTCTGGTCATGAACACGGCCGCGCTGACCCTGCTGCCAGTGACCATCTTCATGTATCGGGCCCAACAAGGTGCGCCCGAGCCCGCCATGGTGTTTCTGCCCATTCTGCTGGCGACCTCGGCCTCCAGTCTGGCCGCCTTGTTAAGCGTAGCGCTCGTGCAACGCATTCGCCTGACCGATCCGGTCCTCCTGCGGTGGCTGGGCACGGCAGCCCTGCTGATGGGCGGGTTGATGGCCTTTTTGGCCAGCTTGAGCGGGGCCGCTTTGAACGCGCTGTCGTCCCTGAGCGGCAACCTGACGCTGCTGCTCATCATTCTGGGATTTCTGATCGCGGGCTGGTGGCGCGGCGTGGCGGTGTACGAAACATTCGTCGAAGGCGCCAAAGAGGGCTTCGACGTGGCCCGCAAGCTCTTGCCCTATCTGGTCGCCATGCTGTGCGCGGTGGGATTGCTGCGCACGTCCGGTGCCATCGAAGGCGTACTCGACGGCGTACGCTGGGCGGTGAGCGCCATCGGTTGGGACACCCGCTTCGTCGATGCGCTGCCGGTCGGTATCGCCCGGGTGTTTTCAGGCAGCGCCGCACGGGCCTTGCTGATCGAGAACATGAGCCACTTCGGCGTCGATAGCTTCCCCGCACTGCTCTCGGCGGTCATGCAGGGCAGCACCGAAACGACGTTTTACGTGCTGGCGGTGTATTTCGGCGCGGTCGGCATCACCCGAGTACGACACGCCGTGGGCTGCGCGCTGGTGGCCGATGTAGCGGGCCTGCTGGCCTCCATCGGCGTGTGCTATTGGTTTTACGGCTGAGGCAGCCCGAAACGAAGCCCGTGCGCTGCTCAGGCGTCGCTTACCGGGCCTAGTTGCCTGGGCAACAAGCCCTGTGCGCCCACGGCATCGGTCAGGCGGATATAGCGCGCCACATCGATGTCTTCGGCCCTTGCGGTGGGTTCGATATCCAGGGCCACCCAGTCGATCTGCGGCGCCCAATCGGCCAGCACGCGGCGCAACATCTTGCGTCGCTGCGAAAACGCACGCCCCACTACATAACCCAAGGCCGCGTCGCTGAAAGCACGCGGACGCGAGTCCGGCAAAGGCAGCATCCGCACGACGGCCGACACCACCCGGGGAGGCGGATCGAATGCCTCGGGAGGCACGTCGAACAGCTTCTCCATGTCATAGCGCGATTGCAGCATGACCGACAGACGGCCGAAATCGGCCGTTCCGGGCTGCGCCACCATACGGTCGATCACCTCGCGTTGCAGCATGAAATGCTGGTCGCGCACGGTATCGGCCGCATTCATCAGATGGAACAGGATGGGGCTGGAGATGTTGTAGGGCAGATTGCCAACGACGCGGGCATCGGCACCGAAAGTCGAGAAATCGACGGTCAGGGCATCTGCCTCGACCACCGTCAAACGCTCGGCAGGATACTGATGACGCAGTCGGGCCGCCAGGTCGCGATCGATTTCGACGGCGGTCAAACGATCCAGCCGCTGCAACAGCGGCCGGGTCAGGGCCGACAAGCCAGGACCGATTTCGACCACGGTATCGCCTCGGTCGGGCGCGATGGCCCGCACGATGGCTTCGGTAATACTCTCGTCGGTCAGAAAATGCTGACCGAAGCGCTTGCGCGCCTGATGTGCTCCCACGTGCGGCCTTATTGGTTGGTCGATTGCAGCCGCTCGAGTTTTTCGAGGCGGTTGTCGACGTAGGCGCGATCGCGCAGTTGTTGCAGCCAGTCTTCCATGGCCGGCTGGGCACGGCGCTCGAACAAGGTCTGACGCGCCTGCATGCGCTGGTATTCGTCGGCGACATCCTGTTCGCGGCGTTCCTGCACTTGAATCAAGTGCCACCCGAACGGCGACTGCACGGGCTGGCTGATCTCGTTGGGCTGCAAGGCGTTCATGGCCTGCTCGAACGGCGGCACGGTTTCGCCCGGGTTCAGCCAACCGAGATCGCCGCCTTGTGGTGCAGTGGCATCTTGCGAGTTCTGGCGAGCCAGATCGGCAAAGGGCTCGTTGCCTTGCACGATACGCTGGCGCAACTGCTCCAAGCGCTGACGGGCCTGCTCGTCGCTCATGACCGTGGAGGTCTTGATGAGAATGTGACGTGCCCGAGTCTGGGTGACGTTCATGGGGCCTTGCGGCGCGGCTGCCTGAGCTGGCGCGGCGGGCGCGGGCGCTTGCGCAGGGGCCGGCGCGCTGCCACCGCCCTGACGACCCAGCACCGTCAGGATATGGAAGCCGTTGCCACTTTGCACGATGTCGCTGGGTTGACCCGGTTGCAGATTAGCCACTGCCTTCAAGAACAACTCGGGCCAACCCTCGACCGGACGCGCACCCATGTCGCCCCCTTCGAGCGCTTCGGGGCCATCGGAGTTGGCGGCTGCGGCGCTGGCAAAATCGGTACCACTGCGCAACTGCGCAAGGATATCTTCGGCTTTCTTACGCAAGCTGGCCACTGACGATGAATCGGCACCCTCGGGCACGCGCACCAGAATCTGGCCGAGGGCCAGCACCGTGGGCTGCGCTTGAGCCGCCGCCGCGGCTTGCGCTGCCGGTGCCTGTTGACGTGCGCCGGGTTGGCCGAAACCTGTGGGTGCGCCCCCTCGGCGAGCCTGCTCTTTCAAATAAGCATCGACCTCGGCATCGCTGATGATGATGCTGCTATCGACCGCACGTTGACGCATGACCGCACGTTGACGCATGCGATCCATACGGATCTCGTCGCCCAATTGACGGCGGTAGTCGGCCCAGGACACGCCCGACTTCTGCACTTCGGCCTGCATCTGGGCCGGAGTCAAGCGATTGCGCTGGGCAATCGTTTGAATCGCCTGATCGATCTGAGGGTCTTCGACTCGAATGTTCATGCGCTCGGCCTCGTGCTTTTGCACGCGCTGCATGATGATTTGTTCCAGCACCTGGCGCTGCAACACCTCTTGCGGCGGCACCTGAATCTTTTGCGCTTGCAGGTCTTGCGTGGCGTTGCGCATGGCGACGTCCAACTCGCGCAAGGTGATGACGTCCTTGTCGACGATGGCAGCGATGCCATCGACGAATTGCTCGCGCGGCGCGGCAGGCGCGGCGGGTTTGCCGGTCGTGGCGGCGGGACGGCGGTTGACGGGCTCGGCCGCGAAGACCGGCGCAGCGGCCTGGGCGCACAACACCATCAACAGCGCGCGGCCCGACAACTGCCGCAGAGAAACATGACTACGCATTATTCATACCTTTCGAATGCCGTGGCAGTGTTGCCGGGTGGCGTAATGTTCTGGTAGCCGGGGATGCGCTTGGACAGCAGCCCCAGGGGGTCGGTTCCCAAGCCTCCTAGCCCGACCAACTCGAGTTGCAAGAAGAACGCAGTGTTGGTTTCGCGGGCCGACACAGCATACCGCTGAAACACGCCGCGGCCGATCCAGCCACCATCGCCGCGATACTCCAGGCCTGCGATCGCCTGTGTGATACGAGATGCCTGACGCGTATTTGGGTTTGCGTCGATAGCAACAAAATTGCTCTGACGCTTGGTCAGCGCATAGTCTATGCGCCCGACGCCGAACCAACGGTGCGCGAGCGGCCATTGCGCGGCCAGACTGACCTGGTTCTGGCCACTGACGCCATAGGGCGAGTCCGGCAAGGGATTGCGCTGATAGCGATAGGCCAGCGACACCGTGGCCTGGCGTTGCGGCGACCACCGCAAACTGGCCATCGCTCGACGCGTCTTGCTTTCATGCGGATCGTACTGAGCTGCCACGTCGGCGATCAGGGTATCGGTCAACGCCGCCGAAGCGCCTCCCAGAAAATCGGAACGCGTCGAACGGCGTAGTTCTTCACGCGGCAGTCCGACACGCTGATCGGCGAAATAAAAGCGTTGCGCCACCGACAAAGACAGACGCTCGAACCCGCTCCCGGCGTCCAGCCAGCGCGAAGTCACGCCTGCCGTCAATTGATTGGCATTGGCGATACGATCCCAGCCACCCGCATACAAATTTTCCTGGAACGCCTGGGCAAAACTGAAATCGGCAAGTGCCGTGTCGTAGACCGGCAAGTGCGACTGATCGCGATAAGGTACGTTCAGGTAATACAGCCGCGGCTCGAGTGTTTGCACGGCACTCCGTCCGAACAGGGACGCATCGCGCTCGAACGTCATGCCGGCGTCGATCGAGCCAATCGGCTGAGTGCGTGAATTGCTACGGCTATACAAGCGCGGGTCGCCCAGGCCCAAGGGATCGCCAACCGTGCGAGTGCCTTGATACTGAGTGTGGTGAACCCCGATTTTCGGCGTGACGTACCAGCCGGGCCGGACGATGGGGAAGGCGATGGAGGGATACGCTTGCAAACGCTCGCCCTGGGAGCTCTCCCATCGCCGCCCACCGACCGGCGGAAGCGTGAAGCGAGTGGCTTCGGCCTCGAGCCGCAGATCCATGTTATGAAAATCGTAGCGCTGCCCCAGCAGCGAGAGTTCGGGCTCTTTGTGAAACGGTGGGCGGATCTGCTGATCTGGATCCTGCAAGGTCTGATACTTGTGTACCGTAGCAGACGCCTGCCAATACCGGTTGCCCCAACCCACTCGCGCACGCTGATCCAGGTTGACGCGGCTGGCTTCGTTCAAGCCCAGATTGGTGGTGAAATCGCGATAATAGTTGTCGTCGGAGACTCGGTTGTAGTCCCAATCGAAATAGACCCCGCCACCCAAAATCTGGCGATGCTGCGCATTCAAGAGCCAGCGCGATTCACGCGTCAGGTCGTCGCGACCCAGGTAGGTTCCGCGCAACTGCCCCATGTAAGAGCTGCCCAGGTAGCGGAAATCGCCGCCTAGCTGGGCGCCGCGCTTGGAGTAATAACGCGGCGTCAGGGTCAAGTCGTAATTCGGTGCGAGGTTGAAGTAATACGGAACGCTGAGCTCGAAACCCGACCGGCTGCTCGTGCCGTAGGTGGGCAGCAGAAAACCGGACTTACGCTCTTTTTTGACCGGAAACGTCAGGTAGGGCGACCCCAGGATGGGCACATCCTTGAAATACAGCACGCCATTGCGCGCCACGCCTTCGTTCTCGTCGAAGTCGATATCGACCTGCGGGGCCTTGATGTACCAAGCGGGCTCGTCGCAATCGCAGCCGGAGTAGGTCACGTCTTGCAGCCGCATGGTCGCGCGAGTGAACAGATCGGCATGCGAGGCATCGGCATGGCCGCCCTGGGCCAGAAAAAACTCCGGATCCTCGATGGCGCCCGAATTACGATCGAAGTCGTAGCGTAAGCCCGTGCCCGTCGTCAGGGTGGCATCGCGAAACAGGCGCACGTTGCCCTTCGCCGTCATGTCGGCTTCGCGCTGGCGGTAATGAATGACATCGCCCTTCACGATGCCGTCGTTGCGGCGGACGATGGCACGACCGGTCAGCGTGGCCTCGCTGTCGGGACTGCCATCCATGCGGTCGGCCTCGATGTACACCGGCATGTCGTCATCGGTCAGCGTGTGCTGACGCAGGCGAGTCGCCTCCTGCAACACGAAGGGCCGATGGCCGGCTTGTGGGTTGCCCTGTGGGTCGGATTGCGCCTCAGGCGAGCTGCGACCTGCGGACGAGGTCGGCGCGACGGAACTGGCGCTTTGCGCGTGAGCCGAGCCGGCAGCGAGTGCAGCAGAGAAAATCAACCACCGGATCATGGGCGCGTCAGGAAAAAAAGGACGTTTGACAAGGGACAACCGCAACAAAGACGACCCGGTATTATAGAGAAGCCGTCCTTCATAACATTGTTTCGAGATTTTCCCAGCATCCATGGCCGATTCCGACCCCCGATTGAGCGCGCTGCGCACTTGGTTATCCACCCTTCCCGCCACACTGGACATTGCCCCCGATACCCTGGCACCGGCATCGAGCGACGCCAGCTTCCGCCGCTATTTTCGAGTGAGCGCTGGCGAGCGAACGCTGATCGTAATGGACGCGCCGCCCGAACGGGAAGACTGCGCGCCCTTCGTCGATATTGCCCAGCGGCTGGCCGCCACGAGACTGAACGTGCCTCATATTTTGGCGCACGACGCCAGCCTGGGGTTCATGGCGCTGACCGATCTAGGCACACGCACCTACTACCAGGTGATCCAGCAGGGTGTACAAGACCAGCAGTTACAGACTCTGTACAAAGACGCGCTGGATGCCCTGGTACGCATGCAAAGTGCCGACATCGGTGGCCTGGCGGCGTTCGACCGAGGCCGGTTTCTGGACGAATTGTCGGTATTTCCAGAATGGTACGTCGGTCGCCACCACGGCGTGACCTTGGACGACGCCGCCCGCCAGAGTCTGCAAAACGTGTTCGAATTGCTGGCCACGACCAGCGCCGAAGGACCTCAGGTGCTGGTTCACCGCGACTTTCATTCGCCCAATTTGATGATGAGCGAGCAGGCCGCCGACGGCCCCAACCCTGGCATCATCGACTTTCAGGATGCCTTGCGCGGCCCGCTGGCCTACTACCTGGCTTCGCTGGTCATGGATGCGCGAACCACCTGGGAAGAGCCACAGCAATTGGACTGGGCAATCCGTTACTGGGAAAAGGCCAAACAGGCAGGTTTGCCGATCGACGCTGATTTCGCCGACTTCCATCGCCGCTACGAGTGGATTGGCTTGCAGCGCAATTTGCGCATTCTGGGTGTGTTCGCCCGCCTGAACTATCGCGACGGCAAGGCGCATTACCTCGACCACATCCCACGGGTCAACGCCTATGTCCGCCAGGTGGCCACTCGCTACGGCGTGTTCAACCCCTTGCGCAAATTGCTGGATCAGTTGGATCAGCGCCAGTCGTTTGTCGGATTGTCGATCTGATGCGCGCCATGATTCTGGCGGCTGGCCGAGGCGAGCGCATGCGCCCGCTGACCGACCGATTGCCCAAACCCATGCTGGTCGTCGGCGGCAAACCCTTGATCGTCTGGCACCTTGAAAAGCTGGCCGCGGCGGGTTTTACCGACGTGGTGATCAACACCGCGTGGCTGGGCGAACGCATCGTCGAAGGGCTGGGCGATGGCGCTCGATGGGATCTGGCCATTCATTATTCGCATGAAAGCATCGGCCTGGAAACAGCGGGCGGTATCGCCCATGCCCGCCATCTTCTGGGTGAAGAACCCTTTTTGACGGTCAACGGCGACGTGTTCTGCGACTGGAATCCCGCCGACGCGGCTGCTGCGGCGGCGCAATTGGCCAAACGGGACGCCGATATGTGGCTGCTGATGGTGGACAACCCGCCCCAGCATGCCAGAGGCGACTTTGCGATCGACGGCGAGGGCTGGCTACGCAGCGCGGCAAATGGCGCGCAGACCACGACCTACGCGGGCATCGCCGTGTACCGCCCCCGCCTGTTCGCCGAATTGGATCCCGACGCCCCTGCTCCTTTGCGTCCGTTTTTCGACCGGGCCATCGCTACGCGCCGCGCGTTGGGCCATCTGCATCGCGGATTCTGGGAGGACGTTGGCACACCGCAGCGTTTGGACGCGCTCAACGCTGCGCTGGCGCTGCGCAAGGATTGACCCTGGCGCCACGCTGCCGCATGTTTGCTTACATGCGCCGGGTCGGCCCCGGTTCACAAACCAAGTATGCTTTAGGGTTTGATCGACCCGTTTTTCAGGAATTGTTCACCAATGGCGCTTTTCGGACGCTCGCAACGCGCGGTATTCAAGCCGTCTGTCTATAACCCCGGTAAACGCAGTCGTCGCATGCCGCGATGGCTGGTGCTGTTGTGCGTGGGCGTCGTCGTCGGCGCGGGCGGCGTGCTGTTCTTACAGGCCAACTATGGCCCGCAGCGGCTGACCGTCGAACAGTCGGAGACGCTGCACAGCGATCTGAACCGCGCCAATAGTGAGCGCCAACAGCTGCAGACGAGTTTGAGCGAAGCCGAGCGCCAGCGCGACACGGCCTTGGCCGCCGAGAAAAAGGCCCTGGCCGAGCGCGAGCAGATGGCGCAAAAGATGGCGGTCGTCGATCGCGACATGTCCCTGTTCCAATCGGCCATCCCGCCCGATCCGCGCGGCGGTCCCATCGGTATCCGTGCAGCCGACTGGGTATCGACGCCCGGCAAGCTGGATTACAAGGTGCTGGTCATGAATGACAACACCAACGCGCCGGTTTTCAAAGGCACGATGCAGTTGACCGTGCAGGGCCGCTATCCGAACGGGCGCACCCAGACGGTGACGACCGAACCGGTTCCGTTCAACCTGGATGGTTATGCGCAGGTTGCCGGGACGTACGAAACCCCAGCCGGTTTCAGCTCGCGTCAGGTGACGATCCGGGTGTTGGACACCGAGCAGCGCCAGCACGCGATGCGCATCTATTACGTGCGCTAAGACGCATGGGCGCAGGGCTTGCCGATGCCTGCGCCGGGCTGAATCCAATGTCATGTCCGGTGTTTATGCTGTAGCGTCCGCCGTTATTCGCCCAGGCGCCCGCCTCTAACGCATCGCGAGGATCGTCGCTACGGCCCGTCGGGCCGTGGCGCAAGTTACCCGACCGCGTGCGCAGCCGGGGGGGGTAAAACTTACTTGCCTTTGAGCGGCTCGCCGAATAGCGTGATCGAATAGTCGCCCAGTTTGAAACCGTTATCGGCCGCGATTTTCTCGAAGCGCTTCTGGATTTGCGGATCGAAGAACTCGATGACCGTCTCGCCATCGGTGCTGACCAAATGGCCGTGGCAACGTTCGCCGTCGTTCAGCTCGTAGACGGCGCGGTTGCCTCCCAATTGACTGCGCTTGAGCAGGCCGGCCTGCTCGAACTGGGTCAGCACGCGGTAGACCGTCGCCAAACCCATTTCGACGCCATCGTTGAGCAGAATGCGATAAACGTCTTCGGCGCTCAGGTGACGGTCGGTCTCTTCGGCCTTGGCGAAAATGTCGTAAATCTTCATGCGGGGAAAAGTGACCTTCAACCCGCTACTTTTGAGTTCGACCGCATCAGACATGGCATACCTGCGTAAGAAAAGGAGAGGATGCACGGGCTAAGAGGCCCGCTTGCCAAAAATATATCACTGCCAGGGAAAATCGATCAGATCGCCGTACAAGCGTTTGAGGGTCGCACGGACCTCCGGTGACTGCTGGTATATGGCGATAAAACGCAACAGACGCGGATCGCTGGCGCGTTCGGGCAGCGCGACCCAGCGAATCGCATAGCGCTTCACACTTGCCGAGTCGCGATTGTCGAACGCAAGACCATCTTTCTCGTCCAGGCCCGCGTGCTTGGCAAACGTGGTGTAAGTAACCGACGCCGTCACGTCGTCGAACGAGCGGGCGGCCTGCGACCCTTCGATCTGAACGAATTTGAGCTTGCGCGGATTGTCGGTCACGTCGGTCAGGGCCGCTACGTGGGCGACGCCCGGTTTGAGCGAAATGAGCTGCATGCTTTGCAGCAGCAGCAAGGCACGCCCCGTGTTGACGGGGTCAGAAGGAATACCGATCAGTGCACCATCCGGGATAGCATCGCCGCGCTTGAGTTTCTTGGAGAACAGGCCGATGGTCGTGCTGTAGCCATAGGCGATGGGCTTGAGCGCCGTGCCGCGCGACGCGTTGAAGCGTTCGAGAAACGGTTCATGCTGGAAGAAATTCGCGTCCACCGCGCCCTCGGCAACGGCGGTATTGGGCATGACCCAGTCGCTGAACTCGACCAGCTCGACTTTCAAACCTTCTTTGGCGGCCAGCGCAATGGCTTGCTCGGTCGCCTCGTTGGCCACGCTGGGAATGACGCCGATGCGTAGCGGCTTGGGCGCCGTCTGCGCCTGAGCGATCGATGCAGCACCCAGGGCCACAAGGCAAGCGGCCGTGCCCGCAGCACGGCGGAAATAGGAAGACAAGAGCGACATGAACATCCGCACTGAAAGAGAACGGCGCAACGCCGCCGCCAGCGTGCCGTCATCATAGTGCATCGCGTGCCCTTCACCGTGCTCCGGATGCTGCACGCGGCGTGCAAGGGCGTACCGATTCCGCGCGCGGCATGACGTACGAACCGGCGGACAACGCTTGGTTACCGCCAGCCCGCTGCGTCCGTGGGTCTCTGACTACTTCTTTTCGGGAACGATCCACAGGTAGACCGTGCGGCCATCGACATTAATGGTCTGATCGGGCTTCCAGTCGCCCATGTCGAAGGCGTGCGAAACGATGCGAGTGCCCGGTTTGAGATTCAGCAAGGTGGGGCGCAGCTTCAAATTCAAGGAATTCAGGAGGTACAGGCTGATGACCGTCGCTTCCGACAGATCTTGCTCGAACAAATCGCCCTGAATGAACTTGACCTTGTCGGTCACGCCGTTTTTTTCGGCGTTGGCATTGGCTTCGGCGATGCGTTGGGGATCGATGTCGATACCGGTCCCGCGTGTGCCGAAGCGCTTGGCGGCGGTGACCGGAATGATGCCATTGCCCGATCCCAGGTCGTACAGCACGTCGTCGGGGCCTACCTTGGCGGCCTTGAGCATGGCATCGACTACGTCTTGCGGCGTCGGCACGAAGATGACGTCGGGCGTGCGCGAAGGCGCAGGGGTGACGTCGGGCGTGCGCGAAGGCGCAGGGGGCGCAGTCGTCTGCGCCGAGGCCTGCGCCGAAGCGCCGACGAATGCCGCCGCTGTCGCAAAGACGGTCAGCCAGGAAACGAGTTTCTTCATGGGAATGCTCCTTGGGAAAGAAAAGGACGACGCTTAAGGACGGCGGCGAAACACCAGCAGGACGGCCCCCGCACCCAGCACCGCGATACCCACCAATGCACCGATGCCGGTGTAGACCACGCTGGAATACAACAGCTAGAGGCAGACGCCGACGAACAGAATCGGGGTGATGGGATAGAACGGCACCGAGAACGGGCGCGGCCGATCCGGGTGGCGGCGACGCAAGACGAACAACGACATCCCCGTCAATACGAAGAAGAACCAGAACACCGGCGCGGTGTAGTCGACCATGGTCGAAAAGCCGCTGCGCGTGACCGCGCCCAAGGCGACCAGAGCCAGGGAAATCGTGGTGACGGTCACGATGGCGTTGCTGGGACCGTCGTGGCGCAGATTCCACTTGCCCAGCTTCGAGAACATCGGCTCGTCCTTGCCGAAGGCATAGATGGTGCGCGAGCCCAGCAAAATGGTGGCATTGGCCGAAGTGACCGCCGAGATGGCGATCAAGGCGCTGATGATCTGCGCGCCGCGCTCACCCATGACCGCGCGCAGCATATCGGCGGCCACGGCGTCGCTGGATCCCGCCCCTTCCAGGCCCAGCACCCGCACGAAAGCGATGTTGACCAGCAAATACGCCACCGTCACGAGCAGCAGGCTCCAGAACAGCGCGCGCGGCAGGTTGCGGCCCGGCCCCACCACTTCGGCCGATACGTACGCAGCTTCGTTCCAACCGCCGTAGGTGAGCATGACAAACACCAGAATCAAACCCCAGTGGGTCGCGCTACGCGTGGCGGTTTCGGCTGCGGCCGTGGCGGCTGCCGCCTGTGGGTCGGGCGTCAGAAACAAACCTGCCAGAATGATCAGAACGACGCCGCTGACTTCGATCAGCGTCAGGACGTTCTGCGTCCATTTGCCGGACTTCAACCCGGCCAGATTGATCGCCCCCAGCACCAGCACCATGGCGGCGGCGTAGATTGCCGCCGAATAGGGCCCCAGGTTGTAGAGCTGCGTCGCGCAATCACCGAAGATATAGCCCAGTAAGGCGATCGATCCGGTCGGGATAACCGTCAGTCGGGCCCAGGCGAACAAAAAAGCGATCTTGTCGCCATACGCCAGCCGCAAAAAATGGTAATCGCCGCCTGCGCTGGGATAGCTGGTAGTCAGTTCGGCATAGACCAGGGCACCCGCAATCGAAATCAGTCCGCCTAGGACCTAGGCGATCAGCATTTCGGTGACGCTGAAGGAATTGGCCGCGACCAGGGCGGGAGCGCCAAAGATACCGGCGCCGATCACGATACCGATGATCAGCGCCATGACGTCCAGGGTCTTGAGCAGCTGACGCGGTTGCGCCGCCGGGGTGTCGCCTGCGGGCGTCGCGTGTCGGGTCGGATCGGACATGGGTTGCGCTGCTCTCGCTGTAAGGACACTGGATATGACGACCGACTATGCCATCTTCACTTCGCATTCCCTAGTGAGCGCAGTAACCGAAGATGACGAAGGTCTGCAATTTCAGAGATACTGCGACGCGATAAGTTCCGCCATCCTGACGAAAACCTGAAATCCATCACTGCGATTTTTAGCTTACGAACAATTACACATTGCTGTCACGTTACGTGACGTGAAGTTTCGTCCGCGATACGCCTGGCGCGCGCAATTAACGATATGCTCACAAACGCGCTCGTCTGCCCGTGAGCCGGTAGCCCGTTTTATCCCTCATTATTTCGAAGCCCCTCGATGAACTGCTTTCGCCTACCCGCCCCCTGGACGCGCTATCTCATAGCTTCCGCCCTGTTCGCAGGGCTCGCGGCCTGTTCGGGCGAATCGCCGGAGAGCGCCGGTCAAGCGGCGGCTGCACGTGTCCGAGTGGCCGTCGTCGATGACGCCCCGCCGGTCGGTCGCCGATACACCGGTGAGGTGCGTGCCCGAACCGAAAGCAATTTGGGATTTCGCGTCAACGGCAAGATCGCCCAGCGGCTGGTCGACCCGGGCCAACGGGTCACGCGCGGTCAGGTACTGATGAAACTCGACGATGCCGATCTGGCCTTGTCTACCGCACAGGCGCAGGCTGCCGTCGAGGCGCGCCGAGTGCAATATGTGCGGGCCGCTGCCGACGAAAAGCGACTGCGTGCGCTTGTCCAGAACGGCGCAGTCTCGCGGCAGGCCTACGATCAAGCTCAAGCACAGGCCAATGCCACCCAGGCCGATCTGACGGCAGCCCAGGCTCAAGCACGACAAACCGCGAATCAGGCGCGATATGCCGAACTGCGCGCCGATGCCGACGGCGTCATTCTCGACGTGCCGGGCGAACCCGGCCAGGTGATCAACGCAGGGCAGACCGTCGCTTCGCTGGCGCATGACGGTCCGCGAGAAGCCGTGATCGACTTGCCCGAAACCGCCGCGCTATCGGTCGCCCAATCCGCCGAGGCCGTGCTGTACGCCCAGCCCCAGAAGACCTTCGATGCGCGCTTACGCGAAATGTCGGCGGTGGCCGATGCCGCCAGCCGCAGTTATCGCGCGCGCTACACCTTGGCCGACGATGGCGCGCAGGCGCCCCTGGGGGCCACGGTCACGCTGGCCATGCAGCACGAAGCGAGCCTCGCTGTGTTGCAAGTGCCTATCGGTGCGCTGTTCGACCGTGGCCGTGGGCCGGGCGTATGGCGGCTCGACCACGCTAGCCAGCAGGTCAGTTGGCAGGCCGTGACCGTGCGTCAGGTTGGCGAGTCGCGCGTCTCCATCGCGCCGGGCGAAGCCATCCAGCCCGGCGACACGGTCGTCGCCTTGGGCGCGCACCTGCTGCATGACGATCAACGCGTCGCACCGATTGCCGAGGCCATGGGGACGTCCCAGCAATGATCGGCCCGAACCTGTCTGCCTGGGGCGTACGCGAGCGCGCCATCACACTGTTTCTGATCATCGCGATCGCCGTCGCCGGTTTGTATGCGTTCTTCAAACTGGGCCGGGGAGAGGATCCGACATTCACTGTCAAAGTACTCACCGTCACGGCGCTGTGGCCCGGCGCCACCGCGCAGGAGATGCGCGATCAGGTTGCCGATCGGCTCGAAAAGCGTATGCAGGAACTGCGTTATTACGATCGGGTGGAAACCGATTCGCGCGCGGGTTTCGTCACCATGAAGCTCACGTTGGAAGATGCCACGCCCGCCACTGCGGTCGCAGACGAGTTCTACCAGTTGCGCAAGAAACTCGGCGACGAGCGCATGAATCTGCCACAGGGCGTGGTGGGTCCGATCGTCAACGACGAATACTCGGACGTGTATTTCTCCTTGTTCGCGTTCAAGGCGCGCGGACTGCCCCAGCGCATGCTGGTCGATGAGGCCGAAGTCCTGCGCCAGCGACTGCTGCGCCTGCCGGGGGTCGAGAAAGTCAATATTCTGGGCGAACAGGCGCGCCGGATTTTCGTGGATATTTCGCACGAACGCCTCGCATCCCTGGGCACCGATGCCCAGGCCATCGTCAGCGCCTTGCAGGCGCATAACGACATGACGCCGGCGGGCTTTGTCGACACCGACGGACCGCGCGTGTATTTGCGCAGCGGCGCAGGCTTGGACAGCGTCGCCGCCGTGCAGGCGGTGCCCCTGACCGTCAACGGCCGCATCGTTCGACTGGGCGACATCGCCGAAGTCACGCGCGGCTACGAAGACCCGCCACAGGCGCTCATCCGCCACCAGGGCGAACCCGCGCTGCTGCTGGGCGTGGTGATGACCCCGCATTACAACGGCTTGACCCTTGGCAAGACGCTGCTGGACGCGCAAGTCGCATTGCGCGCGGAGCTGCCGCTCGGCTTGGAGCTGACCGAGGTGGCCGATCAAGCCGTCGTCATCGACGCGGCCATCGACGAGTTCATGCTGAAGTTTTTGGCCGCATTGACCGTCGTGCTGGTGGTCAGCTTGGTAACCCTGGGCTTGCGCGTGGGCATCGTCGTCGCGGCCGCAGTCCCTTTGACACTGGCCGCGGTGTTCGTGGTGATGTTCATCACCGGCCGGGACTTCGACCGGGTGACGCTGGGCGCCCTCATCCTGTCGCTGGGGCTGTTGGTGGACGACGCCATCATCGCCATCGAGATGATGGTGGTCAAAATGGAAGAAGGCATGGACCGCGTCGCGGCGGCCACCTATGCGTGGGGCGCGACCGCAGCGCCAATGCTGTCGGGCACGCTGGTCACGATCCTGGGTTTTCTGCCAGTGGGCTTTGCGCGATCGTCGGCGGGCGAATACGCGGGCAACATCTTCTGGGTGGTGGGCTTCGCGCTCATCGCCTCCTGGATCGTGGCCGTGGTGTTCACCCCCTACATGGGCGTTCATCTGCTGCCCAACATCAAGCCGATCGAGGGCGGCCACGACGCCATCTACGCCACGCGCAACTACGCCCGGCTGCGACACGCCGTGCGATTCTGCGTCGATCGTAAATGGCTCACGGCCGGCATCACCCTGGCTTTATTCGCCTTGTCGCTGGTCGGCATGGGCGCCGTCGAAAAACAGTTCTTCCCAAATTCGGATCGCACCGAGTTGATCGTCGAAGTATTCGAACCCGCAGGCACGGCCCTGGGCACCACCGATTCGACGCTGGCCGACATAGAGCGCTCGATCCGGGATCGGCCAGAAGTGGTGTCGATGACCACGCATATCGGCCAAGGGTCGCCCCGGTTCTTTCTGGCGCTCAATCCCGAATTACCTAATCCGGCCTACGGCCAGATGATCGTCCAGACACCAGACCCGAAAGCCCGCGACACGCTGCGGATGGCGCTGCAAAAGCATATCGACGACGGCGCATTTCCGGGGGCCCGAGTAAGGGTGTCGCAACTGCTGTTCGGGCCGCCCGTGCGCTATCCCGTGCTGTTTCGCGTGGTCGGCCCCGATCTCGATCGCTTGCGAGCGCTGGCGCAAGAAGTGCGTGGCGTGATGGCTCGAAATCCCCATGTGCGCGACGCGCATCTCGATTGGGGCGAGCGCACGCCCACGCTTCGACTGGTCTTCGACCAGGATCGCCTGAGTGCCTTGGGACTGACACCGCAACAGGCCGCACAGCAACTGAACGGCGTACTCAACGGTATGACCGTCACGCAGATTCGCGAAGGCACTCGCAGCGTGGGCGTGGTGTTGCGCGGCGGGCAGCGCGATCGCCGCGAGTTGGGCGATGTCGGCGACCTGAGCTTACGCACCAGCCGAAACGAATCGGTGCCCTTGCGGCAGGTGGCGCGCTTCGAGACGCACATGGAAGAGCCGCTGTTGAAACGCTATAACCGTGAGAACTACATTTCAGTGCAAGGCGACGTGGCCGACACCGCTCAACCGCCCGATGTCACTGCACAGATCCTGCCCGCGCTCGAGGAGATCAAGCGCAATCTACCCCCAGGCTATCGGATCGACACCGGCGGCACCGTCGAGGAAAGCGGCAAAGCCAACGATGCCCTGGCCGCCGTGTTCCCGGTGATGATTGTCTTGATGCTACTGGTAATCATGGTTCAGGTGCGTTCGTTCTCGACCATGTTCATGGTGTTCGCCACGGCCCCCCTGGGCCTGGTGGGTGCCGTGCCTGCGCTCCTGTTGTTCGGACAGGCATTCGGCTTCAACGCCATACTGGGCCTGATCGGCCTGGCAGGCATTCTGATGCGCAATACCTTGATTCTGGTCGATCAGATTCGTCTGGACAAAGCCAGCGGCCATACCGATTATCAGGCCGTCGTCGAGTCTACGGTACGCCGCGCGCGGCCCGTGGTGCTGACTGCACTGGCGGCCATGCTGGCATTCATTCCGCTGACGTTCTCGACGTTCTGGGGACCGCTGGCTTATGTGCTGATCGGCGGCGTGGGCGTGGGCACCTTGCTGACCTTGCTGTTCCTGCCGGCCTTGTATGCCATCTGGTTCCGGGTCAGGCGCGACCCGGATGGGCCGTCATCCATGCACGCCCACCCCGTTCAAAGCTGACTCGACGAAGAGCCGGCGTCAGTCCAACTTGGCGCCGGAATCCCGTACGACTTCGGCCCAGCGTTCGACCTCTGATCGAGTCAACTCGGCCAAGGCTTGGGGCGAGCCGCCCACCACCTGCATGCCTTGTTGACCCAGCTTCTTGCGTGTGTTTTCAGAAGCCAGGGCTTTCTCCAACGATCCGTTCAAGGCCGTGACGACCGCCCGAGGCGTGCCGGCCGGTGCGTAGATCGCATGCCACGACAACACCTTGAAGCCCTTCAGCCCCGATTCGGCCAGCGTAGGAACGTCAGGCAGCAAGGCCGAACGCTGATCGGAACTGACTGCCAGGGCGCGCACCTTACCCGACAGAATCATCGGGAAGGTCTGGTCGAACATGAAGTCCACTCGACCGCCCATCAAGTCTTGCAGAGCCTGCGGTGATCCGCGATACGGCACGTGCGTACCTTGGATGCCGGACTGCTTCTTGAACAACTCGCTCGTCAAATGCTGGCTGGTGCCATTACCCGCCGACGCGAAGGTCAGCGGCTTCTGCTTGCCCGCGGCGATCAGATCTTGCACCGTCTTGTACGGTGAATCGACGTTGACCAGCAGCACGTTAGGCACATAACCCATCAAAATGACCGGCTCGAAATCCTTGATGGGATCGTATTGCAGATCGGGATACAGGCTGGCGTTGATGGCATGCGTGCTGATGGTCGCGCTGGTGATGGTGTAGCCGTCGGGCTTGGCCTTCGACGCCAATGCAACCCCAATCGAGCCGCCTGCGCCGCCCCGGTTGTCCATCACCAGGGGCTGCCCCAGCGATTTGATCAAGGGTTCGCTCACGACGCGAGCAAAGATATCGGTACTGCCCCCTGCGGGGAACGGCACGATCCAGGTAATGGGTTTGCTGGGATAGTCGTCGGCGGCGTGCGACAGCGGCGCGCACAAGGCGAATGCAGCGGCCGCAAACGCCGCAAGCGTGGGTTTGAACATCGTGTTGTCTCCGTTGTGCGACCCGTGATCCGGGTCTTTATCGAATGTCCCAGCCGCTTCTGGCGAGCGGCTTTCGGGCGGGTTTAACTCAGCACGGCAATCTGTTCCTGCTCAAGCAACGCACTCACCGCCTGCGTCAAAGGCGCACGCAGGGCTGGCGCGATATTGGCCAGCAAAGGCAGGATCGGCCCCATGTCCGCAATACCGCTCAAGCTGACGGCATCATGCAGGACAGGGATCGGACCGTGCGCATCGCGCAGGTCTTCCACCGCCATGAAACGCGAGCGGATCGCCAGGGCTTCAGTCCAGTCCTGGGCCTTGATGGCGTGCAACAAGGCCATGGACGCACGCGGCGCGATCGTACCGGAACCGGTCGTGAAACTGCCCAAACCGTAGGTCTTCAAATGATCGATGGCGGGGCGTTCGCCGATGCCGCTGATGACGCGGGCCGGATCGATCTGCGCGACGATCTCGCGCAAATAATCGTCGCGATCCCAGTGCTCTCGAATCACTGCGTACTTCACCCATTGCACGACGCCATCGTCGACCAACTTGCGCACCGTCGCAGGCGGCAGATAGTCGTCGTCCTTGATATAGAGCAACACCGCACAGCCCAGACGTTCGGCAAACAGACGCACGCCGCGCGCAATGCCATCAGGGTGCGATGCGCCGCGTTGCGGCATGACCATGACCGTCGGGAAATCGAACTCGCGCAGCACCGCAGCCTGATCGATCAGTTTGCCGAAATCCGGACCTGCCGACGGCACCACCCATGTATCGGCTGCTGCCGACTAGACCAGCAATTGCAGGACATCGGCGTATTCGTGCATGCCCAAATGGTAGAAGTTGGCATTGCCGCCGTACACCAGCGTCTTGATGCCACCTTGTTCCATATGGCGGATGAGCGCGGCATTGGCTTCGCGATTCAGCGACAGGTCGGCATGGCGCGCCAGCGGCGGCACCGCCAGCACCGAACCGGCAACGTCATCAAGCGTAATGGGGGTGGTCTTCATGATTTGTCTCGTCGTTAGGGTGAGGAAATCTTATGGTCAGCCCGATATTGTTGTCAACAAGTTGTTATTTTAATTTTATCTATATTACATGTAGCGCTTGAGCGCCGCGGCACAAATGCCATTCACGGCGGTAGAATCCGGGCATGCCCACTGCCGCACAGTCCCCTACCCTGCCCGCCATGACCGAATCTGCCGATACGGCGGGTGGCTTGCGTCGCGTCAAGAAGTTCAGCGATCAGATTTATGAAGCCATCATGGCGCGCATCGTCGATGGCACGCTGCCCGAAGGCGAGAAACTGCCGCCCGAGAGTGCCTTGTCGGATACCTTCGGCGTGTCTCGACCCGTGATCCGGGAGGCCCTGGCACGTCTGCGGGCCGATGGTGTGATCGTCTCGCGTCATGGATCGGGGTCGTATGTTCAGCGCAAACCGACCGTCGATTTTTTACGCCTGGCGCCGCTAGGTGGCATGGCCGATGTGCTGCGCGCCTACGAGTATCGCGTCGCGCTGGAGGGTGAGGCGGCCTGGCTGGCCGCCGAGCGCCGCACCGAAACCGATTTGCGTCATCTGGCCGCCGCGCTCAAGGAGATGCAAGAGGCATTGGAGGCACGCAAGATCGGAACCGAAGCCGACCTGCGTTTTCACCGTGCGGTGGCAGTGGCCACCAAGAATCAGCTGTTTGAATTCAGCATGGAGGCGCTGTCGGCTTACATCGCGGAAGGCGTGGCGCTCACGCGCAAGCTATCGATGAAAGTCGGACGAGCGCGGCTCGATCTGGTTCAAACCGAACACGAGCGCATTTACGACGCCATCCGCGCGCGCGACCCAGATGCCGCACGCGCCGCGATGCGCGAACACATCGACAACGCGCGTCAACGCATGTTGACGGAAGAACCTAAGGGCAAACGCTGAGCGCGACCGTCGCTACGCGTCACCCACTTCCGGTGCGGCGCGCTGCTTGATCAGCGCATAGACGACAGCCGTCAATAGCGAACCGGCCAGGATGGCACCGATATATGCCCAGGGCCGATTCATCGCACCAGGAATCAGCAACACGAAAAAACCGCCATGCGGTGCCACCAGGCGGCAGCCTAACCACGCCACCAACGCCCCGGTGACCGCGCCGCCGACGATGCTCGCCGGAATGACACGCAAGGGATCTTTGGCCGCGAAGGGAATGGCCCCTTCGGAAATGAAGCACATGCCCAGCACGCCCGCGGCCTTGCCCGCTTCGCGCTCACGCGCAGAGAATTTGCTGCGCGCAAACAGGGTCGCCAGGCCCATGCCGATAGGCGGCACCATACCCGCTGCCATCGTGACCGCCATCGGACCATGAACGTTCGAGGCCAGCAGGCCGACCGTGAACGCATAGGCTGCCTTGTTGATCGGCCCACCCAGATCGACGCACATCATGGCACCCAGCAGCACGCCCAGGGCGATCGCGTTGGTGGTACCCATCGAGTTCAAGAACTGCGTCATGGACGCCAGTGCAGTGGCCACCGGCCCACCCACCAGATAGATCATCGCCATGCCTGTCACCAGGCTGGCAAACAAGGGGATCAACAGAATGGGTTTGAGGGCCTCGACGCTTGCCGGAAGCTTCAGACCGCGATTGATCCAGCGAGCGGTGTAACCGCCCAAAAAACCCGCCACGATGCCGCCGATGAAACCGGCCCCCAGGGTGCTGGCCAATGCGCCGCCGATCATGCCGGGGGCCAGACCAGGACGGTCGGCGATCGAATAAGCGATGTAGCCCGCCAGCACCGGGATCATCAACATGAAGGCCGCGTCGCCGACCTGTTTGAGCGCCGCGGCCAGGGTGCCCGGCTCCTTGAATGCCTCGATCCCGAACACGAACGACAAAGCGATCAAGAGGCCACCCGCGACCACCATCGGCAACATGTACGACACGCCCGTCAGCAGATGCTTGTACAGGCCCGCTGCGTCCGAGGTACCAGAACCCGCTGCGCTCGCATCAGGCCTTGCCCCGTTCGCAGACGAACTGCCCTCAACCGACTCTACCTTGCCCTCGGCCAATGCACGGGTCAGTGCACCAGCCGGGTCTTTGAGCGCCGCTCCCGTTTTGCATCGATAAATGCGTTTACCTGAGAATCTGGCGTTATCGACCTCGATATCGACGGCCAACACCACCACATCGGCTGCGGCGATCGCTTCGGGTGTGAGCGGATTACGTGCCCCCACCGAACCGCGCGTTTCCAGGTCGAGCGTAATGCCGTGTTGTTTAGCGGCCTGCTGCAAGGCTTCGGCCGCCATGAACGTATGCGCGACGCCAGTGGGGCAGGCCGTGACGGCCACCACGCGGGCGGGCGATGCCGCCGTCGCTGTATTCGACGAAACGTGAGCGGTGACAGTTGCAGGGGCACCGGCCCTGTCGCCGGGCGTGCTCGACAGTCCCCCCGACGCTCGCGGTGAGGCGTCGGATGCGACGTATGGCGACGCTTCTTGCGCACCTTGGCGAATCGCCGCGTCCGGTACCTTCAACACATCGCGAGCCGCGGCGTGCCATTGACGCTTGCCGGCATAGCGCGAATCGGCTGCCAGCACGGCAGGCACATCGATCATCATCAACCAATCGGCCTGGGCGATGTCGGCGTCGGCGACCAGCGGCTCACCCGTCGCCGCAGCCAACGACATAGTCGTCGCAGTGGGCTCGGTGGCGGCGCCACCTGGCCAGGCATGGGTTTCGTACACAGCCTGCCACCCCTGTCGGTGGGCGGCGGCGGCCATCAAACGAGCGGCGATCTGGCTGGTGACCTGTCCGGCTGGACATGCAGCGACGATAAGAATTTTCATGGCAATCTCGGAATTCGACAACGAGCGGGTTCGACACAATGAACGACGACACCAGCGGCCAGCGCATCGAGGGCGGCCGCGTCTCGCAAGCCAAATCCCACCTGGGTGACTGCATACGTGCCGCAGGCCGTGGCCTGTCGCAGAACATCTTCGGGGTTCAGCTCGCGCAGCAGCCCGTCGATCATGCCGGCCAATAAGGTGTCGCCCGCGCCCACCGTGCTGCGCACCACGACGGCGGGTGGCACCGCACGCCACTGGCCTGCGGCCGACCACCACCCTACCCCGTTCGCGCCGTCGGAGACGACCACATGCGCAATGCCGCCCTGATGTAAGGACAGCGCAGCATCGGCGTACTGGGCAGGCGGATGCTGCCAGAACGTCGTGACGGCCTGCAATTCATCGGTGTTCGGTTTGACCAACCACGGATCGGCTTGCAAGCCACGGATCAGCGCAGGACCACTGGTGTCGATGGCCACTCGCGGGTTGATCGCCAACAAACGCGTCAACAGGCTGTAGAACCAATCGGGCGTGAGCCCAGGTGGCAGGCTGCCGGCCACCACCACGGCATCGTAACGGGCGGCCAATGGCGCAAGACGCTCGATCAACGCATCGGCCTCGAGCTCGGGCACGACAAACCCCGGGCTGTTCAGATCGGTGTTGCGACCGCCCTCCTCCACGACTTTCACATTGGTTCGCGTCGCACCGGCGACTCGGACAAAGGCATCGTCCCATCCACGCTCGGCAAACAGCGCGTCGAACGCAGCTGCGTTATCCGTTCCCAGCAAACCGCCTACCGCCACCCGGTGCCCAAGATCGGTCAGCGCCTGCGCCACGTTGATGCCTTTGCCGGCCGCGTGCGAGACGGCATGCATCACTCGGTTGACTTCACCCGGCGCGAGCTGCGGGACGGTGAGCGTCAAGTCGATGGCGGGATTCAGGGTCAGCGTCAGGATATCGGCCATCAGACATCTCCTTCGTCGAGTAGTGCGCGCACCGCCTGCGGTAGTGCGCGCACCGCCTGCGGCGATTCGGGTAGTGCGCGCACCGCCTGCGGCGATTCGGCTGCCAATGCGCGTTGCGCCAGGGCCTGCAATACGGGTAGCGAAGCACGCCGGATATCGGCCTTGATGCGAGCGATGCCATGGGTCGATAGCGACAGCTCGTCGACGCCCAGCCCCACCAGCACGGGGGCGGCCAGGGGATCGCCGGCAAGCTCGCCGCACACGCCCACCCATTTACCGTGCGCGTGCGCCGCCTCGACGGTCGTGGCGATCAGGCGCAGCACGGCAGGATGCAGACCATCGGCTTGCGCCGACAGCGCGGCGTGGCCCCGATCAATGGCCAGCGCGTATTGCGTCAGATCATTGGTGCCCACACTGAAGAAATCGACTTCCGGCGCGAAGCGGTCAGCCAGCAAGGCCGCCGAAGGCACCTCGATCATGATGCCCAACTGCATGTCAAGGCGATCCCGCGCGATCTCGGGACTGCCCGCTGAAACGATGGCATCCACCATGTCGCGCGCCCAACGCCATTCGGCCAGATCGGTCACCATGGGGAACATGATCCGAACCGGACGACCGCCGGATGCCACCAGCAGGGCACGCAGTTGGATGCGCAGCATGTCGGGGTGCTGCCGACTCAAACGAATCCCACGCACGCCCAGAAACGGGTTTTCTTCAGGCGGCATGGGCAGATAGGGCAAGGGTTTGTCACCCCCGACGTCCAAGGTACGCACGACGAGCGGACGGCCTTCCAAGGCATCGAAAACGCCGCGGTAAATGGCGACCTGTTCGTCGAAATCGGGCGCGCTGGATGCGTCCATGAACAGAAACTCGGTACGCAGCAAACCGACGCCCTCGGCACCCGCCTCGATTGCCGCACCCACAGCAGTCGCACGCCCGATGTTGGCGCAGATCTCGACTGCACGACCATCCTGCGTGAGGGTGGGTGCAAACCGTTGGGCGTGATCTCGCGCCTGTCGGGCGTCACGCGCTTCGCGCGCAGTCTGCGCGGCGCGAACCGTCTCGGCGTCCGGATCGATCCAGTAGTGTCCCCGCTCACCGTCGAGCAAGACGGGTGTACCCGAGGTCAAGGCCAGTACCGCATCGCCCGCGCCGACGAGCGCCGGGATGCCCAGCGACCGGGCGACGATTGCGCTGTGTGATGTCGCGCCGCCATGCGCCGTGAGGATACCCGCCACGCGAGCCGGATCCAGACGAGCCACGTCGGAAGGCCCGACCTCCGCCATGACGAGAATATACGGATCGGTCGGCGGATCGGTCGCCACGACACCGCACAACTTCATCAGAACGCGCTGGCCGACATCACGGATGTCGGCAGCGCGTTCGGCTAATAACCGATCGGGCAAAGCCGCTTGAATCGCTGCGACCTCGGCGAACGCCTGCGCCCATGCCGCCGGCGCGCTGGCGCCTGCCGCGATGCCTTCGACGGCACGCTCGCGCAAATCCGGATCGTCCAGCAAGGCGACATGCGCCAGAAAAATGCCACGCACGTCTTCCGAAGTGCACGAGGTCAGCCACGCGGACACGGCCGCGCGTACCGAGGCAGTGGCCTCGTCCAGGCGGCGCGTCTCAACGTTCGACGATTCGCCAAGCGCGGGATAGGACAGCACGGGCAAGGTGGCGACGTAAGCAGGGCCACTAGCTAGACCGGGCGATGCCGCCACGGCGCGATGAGGCCGACCTGCCGCGGGTGCTTCGCCAGTCGCGGCGACCTGAGCGTGTTCAAGTGCCGACGTGATACTCGTATCGGCGCTCGTGGTCGGACGCGCTTTTGCGTCACCGTCCGATAGCGTGCGATTGGCGCCAGTGCCCGAGGGCGGCAGCGGCTCGAACGCCTCACCCAAACCCAACTCGACCGCCTGCACCAGTGCAGGCAACGCGCGCTCGGCCACCTTCGGCTCGGCCAGGAAGACCAAGGTCTGCCCTCGGCGCGCGCCCAAAGCCAGCAAGCGGCTCAAACTCTTGACCGACACCGGTTGAGCCGCCGCCTCGGCCAGCGACACTTTGATTTCACCGTCGAAACTGCGGGCGACATCGACCAGTGCCTTGGCCGGACGCGCATGCAGCCCCAAGGGGTTGGGCAAGCGCACGCGGGCCTCTGGCCAGGCCGGAGCTTGCGGCGCGCCCAAAGCATGCGCCACCCGTTGCGGATCAGACTCTTCCAACAGACGCGACACGTCGCCGGCCAGCAAAATGTCGCACAGCCGGGCGACTGCGCGCCGATGCGATTGCCCGGCGCTCGCCAGACAGAACAGGCCCCGCAGCGGCGAACCCTCCGAGTCGGCCAAGCCAGAGCGGGGCGTGACAAACGCCAGCGCTGCCTGCCGGACGGACGAGTCGCTATGTACCCACCACAGCCCATCGGCCAACGGCAGCGGCGCGCGTGCCAGCACGTCGGCCGCGAATCCCGCCGACACGCAGCCAGCGGTCTTCAAGCGCCGAGCCGCGACAGCAGCCAGATCCTCGATATCCAGAGCATCGACTTTCAAGGCCACCAGCGTGGCATCCAGTCGCAGCGCATCGTCGGGGCCGCCCAGGCACGTCAGGATGTCCTCGGGCTGGCGGGCTGCGCGCAGGCGTTCTTCCAGATCGTCTCGGGCCAGCGCACGCGTCAGCGCTTGCAGAATGCCCAAGTGCTCGTCCGACTGAGCCGCGATGCCGACGGCGAGATACACCCGATGTTCGCCATCCCACACCACACCCTCGGGAAAATGAAGCAGGCACACGCCGGTCTGGCGCACAGCAGCACGCGAATCGGGCGTACCGTGCGGAATGGCCACGCCCTGCCCCAGATAGGTCGCACCTTGCTGCTCGCGTGCCTGCAAACCCTCAAGGTACGTCGCCTCGGCCAATCCGTCTTCGGTGAGCGCTTGCGCCACCAGGGCGAGCGCGGCTGCTTTGTCGGTGGCCTGCTGGCGCATGCGAACCTGTGCCGCGGTGAACTCCAGCATACGGTCTCCTTGTGTCCTGCGTGCCGCCTGCATTGGCGTGCTGAATCCATTCAGCTATGCTGGGCGACAGGTTACCGCAATCGTTGCCGCCTGTCATGCCATCGCTGAAACTGAAAGATATCGCCCAGCTCGCGGGCGTTTCCGTCACCACCGCAGGCTACGTGCTTGGCGGACACGCCAAGGCGCGTCGCATCCATCCCGATACGGCGGCTCGCGTGCTGGCCATCGCCCGCGAGCATGACTTTCGGCCCAATGCGCAGGCTGCGGCACTCCGATCCGGTTCGTCCCGAACGGTCGGATTGATCGTGCCGGACATCGAGAATCCCAGCTACGCCCGTTTGGCCAAGTTGCTCGAAGCATCGGCCCGGGCCGATCGGTTTCAACTGCTGGTGGGTTCGACCGACGACGATCCAGCCCGCGAACAGGCTTTGGTGGCAACGTTTCGGAATCGGCGTTGCGACGGCCTGATCGTGGCCAGCGGCATGACCGACGACGATCGGATCTACCGCGATGCGATCGCGCGTGGGCTGCCGGTCGTGGCCCTGGACCGTGAGTTGGACCCCGCCCACTTCGTCTCGTTCGTCAGCGAAGACCAGGATGCAAGCCGGCAGCTGACCGCCGCCCTGCTCGCGTCCCGGCCGACTTCGCTGGTGTATTTGGGCGCGCGCGCCGAGTTGCCCATCAGTCGATGGCGGGCGGCAGGCTTCGCCGATTCGGTCTCCACGTACGGTGGGCAAACGAGTGTGGTGCATGCCGATGCGTTCACGCGGGAAGAAGGCTTGCGCGCGATGCAGGCCGTGTTGGTTCGGCAGCCCGCAGCGCAGGCCATATTGACCACGTCGTATATGTTGTTGACGGGGGTGCTGGACGCGCTGGCGCTTGCGGCCAGCGATTGGCAAAGCCAGACCCGGCTGGCGACCTTCGGCGACGCACAATTGCTCGATTATCTGCCGGTGCCGGTGGACAGCGTCGCTCAACAGCACGACAAACTGGCATCCGGCGTTTGGGCGGCGCTGACCCGTATGATCGCGGGCGAAGCCGTGGCCCCGGGCGTGCGCAGGGTCAAGCGCCTGTTGCGCCGACGCTGGCACGCTTGAAGCAGCAGCGTCCGTTTACGGCTTGGCGACGTTCCACATATCCTTGAATTTGTCGCCCATGGCATCGCCCGGCTTCATATCCTTGGCATAGGTGTACAGCGGCCAACCTTTGTAGGCCCACTGCTTGCCGCCGTTGTCGCGGGTAATGACCGTCCAGTCACCCTTCGGCTTGGCATCGCCATCGGCCATGACGGGCGGCCAATGCTTGGCGCAATCGTCATGACACACGCTCTTGCCGCTACCGGCCTGATCTTTGGTGAACGTATACACGGTCATGCCGGCGGCATTGACGTACTTCCCGTCTTTGGCCTGCGGTGGCGGCTCCGCATGCGCAGCGGCCGCAAATAAACCGGCGGCAGCGATCAAAACCAAGGCACTGTGTCTTATCGTCATAATGCACCTCTAGGGAAACGTGGATGAAATCCCGACCGTCCAGATGGCTGGGCTCGGTCATTATCCGCGTGCATCCAATGATCTTGTAAACAAAAGAAGCCGGTTGCTGCACTGTGTACGGCAACCGGCTCGTGCATACATCTATGGCACCCCAGGGCGCTCGCGGGTCAACACCCGCACATATGCTTACTTCTTGACGATGCGCGAGATGCGATCGCCTTCGGGGTCGTCAGCGCCCTTGGACTTGTTGATCGCATAGGCCGCGCCCTTGCCGTCGACTGCGACGTGGTTGGGGAACGTACCGCCCGCCAGATTGGCGACGATCTTGCCGTCGGCATCCACCGCGGTGACCGTGCCCGCGCCCCGGCTGACGACGTAAGCCAGACCCGTTTTCGGCTCGAACGCCACGTTCAGCGCGCCTGCGCCGATAGCGACGGTATGCATCGGCTTACCCGAGGCCAGATCGACGATCACAAGATTGTCCGAACCTTGGGCGACGACATAGAGACGCTTGCCTTTGGGATCGACGGCGATGCCCGAGCCGCTCTTGATGCCGGGCACGCGCAGCACGCTCTCGACCCGGTCGGTCTTGGTGTCGATGACAGCCACTTCACGCGTCGAGCCGCTGATCGTATACAGCTTGCCGCCCTGTTCGTCCAAAGCCAGGCTCATGGTGCTGAACGATCGGTCTTCGTCCGAATCGATGGCGATGTCTTTCAGATGCGCAAGCTTCTTGGTGTCGAACACGACGACGGTGTTCTTGCCCGGAGTCGAGACATAGGCTTTATTGCCGGCTTCGAATACAGCCACATCGCGTGCATGGTAAGCGGCGCCGTCGGCGAAGCGTTTGACCAGTTTCAGATCGGATTGTTTATGTACCGACACGGTGCCCTGACGCGTGTTGGTAACCCACACGTTGCCGTTCTTGTCGTCCACGTCCACGCCGTACACCGCATAGGTATGACCATCGTCACGATTCGGCACTTTGGCCATGTCTACGCTAGTCACGGTTTTCAGTGTCTTGGCATCCAGCTTCAACAGCTGCGATTGCTTGACCGGCGGACGACCCACGGCAGCGGTCACGAACAACGTGTCGTTCTTCGCGCTATAGGCCGCCTGGTACAAGCCCTGCACCAGCTTTTCGCTGACGACCGTGAACTGCTCCGCACCCGATTGCGGCACCTGAGCGACCACCTTGAGATCGAACACCGCGGCCGCCGAAGGATTGCTGGCGCTGGCGACCACCGGATGCAGGCCCGGCACGGCGTCGGCGGGAATGGCGACCTTGGTCTGGAAACCGCCCTTTTCGTCCACGGTAACGGCTTCGCCGTTATTCAGCGCTTCGCCCGCACGAAACAGCGTGACCTTCTGACCCGGCGTGAAGCCCCGCCCCGATACGGCAGCCTCGGCACCCGGCAGCGCACCTTGCGAGAAAACGCGGCCGGAGAAATCGGCGTCGGGCTTGTCGGTGAAGCTTGGCGCGGCGAACGCGCTGGCCATTGAAAGCGCCAACACCGCCAGGGTCAAGCTGGCGCTACGCGCGACGGTCATTTGAGTCGAATGCATGAGTGGTCCTCTACATGTTGAAAGGTGGCGTCGTCCGCATCCTGGACTGGATGCAGACAGCCTACAGGCGTCCTCGGACGCCCGCTTCGTGTTGGTACGCCACGCGCGCCGAGGCCTCATCGCGCTGCCTCCGCCTGCGCATCGCGATCGGCGAGATAGGCCGAAACCACGGGTGCGATCGATTGAGTCGCATCGGCCCCTACCATGTGCGCGTGAACGCTGGGAATCTCATGAATATCCAGGCTGCCGACATACGGCGACCATTGGCGCGGGAACAGGTTCTCGCCCTCATGATCGAGCGCGGCGCGGAAGTACAGCAAGGGACCGTCGTAGACCGCGTGGCGATGCGCCCGGACCAGGGTGTTGTTCTCGCCGACGACATGGAACACGCCGCTGATCATGTCGTCGGGCAATTCGCCCAGGGGATGACCGCTGCGGCGCAAGAAATCGACCACGCCATCGCGTGTCAGGGCAAGGCCCGGCAAGGCCGCCGGGTCGTAGCCCGCGATTTGCAGCAAGGCGGTGTAGATGGCCTCGGGCGGCGGTGGCGGCTGATCGCGCCAGCAGTCGCTGGGATAAGCGTCCAACATCACCAGGGCGCCGACGTCGAATCCGCGCGTGCGCAGCTCGACCGCCATGGCCTGGACCAGAATGCCGCCCACCGACCAACCCGCCAGGTGATACGGTCCGTGCGCTTGCAGACGAACGATCTCATCGACGTAAGCCGCTGCCATGGCCGCAATGCTGACGGCAGGCGGTGTTCCCGCGTGCAGACCCAGCGCCTGGATACCGTAAACCGACCGCGCTGGCGTCAAGGCGCGGGCCAAGGCACCGTAGCACCAGCTCAAGCCCCCGGCTGGATGGACGCAAAACAAAGCGGGCGTTCCCGCTTCGCCTTGGCGCAACAGAATATGCGGACCGAATCCGCCACCGCCCGCCATGCGTGCCTGATCGTCGTCGGCCAGCGTGGCCAAGGCGTCCAGATGTTGCGACAGACGTGCGACAGTGGGATGCTCGAACACCGCGCCCAGACTGAAGGCGTACCCCCAGCGCTGACGGATGGCCGATGCCAACTGCGCGGCCAGCAAGGAGTGTCCGCCCAACTCGAAAAAGTCGTCGTCTGCGCCGCGCACGGCATCGGGCCGTTGCAAGACCTGCGCGAACAGTGCGGCCACCGTGCGTTCGGTCGCGGTCGTGGGTGCGCGGCTGGGGCGTTCGCTGTGCGAAGGCACCGGCAGCGCCCGCTGATCGAGTTTGCCGTTGGCGGTGACAGGCAGCGCCGGCAAGACCATGAACGCGGCAGGCACCATATAGTCGGGCAGGCGCTGGGCAGCGTGACTGCGTAAGCCATCGTGCGTCAACACGGCGTGATCGTGTGCGACGGCGTAGGCGACGATGCGATCTTGCCCGGGCGAGTCGGTACGGACGATCACGGCGATCTGCGCCACGCCCGGCGCGTGCGCCAATACCGCCTCGATTTCTTCGAGTTCGATACGCAGGCCGCGAATCTTGATCTGATGATCGGATCGCCCCAGGAAAACCAGCGCACCATCGGCACGGCGACGGGCCAGATCGCCCGTGGCATACATGCGAGCGCCCGGCGCACCGAAGGGGTCGGCGACGAAACGTTTCTGGGTCAGGTCGTCACGCCCCAGATAGCCTTGCGCCAACTGACGACCCGCAATGTAGAGATGGCCTGGCACCCCCACCGGCAAAGGCCGCAGGTGATCGTCCAACACATACATGCCCGTGTTCCAGACCGGCAGACCGATGGGCACAGGCACTGATTTGTCTTGCGCGCCGGCGTCCCAATAGGTGACGTCCACGGCCGCTTCGGTCGGACCGTACAAGTTGTGCAATGTCGCCGTCAAGGTCTGGTGGAAGCGGTCGCGAACGGCGGCAGGCAAAGCCTCGCCGCTACAAAACACCTGCTTGAGCGGTACGTGGCGAGCAGTCGGTTCGGCCAGGAACGCCGACAGCATCGACGGCACGAAATGCACCGTATCCACCTGCTGGCGACGAATGATGTCGGCCAGCCAGGCAGGATCCTTATGGGCCTCGGGCGGTGCGATCACCAATACGCCGCCGCTGATCAAGGGCAGGAAAAACTCCCACACTGACACGTCGAACGTGGCGGGCGTCTTTTGCAGGCAACGCGTCGTCGTGTCGAAGCGGTATTGGGCCTGCATCCACAGCAGGCGATTGACGATGGCGTCGTGCTGCACCACCACGCCCTTGGGCGCGCCGGTCGACCCGGATGTGTAGATGACATATGCAGGATCGTCGGGCGCGGCGGCATCCAGTGCGAACGCGGGTGTTCCGGTGGCAAGCGCCCGGGTGACGGGTGCCTCGCTCACAAGCGCGTCGGCGTCTGGCGTTTGCGCGACAGGCTCGTCGACACATAGCACCGACTCTGCGGGAATCAGCGCCCGCGACGATGTCACCCCCAGCACGGCACGCGGACCTGCCGCCTTCAGAATGGCGGCCAGCCGGTCGTGCGGATGCGAGAGATCCAGCGGCAGATAGGCCGCGCCAAGACGCAGGATGGCCACCAATGCCACCATCAGCTCGACACTGCGCGGCATGCCCAGCGCCACGATATCACCCTGGCCTACGCCCGCCTCGTGCAGGCGCGCAGCCAGGCGTCGAGTGCGGGCATCCAGTTCGCGATAGCCGATCAATTGGTCTTCGAACACCAGGGCGCAGGCGTCTGGCCGGGCGGAGAAGGTCTGTGCCATCAATGCGGCCAGCGAGGTGCGCGGCACGTGTTGTCGCGGGCCGTAGGCGTGGGCCTGCCACTGCGCCCATTCGGTTTCGGTCAGAGTGGGCACATCGGCCAGACGCTGTGCGGCCACGGCCGATTGCAGAAAATGCGCCAGTCGTGCTGCGTGAGCATCGACGTCGGCCTGGCTATAAAGTGCAGGATTGGCCTCGACGATCAGTTGCACGCCGCGCCCTGCCGTATTGGCACGGTAGGTCAGCGTGAGATCGTCCACGGGACCGGCGCACAACACGGTAGTCGCCGTGCGCAAGCCGCCGAGATCGGGCGGCGCTTCGAACGGCAGCACATTGATGAGGGGGCCGAACAGGCGGCGTTGTCCGCCGAGCAGGCCCAGGTCGCGGCGCAGTCGTTCGCCACGATAACGGCCATGGCGGCGGGCACGGCGCAAGCCGCGCGCAGTCGCTACCAGGAAATCGGTCAGTGCGGCACGTTCGTCGATCTCGATATGCGCGGCCAATACGTTCATGACCATGGCCGGCACCCGGGCGCTGGCGCTGCCCAGGCGGCCCATATATAGGGTGCGCCCACGATGGCGTGTCCACGCGCAGTCATGCGCGCGACATAGGCCGCACTCAGTCCCATCAGGATGTCGGGCCACGCCACGCCGCAAGCCGCATCGAGCCCGGCCATGGCTTCGCCGAACGCATCCGGCAACGCGACGCGTGCTTCCAGAAAATGATGGGCCGATACTGGCACACCTTCGGCCAGACCCACGACGGGCGGCGCATCCAGCAGGGCCGCATGCCAGAACGTGGCGTCTGCGGCACATTTCTCAGAGTCGCGATAGGCCGCGTCCTCGTCCTGCACGAGCGCAAGCGCGCCCAGGGCATCACCCACTGCTGCGCCATTGACGCGCGAGCGATAAAGCTGCGCGACACGCGCATCGATCAGGGCCATGCCATAGCCGTCGGTCGCCAGATGATGCACGCGCTGATACCAGACATAGCGATTCGGCCCGAGCACGATCAGCCATTGAGCCGCCAGCGGATCGGCAGCCGGATCGATCGCCTGCTGACGGTCATGGTGCATCCAGGCCGAGGCATCGGCCTGCGGATCGATGGCAGCGCTGCAATCCCGTATTCGCAAAGCGGGCCGATGCGCGGAATCGACCACCGCATGCGGCACGCCATCGATCTCGACGACGCGCAGGGCCAGGCTACCGCATTCGGCCATGGCGGTATCGACGGCCCAGGTAAAGGCGGCGACATCCAGCGCACCCTCGATATCGGTCCGTTGAGCGGTATTGAATATGGCATTGCCCGGATTCATGCGCTGGGCGAACCACATGCCGGCCTGGGCTTCGGTCAAGGGGCGTGCGACTGAGCCATCGCTTCCATGCCCGACCAACGACCGGCCAACGACTTCCAATGTCATTGTCCGGTTCCCCGCCCACGCGCCAAGGCAGCCTGCGTCACCGACCACCAGTGCGCCAGCGTGGGCGTCTGGGCCAGTTCGGAAAAAGCCAGATCGGCACCTTCGGCGCGCCAGCGCGTCACCAAGGCCATCGCTCTGATGGAATCCAGACCCAGGTCGATCAGGCTGTCGTGATCGCCGACCTCGTCGGGATCTTCATGCAGCACGCGCGCGATGTCGGCACGCATGCGATCCAACGTCAGGGGATCATGGGGGACGTTCATACCGAATCTCCTTGCGGCGGCGTCATGAGTTGATCGCGCAATGCCGCACGCAACTCTCGCCGACTGATCTTGAGGGCCGCAGTCGAGGCGAAACGCTCGACGAACACGACCTGGTCGGGCACCTTGAACTCGGCCACACCACGCTCGCGCATCCACTGCTTGATCTGGGCGCCGCGTGGCTTGTCGCCTTGCGCGATGATGAACGCGCAACTGCGTTCGCCCAGATACTCGTCGGGAATCGAGACCACCGCAGCATCGAACACATTCGGATGCGCCAGCAAATGATCTTCGATCTCTTCGGCCGAGATTTTCTCGCCCGCCCGGTTGATGTGGTCTGTCGCGCGGCCTTGCACCGTCAAATAGCCCTGCGCGTCGCGCTTGACGATATCGCCGGTGCGATAGAAACCATCGGCGGTGAACGATCGGGCATTGGCCGACGGGTTGTTGTGATAGCCGCGAATCGTATACGGACCACGCGTGAGCAAATACCCCGGCTCGCCTTCTGGCACCGGCTGGCCCTGGTCGTCCACCACCAACACTTCGTCGTCCTCGCTGATGGGCCGGCCTTGCGTATGAATGATGATGTCTTCGGGGTCGTCCAAACGGGTGTAATTCACCAGACCCTCGGCCATGCCGAACACCTGCTGCAAGGTCACGCCCAACACCGGTTTTACCCGGCGGGCGACTTCGGCGGTCAGCTTCGCGCCGCCCACCTGCATCACTTTCAAGCTCGAGATGTCGTGCGCAGTGGTGGCCGCCGCTTGCAGCCACACCAGCAGCAACGGGGGCACCAGGCTGGTCATCGTGACGCGCTCGCGCTCAATCAGCGGGAATGCCGCTTCCGGGCTGGGCGATGGGCTCAACACGACGGTCGCTCCGGCATACACGGCACCCAGCACGCCGGGCGAACTCATGGGGAAATTGTGCGCGATGGGCAAGGCCGCCAGAAACACGCTATCGGCGTCCAGACCACAAATACGGTCGCTCTCGCGCAAGGTGTAGATATAGTCGTCGTGCGTGCGCGGGATCAGCTTCGACAAGCCCGTGCTGCCGCCGGAAATCTGCAAGAACGCCACGTCCGATGCAGCCGGGCCAACGTGGTCGGCTGGCAGGCCCTGCGCGCGGCCCGTCGCTGCAACGGCGTCGAGCGCAAGGTGCTCGTCTTTCGACGGTTTCACCGCAAAAACAAGCTGCACGGTCGATACCCGTTCGCACAGAGTCTGCGCCAGTTCGCTGTAGTCGAAACCCTCGTGCGTGCCCGCCATGACATAAGCGCTGGCTTGTGCTGACTCGGCGAAGTGCGCGATCTCGGTGATGCGATGCGCGGGCAAGGCATAGACCGGCAATATCCCGGCACGAAACAAGCCGAACACCACCTCGAAAAATGGCGCGATATTGGGCAGATGCACGACGACCCTGTCTCGCGGCTTCAGACCGCTGGCCAGAAAACCGGCGGCCAGCGCGTCGGCCCGGGCGTCCAGCTCAGCATACGTCAAGCGCGTATCGCCATCGATCACGACGACCTTACCGGGCGTCTGTCGGGCACGTTCGCGCAAAAAAACGCCAAAGGTTTCACCGCGCCAATGGCCTGCCGCGCGATAGCGCGCTGCAAGCTCATCGGGCCAGATCTGGGTAGCGGGAATCATGGTCACGTCAAGTTTCAATCGGATTATCGGAATGCTCGCTGGACCGATTCAAATGGTCCGAATCAAACGAGTCAGTGTAGGGCTTGGATAAAAATCGGGCGAGCATGTCACACCCCCAGCAGACGATGTTGCAGCGCTCGGTCGGCCGCCAGCGCGGGCATCGACCCGTCGAATACAACGCTGCCATGCGCCAGCACGACGGCCCGTTGCGCGACCCGCAGGCACAGCGAGAGGTTTTGCTCGACCAGCACGAGGGTCATGCCCGTTTGCGCCAGCCTGGGCAGATGAGTGACCAGCAGATCGTCTACCGCCTTGGGCGACAAGCCCTCGCTAGGCTCGTCCAACACTAGCACATCGGCTTGTGTGAGCAGTGCCCGGGCCAGCGCCAGCATCTGCCGCTCGCCGCCACTGAGCGCACCATTGGCGATCTTGCGGCGCTCGTGCAAACGCGGAAACACCTCGTAGGCGCGGTCCAATGTCCAGACCTCGCCCCGATCCTGCTTTCGTTTACCGTGACCGCTCAACAGGGCCAGCGACAGGCTTTCGTGTACCGACAAGGGCGCGAACACGCCTCGGCCTTGCGGCACCAGACCCAGCCCAAGGCGCGCGATGCGATGGGTCGCCCACCCGCACACCGATTGCCCTTTGACGCGGATATCACCGCTCACGCGTGGCCCCAGGTCGAACACGGCATTGACGAGGGTCGATTTGCCCACGCCGTTGCGGCCCAGAATCGCGACCACGTCGCCTGAATCCACCCGCAGCGACACGTCGCGCAAAACGTCCGCACCGTCGTAGCCCGCGCTGACATTCCGCCATTCCAATACCGGATCGTTCAGCTGCGTCATGCCGCCTGCTCCAGGGGGTCGGCCAACGTGGCGGCAGGCATGCCCAGATAGGCCGACAACACGCGCGCGTCGGCACGGATGGCGGCAGGTGTGTCGATGGCGATCAAACGCCCCAGATCCAGCACCGCCACACGCTCGCACACGCCGAAAACGATGTCGATGTCGTGCGAGATCAGGACGACCGCGGCATCTGCGCGATGCGCACTCACCAAGCCCAGAACCTGCTGCGCCTCGGCCTGCGACAGACCCGCGGTGGGTTCGTCCAGCAGGAGCACACGAGGCGTTTGCGCCAAGGCGATAACGATATCCAACAGACGTTGCTCGCCGTAGGACAAATCGGCAGCCAGCGCATCGATCCGTGCGGCCAGCCCACTTTGCCCCAATAAGGCACGCGCCTGCGTGTCGGCGGCCAGCCTCGCCGATGGGCCGCCCCACCACCGATACCCGGTACCCGCAGCGGCGCGTAGCGCCATGGCCACGTTGTCGCGTACGGTCAACGACGGAAAAACCAGGCTTTTCTGAAAGGTTCGCACGACTCCGGCGCGGCTGCGCGCACGCGGCGACATTCGACCGATATCCTGGCCATCCAGACGCAAGCTGCCCGAATCCGCCGACACGAAGCCACTCAAGATATTGAATAGCGTCGTCTTGCCAGCGCCGTTCGGACCGATCAGGCCCAGCATCGCACCCGGTGCGACGTCCAGATCGATATGCTCGAGCACCGGCACGCCATTGAAGGCACGGCCGATGCTACCCAGTTGCAGACGAGACGCGCTCATGGGCGACCTCGCCGCCCGAGGCGCAATAACCCATTGGGCGCGAACATGACGGTCGCGACGAACAACAGGCCGATGGCCAATTGCCAGCGATCGGTATAGGAGCTGAGTTGAGTCTGTGCCAATAAATAGACTGCGGCACCCGCGAATCCGCCCAGCAGCATGTGAATGCCGCCCAACACCGACATGATGACCAGCGTGGCCGACATGCTCCAGTGCACCGTGTTCGGTCCGATGTATTGGTTGACGAAAGGGAACAACGCACCGGCCGCGCCCGCGACAGCGCCGCTGACCAAAAACGCCCGTACGCGCAAGTTGCCCAGCGAATAGCCCAGGGCGCGCATTCGCAAGGGCTGATCGCGCATGCCCTGCAAGGCCAGACCGACCGGAGCGCGCGCGAAGCTGCGCAATACCCACCAGGCGAGGCCGGCGATCAAGCAAGTCACGAGATACAGTGCAGCAGGCGTATCCAAACGAATACCGAATGCCTCGAGACTCGGAAAGCCTCGCAAGCCATCGGCGCCACCGGTCACTTCGCGCCAGCGAAACACGACTTCCCAGGCCATTTGCCCGGCAACCAAGGTCAACACCAGGAAGAACAACCCAGTGCTGCGCAGCGTCAGCAAGGCCATGAGCCCAGCAACCGCCATCCCGGCCAAGACGCCGACGGCCAGCACCAACACCACATTGCCGCCCCAGGCTTGAGCCGCGACGGCTGCGGCATAAGCCGCGCAACCGAACACGGCGCCGTGTCCCAGCGACACCAGCCCTCCTACACCAATCAGCAGATTCAAACTCATGACGGCTGTGCCGATCAGCAGAATCTCGGCACCGAAACGCAGCGCGAAACCCTGGCCCCATATCACAGGCACGCTGCATACCAGCGCAGCCAGCAGCCAGGTTCGAGTCGCTGCCAGCCGTGTCGACGAATTCGAATGTAGCGTCGTCATACCTGCCTCGCCGGTTGGCCCAACAAACCCGTGGGACGCACGATCAGAATCAGCGCCATGATTCCCAGCGTCAGGAAGTTGGCGAACTCCGGTGCCCACATCCGTCCGAAGGTGGTGGCGAAACCCAACAGCAGGGCACTGATGACCGTACCCGCGAAGCTGCCCAGTCCACCTACCACCACGGTCAACAAGGCCAGCAGCAGCACTTCTTCATCTAATCCAGGGTAGGCCGACAACATGCCTGCACCCAAAGCTCCGCCCAGCCCCCCCAAGGCAGCAGCCAGCACCAGACCGGCGGTCAGCAGTTTGCGGGTATCGATGCCCAGCGTCTCGACGATGCCGCGATCTACCACGCATGCACGGATGGCCGCACCCCACAGAGTGCGGTCGATCAGCACCCACAAGACCAGCGCGATCGCCGCGCCGCTCGCGATCAGGAACAGGCGATACACGGGAAACGGGAAATCCAGAATGAACACCACGCCGGACAGCACCTCGGGCAGCACCGGCGACACCGTTTCGGCACCGAAGCCCCAGCGCATCAGATCGGCGAACACCACCGACAATCCGTAGGTCAGCAGCACTTGCATCAGATGCGGGCGGGCGTAAAAACGGCCAAAGGGAAACCGGTCCAACAGCCAGCCCACTGCGCCGGTCAGCACGAAGGCGACCGGAAAAGCCAGCCACCACGGCGCACCGGAAGCCAGCCATTGAATGCCGATGTAGCTTCCCAGCAAATAAAAAGATCCATGCGTGAGATTGACGAAATTCATCAAACTGAGCACCAAGGACAAGCCGAGCCCGGTCAGTAGGAGCAGGACCGAAAACGACAAGGCATTGAGGATCTGGACGAGCGTATAAGCCACTGAGTCAGCCTTTTTTCACGGCCGGACCCGGATCCTGGATGCCAGGATAGGTATGCACAACCGTGTTCAGCGGCCGCCCGTCAGGGCCGCGCTTGATCTCGTTGATGTAGATATCGAGAATGGCCTGGTTATTGCGCGGGTCGAAGCGCATCGGGCCGAAGGCCGTATCCACAGGGTTGTGCAGCAGGCTGTCGCGCAGGCGATCTCGTTGGGCGACATCGCCCGAGACGGCGTCCACGCCCGCCTTGATGACCTGCCCCACGGCATAACCCGCAGTGCTGGCTTCACCCGGCAGACGCTGACGCGCGGCTTGATAGGCTCGTACGAACTCGGCTGCGGCAGGCGCATTGGGCGACTGGTGGAATGCGTTGATGCCACCCAGCCCGGCGTCGCCGGTTGCGGGCAACACGTCTTCCTGATCGAACAAGGCGCCCGGTCCCACTAGACGAATCTTTCCGGCCAGGCGGAAGTCTTGCATCTGCTTGAGAAAACGCACGCCGTCGGCGCCCGGGAAGAACGCGTAGATGAAGGACGGCTGGGTTGCCGCCACCGTCATCAGCAGCGGCGCGAAATCGGTGGTGCCCAAGGGCGTCCAGTATTGCTTGCCCAGACTGCCGCCCAGCGCCTGATACGACTCGGCGAAATCGGCCACATACTCACGCCCGGCGGCGTAATCGGAAGATAGCGTGATGCCGCCCTGCTTGGCGATATTCGCATGGGTCCACAACGCTGCTGGGTGAGCCAGCATCCAACTGGTCTTGGTGGTGCGAAAGATATAAGGGCTAGCCGCCTCGCGCGCAAGCGCGTTGGCTGCGGCATTGGCGATGAAAGTCGGGGTGCGCGATTCGGTCACGATGTCGCGGATGGCCAGCGCGACCGCTGCACTGATCACGCCGCAGATGATGTCCACGCGATCCTGCCCCACCAGCTTGCGCACCTTGCGCACGGCCTCGTCGGGCTTGCCCTGATCGTCTTCCACCAGAAGTTCTACCGGGCGTCCGCCCATCTGGCGACCCTGCTGATCGAGCAACAGATTCAGGCCCGCACGCATGCTCTCGCCCAGCGCGGTGAAAGGGCCCGACAGCGAGGTGACCAAAGCGATCTTGATGGGCGCTTGCGCAGCGCGTGTCAGGCCGGGCCAGGCCAGGCTGGCGGCGGCGCCTGCCGAGGCGACGATCAGGCTGCGGCGTACCGGCGAAAAAGACTGTGTCATGCGTCAATGCTCCAACGATCCACAGGGCGCCATGTGCGGCCCAGGGCGGTGCGCGGCTGGCGCGCGAATTCGAAAGCTGGCGCAAGCGACTGCGCCAACATGCTGTGGTGAGTGCCTTGCGGCACCACATCCAGATAAACCTCATGCCCCCCCGTGGCGGCCCACCGTTCGGCGGCTGCTCGAATCGGCGCCAAGGTCGATCGGCCCCCTTCGCGCGACTGAGCAGTGCCGTCGGGACCGACGGCCTGCGCATGCCAGCGCTCGTGCTCGCCCGCCAGAAACAGCACAGCGGGCCGGTGGGAGGCTTGCAGTCCTGTAATAGGCAGCGCCTGATCGACCGCGCCGTCATGCCACCACACCGAGGGACTGGCCAACACGCACCGTGTAACCCGTGCGAACGCGCCCGCATACAGCCCACGCAGCACGCACAATGCGCCATACGAATGCCCGAATAGCGTCACTCCATCGCAATCGACCGGCGCTTGCGCCAGCATCCACGGCAACATGGCCGTATCGAGCAGTTGCAAGAACCCATCGGCACCGCCATTGCGCCAGCGTGGCGTGCGCGGATCGGCGGGTTGCGGTGTATTGGCCAGGGGCGGAGTGAAGTCGAACGCCCGACCCGCTTTTACCGCTTCCGGCTCGCCTTCGTGCATCACCAATGCGACCGCCGTGCCGCGCTCGACCTGCATCGACGCCTCGCTCACCCAGGCGCCGTCGAGCAAGACCATCAACGGAAACCCGTGAGCCGGTGCCGCGCCCTCGGGCAAGTGAAGCGTCACCGAATAAGCGCGCTGCCCATCTTTGGACAGCCAGCGTTCGCTCGCCTGGCGGCCCGGGGGATCGCCGCCCAAACGCGAATCGACGTGCATAGCGGAAATCACTGTCCGGCTTCCGTCAGTGCGCTTTTCCGGCGGAATCGGCCGTCAGATCGACCATGAACGTGCCCGCGTACGGCACCGCCGCGAACTGCGAATTGATGATGTCCAGCGTGCCCTGCGGCGATACGTCGGCGAACGTTTGCGGGTCGAGCCAGCGCGCCAGGGCTTCGATGAACACCACATTCAGCGGCGAATCGTTAAAACCATGCCAGATACCGTGCGCATTGCCGGTTCGTACGGCCGACAAGGCCGATAGACGCTGAGCGTCGATCATGTTTTTCAAGCTGGCGCGGGCCTGCGCGGCATCGGCGCCCATGCCGATCACCAGGCCGCTGGTGGCGCGCCGCGCCGCGCCGGTGCCGGTGGCGACATAGACGGCCGGGTTGCGGCTGTTGATGTACTCGAAGCCCAACTGGCCGGTCGCGCCTTTGAGAACATCGGCACCGATGTTGTGGCCGCCCGCCAGAGTAATCATGTCGTTGAAGGTGCCGACGCCCGGCGAGTTGCAACAGTCGGTGCTGCCCGCGTGGGCATGCACCAGCACGGCAGGCCGCGCGCGGCCCGGCTGCGAAGTGCGTTGCGCAATGCGATCCATTCGTTCGCGATAAAACCGCGCCAGCGCCTGAGCCTGCTCGTCACGGCCCAGGGCACGGCCCAGCAAAAGAATGCTGGGCTCGGTGTTCTCGATGGGCCGCATGAAGAAATCCACCACCAGCACCGGTACGCCGGCTGCCTCGAACTGTTTGAGTAGGCTGGACGACTGGGGGTCGGCACCCGGCGCAATGCCCGCGAATGCCGCGGTCAGAATCACCAGATCGGGCCGCAAGGACAGCGTTTTTTCGACCGAGAACGTCTCGGCGGTATGACGGCCGGCGACGGGGATGGCGTCTATTTTCGGAAACTTTGCCTTGTAAGCCGCGTACTCGCTGGCGTAAGACGTCTTGAACTCATCGGACCAACCAGCCAGCAGGCTTACCGGATCAGGATGGATCAGGCCCAGCACAGGCAGGTAGCGCGCCTGCGCCAACACCACGCGTTTGGCCGGTGCGGGCAGCGTGACCGTGCGCCCCACCACATCCTTGAGCACGATGGGTTCGGCATACGCGGGCAGCGAGGCGATGCCGACAACCATAAAGCAGGCGACGGCCAGGACGAACCGACGAATCAAGGAAGGAGTCATGTCAGCGTTAATAATGATAGCTATTATCATTGTAATAGCCTATGACCCGCCCCACAAGTTATGTCGATTCACGCATGAACGTCGGCGTGCAAGCCATCGATCATGACCTGCGGCACGCCCTGCGAGCACGGCTCGACCCGCGCCGCTACCCCGTACACCGTCGCCAATGTGGCAGGCGTGATGACTTGGCTGGGCGCACCCTCGGCGACCAGATCGCCGCTGCGTATCATCAGGCAATGATCGGCATGGCGCAGCGCGATGTTCAGATCGTGCAGCACGATCAGGGTAATCAAGCCGTTCTCGCGGGTTTCCTGACGCAGCAAATCCATCACATGGAACTGATAGTTCAGATCCAGTGCCGAGAGCGGCTCGTCCAGCAGCAGGAGACGAGGACGGCGAATCATGGCTTGAGCCAGCCCAACCAATTGTTTTTGTCCGCCCGACAACTGATCGAGATAACGCATCGACAAATGTCCGATGCCCAGGCGATCCAGCAGCGATTGCACTGCCGTCACGTCGACACGCGCCACGCCGTCTACGCTCTTACCACCCGTTGGCCCGCCAAAGGCCGACGCGTTGGCGGCGACCAGCACCGACTCGAACACCTGGAGATGTACGGCGGCCGGCAAAGCTTGCGGCAAATACACCACCTGCCGGGCACGGCGCTCGAAACTGGCATGGGTCAGGTCGTCGCCATTCATCAGCACCTGTCCACCGCTCAACCGATTCAAGCCGGCAATAGCCTTCAGCAGCGTCGATTTTCCACTGCCGTTGGGCCCCAGCAGCGCCGTCACGGTGCCTGGCCGCAACCCCGCCACCGACAGATCGGCGATGATCTGACGTGTGCCGTACGCGACCTGGAGTGAATTCAGTTGCAGCACGGCCAATCCTATTGAAGCTGTCGGCGGAACACGACCGCCATGAAAAACGGAATACCGACCAAAGAGGTGACGATGCCCACGGGGATGATGATGCCCGGCACGATGTTTTTCGAGGCAATGGATGCAGCCGACAGAATCACGCCACCCACCAGGGCGCTGCCCGGTAAATAGAAACGGTGATCTTCACCGAATAAACGGCGGGCGATGTGCGGGGCCACCAGACCGATAAAGCCAATGGTGCCGACGAACGCCACGGCCAGGGAAGACAGGATGGCGATACGAATCAGCGCACGCAGGCGTAGACGGCGCACGTCGATACCGAAGCTGGAGGCACGCTCTTCGCCCAGTCGCATGGCGGTCAGGCGCCAGGCATCGCGCATCGACAGCGGCAAAATCAAGGCGAACGCGGCCAACAGCACACCCAGTGTGGTCCAGTCGGCCCGCCCCAGACTACCCAAGGTCCAGAACACCAGGCCTTGCAGTGCGTCGGCGCTCGCCACGAACTGGATCAAGGACACCAGGGCGTTGAACGAAAACACCAGGGCGATGCCGAACAGCACGACGCCGCTGGCATTCATGCCCCCCCACTTGGCCACGCCGTGCAGCATCATGGCCGACAGCATCGCAAACAGAAAGGCATTGCCGGCAATCGTCCATCCTACCGGCACACCGGGAATGGCCAGATCCAGCACGATCACCAGCGAAGCCCCGAACGCCGCTGCCGACGACAGACCCAGGGTGAAAGGACTGGCCAGCGGGTTGTTCAAGATGGTCTGCATCTCGGCACCCGCCAGACCCAGAGCAATGCCCACGGCCATGGCCATCAAGGTATACGGCAGGCGGATGTCCCATACGATGACGCGCGTGGTGGGGTCGGCCGAGCCCGGCGATATCAAGGTTTGAATCAACTCCGCCAAGGGCAGCCCCGAGGCCCCCATGGTGAAGTCCAGCAGCATGCACCCGACGATGATGGCCGCCAACAGCGCGACCAACATCCAGCGGCGGCGAACGATGCGGGCATAGTTGACGGCCGCGGATGCGGTGTCGGGCGCAGGGGCGGCGGCAGTGATGGAGGTGGGCAAAGTCAAAGTAGATGGCCGACGGCGAACGAGCGCGTGGTGTATAAGTCAACAGAGAATCATTTCTGTTTAGTATCTCATGATTTTGTTTCCCGACTGCACCCACCCGACCACTGCCGCCTACGACTTGGACCATACCGCCACCATTGGCTTGGATGGTCCAGGCGGCGCCTATTCGATTCATGTGTCCTGCCCGGTTGGCGCGCTGCCCACAGCCGGCTGGCCCGTGACGTATATGCTGGACGGCGACACCTTCCCCGTCATCCGCGAGATCCTGCGCTACCAGGTCGGGCACGGTGCGCCGGGCCTGCCCGAGCCGCGCATGCTGGTGGCCGTCGGCTATACCGGTGCCAGCCGCCGCGCCCACGACTACGCGCCCGAATGCACCGACGCGCATGGGGCCAAGACAGGCGGCGCGGCTGCATTCCGGCAATTTCTGCTGGGCGCCGTGCGGCAAGCGGTCGAGTCGCGGTGGCCCGTCGATCCAGCGCGCCAGACCTTGATGGGCCACTCCCTGGGTGGGCTATTCGTGCTGGACACCCTGTTTTGCCAGCCCGGCGCTTTCGGAACCTGGGTGGCATCGAGCCCGTCGGTCTGGTGGCGATCGGGCTATCTGTCCGCCGCTGCGGCACGGTTTGCCGCCAGCGGTGGCCACGCCAACGAAAGCACGCGGGTCTTGCTGACTGCCGCCGAATACGATCAATCCCTCACGCCTGCCGAAGAGCGTCTGCCCGATCAGGCACGCGAGGAACTCCTCCAGACGCGCATCGAACGCGCCATGGTCGATGGCAACCGCGAATTGGCGCGCGTGCTGTCCGGGGTGAACGGACTCACGGTGCAGTATCGATTTCTGCCTGGCGAGACTCACCGTAGCGCCTGGCCTTGCGCGGCAGCCCACGCTTTTCGCGCCTGACCTGCCGCCACCGGCATTCGTTTCTTTTACGCTGAGTCGTCTTCCCGGCACTGCACTTGCTACTTCACCCTCGAAGAGGAAGGCCATATCGCAAACCGGGAGGACGCATGATTCGGGAAAGACTGGCGTATTACAAACGCCTCGCACAATTCGCTGGCGTCAGAGTCGGCAATTACGTCGAACTCGGCCTGTTGGAAGTCGCGCTATATAACGCTATATAATATAAGGACGCGCTCATTCGCAGCATCGTCGCCTATGTCGCCATGTTGTTCTGCGTTCTATTCGCGCTGGCATTCCTGTCGATTGCCGTGCTGGTCAGCTACTGGCATACCGATGCGCGCATTACGGTGGCCTGGTGGATTTTCGGCGTATGGCTTGCGCTGGCGCTCATTGCCTTGGTGTACGCCAAACGAGCCGCACCAGACGATGCGCCGGCATCGGTCTTGAGCGAACAAATCAAACTGGACTTGCAAGCCATCCGGGGGCGTCATGAGTGATTCGAATCCTGCCGTTAAAAAAACGCTGTTGCTGGAACAGATGGAAGCCGACCGTGTGGCGCTGGTCACCGATCACCCGCCGCGCCTGGCCAGCGACTTTCGACTATCGCCCGAACTCAAGCCTTGGGCGATCCCCGCCGCGCTGCTGTGCGCGTCCGTATTCTGGTGGCCCACCGCCCATGCCGCGACCGATCTTGTCGCAAGCGCCGCCGTTTCGCAGACTGCGCACGCACAAACTTATAGCCGTGCCGCGCATGATGCGCTCATGCACTCGGCACGTCAGCGATCCATCAACTGGTCCGATGTCTCGCAGCGCCTTGATCGATGGTTCGGCGACGCCACGACCAAGGACCTTCGTCAGCGTCTGGCTGCCGACGGCGTCATCATTGCGCGGCTGGCCGGACAGAACAACCAAGCGGTTCACTGGGCACGGCGCGGCCCGATCGGGCAATTGCCGGCCTATGCTTTGTTCGACGCTGCGTATGCGGCACGCGCGGTCGGCGCTCGCGACATCCAGGCGCAGGCCGTTCAACGCCTGCGGGTTCGTGAGCCTGCGGCCTGGCGGCCCCGTATCCTGGAAGCCTTATGGCTGACGGATACGGGCGCCTACGATCGCGCCGGTGCAGCACTGGATGCGACCGAACGTCAATGGCGCTCACCGACCCGCGCACAGCGCATCGCATTGCTCGAAGCTCGGGGGGCGCTCGCCGAAGCACGAGGGCTGCCGCTCGAAGCCTTGGGCGCGTACGAAGACCTGCTGGCCGTGCAGCCCGATCATGCTTACGCCCGACTCGCCGTGGCCGACGTGCTGGCGCGTCATGCAGCCACTCGCGCACAGGCTTACGCCACCGATGTGAACGCGCGTCATCCCAGCACACTCGAGGCGGAGCAGCAAGCCCGCTTGAGCCAGGCAGCCTTGGGACAAAGGCTGCGGTGGGCAGTAACCGAGTCGGCGCAACGTGCCGGTGAGGGCGGCAAACGCTACGGAGCGCTGCTCGCACTGCTGCCGCAATTTGATCGAGACATCGCGACGGCACGAGCATCCGGGTGGCGCTCGATCGAATTGCCGCTGCGCTACGACCGCCTGGCCGCATGGCGTCAGTTAGGGCGCGATCGGGCCGTCATCGACGAGTATCACGCGCTTCTCGCGCAGAACACCGAGCTGCCCTATTACGCCTTGGCCGATGTCGCGGGCGCGTATCAACGCCAACGCCGTTCCGATCTGGCCGTGCCGCTATACGAACAGGCCATTGCGTCAGCGGGCTCTGCCCTGCCCATGCCCAGCGATACCCACGTGGGCCTGGTCTACGCCTACATCGACACCGCGCGCTTCGAGCAAGGCGAACGGCTTCTACGGCAACTCGAAACCGCCACCCCGGCTTATTTGCGTCGCAGCCCTACTCCCGGCCAGGCCAACCCGCAGTACGGCGAAGTGCTCCACCTGCGTGCGCGCATCCAGCTGTATACCGATCACCCCGCTCAAGCCGAGCGCAGCTTCGAGGCATTGACCGCCATGGCGCCGCTCAATCCGGGCTTCGGCGTCGGCCGGGCCGAGACGGCTCAGGCTCGCGAACATCCGCAGGCCGCGCTCGACCAGGTCGAGGCACTGCGTACGGATCATCCGGACGATCCCGAAGTCGAGGCCGCCTATGCCCGCGCACTGATCGGTGCAGGCCATCTCGAGGAAGGCCGCGCTCGCACCCAGGCGTTGGCCGAGACGGCCCCCACTTCGCAAGCCGCGCGCGATGCACAACGCGAGCTGATGATCCAGGGCTCGCCCCGCCTGGACATCGATGCCAGCGCCGGTCGCCAGGGCGCCGCGCTCGCCAATCGCGACTGGCGGGTCGATACGCATCTGCGCTCGGGTCTGATCGACGACCAGTGGCGCATATTCGCACGTCATGTCCAAGCGCGCGGCGAAACCGACCCCGACTCCATTCGCCTGGGTCGCACTGGCGTAGGCATCGAATGGCTGGCAGGACCGTGGTTGGTGTCGGGCGAGGCTCATCGCGCCAACAGGGGACCGTACCGCGGCGGCTTGGCGGCGCAAGTCGATTACCGTGCCAGCGACCAATGGCGCTTGTCGGGCAGCCTGGACTCCAACAGCATCAACACCCCCTATAAAGCACGCCGCGACGACATCGGCGCACGCGAGGCGTCGGTCGGCGTACGGTATGTCGTGGACGAAGCCCGCAGTTTTTCGGCCGATGCCGCACGCATGAACTACAGCGACGGAAACGCCCGCCAATCGGTCGGCCTGCAATGGCAAGAGCGTTGGATATCGGGTGGCCGCTGGCGTGTGGACAGCACCGTCGGCATCGAGACCGCCCGCAGCGAACGTCAGGATGTACCTTACTTCAGCCCGGATCGTGAAACCGCCGGCCGCATTGGTTTGCGCACCGAATACCTCACCTGGAAGCGCGATCATCGCCGCATGGCGCAGGTTCTGGAGACGGACCTCGGCCATTACCGCCAGGCCGGCTACGGCGCTGCGGGCACCTGGGCATTGGCGTATTCGCACGAGTGGACGCTGGATGCAGGCTGGCAGTTCAGTTATGGCATCGGCATCGCGCGCCAACCCTACGACGGCGTGGACGAAACCCGCCGCCATGTTTTCTTGAACGTTTCCATTCCATTCCAACCATGATGCGCGATCTATTTTCCCGACGTGCGGCGCAAGCCTGCGCCACTCTGTTGCTGAGCGCGCTGATGAGCGTGACCGCCGCCCATGCTCAACGCGTGCCTGAGCCCGACCCGGACGATGGCATGACGTTCCGCGCGATCGCACTGCATGACGTTCGCAGCGGCGTGCTGAACACCTTCGATACCCAACCCGAAGCCACGGCCATCGACGAAACGACATTGTCCAACTGGTTCGCATGGCTGGCCGACTCGGGGCATCATCCCGTCAGCCTCGCGCAAATCGAACGCGCTCGCGCAGGTGGGCCGCCGCTACCGCCCCGTGCCGTGCTCCTGACCTTCGACGATGGCTACGCCAGCGCCTACGACAAAGTCTTCCCGCTGCTCAAGCAATTCCAGTTTCCAGCCGTCATGGCATTGGTCACGGGGTGGATGGACGGATCGAGAGGCTCCCTGACCACGCCCCAGCCGCCGCTGATGACCTGGGATCAGGCACGTGAAATGGCACGGTCCGGTTTGGTCGAGTTCGCCACGCACAGCCACGACATGCATCGAGGCATTCTGGCCAATCCACAAGGCAATCTTCAACCCGCCGCCAGCACCTTGCGCTACGACCCAGGCAGCCAGCGCTACGAGACGCCCGAGCGGCAAGCCCGCCGCATCGAAGCCGACCTGCGTACCAGCCGCGGGATTATCGAGAGTCAAACCGGTAAAACCGTTCGAGCCGTGGTGTGGCCTTACGGCGCGTATTCAGATCGTGCGCTGGCTGCGGCCCGCCGCGCTGGCCTGCCCATCGCACTGAGCCTGGAAGAGGTACCGAACGGCCCCGATGTTCCGCTCGACCGGATTCGCCGGGGGCTGGCGACCTACGACATGACGGTACCCGATTTCACCTTGCTGCGCGCCCCGGAAGGCGAAGGCGTGGTCAACCCGATTAATCGGGCCATGCACATCGACCTCGATTACGTATATGACCCCGACCCGGTTCAGCAAGAGGCCAATCTGTCACGCCTGTTGGAACGCGTGCTGGCCATCGGGCCGAGCAGCGTGTTCTTGCAAGCCTTCGCCGACCCCGATGGCGATGGCTCGGCTGATATGCTGTACTTTCCCAATCGCCACCTGCCCGTGCGCGCCGACTTGTTCAACCGGGTGGCCTGGCAACTGCGCACCCGAACCCACGTACGCGTCTATGCCTGGATGCCGGTCATGGCGTTTCGTCCGGTTGCGGGTGATCCGATGGCCGCACGCACCGTGCTGCCGGTAGGCCCAGAACGTTATGCACGCTTGTCCTCGTTCGACCCGGCCGCGCGTGAATACATCGCCGAGATCTACGAAGACCTGGCGCAACACGCGAGCTTTGGCGGCCTGCTGTTTCACGACGACGCTATGCTGGCCGATGACGAAGACGCCAGTCCTCTGGCGCTGGCCGCTTATCGCGCATGGGGCCTGCCTGGCGATATCGCGGCGATTCGTGCCGATCCGGCGGCCATGGCGCGCTGGACAGCGGAAAAAACCCGTCATCTGACCGACTTCACCTTGATGCTGGCCGATCGAGTGCGCCAGTGGCGCCCGGACATCTTGACCGCCCGCAATCTGTTCACACGACCCATTCTTCAACCTGAATCGCAGGCGTGGTTAGCGCAGGATCTGGCGCAGTCGATCGAAGCGTACGACTACTCCGCCGTCATGGCCATGCCCTACATGGAGCAGGCCGACGATCCCGATACCTGGCTGAAGACCCTGGTGACGCGTGTAGCCGAACATCCTCGGGGATTGTCTCGAACCCTGTTCGAATTGCAAAGTCGCGATTGGCGCACGGGGCGCCCTATCGACGACGAGGTGATGGCACGCCACTTTGCGCTGTTGCGTCAGGCCGGTGCGCGCCATCTGGCCTACTACCCAGACGACTTCCACCGCGACCAGCCGGCACTGGCCGTCGCCCGGGCGGGCGTCTCCGTATGCACGACCCTCGCCGGCACCGAGCGTGGCCTGGCCACACCGCCTACCCTGGCCCCCGAAACCGCCACACCGCCTTTGTTGCCGATCGACGCGGCAGCAACCGATCGCCCGCAATCGACCCGGGCCTATCGTCCGCAATCGATGGTATCGCCTGAAACCTTGTCTCGCTTGCAACACCAGCGCGCCGTATCGCAATGGCCCGGCGAATCGAAGGATGCCGCACACCCATGATGGCCGCCTTCACTGACTCGCGATTCATCGCCTTCGTCTTCGACTACGTTTTCTATTACCCCTTTCTGATGGCCTACGTCTGGATGGCGGGCGGCCTGGCGCACGCGCTGTTCTTCGAGCGCAGGAGGCACACGCCGCCGGATCCCTTGGCCTTACTGCCCGCCCAGCCCCTGGTGACCATGGTCGTGCCCTGCTACAACGAAGAGCAGTGCGTGCGCGAAGTGATCGAGCAGACCATGCGAACGCGCTATCCGAACACGGAAGTCATTGCCATCAACGATGGCAGTACCGACAAAACTGGTGAAATCCTGGATCGGATGGCGCGAGAATATCCCCGTCTGCGCGTTCTGCACAACGCGTCGAACCAGGGCAAATCCGTCAGCCTGAACACCGCCGTCATGCTGGCCAACGGCGAGTACATCCTGGGGATCGATGGCGACGCGCTGGTGCATCCGGACGCCATTGCCTGGATGCTGCGGCACCTGCTGCGCTCGCCTACATTGGGGACCGTCACCGGCAACCCACGCATTCGCACCCGCACGACATTGCTGGGCCGCATGCAGGTAGGCGAATTCTCTTCCACCATCGGACTGATCAAGCGAACTCAGCAGTTGTGGGGCAGCCTTTTCACAGTGTCCGGCGTGCTGGCGCTGTTTCGCCGCAAAGCCCTGTTGGAGACGGGCTTCTGGAGCACCGACGTCCTGACCGAAGACATCGACGTCAGTTGGAAACTTCAGTTGGCGGGCTGGCGATTACGGTTCGAACCGCGTGCGCTGTGCTGGATCTTGATGCCGGAGACTGTTCGCGGCTTGTTTCGCCAGCGCCAACGTTGGGCGGTAGGCGGCATCCAGACCTTGATTCGCCATTCCGCCGACGTTCTCAACCCGCGCAATATTCGCATGTGGCCGGTCTATCTGGAATATTTGGCCAGCGTGTTCTGGGCTTACGCGATGTTCTTCGTATTGATCCTGGCCATCGTGCGCCGCCTGGCCCCCGAAGGCTGGCATGCCGTCGGCTTTCTGCCGGAATGGCACGGCGTGCTGCTGGGCATCACTTGTATTTTGCAGATGCTGGTCAGCCTTTATATCGACCGTCGCTACGACCGCGACATTTTGCGCTATTTCGTCTGGACCATCTGGTATCCGGCTGTGTTCTGGACAATCAACATGCTGACCACCATTCTTGCGATCCCCATCGTGATCCTGCGCCGACGGGGCGAACGCGCCGTCTGGAACAGCCCTGACCGAGGAGTCTCTCATGGCCCGAACGCCCCCCGACATCGCCCCCATAACGAAGCGACCCCAGTGTTCGACACCGATGCCGATTCGAATGCCGCAACCCAGGCGGCCGCATATGGTGCGCCGCCACCACGCCAGCCCGATTGGGCCGAACCGGAGGCCGAACCCATTTTGGACGCAGCCCGGGTGCCGCTGTCGGCCTATCCTCAATCGCCGGACGGTTATCTAATGTATGTCTGGCTGCACTTCGCACGCCCCCTTCTGGTCGTGCTGTTTTGGATTGGCGTCAGTTTTTACGCCTGGCGGCAGTTCTTCTCGCCGACCGAAGGCATGGACGATTACACGCTGCTGGGACTGTATGCGCTGATCGTTCTGGGCATATTCATCGCGATGCTGCTGATCGCGCCGATGCGGCGAATCGCGCAGAAATCCGACGATGCAGTTGAAACTCCTGACCCCAGCACCGCAACAGAAATTGCCGAGTTTGCGCAGGTCGCCGCACCGAGCATGCGGCAGTGGCGACGCAGTCGCCGTCTGGCCGTCGATCACGACGACCACGGCAATCTCGATGGCGCGACCGATCTGGATTCGGCTACTCGATCTGAGGCCGCGAACCGCTAGCTGCTGGCTGCTAACTGCCAACCGCTAACACCGATGCTTCCAGGCAGCCGGTTGACGGGAGCAGCCACTAAGAGGCTTCACGGCAGCCACGCAAGGCCAGTCGGCGCGTTCCCGCTACACTGAGCGCCTTCACCGCTACCTTGCGAGGCATCGATGCACTGGCTGGATACTCCCCGACGTTACGGATTGCCGAGTCGTGTGTTGCACTGGACCGTCGCTTTGCTGATGGCCTGGCAATTCACCGGCATGGCCATCAAGCTGATCCTGGGTAAACATCCGGTCAGCGCATTCTTTGTCGGCACGCACGGCGGCCTGGGCGCCCTATTGTTCTGTTTGATCGTCATCCGGGCAGGCTGGGCACTGTCGAATCGTCGCCATCGTCCCGCTCACGATCCCGGTGTGGTGGGCCTGTTCGCCCGAGCCGGTCACCTTGCGCTCTATACCCTGATGCTGGTCGTGCCTGCGCTGGCCCTGCTGCGCGCCTATGGGTCGGGCAAAGGATTTTCGCCCTTTGGCTTGCCCCTGATGCCAGCCACCGGGGTGAAAGTCGACTGGATGGTCGCGCCTGCGAACGCGATTCATGGTTTTCTGGCTTGGACACTGCTGGCGCTCATCGCCGGGCACATCGCCATGGTTATTGTGCATCGCAACATATAGCGGGACGACGTCGCATCCAGAATGATCTGACACTGCCCTAAAGCTTCCGTAAAAGCCACCGTTAACAGGGTTACGGGAAAAGGAGCACATCAAATGTCGTCCACGCCGTCCATCCAAGCAGTTCTAAATCAAAACTCGTTCGACTCCGCACGCCAGCCGGTGGTGACGACTGTCGAACGTCCTGCCGGCAGCCCTGCGGGCAACACCAGAAACACCAGCAGCACTGAACTAGACGCTGCGGCAGTCTCTCTATCGCCAGAGGCGTTGGCTCGCGTGCGGGCCGAAGCACTGGCGGCGGTTCAGGCCGTGGCGGAACCGCCCCAGCTCGCCGCCCAGGACGCTGCCCTGTTGTCCAACCTGGCTCAAGTTCAAGCCGCCGGCATCGACACGCAACATCCGATCTTCACAGATCGCTCCAGCAGCCTGGATGCAGTGGGCCTGGCTTCTGTAGCACTAGCGGGACAATCGACGCCCGAGAAGGTGATGACGCTGTTGGATGCGTTCTACGCCGTCATGCGTGCCCCGTTGGATCAGATCGAACCGAAGACGCCGCCTACCGATCCAATGGTTCGCCAGATGAAAATGGCCCGCATCCGCGAGTCCTTGCTGCCGCCTTTTGCAGATATACGCGCGCGTCAGCTGATCGACGCTTATTTGAACCGTTATCTGGCGATGAACCCGGAAATGGCGGAAGAAAAACCCGTTGACGCGGCAGCCAATACCCGCTGATCCGGTTGACACTGGCTTGGACGGCACGAGCTTATCGGCGCACCCATTCGGTGCGCCGATAAACTATGCGTGCGCGCAGAAAACTTTCATTACCTTTATGCCGCGCCGCAACACACATCTTTTACGATTGAACCGCAGACTTCATCGAGTTTCGGCACGCAGCGTGCTGTAACGGCCTGTCGGCGCGCTGTTGCGCCGCTTTGCTCGATGGAGTCTCGATGACCAGCCGCTACACCATTTCCGAAGGCACCCCGTTTCCGCTGGGCGCGACCTGGACCGGCAAAGGCGTGAATTTCGCCTTGTTTTCGGCCCACGCCACCAAAGTCGAACTGTGCCTGTTCGATGCCTCGGGCAAGGAGGAGCTGGAGCGCATCGAGCTGCCCGAGTACACCGACGAGGTATGGCACGTGTTCGTTGCCGACCTGAAGCCCGGTGCGATCTACGGCTATCGTGTGCATGGTCCTTACGAGCCTGAGGCTGGTCATCGCTTCAACCCCAATAAGTTGCTGCTGGACCCCTACGCGCGAGCCCATGTGGGCGAACTCCGGCACGACCCGGCCCTGTTCGGCTACACGCTGGACGACGAGAGCGAAGACCTGAGCTTCGACGAACGCGACAGCGCGCCGTTCTCGCAAAAATGCCAGGTCGTCGATCAGGAGTTTGGCTGGAAACACCCCAGCAACGTGCGAGTGCCCTGGGAACGGACAATCTTCTACGAAACCCACGTTCGCGGCTATACCAAGCGCCACCCCGCCGTGCCGCCAGAGCATCAGGGCACCTTCGAAGGTCTGGGCCACGATGCCGTCATCGCCCACATCAAATCGCTGGGCGTCACCTCGGTCGAGCTGCTGCCCATTCATGCCTTCGTCAACGACAGCTTCCTGCTGGATCGCGGACTGACGAATTTCTGGGGCTACAACACCATCGGTTTCTTCGCCCCCGATCCGCGCTTCTTCGCTCAACAAGGCCCAGGCGCGATCGGCGAACTGAAATCGATGATCGACCGCTATCACGAAGCAGGTCTGGAAGTGATTCTGGACGTGGTGTACAACCACACAGCCGAAGGCAACGAACTGGGGCCGACGCTCTCGTTTCGCGGCATCGACAACGCGTCCTACTACCGCCTGATGCCCGACGAGCCGCGCTACTACATCAACGACACGGGCACTGGCAACACCTTGAACCTGTCGCACCCGCGCGTGCTGCAAATGGTCACCGACAGCCTGCGTTATTGGGTGACCGAAATGAAAGTCGACGGATTCCGCTTCGATTTGGCCACGATTCTGGGTCGTGAAGATCATGGTTTCGACGAAGGCGGCGGCTTTTTGGATAGCTGCCGTCAGGATCCGATTCTGTCCAGCGTCAAGCTGATCGCCGAGCCCTGGGACTGCGGTCCAGGCGGCTATCAAGTGGGTGGCTTTCCGCCCGGTTGGGCAGAATGGAACGACACGTATCGCGACACCGTGCGGGCCTTCTGGAAGGGCGAAGAAGCCACTGCGGCCGAGTTCGCCACACGCATCACAGGCTCGGGCGACAAGTTCAACAAGCGTGGCCGCCGCCCCTGGGCCAGCGTGAATTTCATCACCGCGCATGACGGATTTACGCTGAACGACCTGGTCAGCTACAACGACAAACACAACGAAGCCAACGGCGAAGACAGCCGTGACGGTCATTCGGACAACAAGTCATGGAATTGCGGCGCGGAAGGTCCGACCGACGACCAGGAGGTACGCACGCTGCGTGAGCGTCAAAAGCGCAATATGCTGGCGACCTTGCTGTTCTCGCAAGGCACGCCCATGATCCTGGCCGGAGACGAGTTTGGGCGAACTCAACAGGGCAACAACAACGCCTATTGCCAGGACAACGAGATCAGCTGGGTCGATTGGAACATCGGCGAAGAAGGCCGGGCCTTGATCGAATTCACGCAAAAGCTCACCGCACTCAGGCGTGCCCTGCCCGTTCTGCGGCGCGGCCGTTTCCTCACCGGCGAGTATCGTGAGGACCTGGACGTCACCGACGTCAAATGGCTTAGTCCCGCAGCTGAAGTGTTGACCGACGACCAGTGGCAGGATGGCGGCATGCGGTGCTTCGGCCTGGTGATCGATGGTCGTGCACAAACCAGCGGCATTCGCCGTCCGGCGTCCGACGCCACGCTGCTGATCGTGGTCAACGCGCACCACGATGTCGTCGACTTCACTCTGCCGGATGTGCCCGGCAGCGATCAGTGGCGATGCATGATCGACACGAATGCGCCGGTGCGCGAGGAGTTGCCGGAGTTCGGCTCGGGCGACGTCTATCAAGTGACAGGACGCTCTTTGCTGCTGTTCGCGCTGCACGCTCGCGGCGAAACCGGACGCATCTTCGATCGCCTCGAGGATCGGCTGACGGGCTGACGGGTAGATTGCAGCAGTTTTTTCCATCGATGGTATGGTCGAAGCGGGCGATCGATCGATTCGCCTCCTCTGCGGGCGGGCGACCGGCATGCCGGTTGCTCGCCTTGTTCGCTTTCCCGACCAGAAAGGACCAAGAAGATGAAATATCAACTGAAGCCTGTTTCGACGCAGACCATCGTGATCACCGGCGCGACCAGTGGTATTGGACGGGCGACTGCGCTCGCGGCGGCGCGCCAGGGCGCAAAGATCGTCATCGCCGCTCGCGATGCCGATGCGCTGGACGCTTTGGCCACCGAATTGAACGGGTTGGGAGGCGAAGCCCTGGCTGTGCCCACCGACGTGGGCGACATGATCGACCATGAAAACCTGCTGACTGCCGCCCTGGAGCGTTTCGGCACCATCGACACCTGGGTCAACAACGCGGGGGTGTCGATATTCGGCAAGCTGGAAGACGTATCGATCGAAGATCAACGCCAGTTGTTCGAAACCAATTTCTGGGGCGTGGTGTATGGCTCGCTGGTGGCCGTGCGTCATCTGAAAGTGCACGGCGGTGCGCTCATCAACCTGGGCAGCGAAGTATCGGACATGGCCATTCCTCTGCAAGGCGCCTACTCGGCGTCCAAACATGCGGTCAAGGGCTACACCGATGCGTTGCGTCTGGAGTTGATGGAAGAAAAGGCGCCCGTGTCGGTGACGCTGATCAAACCCGCCTCGATCAACACTTCGTTTGTCGATAACGCCAAGAATTACATGGATCGCGCGCCGCAACTGCCTTCCCCGCTATACGAACCTGAAATCGTGGCCGATGCGATCCTGTTCGCCGCGGCCCATGCTCGCCGCGACATCTATGTGGGCAGTGCTTCGAAGATCGCATCGTCGGCAGCACACCGGGCCCCTAATCTGATGGACAAGATATTGGCCGGTGCCATGTTCAAGCAGCAGCGCACCGAGGTTCCCAGCGAGGGGCAGGGCGGCGCCCTATACGAGTCGCGGCGCGCGCCTCAGGTTCGCAAGGTCACGGATCGCGCCGTGCGCAAGAGCAGCACGTATACGACCCTAACCACCACTGGCCAAAAAAAGGCGCTGACCGGCGGGGCGATCGCTACGGCACTACTGCTGATCGGGACTGCCGCCTGGCACAGCAAGCGCCAAGGTCAGCATCGCGGCGACATGTACTGAATCAGGCGCGGGCCGTTGCCAGATAACGCTTGACGAGATTGACGAAAAACGTCGCGCCTACGGGAATCAAAGCGTCGTTGAAATCGTAATTCGAATTATGCAACTGGCACGGCCCCATGCCCTCGAACGCCGCTTCGCGGTGCTCGCCCGAACCGTTACCCAGAAACAGGTAGGCACCAGGGATCTCGTTCAGATAGAACGAAAAATCCTCGGCGCCCATGAAGGGTGCCAACTCGCGGGTGACGTTGTCGGCACCGAAGGTATCGATCGCCACTTGCGTCGCCAGAGCCGTTTCGTCGACATGATTGACCACGGGCGGATAGGCGCGAATGAACTCCAACTCGCCACTGCCCCCGTACACCGTCGGCAGCGTCTTGACGATTCGATTCATACCCGCTTCGATCCGGTCCAGTGCTTCGGTGGTGTAGGTGCGAACCGTGCCGCGCAAAATCACCTGATCGGGAATGACGTTGTACGCATCGCCACCGTGAATCTGGGTAATCGTCAGCACGACCGGATCCAGCGGATTCGTCAATCTCGACACCAGGGTTTGCATCGACAGCACCATCTCGGCACTCATGACAACCGGATCGACCGCGTTGTGCGGTTGGGCCGCATGACCGCCCACGCCCCGCACGACGATATTGAACCGATTACTGGACGCCATCAGCGGGCCGGGACGAAAACCAAAATGGTTCTCCGGCATACCGGGCATATTGTGGATGCCGAATACGGCGTCGCACGGAAACCGCTCGAACAAGCCTTCGCGAATCATCTCGCGTGCGCCCGCGTTGCCGTTCTCCTCGGCCGGCTGGAAGATGAAATTGACCGTGCCTGCGAAGTCGGGATGAGCGGCCAGATACTGCGCTGCCCCCAGCAGCATCGTGGTATGACCATCGTGACCACAGCCGTGCATGCGTCCCGGATTTTTGGAAGCATGGGCAAAGCGATTCAGCTCCGGCATCGGCAAGGCATCCATATCGGCGCGCAAGCCGATACTGCGCGTTGTCTGGCCCGCAGGCGTCGGCAGCTTACCGTGCAACACAGCGACCAAACCGGTCTTGGCGATACCCTCGTGTACTTCCAAACCGAATGATTTCAGCTTTTCGGCGACTTTCGCCGAGGTACGCACCTCTTCGAAGGCGATTTCGGGATGGGCGTGAATATCGCGGCGAAATGCAGTGAGTTCGCCGTGCATGCGCTCGATGGCTTCCAGGGTCTTCATGCGGGATTCTCTTGAATTCGGTGGGGGACGCGGTTTGTCTTCTACGCCCGACATTTGGGAGCGAGTGACCGTTACTGATTCAGTATAAAGGCCGAGCCGGCCACCGTCATCGTCCTGGTCGGACGATGCGTCGTTCTCATGTTTTTCAAACGGTCGCCTTTCGAGGTACGGGGCTTGCTAGCTAGCGAGCAGGGCTTTTCTTTGTGATCGGCCCCTTTTACGAGTCGCCGATGCCCTTGTCCCACGCCTCCCGCCACACCGTCTTGGCTGTAGAAGACGACGACCTGATCCGGTCGCTCTTGGACGATACGCTGCGCGATCTGGGCTATCGGACGATCACGGCAGCCAATGGTCAGGAAGCGCTCGCCGCGCTGCAAGCCCATCAGGACATCGATTTACTCGTCACCGATGTCCGCATGCCCTTGTTGAACGGCGTCGATCTCGTGGCCCAAGCGCGTCGCGAGCTGCCTGGCTTGCGAGTGATCTATGTGACGGGGCACGTACCGGAAAACCTGCTACCGCGCGTGCAGGTGGACGACAAGACCGTACTGGTCATGAAGCCTTTTTCGATGGCGCGCTTTCGGGAAACCGTTATTGCCATGATCGACTGATTGCAGGCACGGGGGTTGCGTCGTTATCGGCACAGCTGAACCCATCAGCTTATACAAGGAGCGAAACCATGAACAAAGACCAAGTCGCAGGTACCGCCGAAAAACTGAAAGGCAAAGTCAACGAAGCCGTCGGCAAAGCCACCAACGATCCTGCCCAGCAAGTGAAGGGTAACGTGCAGCAGGCCAAGGGCGAAGCCCAGAAGCAATTCGGAAATGCACGTGAAGACGTGAAAAAGTCGCACTCGTAAGGGGGTCGATTGCGGTGCGAGTGGCGTCGCATGGCCGATGCCCCGCCGCAACCGAAAAACGGTCATGGCCCATCTGGGCGATGGCCGTTTTTTTGTCGCCGTATCTAGATTTCGGATGCATCGCTTCGATGTGTGCCAGTGTCGGATTTACCGACCTGCGTGTCGCCAGCTCACACACCTTCCTTCGGGATAATGGTGATTTCCCCGCCAGCTTCCATATACGCCCGCTTGACCTGTTCGAATCGTTCCAGGCCCACTCGATGCAATTCCGTCACGAGTTCGTCTTGAGTAATGTATTCGCGCCGCATATTACGCCGCTGTAAGTACCCATCGCGGATCAAGCACAGCCGTTTGGGCGACAGCCATTTTCGAGTTTTGGGAAAGCGGTAGCCGATCCGGTCGATGACCACGCTCCAGAACACGATCGCAAACACCGCGATCAGCCCATCGGTGGTGGATGTGGAGTCGCCTGACATCGCGTTGCCAGCCGCATCGGCAACCAACAACAAGACCAGCAAATCGGCCATGCCCAGCTATCCGATGTCGCGCCGCCCCGCCAGCCGCAACAGCGCGAAGATGGCGCAGTACACCACCGTGCCCCGTAAAAACATTTCCACGGGCGAACTTTGCGAGCCAAACACGTTTTCCAGAATGTGCAACATGACGACTCCATACGAAGCTTGATAGCGAACGCTATCTGCCATGCTCGCCACTCGGCACCTGCTTTTCGGGTTTCGCTTTTCTGGCACCGCCCATGACCCGCAAGACCGGAAAATCCGGCCAGCTCGAACGAGCTGCCCTCCGCCATCTGCTTGGCCCCCATTCTTCCCGGCAACCCGATAGCCGTCCAAGCCAATATTCCATTTAGGGCACTGCGTATAAGCGATCAAGGAATATCCATAAACATAAACGCGAATCCTAAATGCGATATTTTCTCATCTCGCTTGAATAATCACGCTCTTTTTCAATTATTTTGTTTGGACACAAATAGGGGTTTGCACTAGTGCTTTAAAGCCATCAGAATCCCGGCTCTCGATACGCGAGACGAGTAGATCTTTCTTATAAGCTTGGGACAACACGGTAATGGCATTATTTTCAGCGGGTCGACTCAAGCTTGTTTTCTACTTAATCGTCGTGCCCCTGATCGTGTTGCTTTACCCGGCGCTGCAAACGTATCGCGCCCATTCCGTGGCCCAGGACGAAGCACGCATTCTGGCGCATCCGAACCCCGGGGTTCGGATGAAAGAAGAACTGGCGATGTTGCAAAGCGAACATGCCAGTTTGCACGCTCGCAGCACGCTCGGACCTATCGGCATGGCTGCGGCGCTATCGGCGGCATGGCTGGGCGCCGCCATTCTGTTGAAGATACGGCGCAACAGCCATGCCGCCCGCCAGCGGCTGGACATTCTGCTGACTCGCTACGAACTGAACTGGCGACAGCTCTCACGTTTGCTCGTCCTGCACGTCGCCCTCCTTCTGATTGCCTTGCTGGCATGTGTGGCATACGAGGGATTCTGGGCCAAAAGCAACTGGTATTCGCACGGCCTTATGTCCATTCTCATGACCTTGCCGCTCTGGGGGGCGATCTACGCAGCGGTCAAACTGCTCGTTCGCACATGGCGCCAGCTCGGACCTGCCGATCCGATCGAATTGACTATTCTTGGCCGCACGCAAGCACGTGCGCAAGTGCCCGGACTATGGGCGTGGATCGACCAGCTCGCAATGCGTGCCGATGCCCCGAGGCCGGATCACATCGTCGTCGGCCTCACCGACTGCTTCTACGTCACCAGCGCGCCGGTCACGACACATCCAGAGAACCTCAGACTGGAAGGCCGGACACTGTATCTCCCCCTACCCTACGTGTCGGTACTCAGCCGGGAAGAGACGGCCGCAATCGTCGGTCACGAACTGGGGCATTTCGCGCATAACGATACCGATCACGGCGTGCATCTGGGCATGATCACTCGCCGCATGATGCATCGAATCGATCGGCTGATCGAACAGGACATCGCAGACGACAGCTGGATCAATCGACCGGCGCTGTGGGCCAGCCTGTACTTTTATGAAGCGTTCGAGGCAGCCACCCTGCACTGGAGCCGAGTCAAGGAATTCGCCGCTGATGGCGTGGGCGCACGGGTCGCGGGCGCTCGAACCTGCGCGCAATCGCTTTTGCGCGTGACTGCCATAGCCGATGCGATCGATTCGATGCAGCACGAGCACGATGGCAATCCGATAGGTGCCTTGCAAAGCCGGCTGCGAGAACGCGGACTTGCGATCGCGACGGATACTCTCGATCACGTCATCGTTCACCCGATCGACACTCACCCGCCTACCCGACTGCGTATCGATGCCCTCGAGGTGGGCATCGACGACGCATTGATCGCGCAGGCTCAGCGCCCTCCGAGCGAACACGACACCATCTGGTTCACCCAAATGCTTGCGCCGCGCGCAAGTTGATCGATTTCTTTGCAGCACTTCACACGAGGCAATGCCATGTCCCAAGCAGTTAGCACGCCCCCCCTGGATAGTCTGGCCAGCACCCTGACTCAAGACCTCAATCGAACAATGGACGCCGAGCGCGACACTGCGATTGCCGAGCTTGAAGCGTTCATCGCGAGCGTACCGCCGCGTGCCGAATTCAGCGATGGCCGCAAATGGTTTTATCGCGGCATCGTCGCCAGTGCAGTGCTGTTCCTGATTGTGGGTTGGGCGGTGTTCAGCGGCCAGACCGCCGAATACACCAGCCTGATATGGATCATGGCCGGCCTGGGCCTCATCGGTTTGTTGATGGTTTGGCAGCACCGCAACGCCGGGAAGAACGTGCATATGGTCATGACGCATCACGAGCTGACTGTCTGGAACCTGTCCGGCCCGGTCAAACTGGTCGATGTCGTCGATCTCGATTTCAACGAATACCAGCAGACCGAAATCATTTTCACCATGCAAGCCGACGCAAAGTTGCCCACCGCCAAGGTGCGTCGCGGGTTCTATCCCGCGCAAGGCTGGGTCAAGCCCAAAGGCAAAGCGCCGCGCGTATTGGTATACAGCTCGGGCAATACCGTGAACGGCGTGAAGGCCAGCACCGAGGACGTAGCCGCCATCGTCAGCACTTATGTGGATGTCGCTCACGCTCATGCGAGACTTGCCGCGATTCGTTCGGGCGCGCCGCTCTAATGCCCGGTGGGTAATTAACATATACCCGTTAGGTATAACGTCGCGCCACTTGACGTTATATATTTCTAGGCCGTGCAGTCGACGCTTGCTGGCTTTCCTCGCAATCATAGCGCTGCAATCTCGCTACTGCGACGAGCTCGATCCCAGCAAGCCGTCGATGTCCTACCCATCATGTAAAAGGCCGAATCATGGGGTATCTACACCGTTTGCTTATCCCGTGTGCGGCAGCGCTCGCGTTCAACGCCCACGCCGGACCGAATTTCGAAAGCACGATTCACCAGATTGGCAATAGCGGCCTCGTCTTGAACGCCACCGAATCCGTGCCAAGCTGGATGGCAGCGGGCCAGATGGTCACCGCGCTAGGCTGGGAAGTCATTGTGCGTGAAGTGAACGGCCAACGTGTCGTCCTGGACATGGAAGCCTCCAAGCTGAAGCGCGCCAAGGTGGGCGACGCCGTGAGTATCCGGCAACCCAACAGCGACGAGCCACAAATGTGCGGAGCTTGACGCCGACACGATAAAGCCAGCTTCCCTTTTTTTGTCGAATTCGTTGATTCAATAGGAACACGCAAAGTGCTCAGATACCTGCGCGCGGCCTTGGTCGCCGTCATAGCCATCGTCCCGCCTTCGCTCGCGTCGGCTCAAAATGCCCCCCAGTCTCTGATCAGCGTCGAAGAACTTCAAGCGCAGCTCGGTCAAGACAATCTGGTTCTACTCGATGCGTCGCCCACGCCCTTTTATGTGGCCAAGCATATTCCAGGCGCTGTGAGCGTGTCGTTCACTCAAGCCCAGTCGCGCTCGCAGGGCGTGAATCTGTCGTATGGTGGCGGTATCGATCTGATGACCGATATCGACGCGGCGTTTCCGTTTCAAGATCTGCCTGCGCCACAAATGGAAAAACTGTTCCAGGACTGGGGCGTCAACAAGAAAAGCCAGGTGGTCATTTATGACCAAGGTGGCGCCATGCACGCCACTCGCCTGTTCTTTTCGTTCGTTTATCACGGTTTCCCGGCCGATCGCGTACGTATTCTGAATGGCGGTTTGAGCCAGTGGCAGGCGAAGAACCTGCCCGTCAACCAAGAGGTCGCGCAGGCCGCTAAGCGCGGCGACTTCAAAGTCGGCGCCCTGAAATCCGAGATCAAGACGTCGGTGCCCGAAGTCCTGGCGGCGTCCGGCGACCCTGACAGTGCCCTGGTCGAAGCGCTCAGTGCTGATTGGCATTTCGGTGAAGCACTGAACTACAGCCGTCGTGGGCACATTCCCTACGCCATCATGATTCCAGCCGCCGATTTCTACAACGCCGACAAGACGTTCAAGTCACCGGAAGAAATCAAGCGCATGCTGGATCACTTCGGCATTCGTCCCGATCAAACCATCTACACCCACTGCGGCGGCGGCATTGCCGGCAGCGTCGCCTTTTTCGGCATCAAATACCTGGCCAAGCATCAAAAGGTCAAACACTTCACTGAGTCGCAACTGGGCTGGCTGGACGACTCGCGCGAATTGCCGTTCTGGACGTATGACGCACCGTATCTCTTGCGCGACGCCAACTGGCTGCAATGGTGGGGTGGCCAACGCACTCGCTCATTGGGTGTGACACAAGTCAGCGTCGTGGACGTGCGTAGCGCCGAACAATATGCAGAAGCCCACACGCCATTTGCACTGAACGTGCCAGCCGCTGAATTCAAGAAGAATCTGAAGCAGCCCGCCGCACTGGCGAAGACGCTGGGTGCCGCAGGTGTGAATCCAAAACACGAGGCCGTGGTGATCTCCGGCGAGGGCATCAGCAAAGATGCAGCACTTGTCTTTGTTGCACTGGAATCCCTGGGTCAAAAGAAAGTGTCGATTCTGACCGACAGCCACGATCAGTGGGCCGCCAGCGGCTTTCAGCTGCGCGACAAGCCGACCGTCGTGGCCCAAAAGCAACTACCGTTCGACCTGGCCGTGCCGCCTGTCGAGTATTCGGCCAAACCGCGCGACGGCATCCTGGTGACCGATCCGGCGTATAGCCAAGGCGTTTATCCGAAGGTGTATGTCGCGTCCGGCAAGACACTGCCGTCGGTGAAACTGGCAGGCAAGGTCGTGCATGTCCCCTACACCGAGCTGCTGACAGACGATGGCAAGCCCAAGGAAGCGGCAGCGATCTGGAACACGCTGGCGAAAGCCGGTGTTCCGCGTCTGGCTGAACTGGTCACCGTGTCTGACGATGCGGGCGAAGCGGCATCCAACTACGTCGTGTTGAAGCTGATGGGGTTTCCCAACGTCAAAACGCTTGTGCAATGATCTGCCAGACGCTCGCCCGCTCGATCTATTTACTTCTGAATTGATGTCATGAACTCTCTTATCAAAAGCACGACCATCGTGACCTCCCTGGCCCTTTCATGCAGCGCGGCCTTTGCCGCCGAGTCGCTGAAGGCAACCGTCGTGGCAGTCGATGGTGGGAAAGTCACGATCGAAACGGCAAACCCGCCACCGGCCTGGTTGAATCAAGGCAATTCGGTGCAAGCACTGGGTTGGCCGACGAAGGTCATATCGACGGACGGATCGAAAGTCGTTCTGGAATCGACGCCCTCGCGAGTCAAACAGGTGAAAGTCGCCAGCGACGTCGTCATCCAGGAAATATCGAAGACGGAACGATTCGGCTGCTGATAAGAAAGCACTCGTCGATAGACAAGTGGCGGCGTTCGGATGAGCGACCATGATTGAAGCGGATTTCGCCAAAACGATCGAACGGATTCAGCAGACCCTTGGCGAGCCGCAGCATGCACACGCCGAGTGTTTGCAAATCCTTGCGGCACACTTGCAAGCCTTTGTCCGTGATCACCTTGCAACCTTCGACTTCGAAGGCTTTCCTTTGCCCGACGACACACAGGGTGTGCTTTGCGCTTATACGCTTTTTCAAGCCGATGGCAGCGGATTATCGCTACGCGTCAATGCTATTAGAGGTGGCGTAAATAGCGCGGTACATAATCACGGCACCTGGGCGGTGATCGTCGGCATACGCGGCACGGAGATCAACCGGATTTATTCGCTCCGCGCGGACTCGCCTTCGAGTACGAACACGGGCCGGCGTTCAAGTCCGACGGCTGCCATTGTGCATTCGAGTATTACTGATCGATCCACATCGACGGCAAGCGCGTACTCAAAAATCCTGGGCTTCGATCGTGAAGCGCGCGTTGGACCTGGACAATCACTTGTTTTGCCGGCGACTGTATTTCACAGCATTCATACGCCGTCAGACCAACCCACACTGCAACTCCATCTCTATGGAAGCGATCCGGATACCTCGCCGGGTCGGGCAGCGGTGAACGTGGCGACAGGCGAATGGGCGATCCTGTCGAACGACGCCGACAGCCATTAAATACACCGCTCGATCGCGCGGAAAAACCCACCCTGCCGATCCCAGCCGAGGTTCTGGCATCCGGTCATGCAAGGTGGGGTTTTCTTCTGCCTATGGCGTGCCGCAGCGAATGGGACGGCGGCAAGACATCAAGTCTGAATCCAGCCCGTCATCTGCTTTGCCTTCTGTTGATCGTCGCCAAAAGCCGTGTGCAGGAAGTTTCCGATTCCGCTCAAACCATCAGTATGCGCGACATCGTGTCGTTTCCAGTTTCTTGTAGATTTCCGGATTCGACAGCATGAACTGGGCTGCGGCCTTGACTCCGCTGGTGGATCGCTATCAACAGGTCGTCACCGCAGGCACCCAGAGCTATTCGCTACGGGACAAGCGCAAATTGGCCAAAGAAGTGCTGACACAGTGCCCGTCATTGGGGCAGGCTTTCGAGCTATACACCGACCTGGGCGTTCGGCGCAAAGCGGCTTATGCGATCGTGACCGAGAATCTGTTCAGCGAACAGCGCATGCAGCGGCTGGAGACCGGCTTGCAGACGGCTCAAGGGGCCGAGCACGCGCAATTGACGCAAAGCCTGGCACAAGCCGTCAAGGACCGCGCCGATATGACAAAGACGCACGTCGACGTGTTGAAGGGAAGCGTTTCCAAGTAAGTGCCAGCGTCAAGGGGTACCATTTGACAGGCGCCATGGCGTTTGGATTGAGTGCGAGAAACTAAATGGATCCGTTTCGGTTCATCGATATTCGGGATCTGCCGAATTCTAAGCACGGCGCAATAGAATTGGATATTCTCTCGATTCGAGTTTTACTTGTGTCTGTTGCCTGTCGATTGGACGTCTCGACATATCGGAGCGATGTTTGAACATTATTCGTCTGGTAGGCGGAGTATTCAGTTTGGTGGGTGCCTCCTTGCTACTTGCCGCAGGCACGGTGGCCTATCAGGCGAAAACGTTCTCCGAGACTGCCGTGAAAACCACTGGCGTCGTCACCGAGCATATTCCTGTGCGCTCCTCCGCGTCCACGCGCTCCAGCACGCGCAGCGGAGAATCCACATCGCTCACCTACGCTGCACGCGTACGTTTCAGCACCGACGATGGCCGCGACATCGCATTCACCGAAACCACCTCGTCATCGCCACCCCGCCATGCCGTGGGCGATAGGGTCGAGGTCATGTACACCTCCGGATCTCCCTCCGACGCCGTCATCGACGATACATGGGGGCGATACGGCGTCAGCCTCATCATCGGCCCACTCGGCACGCTATTTTTCGTTCTGGGATCGACCTTATATATCGTCGGCACGCGCAACGGCAAACGTCGTGCACAGCTTCGCCAAACAGGGCAACGTATAGAAGCCGAGGTGATTAACGTCTATCGCGATACCCGCCTGTCCCGCAATGGCGAACATCCATACCGAATCGTCGCTCAGGCCACCGACCCACGTAGTCAGAATCCGGTGCGATACGAAAGCGAGGCGCTTTGGGTCGATCCGATCCAATACCTTGCCAGCGGCAAGATCGGCGTATTCGTCGATCCGCTCAGGCGAGATCGTTATGCCATGGATACCGAGCGGTTTCAGACCTAGAAGTGGCAAGGCCCACCTCGCGCTTGCCTGACCGTGCTGCTCGCCGTCCCGACGCACTTATCGCTCGCGTCGACTGTCGGGCAGAGAGAAATGCACGCCCCCATTTGCGGGGCCGATGCAAAAAGATGACAATGATTTCCATTCATATTCTTTAGCATGGGACGCGAGCACTGCGCTGCGGCATTTCGCAAGCCAGTCGGTGCGAGGCCCGTGCCCTGCCCCTCAACGCCTGCCGCCGTGTCTACCCACCCCCGCATTCTCATCGTCGACGATCACCGCAAGGTGCGAGAACCGCTTGCGGTCTACCTGAGACGCCATGCATTCGAAGTCGTCACCGCTGCCGATGCCGCGCAGATGTGGTCGATGATTTCACATCACACATTCGATGCGGTGGTTCTCGATGTCATGCTGCCCGATGGCAATGGCTTCGACCTCTGCCAAAGCCTGCACCGGCGCATGAATCTGCCGGTCATCCTGTTGACGGCGATGGGAGAGGCGACTGACCGGGTGCATGGCCTGGATCTGGGTGCGGACGATTACGTCGTCAAACCTTTCGAGCCGCGCGAACTCGTGGCACGCATCAACAGCGTCCTCAGGCGACGCGATGCCTCCCTCGCGGCAAGCGCAGCCCGACCCGAGGCCCAGGCGCGCGCCGAGCCTGCCGAGCGGTATCGCTTCGCCAACCTGGATTTCTACAGCGCCACTCATGTGCTGCACCGTCAGGATGGCGAACACGTGAGCCTCACGACAGCCCAAGGGCGCTTGCTGATGGTGTTCCTCCAACACCCGAATACCTTATTGAGTCGCGATCGGCTGCTCGATCTCACCACACGTCCGGGTGCCGATGTTTTCGACCGATCCATCGACCGCCAAGTCAGCCGCCTGCGCCAGAAGCTGGCCCAAGCCAGCGGCGCCACTGAATTGCTGCGCACGGTGTGGGGCGATGGCTATATTCTGGCGACCGATGTGCAACGCGAGACGCCATGACTCAAGCTCGAGGGTTACGCCAGGCGTGCCGCCGGCTTGTGCCTCGGCGCATGGCCACTCAACTGGGCCTGGTGTTCCTTGTCGGGCTGCTCGTCTCCAACGTGGTCGCCGCGCTGTGGTTGCAGCGCACCGGCACGCTGATGCACCCGCTGTCGCGCATGCATGCCTTGACAGTGCTGCACACCGCCGCCGAAGCGGCACGGCAATTGACGCCCGGGCAAGCCGAAGGGGTATTGCACACCTTGCGCGGCAAGGCGTCTACGTTCTGGATTTCGGACGTACCTGACGTCGCGCCGTTCGACATGCGCGAAGAAGAGCAGCGTCTGGCCGGCGAACTGGCCGCTCGACTTGGCCTGCCATCGCAAGCACCCGTGTCGATGCAGCTCGAACGCATCACGGGCGACCCTGCGCGAGCATTCGTTTTCACGCCAGCCGGCTGGGCGCCGCTGCGCCTGCGCACCAGCGTGCGGCTGCCCGATGGCCGCTGGCTCAACGGCGTGCAGCATCCGTCCGGCGGCTATGAATGGCGTCGCATGCTGGCGTACTCCCTACCCGTCAGCACCCTACCCGTGTTGCTGCTGGTGCTGTTCGCCGTCTATCGCGTGGTGCGGCCGATCCAGCGGCTGGCCGACGCCACCGAACGATTCAGCCGGGGCGAACGCGTGCCGTTTTCCACGACACAAGGCCCGCAGGAAGCGCGTGAACTGGCCCAGGCATTCGAAGTCATGCAAGACCGGATCACGCGCCACGTGACGGGCCGCACGCGCATGTTGGCGGCCATCAGTCACGACTTCAACACGCCTATCACCGCCTTGCGCCTGAACGTCGAGTTGCTGCCCGAATCTTCCGAGCGCGACGATATGCTGGAAAGCCTGGACGAACTGCGATACATGGTGCGCGAGACCCTGGATTTCGTGCGCGGCGATGCAGTGCAGGAGCCTGCGCAGTCGATCTCGCTCAACGCCTTGATCGACGATCTGGCGCGGCGCTACCAGGCACTGGGCCACCCGCTGGACTGGCCCGGTGGCCCGCCCGTGCAGGGCGTGTTCAGACCGGTCACCTTTCGCCGCGCGTTGAGCAACTTGATCGACAATGCCTTGCGCCACGGCGGCAACGCCGCACTGCGCCTGCAACGCACCGCCGACGGAATGGCTCGCCTGGAAATCCAGGATCGCGGCCCGGGACTCGATCCAGCCATGCTCGAACACGTGTTCGAGCCTTTCGTGCAAGCCACGGGTTCGGGCGACAACCCCTCGCGCCAAGGGTTGGGCTTGGGCCTGGCCATCGCACGCGCCGGTGTGCAGGCGCATGGCGGCGAGCTGTTCCTGGAAAATCGCCCGCCTGCCGGACTATGCGCCGTGGTGCTGCTGCCGCTGGGAACGGGCGCTAGAACTTGATGTTGGCACTGAGCCAGACATTGCGGCCATAGTTGACGGTACCGAAGGTCTCGTCGTCCAGACGTTTGTCGGTCAGATTGTTCAGCGCGGCATTGAGCGTCAGATTTTTGCTCACATCGTAAGAGCCACCCAGATCCACGGTGGTATAGGACGGTGCGGGTTCGCCACTGACCGTCGTGCCGTATTCCTTACCGTAGTAGTTCAGAGCGGTCCAGGCGCTGGCTCGATCCGAAATCGCCCAATCGGCGCGCAGATTGGCTTTGTGCTCGGGCGTGAGCGACAGCGGAGCGCCGCTGTTGGCGCCGCTCTTCTGTTCCGAATCTGTGTAGGTGTAGTTGGCCTTCAGCGCCACGGCACGGGTCACGTCCCAACGGCCATTCAGCTCCAGGCCCTGGATCACGGCCTTATCCAGATTCACCCGCTCCATGATGCGATAACCGTTCCATGGCTTATTGGTGGTGACGGTGGAAAGTTTGTCCTGGAAGTCGTTGTAGAACAGCGTCGCACCAGCCGACAGATCGTCGCGGTTGGACCACATCGCCGATAACTCGTAATTGGTGCTGGTTTCGGGCTTGAGAGCGGGATTGCCCAGCATCACGTAGGTATTGCGGCGAACATAGGCATAGCCTGGCACGACGGCTCGGATTTCCGGCGCCTTGAAGCCGCGAGACACACCGCCCTTGAGAGTCCAGTTGTCGGTGGTATGCCACACGCCGTAGAGCCGGGGGCTGACATGCGAGCCATATCGCTCGTGGTCGTCCAGGCGCACGCCGCCCGTCAACGCGAACGAATCGGTGATGGCCCATTCGTCCTCAGCGAAGAGGGCCTTCTGTATGACGCCGAAGGTGTACTGACGGCGGTCGTTCAAGCCCTGGTTCCAGTCGTGTACCTTGCCCTCGTTCCACTGCACGCCGGTGGTCAAGGTGTGACGCGCGAACGGCAAGGTGAGCTTGGCATCGAACACCGTATTCTCGACTTCCGGCTTGCGGCCATAGATGTCGGTCTGACCGGGTGTGGCCAGGCCCGAACGAGAGGTTTTCTCGCGTGAGATCGAGACGTCGGAAACGGCGCGTCCCCATCGCCCCTGATGCGAAATCGACCAGTGGCTGCGATTGTTGTCCTGCTGGCGAGTGGCCCAGTTCGCACTCAGGCCGTCACCGTTTCGCAAGCGCGTCTCGCCGGCTTCGAGCAGAATGGTGTGATCCACTGTCGGCGTCAGCGACAGCCGCAGCGTACCGTCGCGATGACGCGCCTTGTTGAAGCCGAGCGTGCGCTCGATGTCGTCGTCCGCCTGACGGTCGAGGTAACGTCCCCAGACCTGTATACCAAGCAGATCCGATTTGATCGGGCCGCCCAGAAAGAACTGAGCCTGACGCGAGTTACCTTGGTCGCTATGCTGCTGCGCGGTGTAATCCAGCGTCAGCGAGCCGCTCCACGCCTTGCTCACTTTGCGGGTGATGATGTTGATCACGCCGCCGATCGCGTCCGAACCATAAAGCGATGACATCGGCCCACGCACGACTTCGATGCGCTCGATAGCCTCGGGCGGAGGAACGAAACTCTGCTCGTAGCCACGGTTGCCGTTGACGCGCGCATCGCGCCCGCTCTGGCGCTTGCCATCGACGAGGATCAGCGTGTAATCGGCTGGCATGCCTCGAATCGAGATGTCGGCCTCGTTAGCGCTGCCGTTGACCAGCACGCCCTCCACGTCGCGCACCGCGTCACCCAGATTACGCACCGGCCGCTTGCGCAGCGACTCACCGGTGATGACCGTGATGGATGCCGGTGCATCCTCGACGGCCTGCTCGAATCCCGACGCCGTGACGACCACCGCATCCAGGGTTTGTGCGTTCGAGTCGGTGGCTGTCGCCTGCCCGAGCGCGGTGCCGGAAAGCAGCATGAGAACAGCACCGTTCAAAAGAGTGAGCGGCCAGGCTGGCGGCTTGGAAGACATGACGTTCCTTCAATGTTAACGAATGCAAACGCGAATCGTAATCATTGAAGACATGGGATTTTGGACAAAGTTGGACAGCTGCGGCTACCCACTGACCATCAATCCGCCCAGTTTTCCGCCATTAATGCGGCCCATAAATCTGGCAGGTCGCCCGTCTGAACGAGCGCTGATTTATACGTCCATGTGTCGCCATGAAACTCGGCCACGATGCCGGCCGACGCCAGCCGTCGATCCCGATAACAGAACAAGGCCGGCATGTCTTCGGGCACGTAATCGCCGAGGAACTCGCCATGTTCTTCGATATCCATCCACAATGCCACGTGACCGCCCGCCTGCAAATGCTGGGCGAATGCGTCGAACTCGGGACGCAATGTACGGCATTTCTCACACCATGCTTCAGCGCCGATGACGACGACGAGGCTGGCGTCAGGGTGGCGCAGCGACGCGGCAATGGCGCTCGCATCGCGCTAGGGGTCGTAAAGCGTCATGGGCGTTCCTCTTCTCGCATGGCTTGCATCGCTTGCATGGCTTGTCGCTGTATGGCGACGCTCGCACGAACACTGATGCGCTGACGTGCAGCGCCGTGGCGCATGGCCATCGCCGCCATCGCGCGATAGTATTGAACGCCTTGCTCGAGCATTGCCAGCGTCAGCGCCCCAGACCACGCCTGCCCGAAAATCATCCGGGTTCGTCCGTCGTCAGGCAGGGGATGGGTGGCGGCATACGCCGCTACGGCAGCGGCATCGGGCAGCGCCATGCCGCTGCCTTCCGATACCTCGTCTGGAAGAGGCTGTGTCGCGTCGTCGGAAGCGACTTGCGTTTCATCGATCGTCAGGCCCGCTTGCTCGATGTCCACACCGCGCAGGGTTTGCCATACCCAGCCGGCATACCGTGCCGACGACGGATCGGACATGACGGCAATAACGATGTCCTCCAATCTTGGGTCACCACGCTGCGCCGCGTAAGCGAGCGCGTGTGTGACGGGCAGTTTTGCCAGCCATTCACGGTCGGTTTGCGCACCCGGTTCGAGCATCCAGGCAGCATGCCGCACCCAACGCAACAGGCGACGGTCCAGCTGCTTGCGGTGCCACCCCGTTTTGGCCTCGCGCGAAGCGGCCAGCTCGACGATAGCGACCATCAGCAATCGGGCCGCTTCCTGGTCGCCGACTGCCAAGCCGGAAGCGATCGCGGCTTCGGCTCGCACTGCCAAATCGGGATCGGAAAACAAACGGCCAAGATCGACCGCATGAGCCGGTACCCGCCATGCTGCGCGACAAGCGGCCGCGCGTACAGGCGCCTGCGCATGGCCGAGCGCAGCCGTCAACGCACGCTCGCTATCGTGAGGCAAGGCCGCGCCCAAGGCGACAGCACGCCAGGCAATCATCTGCAATGCCGCTGGCGTCGAGTCATCCCCTAACCACTTCTGCAACAAGGGCTGGCTGTGATCGGCAGGTGCCCGCAGCAGGGCCGATATCAAGCCACGGGCCGTCGACTCGGGCGTATCGCATACGCCGTCCAATACCGGCTGCATTGCCGACGCCCCTCTGGGCAATGCCAGCATCGCACAGACGAAGACTTCGCCCGGCTGCTGCCATCTGGCCAGGCCCTCTCGGGCCAGATCCAACCCGACCTCGCCTGCCCGGCGAAGTCCTTCGATGTTCAGATCCAGCAAACGATCGAAGTGCGCGTAACGATCCCATTCGAGCCTGGCGGAGCCCGGACTGGCGTCCAGTTGCTGCCAATAGAACGCAGCATCTTCGGCGTGCCGCCGTACGATCGGCGTGACCGCACTGGGCAATACCGGATTCACGTCTGCAAAGGAGCCAGCCAGCCTCATGATCCGTCGTCAATCCAGATAAGGTGCGACCAGGCTGCGCCATTGCTTGCCGTCATAGCCCCAGACGCTGTCCGGCGACGCCACCACGAGCAGGCCGTCTCGTGCATCCATATGACCGTAAGCCGCAAGCTGCTCGCCTTCGTGCTCGATCGTCTCGAGCTTACCGTCTTGCCAGATCCGTAGCTGGTAGTCAGACGCCAGCCACAGTTTGCCGTCGAACCAAAGCACATCGTTCCACATGATGGATGCGTCGCCTTCGTACAAACGCTTCCATGTCGACTTGTTGCCGACCCACAGGCTGCCACCCTCACCGGTGACATAGACGTTTCCATCGCCAGCGCACGTGACGGTCGCGAGCTGTACGTTGCTTGGAAAGCCTTGCTGCGCCCACGTCTTTCCATCGTAGTGCCACACGTCGCCATGGCCGCCCACGGCGTACATGTCGTTCGTCGAAAACGCATCGACATCATTGAAGCCTTGATGGGTATCGACATCGTCATCGGGCAAGCCGTCATCGACCGGCTGCCATTCGCCAATGGCGACACGCTTATAGACCGAGCGACCGATACCGACCGCATAGGCGTAGTCGAACAGGCATTTCACTCGCTGGATCATGGGCCATCCGCCTTCGCTGACGGCCTCGTCCGGAAATTTACCGCCGCCCAGCACGTTGACCTGACCGCTGCTGTTCTTCGCGACGAGCAGACCTTGAGGCACGGGCAGAAGGCATGATCCCAGCACCGGCTTGTTGTAGCCCGTCAGCGTGCGCGCGCCGTAGGGCGCAGCGGGCTTCGTGAGATTCAAGGCAATCAATCTGGTCTGGATATCGTGATCGTGCATCAGGGACGCTTCATCCTGCGGAACCTTCTGCCGGGTACACAGATAGACCACGTCGAGGTCACGAACGACGCAATCGGTGATTTCCCAGCCTGAAACATGCTCGCGCCAAAGCGCTTCGTTCAAAAAAACTTCGCTATTCAAATTCTTCTCCGATTAGATATCGCCGGAATCGCCGCCCACCGCACCACCTTGCTTGTCCACCGCCTTGAGTCGGCTGTTGCGGCATATGGATTTGTAGTAGCTATCCAGTTGTGCGCGTATGCAAGCCGAGCTGCAACGCGAAGCGGGAAACGCTTGTTGATGCGACCGCGTGGCCGCATCGATGGCTTGATCGACACTCATCGTGCCACCTTGAAGTTGGCCGCGGCGCGCCAGTGCCGCAACCTCCCGATCCATTGCGTCATGCACTCGCCCGTGGCTGCCAAAGTGCTGGCTGGTGCCTTCCACGCAGACCGTTGGCGCAGTGTCGTGGTTGTAATTCGGGCAGCTGTCCTTGGCCATCGCGCCATAAATAAGATGATGCCCCGTTTGCCCACCGCAGCAGCCACCACCGGTAGAAGGCTCCACTTTCGAATTGCCGCGCTGCCCGATCAGGTTGCCCGCTTGTCCCCGGTAAGGAACGAGGTTGCACTTCCGAGCCCGCACGCAGTCGTTCAACGTCGCCAGCAGATCCTGCGCCTGGGTCGCCAGCTGCTGTGCTTTCTGCCGTTGCTGCTCTGGGGACAGATTGCCGAAATTGCCGAAATCACGCGCCATCGATTGCAGCTCGGTCGCCCTGCTCTGCAACATCCGCAGCTTGTCCAAGGACTCGGTGGCGACTTGCCTGATCTCGCTGATGTCGCCGATCGCTATGGCGCCATCCACCACGGACCACAGACCCATCGCGATATTGCCAGCCAAGGGAACCGACGATCCAAGCACCTGTTTGCCACCGGTCTTGAGCAACCACTTGCCGCCGGCATGCAAGGCCGCATCGGTGGCCATGTCTTTGAGCGTGCTCTCCAGCGCGCGCATCATTTGCAACTCGCCCGGCAGCGCATCGAACACTTCCTTCATATCGTCGACGTAGCGCTTGGCCGCGTCGGCACCGGACAAAGACACTTGCAGGCCGCCGCAATGGCTGTCTTTCCAGTGCGACCCTTGCCCACTCGCCCCCTTGCCACGCAACAGATTGGCAAAGCGGCTGTTCTTCTTGACCTCGCGCCGCGCTTCGGACTGCTCCTGTTCGGGCTTGCACGCGCGGTCGATTCGTTTTTCTTCGTCGGAGCATGCGTGCCCCCCGATCCAGGGCCGGGAGATATAGGGAAACACCGCCGTATTGCTCGGCATCGACCCGTGGTTATGCCCCACCAGATCCATGTGGCGCGGCACCCCGAAACCCTCGAACACCACATCGAGCGACCATTGGGTAAAGTAGCCATCGCCCTTGATCACGCCCGTGCGAAAGCCTTTGCGAAACGCTTGAGTGGCCGGCTCGTTCCCCGTACTGGTGTCGAACCGGGACTTGTCCTCGATGGCCACTTCCTTGCCGCAGATGGCGATCGTGGCGGTGCCATTGGTGATGCTGGTGGCGTAGCACGTGTTCGGATAAGGAATGACGATGGGCCCGGCGCTCGGTGCGGGCGGACTCCAGCAGGGGTCTGGAAACGCGGATGGCGATACCCCATCGCCGCCTGCTGCCTTGCAGGCGATTTCCATTCCGTTGGCATAGACATGGGTTTTCATGGTTTCAGTTCCAAGCGGGTCAAGCCCGCATACGCACGACCATGGCCGAACGCCTGCCTTCTGAAGCGGCGAAATGCGCAAGACCCGCGCGACCCAGGCCGCCCATCGGATCGGCCATGCACTCGGCCAGCCACGCCAAGGTCAACACGGGCGACGCCGCGCCCGTCTCTCCGGCTGCGCGCGCGATCATTTCGTGGGGAAACTCGGGCTTGCGCCGATCGAGTGCGCGCGACAGCGCCATGCTGGTTTCCTTGGCATACCAGCTCTCACCCGTCATGCCACTGGCGTGGAAATCCAGGTCGGCAACCGTCAGATCGACACGCTCGGCGGCCTGACGCATCGCCTGCGTCAATGCCACGGCGCGCATGGGTTCGTCGCCGTCGATACGCCACACGTCCTCGGTACCCGCTGCCGACTCGATCCAGAGCGATTCGCCAGACGTCGACGCGGGCTGCGCGCTCAGGAGCAATGCTGCAGCGCCCTCGCCCGGTATCAATCCGTCTGCATTGGTCTTCGTGGCCACTCGCGTGCGCGCCAGCAAGGCTTCGATCATGGCCGCATCGAGCAAGGAATCCGACGCAGCGAGCACGACCCACTGCACCTGCGGATGCCCAGCCTGCAATAGTGCAGCGCACGCCTGCAAGGCCTCTGCGATCCCGCCTTTACCGTAGGGACACACCCGTGAGGCCGGGTGCCATGACGACTTGACGTCGCCATCGTCAGACGACGCCAAGAGCCACGACAAGTCGGATCCGGGTGCGCCCGCACTGCCGCCTGGCGGCGTCAACAGCACGACGGCCGTGCGCGACATGTCAGTCAGGTGGTCGCGCATGGCTTCGGCCACCACCGCCCGCAGCATGAGCCGTCGCCGCGCGATGCCCCAGACCGGCACGTCGTAAAGCGGCGCGCCCATAATCGGCAACCCGCCATCGGACACGAACTGGGTTTCGCAAAAGTGATTGAGCCGCGCCGCAATCGCTGCACTGGCCGACCGTGCATCGTGGCCGACGGCACAACACATGCCACGGTTAGCGACACGCAAGGGCAACCAACCCTTGGCGTCTTGGTCGACCGCTCGTTTGCTTCGCATCATGCTGCAATACCCTCGTCGCCTGCGGGCGATTCGCAACCGAAACAGCCGCCACCGCTCAGCCCCAGGCTGCGCGCCTCCCACCATGCCGGATCCACGGGCCCCACGGTAATGGTGTCGATCTCCTGCAAGCGTCGTCGCAGCGGCGTGCTGGCCCGCCACACGACGCTGAAGCGCTCGGCATCCGGCTCGAAGAACAGCGTATCCACGACGGGATCGAGGCTTTCTGCCGTGTAATCGGTACGAAGTACGCGCATCGCCATGGCATCCAGCTTGGGCAGGGTGAACTTCACATACGGCCTACCGCCCATCATGTTGCGCAACACTACCGTTTCGCCACCCGTCGGATAGGGCATCTGCTGATCGAGCGGCGCGCATTGGTGGAAACGCTCATCGAAATCGGCAGGCAGAAGCGGGAACACGTCGCGCTCCCAGGCCTCGTCGTACGTGCCGGCGTATTGCTTGCGCGAGGGCCAGTGTCGGGCAATCGCGGAAAACGCCACAGGGGGCGGTTTGTCGCGCGGCGAAGGCGCACGCTTTGCATCGAACGGTTCCAGGCTGGCAGCCGCCGCGCCATCCATCTGATCGATCGTCCGAGGGCCGGCCCAACCCAAGCCGATGGGATTGTCCAACAGCGCCTCGGTCAAGGTCTGCCTGCTCTCGCCGCGCCCCTTTTCGTAGCTGCGGGTGCCGCCAAAAGCGCGTCCATAATGCAAGGGCACGCTCAAGAACGGCTGACCGTCCGACAAGGAAAACCCGCCCATACGCTTGCGCCAGGTACGTTCTCCAAGCACGCGCAGGGCCTTGCGCATGGCACCCACGGACCAGGCCGCGTCCAGATTCATCACAGCTTGCCCATCCGGGCTGTGGGCGTGCGAGTCGAACAACACGTCGCAGGCCGGTTTGAATCGCGCGAAGTCGGCGCCATACCGCATGGCGGAGTCTTCTGGCGAACCGAAAAACTCATCGGAATACACCAACGCCTGCGGCGGCAATGGCCGCGGCCGCTGGCCTGCTTGCGGAATCCGCCAAGTCGCCTTGGCCACCACCACCAGGTGCTCCCGACCTGCCACATCCAGTGCCACGGCGATGTCTGCCGCCAGCGAACGAGACCCGATCATCACGTCCATGAGGATCCTCGCGTCAGTTCACGTGCACCGAGCCGCCCAGAATGCGCTGCGTCGCGCTGGCGTGGCTGGTCACATAATTTCCTCGCAGGTAAATGCGGCCGTCCGCAGTCAACACGATGGCCGACTCGCCGCAACGCAATTCCATTTCGTGCTCCGCCTCGATGACCACGCGCTGCCCATCGGCCTGAACGGTTGGCGTCGAAGCGTGTGCAGGCTCGCCGGGGGTCCAGACAAAGCCTAGCAGGACATTGGCGTTGGGCGCGCCCGACGCGACGCTAACGGCCACGGCACGGCCGCGATCGCCCGCCCCCACGGGCACCAGGGCATGGCTGACCGCCACGCGACCATAGCCTTGCACGTCCACACAGATGCCGGCCGCATCGCCCGCATCGGCAAGGATACCGACGACGATGCCGGACGGGTATTCGGATCGGGAAACCACTTGCGCCAGGAGACCGCTCTGCGTAGCCGCTTGGCCCGCATCAGACTCGTTTCGCCCGTGCTCGGCCACGGGCGTATCAGGCATTGCGATAGCGTGCTTGAACACTCAGTTCTCCAGGATCTTGCGGGCCTTCATGACAATGTTCTCTTCCGCCTTGAAGTTCTGCACGCCGGAGGTTCCCACGTTGAACTCGTGGCCATTGAAAATGATGGTGCCGTCCGACTTCATGACCAGGGTGGACTTGCCCACCTTGATACGCAGCTCATCGCCCACCTCGATGGTGTACTGCTTGGCAACGGCAGTATGTTTGGAGATGCCCACCTGCTGCGATTGGCTCAGCGCGACGGTGGTATTCATGGCGGCGCCCACCGTGACTTGATAGGCCAGACCCGTCGTCAGGGCTTTGGCAAGACCAATGGTCTCGGCCTTGGCCAGCGCGACCGTTTCCAACTTGTTGCCACCCACTGTCACCGTGCGGTTCGACCCGATCGACACCGTCTCGTTGTTCCCCACATCCTCTGTCCGGTCAACGTCAATCGAAATCTTCTCGTTCACGTCCACGCGCTCGGTGCGATTGTTGTGAACCGTGATCGTCTCGTCGTTGTCGACCGTCTCGGTGTGGTTGTGCTTGACGTGTACCGTCTCGTCGTTATCGATGGTCTTGCTGCGGTCGTGACCCACCCAATGGGTTTCGTCGTTCTCGACTTCGATGTCCTGATTACGCTCGGCATGCAGCCATACCTGCTCGCTGCCCTTCTTGTCCTCGAAGCGGAACGCATTGGCGTTCTCGTAGACGCCCCCTTGACTCGAACGCGACAGAATGCCCGACTGCGTCTTGTTGGCAGGCAGCTCCCAAGGCGGCATGTTCTGCTGGTTGTAGACCCGACCCACGATCATCGGGCGATCGGGATTGCCTTCCAGAAACTGCACCAGCACTTCCTGGCCGATGCGCGGGGTGCAGATAAAGCCAAAGTTACTGCCCGCCCACAGACTCGCCACCCGTACCCAGGCCGACGACTTCTCATTGAACGTGCCGACGCGGTCCCAGTGAAACTGCACTCGCACCCGGCCATACTCGTCGGTGTGAATTTCTTCGCCCTCGGGGCCCACCACCGTCGCGGTCTGCAACCCGTAGATACGCGGCTCTTCGCTATTACGGCCGCGCCCCGGACGCCAGCGAACCTTGCGCCGTAAGGTCACCACGTCATTGCTGTAGGTGGCCGTTCCGCCTTCGCTCGCTTCGTAATTATTCGAGGCGTGATGCGTGACTGCGACCACCAGGAACTCGTTGTCCTGAGTGTCCTCGCCGCCAGCACCGGCCGCACGCAGCACGGGGCTGCCCTGATCCGTCAGCTTGAACCAGCGGCCCGGCATCAAGCGATCGTCGTCGCCGCTGCCTTCGAAGTGCTTTCCGTGCGCTTCGATTTCCTGCATGCGCAGGCGCACCAGCGCATCACCGGCTTCGCCGTTCTTGAAGCCATAGCTGCCGGTGTATTCGTACACCTCCATGCTCGGCACGGACCCCTGTTGATTCAGCGTGGGCACGTCGGCCGTGATCGGACGCGGATTCTTGAAGTCGAAGCTGCTGGCCGCATAGTGCGTCGAGGCCACGGCACGTACCGGCGAATAGGCCCGCATGCCACGGTCCTGTATGTCCTTGCCTTTCCAGCTCACATCGGGCGATTCGCCATCCAGGGGCGCGGTGTCGGTGGTGTCGCCGCACAGCTTGAGCGTATGGCCGTCCTTGGTGTGTTCGTACCAGTAGGTCCAGCCCAATGCCTCCCAGCGGCGGTGGAGGTAGTTGTAGTCCGACTCGCCATATTGGCAGGCGTCGGTCATCTGCGTGTCTTCGGTCAGCGCCACGGCTTCCCAATCGCGCATTTCGTAGTCGGCAAAAATGTCTTCGGTCTGCTGCTGCACGGTCATGCCGTAGAACAGGTAGTTGTCGTAACGAAAGCGCAGAAACGCCAGCCAGGGCAACAAGCTCATGTCGTAGTAGGAAAAGCCCGCGTCGTCGCGCACCCGGGCGAAGTCGAAGACATAACCGTTGTAATGGCGCTCGCTGCCGTCTTCACGTTGCTGCGTAACGGTGACCATGCGGCCAATCACGTCTTTCAAGGCGATATCGGGACTATCGGCCAGCACCTCGACACGAAACTCGAAGTCCTGCCCCAAGGCCTCGCGCGCGCTCAGGCGGTTGGCCACCATCTGCACGCCCTGTGGGCCGTCCTGGCGCGGAAAACTCATGCGCAACAGGCGCTTGGCCTGGCGGCCTCCGCCCAACATGTTCAGCAACTGATCTGCGCCCGCCGTCGGGTCGTTCATCACGCCTCTCCGAATTCATGGCCGGCGCGACAACAGCTCAAGGAGATGTCACGCCTTGCAACTCACGCGCCGCCCATGCGTGGCGGCGGTCGCAGGACGACACGATTCCCCACCAGCCAGCAGCTTCGCAAGTGTAACGACGGGAGATAAATGGTCTGGATTGAGGTGTAACGATTTGCAGACGATCAGCTCGCCGTGCTCTCAGCGGCAAGGATCAAGGATTGGGTCGGGATTCGTGCAACCACGATATGTCGAGATTCATTTTTCGACAAACTGATACATCGAGAGGGCCAGGACGGTTCGCCTCAAACCGGCTTGCGCTGCACATTGTGAAATATCACGCTCAGATTGTTGGCCGGCATCGGTATGACCTCATGCAAGTGCAATCCGCGCTGAACGGCCTCTTGCTCGACGGTTTCCAGGTTCCGGACGCCGAACGCCGGGTCGCGTTGCTTGAGCCAAGCATCGAACGCCTCGTTACTGGCTGAAGTATGCACTCCGTGACGCATGTACGGCCCATACAGGTAAAGGACGCCGCCTGCCTTGAGCAGCCGTGCCGCGCCGTCCAATAAAGCGGGCGTGCTGGACCACGGCGAATAGTGGATGACATTGCAGCAGACGATAGCGTCGAGCCCAGGCGTTACCCCCCAATCGCTGGCATGCACGTCCAGCACACGCGGAGGCTTCACATTCGATAACCCGGGATGCTCGATCCAGGATTGAATCGACGCCAGCGCCTGGGCATCGACCTCAGTGGGCTGCCAAGTCCAGCCGGGCGAAGCCTGCGCCATGAAAACGGCGTGCTCGCCCGTACCGCTGCCGATCTCCAATACCTGTGCCTGTGTGGGTAGGTGTGCGCGCAGCACTTGCAGGATCGGCGCACGGTTTCTTTCTGTCGCGGGAGCGTAGCGGCGCAGGTAGGTATCGGGCATGGGTCGAGTTTAGGGCTTGATGTGGGTCGAAGGCTTAATGGCGATGGCCGCGTTGGCAGCAAGACCGTCGCTCCATGGAGCTGCCCGCCGCACAGGAAGCGGCCGCGCCCTTGCTCGGCTTCGGACAAAGCGCACTAAGTCAGTATTTTAAGGGGAAGATCGATGGGCCAGCGCTTGCCACGTCCGAAATGGACGTAAGAGAGCTTGCACCTGCGCTTCTCGCTATAGGTGATTTGCTGACGGCATCTACAAACTTACTATGCGGCGAAAGGCCAGTCTGGGCTCCTGCAAACTATCAAGTGATTGCGTGGAAGATGGCTTTCTCAATCGTGTCTTTGGCGTTCAAGGAAGACAACAAATGGCGTTTGCACGACGGCAATTTCCACTATAAATGCATCGATTGCTGACGAAGATTTTCAACACAAAGTGGATGCTAATCAGGTCAATTTCTCTAAGGGAGATGTGCTTGTTTGCGATGTGCGAGTCCGACAGTGGCAATCCGAAACAGGCGCAAAAACCGAGTATGAAGTGGTGAGGGTTATTGAACATAGGACGGCCGCCCGGCAAATAAAATTACCCGGCTTGTAGCCCGCGTCCCAGCACATGGAACCCGCCCAGCGCGGGTTTTTTTGCGTCCCTGACCGCCGCCACCTACGCAAAATCATGAGATCAACGCCAGGCACGGCCTTTGGGCCCGCTGCATGCAATGATCAGGCCGTATCCAAGGAGGTCACTATGATCCAGCTACTCAACCCCAGAGTCCCTTACAAGCCCGATGTTCAGCAGGACCAAAAGCACGACGAGGCCAACCCGAAGGACGATGAAGATTCTGCAACTCAGGATGGCGACCAAAGCATCGGCAAGGACTTCGACGAGTCCAAGCCAGCTTAAGGAGGGTCGGATAGCCGGTTTCTCAGCCGGTCATTCAGTCGCAGGAGACAGCCCGCCATAGAGCGGGCTTTTTTGCGTCTACAGCCCCCCCTTCTCTACTGCTTCATGAATCGCCCCGGGTTTGCTAGACACGCTTGAGCCGTTGGGAATGACGTCTTTCGAACTCTACCGGGGAAGTGCCGCCTGCGGTGTCGTGACAGTTGCCGCGACGGCTCATGCTGGAGACGAGGTTGTGATCGCGCAAAAAGTCTTGCCAGTCGTGGCCCGTAAATTGACTTCCCTGATCCGAATGGACCATGACAGACACCTTGGGCTGACGACGCCATAAGGCCATCAGCAATGCATCCAGAACCAAGCTGGTATCGATGCGGCTGCCTCGGTCACCCAGGACTGGTTGGGCTCGGCCACAATGAACTGGCGCTGAAGGTGGTTCGGTGGCACGACCGCAGGCTTGCCGCAACGCTAGCCCAGGTCACGCATGTCCAGCGTGAGCTTGCGATAGCCGTACACGCCGCCGCTCTCGAGCCAGGCCTGTTTGAGCAAGCCCAGAAGCCGTTGGTCGTCCTTGGCGCGAGGGCTCGCCGGTTTAGCCTTCCAAGCGTAGTAGCCGCTGGGGTGCACAGCCATGATTTTGCACATACGGCGCACGCTATGCTCATGTTCATGGCGCTCGATAAATGCGTACTTCACCCGGATTGCTTGGCAAAGTACGCTGCGGCCTTTTTTAGAATGTCGCGCTCTTCGGTCACCCGCTTGAGCTCTGCTTTTAATCTGCGCAACTCATCTGCCTGCGGTCCCTGTACTTGGCACTCAGCTGCGGGCACTTGATGGGACTTGACCCACTGATAAAGGCTGTGTTGGCTGACGCCGAGCCGGGCCGATACGTCGGCCACCTTGTGACCTCGCTCAGTGATCTGCTTGACCGCTTCGGTCTTGAATTCCTCGGGGTATCTTTGCTTACTCAGGATGCTTCCTATTGAACCTCAGGTTTGAGGCTCACAGGTGTCTAGAAATCCCGGGGCGATTCAATGTATGTAGACGGAGCAATTCGGCCCTCTGCGAGTAAAGCATAGAGCCCACAAGCGCTTACATGGCGCTTAGAAAGAAAAAGGCCGTTAGCGATCAATATCGCCAACGGCCTTTAAATTCTGGTGGGCTGTGAGTGGCTCGAACACTCGACCTACGGATTAAGAGTCCGCTGCTCTACCAACTGAGCTAACAACCCGATGTGTCGCGCTGCCAGCACATACACAACCGGCAACCGCACATTAGCCAGCAACTGTATCACACTTCCGCCACCGACCACAAAGCCGCCCACCATATCGCAAGCCCTCGTTGACAAAACCCCACACCCACCCAAGCCCCCGACTCCACCTGTAAAATTCTGAATAACTCTAGACAGAAAAAAGGAAGGATCGCCCCTTTGCCGTGCGATCGCCTGAAGTGATCCCGCAATGTTCCGAGTGGATCTGCGACGACTGATTCTTGCACTTTGCCTGGTTGCCATCGTACTGACCCTGGGTGTGAGCCTATTCGCCAGTTACCTGACACAGCGCAATATCCTGCTGGACACCACCCTCCAAAACAATCGCGTCTATGCGCGCAAACTGGCTACGCTCACCGAAGCCATGCTGGGTGAAATCCAAGACGAGCTGGGCTATCACGCCAAGCGGATCGGCCACGAAAACCTGACCGGTTCCGCCCTGGCCGATACAATGCACCACATGCAATTGCAAACCCCGAATTTCAATTCGCTGGTGGCGGTATCCGCCGAAGGCGAGATCATCGGTGAGTCTCCCGCACTCGGCTTGGTCGGCACCTACCCCGACACCGCTCGCGCCAAACGCGCGCTCACTTATCGGCAGCCGATACTCACCGAACCCTTCAAGACCTTGACCGATCGCTGGGTGATCACTCAGCTCTCTCCTATTTTCCGAGCCGACGGGAGCTATAACGGTTACCCGATTGGCAACATCTATCTGCACGAAGCCAACCCGCTGCAAAGCCTGCTGGGCGTGCATTACTTCGAAGACGGCTCCGAAAGCTACGTCGTCGATCGTTCCGGCATTCTGATCTATCACACCAACGCCAAGCGCATCGGCGAGCAGATCCGCAGCAATCCCGTCATAGAGGCCCTGATCCGCAAAGAGGAAGGCGCACGCGACCTGATCAACTCGCAAGGCGTCGCCATGCTCGCGGGCTACGCCACGGTTCCGCGCAGCGGCTGGGGCGTCGTAGTTCAACGACAGAAGGCCATGGTGCTGGCCCGCCTGGACGAGCTCACCTGGCGCACCGTGCAGCGCGCCGCGCCGCTCATTCTGATCACCCTGCTGATCATTGCCTGGTTGGCCTCGCGCATCGCCCGTCCCTTGCACGACATGGCCGAGCTGGCCAGCACCATGGAAGACCCGGCCACGCCAGAGCGATTACGCGGCCTGAAGTGCTGGTACATGGAGGCGGCGCAGCTTCGGCGCGCCCTGCTCAATGGCTTGTGGGCGATGCATCACCGCATCCGCAACCTGAAACACGAGAGCGCCACTGACCCGTTGAGCGGTCTGTTGAATCGTCGCGGCCTGCGCGCGGCCATCGACCAGATCATCGCAGAACGAACACCGACGGCCATCCTCGTGTTGGATATCGACCACTTCAAGAAAGTCAACGATACCTTTGGCCACAGCACCGGCGACTCGGTCATTCGGGCCATCGCCGAACGCATGCGGCGCGGCAGCCGCCCGACCGATATCGTTTCCCGCGCAGGAGGCGAAGAGTTCATCATTCTGTTGCCCAACACCGCGAAAATCGAAGCGCTGCGAGTGGCCGAACGACTGCGCCTGGACGTCGAGCTCACCACCTTGGCCGGCAGCTCGCCGGTGACCATCTCCTGCGGCATCGCTCACACGCCGGATCACGCAGCGGATGCCGACGCAGCCTGGCGACTGGCCGACGAGGCGCTCTACTACGCCAAGCGTAGTGGCCGCAATCGATGTTGCATCGTCGACAACAAGCACCCCGATGGCTTCATGACGGCGGAACGACGGATTGCCGCCATGCCCGCACCCCCTCAAAAGGCTGCCTCCCAGTGACGGCGTTCGCATCGTTGAGCGATCCGGCGAATCCGTTTTTTTCCGCCGTGCATGACACGCGCATGCCTATCGTGGTCACCGATCCACGCCTGCCCGACAACCCGCTGGTCTATGTCAACGACGCGCTCTGCGAATTGACCGGGTATGCGCGGCACGAGTTGATCGGGCGCAACTGCCGCCTGCTGCAAGGCCCGGATTCCTGCAAAGCTTCCATCGAGCAGTTGAACATCGCCCTGAAAAAGCAGCGCCCGGTACACATCGATATCCTGAACTATCGCAAGAACGGCAAACCGTTCTGGAATCGTTTGCAGATCGGACCGGTACACGATGCCGATGGCGTCTTGCTGTACTACTTCGCCAGCATGATCGACGTGTCCAGCCAGAAAGAACGGCTCGATTCGCTGGAGGGCCGCAACGCGGCGCTGATGGCCGAACTGGGCGTGCGATTACGGGCGCAGCAAGACACCGAGGCACGGCTGCATTTCGCGGCGCACGCCGGCAATCTGGGCACCTGGGATCTCGATCTGCGCAGCATGATGCTGGCCAGTTCGCGCACCTGTCGCGACAATATGGGCTGCGATCCCAGCCAGCCCATGGCTTACGACGATCTGCTGGCGCGCATTCATGCCGACGATCTGCCGCGCCTGAACGAAGCGGTCAGCCGCACGCTCACACAGCAACAAGACTTCAACGTCGAATGCCGTGTCCAGCGACTGGACGGCACCATCGGCTGGGTTCACATTCAGGCCGAAGCGGTGCCGGACAATGCCGGCAGTGTCGCCCGTTTGGTGGGCACGTCTCAGAACATCACGCAACGCAAGGCCGCCGAATATCGCCGCGACATGTTGATGGCGCTGGACGACGCGCTGCGTCACCTGGACGCCCCGGACGACATCGCCTATGCCAGCAGCCAGTTGCTGGGTACCCGACTGGGCGTGCATCGGGTGGGTTATGGCGACATCGACATCGAATCGGAAACGATAGTGCAGGCCAGCAGTTGGACTGCTCCCGATCTCCCTCCGCTGTCGGGCACGATTCATTTCCGCGACTACGGTTCGTTCGTCGACGATCTCAAACGCGGCGAAGTCGTGGTGTTTTCCGATTGCGATCTCGACCTGCGTACCGCGCACAAATCGGCGGCGCTCAAAGCGGTGGGCGCGCGCGCCGTCTTGAATATTCCGCTCACAGAGCGTCATGGCTTGGTAGCGATCGTTTACTTGAACTGTGCGGTGCCGCGTCACTGGAGCGACGACGAGATCGCGCTGGTCAAGGAAATGGCCGAGCGCACTCGCCTGATCATCGAGCGACGTCGTGCCGAGCACAACCTCAAGACGCTGGCCGCTTCGCTCGAAACGCAGGTGGCGCAACGAACCGCCCAGTTGATGACCGCCGAAGCGTCGCTGCGGCAATCGCAGAAAATGGAGGCGGTCGGTCAACTGACCGGCGGGCTGGCACACGATTTCAACAATCTGTTGACCGGCGTACTGGGCAATCTGGAACGACTAGCGACCAAGCTTGCCAACGATCCCAGCCACGCTGGCGTTGTACGCCACGTTGAAGCGGCTCAGGACGCGGCCAGACGCGCCGCAGCGCTCACGCATCGCCTGCTCGCCTTCTCACGCCGCCAAACCCTGGAGCCTCGCGTCACCGATGTCGCCGCTCTGGTCGACGACATGCACGACCTGATTCAACGCACGGTAGGGCCGCACATCGATCTGATTCACAGTGCACCGCCCGGCTTGCCCAACGTGATGATCGATCCCAACCAGCTCAAGAACGCGCTGCTGAATCTTTGCTTGAATGCCCGCGACGCCATGCCCGAGGGCGGCACGCTGACCATCTCGACCGCCCGCATCAGAGCGACCCGTGAACGCTCTATGCTGATCCCAGGCCAGACCTATGTGGTGCTGACGGTCACCGATACCGGTGTGGGCATGTCCGAAGATGTGATGCATCGAGCCTGCGAACCTTTTTTCACGACCAAGCCGCTGGGTCAAGGAACCGGCCTGGGCCTGTCGATGATTTATGGTTTTGCGCAGCAGTCGGGTGGAGATGTGTTGATTCGCTCGCAAGAAGGCAAAGGCACCGAAGTGGCCCTGGCGCTGCCGGCAACCGAGGCTCTGGGCGAAGACCCAAGCCCTCTCGAAGTGGCTCAGGAAGTGCCGCCTCTCACGGATCACCGCAGGGTGTTGGTGGTCGATGACGAAGCCGTCGTCCGCATGCTGGTGGTCGAGACGCTGCAAGACCTAGGCTATGCCGTACTCGAAGCCGACGATGGCGCACAGGCATTGCGCATCCTGCAACAGACCAGCGTGGCGATCGACTTGCTGGTTACCGATGTCGGCCTGCCGGGCGGCCTCAATGGGCGTCAGGTTGCCGATGCCGGACAAGTCCTGCGCCCGGCGATGAAAGTGCTGTTCATCACGGGTTATGTCGAGAGCGCCGTGTTCGCCCAAGATCAGAGCGACGAGGTGTTGCAGGTTCTGGTCAAGCCATTCTCGATGTCCGATCTCAGTGTACGTGTGGGTGAAATGCTCAATGCCCCCGATGCGCAAACAGACGGATCAACGCCAGACCAGTCAACCTAAGATCCGCCTCCCCGCAGACCGCTGGCACGCACGACGCGTCTGCCGATCGCCTGCTTGGCGATGAAATCGCCCCGTCCAGCAGCGGCCCACGTGAACCACTGCTTGGCACGGGTGATACCGGTGTAGATCAACTCCCGCGTCAGAATCGGGCTCATGGTGGGAGGCAGCACGAGTGCCGTATGCGTGAACTCCGATCCTTGCGATTTATGTACCGTCATCGCATACACCGTCTCGACAGCCTGCAAGCGGCTGGGCAGCACCCAGCGAATGCCGCCTCGTCCATCGGCGAACGCAACCCGCAGCACATAGCCGTCAGGCCGATCCGATTCCATTGGCGCGTACAAGCTCACGCCAACGTCGCCGTTCATCAGTCCGAGGGCCGCATCGTTGCGTGTCACCAGCACCGGTCGCCCCAGATACCACTCGCCCTGCGGCGCGATCAGCCCCTGTGCATGCAGAATGTCGGCGATGCTGCGGTTCAGGCCCTCCACGCCCCAGGGCCCGGCACGCAAGGCACACAGCACTTGAAACTGAGCGTGGGCATGCAGCACGTCATGCGCCCACGCATCGAAACAAGCCAGATCCGCATCCGGCGCAGGCAAGCCGTCTCGTACCCGATCGAGGTAGTGGCGATAACCGGCTCGGGCGTTGGATCCGCCAAACATCTCCCCGGTGCCGCAAACCTCGCCGCCATCGACGACCAGCACCTGTAGGGCCGCATGATCGGCCGCCGGCAGATCGATCCAGGCTAAGTCCTGATAAGCCTGACGCTTCAATGCCTGCATTCTCGAATAGTCGCCCCGATTGACAGCGTCGGCCAGACGACCGATGCCGCTGTGCTCGCCAAAACGGTGGCTATGGCGCAGCATCACGACGCATTGATCGAGCGCGTCGCCTGCCGGATCGAGCAGTTCGTCTTCGATGTGCTCGCCTGTCACCTCTGCCAGCCAGCGTGCGGTGTCGGACCAGTACCGGCCGGCTTGTGCGCGACTGCATAGCTCGCCCAGGACAGCACCGGCCTCGACCGACGCAAGCTGATCCTTATCGCCCAGCAGCACCAATCTGGCGGTCGGCGGCAGCGCATCCAACACCGCGGCCATCATTTCCAAATCGACCATCGACGCCTCATCGATCACCAGCACATCCAGCGCCAGCGGATGTCCAGCATGGTGACGGAAATGCCGACTGTCGAATTTCGCTCCTAATAAGCGGTGCAGCGTGGTGACATCGACGGGAATGGCCCCTGCCAATCGAACAGCATCGCCCAGCGCCGCCAGAGGGAGTTTCTGAACCGCGCCTGCCACCGAAGCACTGAGGCGAGCAGCCGCCTTGCCAGTCGGCGCGGCCAAACGGATTCGCAGCGGCACGCCTTCGGATCCGTGTAATGCCAGACTCTGCAAAACGGCCAACAAACGAACCACGGTGGTGGTCTTGCCGGTGCCCGGCCCGCCGGTAATGATGCTGAACGCATTGCCTGCCGCCACTGCGCACGCCAGCTTCTGCCAGTTGCCCGTGACTCCATGGACGGCCGTGGGTTCGAACAAGCGGTCCAGCGCTCGAGCGAGCGCCGGTGCGTCCATGGCCGCTCGCACGGCAGCGCCATGCGCCACCCGTGTGTCGATGGAGGATCGAACCGCGGCTTCGAACTGCCAGTAGCGCCTCAAGTACAGTCGCGCCTGCACGTACACCAAAGGTTCATTGCCCACCCCGCTTGACACGAGCGTGCTGTCTGTCAACGCCTGCTGCCAATCGGTCAAGCTCACGTCGGCCAGCACGTCCGCAGGCAAAGGTGCATCGACCACGCCAGCATCGTGATCCGGTGGCAAGGACAAGGCATAGCGGCTATTGGTCAGGGTGGCCGCCAGATCCAGACACACATGGCCGCGACCCAACTGATGGCTGGCCAAGGCGCCCGCCAGAATCAGCAAGGGGTGCGCATCGGGCGAGCGTTCCAACAAGAACGCGGCAAATGCGCAGTCAAGTTCACGCAACCAGCCTTGATCGGCCCAGCGTCGCAACACGGCCAGCATTCCCGCGCCAGAAGTCGGATAATCCAGTGGCGTCATACGTATGCACCCTCGCTGGCCATGAACAACGCATCCAACTCATCCATCATCGCGACGTCTGGACGCTCGACATGCAGCCCCTGCCCAGGTGCCGCCAATCCACGCAAAAATAGATAACACGCCCCGCCCACGTCGCGGGAATAGTCGTAATCGGGAATCCGAACGCGCAGCAATCGGTGCAAGGCGAACAGGTACAAGGCCGCTTGCATGTCATAGCGATTGGCGAGCATGGCCTGCACAATGGCAGTCGGCGAATAGGCCGTATCGTCCGGGCCGAGCGCGTTGGACTTGTAGTCGGCCACGTAATAACGGCCCTCATGCTGGAACGTCAAATCGATGAATCCCTTGAACATGCCGTGAATACGTCGCGGCAGCAATGCGGGACGAGGCTCGCCCGGCAGGACGTAGCGACACACGATCCGATCCAGGGCTTCGGCATCGACCCGACTGGCCGAGAACCAGAATTCCATTTCGGTCTGGTAATCGCCTAAGGCGGACAAGCAAAGCGGCGAGGCCTCGGGCATCTCGAACGGCGTCTCCAGGAGCGCCGTGAGCCATGCCTGTAAGGGATCGATCCAGTGCGCCAGATTGCGCAGTCGGCAGCGCCGCGCGATGACATCGCGCAGCATGCCTGGCCGCTCGAGCACGGACGAGAATCCTGCCCGAGCCACCCACTCCAACAGATTATGCAAAAAAGTGCCGGCTTCCGCTCCGCGCTCGAAAGCATGCTGAACCGTGGCGGTGCGCTCGGCAGGTTCGAGCACGGCACGCTCTTCGGTAGAGGGTTCGATCAGATTGGCTTCTTCGGCGCTGACAGGCTCATCGGATGGTTCGATACGCTCGGGCGCCGTGCCGAACGTGAGCGCCGAGTAGCTGGCGATATGCCAGGCTTGCGCGATACGGCGAACCGGATGGCGGGCGGCCCCCAAACCGGGCGCGGCCGGAGGCGGCACACGCACGTCGTCGGCCACCGGCGCAGCCACGACATCGATGACCTCGCTTTGCGCAGCAAGGGTATTTAGCGCTTCGCGCAACGCCCCGATAGAGGAGCCGGACGCCACGCCCAACAGGTAGCCCATCGCGCTGCGATCGACCTGGGGCGTGCGCGACAAGCCCTGTGCCAAGGGCGCAACACCCAGCCACATGGCATATCGGGCGCGTGTCATTGCGACATACAACAGCCGCATGTCTTCGCTCAGTCGCTCGTCATCGGCGCGATCGTAAGCGTCGGCCGAGTCTTTATCGTCGGACAGGTCCAGCACCAGATCGCCACCGTCGGCGTCGTGATAGGCGGCGGGTCGCCGACTGCCCTTGATGGGCCGTTGCGCCTTCCAATTACACGCGAAGGGCATCACCACGATGGGATACTCCAGGCCCTTGGACTTGTGAATGGTGATGACCTTGATCAGATCGGCATCGCTTTCCAAACGCAGCAGTTCTTCCTGGCTGGGCTGATCGATCTGTTCGGCCAAGGCGCGAAGCAAGGCATGCTCGCCGTCGAGTTCGGCGGCGCGCCGCTGCAACCATTCGGCGATATGCAGCACATTGGTGAGGGCGCGTTCGCCACCCACCGACGCGGCCAGACGCTGGGGCACGTCGAAGTCGGCCAACATCTGGCGCAGCATCGGCAAGACGCCTAGCTGCTGCCACTGCTGCCGGTAATCGACGAAGCGCTGAACCTGCGCTTCCCAAAAGCGTTCGTCTTGATTCAGGCGATCGAGCACGGCATAGTTCAAGCCCAAGGTGGCCGTGGCCAATGCGGCGCGCATGGCTTTGTCGTCCGTAGGCGCACTGCACGCGTGCAGCCAATACGCCAGGTCCTGCGCCTCGGCGGAAGCGAAGACGGAATCGCGATCCGACAGATAGACGCTGGCCATGCCTCGATCGGACAAGGCATCGCGGATGGCCGATGCCTCGGTGCCATCGCGCACCAACACCGCGATGTCGGCAGGCTGCAAGCGCCTGCTTTGCCCCGACAGATCGACTAAGGCGCTATCGCCGCTGGCCGCCCCGCGCAACCAGCCCCCGACAGCGCTTGCCGCCCGCGCCGCCATCTCGCGACGATAAGCACCGGTGGTGACGGGCGCGTCGCCGCCATCCAGATACCAGAACGTCAGTGCTTGAGCGGGTCGCCCGCCCAACAGCAATCGCTCGCTGCGCCCTTTTGCCTGTACGGCATGAAAAGGAACGCGATTGCCATGTTGCGCACTCGCATAGCGAAACGCCCCCCGGGGCTGCCGTTCGGCATGAACGAAGCACTGATTGACCGCTTGCACCAACGCCTGCGTCGAGCGGAAGTTGGTGCCCAAGGTGTAATGCCGCCCTGCCGTGGCATCGCGTGCGCGCAGGTAGGTGTGAATGTCGGCACCGCGAAAACTGTAGATGGCTTGCTTGGGATCGCCGATCATGAAGACCCCGCAATCGGGCTGCGAATCGACGATGCGATAGATCCGATCGAAGATGCGGTACTGGATGGGATCGGTATCCTGAAACTCGTCGATCAATGCCACCGGAAACTGAGTCCGGATGCGCGCCGCCAGCGACGCCCCTCCTTCACCCATCAACGCCTGATCCAGGCGCTGGAGCAAATCGTCGAAGCCCAATTCGGCGCGGCGATCCTTCTCTGCCGACAACGCCGCACGCACGTCGGGCAAGGCATGCACCAGCAATCTCGCCGGTAAGTCGCCTGCCATGGGTTCGACCGCCAGTGCGGCATCGATGGCATCCAGCGCAGGATGCACAGGCACGGGGTGCCCCCCTTTAAGCTTGATGCCACTGGCACCGAACACGCGCAGTTTCTCGGGTATCGCCCCGCCTTCGGACCAGGCACGCAAGGCGTCCAGCCATTGATCGAACTGTTCGTCGACGCCGCGATAGGTGTTGCGATTCATATGAGGCCGCAATCCACCGAACAGCAGTTCCAGATCTGCACGCGCGGCACGCCACGCATCGCGCGCCTGCTGCATCGTGGCGTCTCGCTGGGCCTCGGCTCGCGCCGCCGTCTCCAGCAGATCTGCAACCGACCCATCGGCGTCCAAGGCAGCATTACCGTGGCGCAATCGAGCGGCCGGACGCGCCAGCAGCGCATCCAAAGCACGCGCCAGGGTCTCCGGATCGGCAAAACACTGCTGCACGACGCGCACCGCGCCCGCCGATAGCGGATAGTAGGTGCGACGCCAATAGTCGCGCACGACGCCATGGCGCAGGCTTTTCTCGTCTGGCTTGAGCGTCACCTGAAACAGGCTGCCACTGTCGAAGGCGTGTTCCCGCAGCATGCGCAGGCACCAACCGTGAATCGTCGAGACAGCCGCCTCGTCCATCCATTCCGCCGCCAATTGAAGGCGACGTGCGCAGGCGCTCCAGGCATCTTGCGGATAGTCCTCACGCAAGGCCAGCAGTGCCGGATCGTGCGGCGCGCTCGATTCGAAGTCGTCGGCGGCAGGGTGTTGGTCCCCAAAGCACAAGGCGGCCTCGCGCAAGCGCACGCGGATGCGATCGCGCAGTTCCTGAGTAGCCGCATCCGTGAAAGTCACGACCAGTATTTCAGGCGGACTGAGCGCTCGGGCGTAGGCGTTCTGAGCGCCATGCCCCAGCACCAGCCGAACATAAAGCAAGGCGATCGTATAGGTCTTGCCCGTGCCGGCACTGGCCTCGATCAGTCTGCTGCCGTATAGCGGAAAATCGCGCACCGATAAGGTCTTGGGTATCTCATGCATGACGGTCTCCATCCATCTGAGACGCACTGGTCGGAGTCGTCACCGGCTTACGGCTGATCTGTTCGTGCAGCGGACCATACAGCGCCCGGGCGTACTGCTCGAATCCGGCGTGCACCAGGGCGTCGAAACGCGGATAGGCCCGCTTCAGCGCCACCGACCGGGCGACTTCGCCATCTCGGTTATGACCGCCTTCGTATTCGGTTTGTGCCGCCGCGCGCGCATCGGCCTGGGCTTTATCGGACGACGCGTCGCCCCCTGACCGTGCGGCCTGATCGCGCAAAGCATCCAGCCACGCGAACGCACTGCGGCAGGCCACGGGCAGCGGGCGCGCCAGCCCATCCTGACGCAACACGACAATGCGGTCCAACGCCTCCCGCGCCTCGTGAACCGGCATGGCCGGAAGCGTCACCGCACCGGTCTGCCCAACGATGATGCTCATCGCGGGCCGCCCCAGTTGCTGAAGCGCCAGATGTCGTACCCAATAGCGGGCCAGTCGATCCCACCGGAATCGCGAGCCGCGATGCAACTTGCCCGCATCCAGATAAAGGCAGGCGCGGCGGCCTTCGGCATCGTGCCGTATGCCGGATATCGAATCGCTCAGGGATATGCCGGTCTGTGGCTCGACATACTCGAACGACACAGGCATGGCAGCGGGTTCGCCCCATTCGTCGACCAAGGCGGCGTAGGCGTCCAAGGCACGCTGCGCCGGATGCGCCAAAGTCTGTGCGCTCAATTCGCCGAATGCGGCGCTGGGCAAGGTTCCGGCGGCTCGCAGGCGGGCAATACCGTGATCGATGGCCTGATGCAGCGCCTCGCCTCGCAAACCCGCCTCGACCTGCGGCAACAGACGATCGCACAAAGACTGCTGAATGCCATAAGCCGCCAGACCGTCCAGCGCGAACGCCTCGTCGTCGGCGCTGACCAGCTTTTCGTCTTGAAAGCGCACTTTCAGGCGATCCCGGAAAAACGCATCGACGGGTTGTTTGATGAAGCTGTCCAGGTCGAGCAGACCGATAGGCTGATCGACTTCCGGAGCCGACAGCATATCGTCGTCGGGTCGTTGGACGGCGACGTTTTCCGAGGCTTCGTGCATCGCCCGCCACGCCGGCGAGTAGGTGAACCACTCATCCATGCCGCGCCCTGCCCGCTCGGGAAAATAGCGGCGACTGAACGGCTGCAAAGGATGTTCACGCGTGAGGGCCGCCGATACGCTGCCACTCGACTGCGCCAGGCGCCAGCCCGCATCCAGGTGATCGCGCAGCTGTCCGATCAGCACCGACGGCGGAAGTTCGGCGTTGTCACGCGGATTGCGGCCCACCCAGCTGATATACAGTTGCTCGCGCGCCGACAACAAAGCTTCCAACAACAGATAGCGGTCGTCCTCGCGGCGCGAACGATCACCCGGCCGATAGTCGTATTGCATCAGATCGAAATCGACCTGATCCACTTGTCTCGGAAAATCCTTGTCGTTCATGCCCAGCAGACAGACCACTTTAAAAGGAATGGCGCGCATGGGCATCAGGGTGCAGAAACTGACCGCACCCGACAGAAACCGCTGATTCAGGCCGCCCGAATCCAGACCGCTCAACCAGGCTTCGCGCACGACGGTTAGCGGCAAGGCTTGCGTCAGTCCGCCCGTCACGCAGTCGTCGCGCCACACATCCAGTTGGCGCAACCACTCTGCGCGCTGGCCCTGTTCGCGCGCATCCTGCATGGCGAAGCAATCGTCCACCAGCGCGGAAAGCCGCTCGACCCATTCATCGGGCGTGGCAGGCTGCGCCAAGGTATCGGCGGCTTCGGCCAATGTTCGAATCAGCGACCACATGGGGCCGATGGCAGCGGCGTCCAAACCGCCGATCTCGTCGTAAGGCTCGATGCCGTCCCAGGCTTCGCCTCGACCCACGGCAAAGCCCAGCAGCATCCGGCGCAAACCGAATTGCCAGCTGTTGGCCTCGTCTGCGGCGGGCAGGCCCAGACGTTCGCGCTGACTGCCGTCCAATCCCCAGCGGATGCCGCTGCCTTCGATCCAACGATGCAGCAAGGCCACGTCGGCATCGGCGATACCGAAACGCTGGCGCACGGGTGCCACGTCCAACAAGTCCATGATCTCGCTGACCGCCCAGCGACTATCGGGCAGATGCAGCAGGTGTTCCAACGCGATGTGCAGCGGATCGTGGCCGCGTTGCCCCTGATCGCTGACGGCGTAGGGGATGTGGCGAACGTCGTCGCGTCCAGGCAGACCGAACACCGCGTCGATATACGGTGCATAGGCGTTGATGTCGGGCGTCATCACGATGATGTCGCGGGCGCGCAAGTCCGGATCGGCATCGAAACGGGCCAGCAACTGATCGTGCAGCACCTCGACTTCACGTTGGGTGCTATGCACGCTATGCATGCGCAGAGAGGTGTCGCGCGCTACGTCCACCTCGGGCCATTGAAGTCGCGTCTCACGCAAGGGACGAAGATCGAGAATGTCGTCCTGCAACTGACGCAGCAGGCTGCTCGCATCGCTTTCCTCGAACAAGTCGATACGGTCGCCGGTCACTTCACCGACGTGACTGCGGTAGTGTCCGGGCTCGTCGTGACGATCGAGCAATGCAATGTAATCGCGTCCCTGTCGCCCCCAGGCCGCCAGCAAGGGATGGGCATGCTGGTGCAAGGCATCGTCGTCGAGATCGGCCGGCATGCCGGGTCGGCGTTGCTGGCGGCGATAGACCTGGCGGGCCAGATCTTTGTCGGCGACGATATCGGACCAATGATGGCGGCACGGGTTATGAACGCACAGCAGCACCTGCGCATGACGCGCGATCGCCGACAAAGCCTCCAGGGCCTGCGCGGGCATGGACGAGATACCAAACACGATGACGCGCTCGGGCAGTCCTGCGGGCGGCGTACTGGCTTCGTTCAACTCACGCACGAAACGCCGATGCACGCCGCCCCGGCTGCTCGCTGCGGCATCGCCAACATCAGCCACCACGGCCCGCCAGAGATCGGCTTGCCAGCGCTCTTGCTCCGGTATCGGCGGGCCGTCCGCCATGCCCAGGCGACTTAACCGATCGTGCCCCGCTGCCCAATCTTCCAACCAGTCGGCCCGATAGACTTGATACTGATCGAAAATGTCGGACAATCGTTGAGCCAGTTGCAGCCGCCTGCGGCATTCGGGATCGTCGGCCAAAAAGCGGCGCAGGGTCTCGAAACCGGGACGCTTCAGCAATTGAGGGATCAGGCGCATCAATCGCCAGGTCAAGGGCTGCTTGTCCAACGCCGACACCTCGGGCACCGCATGCGTGCCCAGCACGGCACGGTAGGTCCGCCACAGGAACTTGGCCGGTAGCAATACTTCGATGCCAGCGCTGATGCCGCAACCACCCTGCGCCTCGTCGCGCGCCAGCGCGATCTTCAGCCATTGCGCGATACCGTTGCTCTGCACCAGAATGGTTTCGGTCGCCAGGGGCGCAAGCGGATACCGATGCATCCAGGTGACCAGCAGGTCGCGCAGCACCTCGGGACGATTGCCGTGGATCACCATCAATCCGGGTCGCACCGGGTCACTGCGCATGTTTTAAGCTTCCTGTGGGAACAAAGGCCGTTGCCTCGCGGGCGATTGCCGGGAGCATAACGCGATGCCCCCGCAGCCGCCAGCGACCCTAGGTTTACTTACGAGCCGGCACCTTCGGCGCACCCTTGAGCTCTTGCAGCAGCGCACCGCATTGATTGGCCTCTTCGCCCGCGCTGGGCGCAATCAAGGCCAGGACACCTGCCACGGGCGTCAGCAACGCGCCCAAGGCCACCATACCGGCTCCCCGTGCCGCCAGCGGCAGCACCTTCACACCGGCATCCGGATTCTTGAACGTCCCCTCGACGTACAAGGGCGACCGGAACGAGAACACCCTGAACCCCTTGCTGCGTGGCGTGATGTCCAGGTCGAGCGCCTCGTTCTTGAAATTCGCCGAACCGTCGATCTGAATCAACGCGTTTTCGGTATCGAAGACGAATACGTTGGTGCGCAACAGACCGTCCTTGATGATCAGATCGGCCGCGCCGCAATTGATCTTGACCTCATCGTCACCGAACATCTTGGTAACCACATAGTTGGCGACGTTCAAGCCGGCGATTTCCATCAGGCTTCGGCTGATCACGCCGTCGTTGATCAAGGCTTTGACCTCGCCGTCGGCCGAGGCCATCAGTGCGGATACCGAGTTACCCCGTCCCGCAATCACGGCGTCGCCGCTCATCTGGCCCAGGCTCTTCTGCATGGCCTCGGCGTCGGCGAACAACTGCTTCAGTTGAAGACGGCGCGCACGCAAGGTGGCGCGCCCCGCCATGGGCGAACGGGCGCCATCCAGGTCGATGCGCGCGCTAAGCGTGCCGCCGGCCATCCCGAACCGCAGCGGATCGAGCGTCAAACGGCCAGCGTCCATGATGACGTGAGTGTCCAGGTCGGACAAAGGCAACTTGGAGCCGTGGATGATTCGACCCGCCGCCAGCTTCACGTCGGCGTCCATATCGGCCCAGCGCTCAGTGCGGAACTCATTGACAGGCAGCGCTTTGGCCGAGGGTTGAGGCTTGGCCTGATCGGACGGCTTGGCCGCCCCGCCCGACTGGACGCCCACCAGCGGCCCCAAGTCTTCCAGGCGCAGTTGCCTCGATCGCAAGGTACCGGTCAGCTTGGGACGAGGCTGCCCCATCGCGAAGCTCAACGTGCCGCCGATATCGCTCTTGCCCACCGCCCCCGTGAAGCGACGATACTCGAACAAAGGGCCTTCGGCGCGTTGCAGTCGGGCGATCAGATGCCCGCTGGTTCGATACGGCGGCGTATCGGGCAAGGTCACGCCGATCAATGGGAAGAGGTCGGCCATGCTGGCACCGGACAAGTCCAGATCCAGATCGAGCCCACCGAATTTCAAGGGATCGGTGACGGTGCCCGCGATCTGACCGCGCGTACGGCCGACTCGCACATCGGCCTGCACCGGGAACGGACGCATACCATCGCGCAAAGTGACCATTCCACCGATCTTGCCATCGCCTTTGAGCGGCTGATTATCGTATTTGCCCGCCACTTTCCAACCGAACACGAATGGCTCAGGCGGTGGCGGCGCTGCGGCCTCGGCATTCGCCGACTTCCCGGCGTCAGCGTGAACCTGGGTCTTGGCCGATGCCTGGCCATTCGCACCGGTTTGCGCCGTGTTCGCCGGTCGATCCATGGTCCCAGGCTTATCTTTGGCATCTTGGGAATCGGCCGCCTTCTGCGCAGGCTCCGTCGGCACATCGTCGCCCTTCGCAGTACGCGACTGTGCGCCAACAATCTCCGTATAAGGCACGGGCTTGCCTAACGGATCGATCATCACCTCGAGATCGGCCTTGGTCATGGCATCCTGATAGCCCACTCGCCCCTGGTCGAAGCCCACCGCATTGACGTCGATCACCCACGGCGAGGGTTCGCCGGACGAGTCCATCTCGAACGTCCAGTTCGCGCGCCCGTCAGGCAAGCGCTGGAGGTCGGCCCACGGCCGGGTCAATTGAATATTGCGGATCGTCACCGTATTGGCCAGCAAGGGCAGCGGCAAGATGGCGAACACGGCGCGGTCGAGTCGGGCGAAATCGGGTTCGCGTGCCCAGTCGGTGTTGCCCAATCGAATGTTGTCTGCGGTCACCCACGGCCATGGCACCCAGCGCCGCCAACCGGGTTCAGAAGGTTCTCGCCGCCATTGAACGCTCAGATCGCCGTTGATAGCGAAGGGCCTGCCCAAGGCACCGGACACTTTTTCGTTGATCGTGGGCTTGACACGGTTCCAATCGAAGGTCGCCACGATAATCACCAGCGAAGGTCGCCACGATAATCACCAGCGCGACGACCAACACGGCCAGCACCCCGATCATCCATACGAAAATCTTCGCGGTCCGCGGCATGGCTTCTCCTCAGATGCGCCACAACTATCAGGGACGCACTGGGTGAACGCCAGCAATTTGAATGCCCGGCAAGCGAGCGATGCGGCCCTCAAGCCGCGCGATTGACCGCGATACCCTGGCGATCTTTAGCGCTGATCGGCAAGTCCAAGTGCCAAATTCCCTCTTGCTGCCGTTCGGCATGCCAGCCTCGATACGACGCAAGCGTCTGCACCGCTTCCAGGCTCAAGAGTGGTGCGCTGTTCGATGCGGATGGCCGGATGATCGCGCCACCCGCCGCGGCATCGAGACGGGCATGCAACCGATGCGCTGCGCTCGAAATCGTCAATTCGCTTCCGTCGGGCGCGGCCTCGACCATGCACAGCAGCCATGCCAACACGACGTAACGGCCCGTATATTCGGGCACGTGAGGCAGCCCATCCAGGTCACCGACCACCACCTTCTTGCCCGACAGCAGCAAATCGGTAAACAGCAGTTTGGCGCATTCGCGTACCAAAGCACACACGTCCACGCTGCGTCCACTGTCGGTCAACCAATCGGCCAGCAGCCGAACCGAATCTACGGCTTCATCCAACATGAAATCGACATCGGACAACAACTGTTGATTGCGATTTTCGCAGTAGGCCACGTCCTCACCGGCCCCCCGCTGCATCATGGCAGCGGCCATCTTAGCGTTGGCGATAGGCTTGAGCGCGTCGTGCCGCAGCACCGGAAAGGCGCGCGCCAACACCGAGAACTGAATGCCCTGAGCCAGCAACATGGCCTGGTTCGTATCCGCCGCCATCATGACCTCCGCCACAGGTAGTTCAAATCGTCACCAACATACTCTCTAGTGCATCCAAATTGGCGGGCTTCTCCAACCATGCATCGAACAACACCGGATCGCCACGCCGCATGTTTTGCGGCAGACCGCTTAAAGCGATGATCTTAGCTGCACAGTCTTCGCTGCGTAGTGCCGCAGCCAACGCGTAGCCATCCATATCGGGCAGCACGATATCGACGATGAACACGTCGGGCCGGCGCTCGCGCGCGGCCGCCAAAGCCGCTTGTCCAGAGTGCGCTACGCGCGCGTCGTGCCCAGAAATCTCCAGGAACTCGCTCAGCAATTCCGACGCCATCTCGTTATCGTCGACGATCAATACACTACGTGCTTTACTCATTTCATCTCCAGCAGTTCTTTTCGCCGCCGCTCAAACCGCACGCAGCCGGTCATCGCCCTGCGCGGGGGAAGGTGCGGGCAAGATCACGGTAAACGTCACCTCGCCGCCTTCGCAGCGCACGTCGATGCGGCCACCATGGCCATCGACCACCTGATCGGCGATATACAAGCCTAAGCCCAAACCCGTCCGGTTGCGCGCCTGACGCAAGGAATGCGGCTTGAATGGAGCAAACAGCTGATCCATCAGTTCGGCGGGTATGGGATCGCCCGCATTGATCACCGACAAGATGATCTCGTCATAGAATTTCTGCGCCGACACGCGAATCGGCGCGCCGGATTTGCCGTGCTTGGCGGCGTTGCTCAACAAGTTGGCGATGACTTGCGCGATGCGATCGGCATCGGCCACCAGTTCGAGTCTGTCGGCCACGTCCATCTCGAAGCGAACCGCGGGCTGCGCCAGCTTCGCTTCTTCGACCAGATCGAGAATCAAGGGCGCGATGTCGCATCGCTCGGGCTGCATGCCCAACCCCATGCCGCCTTGCAAACGCGACAGATCCAGCACTTGCGAAATCAAGCGCTGCATCCGGTCGCTGGAAGTCCGAATCCGTTCGCCCATCTTCGCGCCACGGCCTTCTTCCGATCGGGTCAACAACTGCGCCGCCACAGAAATCGATTGCAGCGGATCGCGCAGGTCGTGACCCAGCATGGCCAGCAAGGCCGTGCGAGCGCGCTCCATATCGGCCGAACGCGAATTGCAGACCTGCGCCAATTCATCGCGCAGACTCTCCGCCGCTTGCTGCTCTTCGGGCAGCCACGGATTGCTGGTGTCGCGCACCACTTCGCGCCATTCCGCGAAAGAGCCACGCGGCGTCAGGCGCGGGCCATTGGCACCCACTTGATAGATTTTTTCCGGTCGTCCGCCCCACACCACCGTCTCCAACTGCTCGCGGCGCAGCCAGACGATCCAGCCCTCGTTGTTGGCATCGAAGCGACACGCCAGCAAACCGGCATAGGGCACCAGCGCACTGTGCATCTCGGGAAAATCGTGCGCAATATTGGCGCTGCTCACCACGCGGCGTTTGGTCGCGGACAGGGCCTCGACCAGCGAGCGGGCATCGCCGCGCGGCGCCAAGCCGTCGCATACCGTGACACCACCGCCCCACAGGCACAGGCAGGCATCGTGCGGCATGAGCGCGGCCGGCGTAGGGGCCTCCTGAGTCAAGGCCGCCAGGATATCGTCGTCGTTCCAAACACGCAGAACGATTCGATTGACGACAGCCAGCGACTCCTTGATCTTCAGAGCCCGCGCTTGCGCCTCGAAGCTGGCGATCGTGGCCGATAGAATCTGCGCCAACACCTCGCAGGCCATGCGCAAACCGAAGGCCACGTGACGCGGCGCCAGGTGATGGCAGGCAATCATGCCCCACAGCCGTCCGTTGATGACCACCGAAATGCTCATCGACGCACGCACCCCCATATTGGCCATGTACTCGAGGTGGATCGGCGACACGCTGCGCAATACCGAAGCGCTCAGATCCAGGGGTACTGCACTGTGCGAGGGCGCGGCCGTGACGGCTATCGGCACGTACGAGGCGTCACCGATCAAGCGCAGCGTATTCTTCACGTACATGCGGCGCGCTTGCGCGGGAATATCGCTCGCCGGATAACGCCGGCCCTGCCAGTCGTCCAAATCCTCGCGGCGTGCTTCGCGCACCACTTCACCGCTATCGTCGGGATGAAAACGATAAGCCATGACTCGGTCGAATCCGGTCAGTGCACGAATTTCGGCAACCGCCACCGTCAACAGGCTCTCGATCGAGCGCTGGCGTTTCAGCTTCTCGACGCTCTGGTACGCACGGCTCAAGGTAGGCGTCACCACATCCATGGACTCGCGTTGCAGCTCGAATTCGGCAATGATCAGGCCGTCTTCGTTCACATGGCCGATAACGTCGTAGCTTTGCTCGCCAAGCTTGAGCACGAACGGTTCGAAATCGTTGTCCGGATCGTCAATCCATGACTGGAGACGCTCGCGGACATCGGTATCGAAGCCGCTCAGATCGAGCGCTTCGTCCATCGCCAATCGAAGGTTCAACACCGCCTCGGCGTTGGCGCTCGCATAGGCCAGGCGGCCTGTGACATCCACCGCCAATAAAGCGCCGGAGGGCTGAATAGCGCCGGGGATGTGGATGGGCTCGCTATCGCAATTTTGCAGAGTCACCATCGAAGGCGTTTGCGGCGGTGTAGACGTCATCTTCGGGCGCTGCGGCCTCATGAAAAAGAAAAACTCGAGCAAAAAGACTGACCTGATTATTCGGTCACCACCAATTGCAACTTAATAGACCTCGCCGCGTAGCAATTGTCATGCCCAGCAACAAATTGCTGGAAACCGATGGACATTGCAGGGTGACGAAATAGAAAGCGTAACGCTATTTCAAACTAATTGTAATATTTGTATTCGTTTTTACGTATTTCCATGAGCAGGCCAGCGGCCTGCCAACAACGCCCGCTTTCTTCAAGACCGGGTCATAGCCACCAGCTTGTCCAGAATCTGCTTACGCCGTGCGCTTTCAAAGCCATAAGTGTTGTACAGATCGGAGTTCCAGATACCGTCGGCGGCCAGGCGCACGATAAGCGCATCGCTGGGATCCTCGTTCTCGGCGGCATCGATCTTCATGGCCTCGGCCACGCCGCTGCGCCAAAGATGCATCAAGGACATATCCGACAGGAACGCCACACTCATCGCGGCAAAATACTCACTGTCCTGCTCGGTTTGGGCGGCCACGGCACGAACGTAAGCTCGCGCGCTTCGGCCTTTGGCGTCGGGATCTTTGGCAGCCTGCGCCTCGCACGCTGCATGGAACCGCTCGACCAGATCTCGCACCATGGCTTCGACCAGTGCTTTCTTGGTCGGGAAGTGATGCAACAACGCGCCCTTGCTGACGCTGGCGGCTTGCGCCACCGATTCGAGCGTGAAATTGATCGCGCCCTGCTTGGCCACGATGCTTCGTGCTGCGGCCAGCAAAGATTTACGTGTAATGTCTGACTGCCGTTTCATGCCTGGATCGCTTCTTCATGTCAGTGAATGGAGTGTATGGCTTATGTTGCGAACTGCGACTTATTCATGATTATCGCATTGCTAGGCGACAAACCCACTGTATGTAACCCTACCGGACGACGCCCTATCGAAAGCATGGCTTCAGGAGTCCATACTCGGCGAGGCCAAGAAAAAACCCGCCCGAGCCATCGCTCGAGCGGGTTTTTTCATACTGCCGCGGTCGCCGTTATGACACGTTGACCGCGCTCATACTTACTTTGCTGCCTTGGGCAGTTCGAACACGAACAGCGAGTGACCACCGTCCACCACGTTCTTCAGCTCCGGATCCAGCGCGGCAGCAGCCGAGGTCTGCGCGTTCGGGCCGGTCGGCACGGCAACGTACTGCTTGCCATCGACGCTGTAGGTCACCGGGAAACCGGCCACCGTGGTGTTCAGCTTGATGCTCCACAACTTCTTGCCGGTCTTCTGGTCGTAGGCTGCGAACTCGCGAGCGCTATCGCCACCGAACAGCAGGCCGCCGGCCGTGGTCAACAGCGACGAGCTGAAAATCGGCTTTTGCTTTTGAACCCAGTCGATCTTGCCGGTCTTGACGTTCACGGCGTAGATACGGCCGGTGCTGGTCTCGTTGGGCGCGTATTGCGCCTTGCCCGACGATTGGAAGCCCAAGCTTTCGCCTTCGCGGAACTCGCCCGCGCGCGGGGTCAGGTCACGGCACGACTCGCTAACCGGCACGTAGAACGTCTGCGTCAACGGGCTGTAGGCGCCCGCCATCCACAGCTTGCCCAAACCGCGGCCACCGCAGATGTACTTGACGGTTTCGTTGGGCTTCTTGGCGATCAGCGCTTCGTTCGGGATCGCTTTACCGTCAGCGGTGTAGCCGGTGATCACGTTCTGGAACGCGGTGTCGCGGGCCCACAGCAGCTTGCCGGTGTCGCGGTCCAGCACGAACGTCGTGCCGTACTTGCCCGGAACCGTCACGATGACGTCGTACTTCTTGCCCGGCTTCACGTCTTTCGACAGGTACTTGACGTCAGCGGCCTTGGGAGCGGTTTCGCTTTCGACCAGCACGCGTTCGAACGGGCTGTCGAGATCCCAGTCGTCACGCGGCAAGTGTTGGTAGTACCACTTGACCTTACCCGTGTCGGCGTCGATAGCCAGGGTCGAGTTCGTGTACAGCGCCGAACCACCCGTCGTGCCACGCAGCACTTCCGACCAAGGGATGGGCATGCCCACGCCCCAGTACAGGGTGTTGCGCTTTGCGTCGTATGCGCCGGTGATCCAGGGCGATCCGCCATAACGGTTCTCAGGCGGAATCTTGTTCCACGAATCTTCCACTTCCTTGTTCTTCGGATCGGACAAGGTGTTCAAGCGCCACAATTCTTTGCCGGTTTCGGCATCGTGCGCCATGATGAAGCAGCCACCGGCTGTGCCAGTGATGGTGCAACCGGACATCCCGGTGAAGATCTTGCCGTTGACGACCATCGGGCCTGCGGTGTAGCTAAAGCCTTTTTCCCAATCCAGGACTTGGGTTTCCCATGCGACCTTGCCGGTCTTCGCATCCAGAGCGACCAGTTTGGCGTCCGGCGTGGTCAGGTAGACTTTATCCTTGTACAGCGCGATGTTGTTGCGCTGCCGGTCTTGTTGGCTGGCGTGGTAGCCGCCCTTGAACTCGGGCAGCGCCTGGCGGTGTTCCCAGATCAGATCGCCGGTGGTGGCGTCCAGCGCTTGAACCACTGCACGGTTGATGCCCAAAAACATCACGCCGTCGCGGATCAGCGGAGCGGCTTCTTGCAAACCGCCTTCGGGGAACGACCACGACCAAGCCATTTTCAGACTGTCGACGTTCTTGGTATTGATCTGATTCAGGGGGCTGTACGACTGGTTATCCACCGTACGACGCCACATCAGCCAGTCGGCATCCGAAGGCTGGAGGATTTCCTTGTCCGTTACCGAACGGTACTTCGAGATGTCGGCGGCGGCTGCGCCGGTCGCGCTCAGGGCGCCAAGGCTGGCGGCCAGGATGAGGTTCAAAAGTTTCATTGCAATAGTGCTCCAGTGGCGCACAAGTCCGACGCGTCGCGGCGGCCCGTACGCTCCATTTCTAAATAATTACTTACGCAGTGCCTTGACCTGATCGGCCTCGATGGGACCGAACGTGTTACCCCAGCTATTGCGGGTAAACGTTGCGATGGCCGCCACATCAGCGTCCGTCAGCATCGGGGCAAAACCGGGCATGTCGCCGCTACCCACCAGAATCTGTTTGATGTAGGCGTTGTCGTTAGCCAGACGGTCGAAGCCAGCCAGTGCCGCACCGAAAGCGCCTTGACCGGCCGCGCCGTGACAGCCGGCACACGTTGCTGCGTACTTTTCCTGACCTGCGGCCATCACGGCCGGATCGACAGGCTTGGTCACCGCGTTGGCTTTCTTGGGTGCCTGAGGAGCCGACTTGTTCACTTCGCCGACCGGGTTGATCACGTAGGCCACTTTCTGGAAGCCCTGGCCGTTCACGTCACCTGCTTTGGCATCGTCGGCGAACACATACAGGGGCCAGCCGTTGAACGTGGCCTGGCTCTTGCCGCTGGCGCCTTTGGTGACGCCAAGCAGACCTTGTACGACGTTGCGCGCATGCGGACGCTCGCTGGCCTCGACAGGGACGAATTTGTCCTGGCAGGCTTTGTCGCAAGCAGCCAGAGCCGCTTTTTTATCGTCAGCCTTCGGCGAGTCGGTCAGCAACACGTACAGCGTCTTGCCTTTCGAGTCGGTCAGCACACTGCCCAACGAATCGGTTTTGCTCAAAGCGACAATCACGTCGTTCGATTTGGCATGAGCGGACAGCGGCACGATGGCACAAGGAATCGACAGTGCAAGTGCTGTGGTTATTTTTTTCAACATGACTTTTGGCTTCTCCAGATACTGCATACAAACGAAAACGCGCCCTACGAGACCGTCTGGATGTTTTCCAGTGAGCGTAACGATCTTGAAGGACGCGCTTTAACTACTGACTCAGATCTTACAGACCGAATGTAACCTTTTTAGGCCGAAAGCACAAAGTCAATGGGACAAAATGCCCCACTTTCACGCTTGCGGCAGGCCGCGCGGATGCTGGATGTAGCGACTTTTCAACGTTGTATGGGTCAACGAAAAACTGCAACATAAGCCCGAGTCGAAATCGACATCGAAACGCTGGGAGTCGCAGGAAAATCGCTGTAACAGCAGAAGGTAAAAAAGGAGAAAAACTCGAATGAGACGCGCTGGCGGAAGGACCGCGAGGCAATACCGGATCAGAACGATGCGGCGGAATCGGTGGTGGGGTGTGCGGGACTCGAACCCACGACCAATTGATTAAAAGTCAACTGCTCTACCAACTGAGCTAACACCCCGACCGAAGCCCGAAATTATGTCCAATTTCGGCCGGGGTGTCAACCACTGGATTGCGTTGGCACACAAATTTATTGTGAACCGGCGCTATCCGGTCGAATTACCACGCGGTCAGCACGCTGTTGTTGTACTTCTGCTGGATGAAGGCTTTGACGGCGGGGCTGTGATAGCTCTCGACCAGCGTCTTGAAAACAGGCTCGTCGCGACGCTTGCCTTGAACGACCAGGACGTTGGCGTAAGGCGACTCGGGTGCCTCTTTGGCGATCGTGTCCTTGGCCGGATCCAGCTTCGCTTCGATGGCGAAGTTGGTATTGATGGCCGATGCATCGGTGTCATCCAGCGAGCGACCCAACTGGGCGGCATCCAGTTCGACGAAACGCAGGTTCTTGGGGTTCTCGGTCACGTCGATGGGCGTGGCTTTCAGACCGACCTTCGGATCGACCTTGATCAAACCTTTGTCTTGCAACAGCAGCAAGGCGCGGCCACCGTTGGTGGGATCGTTCGGAATGCCGATACGGGCACCCGACTTCAACTCGTCCAAAGACTTGACCTTCTTGCTATAGATGCCGATGGGATAGATCACGGTTTTGGCGATGCTGACCAAGCCGTAGCCTCGGTCGGCGTTGGCGTTATCCAGATAAGGCTGATGCTGATAGCTGTTGACGTCCAGATCGCCACCGGCCAATGCGGCATTGGGCTGAACGTAATCCGAGAACTCGATGATCTCCAGCTTCAAACCTTTTTTGAGTGCTTCTTGCTGAACCACTTCCATGATCTGGGCATGGGGGCCGGCAGTCACGCCAACCTTGAGGGTTTTTTCCTGGGCGGCAGCGGGCGCTGCGGCGATCAGCGAGGCCAATGCGGCCACAGCCAGTTTGGGCAGAATCGAAGAGATCATGACGAGAAGTCCTGAGAAGAAAGCGAAGAAAAGAAAATCAACGATGAGACATCCGGCGAACCAGCCAGTCGCCGAAACTTTGCACAGCCTGCACCAGCAGCACGAGCACCACCACCACGGCCAACATGACCTCGGGCAGGAAGCGCTGATAGCCATATCGAATACCCAGATCGCCCAAGCCACCTCCGCCGATGGCGCCCGCCATGGCCGAATAACCGATCAGGCTGACCAGCGTCACGATGGTGCCGGCCACCAGACCGGGCATGGCCTCGGGCAAGATCACCTTGGTGATGATCTGCATGGGCGAGGCCCCCATGGCGCGGGCCGCCGTGATCAATCCGCGATCGACTTCGCGCATGGCGTTCTCGGCGATGCGCGCCATGAACGGAATGGCGGCCACGGCCAAGGGCACGATGGCAGCCGTCGTGCCGATGGAGGTTTGCGCGACCCAGCGGGTGAACGGAATGATGGCGACCATCAGAATCACGAACGGCACGGAACGCGTCGCATTGACGACCAGCCCTAAAGCGCGGTTGAACCACACGCATTCCAACAAGGCACCACGATGCGTGACCACCAGCGCAACACCCAGGGGAATACCGATCAGTACCGCGATGGCACCCGATACGCCCACCATATACAGGGTTTCCAGCAGCGATTGCTGGAGCAGATTCAAAATCTGCGGTGAAAACATTTTCTCGAACATGGCGTCAGACCTTCAAAGCAAGTAACGACGAGCGGTGCGCGATCATGGCGCGCGATGCATCACACACGATCCACCTCCTGCACGTCGATCTTGCGTTGCCCCAAAGCCGTCGTCGCGCAATCCAACGCGTCCTGCGCGCCACGCACCGTCACGAACAGCGTGCCAACCGACGCGCCTTGAATGTCCTCGATGCGCGCTTGAACCACGTGAACGCCCAGCCCGAACTCTCCGGCCAAGGACGTCAGCACCGAATCGGTGTCGCTCAAGCCAGATAGCGACAAACGCAGCAACCGCACGCTCGATGCCGGATGGGCGGTCCCCTCGGCCTGCATGCGGGCCCGTACTGCCTCGCGGGTCGATTCCGTCAGATCGGAAGCCGTAGCCGCCGACACCATGGCCCGGGTCACTTCATGCGTGGGGCTGGAGAACACATCCAGCGTGCGGCCCACTTCCACGGCATGACCGTGCGAAAGCACGGCCACCCGATCGCAAATCTCGCGCACCACTTCCATCTGGTGAGTGATCATCACGACCGTCACGCCCGTCTTGCGATTGATGTCGCGCAGCAAGGCCAGAATGGTATGCGTGGTTTCGGGATCGAGTGCCGAAGTCGCCTCGTCGCTCAACAACACGTCCGGCTCGTTGGCCAATGCGCGAGCGATGCCCACACGCTGCTTTTGGCCACCGCTGATCTGGCTGGGGAAACGGTCTTTCAGATGCTCCAATCCGACCAGGGCCAGCAAGGCCTCGACGCGCGCACGGATGTCGCCGCGCGCCACGCCTGCGATTTCCAGCGGCAAGGCGACGTTCTCGTACACCGTGCGACGCGACAGCAGGTTGAAATGCTGAAAAATCATGCCGATACGCCGGCGCTCGCGGCGCAAGGCCGACTCGCTCAAACCCGTCAGCGTCTGATCGCCGATGCGAATCGTGCCGCTGTCCGGGCGCTCGAGCAGGTTGATACATTGCACCAGCGTGCTTTTACCTGCCCCGCTGGGACCGATGATGCCGAAAATTTCGCCTTTCTTGACATCCAGGCTGATGCCCGCCAGCGCCTCGAAACGGCCGTGCGGCGAGTCATACGTTTTATACAGTTGGTCGATGTGAATCATGGCGAGGGGATTGTGCCGGGGGCGTTAACAAAAATAAACAACTGTTTCGTCGCCGGCTAATAGCTTCAAGTAATAAAGAAAGGCGGTAAGCCTGTCGCCGACTATGCGACCTGCTTACCGCCTCGACCGCGTGGATGGACTGGCTTCGAGCCAGCTTACCGTGCGCGGGAAATACGAACTTCTGCGCCGCGCCGTTTGACCTCCAGGCCCTCCGACGGCAGGATACGCAAGCCTTCCAGCCCTTTGATGTAGCTGGAGCCTTGCATCTGCATGACACGGATCTTGTTGCGCATGCCCACGGGGTTATGCACAGGCATGCCGAACATCCAGACTTCGTCCAGGATGCGGGCGGAGTTGAACTCGCCGGTGTGCTGGGCGGCAGGTCCCAGATACAGCATGTGACCTTCGCGCCCGAACACCGGGAACTGATCGGGTCCGCACTCGACCGCCCAGATGGCGCCGCCTTCGTAGCGATGGCCGGTGTTCAAATCCCACCAGGCTTCGCCTTCGGGCAGATAAACCTCGACGACCTTGCCAGGCTTGAGCACAGGCGCCACCAACAGCGCCGGACCGAGCAGATACTGCGCGTCCCAGGCGTGAGCCTGCGCATCCGCCGGAAACGCCATGGCCATCGAGCGCTGCACCGGCAGGCCCGTACGCACGGCGTCTTCGATGGCACCCAGCACATAGGGCACCAGACGATAACGCCACTGCATCCAGATTCGAGCCGAATTCAGCGTCGCTTCGTCGAACGACCAGGGCAGCAAGCCCTCGCGCCCGGCAAAGCTCAAGTTCGCCGAAAAAACGCCCATCGTCAGCCAACGCAACCACAATTCGGCGGTCACGCCATCGGCGGGCGCGTCCGGATTGCCCACCACGTGGGTCTGCACCGGCAAGCCGCTGGCGCCGATGGACAAGGCGGTGCGCAGCGAGTGCTGCAAGCCTGCCCAGTCGTTGGTGACGGCCGGTCCGACCTGCCAAGGCAGGCGTTGGGCTGCCGGAAAGAGATCGGTACTGGGCACCACGCCCTCGGGCGGCACCTTGTGACCGGCCACTGCGTCGAACAAAGCACGCCGGGCCAGCAAAGGATACAGCGTGCGCAAAGCGGCGCCGGTCTCGCCATTACGCGCCGACACGCCGTCGGGGATGGCGATCTGCGAATCGCTGGCGGGAGCACCCAGGCCTTCGTCGATCAGTTGGCGGTGACGATCGACCCACAGATTGTAGGCGTCGCGATAAGTCAGATCGAGCAGGCCATAAGGACGGCCACCGGTCACGTCTCGACCCTCGAACACCTGGGCGCTGCTGTCCTCGTCGCGGGTCAGCAACCAGCCGCGGTCTTCCAGCTCTTCGAACAGCGCGGTGCCGGTCAGCACGCCTGGAAAGGTCTGGGCGGCGACATGTACGTGCGCCTCGCGGAATCGGGCCAGCATCGAGCGGGAATCGTCGAAACGCGTGGCGTCCCAATCGAATGCCGACTTGTCGGACTGAAAGCCCCAGGCGGCGGGCGCAGCCAAGGTGACCGCGTCCAAACCGATGCCTTCGGCACGCATACGCTCGACGATTTCCAGCGTCTGCGCGACTGGCTCGCCACGCGCCTGCGCAAGCCAGGCACCCATGGCCCAGAGCGTCGGCTGGCCGGCGCGGCCCGTCAAGGCCGAGTACTGATTCAGAATCTCGGACGGATCGCCACCGAACACGAACACATCCAGGATGCTGTCGTCCACGGTAATCAAATAGGCGCCGGGATGATCTTCGGTACCGACGTCGTGGTGTACGCGGCGAACCGTGTTGACGTAGATGCCCCAACCGCGCGGACTCCAGGCCAGCGGCAGCGCCCGGTGCAGCGGGTCGTCGGACACCACCGCTTCGTCGCGGCGATTGATGTCGCCCGGGGTCTCGCCCAGGCCGTACACCGGCTCGCCATCGGCCAGAGCCAGATTAAAGCGCCAGGTTGCGTCGTCGGCTTCGTCCAGCGCGAAATGGCCGAACGGCGGCGACAGTTCGGAAGCCGTCGAAGACAGCACCGGCTGATCGCCGCGCAACAAGGTCAGCCGCAGCGGGTGATTGTCGATTTGCAGCGTCCAGTCGCCATGCGTGATGCGCCAGCCCTCGCTCAAATCGGTGGGCGTGACGGCAGCCTCGCCCACGGCTTCTTCGCGGGCCAGCAGCATGTCGATCAGCGCCCGTTGGCGGGCACTGGGTTTGTCGTCTTCCAAGCGGGCGGTCCGGCCGCAACGCAATCGGAATACACCAGGGGCATGGGCCTCGACTATCAGGCGCATGCCTTCACCCGCATCGAAATCGACGCGAGCGGGGCGAGTGGTCAACAACTCGACGGCGTCGAGTTGGTTCGTGTGGTCATAGTCGTACTCGGGCGGCACAGAGGGTCCCCTGGCTATAGCCAAAAACCGTCAAAAGACGCTATTTTGACGGATTTGGCCCGTGAAATAAACTCGCAAAGTGTCTGTGAGCCTGGGAATCGCGCTATAAAGCAGGTGATTGCGTCATCGACGCCTGCCGCGCGCCGATAGCCCGATACCACCCAGACCCGCGCCAGCTAAGGCTCGCCGGGTTGCAGGTCAGATCGCTGACCGGTGAATTGTCGGCATATTGCTGCACGTGGATTATTTTTTCACGACCCTGCGCTTCCTGGTCATTTCGGGGGCGATGTGGCTCACTTCGGGGCCGAAGTTCACCGTTTCGGACCCGAAATCCATCACATCTGCATCGACGACTTTCAGCGCGGTGCGATCTGGCGCGCCAGATCCGTATCGAGAATATCGGGCTCCCCCTCAAGCGATCCGGCGATCATTTCCCCGGCCAAGGCCGCCCAAGTCAGCCCGCGCGACCCATACGCGGTCGCCAGCCATAAGCCGGGTGCGTGCGCAATCGAGCCCACCTGCGGCAGACGCCCGGCAACCACCGCCCGCCACCCCGCCCAGCCGGGCCACTGTGGCGACGCTTGCCCTGCGGCCTGCTGAACGAGTGCATCGACAGCCGGGTGCGCCACCAAAGCCCGCAATTTGTCCAAGGTCACGCGCTGGCCTGCCGCGCTGATTCGAGTTTCTTTTGCGCCACGCACGTAGGTGCTGCCGATCATCACCTCACCGTCCAGAGCGGGTAAGACATACCCCTCACCGGCCACCACGCAGGCCGGCCCGCCATCGAGTGCAGCGGCAGGCACGGCCGTCACTTCGCCCGCCAGCCGGTGCATGGCTGCCAACACCGGCAGCGGGTCGAGCAAGCCGCTGGCCGCCAACAGATCGGGCGTCTGGGCAGCCGCCGCCAAAACGCATTGCGCGCCCTGGGCCAGGGCGTGGCCGTCGGCGTCCAGCACCTGCCACCGCCCATTGACGCGGGTCAGCGTGTCGGCCTGCCCGGTAATCAGGGTGATGTTCGGATGATCCAGCAGGTGTTCGAGAAGCAGCGTGGGCCGCACGCGCATTCCTCTGGAAAAATACAGTCCGCCCCTTGAGAGCGGCATCTGGGCCAATTGCGATGCGGTATCGCGGTCTACTGCACGCACCCAATCCGAGGGGAATCCGAGATGAGCCAAGGTGTCGGCCAAATCGCCGGCGCGCCCGTCGGGCTTGTCGACTTGAACGGTGCCGCAGACCCAAAACGCAGCCCTGCTCTCATCCCCTGCGCCTGACACGCCCCCTTGATCCCGACCAAGCGCCAACTGCCGCCAAACGCTGGCGGCGCATTCCGCGCCTGTGCGGGTCAGACGCGCTCGCGCATCGTCATCGCGGGCGACAACCGGCGTGACGGCGGCACAGGTGTGGCCGACATGCGGACGATCGCCGGCCAGCACCGCGACACGCCAGCCTCGCCGAGCCAACGCATGGGCGACATGGGCACCTGCCACCCCGGCGCCCACGACCACGGCGCTACGCTCGCCGTCCCAGGCGCGGGGGCGCAGCGCGGCATCACCGCGCAAAGGCACCTCGGCTCGCCGCTGCGCCGACATCAGTTGGCCGACCTCGCCATCGACTGCGAGCCGCTCAGGCACGAATGCCACCTGCCGCCAGGCTGCATGCAACGCCGGATCGGGCGCGGCCCACCAGCGGGCCTGCGGTGCCGCATGGCGTGCCAGCAAGGCAACGACGCCGTCGAACGACTCATGGCCACCACTCGCGTTCACACTCAGGAAACCATCGGCAAGAAACCCGGCACGCGGCAGGGTTTGCGCCGGATCACCGAACAGCAAGGTCAAGCTCACCCTGCCCTGGTCGAATGTCAGCCGATGCTGCCCGGGCAGCACGTCGGGCCATTGCGCGACCAGTGCCTGAGCGCACTCGGCCCATCCGATGTCATTCGTCGTCTGGTCAGCCGACAACACCTCGGCCAAGGCCGCTTGGTTGTATGGGCGATGCACCACGCCGACCACATGCAGGCGTCGCGGCGCGTTGTCGGCCTGCTGCCACGCGCGCCACAGCGCCAGAAAGGTCCAGCCCGCGCCGAAGGCGGTGTCACACCAGGTCTGCGGCTGTGTCTCGCCCCATCCGGCAGCCACGGCCCGAGCCAACAAGCCGCCGAGGGTCGCATCATGGCGGCTTGCGGCCCGGTCGGATGCTGGCGATACAGGGGGGGGAGCCGCTTCCAGCGGACGATAGGACGAGCTCAAAACAACACTCCGGTTATACAAAGGTCATGCGGCGGCCCTAGAATGGGTGAAGCCGGGTACAACCCGCCTTTTTGATAAGGTACGACCCATGTCCGCATCCGATTCCAGCCGTCGTCCAGCCTCCAGTCTCGACCTGTGCGCACTACTGCGCATAGCCGTGCAGGCCGCACACAACGGTGCCGCTGTTCTGCAATCCTACGCCAGCAATCGCGGCGACCTGATCATCGACCACAAGGCCCGCAACGACCTCGTCTCGCAGGCCGATCGCGAAGCCGAGCAGATTATCGTCCAGATTTTGCGTGAAGGCGCCCCGGCCCTGGGCATCGTGGCTGAGGAAACCGGCGGCGCGGCACAAGGCGAAGCGACTTGGTATATCGATCCGCTCGATGGCACGACCAACTTCTTGCATGGCATCCCGCACTATGCGGTGTCCATCGGCCTGATCGCCCATGCGGGCACGGTGCTGGCCGGCACCGGTGCGCTGACGGAGGACACGCCAGTCGTTGCGGTGGTGTACGACCCCTGCCGCGAAGAGCTGTTCACCGCCGTGCATGGCGTGGGCGCCTGGCTGAACCAGCAGCGCATCCAATGCTCGCGCACGACCCAACTGGCCGATAGCGTGGTGGCCACCGGCTTTCCGTTCCGCGATTTCAGTTTTGCCGATCAGTACATGCCCACCCTGAACCACGCCATCACCCATACCCGGGGGGTTCGACGCAATGGCGCGGCCGCCCTCGATCTGGCCTGGACGGCATGCGGCCGCTTCGATGGCTATTGGGAAATGGGTTTGGCACCGTGGGACGTGGCCGCAGGCACTCTGCTGGTGCGCGAAGCGGGTGGCGTTGCGCGAGACATGTTCGGTGCCGACAGCTGGCCCATCGGCGGCTACGTCACCAGTGGCAACAAGCATGTCGCCCAGGCACTGACCGAAATGATCGATCCGCACCTGAGCAGCAGGCTTAAACAAGGCACCTGAACAGATGAAGCCCGGCTTGCACTAAAGAATTAGCGCAGCTGTCTGCGCAATATCTTGCCGACGTTGGTCTTGGGCAGTTCAGTGCGGAACTCGACGTGGCGCGGGCGCTTGTAGCCTGTCAATTTGCTCTTGCCCCAATCGAGCACCTCTTGTTCGGTCAGGGCAGGATCTTTCTTCACCACGAACAGCTTCACGGCCTCGCCCGAGTGCTCGTCGGCCACACCCACCGCCGCGCACTCCATGATGCCAGGGTGCGCCGCCATCGCCTCTTCGACTTCGTTCGGATAGACGTTGAAGCCCGATACCAGCACCATGTCTTTCTTGCGATCGACGATGCGTATGTATCCACGCTCGTCCATGACACCGATATCGCCCGTCCGGAAAAACCCATCGGCCGTCATGGCGGCACGGGTCTCGGCCTCGTTGCGCCAATAGCCTTGCATCACCTGCGGCCCCTTGATGCCGATCTCCCCCTGCTCGCCAAGGGGTAAAGCATGCCCGGCATCGTCCAGAATGGCGATGTCGGTAGAGGGTACGGGCAAACCGATAGCGCCGGAGTATTCGGTGGCATCAGTAGGATTGGCGGTTGCCAGCGGCGAAGTTTCGGATAAGCCGTAACCTTCGATCAATGGCCGGCCAGTCAGCGTCTTCCAACGATCGGCCACCGTGCGTTGCACCGCCATGCCGCCGCCCAAACTCAAGCGCAGGTCCCTGAAATCCAGCTTGGCGAAATCGGGGTGATGCACCAGGGCATTGAACAGGGTGTTGACCGCAGGAAACACGCTGACCGGCAATTGCTTCCAAGCCTTGATCAGCGTTGGCAGATCGCGCGGATTGATGATCAGCAGGTTGCGCATGCCTGCATGCATGCCATAGAAACCGCACAAGGTCAGCGCGAAGATATGGTAGAGCGGCAGCGCGCTGATCACGACCAATTGTTTGGATGCCCCCTGCATCGCCGGTCGAGCCATGGCTTCGAGCTGCAATACGTTGGCAACGATATTGCGATGTGACAGCATTGCGCCCTTGGGCGTGCCCGTCGTACCGCCGGTGTACTGCAAAATCGCCAGATCGTTGGCGGCGATGGTGGGGCGACGCAAGGACAGCGTTTTGCCCTCGGACAACACCTGCGAGAAGGCATGATGGCCGGGCAAGGACCACGACGGCACCAGACGTTTCACATGACGTACCACGGCGTTGACCACGAATTTTTTGAGGCCACCCAGCAGATCGCCCGGTGTGGTGACCACGATATGCTTGAGCGCGGCACGATCCTTGACCTTCTCGAGGGTGTGCGCGAAGTTCTCCAGAATGACGATGGTGCTCACTTCGCTATCTTTGCGTACGCGCGCCAACTCGTCGCTGGTGTACAGCGGATTCACGTTGACCACCACGCAACCGGCACGCAAGGTGCCCAGCAGTCCGACCAGATAAGCCGGCACGTTCGGCATCATGAGTGCCACGCGATCGCCTTGCGTCACGCCACGCTGCTGCAACCACGCACCGAACGCATCGCCCCAGGCACTGAGCTGTTCATACGTGATGTCGGCACCCATTGCCGTGCATGCAATCGCGCGGGCGTGCTTGACGCAGGCTTGATCCAGCATGTCCACGAGCGAGCTGTAGCGATCCGGCGAAATGTCCGCCGGAGTACCGGGAGAATAGGACGCTATCCAAGGACGCAGCATGGGGTTGTCTCCATCTAGTTGTTTGTGCGTTTGATGATACCCTTGGTCATCCATTGAATACATCTTGCAGCGCATCCCAGATGAAACTCCTCGACCCCATCCTTGCCTGGCACGACGACATCGCCCGCATCCGCCAAGACCTCCACGCCCATCCCGAGTTGGCTTATGAAGAGTTCCGTACCTCCAACCTAGTTGCTACTCGACTGGAAGAATGGGGCGTGGAAGTCCATCGCGGGTTGGCTGGCACCGGTGTGGTCGGCGTGATTCAGGGTCGTGGCGACAGCACCCGGTCCATCGGCTTGCGCGCCGACATGGACGCCTTGCCCATGCAGGAAATCAATACGTTCGCGCACGCCAGCACCATCCCCGGCAAGATGCACGGCTGTGGTCACGATGGGCACACCGCCATGCTGTTGTCGGCGGCTCGTTATCTGGCGCAGACACGCGACTTCGATGGCCGCGTCATCGTCATTTTCCAGCCCGCCGAAGAATGCGGGGGCGGTGCCCAGCGCATGGTGCAAGAGGGCTTGTTCGAGCGCTTCCCTGTCGAAGCCGTTTTCGGCATGCACAATTGGCCAGGCATACCGGCCGGCACATTCGGGGTGAACTCGGGTCCGATCATGGCATCCAGCAACGAGTTCCGTATCGTCTTGAAGGGTCGCGGCGCCCATGCGGGCATGCCGCATCTGGGCGTAGACCCCGTGATGGCGGCGGTGCAGTTGGCCCAGGCATTGCAGACCATCGTTTCGCGCAATCGCAATCCGGTGGATGCCGCAGTGCTCAGTCTCACCCAGATTCATACTGGCAGCGCCGACAACGTGGTGCCCGAATCGGCAGAAATGCGTGGAACGGTTCGTACGTTCACCAAAGAGACGCTGGATTTGATCGAGCGCCGCATGGGCGAACTGACGCACAGTTTCGCTGAAGGCATGGGCTGCTCCGCCACCTTCGAATTCCATCGCAACTACCCCGCCACGCGCAACCACAGCGCCGAAGCCGCGTTCAGCGCCGAAGTGTTGCGCGACATCGTGGGTGCCGACCGGGTGGACGACAATATCTCGCCGTCGATGGGCGCGGAAGATTTCGCGTTCATGTTGGAAGCGCGTCCCGGCAGTTATGTGTGGCTGGGCGCGGGCGATGGCTCGCACCGCGCCGAGGGCCACGGCATGGGACCGTGTATGTTGCATAACGGCAGCTACGATTTCAACGACACGCTGCTGCCGGTTGGAGCGACTTATTGGGTCGAGCTGGCGCGGCGCTGGTTGGCTCGGTAAGACGAACCAGCGCAGATTGCTCGACGAACCGAGCGGGTCAAGCGGATCGCGCAGAGATCAACGTATCCAAGAATGCTTTCGTTGCTCGGGTGGGTGACGAGGCATGAGGCACCAGAATACGAATGGTGCGCCACAATCCTTTCTGACCGATACGTAGGCCGATCAAGCTGGCATCCTCATGGCGCAATGCCAGGGATGACACAAATCCGACGCCGAGACCCGCACGCACGGCGTGCTTGACCGCTTCGAACCCCGCTAATTCCAATGAGGTGACAGGCACGTGGCCCGCCTCGGCAAACACCCGCTCGACCCGGCCTCGCAAGCCGGAACCCGGTTCGCGGGTCACCCACGGGCAAGCTGCAATTTGATCCAGCGACGCACTGGTTTGCGCAGCTAAGGGATGATGCGATTGCACGATCGCCATCACTTCGTCTTCACGCCATTCATGTTCTGCGCAATCGGGCGGCAATGCTGCGGGCAAGTCGCCTTCGATGAACGCCAGATCGAATCCATCCAGCCGCTCGACGATTTCGCTCGTATTCCCATCGGCCAGCGACAGGGCGACGGCAGGATGGCGCTGGCGAAACGCCGCCACGGCGTTGGGTAATAGATAGCTGGCGGGTGTGATGCTGGCCCCTAGCCGCAATTTACCGACCACCAGACCCGCGTAGTCGGCGCGCACCTCGTCAGCCTGCGCCAGCGTTGCCCGCAAGCGGCGGGCGTGCGGTAACAGGCTCAGGCCAGCATCAGTCAGCGCGACGCCCTGACCGGCTCGCCTGTATAGCGGCCCACCGAACCAGTCTTGCAACCCACGCAACTGAGCCGACACCGCGGGCTGCGACAAATGCAGGGCTTTTGCCGCATGGCTGATATTGGCGGCCTCGGCCACGGCAATGAAGGTCAGCAGATGGTCTGGGTTGAGAGACATGGCAAGGTCGGATGTGATCACGTGAACAAGTGCGGCAACTATAACTTTTTCCGATATCTGACATAACAAACAACATCTTTTTAAATAGATTAGGCCGATTTAATATCACTTTCAGTTATGTAGATATGGCCTGATCTGTGATTCCGACCCTTTCCCAAGCTGCCCTATCTGCCCCGCAACCGGGCTGGCGGCCCGTCTTCAACGGCGTACTGTTCGTCGCCCTGTTCGCGCTGGGGGTGTCGCAATTCGCCGCCTTGCCAGCGATTGCGCAGTGGGGCGTGTCGCCGTTGATCGTCGCCATCCTGGCGGGCATGCTGTATGGCAACGCGGCACGCACCCCGATGTCAGACGGCTGGAATCAGGGGGTGCATCTATGCGCCCGACGCCTGTTACGCATCGCCGTGGCGCTATATGGCTTGAACATCAGCTTGCAACAGATCGCCTCGGTGGGGCTTGCGGGGCTCGTCATGTCGGTGGGGGTGGTGGTTTCGACTCTGCTGATCGGCGTCTGGGCAGGCAAGCGGTTGTTCGGTCTGGATCGCGACACCGCCTTGTTAACCGCTGCCGGTAGCGCCATCTGTGGCGCGGCTGCCGTGCTGGCCATCGAATCGGCGCTGCGCAATGCCCCGCATAAAAGTGCCGTGGCCGTGGCGACCGTGGTGTTGTTCGGCACCTTGTCGCTCATCCTCTTTCCCGTGGCCTATCACGCAGGATGGGTGACGCTGGACGCACGCAGTTGGGGCCTGCTGGTAGGCGGCACCATCCACGAGGTGGCCCAGATGGTGGGGGCGGGCAGCGCCATGTCGCCCGAGACGGCAGAAGTCGCCACCATCGTCAAAATGACCCGCGTTGCGTTGTTGGTGCCAGTGCTGCTGGTGCTGGGGATGTGGCTCAATCGACGGGCGCGTCAAGTCCGCGCGACACACGGTCGTTCTGCCTTGCAGGCTCATGCAGCCGCTGGGGAAAATGCCGAGGAAGGCGCAGGCAAAGTACCCGTGCCTTGGTTTGCCTTGGGCTTTTTGGCCTTCGCGCTGCTCAATTCGACCGGTATTCTCGCGCCCGCCCTGGTGGACGCATTGCGCCAGCTGGACATTTTTCTGCTGACCATGGCCATGACCGCCCTGGGTATGGAGACCCGTCTGGCTCAATTGCGGCAAGCCGGTCCGAAGGCCCTGGGTCTGGCAGGCGTGTTGTACATCTGGCTCCTGATTGCAGGCTTTGGCATTGTCGCCCTGATGTCATAAAGGGCCGGCCGCCCTAAAGTGGCACATTCCTTCGCAAGAACATTTGGCTTTTCCTGCCATAATCCGCAGGTTGCCCTGAAGGAAAAGCCATGACAGTACCCACCACGCCGCCCAGCAGCCTGCGCCTGCCCACCGATCGCGACTGTGTCTTGCGGGTCATGCCCGCCGCGTCGGATGCCAACATCTACGGCGACGTGTTTGGCGGATGGATCATGGCGCAAGTCGATGTAGCCGGTTCGATTCCTGCGGCGCGTCGCGCAGCCGGACGGGTGGCGACCGTTGCCGTAAAAGAATTTCTGTTCAAGCAGCCGGTGTTCGTCGGCGATCTGCTCAGTTTTTATGCCGACATCATCAAGACCGGCCGCACCTCGATCACCATCGCGGTCGAGGTTTATGCCCAGCGTCAACGGCTGGATTCCGAGGTCGTCAAAGTGACCGAAGCGGTGCTCACCTACGTGGCCACCGACGATAAGCGCGCCAGCCGCCCCCTGCCCCCGCTCTAGAGTTTGCGCATGAGCCACACGCCCCCGACCTCGCTGCCCCGCCGCCTGGATCCTGAAGACGCCCAGCACGCGCTGCAACAGGTGCAGGACATCCTGCGCAAACAGCAAGTCATCGAAGATCTGGTGCATCGGCAGGAGGCCGGTGATGCCAAGGCGAATCTGGTGGAGAACCTTGTTCATCGTCAGCATGTCGCTTCGCTCAAGACGCTGATTGACAGCCTGCATCCGTCGGACATCGCGTTCATTCTGGCGTCGGTACCCAAGGAAGAACGCCAGTTCATCTTCTCGCTGGTCGATGCAGAACACGACGGCGACGTGCTGCTGGAAGTCGAAGATTGGGTGCGCGAATCGCTGATCGAGACCATGGACCGCAGCGACCTGGTGGCCGCGACGGGCAACATGGACGCCGACGAGCTGGCCGATCTGGCACCCGACCTGCCGCCCGATGTGGTGGCCGAGGTTCAGAAAGGCTTGACCGAGGAAGAGCGTGCGCAGTTGCTGGAAGCCATGGGCTATCCCGAGGACAGCGTCGGGGCCATCATGGATTTCGAGATGGTGCGGGTGCGTGAAGATGTCACGCTGGAAGTGGTGCTGCGGTATTTGCGCCGCTTGCAGGAACTGCCCGATCACACCGATCAGATTTTTGTGGTGGATAGGCAAGACAAGCTGCAAGGCAGTTTGCAGATCGCTCGCATGTTAGTGGCGGAACCGGAGACCGAAGTTCGGGCGGTGATGAACACCGACTATCTGACCTTGAACCCTCTGGATTCTGATGCCGATGCGGCGGGTGCTTTCGAGCGCTATGACTTGGTGTCGGCACCTGTGGTGGACGATCAGAATCGCCTGATCGGTCGAGTGACGATTGCCGATGTCGTGGACGTGATGCGAGAGGACTCGCAAGAGCAAGCGCTGTCGCGTGCGGGTCTGCAAGAGGAAGATATTTTTGCACCGGTTGCCAAGGCGTTGCGTAACCGTGCGCCTTGGTTGCTGGTCAATCTCTGTACGGCGGCTACGGCGTCCATGGTTGCTTCGCACTTCGAAGACACCGTGGGTCAGATCGTGGTGCTGGCGTTCTTGATGTCTATCGTGGCCGGGATTGGCGGGAACTCGGGTAATCAGACGATGACGATGGTCATTCGTGCGCTGGCCGTGGGGCGGATCACATCGCATAACTTGTGGCAGCTGGTGAAGCGCGAAATGAAGGTGACCCTGCTGGTGGGGATGTGCGGGAGTCTGGTGGCCGCCGGGTTTGCCTGGGTGCTTTCGGGGTCGGTGTCGATTGCCCTGGTGATGATGGCGGCGATGATCTTCAACATGATGATCGGTGCCAGCATGGGCGTGATGGTGCCTATGGTTCGGTCGAGGTTCGGGAAGGATCCTGCGATCGGGTCGTCCGTGCTGCTGACGTTTGCTACGGATGCGCTGGGGTTTTTCTTGTTTTTGGGGCTGGCTACGTTGTTTTTGATTTGAAGGGTTGGGAGGCGTTATTTGCTGGGCAAGGGTAGTTGTGCGTTGTTGTTAATTTGGTGAATGACTACTTCTATGCCAACTCACAAAAATCGATGAACTAGTTTCGCGACGAGTAGCCGCTATCAGTATTGAGAAGTATTTATTGGTAGTAATTAGTCAACGCCCACTTTCGATCAGCAGCAGCGCAACTTGCGAGTTGAGGCTCAAAGAACTGGAAGCTAAGGCAGTGAAGGCCCGCTACGACACCTAGTCGGGACGCTCAGGTTAATCAGACTTGTTGTCGCGAAGAATCGTCAAATATGAGCGCTTTTCTTTGTCTCGCCAGGTCGCCAAGATGTGCTCGCTCAACGCAGGCACATCAGTGGCCAATGTCGAGGGCCAATGTCGAGGGCCAGATGTTTGGGTTGTAGTCGAACACACGTAGCATATGATCGATGTCGAAAATCGCTGGGGTACCCTTCGCTCGAATCAGGCAAACCGGTTTGTTGAACGCTATACGCATGCCGAGTTCAAACAGGACGTTCGGGTTATGTTCGGTTAGATCAACGATTACTAAATCGGCGCTATCCAGATCGTTGACTATCGTTGACTGAATTACTTCGCTGCCTGCCTTCTTTGCTGTGCGAGCATTGAAGTGAGCCTTGACAGCAGCTGGCGTGATGAGATGTTTTAAAACTTCGTCGAAGTAGCCTTGTTCATATCTTCCTGTCTTCTCGGAGAATGGCATGGCGACAAACGCTACCAGTTTTCCGGAGTTATTCGACTCACCAAGGATAATCGAATCTCCACTGCTCGACGTCGACGTATTTCCAGTCGTTGGCCCCCTACCTACGGCCGGGCTGGAGCCTGTGGCGGTCCTCAAATACGCAACATTTTTCTGAAACAGCTGATAGAAGTCGTCCTGAAACTGTTCCTCCACCCCGAACTCTGTCTTGAGCGTGTTCTTGAGGTACTGGATTTCCGGAAGCACTCCGCCTTGATAGTAGTCATAGACCTTTTGGAATAAAGATATATTTCTGAAAGCGGAATTTAATGCTTCCCAGTGCATAGAAGGGGATTTCGGATAGGCCAAACTGCGACCAAGATCAGTCAACTCAATTTTCGCTGTATCGCGTGTTCCCACAGTAAGGCCGTAGTCGCGACAAGCTGCTGTCAGGTAGAAGTAATTGTTGCCCAATCCGACGCCAAGTACTTTAGCGATTTCTCGCGGCGCCCAAGGATTGCCAGCGTTAAATTCTTTGATGGCGTTGACGAGCTTCACGCACTCTTCAAGCCCTGACTGGGGAAAGCTGCGTTTAGCCTTCGCTACCGCAGATGCCATTTTGGATTTGGCGCTTTTCGTGACCGCTTTTTTAGTCGCAGCAGACTTTGTCGCAGGCTTTTTAGCCGCTGCTGTCTTGGTCGCAGCCCCTTTCTTCAGCGTGCTCACAGAGGCAGAATCCGCTCGCGACTTTCCTAGATCAAACTCGGAAACGTTTGCTTCAGACTCAGAAGCTACCTTCTCTTCGCTCATTCGTCATCTCCTGCAATTTAAATTAGCGGTTATTTTACTAGATGCATCAAAATATTTGTACTGTGCGATTTGCGCATGACAAAAGTCAAATAACCCGTGTACATCGGCGCTGATTTCGTGGCACGCCACGACAAAAGTGGTTGAAAGCCGAGTCAAAGGCTTTCCATCGTCGCCAACCAAGCTTGACCAAAAACGACCGCTCGCCGGTTAGGATGCATCAAACCTCGGTTTGCTCTGCCATCTCAAGGGCATCGTCGACCGCGATGCGGAGATAGCGAACCGTGCTTTCCTGCTTCGTAGGCCCGAGCAGCAGCTGTACTGCCCGAAGATTCTTCGTTTGGCGGTAGATCAGCGAAGCTTTTGCACGACGCCATATGCGGATCGTCGAGGCCAATCGATACGACTCAGCGATGCACAATCGGGGTGTACTGCCGTGTCGACGTATGCAACCGGCTCGGAAACGGAAAATTCGCCGCCTTTAGCCCTTGCACCTCAATCCATGCTTTAAGGTTCTAACGGGTTTTTGCTTCGTGATCTCAAATTAAGCCGCCCGCTAGGTCTTTTTGCTGAATGACGGTGGCTCTCGCGCAGCCATGTGGCTTCGGTAACGGATGTCCTGCAGCTGCAATCGCGTGAGATCGCACGATCGAAGCTTGCTATCGATTACGAGACTGAACATCATGAGTTCCCAGACGTTTGACACCATCTGAAGTCTCCTTCGGATTGCCAACATTTTTTCGGAGCTTTATCGGCGGCTTCCGCCCGGTGCAGCTTGCCCTTGTTCCATGGCACACGACGGCCAACGGTGACATTCTCGGATTCCATTCCAATCTCCTGACAAGTATAGGGCGATCGAATATGCACATACGAGGATCGCTATCGATCCTAAACTGTCCTTCAGAAGACTCGCAAAGCCGTCATCTGAAGATTTACGGGCCATGGCGTGCGCAAGCCATATTGCTTGGAACTAGAACGAATGCGCTCGCGGGACTGATCCCGTGCGTTGTGCCATTCTAGAAGGACGGTGGGCATCACGACTAAATTTAGTGCTGTAATTAATGCAGGCAATGGGCGGCACAGCTAGTCTGCAAGCCACTTCAAACACTTTCTCCAAGCCAATTTAGACCGCAAGCGCCAGATATTACGTGCGGCTTGGTACAGTCTACATTGCGTTAAACCACCCCCCTCTTTCCGTTGAGCAACAACCGTACGAAGAAGGCCACATGCATCTGCTCGCGTCTCACTATCGATCCGAGTTCCTGGCTACGCCGCAACTCATTCGAATCGACTATGTAAAGGGAACGAATAGCTTTGAGCCGACGCTGCTGGTGAAGGGCAGCACGCTTTTACTGAAGTACATGGTGTTAGGTGCGCGGCTACGGTTTCATCTGGCGCGCGTGAGCGGTCGTCTCCTGTATGCATTCACTGCGTACGACGATCCATCTAAGCCTGCGATGCTCTGGTCAGTCGTGGAGAACGAAGCAGAAGTCGCAGCGCTGCAGGGGCTGGTATCAGACGAACCATCCTCCATATTCCTGTTTAACGAGCTCGCCCTGAATGTTGCATGGTCCACCGTAAAGGCTAGCTTCCCTTCGGAAGTGAACGGCTGGATCAACACCGCGACGCTGGGGAAAGTAGATTACATGGCCATTGCTAAAAAGGCAGACGACCTGCTGGAACGGGCGCTCAAAGGCACTACGAACCCCGACGAGTTACTATCTGCGGAAATTGTCTTCATCAATAAGTGGCATGCAGTTTTCAATCACTTCATTACGAGCCACGGTTGCGACAGCCCGGTCGACTTGTTCAGCCGAGACGAGGGTGGACAGCAAGAACAACTTGCGGTCTGGCTAACCGACAGCCTCCATCCGCGTGGGGTACACCGCAGTCCGCAGATACCTAAAGGGAACGGAACTCGCGAACTCACCGATATTCTCATCAGCCACGAGTACGGTGCACTTTTGATCGAATCGAAAGCGCTTACTGTCTTCAACCGCAACACGTTGCCTGATCGAGCGAAGCTAGCGAAGGATATATCGCAGCACGTCGAAAAAGCTGTTCGTCAGCTGCGCGGAAGCATTCGGCGGCTCAAAGATGGTGCACCAGTTACCACTCAGGCGGGATCCTCAATAGATGTTGAGTGGTCAAAGCCCGCACACGCCATCATTCTCATTCCTGAGTTCGACTTGATAGAAAATCGAAAGAACTACGGTCTTGCCTTTATTGCGGACTTCATGGAGGCGACGGGAGGTTTTATTCATCTGCTGGATCTCGCAGAGTTGCTGCGTGTTGTACAAGCCGCCGAAATGATTTCCAGAGGCAGCGAGCAAGTCACGCCGCTGATGGCGTTGGACTATTACTTGATGGAGCGAGCGGAGCGAACGCACAACGCGGGAACATTGTGTATCCAGGTTCTACTACGAATGCAGAAATGAGCGCGCGCTTGAGCATGCGGCCTACTTCTCGGTAGACACGGACGCCTCGCAGCATCCGCTCTCTCTGGTCGCTCCCGCAAGTTGCCGTCAACCTTTAAATTGAGCGTCTGCTTTCTCTAGTTGCCACCGACTGCCATTGGCCGAAAGCAGACATCATTTCCCCTGCGCGCCCCCAGTCGCGCGTCCGAAAAAATTATTTTTACTTCAAAATAGCTTCCAGAACTATAAAACAAACATATCTCAAAAACTTGTATCGTTTCATCGACTATCGCCCATCCCAGCCCTGACGCGACACTCTATACAACACGTGTTTAGCCAACGGATGCCGAGCCGCCAACGCCGGATGATAAAAATCCTCGCTCTCCAACCGCTGCATACCCAACCGCTGCATCACCCGCTCCGATCGCTTATTAACCGCCGCCGTAAACGAAACAATCTCATCAAGCTTCAGTTCATCAAATCCAAAAGCCAGCGCCGCCCGAGCAGCCTCCGTCGCATAGCCCTTCCCCCAATACTCATAAGCAAGCCGCCAACCGATCTCCACACACGGACCAAAGGGCGTATCCCATTGAGGAATAGCCAATCCGGTGAATCCAATAAACGCGGATGTCTCACGCAGCTCGACAGCCCACAAACCAAAGCCGTGAGCCGCGTGATGGGCACAGATACGATCAACTAACGCGTCGCTTTCCGCCCCGCTCAACACCGCCGGAAAAAACTCCATCACACGCGGGTCTGCGTTCATCTGCCGAAACGGCACCCGATCCGATGCCACCCACGGACGCAGCAGCAAGCGCTCTGTCTGAATCGACACATCACCGTTCGCAGCCATCCAGCCCCCATAAAAACCCCCTACCCCACATCAATCAAACACGATCCCCTGCGCCAGCGGCAACGCTCGTGAATAGTTAACCGTATTAGTCTGCCGACGCATATACCCGCGCCACGCATCCGAACCCGACTCACGCCCGCCCCCGGTTTCTTTCTCGCCGCCAAACGCGCCACCAATCTCAGCCCCGCTGGTGCCGATATTGACGTTAGCGATCCCGCAATCGCTACCCACAGCACTCTGAAACTGCTCCGCTTCCCGCATGTCCGTCGTAAAGATGCACGACGACAACCCTTGCGGCACGTCGTTATTCAACGCAATCGCCTCGTCCAGATTCTCGTAAATCATCACATACAAAATAGGCGCGAACGTTTCCTGCCGAACGACATCGATCTGCCCGTCCACCTCCACCAACGCAGGCGCCACATAATAGGCATCGGGATACTGCTCCCCCAACTGACGCGCCCCGCCCGTCACTCGCCCGCCCTGCTCACCAGCACGCTTCAACGCAAGCTGCATGGCATCGAAAGCGTCCTGATCGATCAACGGCCCCACCAACGCACCTTCCAGCGGATGGCCGATACGCACTCGCCCATACGCCGCCGTCAGCTTCTGCACGACCACATCCTTGATCGACGAATGCACGATCAGCCGACGCAGCGTCGTGCAACGCTGCCCTGCGGTCCCCACAGCAGAAAACACGATCGCGCGAACAGCCAAATCCAGATCCGCACTAGGCGCAAGAATCATCGCGTTATTACCGCCCAACTCCAGCAGACTGCGCCCGAAGCGTTGCGCCACGCGGCTACCCACTTCACGCCCCATGCGCGTGCTGCCCGTTGCGCTAACCAATGCCACACGCGCATCGTCCACTAGCGTGCTGCCCACATCGGCCCGGCCCAACACCACTTGATTCAAATCCGCCGGCGCATCGCCAAACGCTCTCACCGCACGTTCGAACAAAGCCTCGCAAGCCAATGCCACCAAAGGCGTTTTCTCCGACGGTTTCCACACCGCGGCGTTACCCGTCACCAGCGCCAACGCCGTATTCCACGCCCACACCGCCACCGGGAAGTTGAACGCGGTAATCACGCCCACCACACCCAGGGGATGCCAGGTTTCGCGCATATGATGCCCAGGCCGCTCGGACGCAATCGTCAGCCCATAAAGTTGCCGCGACAACCCCACCGCGAAGTCGCAGATGTCGATCATCTCCTGGACTTCGCCCTGCCCTTCCTGAGTGATCTTGCCTGCTTCTAAGGACACCAGCTCGCCCAACTCGGTCTTATAGGTACGCAAGGTCTCGCCCAGCAATCGCACCAACTCACCCCGACGCGGCGCAGGCACCGAGCGCCAGACCTGCGAGGCGGCGTGCGCTCGACCGATCCGATCGGCAACCGCCTCAGGCGAGGTCAGCCACACAGCGCCCAAGCGCGTGCCATCGATAGGCGAGTGCACCGGTAAATCGCCGCCGACATAGTGTTCGGCCGTCACCCCCAAGACCGTTAAAACGGTGTGAGCGCGAGCAGCGGTAGCAGAGACGGAACCGTCGGCCAGGGCAGAAGCTCCCCCGGAAGCAGCACCGGATGCATGACCAGAAGAACTACCAGAAGAACTAGCGGTACGGGATGCGGCGACGGACATCGGAACTCCTCGAAATCGTAGACGGGTGCATCAGTATCGGATCCCGCCGCTTCGCGCGCCAAACGATTTATAGTGGTCGAGTCATTCCAATTTCTCATAAACAGATACCCAAACCGCTTCGTCCCATCCACTCACCCGCCCGCACCCCGCCATGCCACGCCTGCTGCCATCGACCACCGCTTTGCAATGTTTCGAGACCGCCGCTCGTTTACTCAGCATGACGCAAGCCGCATCAGAGCTGCATCTTACGCAAAGCGCCGTCAGCAAGCAGGTCGCAGGCTTGGAAGCCCTGCTGGGCCGCCCGCTCTTCACCCGCAACCATCAGCGCCTGCAACTGACTACCACCGGCGAGCGCTACTTGAGCGAGGTCAAGAAAATTCTGACTTATGTCGATTCGTCCTCGCGTGCGATTGTCGCGTATGGCGACACGACATCGGTGCTCACCGTGGCCGCCGTTCCGGCGCTATGTTCCCGCTGGCTACTCCCTGCGCTCAAAGGTTTCGGCCAGCAGCACCCCGACATCCATCTGGACCTGCGCGACGACCTGCGAGGCCAGGAAAGCCCAGGCTGGCAGGCAGACGTGGTGTTCGACTACAGCGACGCCACCGTGCCGCAACGCAATCAACTGCGCCTGTTTGGCGAGCGATTGATTGCAGTGTGCGCGCCAGGATTTAAACAGTCGCAAGACCTGCACTCCTGGCTGGACACGAACGTGCTGCTGCATTGCTCTAACCGCCCCGACGCGTGGCGCAACTGGCTATCCAGCCAAGGGGTCGATTCGCCTCGCAGCCATGCCGGGCCGCGCCTGGCCCACTTCGACATGTGCGTAAGCGCCGCCTTGGCAGGATGCGGCGTCGCGCTGGTACCCGACGTATTGGTCCAATCGGAATTGGCAAGCCAACGCTTGGTACAAGCACGGCCGCACACGCATAGAAGCCCGGGCTACTACTACCTCACCTACGCCAATCGAGTCGCCGACACCCCCAAGATCCGCGCCCTGACCGACTGGATTCTGGCCAGCCTCAAGCGCGATTACCCGTGCCCAGATATTGATGCGGACGGCGCAACGCCGGGTCGAACGGCGTGATCAGCGCACTGACGGTTTGCGCCTCACGCCGCAACGCCTGCACCACCAAAGGCAAACGCTCTGCATTCAAACGCTCGCTGGGCGCGGCGATACTGAACGCCGCCACCACATGCCCACGCGCATCCCGAATGGGCACCGACAAGCCCACCGTGCCGGGAAACAAACCCGCCGCACGATTCATCACGTAATCCTGTTCGAGCGCATGCTTGATCTCGACTCGAAGCGTGATCTCGTCGACCACATTCAAATGGCTTAGACGCGGCACGTTGTAGGCAATCACCGCCTCGCGCTCGGCCTCGGGCAGGCACGCCAACAACAACACCCCTGCCTGTCCCAGCCCCATCGGCACACGCCCGCCAATATCGCCCGTATGCGAACGCACCGGAAACACCCCATCGATTCTGTCGATGCACACCACGTCGAAGTTGTGCCGCACCAGCAAGAACACCGTGTCGCTCAACATGCCCGCCAAGCGCAGCAACGCAGGTCGGCACGCCTTGACCAACCCGGAGCTTTCACCCCCGGCGCTGGCCGCCAGGCAGAACAAGCCCATGCTGATCTGATAGGACTTGGAGTCGCCCGCCTGCATCACCAGATCTTCGGCCATGAGCGCCTGCAAAAGACGATGCGCGGTCGCGGGTGCGATGGCGGCGCGCTCGGCAATATCGGTCAAGCGCAAGGGTGTGCCCGACGATGCCGCCAGCACCCGCAGCAAGCTCACGGCACGAGGCAGCACGCCTGCGGCCGCATCCGCAGCAAATGAGGTTTTACCCATAGTCGCCTCCAATAAATAGAATTATTCATCCAAATATACACAATCAAATCTCACTGAACGGAATATTCGTCTAATTTTTTCGTATTAGTGGAAAACCTTAGGTTGATGTCCGATTGATGACAACCGTAGACTTCGTTCCATACAGACCGCTCGACCGCCGTCATCGAGACTGGCCAACCGCATTCCCTCCCGACCTAGCGAGGCGTTGATGTCGTTTCTGAAATTGGAAAAAATCTCGAAGTTCTATGGCGATCTATGCGTCGTCGCCGACTTCGATTTGAGCGTGAAACAAGGCGAATTCGTGTCCTTGCTGGGCCCATCGGGCTGCGGCAAGACAACCACCCTGCAGATGATCGCCGGGTTCGCCGAACCCACTCACGGTCGTATTCATCTGGACGGCAAAGACATCACCCATGCGCGACCCAACGCGCGCGGCCTCGGGCTGGTGTTCCAAAGCTATGCCCTCTTCCCACACATGACCGTACGCGACAACGTCGCCTTCGGATTGCTGATGAGAAAAGTGCCGCGCGCCGAGCGCGACACACGCGTGATGGAAGCGCTGGCGATGGTCAAGCTCGATCTTCACGCCAACCGCTATCCACGCGAGTTGTCGGGCGGCCAGCGCCAGCGAGTGGCCTTGGCCCGCGCCCTGGTCATCCGCCCGCCGGTGCTGCTGTTGGACGAGCCGCTATCGAACCTGGACGCCAAACTGCGCGAAGACATGCAGTACGAATTGCGCAACATTCAACAGCAGTTGGGCACCACCACCATCATGGTCACGCACGATCAATCCGAGGCGCTGTCCATCAGCGACCGTGTGGTCGTGATGGAAGCGGGACGCGCCACCCAGATCGCCGAGCCCTATCGCATTTACGAACACCCCGAATCCCAATTCATCTCGACCTTCGTGGGCAAAACCAACTTGCTCGACGGCGTCGTGAAGCAGGCTGGACCGCAAGCCACAGTGCAGGTCGGCGAGGCGTTTTTGACGGTGGACGGCGGCACGCTGATCGAAGACACAGCCGTACAAGTGTCATTACGGCCCGAGAAATTGCTTCCTGCTTCGACGGGCGATGCGCGCTTGAGCGGCGAGGTGCAGTCGCGCTTCTTTCTAGGCAGCCAGTGGATGTACAGCGTGCGAACCCCCGCAGGCGACCTGACGGTGATCACCCCCAACGATGGCCGCAAGCCGCATGAACACGGCGCTCGCATGGATCTGACCTGGGCCGAAGACGCCGCGCGAGTGCTGCCCGCCTCGAACGCTTCGAACGCTCTGCATGCACCGAACGCATCGGCGCAAACCGCCGCGGTAGCTTGAAATGAGTACATCGAGCGGCATGACCGCGCCATCGCCCCTGTCGTCCTCATCCAAACCGGCGGCTACCCCGACACCCTCGCCTGCCCCGGCCAAGCCACCCCGCAGGCAAGGCGCACCCGCGCTATATGGCGCGCTGCCCTTGATCCTGCTGTTCTTCACGCTGATTGTCACCCCCCTGGTGCTCACCTTCAGCCTGTCGTTCGCAGAATTCGACTACAACACCGGCATTCAGCCCGGCTACACGCTGGCGAATTACTGGACGGTGTTCACCGACAGCTATTTCATCGAGATCTTCTGGCGAACGCTGTGGATGTCGGCCGTGACCACCGTGCTGTGCGTCGTGATCGGTGCGCCTCAAGCCTATATCCTGAATCGCATGCGGGCACCGTGGCGTTCGATCGTCCTGCTGATCGTGTTGTCGCCGCTCCTGATCTCTCTGGTGGTGCGGGCCTTCGGCTGGAGCCTGCTGCTCGGCCCGCATGGCCCGATCGGCGCAGTCACTCAGGCGCTTGGCGTGGGCACCCTGCTGTACACCCCGGCAGGCGTGATTCTGGGTCTGGTTCACGTGATGTTGCCCTTCATGGTGATCCCCGTGTGGACGTCCTTACAGAAGCTCGACCCGGCCGTCGAACACGCCGCCTACTCGCTTAGCGCCTCGCCCTGGCAGACGCTCACCCGTGTGGTCTTGCCGCAAACCATGCCCGGTATCCTGTCCGGCAGCCTGATCGTGTTCGGCCTGACCGCCAGCTCGTTCGCGGTCCCGGCACTGCTGGGCGGGCGCCGCTTGAAGATGGTGGCCACGGTGGTGTACGACGAATTCATGAACGAGTTGAACTGGCCCTTGGGCGCGACCATCGCGATCCTGCTGTTGGTGGCCAACGTGATCGTGATGATGGGCTACAACCGCATCGTCGAACGATCCTATCGCCGCAGTCTGGGTTGAGTCGGAGACATCATGCTGAAGAACGGTCCTATCGCCCTGGCCTTCAATGCGCTGGTGGTCACTTTCGTGCTGGCGCCCCTGGTGATCGTCTGCCTGGTGGCCTTCACACCACACACGACGTTATCGCTACCCACCACCAGTTTGTCGCTACGCTGGTTCGAGGCGGTGTTCGCGCACAACGCGTTCATGCAATCGCTACGCACCAGTCTGTTGCTGGCGGCCCTGTCGGCCACCATCGCAGTGGCCCTGGGCATTCCGGCGGCCATCGCCATCAGCCGCTACCGCTTTCCCGGACGCGACGCCCTGAACGCGCTGTTCCTGTCGCCGCTGATGATCCCTCATCTGGTGCTGGGCGTGGCGCTATTACGCTTCTTCGCCCTGATGGGCATGCAAGGCAGCTTCACATGGCTGGTGGCCGCGCACATCGTGGTCATCACCCCTTACGTCATGCGACTGGTTATCGGTGCGCTGACCGGCTTCGACATGGCCATCGAACACGCAGCCCAGTCGCTGGGCGCCAGCCGCGCCACGGTGTTCTTCAAAGTAACGCTGCCGCTGATCGTGCCGGGCGTGTCGGGCGGCTGGTTGCTGGCCTTCATCAATAGCTTCGACGAGCTGACGATGTCGGTCTTCATCACCGCGCCGGCCACCGTCACCTTGCCGGTACGCATGTACATGTATGCCACCGAGTCGGTCGATCCGATGATGGCCGCCGTCTCGGCGCTGGTGATCGCGCTGACCGCCATCACCATGTTCGCGCTGGACCGCATCTATGGCCTGGATCGCGTGCTGGTCGGGAGCAAATGACATCATGCGCCTGCATCGGCTGACCGAAACCACACGCGAGCGCGTCGATTTCGAACTCGACGGCCGCCCCGCCAGCGCGCTGGCGGGCGATACGGTGCTGACCGCCGTGCTGACCCAGCACGACCGCCTTCGCATCACCGAGTTCGATGCCACGCCCCGTGCGGGATTCTGCATGATGGGGGCGTGCCAGGATTGCTGGATCGAACTGGCAGGCGGAGGCCGTATTCGTGCCTGCTCGACCATGCTGTCGCCGGGCATGTGCCTGCTGACGCGCCCTGCTCGCAACACGGCCGCGGCCGGCCCGGGAGCGACTGATGCCTGAGCACGCAAAGCCATCAATCGGCACACAGCCGCTCGGCTCGCCACCTGTCGTCGTGGGCGCAGGCCCCGCAGGCGTGCGGGCTGCGCAAACCTTGCTGGCCGCAGGCGTTCGGCCCATCGTGCTGGACGAGGCAGCGCGTGCAGGCGGGCAGATCTATCGCCAACCGCCACCGGGCTTCACCCGAAGCACGCACACGCTGTATGGCTCGGAAGCCCCAAAAGCCGAAGCGATTCATCGCGCCATGAACGATATGGTGCCCCTGATCGACTACCGTCCCGGCACACTGGTGTGGAACGCGATGCCCGGCCAGCTCGACACCTTGCGCGACGGCCAGCACGATTCGGTGCCCTACTCGCATCTGATCCTCGCCACCGGCGCGACCGACAGGGTGCTGCCCTTGCCCGGTTGGCTCACGCCCGGTGTCTACACCTTGGGCGCAGCGCAGATCGCCCTCAAGTATCAGGGATGCGCAATCGGCAGCCGCGTCGTGTTCATGGGCACCGGTCCGCTGCTCTATCTGGTCGCCCATCAATATCGCAAGGCCGGTGCGCAGGTCGCCGCCGTGTTGGATACGGCCACCGCCCGCGACCGTCTGGCAGCGCTGCCGGGCATGTTGCGCGCACCGCGCATGCTGGCTCTCGGCCTGCACATGATGGCATCGCTACGCGCCCATGGCGTGCCCCTGTATGCAGGCATCCGCCCATCGCGCATCGAGGGCAGCGACTCCGTGCAAGCGGTGGTGTTCAAGGATGCCCAAGACGTCGAGCGACGCGTCGACTGCAATGCCATCGGCTATGGACTGGCATTGCGCCCCGAGACTCAACTGGCAAGCCTGCTGAACTGTGGATTCGAGTTCGACCAGCGCGACCGCGCCTGGCTACCGGTGCGCGATGCTGCCGGACGCAGCTCGGTCGAAGGCATTTACCTGGCCGGCGACGGTGCGGGCATTCTGGGCGCAGACGCCGCCGAGATCTCGGGCGAACGCGCAGCCTTGGCCGTGTTGGCCGACATGGGCATGGATGTGCCCGCCAAACGAATCGTCCATCTCGACCGCGCGCTAAACGCGCAGCAGCGTCTGCGTCACGCCTTGGCCCGCGCCTTCCCCTATCCGACCGACTGGGCCATGACACTGGACGACGACGTCGTGCTGTGTCGGTGCGAAGAGATCCGAGTCGGTGCCTTGCGGCAAGCGGCCACCGAGTGCGGCGTGCGCGAACTGAACCGCCTGAAAGCGCTCACCCGCATTGGCATGGGCCGCTGCCAGGGACGCACCTGTGGCTCGGCGGCGGCGGAGTTGCTCGCACAAGCGGCCTCCGTCCCCATCGATGCGGTGGGCCGCTTGCGCACACAGGCCCCCATCAAACCCTTTCCCCTCCCCGTTTCGCTGGCATGGCAAAGCCCTAGCCGGGCACGCGCACCTGAAGGCAGCCCTCGATGAGCCACGCGCTGCATACCGAAGTGGTGATCGTCGGCGGCGGCATCGTCGGCACCAGCACGGCGCTGTTCCTGCGGCGTTTGGGCGTACCGGTCGTGCTGCTGGAACGCGACCAGTGCGGCGCCAAAGCCAGCGGCGTGAACTATGGTGGCGTGCGCCGCCAGGGTCGCAGCCGGGCGCAGATGCCGCTGACTCAGCGCGCTCACGCGCTATGGGCGAACCTGCCCGAACTGATCGGCATCGATGGCGAGTACGTTCGCTCGGGCCACATCAAGCTGGGTTTCGACGATCAGGACATGCAGGCGCTCACGTACTATGCCGACAGTGTGCAAGACGCCAGGCTCGATATCGAAATGCTGGGTGCCGACGAAGTACGACGGCGCTTTCCCTGGATCGCCCATGCGGCAGGCGGCTCGTTCTGCCCGCAAGACGGTCACGCCAATCCGCGTCTGGTCTCGCCAGCGTTTGGCCGGGCCGCCCGCAAAGCAGGGGCAGACGTGCGCGAAGGCGAAGCCGTCACAGACATCGCGCACGACGGCGAACGATTCCAGATCGAAACGTCTGCAAACCTGCACGTATCTGCCAGAATCCTGGTCAATTGCGCGGGCGCCTGGGCGACCGAATTGGCGGCACGCTTAGGCGATATCGTGCCGGTCACCACCATTCATCCTCTCATGATGGTGACCGAGCCTCTGGCCCCCATCATGTCGATCAGCCTGGGTATTCAGGGCGGCGGCATTTATGCGCGCCAGGTGGTCCGAGGCAATTGCGTGATCGGCGGCGGCCGGGGCGTGGCCACCAGCACCGACTTTGCCCGCCCGCCCGCAGGCGCTGCGCTTCAGACCATGATGACGCATGCCACGAACCTGTTTCCCGACCTGCGGGGCGCACACGTCATCCGGTTCTGGAGCGGCATGGAAGCCAACACCCCCGACCACGAGCCCATACTCGGGCCGTCCTCGAAGGTGCCGGGTTTGTTCCACGGCTTCGGATTCTCGGGCGCGGGTTTTCAGATCGGACCGGCCGCGGGCGAAGCCTTGGCGCAAACCATCGCACGCGGACACAGCGACATTTCTTTGGATGCCTTCGGCATCGAACGCTTTCAGCCGACGCCCACGCGGCCCAAGCGCGCAGACCTCCCTCTCGTGAGCACTATCCTGGAGCATTCGCAATGAGCAAAATCCACAGTGATTTGCGTGGTGGACACGCCTTGTCCCGCCTGGCCTGCGGTGTCGCGCTGACCCTGGCCGCCGTCTCGGCGTCCGCCGCCGAGCCGAAGACGCTGTATATCGGCATGAACGGCGGCGACATGGAACGCGCCTACACCCAGCATGTGTTCCCGGATTTCGAGCGCGCCAACAACGTCAAGATCGTGGTGGTGCCCGGCACCTCCACCGACGTGCTGGCCAAGGCCCAAGCCTATAAAGACAAGCCGCAAATGCACGTCATGTTCCTGGACGACGGCGTGATGTCGCGGGCGATTTCGATGGGCCTGTGCCAGAAGCTGCCGGACGATCCGGTCTTGAAAGAGCTGTTTCCCACCGCCATCATGAAAGACGGCATGGCCGTAGGCATCGACGTGGGCATCACGGGCTTGGGCTACAACACCAAGATGTTTGCCGACAACAAATGGCCCGCACCAACCTCCTGGATGGACTTGGCCGATCCGAAGTTCAAGCGTCACGTGGTGTTCCAGTCGGCCGCGTCCAGCTCCTTTGGTCTGCACGGCTTTTTGATGTTCAATTGAATTCAGGGCGGTAGCGAGAAAGACACCGCGCCGGGCTTCAAGGCGTGGGCCGACACCATTGGGCCCAATGTGCTGGAATACATCCCCAACTCGGCCAAGCTGGCGGAGATGGCGCAAAACGGCGAAGCCGCGATATTTCCGTTGACGCCCACCAGCGTGGCGCGTCTACAGAAACGCGACCTGCCGGTCGGCTATGCCCATCCCAAGGAAGGCGGTGTGATTCTGATGGTGGGCGAATGCGTGATCGCCAACAACTCGGAGCCAGAGCTGGCGAACAAGCTGGCGCTGCATCTGCTGTCGGCGGATTCGCAAACCAAGGCGCTGGAGTTTGCCGGTCAGTTTCCGTCGAACCGAAACGTCAAGCCGATCGCGGGCCAGGAAGCCGATTTCAAGCGAACCCAGAGCTACATCGAACGTTCGGTCATCCTGGATTGGGACGTGATCAATGCGACGCGTCCCGCCTTCAACGCGAAGTGGAATCGCGAAATCGAGCGTTAATGGCGAAACGCGGCGATCCGTTGTTGGTCGCCGCGTCTTCCCTATTTACGCTATCGAGTCCGCTTGCCAAATACAGGCTGCCGAACTCACGTCTCCCAACCCAGGCTACCGGGGCTCCCGCTGCAAAATTTAAGCCGTCAAAGCTAAGGGCACGGTCGCACCTGCGGGCGAGTTCGCGTCAAGCAAGCGACTCACCAAGCGGCACAGACCGCGATCTTCGATGCCATGCTCATGCAGCGCAGCGTGCGTGTGCAGCACGTAATCCAGGCATCTTCCGGACATGCCGACGGCTCGGCGAATGACCGCCAGCAAGTGATCTTCCGCCAGCTCGCCGGTGTAGTGCGTGCATTGTCGATTCAAGAGAAACGCCAGTGCTTGAACGCTGTCCTGGCCGTCGCAGCATCGCACCCAGCGCGGCACATAGGCCCCGGCGCGCATCTCGCGCACCCACAGTGCTTCGAAAGTTTCCCGCACCTGTGCAGCCGCGACCCGGTAGGCGACGCCCGGACAAGAACCGCCCCGATTCAATCCGAACACCACGCCAGGAGCATCGGGTGAACCGCGATGATCGTGCGACCACAGGCACAGCTCGCGGTGATAGCCACGCAGGGTGACCCGGCGGCGCTCGACCCATTCGAAACTCGGACGCCAGATGAGTGAGCCGTAGGCAAACACCCAGAGGTCGTCTACGCCATTCCAGTTGGACAGGCTGTGCGAGAGATTCCCGCTAAAACGTTGATCCGGGTGCTCGCTTCCCGGTATGGCTGCTGATCCCACGCCCTGCGATCCTTTGTCGATCCTGGCGACTGTGGGCGCGGCGTGCGCCTACATCCTTGTCACCGATCATGAGGTCGATGCTACGCCCATGCCATCGACCAATCAATGCTGCGAGGCCCGACACCGCAACGAAGTGCCATCGCCAGCCGCTCTGGCGTAGCGTCGGCGCTACACCAACCCGCGAATACCCGCGACGCCATGGGCACCTGCGGCCTGCGCCGCAGCCAAGGTGTCCCGCGACTGCCCGCCGATGGCATACGCGGGCAAACCCGCGTCCACCAGCATCGACGTAAAGCCGTCCCACCCCATGCCGGCTTCACCCGGATGGCTGGGCGTGGCCGCCACATGGCCGGCCACCACGAAATCGGCTTCCAGCCGCCGGGCGACAGCCACTTCGGCCGCCGAGTGAACCGACACGCCCAACAACGCGTGCTCGGGCAAAGTCGCCAAAAGCGCCGAGCGCACCTGACTTTCGCTTTCCCGCCGGGCATCGGCAGCACGCAGATGCAGGCCATCGGCTTCGTGCGACCATGCCCACGGATGCAGGCTGTTGACCAGCAGCCGCGCACCCGCCGCACGGCACCGTGCCAGCACTTGATCGAACGCGGCGCGCAGCGACAGCGCATCCAAGCCCTCGGACCAGGCCGGCTCCCTGAACTGCACCAGACGCAAGCCATCGGCCAGCGCCCGGTCGAGCTTGAGCAGGTAGGCCGGCAATTGGCCGAGGCCTTGAATATCGGTGATGCCGTAGCCGTTGGGCAGATGCAGCCAGCGCAACACAGGCAAGGTCGCGGGCAACAGATCGCCCACGCGATGGGCGTCCGATGGATAGACCCAGGCCAGGGCTTGCGATTCCAGGCCCTGCGGCTCGCCCGTCCACGCCGTCACCCGCCAGAACGACAGCCTGACGGTCTTCTCCGGATAGGCATGTACATAGGTGACCCAGGGCGTGGCCTCGGTCACGGTGATGCCGATCTCTTCCTGCAATTCGCGCGTCAGCGCCTGCAAGATGGTCTCGCCCGGCTCGACCTTGCCGCCGGGCAGCTCCCACCACCCCGGCCACGGTTTGCCCACCGGTCGCTGGCCGAGCAGAACCTGACCGTCGGGCCGCAAGATCACCCCGGCCGCCACGTCGATGACACGCGTATCAGCCATGTTGTGCCGCCCAGTCGCGTGCGAACTGCTGCGCCACCCGTCCCGACCGCGAGCCGCGCTCCAAGGCCCATTGCAGCGCGGGCAGGCGGCACGCGTCGATCGCGTCCTGCGTGCACCCCAAGCTGCGCAACCAGTGATGCACGATATCCAGGTAATCGTCCTGCTTGAACGGGTAGAACGACAGCCAGATGCCGAACCGCTCGGACAGCGAGATCTTCTCCTCGACCGTTTCGCCGGGATGAATCTCGCCATCGGACTGGTGTTGCGCCTGAAGGTTTTCGCTCATGTATTCCGGCATCAGATGACGCCGATTGGATGTCGCATACACCAGCACGTTCTCGCCCGACGCCGACACCGATCCGTCCAGCACCGACTTGAGCGCCTTATAACCCGCTTCGCCTTCCTCGAACGACAGGTCGTCGCAGAACACGATGAAGCGTTCGGAACGCCCGGCCACCAGGGCGACGATATCGGGCAAGTCGCCCAGGTCGCTTTTGTCGACCTCGACGACCCGCAGGCCCTGCGCGCCATAAGCGCCCAGCATGGCTTTGACCAGCGAACTCTTGCCGGTGCCGCGCGCGCCGGTCATCAACACATTGTTCGCGGGACGGCCATGCAGGAACTGAACCGTATTGCGATCAATGATGGCCTTCTGCCGATCGACGTGCTGCAAGTCGCTCGCCGTGATGGTGGCCACGTGGCGCACCGCGTCCAGCCACCCCTGCGCACCGCGCTTGCGCCAACGAAAGGCATGCGCGGTCCAGTCGATGGCGGGCGGCGCAGGCGGCAGCCATGCCTCGAGTTGCAGCAGCACGCGTTCGGCGCGCTCGACTAACCGGGTCAGATCGGGAGAAGACAAGCGCGACTCCTCAAGACCGGTAGTCGGCGTTGATGCTCACGTACTCATGCGAAAAGTCGCAGGTGTAGACGGTCTCCGACACCGCACCACGCCCCAGCGCCACCCGCACCAGAATCTCGGCCTGCTTCATCACCCGCTGGCCGTCGGCTTCTTGATAGGCCGGGTTGCGGCCCCCGCGTTCGGCCACCAGCACGTCGTCCAACCACAGACGGATATTCGACACGTCCAGATCGTCGATACCGGCGTAGCCGACCGCCGCCAGGATCCGGCCCAGATTGGGGTCGGAGGCAAAGAATGCAGTCTTGACCAGCGGCGAATGGGCGATGGCATAGGCGACTTTCAGTGCCTCGTCCTGCGTGCCGGCCTCTTCCACCTTGATGGTCATGAACTTGGTCGCGCCTTCGGCATCGCGCACGATCTTGGTGGCCAGTTCGGTTGCCGCCGACGCCAGCGCGTCGCGCAAGGCGGCATAGTCGGGATGGCTGGTGCTGTCGATCTGCACACTGCTTTGGCCGGTGGCCATGACGATGAACGAGTCGTTGGTGGAGGTGTCGCCATCGACCGTGATGCGGTTGAAGGATACATCGGCGATGTCACGCGCCAGATCGTTCAGCAGCGATTGGGCGATGCCCGCGTCGGTGCCTAAAAATCCCAGCATGGTGGCCATGTTCGGACGGATCATGCCAGCGCCTTTGCTTACGCCGGTAATGACGATTTCGGTGCCACCCAGCTTCATCTTGCGCGATACGATCTTCGGCAAGGTGTCGGTGGTCATGATGCCGTGAGCGGCATCTTTCCAGTGATCGGCGGCGACATGCGCCAGCGCGGCAGGCAAGCCAGCGGTCAGGCGGTCGATAGGCAGGGGTTCGAGAATGACGCCAGTCGAAAACGGCAGAATCTGTTGCGCTTCGACACCCAACAATTCGCCCAGCGCCTCGCAGGTTTGCTGCGCATGGCGGTAGCCCGACTCGCCGGTGCCTGCATTGGCGTTGCCGGTGTTGATGACCAGCGCAGTAATGGGGCATCCCGTCGCCAGATGCGCCTCGCACAACTGAACCGGTGCCGCGCGGAAGCGGTTGCGCGTGAACACGCCCGCGACCGTGGTGCCCGGCGCCAGCCGGAAAACAGTCAGGTCGCGCCGGTTGGCTTTGCGGATACCGGCTTCGGCCACGCCGATCTCGATGCCGGGAACGGCAAAAATGTCGGCGTCGGCGGGGATCTGAAGATTAACTGCCATGAATGCTCCCGAGGGTCAGGGAATGCGTTGCGGGTAAACACGCATTATTCCACCGATACCTCTGGCTTGCACATCACGGCGCGTGCTTGCGGGCGTCCAACTGAGTCACGTCCCAACCACCCCCCAAAGCGGCGATCAGCTTCACGCTGGACACCAGCCTGGCCTCCGCCACGACGAGCGCCTGCTGCTCGGCGTTAAGCGCCGAATTTTCGGTTTGCACGACATCCAGATAGCTGATCAAGCCTTCGTCGTACTGATTGCGCGTCAATCGCAGTGCCTCGCGCGCCGAGGCCAGTGCGCGCAAACGCACTTCTTGATTCTCGGCCTGCACCCGCGAGGTGGTCATCTCGTCTTCCACTTCGCGCAAGGCGATGAGGACGGTCTGGCGATAATTGGCGGCTTGCGCATCGAACTCGGCCCGTGCGCGTTCGATCGCAGCGCTACGCGCCCCGCCATCGAACACGGCCTGCGCCAGCGACGCACCCAGGGACCAGGTTCGAGCCGGTATCGAGATCAGATCGCCCAACGACGGACTATTCCAACCGCCACTGGCCGACAAGGTCAGCGACGGGAACCACGCCGCCTGCTGCACGCCTATCGTGGCATTGGCCGAGGCGACCTGGCGCTCGGCCGAGGCGACGTCGGGTCGGCGTTGCAACAGTTCGGACGGCATGCCCACGGGAATGTGCGGCACGTTCTGCTGATAGGCGACTCGAGGCAATTCGAAACGCGAGGGCGGCAAGCCCAGCAACTGGGCAATTGCGTTCTCGAGCAGCATGCGCTGTTGCTGCGATTCGAGCAGGGAGGCGCGCGCGGTCTCCAATTGGTTCTCGGCCAGCGTCGTTTCCAGGCGCTGCACCAGCCCGGCCTCGTAGCGATTGCGCGTCAAGGTCAACGAGCGTTCGTAGGTGTCCAAGGTGCGGCGCAATAACGCTTGGCGTTCGTCGGCGATGCGCAACTGAAAGTAGGTTTGCGCCAAGGTCGATTGCTGGCTCAAGCGGGTGTTGGCGACGATCGCAGCCGAACTGAGCGCAGCGGCATCGTTGGCCTCGACGCTGCGACGCACCCGGCCCCAGATGTCCACTTCCCAAGACAAGTCACCCTGCAAACGATTGATGTCTGCGGTGCCCGCTGCCGTGCGGCTACGCGTTCGGCCTGCCGTGGCACTGACCGTCGGAAAATAGGCGGCACGCGCTTGACGCAGACTTGCCATGGCCGCCCGATAGTTAGCCTCCGCCTGGACGACCGTCTGATTACCAACGCCCAACTGTTCCATCAGATCGTCGAGAATGGCATCGTCGTAGAGTGTCCACCACGCCTCACGCGGCAGATGGTCGGCGGTTTGCGCCACCGTCCAACCCGGCATCGACTGCTCTTGAAACGCCACGCCCAGATCCTGTTCGGGCACGGTGTAGTCCGGCCCGACGGCACACGCCGACAACGCAAGCGCGACCGCCATCGTCGTGGCGGCCAGAGCGAAGCGGGGCAGGCGTGAAAAGGTCGGATAAGCGCGAACGGACATAGCGTGGAATCTCTTGTGACTTAGCGGCGGACGGGTCGAATCAAGGCCCGACGCGCTCTATGGAAACACTTCACGGCGGACCAATTACTGAGGCGATCCAGGTAGAGATAGACGACGGGCGTGGTGTAAAGCGTCAGAATCTGACTGAGCACCAGGCCGCCAACGATTGTAATGCCCAGGGGTTGGCGCAACTCGGCACCGGCGCCGAACGCCAGCACCAGCGGCACCGCACCGCCGATGGCGGCCATCGTGGTCATCATGATGGGCCGGAACCGGGCCAGGCAGGCTTCATAGATCGCATCGGCGGGCAGCAGATTGCGCTCGCGCTGCGCGTGCAAGGCGAAGTCGATCATCATGATGGCGTTCTTCTTGACGATCCCGATCAACAGGAACACGCCGATCAAGGCAATCAGCGTGAAGGGCTTGCCCACCCCCTGCAAGGCCAGCACGGCACCGATACCGGCTGACGGCAAGGTCGACAGGATGGTCAAGGGATGGACGAAGCTTTCATACAAGATGCCCAGCACGATGTACAGGGTGACGATAGCCGCCAGGATCAGCATGGGTTGCTGCGCCAGCGCCTGCTGCGAGGCGCGTGCAGTGCCCTGAAATCCCGCTTGGATCTGATCGCTGGGTAAGCCGACCCGCGCCACGGCCCGATCGATGGCCGTCTGCGCCTGGCTCAGGCTGACCCCGGGCGCCAGCGAGAACGACACGGTGTCGGCCACGAACAAACCCTGGTGTTCGATGCTCAAGGGGGCATTGCCCACCTCGAAACGCGAGAACGCGGCCAGCGGCACCCGCGCGCCGTCGGCGGTGATCACCTCGACCTGACGCAGGGATTCGGCATCGCGCGCGAATTGCGGCGCAACGCCCATCACCACGTTGTATTGATTCAAGGGGCCATACATCACCGAAACCTGGCGTTGGCTATAGGCATTGTTGAGCACGCCCGAAATCAGCGCCATATCGACACCAAGCCGGGTGGCGGCATCGCGGTCGATCACCAGATTGATCTGACGCCCTTTGTCTTCGGTACTGGCATCGACATCGACCAGCTCGGGCAGTCCGGCCAGCGCCTGTTGAACCCGTGGCAACCACGTTCGCAGCAGCGGCAGTTCGCCCGCCATCAAGGTGTAGTCGTAATTGCCCGTGCTTTGGCGGCCACCCACTCGCAAATCCTGATCGGGCACCAGGAACATCCGCGCACCCGGCACGCCTTCCAGTTGAGTACGCAAGCGGTCGGCCACCACCTGGGCGCTCACGTCGCGTTCGCCAAACGGTTTGAGCTGGATCATGACGAAGCTGCTGTTGCTGCCGCCGCGTCCACCCGCGAAACCCAGGATGCTGGCCACTGCGGGATCGGCCAGAATCCTGGCGCGAAATTGATCCAGGCGCGGCACCATGGCTTGAAACGAGGTGCCCTGATCGACCCGGAACGCGCCTATCAACATGCCGGTGTCCTGATCGGGGAAGAAGCCTTTCGGAACGGCCGAATACAAATACACGTTCAGGCCTACCGTGCCCAACAGGATCAGCATCACCCAGCGACCGTGCCGCAACGCCCATTTGAGCGAATGCGCATAGCCCGACAACATGCCGCTATACACGCCGCCGATGCGCCGCGAGACTCGCCGGTACCAAGGTAATCGGCGGGAGGACGACGCGGGGACAGGCGTGGAGGACGAAGCCGTTGAACCTGCCGGCGGCACATCGGCTGTCGCGCTCATCGTGGCCGCGCGCGCAGCCGCCAACGCCGCGACTTCGGGGCGCACCGTTCGGCCCCGGCGTTCGCGCTTCAACAGCCTTGCGCACATCATCGGCGTCAAGGTGAGCGATACCGCCAGCGACACCAGCACCGCAGCCGACAAGGTGATCGCGAACTCCCGGAACAAGCGGCCCACCACGTCGCCCATCAGCAGGATCGGGATGAACACCGCGATCAGCGACAGGCTCATGGACAAGACCGTGAACCCCACCTCGCGCGCGCCGTTGAGCGCCGCCCGCATGGGCGACTTGCCCGCTTCGATATGACGGATGACGTTCTCCAGCACCACCACCGCGTCGTCTACCACGAAGCCGGTGGCGACGATCAACGCCATCAACGAAATGGTATTCAAGGTGAAGCCGCAGGCATACATCACGATGAAAGTGCCGGCCAGGGACACCGGCACGGCCACCGCCGGAATCAAGGTGGCCCGCAAGCGCCGCAAGACCAGCAACACCACCAGCACGACCAGCGCAACCGCCAATATCAAGGTGATCTCGGCTTCATGCAGGGTCGCGCGGATACTGGGCGTGCGATCCTGCGCCACCGACAGATCGACCTGCCCGGGCATCAAGGCCGCAATGGCAGGCAATTGGGCCTGCACGGCCTCGACCACCTCGATCACGTTGGCGCTGGCCTGCCGCCGCACCATGATGACGACCGCCCGCTGCGTGTTCAAAAAACCCGTTTGATAAAGATCCTCGACCGAGTCGGTGACCGTCGCGACATCCGACAGCCGGACCGGCGCGCCATCGCGCATCGCCACGATCAGTGGCCGATACTGCTCGGCACGCCCCAGTTGATCGCTGGCCATGACCTGCCAGTGATAGGTATCGTTCTCCAAAATGCCCTTGGGCCGATTGGCGTTGGCATTCGACAGGCTGGCGCGCACTTCGTCCAAGGCGATGCCTCGATTGGCCAGCGCCCCCGGCAGCAACTCGACCCGCACGGCAGGCAAGGAACTGCCACCCACCGAGACCTCGCCCACCCCCTCTATCTGTGCGACCTTCTGCGCCACGATGGTCGAACCCAGGTCGTACAGCTCGCCTTGCGTCAAGGACGCTGAGGTCAGCGCCAGAATCAACACCGGCGACGAGGCCGGATTCACCTTGTGATAGCTGGGCGGACTGCGCATGCCTGTGGGAAGCAGGCTGCGAGCGGCGTTGATGGCGGCCTGCACGTCGCGCGCGGCGCTATTGATATCGCGCGACAGATCGAATTGCAGAATGATGCGGGTGCTGCCCTGCGAATTGCGCGAGGTCATTTCCGTCACCCCGGCAATGCTGCCCAAGGAGCGTTCCAAGGGCGTCGCCACGCTCGACGCCATGGTTTCAGGACTGGCGCCCGGCAGGCTGGCCGACACCGAAATCGTAGGAATGTCGATGGCGGGCAGTGCCGCGATAGGCAGGCGCCAGAAAGCCATGATGCCCAGCAACACCACGCCCACCCAGATCAGGGCAGTGGCCACGGGCCGCAGGATGAATGGCGCCGACAGGTTCATGCCGGCACGCGTGCCTTGCTGCGCCAAGTGCGTGCCCGGCGCGAAATAGGATCGAACATCAAGTAAATAACCGGCGTCGTGAAAATGGTCAGCAGTTGGCTGCACAGCAGCCCGCCGACCATCACCAGACCCAGCGGTTGGCGCAGTTCGGCCCCCGTGCCCGAGGACAACATCAGCGGGACTGCGCCGAACAGCGCAGCCAGGGTCGTCATCAGAATGGGCCGGAAGCGCAGCAGTGCCGCCTCGCGGATCGCTTCGATGGGCGGCATGCCGCGCTTACGCTCGGCATCCAGCGCGAAGTCGATCATCATGATGGCGTTCTTCTTGACGATCCCGATCAGCAAAATGATGCCGATGATGCCGATCATGTTCAGGTCCGAACCGGACATGAGCAAAGCCAGGAACGCCCCCACCGCCGCCGATGGCAAGGTCGACAGAATGGTGATCGGATGGATGTAGCTTTCATACAGCACTCCCAGCACGATATACATCGTGACGATGGCCGCCAGGATCAGCAAGAGCGTACTGGACAAGGACGCCTGAAACGCCTGCGCGGCGCCCTGGAAGCGTCGTTCGATACCGGCGGGCAAGCCCGCTTCGGCTTCGGCCTGCTCGATCGCCTGAACCGCATCGGCCAGCGACGCGCCAGGTGCCAGGTTGAACGACACCGTCACCATCGGGAACTGATTCAGCCGGTTGACCGACAGCGTGGTTCGCCGTTCGGACAAACGTGCCACACTGGCCAAGGGCACCTGACCATCGCTGGCCGTGGGCACGTAGATGCGTGCCAGTGCGGAAGGATCCTGGCGGAACTGCGGCTCGACTTCCAGCACCACCCGGTACTGGTTCGATTGAGTGAAAATCGTCGAGATCAGTCTTTGGCCGAACGCGTTATACAGTGACTCGTCGATGGTCGCCACGGTGATCCCCAAGCGCGAGGCCGCATCGCGGTCGATGTCCACATACGCCTGCAAACCTTCGTCTTGCAGATCGTGGGCCACGTCGCGCAGCTGGGGCAGTCCGCGCAGATGATCGACCAGCCTTGGCGTCCACTCGGCCAACTGGGTCAGATCGGGATTCGACAACGTCATTTGATATTGCGTTCGGCTGACGCGGTCCTCGATGGTGAGGTCCTGCACCGGCTGCATGTAGACGGTCAGATCCCGATCCGAGTCGAACTCGGTTTGCAAACGCGCCATCACCGTCGCGATGGAATCGCTGCGCTCGCCCTGCGGTTTCAGGGCGATTTGCATGCGTCCTGCGCTCAGCGTGGCGTTCTGCCCATCGACCCCGATGAACGACGAAACGGACGCCACGGCCGGGTCTTGCGCGGCCACCGCCGCAACGCGGCGCTGACGCTCGGCCATGGCGGAAAACGAGATCGATTGCGGACCCTGGGTGATGGCCTGAATCATGCCCGTGTCCTGCTGCGGGAAAAACCCTTTGGGCAGCGCCATGTACAGCAGCACCGTCAGCACCAGGGTGCCCAGGGCGACCAGCAGGGTGAGTGTTTGATGCGCCAGCACCCGACCCAGCAAGCGGTCATAGCCGCGCACCATGCCGTCGAGAAAAGCGCCGGTCGCTCGATGGAAACGGTTAGGGGTGTGGTGCTGCTCGGCTTTGAGCAGACGCGCGCACATCATGGGCGTGAGCGACAAGGAAATCAGCAGCGACAGGAATACGGCCACCGCCAGAGTGACGGCGAACTCGCGGAACAGCCGCCCCACCACTTCGGTCATGAACAACAGCGGAATCAACACGGCAATCAGCGAGACGGTCAAGGACACCAGCGTGAAGCCGATTTCGCTGGCCCCTTTCAGCGCTGCCTGCATGGGCGACTCGCCGTCCTCGATATGGCGCGAGATGTTCTCGACCATGACGATGGCATCGTCCACCACGAACCCGGTGGCGATGGTCAAGGCCATCAAGGTCAGGTTGTTGATGCTGAAACCCGCCAAATACATGATGCCGAAGGTGCCCACCAGCGACAAAGGCACCACCACGCTTGGAATCAGCGTCGCGCTGGCGCTGCGCAAGAACACATAGGTCACGACGACCACCAGCAATACCGCCAGCAGCAATTCGATCTGCACGTGCGAAATCGAATCGCGGATGGTCTGGGTACGATCGGCCGCCACGACGATGTCCAGCGTCGCGGGCATGGCCTCGCGTAATGCCGGCAACATGGCGTGGATGCGATCGACCACATCGATCACGTTGGCGCCCGGCTGGCGTTGGATGTTCAGCAGGATGGCGGGCGTGTCGCCCACCCAGGCTGCCTGGCGCACGTCTTCGGCCGACTCGATGGCGCGGCCCACATCGGACAGGCGAACCGGTCGATTCTCGCGGTAGGCCAGGATCAGATTGTTGTAATCGGTGGGCGAGCGCAATTGATCGTTGGCGTTGATCGTGGTCGAGCGCTCGGGGCCATCCAGATTGCCCTTGGGCTGATTGACGTTGGCGCCGGTAATGGCGCTGCGCACATCGGCCAGCGTCATCGACTGGCTGGCCAGCACATTGGGATTGACCTGCACTCGCACGGCGGGCCGTTGCCCACCCGCCACGCTGACCAGACCCACGCCAGGAATCTGCGACAGCCTCTGGGCCATGCGCGTGTCCACCAAATCCCGCACATTGGGCAAGGCCATAGTGGGAGAAGAAATCGCCAGAGTGATCACCGGCGTGTCGGCCGGATTCACCTTGCTGTAGATCGGCGGGGTGGGCAGATCATTGGGCAGCAGATTGGATGCCGCGTTGATGGCCGCCTGCACCTCTTGTTCGGCCACATCCAGGCCAGTGCTCAGGCCGAACTGAAGCGTGATGACCGAGGCCCCGCCCGAACTGCTGGAACTCATCTGTGCCAGGCCGGGGATCTGACCGAAGCGTCGCTCCAGTGGCGACGTGACCAAGGTGGTCATCACGTCGGGACTCGCACCTGGGTAGAGCGTGACCACTTGAATCGTCGGGTAATCGACCTCGGGCAGGGCCGACACCGGCAACAGGCGGTAGGCCATCAGCCCGGCGATCAGTAGGGCCACCATCGTCAGCGTGGTGGCGATGGGCCGCAGAATGAACAGGCGCGACGGATTCAAGGCGCTCTCTGAGCAGGCGGTTGCGTCGTCGGGACGGATCCCGTCGCGGCGGGCGGAGTTTCAGCGATGGATGGTTTCGTAGACACGGACGGGGTTGCCGCAGCGGGCGACGAGCGATTGCCGCGTCCCGATTCGGTGCTGCCTGTGCCCGACGGCCCGCGGCCCGGCGCGCTTCCGCCTAATCCACGCAGCGGCCCGGACGACACCGCAGTATCGGCATCGACCACCTCGACCTTCGAACCGGCCCGCAAACGGTCGGTTCCTTCAGTAACTACGCGTTCGCCCAACGCCAAGCCTTTGTTCACGGCGACATACTCACCGTAAATCGGCCCCAACTCCACTTGACGCACCTCGACCGTATTGTCGCTCTTGACGACGAACACAAACGCGCCAGCCGAACCTTGCTGCGCAGCGGCGGTCGGGATGGCGATGGCATCGCGGCGGGTGTCCACCAACAATCGCACATTGACGAATTGATTGGGAAACAGGGTTTCGTCGTCATTGTCGAAGCGGGCTTTCAAGCGCAGCGTGCCCGTCGCCACGTCGATCTGGTTGTCCAGCGTTTCAAGCTGCCCCGTCGCAATTCGGCGGGTATGGGCGCGGTCATAGGCTTCGACCTGCAAGCGCGCACCGGCTCGCACCTGCTTGAGCACCTCGGGCAACTGGGTTTCTGGCAAGGTAAACGCCACGGATACTGGCTGAGTCTGCGTAATCACGACCAGCCCTTCGGTATCGCTCGTGCTGACAAGATTGCCCCGATCGACTTTACGCAATCCCAATCGACCACTGATGGGCGCGGTGATCCGTGCGTAGTCGAGCTGCAAGCGCGCATTCTCGACAGCGGCGCGGTTGGTCTGCTGAGTGCCTTCGTATTGCTGCACCAGCGCAGCCTGGGTATCTAACTGTTGGCGGGCGATCGAATCCTGTTTGTACAAGGCTTGATACCGCGCCAGATCGCGCCGGGCGTTCGCCAGCAAAGCCTGATTCTGCTTCTGATTGCCCAGCGCTTCATCCAACTGAACCTGGAAAGCGCGCGGATCGATACGCGCCAACAGGTCGCCCGCGCGCACTTTCTGCCCCTCGGTAAATGCCAGTTCGACCAACTCGCCCGCCACCCGGCTGCGCACCGTCACGGTGTTGTAGGCCGTTACCGTGCCCAGCGAGCGCATATAGATGGGCACATTTCGGGTAGTCGCCTGCACGACCTTGACCGGCGTGGGCAGGTTGAACATCGCGGCCGAACCGCCCATCGGACCCATTCGACCCCGGCCCGTACCGGTGCCTGGCTGGGCGGCGGGCTTGAAGAACAGCCACCAGACGGCGCCTCCCAACGCAAGCACCAAGACGATCCAGACAATCAGGCTGACGCGACGCTTAGGGCGCGTGGGGGAATGCTCGGACATATGGGACGGACCACAAAGAGGAAGCCGCTATTGTGTACCAAGGCTCGACGAGAAGTCTCGAAGACCAGCCACAATTGAAATGCGTCGCAACATCTTCAGACGTGGTCCCACAAGCGATCGATCAAGCGTTGCACAAGGACATGACAAACGGCGTATCCGCGCCGGTCTGCTGCGGCTTGGTCACGGCATCCTGGCGAGAAAACCTGATCCATATCATATGTTTATTACCGCTGATTTCGGGAAAGACGTCGGCTGCGGGATCGACCCACACTCGCATCAACTGATAGACCTTACCGGCCAGCATCTGCTGGTAAGACCCCTGGCTTGCCACCATGTCCTGGCGGCTACCGGATTCGCGCAGCAAGCGCATGGCGATCTGCACGCCGTCGAACAGGGGACGCAGCGGCTGCGACCACTGCGCCAGATCGGCTTGCCGGACCTCTTGGGGTTTATGCTGCCACGCATGGTAGGACGGCATATCTACTTGGCTGGCGCCGCCAGGCACGGTCACCCGCCCCCTCAAACTGACCAGCCACTCGTTATCGCGCAGCGCCTGACCCGATTTTCCGCCCGCGGCCAGACTGCCGGCAGCGCGCTCCATGTCGGACAGCATATCCTCCAGCGCAGCCTGTGCGACGTCGGGATGGCCGCGCAGGGCGGCAAGCTGAGTGCGCTGACGCTCGACGTCTTGCAGTACCGACGTTTTGACATCGGTGCGTTCGAGCGCGTCCAGAATATCGAATAGGGTGGTGACTGCGATCTGGTGATGACGCAAGTCGTCTTTTTCGGCGAAGAAAAACAATCGGTCGAAAAGATACTCCAGGCGCAGATACGCCCGGATGCGTTCGTTGAAAGGATACTCGTAAAGAATCACTCGGTACGTGCCCTTGTCGGTTCGGCCGGGTTGGCCGCCTGTCGTTGCGATGACGACGCCTTGCGATGTGCGTCGGCGGCCATCGCCAGCCAACGCCGATGCTGTGCGGTTACTGCTGCGGTCAACTGCCCGGTGGACACGTGGGCCCCGTTGTCGATGACGTCGTGCGCAGCAGCCAGCCGGTCGCCGCGGCTCGCTTGCGTTGCCATGATACGCCGGATGGTCTGCGGCGTCAGCCCGCTACGCGCCTGCACCCTGGCGATCTGCGTATCGGACTCACAATCGACGACGCAAACCCGGTTCACGCGGGCGATCCAGCGTCCGGATTCCACCAGCAAGGGCACCACGAACACCAGGTACGGCCCCGTGGCCGCGCACGCTTGCGCTTGTGCGGCGGCACCGATCATCGGATGCAAGATGGCCTCCAGGCGCTGCCGGGCATCAGGATCATCGAAAACGCGGGCACGCATCCAGTCGCGGTTCATGGCGCCGTCGGCGTTCACCGCCTCGGCACCGAACGCTGCTTTGATCGCTGCCATGGCCTCCCCGCCCTGCGCTGTCAGTGCGTGCGCCAACAGGTCGGTGTCGATGACAGTGGCACCGTGCAGGGTCAGTTGGTCGGCCACCCGGGTCTTGCCCGACCCGATCCCGCCCGTCAGCCCAATGGTCAACAGGTCGGGGCGAAATAAGGATTTGCTCGAACCGTGCATTGCGTCAGCTCCAAACCAAGGACCACTGAGCGGGCCACAACAGCGCGACCGCCCCTGCCATAGCCAACGCGGGGCCGAATGGCAGAGCCTGCCCCGCCTGGGCGCGACCCGTCAGACGCATCGCCATGGCAATGACAATACCCAGAACGGACGCCCCCAACACGATCATGGGCAGTGCCTGAACCCCTAACCAAGCGCCGATGGCCGCCAACAGCTTGAAATCGCCATAACCCATGCCTTCCTTGCCCGTCACCAGTCGAAACCCGTGATAGACCGACCACAACAACAGATATCCGGCTGCCGCGCCCCAGATCGCATCGGTGGGGGAAGTCCAATAACCGGCGGTGGCGACCAGCAGCCCCAGCCACATCAAGGGCAGCGTCAGCACGTCAGGCAACAAATAACTGCGGGCATCGGTAAACGCCAACACCACCAGAGTTCCGCAAAACACAGCGGCCAGCCCCAGCGGCCAGCCCGGTGCATAGCGCCATCCGCACAACGCGAACACCAAGGCCATCACTAACACGACGGGCCAGCGCGAGCCGGGCGGGGCATTGCCCGAGGCAGCGCCAGACACATCGCTCCAGGACGCCTCGATCGCTCGGGGCAGCTCATCGGCCAGCCGTGCACCAAACAAGCCTAGCGGCACGCCGACCAGCGCCATGAGACCCGCCCACAGGGCAGGATGAGATATTTCGTTCAGCATGGATGCGATGATGCCATTGCCAGCTCGCCTTGGACATGACCGACGACGATGGCCGCCCGGAAAATGCGTAGAATTCAGTTTCTTTCCCGTTTCTCCGGGGGTTCACCTCTGGATGATTGCGGGTCTATCCAGTTTTTTCGGGTTCAGGCCCGTCTCTTGGTCATCGCCATGCCTACTTCGTCCGGTCACATTCGCCCGACTCGTTCCTTGCTCACTTTGCAGAGTGCTTCGACACCGAGCCTCGCGGCCCGGGGCCTGAAACTGGGCGCGTTGTCCTTGGCAGTCACGGCGTTAGCGGCATGTGCGCAAACGGCCGCGCCGGGCTATTACGACCCGCCGGCAGGCAGCTCGATCACCGATTCTCAGTACAACGCGACCAGTGCCAGCGCTCGCCAGATCGTGCGAGCGCCATCGCAGCTCCAGATCTCGACCGATCGCCTCGCGCGCCGTAGCGCACAGGATTCGCAGGCAAACCCCGCAGCGGATTCCGCCACGCCGCCCGCAGCGCCGGGTTCGGCAGCCCAGGCCACCCGGATGGCCGCCGCTGGCGACACGGCAGGTGGTGCCAACGCGTCGGCAGACACAGCAGGCGCACCCGGCACGGGCTCGTACCACCCGGCTGCCGCACGTTTCGCCCCGCAAGCCCAAACCTACCTGGGCACCCTGCCCTGCCTGACGCCCGGCATGAACTGCGCGCCCACCCGCATGACCTTGACGCTGGCACCCAATGGACGCTGGCGTGCCCGCTCGGAAGCCCTGGCAGCCGCACCCGGCCAGCCGTCGGCCACTAAACCCGTACTGGAGCAAGGCTGCTGGGATGCCACCACCGTTCGCCCGATTCGCATCATGCTCAGCGACGGGCAAGGCGCGACACGGGCCGACTTCGTAGTTCAAAACAACGCTTTACGTGTGCGCAGCTTCAATGGCCAGGCACCCAACCTCGACTACTTCATGTCGCGTCAGCCCGATTTGGACCCGATCTCCGAATTGGACGGCAGCGCGCAACCCAGCTGCAACTGATCCTCAGGTCGATCAGACTGCGGATGGGGCGACGGATGGGACGATGAATCCAGCGGTGAGTGCGGCGTACCCAGGCACGCCGCGACCCGCTGGCTATAGACATCGGCGGCAGCGGGCTCTGCCACGGCGTAAAACCAATGGGCCAGTTCGACCGCATGGCGTACACCCAGCTTGTGGAAGATTCTGGACCGATGCGCCTCGACGGTGCGCAGGGATATGCCCAGATCGATGGCGATGAACTTGTTCGCCCGACCTTGCAGGAGATAACCCACCACCTCGCGCTCACGGGGCGTAAGGTGTGTGGGCGAATGGATTGCAGCCTGCGGGTGATGTAACGCCATGAGAGCCTCCTAACGATGACTCCAGTGTGTCATCCTGCATTAATCCAGAACACCTGACAGAACTGTCAGGGTGCCGACCAATGCAGAGGCGCGTTACGCTGTACGGTTTTTCTTAAATTTCCAGATTGTCAATCAAACGGGTGCTGCCCAGGCGTGCCGCGGCCAGGGCCACCAAGGGCTCGGTGCCCGCACGCACTTCATCCAACCCAGGTCGGTTCAAGTCACGCTGGCGACGCAGGGCGATGTAATCGACATCCCAGCCGGCCTGCGCCAGGCCTTCGGCTGCCGCCTGCTCCAAACCCTGCACATCGTCGATTCGGCCCGCCCGAACAGCCGCCTGAACCGACTGCAAGGCGGCATACAGGGCCGGTGCCTGCGCGCGCTCGGCCTCGCTCAAGAAACGGTTGCGCGAAGACATGGCCAAGCCGTCGGTTTCGCGCACGGTCTCGTGCGCCATCACCTCGACCGGCAAGGCGAACTGGCGGCACATATTGCGCACCACCATCAGCTGTTGATAATCCTTTTTGCCAAATACCGCCACACGGGGTTGGACGCAGGACATCAACTTGAGCACTACCGTACAGACGCCGGCAAAAAAACCGGGGCGATAATGGCCTTCCAATATATCGCCCAGATCGCTGGGTGGCTGAACCCGGTAGTTTTGCGGTTCGGGGTACAGCTCGCGTTCATCGGGCGCAAACAGCACATACACATCGCGGCGCGCTTCCAACTTCTCGATGTCGGCCGCCAGCGTACGGGGATATCGATCGAAATCTTCGTTTGGGCCGAACTGCAATCGATTGACGAAAATACTCGCCACAACCGGATCGCCATGCTGACGCGCCATGCGCATCAAGGACAAATGGCCGTCGTGCAAATTGCCCATGGTGGGCACGAACGCGATGCGATTTTGCCCGCGCAACTGATCGCGCAGGGCCTCTATGGTATGTACGACTTTCAAACTGCCTCCGAAGGGGCTCCCGCAAGGAGGCCCCGTTATTGTGTCAGGCGGCTTGCGCCACCGAGGTATATGCCAGGCGAACATAAATCGGCGCATACGGCTCGGCCTGGGTGATATCCAGCAGCGACTCACGCGCCAGTTCGAGCATGGCGATGAAATGCACGACCAACACGGCCTCGGGCGCACCGGCCGAGATACGTTCCATGAACAGATCGGCGAACTCCATATAACGCACGTCCGACAAACGTTTCAGAATATGGGTCATATGGTCACGCACCGACAACTGCTCGCGCGTGATGTGGTGGTGGGCGTTCAGCTTGGCCCGCTTGAGAATGTCGGCCCAGGCGGCTCGCAGATCGATGACGGTCACTTCGGGCAGCGCGCGCTCGACGCTCAGATCGGCATGCGCCTGCGCCCGCAGATAATCGCGGCCCAGTTGCGGCAACGTGTCCAGCTTACGGGCGGCCAACTTCATCTGCTCGTATTCGAGCAGACGACGCACCAGTTCGGCGCGGGGATCTTCCGGCTCTTCGCCCGTATCGCTCTTGCGCACCGGCAACAACATACGCGACTTGATCTCGATCAACATAGCCGCCATCAGCAGATATTCGGCGGCCAGTTCGAGGTTGTGCAGGCGGATTTGCTCGACGTAGGACAAATACTGGCGGGTCACGTCCGCCATCGGAATGTCCAGAACATTGAAATTCTGCTTGCGAATCAAATACAGCAGCAAATCCAAGGGCCCTTCGAATGCTTCGAGAAAGATCTCCAGCGCATCGGGCGGTATGTATAGATCGGTCGGCAGCTTGAACAAGGGCTCGCCATACAGGCGAGCGAACGCCACGCTATCGATCGTGTCGGGCGTGGAATCTTCGGCCGGACGCACCAGGGCGTCCAGGTCGGCGGCGGCGCGAGGCTGCTTGCCAGCCATGCGGTGCGATACGCCGACCGATCAGTCGTTGGCGTAGACGTAGGGCTTCTGCGGCACGCGCGCGGCCCGGAACTGCTCTTGCAGCTCCAGATCCTGCGGCTTGTCCCACAGTCGGCCACGGCCTTCGCGCTGACGCTGCTCGGTGTCGGGATGCTCGGCCTTATAGGCCTGCAGGAACTGGGTGATCTCGGAGGTGTAGTTGACGGCCATGTCCGGCTTCGCAAAAGGAATGACAATGACACAAAGTGTACTTCAGGGTGGCCCCTATCGCGGCGTTACAATCGCTTCACCCGAACCGTTCCCATTCTCATGTCCGACGAGCCCTATACGCCTTCACCTTCAGCGGACCCCAAGACCTCCGCCCGCATGATTCCCTTCATCGTGGGCTGCGCCCTGTTCATGCAGATGCTGGACGCCACTGTCGTGGCGACCGCCCTGCCCGCAATGGCCCAGGCGCTGGGCACCTCGGCTGTCCGCCTGAATGTCGCCATCACCTCCTATCTGCTGGCCGTCGCGGTATTTGTGCCTGTCAGCGGCTGGGCCGCCGACCGATTCGGTGCCCGGCGCGTGTTCGTGGCCGCCATCGCCTTGTTCGCACTGAGCTCGGTCGCGTGCGCAATGTCCTCCAGCGTGACCCAATTGGTGATCGCCCGGATTGTCCAAGGTATCGCCGGGGCGATGATGGTGCCGGTCGGCCGCATCATCCTGCTGCGCGTGGTGCCCAAGGAAGACCTGTTGCGCGCCATGGCCTTTTTATCCATGCCCGCGCTGCTCGGGCCGGTGATCGGTCCGCCCCCGGGTGGTTTTCTGGTCACTTATGCTTCGTGGCACTGGATCTTCCTGATCAACGTCCCCATAGGCATCCTCGGTATTGCGCTGGTGATGCGCTACATCGTCGAAATCAAGGACGCGGATGCGCCCCGACTGGATCTGCCTGGATTTCTATTGAGCGCCATCTGCCTGGCGTCCCTGGTTTCGGCGTTCGAAGCGATCGGCCACGGCCTGCTGCCCTGGCCATGGTTGACCGCCCTGGTCACCTTGGGGTTGAGCAGCGGTCTGCTGTACGGTTGGCATGCCAAGCACACCGCCCATCCCATCATCGATTTATCGCTCATGCGGATCCCGACGTTTCGGGTGTCAATCGTCGCAGGCAATCTGTGCCGCTTTGCGGTGGGTGCGACGCCGTTTTTATTGGCGATGCTGCTGCAAGTCGGTTTTGGCCTGACGCCATTTGACGCCGGCCTGATTACCTTCGCCAGCGCTGCCGGTGCCCTGGCCATGAAATTCGTCGCTCAACCCATATTGCAGCGCGTCGGCTTCAAGCGCACATTGACCTGGAACGCCGTATTCACCGGCGTCTTCATCACCCTGTGTGCGTTTTTCACGCCAGCCACGCCAGCCTGGCTCATGATAATCATCCTTTTGCTGGGTGGCTTCTTCCGGTCCTTACAATTCACTGGCGTGAACACTTTAACGTATGCTGATATCGATACCCCAAACATGAGCCGTGCCAGCAGCTTCGCGGCGATGGCACAGCAATTGGGTATTAGCTTGGGGGTCGGTGTGGCTGCGGTGACACTGAACCTGAGCATGAACTGGCGCGGTGCCCAGACGCTCGAAATCCAAGATGTCGCACTTGGCTTCCTGGTGATCGGGGTCATTGCGGGGCTGTCCAGCTTGTCGTTCGCGCGTCTCGCGCAAGATGCCGGCGCGCAACTCAACTCCCGGAGACCAAAGCATGTCAAAGAATAAGTACATCCTGGCTTTAGACCAGGGCACCACCAGCTCGCGCGCCATGGTTTTCGACCGCCGGGGTGCGGTCAAAGGTGTCGGGCAACGCGAGTTCGAACAGCATTATCCGAAGCCGGGCCAGGTCGAACACGACGCCATGGAGATCTGGCAGTCCCAACTGGAGGTTGCCCGTCAGGCCCTGCGCAACGCCGATGTGACGGCGGCCGACATCGCCGCCATCGGCATCACCAACCAGCGCGAGACGACCGTGCTGTGGGACCGCGCCACCGGCGTGCCCGTAGCGCGTGCCATCGTCTGGCAGGATCGCCGAACCGCCGACCTGTGCGAGCAGTTACGCCGTGATGGTCATGCCGACATGATCCAGGCGCGCACCGGCCTGGTCGTCGATGCCTATTTCTCGGGCACCAAGCTGGCATGGTTGCTGGACAACGTGCCGGGCGCACGCAGCCGGGCCGAGCAAGGCGAGCTGGCCTTCGGTACGGTAGATACGTGGCTGATCTGGCAATTGACCGAAGGCAAGGTGCATTGCACCGACCCCAGCAATGCCTCGCGCACGCTGCTATTCGATATCCATACGCAAAAATGGAGCGACGAACTGCTGGCGCTGTTGAAGATTCCGGCCAGCCTGATGCCGGAAGTCGTTCCCAGCAGCCACATCATCGCCGACACTGCGCCCAAGCTGTTGGGCGGCCCGATCCCGATTGCCGGTATCGCCGGCGACCAGCAAGCCGCCACTTTCGGACAAGCGTGCTTCAAGCCGGGCATGGCCAAGAATACTTACGGCACCGGTTGCTTCATGCTGATGAACGTCGGCGACAAGCCGGTTCAATCGCAGCATCGCTTGCTGTCCACCATTGGCTGGCAAGTTGCGCAGACCAAAGCCCCCCAGAACGCGCATACCGCGTACATGATGGAAGGCGGCGTGTTCATGGCGGGTGCAACCGTGCAATGGCTGCGCGACGGTCTGAAGATCATCGAGCGGTCGCAAGAAAGCGAAGCATTGGCGCAAAGCGTGCCCGACTCGGACGACGTGTTCATGGTGCCTGCGTTCGTGGGCCTGGGCGCGCCCCATTGGGACCCTCACGCACGCGGCCTGATCATCGGCCTGACCCGGGGCACCACTCGAGCGCACATCGCTCGAGCCGCGCTGGAAAGCATCGCGTTGCAAAGTACCGAGCTACAACAGGCCATGGTGGCCGATAGCCGGGTGCCGATGGTGGAACTGCGTGTGGACGGCGGTGCGTCTGCCAACGACTTCCTGATGCAACTTCAAGCCGATCTGCTGGGCGTGCCAGTCGTTCGACCGCGTAATGCCGAATCGTCTGCATGGGGCGCGGCGGGCCTGGCCGGTTTGGCCGTGGGCTATTGGGAAGACGAAGACGAATTGGCCGCGCAATGGGCGTTGGATCGGCGCTTCGAACCCAAATGGTCGCAGGACCAGCGCGAAGCGCGCATCGCGCGCTGGCGTCAGGCGGTCGAACTGAGCAAAGGTTGGGCCGCCAGCAAGCCGCAATAAGCAAAAAGCCGCCACCCTTGTGAACTGCCTCCGAAAGCTGGACGAGATCCAGGCATCGGGGTTTTTTTCATGGCGACGTACGACGATCTTTCAGATCGACGCTTCGGTCAATCCAGGCGAGCGCCGGACAGCTCCACCACCGTCTTGTACTTGGTTTGCTCTGCCACGACGAAGGCCGCGAACTCTGATGGCGGCATCGGTGCCGCTTCCGAGCCCATGCCCCGCAGCCGCGCTTGCACGTCCTTGGACGTCATGGCTTGCGCATAAGACTGATAAAGCCGGCCGATGACGGCTTGCGGCGTACCCGCAGGCGCGAATACGCCAAACCACGTGTTCAGGTCGAAGCCGGGCACACCCGCCTCTTGCATGGTGGGCAATTGCGCCAGCAGGCCTGAACGCCTGGCGGTCGTCACGGCCAACGCCCGCACCGAATCATTAGCGATCAACGGCGCCGCGGCAGCCAGGTTGTCGAACATGAAATCGGACTGAGCACCCAACAGCGCCATCTGTGCCGGCGCCGCGCCTTGATACGGCACATGTACCGCATCGATTTTGCTACGTGCTTTGAACAACTCTCCGGCCAGATGGCCCGTACTGCCATTGCCGCCGGAACCGTAATTCAACTGACCCGGATGGGCCTTGGCATAGGCCACCAGATCGGCCACCGACTGGATATCATGGGTCGTGGCGAAAGCTTTATTCACCACCAATACATTGGGCACCGAAGCGACCAGCGTCACCGGCGCGAAATCCTTGATCGGATCGAACGACAACTTTTCGAACAACCACGGGTTGATGGCATGCGTCGCTACCGCCCCCATCACCAGCGTGTAGCCATCGGGTGCCGACCGCGCCACCACATCGACGCCGATGTTGCCCCCCGCGCCCGCACGGTTCTCCACCAGCATCGGCTGACCCAGATCCTCTCGCACACGCTCGGCCAGCATACGTGCCACACCGTCCAACGGACCGCCCGGCGGGTAAGGGACGACGAAACGAAGTGGACGAACGGGCCAGACCTCGCCAGAGGGCGCGGCGTTGGCCGCTGTTGTGGTCGTGGCAGCGGTTGTCGCGGAGGTCGCAGACGTGGCCGCTGACGCCGCCGCGACGGGCATCGCCGAGCCAGCAGGCGCAGGCGTTGCCGCCGTGTTCGCAGCGGCCGCCCCGCTGGCGGCACCGCCCGTCAACGCAAGACTCGCCACCACACAGGGCAGCACGCGCCGAACAAATTTTTCCACCGTTATTTTCATTTCGGTCTCTCCAAAACCCCTGCCAATGCAATGAATGAACAGGCCGCAATATAGCGCAAGGCCACGGCGTCGGCATGTCATCGCTTTACCCTGCACCAATGAAACGGGCCCCGGTAAATAAACACCAGGGCCCGTTTCATCGAACTGCTAACACCGTACCGCTAACATCGTACTGCTGAAACAGTACCGCTATAGCCGAACTGCTGAAGCTGAACCTGCGATCAGTGCAGGATCTGGCTCAGGAACAACTTGGTGCGTTCGTTCTGAGGATTATCAAAGAACGCGTCGGGCGTGTTTTCTTCGATGATCTCGCCGCGATCCATGAAAATCACCCGGTCGGCCACTTTGCGTGCAAAGCCCATTTCATGCGTGACGCACAGCATGGTCATGCCCGACTCTTCGGCCAAGGTGACCATCACGTCCAGCACTTCCTTGACCATCTCGGGATCGAGCGCCGAGGTGGGCTCGTCGAACAACATGACCTTGGGGTTCATGCACAGCGAGCGAGCGATGGCCACACGTTGTTGCTGGCCACCCGACAATTGGCCCGGAAACTTCAAGGCTTGATCGGGAATACGCACGCGCTCCAGATACTTCATCGCCGTTTCCTCGGCTTCCTTGCGCGGCTTTTTCAGCACCCAGATCGGGCCCAAGGTCAGATTCTCCAGCACGGTCAGATGGGGGAACAGGTTGAAGTGCTGGAACACCATGCCGACGTCGCGCCGGATGGTCTCGATCTGCTTGAGATCGTTGGTCAGCTCGCTGCCGTCCACGATGATCTGGCCCTGTTGATGCTCTTCCAACCGATTGATGCATCGGATCATGGTCGATTTGCCCGAGCCCGAAGGCCCGCAAATGACGATCCGCTCACCCGGGGTGACCGTCAGGTTGATGTTGCGCAACACGTGAAACTGGCCGTACCACTTATTCACGCCCTGTAGTTTGATGATGGCATCAGACATTTTTCAAAACTCCTTCAATCTTATCGCTGATGCCCAGTATTCAGACGCTGCTCGAGGGCGCGGCTGTACTTGGACATGGAATAGCAGAACACGAAATAAATGAGCGAGATGAACACATAGGCTTCGATACTGAACCCACGCCATGCGGGATCGGTGAGCGCGGCCTTCGCTGCCAGGGTCAAATCGAAAATCCCGATGATGACCACCAAGGAGGTGTCCTTGAACAGCGAGATGAAAATGCCCACCAGCGGCGGAATCACGATCTTCAGCGCTTGCGGCAGAATGATCTTGCGCATCAGCTGCCAGTACGACAGGCCCAAGGAATCAGCCCCCTCATACTGTCCTTTCGGGATGGCCTGCAATCCCCCCCGCACCGTTTCGGCGATGTAGGCCGCCGCGAACAGGATAATGGCAATCTGCGCACGCAAAAGCTTGTCGATGGACACGCCTTCGGGCAGGAACAGCGGCAGCATCACCGAGGACATGAACAGCAGGCTGATCAGCGGAACGCCTCGAATCAATTCGATGTAGACCACGCAGATCGCCTTGATGGCCGGCAATTTCGAGCGACGGCCCAGTGCCAGCAGCACGCCTAGCGGAAACGCGCAGGCGATACCGAAGGTCGACAGAATGAGCGTCAGAGGCAGACCGCCCCACAGCGCCGTTTCGACCGAGGTCAAACCCAGCACCCCACCCCACATCAGGATGCCGACGGCCAACAGGCCGACCACCCAGATGATCAGCAGCGAGACGTTCCAGAAACGACGGATGCCGCTGCACACGACCAGGCTGATCAACAGCACAGTAGCGATCAAGGGCCGCCATTGTTCGTCGTACGGATACGTGCCAAACAGGATCAGGCGGTGTTTCTCGGCGATGAACGCCCAGCACGCTCCTGCCGAAGCGCGGCATTCCTGTGCCGAATTGGCGGTCCAGTTAGCCTGGATGAATGCCCACTGAATCAGCGCGGGCACGGTCATCAGCAAGAGCCAGACGACCAGCACCGTCAACAGGATATGGAAGGGCGAGGCAAACAGTCGTTCGCGTAGCCAGGGCCAGACACCCTGGTGCTGGGTAGGGGGCGGCAAAGCCGCCGATGGCGTCGTATTGGTGCTGCTCATATCAACGCTCCACCAGCGCGATGCGCTTGTTGTACCAGTTCATGAAAATCGAGATCGACAAGCTGACCGTCAGATAGGCCGCCATGATGATCAAAATGCCTTCGATGGCCTGACCGGTTTGGTTGAGGGTCGTGTTCACGACGGACACGATGTCGGGATAGCCGATGGCCACGGCCAGCGAGCTGTTTTTGGTCAAGTTCAGGTATTGGCTGGTCATCGGCGGAATGATCACCCGCAGAGCCTGAGGCAGCACCACCAGACGCAACAACTTGCCACGGCTCAGGCCCAGAGACCCCGCCGCCTCCCACTGGCCGTTGCTGACCGACTGCACGCCCGAGCGCACGACCTCGGCGATGAACGCCGAGGTGTAAATGGTCAAGCCGGCGAGCAATGCGAAAAACTCAGGCGTCAGCGTCAGGCCGCCAACGAAGTTGAAGCCTTTCAGTTCAGGCATATCCAGCGTCAGCGACGTGCCGCTGATTACCCAGCCCACGATCGGCAGCAGGATGAACATGCCCAGGCTGACCCGTCCGACGGGGGCCAACCGACCGGTCTCGGCCTGATGACGTTTTGCCCAATGGGCAAACACTAAAGAGCCGATGATGGCCAGGGCCAATCCGCCCAACATCCAGTCCAGCGACGAGCCTTCCACGCCCGGCACTTTCAAGCCCCGGTTGGACAGGAAGACACCCGGCAAAGGATTGATGGCCTGACGCGGGCCCGGCGTGTTCTCCGAGATCATCGCGTACCAGAAAAACAACTGCAACAATAGCGGTACGTTACGCATCACCTCGACGTAAATCGTGGCAACCTTGTTTATCAGGAAGTTCTTCGACAACCGGGCAATACCGATCAGTGTGCCCAGGATGGTCGCCAGCACCAAACCGATCACTGCAACACGCAGGGTATTGAGCAAACCGACCCAAATGGCGCGACCGTAGGTGTCGGCGGGACTATAGGCAACGGCTGTTTCGCCAATGGCGAAGCCCGCCTCACGCCCGAGGAAGCCAAAACCTGTCGCGATGTTGCGCGCTGACAAGTTATGCAATGTATTGGAGACTAGAAACCAGACGGCGATGCCGACCAGTCCAAGCGCCACCAGTTGATAGATGATGCCGCGCACCCCTGGATCGTTCCAGGACAGCCGCCTCTTTGGGGGGCCCCCAGGGGCCTTGGTTCGAGTGTTTGTCATCGGGATAAAGTTTTCGGATCAGACAGATGAAGGCTACCCGAAGGTCACCTTCCACGAATACGCCGCACCCGACCAAAGGTCAGGCACGCTCGCCCGCTGCCCGGACGCCTTCGTTCGAAGGCGCTCGGACAGTGTGACGGGCAACAGGCTTAACGCACTGGCCAGCCGTACATCAGACCCCCCTGCTTCCAAGAAGCATTCAGACCGCGTTCCAACTTGAGCGGACTGGATGCACCCAGATTGCGTTCGAAGCTTTCGCCATAGTTGCCCACGGTCTTGATGATGTTGTAGGCCCACTTGTCGTCCAGCCCCAGGTTCTTGCCCATACCGGGCGTCACGCCCAGAATGCGCTGAATGTTGGGGTTGGGACTCTTCAGCATTTCATCGACGTTCTTGGACGTCACGCCATACTCTTCGGCTTCCAACATGGCGTTCAGCGTCCAACGCACTACGTTGAACCATTGTTGATCGCCCTGGCGAACCAGCGGACCCAGCGGCTCTTTCGAGAAGTCTTCCGGTAGGATCACGTGATCGTCGGGTTTAGCCATGGCGCTGCGTTGTGCGGCGGCTTGCGACTTGTCGGTGGTGAAAGCATCGCAACGCTCGCTTTCGTACGTCGAGCGGACGTTCTCGGCATTATCGACCAAGACTGGCTTGAACGACAGGCCGTTAGCACGGAACCAGTCGGCCAGGTTGAGTTCGGTGGTGGTACCGGGTTGCACGCACACCGTTGCGCCATCCAACTCCTTCGCACTCTTGACGTTCGAGGACTTGCGCACCAGGATGCCCTGGCTGTCGTAGAAGTTCACCCCCGTGCCCACCAGACCCAAGGTGGTGTCACGCGTCAGCGTCTGCGTCGTGTTACGCGTCAGCACATCGACTTCGCCCGATTGCAGAGCGGTAAAGCGCGTCTGCGTGGTGAGCGGGGTCAACTTGATTTTGGTGGCATCGCCGAACATCGCTACAGCGATCGCACGGCACAAATCCACATCCAGGCCCGTCATGACACCTTTGCTGTCGGGTGCCGAGAACCCGGCCACGCCGCCGTTGATCCCGCAAGTCACGACTCCGTTCTTCTTGATGGCGTCGAAAGTCGGACCCGCATGCGCGGCGGTACCGAAGACGGTCAAGGCGGCACATGCCGCAGCGAGTTGTAATGCTTTCATAGCTAATCTCCGTTGGGCTACTTCACGCGATGACGGACAGCATGTCCGCTCTAATAAGTTCAGGCCGCGCATTTTTGCGGCCTGATCGTAGCTTCGCACGGAAATCGGGGACATGGGGGAAATCCCCAGGCCATCACACGCTCAATATAGGGACTGATGACAGGCGAATGACAGGTCGCTGGCTTCAAACGGCGAGCGAGCGACCTGCCCGACCAGGCTTAACGCACCGGCCACGCGTACATCACGCCGCCTTGCTTCCATTGAGCATTCAGTCCGCGCTCAAGCTTCATGGGGCTGTTCACACCCAAAGTACGGACATAGCTTTCGCCATAGTTACCGATCTGCTTGATCATGGAATACGCCCATTTGTCGTCGACGCCCAGGTTCTTGCCCATGCCGGGCGTCTTACCCAGGATGCGCTGCACGTTGGGGTTGCTGCTGTTCAGCATCTCATCGACGTTCTTGGACGTAATGCCATATTCCTCGGCTTCCACCCAGGCGTTCAAGGTCCAGCGAACCACGTTCAACCACTGCTCGTCACCCTGGCGCACCATGGGGCCCAGCGGCTCTTTCGAGAAGTCTTCCGGCAGGATGATGTAGTTTTCGGCGTTTTCCATCGTGCTGCGAATCGAAGCCAATTGCGACTTATCGGTCGTAAAGGCATCGCAGCGGCCCGCGGCGAACGCGCCGACGATTTCATCGAACTTGTCGATCACCACCGGTTTGAAATCGATCTTCTCGCCACGGAACCAGTCGGCCAGGTTGAGTTCGGTGGTGGTGCCGGGTTGCACGCACACCGTCGCGCCGCCCAGCTCCTTGGCGCTCTTCACGCCCAGATCCTTCTTGACCATCACGCCCTGGCTGTCGTAATAGTTCACGCCGGCACCGATCAGGCCCAGGGTGGTGTCACGCGTCAGCGTCTGGGTGGTATTGCGGGTGAGCACATCGACTTCGCCCGATTGCAGGGCCGTGAAGCGCTGCTGCGTATTCAGCGGGGTGACCTTGAACTTGGAGGCGTCGTTGAACATCGTGGCGGCGATGGCGCGGCACATATCGACGTCGAAACCGACCCACTGACCCTTGGTGTCAGCGATGGAGAAGCCGGCGATGCCGGTGGATACACCGCATTGCACAAAGCCCTTTTTCTTGACGGCGTCGAACGTGGCGCCCGCATGAGCGGCCGACGTTGCAACGAACAAAGCGGCGCCAACTGCGGCAAGTTTCAAAGCTTTCATTAGATGATCTCCGGGTGATAGGTTCGCAGCTCGTCAATGAAGCGAGCATAGATGCGAGCCAGTGAGACTGATCGTAACGTTCTGCGAAAATTAGGGACAATCGGGGAAATCCCTCGACGATGCCGTCATTGTTACCGATTCGAGGTGGCAGGCCACCGAGCGATTTTTCGTGTTTGTTCTCAAGCGGGGAAGTGTTTCGCTGCACTGCGGTTCGGCATAGGCGCAGCGGGCCTGAAACGCGCAACCCGGCAGCTTCACCAACGGGCTGGGCAACTCGATCGACTTGAGCTGTACCCGACGACTGCGCGCGATAACGGGGTCGGGCACCGGGGCGCAGGCCAGCAGCATCTGGGTATAGGGATGCTGGGGTCGCTCATATAAATCGCGCTTGTCGGCCACCTCGACGCTCCGCCCCAAATACATCACCATCACGCGATCGGCCATGTGCCGCAGCACCGCCAGATCGTGCGCGATGAACACCAATGCCAATCCCAATTCGCGCTGCAATTCCATCAACAGATTGACGATCTGCGCCCGGATCGATACGTCGAGCGCCGATACCGGTTCGTCGCAGATCAATAGTTTCGGGCCGCACACCAGGGCTCGCGCGATACCTATGCGCTGGCATTGCCCTCCTGAAAACTCGTGTGGATAGCGATTCAGCATGTCTTCGCGCAAACCCACCCGACGCATGGTTTCGATTACCAGAGCACGCTGTTCATCGGCCGACAAATGGGCCGCGTGCTCGGTCAAGGGCTCGGCAATCAGTTTGGCCACCGTCATCCTCGGATTGAGCGATGCGAGCGGATCTTGAAAGATCATCTGCATGGCGCTGCGGGGCCAGGGCGCGACGGCTTTCCCGCCCCGCACCAGAGGCCGCTCCTGCCAATCGATACTTCCGGTACGCAAAGGCACTAGTCCCATCAACGCGCGCGCCAGCGTCGACTTGCCGCAACCGGACTCACCGACGATCCCTAAGGTTTCGCCCGCACTGACGCTCAGATCGACCCCTCGCACGGCATCGAAACTCACTTTCCGTCCATCCGCGCGCACGGTGAATTGCACCGACAGGTCGCGGGCCGTCAATAGCGCGCTCATGCCGCCCACCTCACCAGGTCGGCGGTCGCCACATGGCATGCGCGTGCCGCGCCGTCAGGCTGCGCCTCGAAAGCCGGCACATGCGTCAGGCATCGGTCGCCCGCCTGGCCACAGCGCGGGGCGAACGGACAGCCCGGCGCGACTCGCCGCATGTCGGGCGGTACCCCAGGAATGCTATGCAAGGCGCCCTCGGCCCGATCCAGCCTGGGCACTGCCCCCAATAAACCACGGGTATAGGGATGAGACGGCCCGTCGAACAACCCATACACACCGGCCCGCTCCATCATGCGACCGGCATACATCACAATCACATCGTCACAGCTTTCAGCCACCACCCCGAGGTCATGCGTAATCAAGATCATCGCCATCGCGTCGTCCTTTTGCAAACTGCGCAGCAAGGCCAGAATCTGCGCTTGCACGGTGACGTCCAGTGCCGTCGTCGGCTCGTCGGCAATCAGGACGTCTGGCCCGCACAACAACGCCATGGCGATCATCACGCGTTGCCGCATGCCACCGGAGAACTCATGGGGGTAGAGATCGATACGGCGGGCCGCATCGGGGATCTGTACGCGATCCAGCGCGGCGAGCGACGCCCGGCGCGCTTCGCCATGCGCCATGCCACGATGATGCGCCAGCACCTCGGTCATTTGACGCGCCACCGTCAGATAGGGATTGAGCGCGGTCATCGGGTCTTGGAAGATCATGGCCATGCGCCGCCCTCGAACCTCGGCCAGTTGCGCTTGCGGCAGGCGCAATAAATTGCGCCCCTCGAAACACACGGATCCACCGACTCGCGCATAGGCCGGCAGCAAGCCGAGCATGGCCAGGACCGATTGGCTTTTGCCCGAGCCGGACTCGCCCACGATGCCGAGCGTCTTGCCGCGCATGAGGTCGAACGTCAGCCCATCGACGGCAGCCACCGGCCCGTCGGGCGTATCGAAGGTCACGCAAAGATCGCTGACGTTCAGCACACTCCGCGCGTTATCGGGGGTCGAATGCATCACGTAGTCCATCTCCTAGATAATTTCCGCACATCAAAGTGAGTGAAAGAAAAGCGGCCGGCCCGAGCAGCAACCATGGCGTGGCCTCCATGACATTGGCGCCTTCCTGAATCAGCACGCCCCAGCTGGTCATGGGTTCCTGCACGCCCAATCCGAGAAACGACAACACCGATTCGCTTAGCATGACGCCCGGCACGATGACGGCCGTATAGACCACCACGACGCCCAGTAAATTGGGCACGATGTGACGCAGGATGATGCGGCGGGTGGGCACGCCGATCGCGTGTGCGGCCTCGACGTACTCCCGTGAGCGCAAGGCCAGTGTCTGTCCCCGAACGATGCGCGCCATATCCATCCAGGAGAAAGCCGTGATGACCAGGACGACGAGATAAAAGTCTCGACCGAACAGCGTGATCACCAGAATGGCGATCAGCAAATAGGGAATGGCATACAGCATGTCCACAACGCGCATCATGGCGTTGTCGATGCGACCGCCCAAAAAGCCCGCCGTCGCACCCCATGCCACGCCCAGCAAGGTCGCGGCAGCAGCACCCAACGCGCCCACCATCAGCGACACGCGTCCACCTGTCAGCGTGCGTGCCAATACATCCCGGCCCAGCTCGTCGGTGCCCAGCCAATGTCCGTTGGACCACGAAGGTGGCAAGGACAGCGCGTCCCAATCGGTGGTGTCGAAACGATGAGGCAGCAACCACGGGCCGACGACGCACGCGAGCAGCATCACCAGAAGAATGCATAGGCTGACCACTGCACTGCGATGGCGCAGGAACCGACGCCATGCGTCCTGCAATGGACTGCGCCCGGCCACGGCCGGCGGCACTCGGGTCTGCGTAGGCGCGGTATCGCCCAAAGCCGCATGCAAGGACATAAAAAATAGTCTCCAGAATCAATAGCGTATTTTTGGATCGAGCCAGGCATAGCACAGGTCGACCAGAAAATTGAGCAGCACGGCCACGGCAGTCACCAGCACCACCAGCCCCAACACCAGCGTGTAGTCGCGGTTGACGGCGGCACTGACCACCAGGCGTCCCAGACCAGGAAGCGAAAACACGGTCTCGGTGACGACAGCCGATGTCATCGAAGAAATAGCCAGGGGTCCCAATAGCGACACCACCGGCAACAGCGTCGGCTTGATGGCGTGGCGCAGCACGATGGTTGTCATCGGCAAACCCTTGGCACGCGCCGTTCGAATGAACGGGCTGCTCATGACCTCGATCAAACTGCCGCGCGTGACTCGACCGATGGTGCCCATGTTGATGATGGTCAGCAACGCGATCGGCAGCACGGCATAGCGCCAGTCGCTCGCCTGCCAGCCGCCGGCGGGCAGCCAGCCCAGCATCAGCGCGAACACCAACACCAGGACGGGCCCCAGCACGAAGGACGGGATCGTGTGACCGATATTGGCCAATCCCATGACGCAATAATCCACCGCCGAGTTACGGCGCAAGGCGGCGGCGATACCCATCGCAACACCCACCGTCAGCGACATGACGAGCGATACCCCGCCGATCAATATCGACACGGGCGCGGCGGCGCGCACCAGCTCGTTGACGTTCCAGTCGGAGAATCGAAACGACACGCCCAGATCGCCGCTCAACAGGCCGCGCAGGTACAACAGGTACTGCTGCCATACCGGCAGGTCGAGGTGATACTTGGCTTTCAGGTTTTCGAGCACTGCCGGAGACAAGGCCCGCTCGCCATCGAAGGGGCCACCCGGCGTGAGATGCAAGAGCAAATAGCACACCGTGATCACGACCCACAACGTGGGTATCGCCGCAGCGGTGCGGCGCAACGCATAGCGCCACATGATCAATGCTTCTGGATGTAGAGGTCGCGGCTACGATAACGATCCAGGGGATTGTTATCGCCATAGCCCCCTAAATAGGGCTTGACCAGACGCGGGCTGGTGCTTTGCAAGACGGGGATACTGGGGTAGTCCAGCATGATCATTTCAGTGGCGCGGGTTTGCATGGCCGACCGGCTGGCGGGATCGAGCTCGGCCTGGGCAGCCAGGATCAGGTTGTCGCCCTCGCGATGGCAACTGCGGCAGCTGTTTTGCACGCTGTCGCAGCGCACGATGGTCAGCAGGCTGAAGGCATCGTTGTAATCGGCGACCCAGGCGTCGCGAGCGACCTGATACTCGCCCGACTGACGCCGATGGATCAGCGCGCGGAACTCCATGTTTTCCAGATCGGTGTTCAAGCCCAGCTTGGTGCGCCACTCGGAGGCGACGAACAGCGCCATCTTCTTGTGATAATCGCTGGTGTTGTAGACCAAGGACAGGCGCGTGCCGGGCTTGATGCCCGCTTCCTTCAACAGCGCCTGCGCATGCTGCACGCGCTTTTCCATGGACCACGACGCCCAATCGTATGTCGTGGGCGATCCGCCCGCTACGCCGCGAACCAGCGCGCTGTAGGCAGGGATACTGCCGTCGTCCACGATGCGTTGCGCCATGATGTCGCGATCGATCACCATCGAAAGCGCCTGCCGCACCCGAACGTCTTTCAATAGCGGGTCTTCGTTGTTCAAGGAGTAATAGCGCACCGTCAAAGCAGGCGAGTTGCGAATATCCTCGGGGCGCTGCTTCAAGTGCAGGGGATAGGAGCCCGGGGCGATGGTGGTAGTCATGTCCAACTGCCCGGATTGATAGAGCTTGGTCTCGGCCGCTTCGCTTTCTATCGGAAAGAACGTCACTTTGGCGATTCGAACATTTTCGGCGTCCCAGTAGTCAGGCCTGCGCGTGACGACGATGCGGTCGTTAACCCGCCATTCAGTCAGCGTGAACGCGCCGTTGCCGACCCAGTTGGCGGGCCGCGTCCATTGGCTCCCGTGACGCTCGACGGTGGCGCGATGCACCGGCAAGAACGATCCATGCGCCATGAGTTCAGGCAGGAACGCGACGGGAAACTGCGTGCGCAGAATCAGCCGGGTCGGCGACTCGGCATGGGCACCCAACGACTCGGGGGCTTGGCTGCCCTCGACGATTTCGCGTGCGTTGAGCAGGAAATCCTGGAACGTGGTCGAGTAAATGGACGCCGTGGCGGGTGTGAAGAAGCGCCGGAAGCTATAGACGAAATCGTCGGCCGTGACGGGGTCGCCGTTCGACCATCTGGCAGGCCGCAGGTCAAACGCCCAGGTCAGATCGTCCAGCCGCTGCCATCCATGCGCCACGCCGCCGACGATCTTGCCCTGCGCGGTGGTCGAGGTCAGCCCCTCCAACACGTCGCGCAAGACGGCGGCTGCGTTGGTCGAGGAGGTCAACGCCGGGTCCAACGACTCGGGCTCGGCACCATTGCCACGATTGAGCACCTGCGTGGGGTGCAGTCGATCGAGCGGCGGTGGCACGTCTGCTAATGCAGCAACGATCTGCGAAGAAGCCGCGGGGGCTTGCGACGGCGGATCGGTCAGTGCCTGGACGGTGCTCGTTTGAGCCGTGCTTGCCTGGGCAGTACCTGCCAGACCGGCCACTGCCGTTGCAGCGAACGTCCACCCTAGCCACACGACGAGAAAGCGAACTGCCGGGTTCAGGCGGCGCAACGGCGTCTTTTGGTGCGACTGCGGCGAAGGCCGCGCGGCGGTCAAGGCGGGTTGGAAATTGTGAAACATTGAACACTCCTATCTGTATCCGGCTGTAAATCGAAGGATAGAGAGTGGAGATGCTTAAGCATATGGGCCGCAAACCCAAAAAAACGAGCATATGCCTAGGGGAAACCCCCGGCAAAATGTTGCTGGAAAACCGCTGTAACGCACCATGTGAAAAACCGACATCAGAGACGCCATCCGACGAGGGTATGATGTGCTGCAACCTGCCTTCTGTGTCCCATGATCCAGTTTCAACACGTCTTCAAATCCTATGGCCGCGCCAGAAACATCCTGGCGGATATCAATTTCGATATCCAGGCTGGCGAATTCGTCTTTGTGTCCGGTCCGTCAGGCGCGGGCAAATCGACGCTGCTCAAGTTAATCGGCGGACTGGAACTGCCCTCGCGCGGCTCAGTCCAGGTCAATGGTCAGAATCTGGAAAAGATGACCGCGCGCGCCCGGCCATACCTGCGCCGTGCCGTCGGCGTGATTTTGCAGGACACTCACCTGCTTTACGACCGCAGTGCGATCGCCAATGTCACGCTACCCCTGACCGTCACCGGTCACTCTCACACGCAAGCCATGGCACGCGCCCGCGCAGCGTTGGACAAGGTGGGGCTGGCGGGCAAGGAAGACATGAAGCCCATCGAGTTGTCGGGCGGCGAACAGCAGCGCCTTGCGATGGCCCGTGCCATCGTCAATCGTCCGGCCATTTTGATTGCCGACGAACCCACCGCCAACCTCGATCACGAGACCGCCACGCGCATCATGAACGTGTTCCGCGACTTCAATCGGGTGGGTGTCACCACCTTGATCGCCTCGCACGACCAAGGGCTGATGGCGCGTTATGCCACGCGCACGCTACGTATCGACGCAGGCCGTTTTTCGGATGTGGCGGGGGTGCCCGCATGAACGCCTGGCTCCAACAGCATCGCTATGCGCTGGGCGTGACCGTTCGCCGCCTGATCGCGCAACCGTTCTCGTCGCTGGCGAACATCATGGTGATGGCGCTGGCTTTGGCGCTACCCCTGCTGGGCGGTGCCGTATTGGTATCGGTGCAACCAGTGACCAAGCAGTTGTCGGTCACGCCCGAGTTGACCGTCTATCTAGCTGTCGACGCGCCGCCCGGGGCTGCGGCGCAGGTGGCGCAACGCATCCGCGCCGACTTCCCGACGGGCGTGCAGGACGTTGAAGTCATGGCACGCGACGAGGCGCTGGCCGAACTCAAAAACAACCCGGCGTGGTCGGAAGCGCTGGCTGTCTTGCCCGGCAATCCCTTGCCCGATGCCGTGGTCGCCAGACTCGCCGAAGGCGACGATCTGGCCGGACGCGCCAACACCTTGGCCCAAGCATTGCAGGGTTGGAATTTCGTCGATCGGGTTCAACTGGACAGCGCCTGGGTTCAGCGCCTGGAAGCGCTGCTGCGATTTGCCCGCATCGGTTTGTTTTTCCTGGCCGCTTGCGTCGCGGTCGTCGTGCTGGCGACGGTATTCAACACGGTTCGCATGCAGGCTTTGTTTCAACGCGAAGAGATCGGCGTGGCGCGCCTAGTAGGTGCGACCGAATCCTTCGTGCGTCGTCCCTTCTTGTATTTGGGCGCGCTTACCGGTGGCGCGTCGGCGCTGCTTGCCATCGGCGTTGCCGCCTTGCTGTTGAGCCCATTGAACGAAGCCCTACTTGGATTGGCCAGCAGCTATGGTGCCGAATTCGCTTTACGTCTGCCTGCTGGCGGTTGGCTGATTACTGCTATTGTAGCAACCGCTGCCCTGGGTGCCCTGTCTGCGCGTTGGTCGGTCACTCGCAACACCCGTTTTTGACTGATTAGAGTATTTCATGGTTGGCAGGACGGCCTTCGAGGCCCGCGCAACGCGCTTCTACTACGATTTCTCGTTCGATTGCGAAGCCGTCAAGGTCTTGCCTAACGAGTATTTCGTCACCGACCGGGATCTGATGGTTTCGACCGTCTTGGGTTCGTGCGTGGCCGCCTGTATTCACGATCCGGTCATCAACGTGGGCGGCATGAATCACTTCATGTTGCCCGACGGCGATTTGAACTCGCCCGCCTCGGCCACCATGCGATATGGTGCGTTCGCCATGGAAGTGCTAATCAACGAGTTATTGAAGGCAGGCGCTGTACGCGAGCGTTTGCAAGCCAAGGTGTTCGGTGGTGGTGCGGTGTTGGCCAGCATGCAGCAGATGAACATCGGCGAACGCAACGCCGCGTTCGTCTTGAAGTATCTGGCGCTGGAGCGGATCCCAGTGGCTGCGCAAGATCTGGGCGGCGATCACCCCCGTCGAATCAATTACTTTCCTCGCACCGGCCAGGTTCGAATGCGCAAGCTGACAACCGCCAACCGCGTACACGTCGTGGCCGCCCGCGAAGCCGCCGTGGTCGAAGCGATGCAAACCGCGCCCGAGCGAGCCTCGGCGCCGACCGCGCGGTTTTTCAAGCGTTAAGCCACGCGCGCATCGGCCAAAGCCGTTACCGAGGCATCGAATCCCGCCATCAGCGTATCGCGCCGTTGTGCCGCGCGCGCCATCGCAGCTTCTTTTACATGCCCATAACCGCGAATTTCTTCGGGCAGATTGGCTCGATCTACGGCACGCTGCAAAGTACCGGCCGACAGCTTCGGCAAGATGCCCAGAATGTCGTCCCGATACTGCTCGATCAATGCCCGTTCGGCCCGACGTTCCCCCGTATAACCGAACACGTCCAACACGGTTCCGCGCAAACCACGCAGCCGCGCCAGCACGCCGAATAGCTTCAAGGTAGACGGGCCGAAAGCACGCTTGATCAGATGCCCTTGCGCATCGCGCTTGGAGAACATGGGCGGTGCCAGATGAAAGCGCAGCGACCAATCGCCCTCGAAAGTCTCTTCGATCCGCTTGATGAATGCGCCGTCGCTATACAAGCGTGCCACCTCGTACTCGTCCTTGTAGGCCATCAACTTATAGGAGTAACGCGCGACTGCCTCGGCCAGCCGGGTCGAGCCGCAAGCCGCCTGCTCGGCACGCGCCACCTCGTCGACCAGCGACACATAACGCGCCGCATAAGCCGCGTTTTGGTAATCGCGCAGCAGCGCCGCCCGATTGTCGCGAATGGCCGCCCAGCCCCCTATTTCAGCCGGCGCTTTGAACGGCAGCACTTTCGATACGGGTGCGTGAAGCGCGGCATTCGACTGCGCACTGTGCCCCGCTGCGCCACGCTTGATTTCAATCACTTGGAGATCGCCTTCCTGTGCATTCGATGGCGAGTTCGCAAGCGTCGATGCGTCAACGTTCGTGTCATCCGACACGCCCGCCATCGAGTGGACATAAGCCAGATCGGCGGCGGCACGACGGCCCCAGGCGAACGCCGCCAGATTGTTCTGAATCTGCGTGCCGTTCAGCGCGATCGCACGCTCCAAGGCCGCCAAGCCCAGCGGCAGAGAGCCTTTCTGGAAGGCATAACCCAGCATCAAGGGGTTGGCATAAATGCCGTCGCCCAAGAGCCGGACGGCCAGGTCGGTGGCGTCCACCACGTCCACCCGTTCGGGGCCGCAGGCCGCTGCGACATCGCCGTGCAAGCTACTGCCCGGCAAACGCCAATCGGGATTCTGGATGAACTCCGCAGTCGGTGCGACATCGGCATTCAACAGCGCGTGAGTGCGTCCTGCACGCATGCGTGCGAGCGATTCGGTGCCTGCACCCACCACCAGGTCACCGATCAGGGCGAGGTCGGCCTCGCCCATGGCGACGCGCGTGTTCATCAGGGCTTCAGGGCTTCGGGCCAGCACCACATGCGAATGAACCGCCCCGCCCTTTTGAGCCAGACCGGCCATGTCCAGCACCGAACAGCCCTTGCCTTCCAGATGCGCGGCCATGCCGATCAACTGGCCGATGGTGACCACACCCGTGCCCCCGACGCCCGCGATGAATACGCCATACGGCTGCGTCAGCCCCATCGATGCAGGTACTGCCAGCGACTCGTCGGCACGCCCTTCGCCACCCCGCGCCTTCGGGCGACGCAGCTTGCCGCCTTCCACCGTGACGAAGCTGGGACAGAACCCCTTCAAGCAGGAGTAGTCCTTATTACAGCTCGATTGGTTGATCTTGCGTTTACGACCCAAAGGCGTTTCCAGCGGCTCGACCGACAGGCAATGCGACTTCTCAGAGCAATCGCCACAGCCTTCGCACACCCGCTCGTTGATCACCACCCGTCTTGCCGGATCGGCGAAATCACCGCGTTTTCGGCGACGCCGTTTTTCAGTCGCGCAGGTCTGGTCGTAGATCAGAATCGAGACACCAGGATGGTCTCGCAACTCGCGCATCACCGCGTCCAACGTATCGCGATGAACCACGGGCACATCGGGTGCCATGCCTTGAATACCCACGTATTTCTCGGGCTCGTCGGTCACCACGACGATCTTGTCGATGCCTTCGGCGGCCACTTGGCGAGTGATCATCGGCACACTGATCGGGCCGTCCACGGGTTGCCCTCCCGTCATGGCCACCGCGTCGTTGAACAGGATCTTGTAGGTGATGTTCACCTTGGCCGCCACTGCGGCACGAATCGCCAGCAGACCCGAGTGATAGTAGGTGCCGTCGCCCAGGTTGGCGAACACATGCTGTTCATCGGTAAATGGCGCCTGGCCGATCCAGGGCACCCCTTCGCCACCCATCTGGGTGAACACCTGCGTGTTACGCCCCATCCACGTCACCATGTAATGGCAGCCGATGCCCGCCAGACCGCGCGAGCCTTCCGGCAATCGGGTGGACGTATTGTGCGGACAGCCTGAACAGAACCAGGGTTTGCGCTCGGCCACCACACGCGGCTTGGCTGCGGTCCGCGCACGGGCGTCGATAAAGGCCAGGCGTGCCTCGATGCCTGCGCGTACCTCGGGTGGCAGATCGAATTTCAAGAGCCGCGCACCGATGGCCTGCGCCACGATGGCCGGCGAGAATTCGTAATGCGCTGGCAGCAACCAGTTGCCTTGCGGCACCGACCACTCGCCACCGTCCTTGTCGTCGAACTTGCCCACCACACGCGGAATCTTCTTGCCGCTACCGATCCAGCCGAACAGTTCTTCCTTCAATTGGTATTCGAGCACCTGGCGCTTTTCTTCGACCACCAGAATTTCATCCAGACCTTCCGCGAACGAGCGGGTACCGGTGGCCTCCAGGGGCCAGACCATACCCACCTTGAACAGCCTCAGGCCAATTCGCTGGCAGATGTCTTCGCTCAACCCCAGATCGGTCAACGCCTGACGGGTATCGAGATACGCCTTACCCGACGTCATAATGCCGAAGCGCGCACGATCTTCAGGCACTTCCCACAATTCTCGATTCAGCTTGTTGGCGCGCGCGTAAGCCAGCGCTGCATAAAGCTTGTAATCCAGTAGTCGAGCCTCTTGCGCCAAAGGGGTGTCGGGCAGGCGGATGTTGAGACCATCTGGCGGGGCGACAAAGTCGTCCGGCAATCTGACCTGGACACGCTCGGGGTCGATATCCACCGAAGCCGACACCTCGACGATATCGGTGATGCATTTCATGCCGACCCACACGCCGGCATACCGGCTCATCGCCCAACCGTGCATGCCGTAGTCCAGTACCTCCTGCACGCTGGACGGAAACAGCACCGGAATCATGCAGGCTTTCAGGATATGGTCGCTTTGATGAGGCAGCGTGGACGATTTCGACGGATGATCGTCGCCTGCCACCACCAGCACGCCGCCATGAGGCGAGGTGCCCGCCGCGTTGGCATGTTTGAAGACGTCGCCCGTACGATCGACGCCAGGGCCTTTGCCGTACCACATGCCGAACACGCCGTCGTAGCGCGCGCCCGGAAAGAGGTTGGTCTGCTGCGAACCCCATACCGCGGTGGCTGCCAGGTCTTCGTTGATACCCGGTTGAAACGTGACGTGGTGAGCCTCAAGGTGCGACTTGGCTTTCCACATGTTCTGATCGACGCTACCCAGGGGCGACCCACGATAGCCGGATACGAAGCCTGCCGTATTCAGGCCCGATTTTTCGTCACGCAGCCGCTGCATCATCGGCAGGCGCACTAACGCATGGATGCCGCTCATCCAGGCGCGGCCGGTTTTCAAGGTATAGCGATCGTCCAATTGGACATGGTCGAGCGCGGCGGCTTGCGCCGGCGTCAGGGGGGCATTCATGTTGTCTCAGCTCCGGGGTCTTGGATGCCGACACCCGGGCCACGGACACACTCTTGTGAAGGGCGCGAGGCACCAGCTGCCAGACCGACTATTGTGGTTTTGTTACTCGGTTTTAGCCGTGCAGCCCCTTTGCGGCAATAGGGGAAACCCGATGCCCTTGCAAGCAAATGCGATAATTACTCATGGCATTCGCACACCACATCGTCGATTGGCAACGCCGTCATGGGCGTCACGACCTTCCTTGGCAGAACACGACCGATCCTTATCGGATATGGCTGTCTGAGATCATGCTCCAGCAGACTCAGGTGGCGACTGTCATCGGTTATTACGATCGCTTCCTGCAGCGCTTCCCCGATGTCGCAAGCCTGGCACGCGCCGATCAGGACGAAGTGATGCCTTATTGGGCAGGTCTGGGTTATTACGCCCGGGCCCGCAACCTGCACCGCTGCGCGCAAACCCTGGTAAGCGATTGGGGGGGACGCTTTCCGCCCACCGCCGAGGCGATCGCCACGCTGCCGGGGATCGGCCCGTCGACAGCGGCCGCGATCGCCGCGTTTGCCTACGGCGAAGTCGCGCCAATCATGGACGGCAACGTCAAACGGGTGTTTACGCGGTATTTCGGTATCGAGGGCGATCCCAGCCGGCGCGAAGTCGAGCAGCGGCTGTGGCGTCAGGCTCACGTCGAAGTACGCCCCGAGACGGGCGGCGCTGTCGATATGCCCGCTTACACACAAGGATTGATGGATCTCGGTGCGACGGTGTGTACCCGGCGTCAACCCGCCTGTACGAGATGTCCGGTGAAGTCGGATTGCATCGCTGCCCTTCAAGGCCGTCAGCACAGCCTGCCCACGCCCCGTGCGAAGAAGGTATCGCCAACACGCGAGACCCGTATGCTGATCTATGCCGATGCGACCCACGTGCTGTTGAGCCTGCGACCATCGCCAGGCATTTGGGGTGGGCTATGGAGCTTGCCGGAGTGCGCGATGGACGTCGATCCGCGCCAGGCTGCGCGCGAATCGGGTATCGACGTAAGATCGCCACAGGTACTGGCAGCGTTCGAGCACGTCTTTACACACTTCCGACTTCGAATCGAGCCGTGGTCGATGCCGGTACATGAGCGGCCCGATGTCGCCGCTCCGCTGCGCTGGATGCCTCGTGCCGAACTGGATCGGGTGGGTTTGCCCGCGCCGGTCAAAAAACTGCTGGACGGCGTGCTGGCCGACGATCTGGCAGCCTGTCGCTAAACCTGTCAGCTCGAAGCCTTGACGCCCCGGTGACGGCTGATGCTGGTCAGAATGCCGCAGGCCACGCCCATGGTCAGCAAGGCCGTGCCGCCATAGCTCATGAACGGCAGCGGCACGCCCACCACGGGCAAAATGCCCGTGACCATGCCGATGTTCACGAACACATACACGAAGAACATCATGCTGATCGCACCGGCCAGCAGACGTCCGAACTGGCTGCTGGCTTGCGCGGCGATGCTCAAGCCGCGCACGATCAACAGCATGTACAACAGCAGCATCATGACGCCACCGTAGAAACCGAATTCCTCGGCGTACACCGCGAATACGAAATCGGTGGTGCGTTCAGGGATGAAGTCGAGGTGAGTCTGCGTACCTTCCATATACCCCTTGCCATACGTTCCGCCAGACCCGACGGCAATCATGGACTGGATGGTATGGAATCCTCTGCCCAAGGGGTCGGAGCTGGGATTGAGCAAGGTACACACTCGATGCTTCTGATAGTCGTGCAGCACCACCCAATCGACCTCGGGCTCGCACAGTTGATCTTCGTAATACACCAGCGTGCCCAGGCTCATCACGCCCGCGACAATCAGCGGAACGAGCAGTTTGAACGACAGCCCGCCGAAATAGATCACGAAGAACCCGGCGCCGAACACTAGCAGCGCAGTCCCCAGATCGGGTTGACGCACGATCAGATAAAACGGCAACAGGAGCAACACGCCCGCAATCAAGAAGTCGCGGATTCGCCGCTCGCCTTCGTGACGCTGAAAATAGGCGGCCAGCATCAAGGGCACTGCAATCTTCAACATCTCCGAAGGCTGGATACGGGCAACGCCCAAGTCCAGCCATCGCGTCGCACCTTTGCTGGTCTCGCCCACGAATTCGACGCCCAACAGCAGCAACACGCCAATCACGTAGACAGGCAGCGCCGCTTTCATCAGCCATTTGGGCGGCACCAAGGCCACGCACCACAAGGCCACGAAAGCGATCATGAAGTTGCGCGCCTGTTCGGCGAAACGCCAGTCGGTGCCGCCCACGGCCGAATGCATGACGATCAAACCCAGCGCTGCAAACAAGCAGAGGATGGCCAGCAGCGGAACATCGAACGCCGTCAGCACGCGCAGCAACAGGTGACCGAATCGCTTCATCGCTGCGCCACCTCGGAAGCAGTCATTCGCGTCTGGCCTTGAGCTTCGGGCTGCACGGTCGTTCGCGTATGAGCTTTATCCTGAGGCTGCGCGGGCGCCTGCGACCCGGCCTTTGCTTCGGCCTCCAACGCCTGGCGCATGGCGGGGGTCTGCACCAGCCATTGATCGAACACTTGACGTGCCACCGGCGCGGCCACGCTACCGCCCCAGCCCGCGTTCTCGACGATCAGCGCGACCGCGATCTTCGGGTTGTCTACCGGTGCGAAGCCCATGAACAACGCGTGATCGCGCAGGCGCTCATCGATCTGATCGGCACGGTACTTCGCTCCGCGCAAGCTATAGACCTGCGCCGTGCCCGTCTTACCCGCAGCCTGATAAGGCGCGCCGACAAAAGCCCGACGGGCCGTACCCACTCGCACGACATCGGCCATGGCATTCTTGACGATATCGACGTTGCTCTTGCGCAAGGGAATGGTGTAGCCGGGCGCGACCACTTCGTTTTCGGTGCGCGGCTTATCGGCCTCTTGCACGGCATGCACCAAATGCGGCTTGCGATACGCACCGTCATTGGCGAGTGTCGAAGTCGCCTGCGCCAGCTGCAATAAGGTGAACGAGTTATAGCCCTGGCCCACAGCGACCGAGATGGTCTCACCGGCATACCACTGCTGATTCTCGCGCGTTCGATATGCACGGCGCTTCCAATCGGTGGACGGCAGCACGCCGGCACGCTCGCCATCCAGATCGATGCCGGTCACCTGTCCGAAGCTGAACGGCTTCATGAAATCGTGCAGTGCGTTGACACCGATTTCAGGCCCCAACGAATAAAAGTAAGTATCGGAAGAAACGACCAGTGCCTTGTGCATGCCCGTCATGCCATAAGCCACGCTACCGGCGTTACGAAAACGCTGACCGCCGAACTCGAAAAATCCGGGATCGGGAAAGCGCTTATACGCATCGCGCTTACCCAGTTCGAGCGCAGCCAGCGCGACGAACGGTTTATAGGTCGAGCCGATAGGGTAGGTGCCGTACAGGGGCCGGTTGATCAGCGGATGGTCGGGCGACTCGTTCAGCATGCGCCAGTTCTCGACGTCGATGCCATCGACGAACAGATTGGGGTCGAACGAGGGCTGGGATACAAAAGCCAGCACTTCGCCCGTGGCAGGCTCGATCGCCACCAGCGCGCCGCGTTTGCCCGCGAACGCCGCCTCGGCCACGCGTTGCAGATTCATGTCGATCGACAATTTGACGTCTTCTCCGGGCACCGGATCGATACGACGCAAGGAGCGCACGGGGCGGCCCGCAGCGTTGACTTCGACTTCGTCCAAGCCGGTCGTGCCGTGCAGCACTTTTTCCCAGGTCTTCTCGATGCCCTTCTTGCCAATCACTTCAGTACCGCGATAGTTGCCGGTTTCGCCTGCGGCTTCCAGGGCTTCGACATCGTGATCGGCAATACGTCCGATATAGCCCACGACGTGACCCGCCGCCGCGCCCTGGGGATACTCGCGCACCCACCGGGCGCGCAGATCTACGCCAGGAAACATGAAGGCATGCGCGGCGAACCAGGCCGCCTCGGTGTCGTTCAGGTTATTGCGCAGGACCAGGCTGGCATAGCGGCTGGACTCGTTGACTCGCCGCTTGAAGCGCCGCTGCTCAGCCGGACTCAAATACACCAGAGGCTGAAGGCGATCGAATAGCGTTTCCAGATCGCCTGCCTGTGCTGGCACAACCTCAAGCGTGTAGGTACGATAGTTTCGAGCCAGCACCTCGCCGTTGCGATCCATGATCTGGCCACGTCTGGGCGGAATAGGCACAACGGCAATGCGGTTGCGGTCGGCGCGCTGCGAAAAACCCTCGTACCGATCGACTTGCAAATACCACAGTCGCGCGCCCAGCAAACCGAACAACACCAAGGCAAACGCCGCGCCCACCACGGCGCGCAATACGAATCGCTGTCTCTGCTGCTGGCCGGTTTTCTTAAACTCGAACATGGCGATCAGGCCGACGACGACTCGTCGTCCATGCCCCGGCGCTGCGGCAACTGAAGCATCCAGCCCCAAAGCGGATAACACACGACGGACAGCGCCATGCCAAGCGCCCAACCCCAGCCCGGCCACCCGCCCACCAGCCAGGCGTGCAACACGACGACGACGAACTTGGCCGCAAAAAAGGCCGGCAGCAGGTGGATGGCCTGACCGAACAGATCAAAACGTTGCAGGCGGCGGCGCAATATCGTGGCCCCGTAGACAACCAGCACATAGACCAGTGCGGTCTCACCCAGCAGACCGGCGTCGTGGACATCCAGCATCAGACCGAATATGAAAGCGGCGACCATGCCGACGCGGCTGGGTTGATGCACGGCCCAGAACACCAGCGTGATCAGCAGCATGTCCGGCGCTCCCGGCCACATGCGCCAGGGCAGTAGCGCCACCAACCACACCAGAATCAAGGAAGCCCAAACGAACCAGCCGCGCGCAGGCGCGGTCACCCGATCGGGCGCGACGTTGCCGCGCAGGTCGAGCTTGCGTGTCTGTCCGGCGTCGATCTTATTCAACAGGCACCTCCTGCGCATCCTGCTTCAAGGTCTCGACATCGACCCGAAGAACCAGAAAATGACGATAGCGCTCGGGATGGGCCAAGGGTTCAACAATGGCGCGGGCAAAACCGGAAGCCGTATTGCGTTCGACCGACAAGACTTGGGCGACCGGCAGACCCGCGGGGAACAAACCGCCTACCCCGCTGGTGACGATCGTATCGCCTTCCCGGATGTCGGCGTCGGCGGCCAGATAGCGCACTTCCATGTTGGCATTGGACTCGCCGCCGAACACGATCAGACGTAAACCGTTGCGCACGTTCTGAACGGGAATCGAGACTTCCTTGTCGGTCACCAGCGCGGCCTCTGCGGTCATGGGCGTCACTCGCAGGATTTGCCCCACGACGCCACCCTCGTCGATCACCGGCATACCGGGCGCGATGCCGGCAGCACTGCCTTTATTGAAGACAAGGCGCTGATTGAACGAACCGGTCGGCTCGTACAGCACCTCGACCACGACTGCCGGTTGCGACGTAGTACCCGTCACGCCCAACAGACGACGCAACTGCGCGTTCTCGGCGGATAACTGAGCGGCATGCGATGCCACCTGCGACAGCTCGATGCGCTGACGCTGCAAGGCTTCGTTTTCGCTACGAATGAGTTGAGCGGCGTTCATCCACTCGTACACCGTCCGCACGCCGTCGCGGGGTGCCATGACGATGCGCTGAAACGGATACAGCACGACGGCGAGCCCCTGGCGCACCGGTTCGAGCACCCGCATATTCGCGTCGGTGATCACCAGGGCCAAGGCCAGGACGCCCAGAACGAACAGACGGACTTCGGCCGAAGGCCCGTGCCTGAACAGTCTGGGAGTGCCTTGAGTAGCCATGAATGCCTAGCGCGGAGCCTCGATACGCCCGCCCGTCTGAGGACGGTCGGTAGGAATGTCGAACTGTCCGAGCAACCTGAAAAAAGACGTGGGGCGATGCGAATCAGTCGTTGATGAAAATCGCGCCGAGTTTCTCGAGATGCTCCAACGTCTCGCCGCAACCGCGCACGACGCACGTGAGCGGATCGTCGGCGACCACGACGGGCAGTCCGGTCTCTTCTTGCAACAGACGGTCCAGATCGCGCAAAAGCGCACCGCCGCCGGTCAATGCAATACCTTTGTCAGTGATGTCGGCGCCGAGTTCCGGTGGCGTTTGCTCCAGAGCGATCTTGACCGCGGACACGATCTGGTTCAAGGGATCGGTCAGGGATTCGAGAATTTCATTAGACGACACCGTGAAGCTAAGGGGCACGCCCTCGGCCAGGTTACGACCCTTGACCTCGATCTCGCGCACTTCGGAGCCGGGGAAAGCTGATCCGATCTGTTTCTTGATGAGTTCGGCCGTGGGCTCGCCGATCAGCACGCCGTAGTTGCGGCGGATGTAGGTGACGATGGCTTCGTCGAACTTGTCGCCACCGACCCGCACCGAACCTTTATAGACCATGCCACCCAGCGAGATCACGGCGACTTCGGTCGTGCCGCCACCGATGTCCACCACCATCGAGCCACTGGCATCGGATACCGCCAGACCTGCGCCGATGGCCGCAGCCATGGGTTCTTCGATCAGGTAGACATGCGAGGCGCCCGCACCCAAAGCCGATTCTCGAATGGCACGACGCTCGACCTGGGTCGAGCCGCAAGGCACGCAGACGATGATGCGCGGGCTGGGCGCGAACATGCTGCGCGGATGCACCATTCGAATGAACTGCTTGAGCATCTGCTCGGTGACCGTGAAGTCGGCGATCACACCATCCTTCATGGGACGGATGGCTTCGATGTTGCCCGGCACGCGGCCCAGCATCTGCTTGGCCTCGCGGCCGACGGCCTGAATGATCTTCTTGCCGTGCGGGCCGCCTTCGTGGCGGATGGCGACCACCGAAGGCTCGTCCAGGACGATGCCCTTACCGCGAACATAAATAAGCGTGTTGGCGGTACCGAGGTCGATCGCCATATCGCTGGAGAAATAACTACGCAAAAATCCGAACATGTAGGCGCTCTGAGTAAATCCGGGTCAGGGGAGGCCCGACGGCGCTAAAGCGGCGGCCGCGCGAGTACGCACGCGATCCCGACTATTTGCCGAGCCGTAAACGTTGAATCATAACTTATAATTTGCGCCTAACTTGCACGAAAATGCTGGCAATCCCCACAGCATTTCACCGAATTAACCTAGCGTGCCGCCATGCCCTTGCAGGTGTGCGCCATCTCCAACTATATGATTCAACGCCACCATGTCGCTGACTGAACAAGACGTGGCCCGCATCGCGCGATTGGCCCGTATCGATTTGCCTGCTGACCGGCGCGCCGGCGCTCAGGCCGAACTGAATGATCTGCTGCACCTCATCGAGCGCCTGCAAGCGGTGGACACGGCAGGCGTCGAGCCCATGGCGCATCCGCTTTCGGCCCATCAAGAAGTGGCGCTGCGCCTGCGCGAGGACGCCGTCACCGAGACCGGCGGCATCGAACGTCGAGATGCACTGACCACCAATGCCCCCGCCATGGCGGAAGGTTTGTTCCTGGTTCCCAAGGTCGTCGAGTAACCATGCCTTTGCATACCGAATTTGAAGATATCGCCAGCCTGCGTGCCGCCCTGGCGGCCCGCAAGATCAGCGCCCGCGAACTGGCCGAAAGCGCCCTGGCCGCCGTACATGCCAGCGAACTGAACGCCTTCCTGCATGTCGATCCCGCCCTGACTCTGGCCGAAGCCGATAGGGCCGACCAATCATTACGTGATGGTAGCGCAGGCCCCCTGACAGGCATTCCTATCGCGCACAAGGACGCATTCGTCACCCGTGGCTGGCGCAGCACGGCAGGCAGCCGCATGCTGGCCGACTACACTAGCCCGTTCGACGCCACGGTGGTCGAACGTCTGGCGCAGGTCGGTGCGGTGTCGCTGGGCAAATTGAACTGCGACGAATTCGCCATGGGATCGGGCAACGAGAACTCGGCATTCGGCGCGGTACGTAACCCGTGGGATCTACGTGCAGTGCCCGGCGGTTCGTCGGGCGGCTCGGCCGCTGCGGTCGCCGCCGGTCTGGCCATGGCCACCACCGGCACCGACACGGGGGGCTCGGTTCGTCAGCCCGCGGCCTTGTGCGGCGTCAGCGGGATCAAACCCACTTACGGCACGGTCTCGCGCTTTGGCATCATTGCCTTCGGCTCCAGCCTCGACCAGGCCGGCCCGCTGGCACGCTCCAGCCGCGATCTGCTGGAATTGCTGGATCCCATGAGCGGCTTCGACGAACGCGACGCCACCAGCCTGGACGCGTGCGATGGCGCACCCAATGCATCCGGACGCATCCGCGCCGATTTCGATCGTGCCCAAGCCGCTTACGATCAGTATGGCAGCCTGCCCTTGAAGGGCATCCGTATCGGCGTGCCCGACGAGTTCTTCGGCCCGGGCATCGCCGAAGACGTGGCCCAAGCCGTCGAAGCGGCACTGGCCGTTTACGAAAGCCTGGGCGCCGAGCGAGTGCGCGTGTCGCTGCCGCACACCGAGCTGGCGATTCCTGCCTATTACGTCATCGCGCCGGCCGAAGCGTCGACCAACCTGTCGCGTTACGACGGCGTGCGCTACGGTCACCGCACTGCGCAATACAAGGATCTGGCCGAGATGACCGCCAAGTCGCGGGCGGAAGGATTCGGCGCTGAAGTACAGCGTCGCATTCTGATCGGCACCTACGTCTTGTCTCACGGTTACTACGACGCCTACTACTTGCAGGCGCAACGGGTTCGTCGCCTGATCGCCGACGATTTCCGCCAGGCGCTGTCGCAATGCGACTTCATCATGGGACCGGTAACGCCTACCGTCGCCAAGGATATCGGCGAGCATCGCGACGATCCCAAGGCCGACTGGCTGGCCGACGTCTTCACGCTGGGCGTCAGCCTGGCCGGCCTGCCCGCCATGTCCATTCCCTGCGGATTCGGACAAGGCGCCAACGCATCGCGCCCGGTTGGCCTGCACATCATTGGCCGTTATTTCGACGAAGGTCGCCTGTTGGCCACAGCCGACCGCTTCCAGTCGGCCACCGACTGGCACCGCCGCACACCTGCATCCGCCGAGACACAAGGGAAGTCGCAATGAGTTGGGAAATCGTCATCGGGCTGGAAACGCACGTTCAGCTTTCGACCGAATCGAAAATATTCTCGGGGAGCAGCACCCGGTTTGGCGCTGCACCCAACACGCAAGCCAACGTGGTGGACATGGCCTTGCCGGGCAGCCTGCCGGTGTTGAACCGGGGCGCGGTCGAACGCGCCATCCGCTTCGGTCTGGCCGTGGGCGCGACCATCGCGCCGCGCTCGATCTTTGCGCGCAAGAACTACTTCTATCCCGATCTGCCGAAAAACTACCAGATCAGCCAGTTCGAGATTCCTGTCGTCCAAGGCGGCAGCTTGACGTTCTTCCTGGGAGAAGAAGAGCGCACCGTCGCACTGACCCGCGCCCATCTGGAAGAAGATGCCGGCAAGTCACTGCACGACGAGTATTTCCTGCCTGACGGCGCGCCCGCCAGCGGTATCGACTTGAACCGTACGGGCACGCCCTTGCTGGAAATCGTCACCGAGCCGGACATGCGCTCGGCTGCCGAAGCCGTGGCCTATGCGCGCAAGCTGCACAGCCTGGTGATGTGGCTGGGGATCTGCGATGGCAACATGCAGGAAGGCTCGTTTCGCGTCGACGCCAACGTGTCGGTTCGCCCCAAGGGTCAGGCCGAATACGGCACCCGTGCCGAAGTCAAGAACGTCAACTCGTTCCGCTTTCTCGAACGTGCGATTCAGTATGAAGTGCGGCGCCAGATCGAACTGATCGAAGACGGCGGCACCGTGGTGCAGGAAACCCGCCTGTACGACGCCGATCGCGACGAGACTCGCAGCATGCGCAGCAAGGAAGACGCGCACGACTACCGTTATTTCCCTGATCCCGATCTGCCCCCGCTGGTCATCTCGCAAGCGTGGATCGACGAAGTGCGTGCCGGTATGCCGGAGCTGCCCGAAGCACAACGCGCCCGCTTCGAATCGCAGTATGGTTTGACCGCTTACGATGCCGCGCAGTTGTCGGGCGATCGCGCTGTATCTGCGTACTTCGAGCAGGTCGCAGCTGCGCTGCCCGAAGGACAGGCCAAGCCTGCTGCCAACTGGGTGATGGGCGAAGTCAGCGCGGCCTTGAATCGCGACGAACTGAGCATTGCCCAGGCACCGGTTTCAGCCGCCGTGCTGGCCCGGCTCATCGCTCGTATCGCCGATGGCACGATCTCCACCAAGATGGCGCGCGAGGTGTTTGGTTCGTTGTGGCTGCGCGAGCACGGCGGTAACGTGGATGCCGCCATCGCCGCCAAGGGCTGTGGTCAGATCAACGATAGCGGCGCGATCGGCGCGATGGTAGACGAGGTGTTGGCGGCCAATCCGACGGTGGTCGAAGAGTACCGCGCAGGCAAGCAAAAAGCCTTCAACTCGCTGGTCGGGCAGATCATGAAAGCGGCCCGTGGCAAGGCGAATCCGACGCAAGTCAACGATTTGCTCCGCGAGCGGCTGGACAGCTGATCGCGCAGCAAGGCTAGAATAAGTCCGTAAAAATGGGTGATAAATTCGAAATCGTTGAATATCACCCATTATTATGGATTTAGGATTTAGGATTTTCGACTTCGCGTGAGATCGTCGAGCATCTCAGCAAGCGGTTGCTACAGGATCGGCTGGCTCAAAAATTGACTCAGACGGACGTCGCGGCGCGTGCGGCGATGTGTGATCAGCCCGCAGCGACGCCGTAGCGCGTGCGATAAGCCAGCACTGCTTCGCGGTTCGCTGCAAATGCGACATCGCCTTCGAGCAGGGCCAGGATATCGGTCAAGGACGCGATGGCGACCACGGGAATGCCATAGCGCAACGCGACTTCCTGCACCGCCGAATGCGGCGACAATGCACTATCGGTGCCTGCCCGCTCCATACGATCCATGGCAATCAGCACGGCCTGAGGCGTCGCACCCGCGGCCTCGATGATGTCTACCGATTCGCGCACGGAAGTACCGGCGGTGATCACGTCGTCGATGATGACCACGCGACCGGCCAAAGGCGCACCCACCAGCGTACCGCCCTCGCCGTGATCCTTGGCTTCCTTGCGGTTATAGGCAAACGGCACATCGCGCCCGGCACGCGCCGGATGCCGAGCCAGTGCGATGGAGGTGGCCGTGGACAGCGGGATACCTTTGTAGGCCGGGCCGAACAACATGTCGAACTCGATGCCCGAGTCGACCAGGGCCTGAGCGTAGAAATCGGCCAGACGGCCCACCGTAGCACCGGTATTGAACAGCCCGGCATTGAAGAAATACGGACTGATGCGACCGGATTTGACCTTGAACTCGCCGAACCGCAGGACACTCGTGTCCAAGGCAAAACGAACGAAATCCAGGGCGTTGGCAGAGGTGGCAGGCATGGTGGAGGCAGTCGGACAAAGTCTTGAGAAGACAGCATTATCGGCGATTGGATGGGGTCTCTGCAAAAATGCCGAATTCGGTCGGTTAAAGTTAAGCCTAGCCATCGCCCCTTCCTGCTTACTCCTTCCTGCTTACTCAAGGTATTTCCGTGCTGCGTATCACCTCGCTCAATCTCAATGGCATCCGCTCTGCCTTTCGTAAAGGCTTGCAGCCCTGGTTGGAACAACACGCCGCCGACATCGTTTGCCTGCAAGAGATCAAGGCACAGGACACCGATCTGACAGACGACCTGCGCAATCCACCGGGATACGTCGGCCATTTCGAACATGCCGTCAAGAAAGGCTATAGCGGCGTCGGTATCTATCTGCGCCATGGCACCGAGCGCGTGGTCAACGGATTCGATTGCGAAGAGTTCGACGCGGAAGGCCGCATCATTCGCGCCGACTTCAACGGTTTATCGGTAGTGAGCGCCTACCTGCCTTCCGGCTCCAGCGGCGACGAACGCCAGCAGGCCAAGTATCGCTTTTTGGATGCATTCGGCCCCTGGTTGCAAGGCTTGATGAACGAGCACCGAGACACCGGGCGCGAATTCGTCATCTGTGGCGACTGGAACATCGCCCACCAGCAAATCGATTTGAAGAACTGGCGCAGCAACCAGAAAAACAGCGGTTTTCTGCCCGAAGAGCGCGCCTGGATGAGCAAAATTCTCGACGAAATCGGTTTGGTCGACGTCTATCGCCGCCTGCACCCCGACGCCACGGACGAGTGCTATACGTGGTGGAGCAATCGGGGCCAAGCATACGCCAAGAACGTCGGATGGCGACTGGATTATCAGATCGCCACCCCCGGTATCGCCGCGACCGCCAGGCACACCGCCGTCTACAAAGACGAGCGCTTCAGCGACCATGCGCCCCTCACCGTCGACTACGACTGGACGCTATAGCGTTGCAGGTCTGCGGCTGGCGCTCATCGAGCAGGGCACCATGACAATCCTTTTTGAGGAAGTACCGTCACAACAGGCCATTACTCAAAGTGCCTAGGTAAACGAAAATCGAACCTCGAATCCGCCCTGAAGCGGCGGTTCGACTCACGCCCGATCGTCGCGATACACGAACGTAGGCATATGCCACCCTCGCCACACCGCCAGCAGCCGCAGGCCCACACCCAGCACCACCGCCAGGGGCACGGCTAGAAATGCAGCGGCGTCCCATGCAGAAACACACACGAACGCCAGCCCCACCACCAGGGACACACTGGCGTACAGCTCCCGCCGGAACAACAGCGGCACGCGATTACACAGCACGTCGCGCAGCACGCCGCCCGCGCAACCGGTAATCATCCCGCTGACCAGGACGATGGTCACCGGCAACGCCATGCCCATGGCGACTTGGCACCCGATGATCGTGAACACCACCAACCCCACCGCGTCCAGCACCAGAAACACGGTACGAAGCCGACGCATCACCGACACCGCCGATGCCGTCAACAACGCGGCAATGGCCGTGATCCACAAGTATTCGGGATGCTGCACCCAAGTGAGCGGATAGTGTCCCAGCAATACATCGCGCATCGAGCCACCGCCCAAAGCCGTGACACACGCGATCACGCACACGCCTACCCAATCCATGCGCCTGCGCCCTGCCGCCAGCGCGGCGGTCATGGCCTCAGCCATAATGGCGATCAGATACAACCCATGCAGCACCTGGGGCGACAGATCAGCCAGCATCGTCCAGGCCCAAAATTCGGCTGCGCACGACATACAACAGCAGCAAGCCGGGCAAGGAAATGACAACGGTGGACAGGAAAAACCCTGGCCAGCCTATGGCGCCCACCAACACCGGCGTCAGTGGCCCGGCCAGATAGGTCCGGCCAATGGCCGCCAAGGCCGACAACAAAGCGAACTGGGTTGCAGAGAAACGCCGATCACACAGCGCCATGGTCAGCGCCACGAACGCCGCCGTGCCCATGCCGCCACACAGATTCTCCAGCCCGACCGCAGCGCCCATCAACACAATGCTCTTGTCGCTGACGGCAATCAGCCAATAGCCCAGATTCGAGACGGCCTGCAAAACGCCGAACACCATCAAGGACCGATACAACCCCAGACGGCCCATCAACGCACCGCCCGCCAACGCGCCAAACACCGTGGCAGTCAAGCCCAGCACCTTGTTCACCCAACCCACCTGCTCGGGCGAAAACCCGGCCGCGCGAATCAAGAACGTCGTGGTCAACGCTCCCGCAAACGCATCGCCCAGCTTGTACAACACGATCAGTGCCAGCAAAGTCCAGGCACCGTGGCGGCTGAAGAACTCAGTCAGCGGCTCGGTAACGGCAATGCGCAGGGATCGCGGCGCAGCGGCGGGGACATCGGGTTCGGGCGCGGCCAGCGTCATCAACGCGCAGCCCAGCATCAAGCCGCCCATCAAAATGTAGGTGTTGCCCCAACCCAATGCACCGGATGCCAGAATCAAGGCCAACCCGCCCGACACCACCATGGCCAGCCGATAACCCATCACGCTGAGCGCAGCGCCCGCCCCCCGCTCGTCGTGACGCAGCACGTCGGTGCAATAGGCGTTGAACGCAATATCCTGGGTGGCCGATAGAAAGGCGATCAACACGGCCAGCATGGCCATCGCGAACAAGGCTTTCGATGGCGTGAAGAACGCCATCGACATCAGCGCCAGCGCCAATAGCACCTGGGTGACGAACATCCACCCACGCCGACGCCCCAGTAAAGGCGGGACATAGCGATCGACCAGGGGTGCCCACAAGAACTCGAGGGTGTAGGCCGAGCCCACCAAGGTCAAAAAACCGATCTGTTGGAGTGCGACGTCGTCGACCGTGGCCCACGCTTGCAGCGTCCCCCCCGTCAGCGCCAGCGGTAAGCCGCTGGCAAAGCCCAGGATGAGCAGGGGCCAGACGCGTGGGCTGGCATAAAGCGAAACGCTGCGGGACATACGAGCCTCCAACGGGAAAAATCAGGACGTCGCGAACCGATAAACGGCCAGCGTGCTGCGCCACCCCGGTAAGAACGTCGTCTCGCGGGGCCCGTGGAAGGTGGCGCGTTCGATGATGGGCAAGCCCACCGCGCGCGCCAGATCCTCGAAATCGCTCAAGGTGCACAAGTGAATATTAGGTGTGTTGTACCACTGATAAGGCATCTGGCCCGACACCGGCATGCGCCCGGCCAGGATGGCCATGCCGTAGCGCCAATAACCGAAGTTGGGAAACGAGACGATGCCTTGACGTGCCACTCGTCCCATTTCGCGCAAGATATGCTCGGTATTGTGCATCGACTGCAAGGTCTGCGACAACACGACGGTATCGAACTGCTTGTCGTCGAACAAAGCCAAACCGTCTTCCAGGTTTTGCTGGATGACGTGTACGCCGCGTCGAACGCACTGAATGACTTGCGTGTCGTCGATCTCGACGCCTGCACCAATCACCTGACGCTCGTCGCGTAACGCCGCCAGCAGCGTGCCATCGCCACACCCCAGATCGAGCACGCGCGAGCCGGGTGCGATCCATTGAGCGATTCGCGCCAGATCGGGACGCAGGCGGGAATCGAGTACCGATTGTCCTGCCGAACTCATGAATTTTCTCCTGCTTCGCGAGCGCGTTCGGACAAGCCAAGCTTGGCGGCGACTCGATCGAAGTAACCTGCGACCAGGGCGTGATAGCGCGAGTCGGTCAACAAGAAGGCGTCATGCCCATGCGGCGCATCAATTTCGCCATAACTGACCGGGTTGCCGTTCTTCAACAAGGCACGCACTGTCTCGCGCGAGCGCTCGGGCGGGAAGCGCCAGTCGGTCGTGAACGACACCAATAAAAAATCGGCGGTGGCCGGTGCCAGCGCACGCGCCAAGTCGCCACCCGTGGTGCGCGATGGGTCGAAATAATCCAATGCGCGGGTGATCAGCAAATACGTATTGGCATCGAAATAACGCGAGAATTTTTCGCCCTGATAGCGCAAATACGATTCGACTTCGAATTCGACATCGTAGCCATAGCGCCACTCGCCATCGGCGGCGGGCGCGCGCTGGTTGCGGCCAAATTTCTCGGCCATGTCGTCGTCCGACTGATAGGTAATGTGACCGATCATGCGCGCCACCGACAAACCGCGCCGAGGCACGGTGCCATGCGCGTAATAGTCGCCCCCATGGAAATCGGGATCAGTGATGATGGCGCGTCGAGCGACTTCGTTAAAACCGATGTTCTGCGCCGACAGGCGGGGCGTGCTCGCGATGACCACGCAATGCGCCACGCGCTCGGGGCAGGTAATGGCCCAGCTAAGGGCTTGCATGCCGCCCAGGGACCCACCCATCACAGCGGCAAAGGTCGCAATACCGAAATGGTCAGCGACTCGCGCCTGCGCATGCACCCAGTCTTCCACGGTCAAGACCGGAAACGCCGCGCCCCAGGGTTTCGCGGTGGCGGGATCGATGCTGGCCGGTCCGGTCGAACCGAAACACGAACCGAGGTTGTTGATACCGATCACAAAGAATCGGTCGGTATCTAGGGGTTTTCCGGGACCGACCATGTTGTCCCACCAGCCGATGTCTTTAGGATCGGTGCTGGACACGCCTGCAACGTGATGCGAGGCATTCAGGGCATGACAGATCAACACCGCGTTGCTACGGTCGGCGTTCAATCGACCGTACGTCTCGACAGCTAGCTCGTACGCAGGCAAAGTCTGGCCGCTGGCCAGAGGCAAAGGCTGATCGAAATGCAGCAGGGTGGCGGTGACGACGCCCACCGACCCCGCAGGGGCGGCAACAGGCGGAAGTGCAGCGGCGGCGGCGCGTGCGCCGGCGTCGATCGAGGATGTGCTCATGACGAGACCTCTTTAGCTGGCTTTATTAAGCGCCCGCAAGCGGATCAGGCAAATCGGCGCACAACGATGGCAATTCGTCGGAAATTCTACCATCCACATCGGGGCATCAGCGAGCCACCAATATCAGTACCGGCACGTACAGCAGGAACGTGACGGTCGAGACCAATACGGCACCTGCCGCCACGTCGTGCATGTCGGTAAACCGGCGCACGTACATATAGCTCACCACGGCGCAGGGCATGGACAACTGCAAAGCCAGCGTGCCCCCCACGGCGGCAGGCAAAGGCAACAGCCCGATCACGCCGTAACCCACCAAGGCGCCCACCGCCAAACGGATCACCCCCACAACAGCGCCTGCTCGCAAGCTGGTGCGGGGGATGAGCGCCAACGCATGCCCCAGACTCAACAGCATCAGAGGAACCGTGCAAGCGCCCAGCATACCGGCGGTCTCCAGCAATACATCGGGCACAGGGACACTGAACATGCGCAATGCGATGGCCGTCGCGCAGGCCAATAGGATCGGGCTCTTCCACGACCCGACGCCCTGGGTATTGGGCAAGGTTCGCACCCCCACGGTGTGGGTCAGGAACGACACGATGGCGAAAAACGCGACCGCCGTGGATAAGCCTACGTCGCCGTAGGCCAGGTAGGAAATCGGCAACCCCAGGTTACCGGCGTTGGGAAACGAAGCGAGTTGCAGCATGGCACGCACCGGCATGCCGATGACTTTCAACACTACCGCGCATATCGCCATGCACAGCGCGATGCCCAGGACGGTTGCGCCCAGCACGCTGCCCATCTCGCTCGCGCCGATCTGGGTGGTTGAAAACGTCTTGAAGACCAAGGCCGGCGTGGTGACGCTTGTCACCAGCATGGTCACAAAAGAACCGGCGAATGGATAGTCTTTTTTCCCCCAAAACACGCCGATCCCGATGATGAGTACGAGCGGAGCAAGCACGATAGCAGACTGCAAATACATCGGAATCAGCGAGAGCATGGCGGGGGACGAGTCGCAAGGATGAATAGAAATGAAGGGACGAATCAGGTGTTTGTCGGATAGGGGATGGTCGAGCCCTATTCACATCCGTATAGACACTGGCGCGCATGCCGTCGGCGCAGGAAACTGGCAGATATGAATACCGATAGGCTTTCACCTCGACAAATCCTTTGCCTGCAATGGGTTGCCGCTGGCAAAACCAGTTGGGAAACGGCTCGCATCGTGGGCATTACCGAACGCACCGTAAATTTCCACCTGCAAGCGGCCTGCGTGCGCCTGGGCGTGACCCGGCGCTGTGCAGCCGTGGCCGCGGCCCAGGCCCGGGGCTGGTTGCCCCTACCGCAAACGAGCGTGGCGCAGCGGGTGCCATGCCATCCGGCACGCTGCGACCCGATGTGAAGCGACTCGCCGGAAACCAGACCAGTGCGATGCGGACTCATGGCCGTGCCGTGCCCGCAATCGCTGCGGGCACCACCACTTGCGAAACGAATTGCTGCGCCTGCTCGGCAGGCAGGGCGTCCGTTCCCCCTAGCGCAATGGCCTCGATGACGGCCTGAGGGGTGACCCACACGCGCACTGTCGCCCAGGTACCTGCGCGTGCGCCCTGGCCCTGAATGGTCAGTACGGTGCCATCGACAGGCAAGGGATCGGGCGGTGTCGCTTGCAAGCTGGTATAGACGCCACGCCCGACCGCGCGGGCGATCGTCACCGCACGCGCCGGGTCGCCCCGATCGCCGGCCGACAAAGCGGCCTGGGCCACCGCGAACATCGCGTCGTTGACCGTCGCGACGGTCATGCGATAGTCCAGTTCGGCTTCGGCTAGCGTCACGACGCGCTGTTCGGTTTGCGGGCGCGCCGGAAAGAACGCACGCACCGCACCGTCTTCCGCCGTCCATTCGCGCCAGTTGTACTGCGGCGAACACGCCGCAAGGTTGGCGATGCACAGCAGCCCCCCAACGGCTAGACACAAACGGAACGCTCGGCGGGTCAGGCAGGCAATCATTGGATTGAAGGGCGACAAGGCGGAATGAAACAAAGAGTTGGCATTTTCCCTGCTAGTCGCCAGGATTACCAGCGTTCTGACCTAGGCCTTACCCTACAATGGCCCACGAATACAGGGTCACGATTGGCCCTGCCAGACCGCTAAGATAGACACTCCGGCGCCTTGCACGCGCATCCACCAGAAGATTCATTGTGATAGCACCCGATAGCGCCCGCGCGGCAACCCTGCTGGCAAACCCCGAATGGCTGCGCCTGGCGTTGAGGGGCATCGAGAAAGAAGGTTTGCGCGTGGACGCCCAGGCGCGCCTGGCCATGACGCCCCACCCCAAAGCGCTGGGATCGGCGCTGACCAATGGCCGCATCACCACCGATTACGCCGAAGCACTGCTTGAGCTGATCACCGGCACCCACTCCACCGTGGACGCCATGCTGGCCGAGTTGAGCGACGTGCATCGCTTCGTGTCACGCAAACTGGGCGATGAGTTGATCTGGAATCAATCCATGCCTGCCAACCTTCCGCCCGAACCCGATATCGCCATCGGCTGGTATGGCACGTCCAACACCGGCACGCTCAAACATGTGTATCGTCGGGGTCTGGCCGAGCGCTATGGCAAAGCCATGCAGTGTATTGCTGGCGTTCACTACAACTTCTCGTTGCCCGATACCTATTGGCAAGGGTTGGGCGCGCCCGGCGCGCCGCTGCAAGACCAGCGGTCGGAAGGTTATATCGCGCTCATCCGCAACTTCACGCGGTATAGCTGGCTGTTGATGTATTTGTTCGGCGCTTCGCCCGTCGTTGCGCGGCGCTTCATGGCCGACAAACCGGCCTCCCTGGAGCCGCTGGGCACCGAAAGCGCTTATCTGCCCTACGCCACCAGCCTGCGCATGAGCGATCTGGGCTACCAGAACAAGGCGCAGAGTCAGTTGAAGCTCTGCTACAACAGTCTGGACGAGTTCTTGCACCGCATGTTCACCGCCGTGTCGCAACCCTGGCCCGACTACGAGGCCATCGGCACGCATCGCGACGGCGAGTGGATTCAGTTGAATACCAACGTGTTGCAAATCGAGAACGAGTACTACTCGATCATCCGCCCCAAGCGGACCACCGGTCGCTGCGAACGGCCTGCCACGGCCCTGGCCACGCGCGGCGTGCAATACATCGAAGTGCGCTGCCTGGATATCGACCCGTTCGAGCCGATAGGCATCAGCGAAGCGACGGCACGGTTCGTCGATGCATTCCTGTTGTTCTGTGCAACGGAAGTCAGCCCCACCTTCGGCGATGCCGGTTTTTGCGCCGAAAGCGATTCGAATTTCGCACGAGTGGTCAAGCAAGGCCGCTTGCCGGGCTTAATGCTGCAACGCCAGGGGTCCGAGGTCAGCGTACCCGAATGGGGCACCGCGCTGTTGGAACAAATTCGCCCTTACGCTGAAGCGCTCGACCATGCCCATGGCACACATGCCTATGTCGATGCACTGGCGGTGCAACAAGCCAAGCTGGACGAACCCGCGTTGACGCCTTCGGCACGGGTGCTGGCCGGTGTTCGCGCGCATGGCGACGACTTCCTGGCATTCACGCTGGCGCAAAGTGCCGCGCACGCACACAACTTGCGCGCAGCCCCGATGGCCGATGAAACAGTCGAGGCTTTCGAGCAGGAAGCACTGTCGTCGATCGACGCGCAACAGCGCATCGAGCAATCCGACTCGATCGATTTCGACGCCTACGTGCGCCAGTACGAGCGAGCGCTGCACCAGGGCTGCTCGCCCGACGCCGCCTGAGGTTTGCAGGCGGCGCTTTCAGGAGACTCACATGACTCGCACTCTTTCTTTTATCGCTTGGCGTACATGGCGTCCGGCATTGCTGGCGCTTGGCTTGATCGCAACCACGGCAAGCCACGCCGAGACCCCGGCGCCGGTCAAGACGGTCAATGCGGTCGATCTGAAACGCTACGTCGGCACCTGGTACGAAATCGCGCACTTTCCCATGTTTTTCCAGCGCAAATGCGTAGGCGACACCACCGCCGAATACCAAAGCAATGCAGACGGCAGCATCGCCGTTACCAACCGCTGTCGCAACGACGAAGGCGGCCTGGAGCAAGCCGATGGCACGGCCACGGTGGTTCCCGGCAGTGGCAACGCCAAGCTCGAAGTCACGTTCTTTCGACCGTTCAAAGGCGACTATTGGGTGATCGGCCTGGATGCCGACTACCGGTGGGCCGTGGTCGGTGCGCCCGATCGCGACACGCTATGGGTGCTGGCCCGCAGTGCGACGCTCGCACCCGCCGATCTCGAACAGGCCCTTGCCACTGCACGCGCCCAGGGCTATCGACTGGATAAGTTGACGTACACGTCCCAAGCCGGCAAGACGTCGGACCCAACTAAACAGACACCCTGACGCTGCGGCAAGGACTACGGCGCGCTGCCGTAGGCACTGCGGTGCGCGGCGAGAAAGCCTGCGGCGCGCTGCCACCCGTCGCAGGCTTTCTCGCGCATGCATCGCGCTTATTGCCCCGCGTGGCGACGTGCCTCCAATTCAGCCAGGCACTGGGCAATGCGCCCCTGCATGTCTGCATTGCTGGTGGCCGCCCGCGTACCCACCAACTGGCAACGCCGATATTCCTCGACGCTGGCTTGTGTATCGGTGACCGGCACAGGCGCCGGCGCTGCGTTGCCGCCGCTACCCGGAACGGAAATCTCGCGAACCCGCAGCGTCGAGCTGGGCTGACCACCCGCTTCGGGATAGCGGAATGCAGAGGAAGCCTCCCCCAGACCCGAGGCACCGGCAGACGCTGCGGGGGACGCGGCAGATGAAGCCGCAACAGAGGCGGCAGGCGTCTGGGCCCATGCACCGCTTGCCGACAAGGCCAATGCGGCAAATGCCGCACGCGAGAATAAATACGTCTTCATGGCAAGCTCCAAAGATGGCATATATGTCATCTTGCCCGCTCTAACCGCCTGCGGCTAGGTGCCGGTAACCGGCCGACACAAGCTTTTCTTTATTTGCCACGCAAGACATTCAGCCGATTGTTAGGATAGATTCACATTTCACGCAAGCGTCGCGCTCAGTACCCCTCACCCGCCCCGTTACCTGCATAAGGAAGTTGTCATGCACGTCTCTCAAGCTCTGCACCGCAAGCCCTGCTCTGTCCTGTCGTTGCGCAAGTCGATGGCAGCACTTGCCACCGGCCTGGCGCTCGCCACCGCCATGGGCATCGCCCACGCGGCCGACTCGACGAAAATACCGGACTATGTGCCCTCGGTGGGTCAGGAAGGCAAGGACGTCGTGTGGGTGCCGACCTCGCAAGATCTGGTCAACAAGATGTTGGACATGGCGAAGGTCACGCCCAAGGATTATCTGATCGACCTGGGTGCGGGCGATGGCCGCACGGTGATTACCGCGGCGCAACGCGGCCTGCGTGCCCATGGCATCGAGTACAACCCCGACATGGTTAAAGTGGCTCAAACCGCCGCTCGCCGCGCAGGCGTCGAAAAGCAGGCGACCTTCGAAGAGGCCGATTTATTCAAGTCGGATCTGACCCAGGCGCAAGTCATCACGCTGTTCCTGCTGCCGTCGATCAACGAAAAACTCCGCCCCACGATTCTCGATCTCAAACCGGGCACCCGCATCGTGTCCAACTCGTTTCGCATGGGCGATTGGGAGCCCGATCAAAGCGAAACGGTAAAAGGCGATTGCTCGAACTGGTGCACGGCCCACTTGTGGATCGTGCCCGCCAAGGTGGAAGGCCGATGGAAAGCGGGTAAACAGACCCTGACCCTCAAACAGCAGTTCCAGAACATCACCGGCACCCTGGGCAACCAGCAAATCGCCGACGGCAAGATTTCGGGCGATACCGTCTCGTTCACGGTGGGCCAGACGCGTTACGCCGCCAAGCTCAATGGGAAACAATTGGTTGGCAAGACTGACGCGGATGGCAAGAGCAGCGAGTGGGTCGCGGCACGTAGTTAATGCTGCGTTGATGCGTGGTTGACGCATGTTCGAGCGCCAGGAAATTGCCTGGCGGCCCTTTTCGCAACACAAACGCCCCTGCTTTAGGGGCGTTTTTACATTTTGAGCAACGGTTACATCCTTAGGAACACTCGATGCTAGGGCTGATGATATAAATATCCATGTGTTTCTATGCATTTACTTTTTATTTTATGGCAGTGCGCCAGATTTAACAAGTGGGTCCTGGTGCCACGCCCGTTCGGGAGATAGCAATGACTGCCTTGAACCTTGCCCGTCTGAGCCTTGGGGCCATAGCTTTACTGGTTGGCGCATCGGCGGTTCACGCTCAGACCACCGCCAATACCACATCGGCGGTTCACGCTCAGACCACCGCCAATACCACCTTCACCGTGACCTTGACGCTCACGCCGACCTGCACCATCAGCGCCACCAATATGGACTTCGGTACGCAAGGTGTGCTGGCCGCTCAGCTGACGGCGACGTCTGCCATCACCACCACATGCACCAACACGACGCCCTACAACATCGGGCTGAATGCAGGTAGCGTTACGGGCTCGTCGGTTGCCCAACGCTTGCTGGCAGGCACTGCGGCCGGCAACACGGGAACGACGGTTAATTTCAACCTCTATCAGACTGCCGCGCCCACAGCGCCGATCTGGGGAAATACCGTCGGCACCGATACCGTCAGCGGCGTCGGCACCGGCTCGGCGGTAGCGACCACCGTCTACGGTCGAGTGCCTGCTCAAACCACGCCTGCGCCAGGTGCCTACCAGTCCACGATCACCGCGACGATCACGTACTGATGACGTGGCGTAACACGATGACGTCACCCTTGATTCCAATAGTCGCCCGCGCAGCGGCATGCTTCGGCCTGCTGCTGCACGGCGCGCTATCGGCCGCCAGCCTCCAGATCACGCCAGTCGTGATCGACATGTCTGCCAAACAGACCTCGGCATCGATTACCTTGACCAACCCGGGCGGCGAACCGCTGTATGGTCAGGTACGCGTATTCAAATGGGACCAGGACGCACAAGGCGATCAACTCGCGCCCGCAACCGATGTCATCGCCAGCCCGCCGCTCATTCAAATCGCGCCCGGGCGGGATCAGGTCGTCAGGCTGGTGCGGCCCAATCCGGGCAGTCCGACGGACGAGGCGGCGTATCGATTATTGATCGACGAGATCGCGCCACCGACTCAAACCGACACCAGCGGCGTGGTGCTGCGCCTGCGCTATTCGGTGCCTGTGTTCGTGACGCCGCAGCAAACGGCCCAGCCTGAATTGACGTGGTCGATGCCCGACAACGCGACAGGCCCCGCCAATCTTCAGGTCACCAATGCCGGCGCGAGACGCGCGCAGATCGCTGCGGTTCAGCTGGTACAGGGCGCAAAAGTCTACGAGGTCGAACGCGGCCTGCTGGGTTATGCCCTGGCGCAGCGCACGCGCCAATGGCCACTGAATGACGTGCCGCAACTTGCCGCAGGACAAGCGCTGCGCGTCAAAGCGCAGGTCAATGGCAAGCCGATCGAGGCCCCCGTCGTACGCCAACGTTGACGATCACGGGCCGGCCATGCGTGCGGACCGAGGCACTGCCCGACACTACCGCGCCACCCTGTGGGTCGCTACACTCGCCTGCGTGCCGATCCTAGCACCCGCGCAAGACCTGGACGCGCTGATGAGAACCGTCGAGGCCCAAAGCGGCAACCCCGGAGCAAGCGGCGGCAAGCAGGGTTTGTTCCTGGAAGTTTCCATCAACGGCTACGCGACTCAGCGCATCGCACGCTTCGTCACCGATGACGACGGTTTGAGCATTCGGGGCGCCGATCTGCGCGACTTGGGTATCGACATCGCCAGGTTGGGTGAGACGCCCGAAGCCTTTATCAATCTGGATCAATCGAGGCGCATATCGTATCGCTACGATAAGGCTTTGCAGGCGATCGATCTGCGCGTCGAGACCGATACCCTGACGCCCTATTCGATCAACCCCGGCGGCCAGACGGCGGCAACGCTATCGCCGCCCGCCAGCGGCCTGGTGCTGAACTACGATGCCTTCAGTCAGAGCCGCAGCGATGCCCGACTGGCCTTATGGAGCGAGGCGCGTTATTTCAATGGCGACAGGGTGCTCAGCAATACGGGCACGTTCTACGACTATCGCGATTTCCGCCGATACATTCGCTACGACACCTACTGGCAACACTCCGATCCCGACACTTTGCGCACCACGCAATGGGGCGACGCCATCACCGCATCCCTGAACTGGTCGCGCTCGGTGCGCATCGGTGGATTCCAGTGGCGCAAGAACTTCGCGTTGCGCCCCGACCTGGTGACGTTTCCCATTCCGTCGCTGGGCGGCACGGCCGTCGTCCCATCATCGGTAGATGTCTACATCAACTCGATCCGCCAGTATTCGGGTCAGGTGCCCAACGGCCCCTTCGTGGTGGACAACATTGCCGGACTGACTGGCGCAGGCCAGGCCAACATCGTGACCCGTGATGCCCTGGGCAGAGCCGTCTCGACCAACCTGCCGATTTACATCGATTCGCGCTTGATGGCATCGGGGCTGTCGGCTTACTCGGCGGAAGTGGGCTTCTTGCGTCGGAACTACGCATTCAAGAGTTTCGATTACGATCACCGTCCCGCTGCCAGCGGCACGTATCGCTATGGTTTTAACGACACGCTGACCGGCGAGTTTCACGGCGAAGCCACGTCGGGCATGTACAACGCGGGTGTGGGTGGGCTGGTTCGGCTGGGACAGGCGGGCGTGGTCAACGGCTCGATTGCCGCGAGCGCCGGACGCTATGGCGGCACGCAAGTCGGTGTGGGATATCAATACATCGCACCGCGCTACTCCATCGACATCCAAGCCTTGGAGTCCGTTGGGCAATACGGCGACATCGCCTCGCAAGACAATGCGCAGATCGCCCGGTTCACCCGTCGTGCCACAGTGTCCTTGCCGGTTGGCGCCCGGCAGACGGCATCCTTGAGTTATGTGAGTTTGCAGTATCCCGGCACACCGGTCTCGCATATCGGATCGGCATCGTTTTTGACGACCCTGACCGACCGCACGAATCTGAGCGTGAATGCGTTCAGGGACTTCGGCCAGAACGGCAACACCGGCTTTTACGTGAGCCTGGGCATCTCGATGGGCGCCAATACATCGGCCACGCTGACGACCGGTCGGCAAAGCGGCGAAGCGGTTCACTCCGCGAACGCCCAACGCATCCCCGACTACGCCGGCGACTGGGGCTATGGCGTCCAGGCGGGACAAGGGCTGGCCGACTATCGCCAAGGCTGGGTGCAATACCTTGGACGGTATGGACGAGTGACCGCAGGCGCACAGCGGTTCGACGGCCCCACGCAAGCCACACTGAGCGAGAACGGCGCCATCGTGCTGATGAATGGCGAAGTACAGGCATCGCGACAGATTTCCGATAGCTTCGCCATGGTCTCGACCGAAGGCCGGGCCGATGTGCCCGTTCTAAGCTCGAACCGCTTGATCGGTCGCACCAACAGCCGGGGCTATCTGGTGGTGCCGGATCTGAACGCCTATCAACGCAATCGCATCTCGATCGAACCCGGCGATCTGCCCGCCGATGCCCGCATCGAAACGACCGAACGCGAAGTGGTGCCTCGCAGTATGGCAGGCGTGAACGCCAGTTTTGGCGTGACGCGTTATACGGCGGCATCGGTCATCATCGAAGACGCCAGTGGGCGAGTCGCGCCGCTGGGCACACGCGTGCGTCATCTCGAATCGGGCGAAGAGACGGTGGTGGGCTACGATGGCCTGACATTCGTGGACAATCTTCAAGCCGACAATACATTGATCCTCGATCACCAGAATCGGAAGTGTTCGTTGAGCTTTCACTACGAGCGCCCGACCGACGGCAGCCTGCCTACGTTCGGACCGCTGCGGTGCGACGCCGCACTTGGAGAGGCATCATGACAACGCGCCCGTTTCACTCGACTCGACACCGCTTATACATGCTTACGCCATGGCTCGGTGCCGTGCTGGTATGTAGCATCGCTCCTTGGGGAGCGGTGCAGGCGCAGTCATGTTCCGTGGGCATGACCAACATCGATTTCGGTAATTACTCGCCCATCGGCAACGCCTCGCAAAACACGACCGGCACACTAACGTTCTCATGCAACTTCGGTTTATTGGCGGCGCTATATGCACACACCTGCGTGAGCCTGGGGCCGGGCAGCACATCCACATCCACGGCGGCTCGCACAATGGGCAACCTGACCAATCGCCTGGGCTACCAACTGGGCACGACCACCAGTTTTTCTCCACCGTGGGGCACGGGTACGCAGGCCATTACCGTTCGCCTCAGCAAACCGCTATTAGGCGGAACCGTCAGCACGACCGTGCCGATCCAGGCGCAGATTCTCGCAGCACAACCCACTGTGCCCATCGTCGGCAATGCCAACACGGTGTATCGCGAAGATTACACAGCGGCCAATGCCACCTTCGTATACGGTTTCAACAATGCGACCACGCCGGTATGCGCCAACCTGGCCTCTGCGGGCACCTTCGCGTTCAGCAGCCAGGCTACCGTGGCCAAGAACTGCACGATCTCGGCAGACCCCATGGTGTTCCCATCCGGCTCCTTGCTCACCAGCGCTCGCACGGCGACGACCAATATTCGAGCGACCTGCACGAGCGGCAACGCATATCAGATCAGCTTGAATGGCGGCACCCCGGGCGGCACCGTGAGCGCGCGACGAATGGTTCGATCGGGCGGCACCGAAACCGTGAGCTACCAACTGTTCCGAAACTCGGGCTACACCCTAGCTTGGGGTGACGGCACGGCAGGAACGAGCGTCGCGACAGGCACGGGCAATGGCCTCCAATCGACGTTCACGGTATACGGACGAGTACCTGCCCAGACCACGCCGCGTCCGGGCACCTACACTGATACGATTACGGCGACGATCACGTTCTGAAAAGCCGCTGCGCGTAGCAGAGAACCCTAGAAAGAAACGAGCCAGACGCTATCGTCGCTGGCTGGTGCGCCGGTCATCTGTGCCGACTCGACATCGGCCTGTGCGGTGGAGATGGACATGGCGGGTGTGCCGTCGGCATGTACGCTGCCGCCCGAGGCTATAGCCTTCGTTGCCCAGACAGGTGACGTCCGGCATGATGCGACGCATGACATCGATCGAATCGGGAGCGACGATGCTGCACCCCCCCGAAACGTTCAAACTGACCGCGAACGACGCGTCCGACTGAATGACTTGAGCATCAGCCTCGTGCGCTGCGAATATCGCGGATACCGCCAGTGCTGCGGCCAGGGTAGGAAGTTTCACGACAAAGCTGCGGCATTAAAATATTTGGCAAATTCTACTACATAGCGAAACATTTCAATGTCGCACGATACGTGCGGTACGCACGGACTTCAAATAGGAACAGGACGATGATGAGTGCAAAAACTTTCTCGATCGGGCAGACGCCGTTGGCGGCGCTCGTGTTGATCGGGTCGCTGGCCGCTTTGGGGGGGTGCGCGCACGCCGATCGCAGCCCGGTATTCAGTGCCGCTTATGCCTGCGACGATGGCCAGCGGTTTACGGTGTTGTTCGAGCGCGAAGCGGCGCTGGTGCGACTACCCGATTCGAATACGGTGAGGCTCGCGCAGCAACGTGCCGCGTCCGGCATGTCGTATGCCGCCGAAGGCTATGAATTACGGGGGAAGGGAGACGACGCGACGTGGAAGACGCCTGGGACAGCCCCAGTGCGATGCAAGTCGGTATGAACTGGCGCGCCCGACAGGAATCGAACCTGTATCAAGAGCTTCGGAAACTCACATTCTATCCATTGAACTACAGGCGCCAAGCCAACAATTGTAGCTTGTTTTTAAGGTGATGGCTGCTGGTAGAGGGCAACTTCGTCAATTGCAAGCCCGCATTACCCCTGCCCTGCGTGCGCGGGACGCGTAATATAATCTGGCGCTCGCACTTCGCACGCAAATGCATATAATCTGGCGCTCGCACTTCGCACGCAAATGCGCTCGGCGGCAGACCAACCATAAAACAAAATAGTCGATTAAGTGGGATGGAGACATGAGCAAGGACACCGGGCATCAAGACGACACGCACGACACGCCCATTAAAACGCCTAAGCAGTTGATCGTCGTCATCCTCCTGGCCTTTGTTTTGCCAGTGCTGCTGCTGATCATGCTGGCCAATCTGGTGACTTTCACCAGCCGGGAAAGTTCGGGGTCGGACGCCATGACCGCCGAGGCCACCCAGCGCCGCATCGCGCCAGTAGCCGGTTATGCGTTCGTAGATGCCAACGCGCCCAAAGTTTTCAAAACAGGGGAAGCCGTCTATGCGCAAACCTGTACGGCCTGTCATACAGCCGGCGTCGCCGGCGCACCCAAAGTGGGTGACAACGCAGGCTGGACCGCTTTGATCGCATCTGGTCTGGATGAAATGGTCGCTGTCGCCATCAAAGGCAAGGGTGGGATGCCCGCCAAAGGTGGCAATCCGGCATTGAGCGATTACGAGGTTGCCCGCGCAGTGGTTTTCATGGCGAATAAAAGCGGCGGCAATTTCGACGAGCCGCCAGCGCCTGACAGCGCGGGCAAGCAAGCTAGCAATGCGGCAGCCACGCCTGCGGCTGCGTCGGCGTCTGCACCATCATCTGAAACCGGCGGCAAGACCGAATCGGCAACGGCATCCTCCGCAACTGCACCCGGTAACTCGCCCGAGCAAGCGACGACGGCTGCCGGAGCAGCCTCGGCATCTGCGGCAGCTGGCGCGGGTGCTACAGCTGCGGCACCGGCCACCGCTCAAGCGCCTGCCGCTGCACCCGCGGCCATCAACCCCGCCGGTGAAAAGCTCTATAAGACAGTATGTCTGGCGTGCCATGCCGCTGGCGTGGCGGGTGCGCCCAAGTTTGGCGACAAGGCAGCCTGGGCACCGTATATCGCCAAGGGTGAAGACGCCATGCTCAAGATTGTCCTGAGCGGCAAGGGCGCCATGCCGCCCAAAGGCGGTGCCATGAATGCCAGCGAGAGCGACCTGCGTGCAGCGGTGCAATACATGGTGAACGCGGCAAAGTAGCCCTCCAAACGAAAGGGGCTGTGCCAAACCTGCAAACGCCCGGCATGAGGTCGAACAGGGCCCCAGCAAAATGCCGTCCTTTGCTCTCCCAAACCCATGGTCGGCCGTGCCGCGTTAAGCTCGACGAACGCGGCATGGTGAAAGCACCTCGGCTCCTCTCCATGCGGTGTCCTATAAGACCCACAAGGAGACAATATGTCCGGTTCGCTCGTCCAAGATCTGTACGGCCAGCTCAGCCTGCCTGTGATCTGCTCGCCGATGTTCATCGTGTCGACACCCAAACTCGTCATCGCCCAATGTCGCGCAGGCATGGTGGGGGCGATGCCCGCGCTCAACGCCCGCCCGCAGTCGCAATTGGACGAATGGCTGCACGAGATCTCGAGCACACTGGAAGCCGATCGCGCAGCACATCCCGACAAACGGATCGCGCCCTACGCCATTAACCAGATCATCCACACATCGAACGACCGCCTCGAGGCCGACATGGCGGTATGCGCGCGCTACAAAGTGCCACTTATCATCACCAGCCTGCGCGCGCCCAACGAGGTGGTCTCGGCCGTTCATGGCTGGGGCGGCAAGGTCTTTCACGATGTCACCACGCTGCGCCACGCCGAAAAGGCGCTCGAGGCAGGCGTCGATGGCCTGATTCTGGTGTGTGTGGGCGCAGGCGGGCACGCAGGCACGTTAAGCCCTTTCGCTCTGCTGTCCGAAGTGCGCCGGATATTCAAAGGACCGATCGCCCTGGCGGGCGCCATCACCACGGGCGAAGGCATTCTGGCCGCCCAAGCCATGGGGGCCGACTTCGCCTATATGGGCACACGCTTCATTGCCACCGAAGAAGCCAATGCCGCCGACGCCTATAAATCGATGATCGTGCAATCTCGAGCGTCGGATATTCTTTACACGCCCTTTTTTACCGGCATTCCCGGCAACTACCTGACGCACAGTATCACTGCGTCAGGCCTGGATCCGGCAAATCTCCCTGCCGATCAGCAGGCGAGCGGCGTCTTCGGCAGCAACCGCGTCAAGCCCTGGAAGGACGTATGGGGCGCGGGCCAGGGCGTGGGAGGAATCGGCAGCGTCGAATCCGTCGCCGCATTGGCATCGAGCTTGCGTGAGGAGTATGCCCAGGCCCGTAACAAACTGGCTTCGGGAGATTTCCAATGAGCACGAACACCATCCTCACCCAGATTGCCGGCGGCATCGCCGAGATCACGATCAATCGGACCGAAGCCCGCAATGCCCTCGACTCGGCGACCTATGCGGCCTTGGGCGCGGCCTTGCAGCACGCCGATAACGACTCGTCGGTCTGCGCGATCGTGCTCACCGGCGCCGGCGGCCATTTCACGGCAGGCAATGACCTTCGCGCCTTCCAGCAAGGCGGTCCGGGTGCGCGTTCAGGTATCGAATTCCTGCATACGCTGGTCGCTGTCAAGACGCCGCTGGTGGCGGCCGTCGAAGGCTATGCCATTGGCATTGGCACCACCCTGCTGCAACACTGCGACCTGGTGTTCGTCGCTGAAAACGCCGCCCTGCGCTTGCCCTTCGTCAATCTGGGGCTGTGCCCGGAAGGCGCGGCAAGCGCCTTGCTTGCCTCACAGGTGGGGCCTCGCACGGCGGCCGATTGGCTGATGACGGGTCGGTTCATTACCGGGCGAGAAGCGGCCGACGCCGGACTGGCCAACGCCGCGACCGCCCCGGGAGAAGCCCTGGCGCACGCGCGCAAGAGCGCTCAGGCTCTCGCGGCTCAACCGCGCGATGCGCTGCGCCTGACCCGCGCCATGATGCGTCGATCGACCGCTGATATGGTGAGTGCCGCGATCGATTACGAGGCGCAGCAGTTCGGTCTGCGCCTGGCGACTGCGGAGGCACAAGATGCGTTGAAGCGGTTTTTCTCGCCCAAACCCAAGCCCTGATGTCGTCTGCCACTCCCAGGCGTTAAGCTGGTGCCATGAACGAATCCGTGCCTGCCATTGTCCCGGGCCACCTTGCCCAACTCTTCGCCCCGCGCGCCCGCGATGCCAATAAAGGGACGTTCGGCACGGTTGCCATCGTGGGCGGGGCCGCGGGCATGACGGGGGCGGCACTGCTGGCGGGCCGCAGCGCCTTGCTTATCGGCGCGGGCAAGGTGTTCGTCGGATTCATGCAAGACGGAATCCCCTGGCCCTGCGACCCCTTGCAACCCGAGTTGATGTGTCGATGTGCCGCACAATTGCTGGAAGACGATCCAGGGGTAAGCGTATGGGTTGCCGGTTGCGGCGCAGGCACGTCCGAAAGCAGCCTGTCGTTGTTTCGCACACTGCTTGCGCACTCCGCCATTCACGGCGCCGCCTCTGTGCCATCCGGGTACGAGTCAGGCGGACGATCCGAGGGCACTGTGGGAACACCCCTGGTGCTCGATGCCGACGCGCTCAATCTGTTGTCCGACGGCAAACTTGCACTCGCCCGCCCGACGAGCACGGTCTTGACCCCGCATCCGGGCGAGGCGGGTCGCCTGCTAGGCTGCCCGACTGCCGACATTCAGGCGGATCGTCCCGCTGCGGCCCGTGCATTGGCCGCTCTATATGGCGCGTGGATCGTCCTCAAAGGTGCCGAAACACTGGTCGCCGACCCCGCAGGGCGAGCGCTTACCCGCAATACCACCGGTAACGTCGGACTGGCGACGGCAGGAACGGGGGACGTTCTGGCAGGCGCAATAGGGAGTTTGCTCGCTCAGGGAATAGATTGGCGGCAAGCCATCGAAGGCGCGGTATGGCTGCACGGCGCAGCAGCCGACCGCTGTGTGGCCTCTGGCAGGGGCCCGATCGGACTTACCGCGAGCGAAATTGCGGACGAAATGCGAGCCATACGTAACAATTTGCTCGAAAACCACACCTAGGGGAAACCCTAAATTTTCTCTTGCGGAGACCTAGGGTTTTCCCTAAAATTCACTTATCAATAGTGAAGCGCCCCCTCTGGAGAGAACGACATGACTACCGCCACCGTTAGCACCCCCCGTATGACCGACGCCCTGGAACGCGCTCTGCTGCGTTCTGCACTGGACAATCAACAAGAATTCAGCCTGACCGCCGCTTTCAAGCGCATCGTTGCTGCTTTGAAGAGCTTCGCCGCATTCGTCAATGAAGTCACAGCGAGTCGATGGACGAGGCTCGCCGCCGCAGCGCATTTCACGCCGGTTCGCAGTGGTAATTCGCACGCCACAAGTATTGGCGTCGTGACCAGCAGGTAGAGGCAAGGTCACGCGATACACCAGCAGTTGAAGTACGCAGTTGCAATACCGTTGATGCAGGAACCGTTGAAAGCAGTATGTAGTACTGAGTGAATGTCGAAGTCGGGAAGAAGTAGTTGTATTGGGGCTGCCAGATTTGGCAGCCCCTTTTTATGGGTACTGGCTGCTCGCCATCGCACTGAACATCGACCCGCGATGCGAAAGGCCGGTGAAAGCGCCGAGCCAGGATCTAGGTATTCTTGTTCAGCAGCGCTTTCAGCATGCCCAGGCGCTCCTTCGGACTCATCGCTCGGGTTGCAGGGTCTTCTTCGACCTTGACGTCTTTCAAGCCCATCTCTTCAATGAAACGCGAAGGCTCACGCACCAGATCCTCGCGCGCGCGGCGACGCTTCTTGCACCAGCTGAGATGCAGGCTGCGCTGGGCTCGAGTGATGCCCACATACATCAGCCGCCGCTCTTCCTCGATGCGCCCTGCCATCGATTCGGCGGCTTTTGCCGGATCACCCTCTTCGTCGTCCTTGCCCATATGGGGCAGAAGTCCTTCTTCCACTCCCGCCAGATAGACGTGCGGATACTCCAGACCTTTCGATGCGTGCAATGTCGAGAGCTTGACGGCGTCGGGCTCTTCTTCTTCGCCGCGTTCGAGCATCGTCACCAAGGCGACGTGCTGCACCATCTCGAATAGCGTCATACCGTCTTCGACGGCCTTGCGCTTGAGCCAGCTGGTCAGTTCCATGACGTTCTGCCAACGCGTCTGTGCGGGCTTCTCGTCGAACATGTCGTACAGGTAGCGCTCGTACTGAATCGTATGCAGCAGCTCGTCCAACAGCGCGTCGGCCGCCTCGGCTGTAGCAGCACCGTCGGTCGACGTGGCCGGTGTCGGAGTGGAGACCGAAGCCGAAACCGGGCTAGGGCTGGATTCCCACGGCGGCGCTGCCTCGGAACGCGGCCCGCCACTGCCACTCTCGCGTGCATACTCCGATTCGGCATCACCGAACAAATTGCCATTCAACTGCGGCATGACGGGCGACTTCGCGCGATCTCGACCCGCGCGCCATTGCAGACGCTGATTGAATACCGCGAACGTGCGCAGCGGTTCGAGTTGACGCGCCCCCAGGCGCTCCTCCAGACCGGGCTCGAACACGGCGTGAAACAGCGCCTGCTCGCGCGCGGCCGCAAATTCGCCCAGGGTTTGCAAGGTCGCCTGGCCGATGCCCCGCTTGGGCGTGGTGGCTGCGCGAATGAAAGCAGGATCGTCGTTATCGTTGGCAATCAGCCGCAAATACGCCAACACGTCGCGCACTTCGGTTTTGTCGAAGAAACTCTGGCCACCCGAGATGGTGTACGGGATCTTCAGATTACGCAGCGATTGCTCCAGTATCCGCGCCTGATGGTTGCCGCGGTACAGAATCGCATAGTCCTTCCATTGACCTTGTCGCTCGAATCGAGCCGCCGAGATACGCATGCCCAGCGTCTCGGCCTCGGCCTCTTCGCCATCCATGGCCGTCAAGGTAATGGGTTCGCCCACGCCCAACTCCGACCACAGTTTTTTCTCGAACAGTTTTGGATTGCGCTCGATCACTTGATTGGCCGCCGCCAGAATACGTTGGCACGAGCGGTAATTCTGTTCGAGCTTGATCAGCTTGAGCTGGGGATAGTCGGTCGTCAGCTTCGCCAGGTTTTCCATGGTCGCTCCGCGCCATGCGTAGATGGCCTGATCGTCGTCGCCCACGGCGGTAAACATCGCCCGGCTGCCCGACAGCATCTGCACCAGCCGATACTGGCACACGTTGGTGTCCTGATATTCGTCCACCAACAGATAACGCACCCGGTTTTGCCAACGGGTGCGAACCTCTTCGTTGCGTTCGAGAATTTCAGCGGGCAAGCGGATCAGATCGTCGAAATCCACGGCTTGATAGGCGGCCAGCGTCGCGGCGTAGCTTCGGTACACGTGGGCCGCCTCGATTTCGCTAGGCGTAGCGGCATCGTGAGCCGCCATGTCGGGCGTGACCAGGCCGTTTTTCCATAGCGAAATGGTCTGCTGCACCGCGCGCAAACGGCCCTTGTCGGTGGTCGCCAGCAACTCTTGAAAAATCGTGCCGACGTCGTCACTATCGAGAATCGAGAACGACGGCTTGAGGCCCGCATGGCGTGCCTCTTCGCGCAAGAACTTTACGCCCAGCGAGTGGAAAGTGCTGATGGTCAGGCCACGCGCCAGGCGATTGTCGACCAAACCCTTAACCCGCTCGGCCATTTCGCGGGCCGCTTTGTTGGTAAACGTCAGCGCCACGACATTGCGCCCCATATACCCGCATTCGCGCAGCAAATAGGCAATTTTCTGGGTGATGACACGCGTCTTGCCGCTGCCCGCGCCAGCCAGCACGAGACAGGGACCATCCAAATACAGGGTGGCCTCACGCTGGGCGGGGTTCATCCCCGAAGCAATGGCAGTGTCAGATTTCAAGCGGGTCGATCTCCAGATACCACCGCACTCGGGCCGCCTCGGGCACGGTGTCGAACACCATTCGCCACGCGCTTAAAAACTGCTGCAAGGCGACTCGGCTGGATGCCTCCACCAGCAGTTGGGCTCGCTCGATATTGGCCACGCGAACGACGCGCAGCGGCACCGGATCGTACACCACCACGCCTTGCACTCGAGCGTCGGCCTCGCCATGTTCGCGGGCGGCTTGCAAGAAAGCCACTGCATCGCTCAACTCGCGGGCCTGGGCCGTCAACAGGGCCTGAAATGCAAAAGGCGGCAGACCGGTTTCTTCACGCTCACGCAGCGCCTGTCTGGCAAAACCGACGTAATCGTGCTTGAGCAAAGACTGGTAGACCGCCTGTTCGGGGTAGCCCGTCTGTATGAGTACCTCGCCCTCACCCGTATGCCGACCGGCACGTCCACCGACCTGCATCATCTGCGCGAACAGGCGCTCGGGCGCCCGGAAATCGTGCGCGAACAGCATTGCATCGGCATTCAGCACACCTACTAAACTCAAGCGCGAGAAGTCGTGCCCCTTGGCCACCATCTGCGTGCCGACCAGAATATCGACTTCGCCTGCGTGGACGCTATCGAACATCGCCTGCGCACTGCCCTTCAAGCGAGTGCTGTCGGCATCGATTCGAAGAATGCGGGCTTGCGGGAACAATTCGGCCAACCGTTCTTCGATCCGCTGGGTGCCGCGCCCCATGGGTTTCAAATCCTGGTCGCCGCAATCGGGGCAAGCGTGCGGCACGCGGGCCTGATAACCGCAGTGATGGCATTGCAGGCGGTGCCCGCCCTGCCGACCGCGATGCAGCACGGTAAATGCCGTACACCGGGGGCAGTTCGACACCCAGGCACAGGAGCTGCACTGCAATACCGGCGCATAGCCCCGGCGATTGATGAAAACCAGCGATTGCTCGCCTGCCGTCAAACGCTGCTCGATGGCGCGCAATATATGGGGCGACAGGCCGTGATCGAGATCGAGGCGCCGGGTGTCCACCAGCCGGATGGTCGGCAAGGTCGTGGCACGCGCTCGCGCCGCCAAGGTCAGCCGCCGGTATCGGCCCCGCTCGGCCTGCTGCCATGTCTCGAGCGAGGGCGTGGCCGACCCCAGGACCACCGGCACGCCCAATTGATTTGCACGCCAGACTGCGAGATCGCGGGCCGAATAGCGCAAGCCATCTTGTTGCTTATATGAAGCGTCGTGCTCCTCATCGACGATGATCAGTCCGATATCGGGCAGATCGGCCAGAATCGCCATGCGCGTGCCGACCAGCAAACGGGCTCGACCTCGCACCGAATCGGCCCATGCTCGAACCCGTTCGCCATCGGCCAGCCCGCTATGCATGGCCGCCACCCCGTCGGGACCGACAATGGCCTCGAAACGTTTGCGAATCGCCACTTCGAGCTGCGGCGTCAGGTTGATTTCCGGCACCAACATCAGCACCTGGCGGCCTTGTGCCAACACATGCTCAGCGGCATGCAGATAAACCTCGGTCTTACCGCTCCCGGTGACACCGTGCAGTAAAAACGCACCATATCCCGATTGAGCACCGATCGCCGAGACTGCCGCGCTTTGCTCGGCGTTCAATACGGGCCGGGTTTCGCTGGCCGCACCAGGGCGTGCTTTGCGTACGCGCTTATCCAGGCGGCAGACCGGGCCGCCCGCCGACCGCTTGCCCTGATAGGCCGACACCTTACGCAATGGCGGCGGCAACGCAGGCAAGACGACCTCGCCCAGCGGACGCTGATAATAGCTGGCGGCAAACCGGGTCATGGCCAGCCAGGCGGGAGTCGCGTCCGGCAGGTCGGACAATACGGCGTCTACCGCCTTGACTTGTGCAGGTGGATAAGCGGGTTGCTCAGGCAGATCGACGATCATCCCGACCATGGCCCGACGCCCGAACGGCACGACGACCCGCTGACCCACACGGCTGCCTTCCGGCGCTCGATAGTCGAATACTCCATCGAGCGGCACGTCCAAGGCAACACTGACCCAGATCTCGGCCCCGGTGGAGGGGGACGGATCAGCCGGATCGTGCAGGGGTAGCTCGGGCGTGGCAGCAGTCAAACTTAAAGTAGTTTCTCGGTTTTCGACCTAAACGATTGAGCTGCCTCAGATGAGACCAACATCGATTCAGGCCTGTGGATAACTTTGGGGAGAATTTCGGGCAAATCTTCGAGAAGTCCCATACCACAACCCAAAGCCAGACCAAAAATAATTTTTTTACTTTCAATTCTTCATGTAAATCATGAGTTTGCGCAGACAACCTCAAGACCGAGACAAATTTAGCGAGCTTTCCCGCAGCCGCCAAATCTGTGCACAACTCTAATGTGTGGTAGTTCGCGACGACGGTTATTTGTGCTTGCTGCGGCTGTGGCAATGCACTTCGTCGACCAGCGCGGCGACGGCTTCTGGTGGAGTGAAACGCGAAATACCGTGGCCTAGATTGAAGACATGACCGCCGTTTGTGGTGTCGCCGAAGTCGTCAAGCACCCGGCGGGCCTGGGCGCGAATGGCGGCTTCGCCGCCGAACAGCACCATCGGATCGAGATTACCTTGCAAAGCCACCTTGTCGCCCACCTGCGCGCGCACGCGTGCGAGGTTGACTGTCCAATCGACACCCAATGCATCGGCACCGCAATCGGCGATTTCAGGCAACCAGATGCCGCCGCCTTTGGTAAATACGATGACAGGTACCCGACGCCCCTCGTGTTCGCGCTGCAAACCCGCCACGACCTTGCGGGTGTAATGCAGCGAGAACGCCTGGAATTCGGTATCGGCCAGCACGCCGCCCCAGCTATCGAACAGCATGACGGCTTGAGCGCCCGACTGGATTTGCATGTTCAGGTATTGCGTGGTGGCCTGCGCGTTGATATCCAGCATGCGATGCACGAGATCGGGCCGCGAATACATCATGGTCTTGATCAGGCGATAGTCGTCGGAGCCTCGACCCTCGACCATGTAGCAGCCGATTGTCCAGTGGCTGCCCGCGAAACCGATCAGAGGCACTCGGCCGTCCAACTCGCGGCGAATCGTGGACACCGCGTCGAACACATACTGCAAACGGGCCATGTCGGGCACTTCCAGCGCCAGAAAATCGGCTTCCGTGCGCAGCGGACGGGCGAATCGGGGGCCCTCGCCGACGGCGAAATCCAGGCCCAGGCCCATTGCATGCGGCACCGTCAGAATGTCGGAAAACAGAATGGCGGCGTCCAGCGGGAAGCGATCCAAGGGCTGCACGGTGACTTCGCACGCCGCGTCCGGGTTCTGGGCCAGTTGCATGAACGATCCCGCGCGGGTGCGCGTCTCCATATACTCGGGCAGGTAGCGGCCCGCCTGGCGCATCAGCCAGATCGGCGTATAGGGCACAGGCTCACGCAACAGCGCGCGCAAAAAGACATCGTTTTTCAAGGCGGGGGCAGACACGGCTTTCCTTCGACTAGCGTGGAGTAACCCGGCATTTTACCGCCTGTGAGCAGGCTCCCATATTGGTGGCGGAGGAGGCGTGAGCGCAGGCCCCTGCCGATAGGCATCGACATCCAGACCATGCTTGCGTACCAATCCCCAGAACGCCCTGCGATGTTTGTCGCATGCGCGTGCGGCGCGGGCGATATTGCCCTGATGGCGTTGCAAGGCGGCATGCAGATAGGCACGCTCGAAGCCTGCCACCACGCGCGCTTTGGCCATACCGAATGGATCACTCGAGGTGCAGCCGAAGGTTCGCTTGAGGAACAGCTCGGAGGGCAGGCGGGCACCGGAGCTGCGTTGAGTCGTGATTTCGGGATAGGCGCAAGCGGGCTCTTGGGCCTGGATGGCCGCGCTCGCTTGGGTGTTGAGCCCGTTGGCCGAGGCCAGAAACATCGCTCGGCGACGTGCCGCAATGGTGCAACGCAGTCGAAGCTCGTCGCCCCCTGCCGTTGCATCGATGAAGTCGTGTAAACCGAGCCGCATCAGATCGTCGATGGCTTCGCCTCGCAAACCATCGACCACGACGATCACGGGCACGGGCCAGCCTCCACAGGCCGCCAACGCGGTACGCATCCACGCCAGATTGCGCGAGCCGACAGCCAATAACGCAAGCTCGACGCATAGTACCCGACTGCGAACCGCGATCAGTTGCTCGACCGGCAATACGAAGGACTCGGAGTCGGAATCGGTGCCGATAAGGCATTCGAGCAAGTCGACACGACACAGCTTATCGGCTCGTTGCCGTGCCAGCCAACCGCCCGCCCACGGGGCTTGGGTCGGGCTGTACACCCAGGCGCATTGCATATGAGGGGGCATGACGCGTTCCTTGTCGAAGTTGGAAAGCGATCAGCGTAGGAGAGACGTCCCCGAAAATACAGTCGACATAACCACACAACGGGTTTTCCGTATATTGCATCGACAATGCAATATGAAAAAAGACCATTTAATTTTTAAAATAAATTCCAACAAACCAAATAAGCCATAATTTTAGCCTCAAGCCCGGAAACTCGCCATTAGGCATTCCCCCAAAAGAAATAAACATCAATTATCTATAAATTTACAGCTCATCCAAAATTAGATAGACGATTAAAATCCACACAAGCAAACTAGAAAAACTAATTCCGATCCGGTCGATGGAATTAATAATCAAAAATTCAGACCTAAAAAATAAATTGAATTAGCTGTAATAAATCATGAGCTCACTTGCGGAAATGACAATGCTAACTTAAGGCGGCCCGCCCTTTCGGTCTATGTGCAGCATGCAAATCGCGTGCAGATTAAATCCATGATTTATTAAAAACCTTATTAGCGATAACCCGTAACAAAAGCGTTTTCCAATGATTGCATCCCTGATCCGCCTGTCTGCTTCAATGGCGATCGTGCGACTACTTGGCATCAGCATGCCCGTGGTTGACCTTCTATGGATGACACATGTAGCACCCGCCCACCTGCCGGCGTTTCTGGTCGGCGTACAGTGGTCGCAAATAGGTGTTGTCGCCTGTGGATCTGTTGGTGTAGTGGTTATGACAGTTATACCTAGATGCATGCCAATACGACGAGTATCTTGGCTGCCCGCGATTACGCTCACATCCATCACGCTCGGCATACTCATTGCACTGAGCACTTTGCTACTCGCTCTTCTTCCCAGCGCATCTATGCGCAGCGTCTGGGTTATCTTGATATTGAGCGTCGGGATGATCCCACTGGTAATCTACTCGGCCCTCGCTGCTTTCAATCAAGCCAACGGACAGAGTCGGCTGGTTGTCGGCATCACAATGGCCGCCAGCATTATCAACGCAGCTTTGGACGCATTCTTCGTTCATACCCGTGAGCCTGCGCTAAGCGTAGCGATGGGTACGCTGCTGTGCTGGGTAGGTGTGTGTGCCTGTATGCTCATATTAACCCCAGCACTATCGACCTCATTACCCCATTCTTTGCCACAACTTGGGTCTGAGACTATAAAACTCGCGCGTCGTATCGCTCAGCAAGGTAAACCCGGCATTAGGTGCCTGCGGATACTCGCTATCTTAGCGCCAGATTTTCTAGCGAAATGCGGGTTCGTTACCGGGATGTCGATATTACTCTGGTGGCTCAGTTTCCGATTGAGCAACGACAACTTTGGCCTCGTGGGTGTGGCGCTCAACTATATGAATGTCGTCTTTGTGGTGATGACCGCAATCAGTAATGCGTTTCGCATCGTCTTTCTCGAAAGACAGATGAGGCTTGCCGCTGCAAAATTCAGCGTCGCCGCTACAGGAGCGATCATACTATTGCTCGCATTGTTCACGGCGCTCATTCCACTTAGCAGCCGTTTGTATTTAGGTGCCAACGGTGGCAACCACCAGATGCTGTTTTTGTTAGCAACGATCGCCGTATCGCTACATGGGCTTGGATCAATGGCCATCACATACCTGCGCTTCAATAATGTATTAAATCGCCCCCCTCAACTGATGCTCTTGACGTTTCCATGCATGGCAGCCTGGTACGGCATATTTCCTACCACCGATCCATCAGACGTGCTCATCGGCATACTCGTTGGCAATGGCGTCGCGGCATTTGTCCTGTGTCTGCTCGCTCGTCGAGCGTGAATCCGGTTCCGCTCGAACCGCTGAATGGATTGAACCAATGAGAACCTACTCACGTTGACCTCCTCTCAAAAAATTGGACACCCCAAAACTGGAAACTTCCGGCGAAACTAAGCCCCCAGTAGGGAGTTTGCCATGAAGAAGTCGAAGTTCACGGAAGAACAAATTGCCTTTGCGTTGCATCAAGCGGAAACCGGTACATCGGTTGAAGAGGTATGCCGCAAGGTAGGCGTGTCGCAAGCAACGTTCTACGCGTGGAAGAAGAAGTACGGTGGTATAGGGGTCACTGAACTCAGACGGCTGTGCCAGTTGGAAGACGAGAACCGTAAGCTTAAGCAATTGCTGGCCGACCTGAGCCTGGACAAAGTAATGCTGCAGGACGTGCTGAAAAAAGCTCTGAGGCCGACGCAGCGCAAAGAGCTCGTCGGCCATCTGATCGAACGCTACCGCCTAAGCATCAAGCGCGCCTGCCTAGTGTGCCAGCAGAGCCGTGCCGGCTGGTAGCAACAGCCCCAACCTAGGCTGTTGGATGCACCGCTGAAAGCGCGTATGCACGAGATTGCCAGCACTCGGGTGCGCTATGGGTTCTGGCGTATATTCGTGCTGATTCGTCGGGATGGTTGGAACGTCAATCACAAGCGCGTTTATCGGCTCTACAAGGAGGAAAGTCTGAATCTTCGAGCAAACGTCCCCGGCGCCGCAAATCGGCCGCACATCGTCTGGACCGGCCGGTGTTGACGGCACCGAACCAAAGTTGGAGCATGGATTTCGTCTCCGATGCGCTATTTAACGGCCATAAATTCCGCGCATTGACGGTCGTTGATAATTACACACGAGAATGCCTGACGATCAAAGCAGCGCCGTCTTTAAGTGGCGCTGATGTCGTTCGGGCGTTGGCGCGCATCGTCGACGAGCGTCGGGGCAAGCCGCTGCGAATTCAAGTCGATAAAGGACCGGAATTTATATCCTTCGCCTTGGATAAATGGGCCTATGAAACCGGCGTTACGCTAGATTTCTCTCGGCCAGGAAAGCCAACCGACAACGCATTTATCGAATCGTTTAACGGCAGTCTGCGGGATGAATGTTTGAACACCAACTGGTTCATGTCGCTCGAAAATGCACGGAAAAAGCTCGAAAACTGGAGACAGGATTACAATCATTTCCGGCCCCATTCATCGCTGGCAGACACCGCGCCAGCGTTGTTTGCTCGCCAGTTTGCAATTGCCTCAACCCCGTTGGACTCTCTGGCTAGATCCTGTGCAGTTCATGGGAGGAGGTCAAGATTAAGTCGAAGCTCGCAGAAATTATCGCAACTTTTCAGTTCCAACATATGGAGAGGACAAGGTGAACCACAACCCTCCAGGGTCACAATCCCCTCCCCCTGACGCGAGCCACTCTTTTAGCACAGCATCCACGATCTCCTCGCGCGTCTCACCATATTGCGGCTGAAGTATCCAATCGTACTCGGTTCCATTCCCACCAACGACGGGCCTTGCGCCGCTTACTAACAGTGCAGACACGCAGCGACTCACGAACTCGGTGAGATCGTCACCGGTTAACTTGAATCGTTGCCTACCGGCAGGGACGATCTGCCAGAGGCCAACGGCGTCGATAGGTAACTCTCCAGCAACCGTTTGAATATATTCCATGACGGTTTGGCCACAAACCTGATCTCTAGCTTGAAGGTCTAAGCTCATTGCTGATGCACCTTGAATCCGGGAGGAAAAATCGGACTATTACTTTTTATCACGTCAATAGTGGTACCACTTCCAGTACTCGTTCGAATACCAAAAACTGAACCATCAGACATTCCATACCAAGTTCCAGCATAACTCGATGGCGTTTCGACAGGAACGGCTCCGCTCAACAATTGAGATTGCAGTTGGCCAAATTGTTCTGGCGTTACCGTGCGAATTCCAGGACCCGCGCCAGGATACCCATACCCAACAGGCTGACCATTAGGCGATAAAATATCACTCATCGTTGAACCGGTGGATGCATCATCACGCTCGACAAATATTAGCCGTAGCCCGTGCTGTTCTAGCAGGGGAGCCACGGTAGTCATTCCCTCTGCTGGCCCCCTATTTTCCTGGACCGGCACCGCAATTTGCTCCACAGGCTCGCCTGGCCACCCCGGCACGTTCAGATATGGCGCATCCTCAGCCAACGGCAATAGCCCAGGTATCTCCACGCGAATGACTTCACCCGGCTTGCCAGGCAACAAAGTGGGCCCCGCCACCTCGCCCACGAACGCCGACACCCAATCTCCAACTGTGTCCGAAGCCGCTGCCAAGCCTGCAACCGCCGCGCTCCCTACATAGAGCGCACCATCCTTCATCTGCACGGCCACATACATCGTCTTGTCGGCCACATACGTCACTGCGCGCTGACAACCCGCATGCGTCGCACAACGCCCAGCCGCCGCCGTAGCCGCCGCCGACATCATAGGCACCAGAGGTGCCACTACCGCATTGTTCGTGGTCTCCAACAGGGCTGCCGTATTGGCGGTAGCCGCCGCCATACCTGTTGTCGACGAAATACCCACCACCAGGCTAGAAACAATGTTGCGCCGCGCTTCTACTTGCTCTGGCGTCAGCCCAGCGGCGGAACCCATCAAGCTATTCAAAACGCTACCTGCGCCCGCTCCCAAAGCACCAGATGTGCACGCCGCGCCTTGTCCTACCGCGCCCGCGCACCCCACGATGCTGTGCAATGCCGCGCGCGCGGCTTCAGCATCAGGGCCTTGCCCCAACTGATCAGCGACTTGCTTAACTACTCCGGCGCCCATTCCTTGGAAGTAGTTCACCGTAGCCGCCAGGACAAAGTCACCGGAGGCGCCCATCACATTGCCCGACGCCGCTGCGCCTAGCGCCAGCATGACCTGGCCATACTGACCTGTCGTACCCCACTGCTGCGCATGCTCGAGTTGATCCAACAAGGTTTCTATGCGAGCTGAATCGGCGCCGCTGTTCGAAGCAAGCGCCTCAGAGAGCGTTTTTTCCAGCACCTGCTGCTCTTTGGCCCGATTCGTCAAAAACTGCCCCGTCTCGCGTTGGAGCGCTTGTACTACTTCGAACCCCGCCTTGATCTCCTCCTCGTCAAAGATCGGCTTGAGCGAATTGCTTCCCTCCACACCCGTGATCGCCGTCCCATCCAAGCTGGCAATCACCTCTTTTGCAGACTTACCCGTCAGCTCCAGTTGGCGTATCTCGTCGCCGATCCTGATGTCGGCGCCACTGATGCTGCTGCGGGTAATGCTCTTGCTGCTTCCACTGGCGCCCACCACTATCGGCACAGCCGCGCTGAGGTTCCCGCTAGACGGCAAGGTCGTCCCCGGCACTTGATCACCCGTGGCCGCCTGGCCCTTCTGATCGGTCCCCACACCCGACCCGCTAGTACTCAAACCGCCACCTAGCGAAACCCCACTGGCCGTGTACTTGGCCCGGTTCTCGACATCACTGACCGTCAACGTCCCTGTCGACAACTTGTTCAGCGCATCCTCGATCGCCTGCTCCGACGACGCAATCACGCCACCTCTAAGATCGGTGTTCCCCTTGACCCTAATCTGGAATCCCTCATCTCCAGCCTGCACACCAGACTGCCTGATCACACTGGCGAATTCGCTCTTGATGCGTTGACGGCTCACGTTCGCACTGGCGGCAACCCCGGCACCACCCGTCACGCCGCCGCCAACGTTGACATCCTTGCTCGTGAAATCATTGATGTCTTGCACGCTCTCGATGCGCAGATCACCGCCAATATCTGCCACGACCCGCTTGCCGCTGACGATTGCCCCACGCATCGTGGTGTCTCGTGCTGACGTCATAATCAGCGTACCGTCTGCCTCGATTTCAGTCGGCGTCCATGTCAGCTCTTTACCTCTACCTTTCCCCTTGCCAACCGCCGCGTTGATCATCGGTCCGCCTGCAATCCCTTGCGAGCCCACCGATATCGCCGCCCCCGCGCCAACACTGCTACTGCGGCTATCCCGATCCGTACTCAAGGTGTTGCGAGCGGCTACCAAGTCGATGTCGCCATCGGCTTCAAGACGAACATCACCTCGTGCGTTGATCGTGCTGCCCCTAACAGTGATGTCGCTCTTATCGCGATCGCCCTCCGCCCTCATCAAGACATCACCACCTGCCGCGATCGTCGAGCCCACCGCCCGATCTTGACTCGTGCGCGACTCGCTCTGGCTTTTGCTCGTACCCGCTGTCACCACGATATTCATGCCGCCAAGCGTGTCAGCATCAGCCTGAACTGCATCGTAGGCATTCGCCGCCGCCAGGCTGGCTGCCGCACCGGCCAGCGCTCGGGTGCGACTATCGCTGCTACGCTGCGCCGCATGCTTCATCTGCTTGCCGGTTTGGACTCCAGCGATAATCGGCGATGTCACCGATACCGTGACGCCTGACTGCCGGAATTTGCTTTCATGCCTGGTCTCGCCAGTCTCGCGCGCCTCATTGATATCGATCTGCCTGGCCAGAATGTCGATATCGCCCTGCGGGGCGAGCACGGTGCTGCCCGTTTGCCTGTACCGATCACCAGCGGTCAGCGTGACATTCCCGGTCGTCGCTCCAACCGTGGCCCCCGCCGCGCGAGTCGTACCGCCTGCCTGGTCGGCGCTTTGCATCTGCTGGCCGATCGCAAAGCCCACCCCTCCCGTGCTCAGCAACCCGCTCTTCTTGACCTTCTTGAAATGGCTTTCCCGATGGGTTTCGGTAGCAGCCTCGATGGTCAAATCCCTCTCGGCCAACACGACCGTTGCCGCGTCCGACACCACGTTACTGCCGCTGATGGAGACATTCTCCCCGCTAATGCCCACCGTCTGTCCGCTGAACACGCTACCCACTGCCTGGGTATCGAACACGCTTCGCCGCGTGATCTTGGTCTTCGAGCCAAATGTCCTGCGACGCTTTTCCTTGGACGCGGTACTACGATTAGTCGTCGATTCACCCGCGGCGATATTGACATCGCCTTCCGCGGTCGCAACCACGGCGCCCTGGTCGCTGACAACCTCGGCTGCCCGCGCATTCAAATCGCGCCCCGCTTTCAGCCGTACATCCCCGTGGGTGTGAATAGTGCTGCCTACGTCCTGCGTGAATCCTTGCTTCGAATAGTTATCGGCATCGCGAACATAATCGGCTTGCTCTGCGATACGCTCCGTGCCCAGATTCACGTCTCGGCCCGCCATCAGGGTCGTGCGTCCTCCCTCGCCTGCGTTGACGACCTGCGCGCCAACGACGTTGACATCGTTTCCTGCCATGGCCTCCAGCGTGCCGCCCGGGTTCGTGACATACAGCCCTGCCACGCGATCGATATTGGTGTGGCTGTATTCGCTCAAGCCGTTGCGATTCAGTCCTTCTCGCGTCGTCGTCACGACGTTGAGGTCGCGCCCGGCATCGATCACCAGGGACTGCGCCGCCTGCACTGTGCCGCCCAGGTTGTCGATATCTCTGCGAGCATCCAGCAGCACCGTCTCGCCCGTGATCCGCCCATCAAGATTGCGCAAGTTCTCGCCGCTCAGGTGCACGGCCTTCCGCCCAGCGATAGTGCCGCTGTTGACCAAGTCGCCCTTCAAGTTCAGGTTGATGCTGTCTGCGGACAGGAGCGTGCCGCTGCCATCAAGATCGCCGGCTTGAACCCGCACGTAAACCTGCGGCACCAGCACGCGGCTGCTTGTGCCGTCCGGCAACACAACGTCACGCTCGACCAACCACACGATGTCGCTGGTCAATTGAGCCATTTGTTCGGCGCTCAATGACACGCCTGGCCGCAGATCCCATTACTGCGCTTCGTCGTCACCATGCGCACCCAAAAACCGACGTCCGGTCAGTTGGCCCACCTGATCCCGCACCAGCATCTGCTCGTAGAAGCCGTCGCCCAATCGCTTTTGCAGCAACGTAGGATCGTTGCGCAACTGATTCAACAGATAGTCCGAGCTCAACCACTTGCCGTGATCGGCAAATTCCGGATCGACCTCGACCAGATGGCCCCCTGCTCCCGGCCTCAACCTGAACAGACTGTTGACGGGAATTTCCGCAACCACGTCCATGGTGCGAATGACAGCGGGCCGGGCGCCGGCCGATTCGATGGGTGTAGTTTTCCGAGCCTTGTGAATATCCTTGGAAATAAAGCCCACCCTGGCCGATTCGATGGGTGGGGCTTTCCGAAACTTGTGAATATCCTGGGAAATAAAGCCCGCGCCGGCCGATTCGATGAGTGGGGTTTCCCGAGCCTTGTGAATATCCTGAGAAATAAAGCCCGCGTCGGCCGATACGATGGATGGGGTTTCCCGAGCCGTGTAAATATCCTTGGAAATAAAGCCCGTGCTGACCGATTCGATGGGTGGGTTTTTTCGAGCCTTGTGAATATCCTGGGAAATAAAGCCCGTGCCGACCGATTCGATGGGTGAGGTTTTCCGAGCCTTGTGAGTATCCTGGGAAATAACGCCCGCGCCGCCACGGGCGCCTACACGCTCGCCCTGCCTGGGCTTGATTTGCCCGGGACCGCGGGTATCGCCAGGGGAAACGAGATCATGCGCTTTCGCGGCATCCGGGCGGTCGGCGCTTGCCACGGATACCGCAGGGCGTGATTCAGCCTCCCCCTGACCCGCAACGTTTTGGCTTCGAATGGCACTGTCCACCCCATGGCCCATCTTGGATGGATCTGTTCCTGCGGCGGGATCGACCGATCCATGCTGCGCCACCACAGGTTGGCCGGAGATGGCCACCGGCTCGGATGTGCCGCCAACGCGTCGACCGGTGGTCCCGGCCATTTTGGCCGCCCCAGAAACAGCATGACCTTGCACGCCGCCGACATCGTCCACAACATCCACGGCAGCCTTTACTTCGACTATCCCTTTGTGCGTAGCCCCTGCGGCGGCGCCTCTGCCCGCCGCGCCCCCTGTCTGGTCCGACTGCCTGTCCGATACCCAAAACCCAGTCCCGCTGCCGCCCCCGTGCTCCACCAAGGGATACACGCTCAAGTCGATCGTCTCGACGACGTCGGCGGGCTCGTACGTATCGTGATAGCCGGTCTTGCGCCTTTTGTCGCCATTGTAGGTCCAGGTGTAGTGGCTATGGCCGTGCTGATGTATTCTCCGCTCGCCCAAAGCGCCGACGTTTCTCAGGTTTCCTGTATCGCCTTGAAGCGCGCCACCCACGACGATCCGGCTCTTGTCATTGACCCACTCATCTCCTCGCGCCGTCAGACTGCCCGCCGCGCGAATCAACGCTGGCGAGCTGGACACGGCCCGCGATTCGTGGATGGTCCGCGTGACGAAGACATGCTTGTACTTGTAGAAGTGCTCGCCAGTGTCTTTGTGCTCCCAGTAGTGGTTGTGTTTTCCGTACTCCACATAAGTCAGGTCCTTGACATCGATCTGTCTTTCACCCATGTCCTCGGGATCGATAAACTGCTCCTCGCTCGGCCCCGACACCAGTACTATTTCGGTTTTGAAGTGAAGATTCCGATTCAACAATCGCCTGGCGTTAATCGCCAGATCGCCCATCGACTCGATAGTGGCGCTGTCGTTCAGGATCTCGTCGGCGCGTACTGTCGCGTGATTGTTCGCATCCAGTGAGCCGCCAATGTTCAGGGCATCGGCACCGCTCCCGGCACTGAAGATCAACGCCTGCTCCCGGTTCTCGACATGCCATGCGCCGATAGCCAGCCGCTGCCGCGCTGCGATGACAGCGGCACTGCCACCCTCGTCGCGATTCTTGACCTGACCGGCTTGTATCGCCAGATGATCGCCATACAGACGCCCGGTGCCGACGTTATCCAGCGTGCCGGCATCCACTCTCGTGGTGCTGCCGTCGATCAAGCCACGGTTGGTCAACGTGCCGCCCGTGACGACGTGGGTTCGAGTACCCTTGATTTGGCCGCTGGACGTGTTGTCCAGGTTGCCGCCATGCACATACAAATCACCCGCCTGGATGATGCCGCGGTTCGTAAAATGACCCGCGCTGCCTATCGCCGCCCGGCCATTGACGGTGACTTCTCCATCGTTGGTGAACGCCTCCAGCAGAGTCACGCTCATATCGCCCTGCGACAACAGGCGTCCATCACCGCTCAGATAGTCGGCAGTGACCACCAAATCGCTTCCTGCAACCAGGGTGCCCCTGCCATGATGGACACGATTCACGCCGACATGCGTCGTTCCGCCCGACGTGATGGTGCCGTTTGCGTTCTGCAGATCGCTGGCACCTCCCGCACCGATAATCCCGACATGCTGATCGGCAGCGATGAGGCCAACCGAGTTATCGATGTGCGCGGCTTCGAGCACGACACTTGCGCCTTCCAGGCCCGAAGCAAGCCATCCCGCTGCGGCAAGCGTATCGCGGTTGATGATCCGCGCGGCCTTCATCGTCAATACATTGACCGCCGAGATCCGGCCACTGGCGTTGTCCACGCTGCCCGACGAAGTGATGTCCAGGTTTGCGGCCGATTGCAACGCGCCTTTGGTGTTATCCAGCGCGCCGCTGATAAGCATCACCGACCCGCCGCCAATAATGCCGCCCAGGCTGCCAGAATCGCGATTCTGCAGTAGATTCCCCCGGGTATCGATGTGCATGCTCGCTTTGGATTGCAGCAACCCGCCGTCGTTCACCAACGGGCCGCCACTCAGGTTCAGATTTCGGCTGGTGCTGGCGATGGTGCCGCCTGCGTTGTTCACCCCGCCATTGCCCGCCTCGATCTGGATACCGGCTCCGATGATGGTGCCCGAGGCGTTCCCCAAGCCGTCGCTGGCCAGATCGATATCGCCCGATGCCTGGATGACGCCACCGGCGTTATCGTTGCGTCCCGCGACCGCCATGTTCAGGTTGCCATCCAGCGAGACGAGCACCCCGCTTTCTCGATTGTCGAACGCGCCGGCCTGCACCAAAACGGCATCCTTGCCGACTGTTTTCCCGCCACGATTATCGACACCGGCTACCGAATACACCTCGAGCGCGCCGGCGGCATTCATCGCACCGCCCCGGTTGTCGATCGATCCGGCGCTGATCCGGCCAGCGGCGGCAGCGGCAAGCACGCCGCCAGCCTGGTTGTCCAGGTGCCCCGACATCCGCAGCTCCAGTGCGGCAGTGTTGGCGGACTGTACTTTCCCGCCTTGGTTGTTCACGCTTGCCGCGCTGATGCCAAGCGCTCCGCCCGAGACCAGAATACCCTGTGCGTTATCCCAATGCGAAGCGACGGTGACCCGGGTGGCCTCGGTGCCCGCGACCCGGATCTCGCCGCCCCGATTGGACAGCGAACCGGCATTCAGATCCAGAGCACCGTTGGTGGCGATATCGCCACCCGCGTTGTTCATCTGTTCTTGCACGGTGATGACTGCCGCGTCCGTTCCAAGCACTGCCAGCCTGCCGCCGACATGGGTCAAGGCCCGACCATCGATGTGAATCGCGTCCGCCTGTGTGGCTGCCCCCGTCAGGTCCAGCACGCCACCGGTCAGTGCCAACAACCCATTGCTGGCGATGGTGCCCGATACACCCTGGAGGGTCTCGACATTGAGTCGCAACTCGCCTTTGCCAGCGTGTTGGATCACTCCGCTCTGATTATTCAGCGTCGCGGCGCCAAGCACCATGTCGCCACCACCCGATATTTCTCCCCCGCTGCTGTTGTCCAACAGTCCTGCCACCTTCGCCTCGAGTGCCGACCGGTCAGTCGCGCGCAACACTCCAGCGATGTTCTTTAACTCGCCGGCCTTGAGTACGATATCGCCGGCTGAAAGCAGTTTGCCTTCCGAGTTATCCACTACGGCAGCAACATCCACATTCGTACCGGCATCGCCCGAAACCTCGATCCGGCCCTTGCTGTTGTCAAGCGTACCAGCGCGCAGATCGAGCCCGCCATTGCCGGCGATCGTCCCCGCGGCGTTATTCAACTTTCCGCGCACGCCCAGTACCAGGTTGTCGGTTCCAGTCGCGATCAGCTTGCCTTGCGAATGGTTCAGGCTTCCTGCATCGATGATGACTTTCTCGGCTTGTGTCGACGCATTGCCAATGTTCAGGACATCCGCTTTCAGCACAAGTGTCCCATTGCTGATCACGCTGCCGCGCTGGCCGTCTACGTCCTTCGCGGTCACGCTCAACTGTCCTTCGCCTGCGTGCTGGATTTCCCCATTGCGGTTATCCAGACGTTCGGCTTTTATGGCCACGTCACCGCCAGCAGCCATCAATCCACCCGCGGCGTTCGTCAGCGTCCCGGACACCGTCATCTTCAAGGCGGAGGCTCCCGCTGCAACCACCTTCCCACCTTCGTTGATTAACTGTCCGGCGTTCAGTACGACGTCTCCGGCAACCCATACCTGCCCGCCGGCGTTATCGATCTTTCCCTTCACGACCACACGGGAAGCACCCTTGCCCGTGGCCTTGATTTCGCCCTCCTGGTTGAACAAGTGGCCGCCTTGCATATCGAGCGCGCCGTTGCCGACGATACTGCCCTTGCGGTTATCCAGGCCGCCTGGGGCACGGACGTTGATCGGCCTGGTGCCCGTCGCAAGCAGTTTTCCTCCGGCATGGGACAGCGTGTCCGTGTTGATGCTGATGGCATCGGCCTGGGTGATCGCGCCGTCCAGATCGATACGCCGCCCGCTGAGTTCGAGGCGTCCGTTGCTGGCCACCACGCCCGAGGCGCCATCCATCGAATCCACGGTCAGCTTGATCGGCCCCGTGCCAGCGTGCTCGATGTGTCCGCCCACGTTGTTCATCGAGGATGCGGTGATCGTGGTGTTTCCCGCCAACAGCAACTTACCCTGCGTGTTGTCCAAGCCCTTTGCACGAAGACTCATCTCGCCGCGAGCGGCAATCGTGCCTTGACGATTGTCGAGGCTCTCCCGCGCATCGATCTGCAGCAGGCCGGTGCCCGTGGCCACCAGCGTGCCGCCCGCGTTGATCAGCTTGCCAGCATCCACCACCACCCTCTTGCCCTGTGTGGCGGCGCCACTCAGATCGACCGTCTCAGCGTTCAGGACCACTAGCCCATCGCCGGCGATGGTGCCGGACTCTCCCTCTATCGCCTTGGCCGATACTGCCAGGCGCCCATCGCCGAAATGCCGGATAGCGCCCCCGGCGTTCTTCAAGGACGCGGCCTGGATTGCCACGTCGCCGCCTGCCGACAGACTGCCCCCATCGCGGTTGTCCAACGACTGGATCACCGTCACCGACAATGCCGAATCGCCTTCGGCCAGAATCGTCCCCTTGCTATTGATCAAGTCACGAGACGTCAGCGACAGGCTTCCCACCGACGACAACGTCCCGCCCGTGTTGTCCACTACGTCATCCACGACAACGCTGGTATCTTGTTGCCCGGCGACTGCGATCTCGCCCCCTGCATTGATCAAGCTGCTGGCCCGCATGGCGAGCGGACCATTCGTCGCGATCGATCCGCCCGTGTTGTCTAATCGCTCACGGGCCTGCAGCCAAAGTGGCACGGCGCCGACCGCCACCAGCGTTCCACCCGCGTGGATCAACGTTCCGGCTTCGATACGAGCGGCATTCACTTCAGTGATCGCATCGCTCAAATCGGCAAGCTTGGCGACCACACTCAACGAGCCATTACTGACCAGCATGCCTGCCTTGCCATCGATGTCGGTGGCGATGATGGAAAACGTGCCGTCGCCCGAATGCTGGAGGCGGCCCGCCCGGTTGTTCAATGTTCCGGCCTGCAGTTTGATGTCTCCGGCCGCGGCAAGTGTGCCGGCGGAGTTGTCGAACATGCCGCTCACCACGGCCTGCATGCCTGCTGCGCCCTCGGACGAGATGCTGCCTCGGCGATTGGCAAGGCTTCCCGCCATCAGCGAAAGCGGACCTTTCGTGGCTATCGCTGCGCCGTTGTTATTCAAGTCCTTGCTTACCCGCAGAGTCGACAGTTCGTCGCCGGTGGCGATCAGCTTGCCGCCTGCGTGCGCCAACGAATCCGCTATCAGATCGATTCTTTTCGCCTGCGTGATCGCCTCACTCAGATCCACCGCACCAGCGGTCAACACGATCGAGCCATTGCCGATCACGACACCTTTGCGACCGTCCATGGCAGCACTGGCGATGACCAGCGTGCCTGTCCCCGAATGCTCGATCCGGCCTGCGCGATTGATCAGCGTGGCGGCGCTGATGGACATGTCGCCACCGCTTGCAAGCAGGCCGGCTTCGGCATTGTCCAGTGACCGATCGACGGCGACTCGCATGGCAGACGACTGCGCCGCCACGATTTTTCCACCGCGATTGATCAGCTCGGCAGCGCTGACCTCGACATCGCCTGCGGACAGCAGATCTCCTGCGGCATTGTCGAATATGCCAGCCACAGTCACAGTCGTACCGGCAAGGCCCGCCGACGAAAGCTTGCCTTTCTGGTTGATGAGCTGCCCTGCAGAGACGACGAGCGCGCCGTTCGTTCGCATCGAACCGCCGCTGTTGTCCAGGCTGTCGATCGCGTTCAGCACCAGCGCATCAGCGCCTGTCGCGGTCATGGTGCCATTGGCATGCACGAGCGTGCCAGCGTCGACATGGATCGTCTCGGCCTGGGTGACAGCGTCGGTCAAATCGGCTGACGTCCCCTCGATTTTCAATACACCGTTGCTGGCGAGGGTCCCTGCCTTGCCAGCAATGCTGCCTGCGGCCAGACGCAGTGTGCCCTTGCCAGCGTGCAGGATGCTGCCGTCCAGATTCTTCAGCGCTGACGCCTGGATCGAGGTATCGCCCGCTGTGACCAGTTGTCCGCGCGTATTGTCGAACGCCGCACCGATGATCAAGGTCGATTGCCCAATGCCAGCGGCCTGAATCTCCCCATCATGATTGTCGAGCGAACCGGCATTGATCGCCAGTGCCCCTTGGGTGTTCACCACTGCGCCGGCGTTATCCAGAGCACCGTCCACGCGCACCCGCAGCGCCTCGTCTCCCGTGGAGATCAATCTGCCCGATCGAAGAGTCAGGCTGTCGGCGTCGATATCGATAGCGCGGCCTTGCGTGGTCGCGCCGGTCAAATCCAGCGCCTTGCCGCTGACTTCCAACCGTCCGGCGCTGACCAGCGTACCCTCCTGGCCCTGGATCGTGCCTGCCTCGATCGCCAGTGTTCCTTCGCCGCCATGATCGATGCGCCCCTTGCGATTGATCAGGCTTGACGCCTCGATGCGAAGGTCACCCTCCGTGATCAGCGAGCCGCCTGTGTTGTCCAGAACATCGCCGATATCGATCAACGCGGCCTTCTTGCCGACCGCCACGATCTCGCCCTCGCGGCTATCGAGCCGTTTGCTTCGCAGGCTCAGCTCGCCATTCGTTGCGATAAAACCGCCATCGTTGTCCAGCGCATCGGTGGCTTGAAGCGTCAACTTCCCGCTGCCCGCATGCTCGATACGGCCTTCACGATTGATCAGCGCGGCGGCACTGATGGACATGTCGCCGCCTGTGGCGATCACACCTTTATCGCTGTTGTTCAATGAGCGGGCAACCGACACCGACAGCCTCGACGCCCCGCCGGCCAGAACGGCACCGCCTTGGTTGGCGAGGTCGCCCGCAGTGACCTGCATCTCGCCCGCCGACATCAGTTTGCCGCCAGCATTGTCGAAAGCATCGACCAGAACGACGCGCGATGCGCCAAGCCCCGCCGACTTGATTTCGCCTGCCCGATTGATCAGCGCGCCGGCTTCGATGTCCAACGAGGCATTGGCCAACACCGATCCGCCGGTATTATCCATGGTGGTTCGTGCGCGGATGACCAGAGGCTCGTCACCAGTCGCAACGAGCTTGCCGGCTGTGTGGTAGAACGAATTGCTATCCAGCGAGATCGTCCTGGCCTGCGTCGTCGCCCCCTGCAGATCGATGACATCGTGCGTGAGCACCAGGGTGCCTGGCGTGGAAACGAGGCCATCCTGCCCGCTCATGATCCCGGACCGGATGGTCAATACGCCATCGCCATCTTGAACGATGCTGCCGTTCTGGTTGAGCAAGGTTTGCGCATCGATCGTCAACTCGCCACCGCTGGCAAGCACACCCTGCTCGCCGTTGTCCAGTACATGGGCGATGTTTACCGTCAAAGTCGATGCACCGGCGGCATTCACGCTGCCGCCCTGGTTGTTCAAAGCGCCCGCGCTCAGCTCGATGTCGCCTGAGGCACTCAAGCTGCCGTTCGTATTGTCGACACTGCCCATCACGTCGATGCGCGCGCCATCTTTGTTGGCGGCGGTAATAGTGCCATCGCGATTGAAGAGCGCGCCAGCGCTCAAATGCAGCGGACCATTTGTATTGATAGCGCCGCCGGTGTTGTCCAACGCCTCGCGCACATCCAGCGTTAGTGCTGCCGCGCTGCTGGCAACGAGTTTGCCGCCCACGTGTGCGAACTGGTTCGCGTCCACCCGGATGGCATCGGCCTGGGTGGTGGCGCCGCTCAGGTCCATGACATTGCCTGTCAACCGAAGATCGCGGTTCGTGGCGATGGTGCCAGTGGCGCCCTGGATACGGTCGGCGACCAGATTCAACGATGCGTTGCTGACGATTTTTCCGCCCGCGCTGTTGTCCAGGGTGCCAGCCATCCGAAGATGCACGGCGTCGCCGCCACTGTATGCAAAGGTTCCGCCCCGGTTGGACATACTCTCGGCCGCCAGGGACAGCGCGCCTGCCAGATGCATGCGTCCGCCATCGTTGTCGAACTGGCTGGCATGCAGGCGTGTGTCGGCCGCCACCCTGAACTCGCCTTCGCGGTTGCTGAACGCGCCGTTTGCACTCACCCGCCGGACACCCACGTGCCCGCGATCGTTGTTGAGCCCGGCGAGTGCAGTCAGATCGATGTCGCCTGCCGCCAAGATCCGGCCGCCGTCATTGTCCAACAGCCCGGCGATCGTCAAGCCGCCTGCGGCAAACGGCGTGGCCGCCTTCGGTGTTCCGACGGGTCGCACGGCGGTGGGAGCATTGCCTTCGGGCGATCGCGTGCGGTCCCCGGCAGCATCCGGATCCGGCCCGAAGTGCTCGCCAGAAGGCACCTCGCCATCGATGCCGGCTGCGCCGTCACCGCGCACCGGTCTGGGCGCCAACCCGATACGCCCACCATCATGGTTATGAACGCTGCCGGCACGCACCACCAAATCCTGCGTTCCCGTCTGCTCGATCGCCCCGCCCCGGCTGATCAAGGACTCGGCTTCGATCAGCACCCGAGGCCCGTGCAGCGTGCCGCCCGCCAGTTCCAGCCTGCCGTCGACCGTCACCACCAATTCACCCACCTGCGCGCCGATCGTCCCGGCATGGCGCACGCCCACGCCGTGTTCGGTGCCCACCAGCATGATCTTTTGCGCGTACATCCCGCCCAATGCGCCGACATCCAGCGCAAAGGCAGGTGCCCGGCCCGGGGGGTCGACCCTATCGATCTGTTGATGGTCGGCGCTGACCACATTGGTGCCCGTAGTAACCGCCAGCTCGCGCGCCCAGATGCCCGCATTGACCTGCACCGCGCGAGCGATCAAGTCGGTGTGGTCGGCACCGCGCGTATCCAAGCCGTTGCCGCTCACCTCGATAGTGCCGCCCTGCACGCGATAGTGATGCAGCGCCCCGCCCGAGAGCACCGGCGTACCGGTGGTGATCGTCGCCCGAGGCGCATTGACGAATCCACAGCCATCACAAGTCACGCCCGCCGGATTGGCGACGATCACTTGTGCCCGGTCGCCCGCCACCTCGATATAGCCGCGCCGCAGACTGGGGTTGTTGCTGTTCACCTCGTTCAGAATGACTTGCGCGGTGCCGCCCGCCAGCCATGGATTGCCCTGCACCCATCCGCCCATCTCGCTTTGCGCGTCGCGGCGCGCGTTGTTCAGAATGGCACCGCGCCCATCCACATCGAACTGGTTGTAGACGTTGTGCGAGACACCCGCGCCATTGGGCGTCTGGATGTTGACCAGGGGAACGCCGTTGCCGGCCTCCAGCACCGTCGGACGCTGGTTACCGGCGGCAGCGGGATCGGCCACGATCTGCGCCATTGCGGGCGGCACGATGACCGCCTGCCCCAACGCCAGCCATAGTGCCATCGACAGCCGGCGCACCACGCCCACGCAGTCCGCCCGCTGGGAAAGGCCCTGCCCGCCCCCGCCACGCGTCGTGCGGCGCGCCAGCTCGGAGGCGACCTGGAACAGCCCCAATGACCTGTTGAAAACGACTCGGTAGAGATTCTTGTTCATGGACTAGTACGACCAATTCAGGTTGAAGCCTGCGATTGCCGATTGCGTCTCGATTGTTTCGGGCTTGTGCAAGGGCGTGCCGACAAACATGTCCCACACGAATCCGCCGTGGCCGCCGCGCAAGCCTGCGACGCCGCCCACCAGGCGGCGGCCAGGCAGCCGCCGGGCGGTCGGCCCGCTCACCTGGCCCACATCGAGGCCTGCGTATAGCTCGAGGCCATCGCCCACCTGCACCCCCAGGTCGTTGCGCCACACCCAGCCGCGCTCGCCCAGCAGCATGATCTCGCCATCGAAGCCACGCACGGTGTAGCGGCCACCGATGGCCATCTGGTCCTGAGGCACCAACAGGCTCCGGTTCCATTGCGCGCGCCAGCCAGCGAGGTAGCGCAGGCGTTGCCCAGCCAGCGTGAAGGGCGCGGCAAGACGGGCGTCGGCGTTGACGATCCTCGAACGCGACGTGCCCTCGCCAAACGCTTCCTCGGGAGCGGCAATGGCCCCGAAGGCGCCCGTGCCCCAGAGGTAAGCCAGATTGGCATCTAGGACGGCCGTGCCGATATATTCGAGATGCGAAATGCCAGCCTCCCAACCGCCCATGCGACGATGCTGGACCTTCACCTCGGTATCGTCGATGAAGTTGCGCGACTGTCGTGTCCACGCCCGGATATGAGCGCCGGTCTTGCGCGACGCGTCGCGATATACCACCCGCGACAAGCGGAGCTCGCCATTGGCACTGTTGCCGCTGTAATCGTAGGACTGCATAAAGCCGGCAATGTTCTGTCGGTACTCGTAACCACCTGCCGTGGCACTCAGCAACCAGTAGCCCAGCGGAACGCTGTAATGAAACGCATAACCTTTGGTACCCTTGCCGCCGCTGTTGAGCACACTGTGATTGACGTGGGCGTAGAACAGGTCGTTGACGGTCAGCAGGTTGTCGAACGACAACGTGGCTGCGCCCTGGCGCTTGCCGGTGCGCTCGCTGCCCGAGTCGTCCAAAGCGACGTTCAAGCGGTATCGCCGCGCCTGCTTCCATACGATGACCAGGTCGCTTTCGCCCAGCCTTGCGTCTGGTCCCTGCGCGGGCGTGATCTGGATATCGGTCTCGACGGTGGGCAGGCGCTTGAGGTTCTCCAGTGCCTGCTCGATATCACGCAAATTAAGGATATCGCCGGGATTGATAGGCACGGCGTTCTCAAGCGCCGGCTGTGAATCGGTTCCAAAAGCGAAGCGGACCGACCGAACCCGCCCCGGGATGACAGTAAGCTCCAGCACGCCCGTCTTGAAGTCTTGCGGCGCCGCCAATATCCGCGTCGTGACATAGCCCCGCTCGAGAATGGCGTTCTGGATGCGCGTCATCACCACGTTGACGCCGGCCGTGCCAAGGCACCTTCCGGTCGCCGGGTCGGCGCTCGGCTCGGCCGCCCGCAATGCCCAGGCAAATCGCCTAGCCCCCTCGCCTTTCAGCCGGATTTCATGGATCGCGAAGCAAGGCGACTCGCCATCCGGTATCAGGGTGAAGCCGCTATCGCCTGCCCTGGGCAAGCGCACATCGGGCGTCGCCTCTCGTTGTTCGCGCTGGAACCGCTCGCGCTCTTGCTGGCGCAGCAGCTCCGTGTCCTGTCCCAGTTGCTGGCCCCACGACGCGCCCGCGCACAGCGCCAATATCCCCGATACTGCCAAGCACAGCAATCGATTTGCTCTTTTTTCCGTCAGCAGTCCCGTAATCTAGCCCGCGCTTAAGATCGAACGTCACGCACCAGTATAGGTACGGTTGCGAATAGAACGATCTACGCGTATTCATGATTTTTAATGGCCTGGAACACGCGCTGCACGGTGTTCTTGTTGAATCCCAGCAGATGCGCCACCGTCCGGTAACCAAACGACGGCGAATCTTCAAATCATGGCTTTGATCGGTGCGACGAACTTCGGATCGATCTTCGGCGGCGAATTCAATGGCTTGTCGTACACCGTGCGGCGAGACACACCGAACCAGCGGCAGAGCTTGGCGATCGAGGCGGTAATACCTTCAGCTTGCAGTCCCTGGCCGATCGTCTCGATTACTCCTCGTCCTCGCCCAGCAGGGACTGCAATTATTTTCTGGCGCGCAAGACGTTCTCCATGTCTAAACCGTTACCTACGGCTCGATTTTCATGCCATTGAACATGTTGAGATCGATAATTCGCTTAATCTTTGTCTTGTCGCTTGACGCATCATCGCTTAGCCTGATTTCGTTAATTTTTTCTTTAAACTGTGGCGTTCCAAGTGTCGCAACATCTTTCACCATCAGTCTTGTATTCGTAGGAAATAGCATTTCCGCCTCGCCTTGAAAATGAGCCATATCGCCCAGAATTTTTCCCTGGTGTCCGGGCAATAAAAAATTCTCAAAATCGAATCATTTACCCAAGCCTTATCTGGCGATGTGCTTAAAAAACCCTTTTCGATAATTGTATTGCCGATTGTTGTGTAGCAATTTAGCAAATCTGAATATTTTTCTAGGGATAGCCCACGATAAACGATTTGATGATGCGACGATGGCAGCTTGGCAAGCGCCCTTTCAACACCCCTCACGTAATTTTTTGCTGCGCGATCAATTTGCACAGGATTTGGAGAATCTTCGTCCAGACAGCCAAGCGAGAGCAAACTATCTATGAAAACGTTCGACGGTTTTTGGCGCGGCTCGCTGCGTAAATACTGATTGATTGCCAGGTAGCCTTGAGCCGAATAATGTCTAAGCATCTGCTCGTCCTTATCCGGCATCTTCACTGTCCACTGACTTTTTTTCACTGCGCCCTTGATAGGCGGCATGGGAGGCGGTGGTAATGATGGCGCGGGGGGTACAATCCAAGCGAGCGAAGGAAAAAATATTTTTTCATATAGAATCATTGCAATCTCACCTCTTAGATTAAAAAATGACGACGCTTCCAAACGGACGCCTTGCAACAAGCACAAGACGACTGTTTGCAGTGATTATTTTTTGAAGATTAATTTAATGCTGCAAATCAGAAATTCAATCTAATTTTTTACCGTAGCCAAAAGGACGATTTAATCCAAAGATATTGGACTAAATTTATTCAAAGCCTTTTGGCATAAAAATTTTTTATCATTCGATGATCATCAAATTGAATGATTCAACCCCTTCGGCTCCGGCTGGTCGAAAATCAATCGTCACTCGCGGTACAGTTGATATCCGATCAACTCTCGCCGGATACCCTGGCTGGTTCTAATGCGTGGACCTTGCGCTTGCAATACGGGATCCAACTGCAGCCTAGCTTTGGCCGCTTGCTCGTTCGATTCGTAACCCGTCAGTACAATGGCCCAGACTTTCTGACCTTTGGCGAAGGTCGGATAGGCGAGAAGCATTTGGGCATTAGCCTGTATACGGAAACGTTCCAAAGCGCTTTCCGCACTTTCCGGTGTATCCGCCAGCCAAATCTGCAATGCATAGTGGCCATCGGCAGCGAGCCAGCGCTCTGTCACGTCGAGTGTGCTATTTAAGTGCTTGGCGGATTTGGGAAGCACGCCTGTTTGAAGACGTCTCGAGCCCTCTGGCTTGGTTGTAGATTTCGGGAGCTGCGAAACAGCTGTCGATTCCAGAACGGCTGGGGGATCGGCATCGGCTCCGAGAGCGTCGATGTGCTTTTGTATAGACTCGAGCTGCCCGCCAGCCTCGCCCCGGCCGTTCCAGCATTGTCCAATCCGCGTAGGTAACTGCACATCCGTGGCGGTCTCGGCATTACCCCCAGACACGGCCGGCTTGCTCGAAAAGGATGGCTGTTGATCATGCGTAGCCAGGGCGACATTGGCTTCTTTTTGCTTAAGCGCGCTGGCGCGTTCTTCCTCGACATGGGCTAACTGACGAGCGTCATTCAGCAGTGCTGCTTCGCCAGAAAACTGATAACGAACGGTGATTCGTTTGACATTAGCAGCGTCGAGCTTTGCGCTGTCGAGCGGAAATTCCGAGCTTTCTAACGCATGTTCTCCAGTCTGAAAATCTTTTAAAAAGGAGACAAACCCCTGAGGCCCCGGATATTTTTTCACTAAGGTGAACGCGGGCAGTTTGATACGGAGCGTCGTTTCGCCACATGTCAGTTGAGACCAACTGAACGACTCCGATACCGAAAAATTCAGATTAGTGATGTTGAATGGAGCGCCAGCACATTGAACACGAAGTGTGGTGCCTAACACATTTGCCGTCGCGCCATCATTGACACTCGTCGGCAATCCAGTCACCGTGACAGGATACGCGGTCTGCTTGAGGGTCTCGATTGTGGTCGTCAACTCGGTTAGACGGGTGTCGTTATGTTGTATTTGCTCTTGTAACGTCTGCTTTCGTTGCTCCGCTTCGAGCTCGGAGCGTTTCTCGGCAGTGACCCTGTGCTTCTGGTCGACTTTGCGGGCCACTTGATCCGAAATAGCGGCATTCAGAAACGGCAGAAAATCCGCAGCAAAAGGAAGTGTCTGTCCTAATGTCGCGGTCGCGACATACAAGTTAGTGCGATACTGCAAAAAGGGTTTGGCAGGTCCATTGACAAAGGCCCAGACGCTGCCGTGTTCGCCGTATAACTGTTCGGATAGTTCGGACGTGCTGATAGCCGAACGAACCGGCTTCACGACCATGGCTTCCCATTGATTCTGCAACACACAGGAGGCTTCTCTATTCGCATACCGTACAGCCAGTTGCAAGGGGCCTGCCAGAAGTCCCCAAATAGCTTGGGTCTCCGAATGTACGGTGCCGACGATGTGGCGTAGATCCGCCTGACGCGCGTACGCATCTTGCGGTGTCGATTTGACTGTTGGGTCGACCCCAAAATGATGAAAATTTGCCGCCGTCTGAGCGGCCTGTGCTGTCCCAGTGCTCATATTATTCACGGCTTGCAACAAAGCGGTGTGATAGGCCTTATAAGCAACGCTTGCTGAAAACTGAACCTCCAAGGCGGCTTTGGCTTGTCCGATCGAGTCGCCTGCCGCAATATCCTTCAGCATGTTGCCACCCATATCATTCAAAACAGCGGCCCCTTTGACCGAGTTCGGTTTAGTTGCTCGGATTTGAATGTTGAGTAGCCTCTGATTAAGTTTCAACCAGGCAGGCTGTTGATCCCGAGGGACATCATCGAACTCGCTCTCCAACCTCTTCATTAGCAGACTATAAGGATCCTTGTTTTCGGACAAACTGACCACCGCAGCGCGCCATTCGGTTCTTCCCGACAGCGTTTCCTCAGCCCGGGAAAAATCCCAGGCAAAATCACGCCAGACACGTGCCTTTTCAGCGGCATACCACGCTTTGAAATTCTGTATTCTTTCGTCGCATCCAGCGCAATTGTTTTCGCTTTTCTGTAATTCCGCAATGAATGCATTGATCGACGCTTTCCCTTTACGTGTGAACGCTGGCGAAATTTTCGGCCCCTCGCTCAAGGCATTGGTACCGAGCCAGAAATCGTTGAGTTCCACTGTCTTGAGTTCGGGTTGCGCGTTCGCCCAGCCGACAAGCCATTGCATGTCTTCGGAGTAGAGCGCGATGCGGTTCAAATCGCTGCGTAGCGTATTGAGTCGTTCCAACAGGAACAAATCGTGGGTCGTCCAAGCCAAGGCCGCAACGTACATGTCGTTGAAATGACGGGCGGCTTCGAGCGATAGGTCGGGTTCGCGATTGAACAGCACATTTCCCGATAGGGGTGGCATTTTGCGTAGTTCTTCGTGGGTCGCACCATTGATGCGGGCTTGCGTCAAATTAATGCGACGAACAAGGGTCTGGATATACGCAGCCAATCGCGCCGGACGTTTACCATCGATCAAAGCAAGCTGTTCATCGTCAAACGCGTTGTCCAGTTCCGGGAAAATGTAGTTGTGAAACTTACGCACATAATTGGATTTGATGTGTGCCTCGACCTCCTGGATTTTGTCGTCGAAAGCCAAAAACCGATTCGAGAAACGGGAGTCGCGTCGTTCGAGCCAATGCGCGAAGCTACGGAAGCGATCCAGGGCTTCCACGTCGTGCGTTAACTGTCCGTTTAGAACGAGTGCGCCCGGATCAGTCGCGCGTATGTAATTGAGTGCGTCGAAGTTGTGAACAAACGAAAAACTGAGATGGCCGGCGCTGGCTACGATCAGCAACCACCACGCTGTCAGGCCCAGATGGCGAGTGGCACGTCGCCACGGATTGACCAGCTCGGCAGGGCGCAACAAATGGCGGTCTGCAGGCAGAATTCGGTCGAACAGGTCATGCAGAAAAATGCCTTTGTGGCTGGATTCATGCGGGGTTTCGCTCGGCGCGATGTCATCGAACATCGGCGAGACTGCCCCGCCCTGCTGCAAACCACTGCTAAAGAATAAACCGCGCAGAAATGGATTTTCCAGGTAAGGACTGTCACCCAGGGCGTGATGCAAAAACCTTTTCAATGCAGCTTGCAAGCGTTCGAGTTCATGCGGGAACAGCAGTATGCCGAGGTCGGGATCGTCCGTCCTTTGCATAATCACTAGCCGCATTTGCCGTAGATGCTCACCGACATGCTCGAATGCCGCATCGATGAAAGCGGCTTCGTCCAACTTGCCTTGCGTGCCTAGGTCGGCGACGTAACCCACCGCCTGTTCGAGCATACTTTCAGGCAACAGATGACTCCACGTCTCCATGCCATACAGCCGATCGCACTTGGTCACCAAAACATAGATCGGAAATCGCTTTTCGAACAGGCGGGTCATCTGCTCGATCTGTTTGCGTATGACTCTGCCCTCGTCGGCCAGCTTGTCGAGGTTTGGATCGAATAGACGGTCGGCCTGAATAGTGAGCACCAAACCGTTTAGTCCTTCCTTGGCGCGATGGCGGCCGAGGAAATCGAGCATTTTGTCCCATTCTTTGCCGTCGGCCCCGGGTTCCTGGGGCGCGACGTAACGGCCCGTGGTATCCAGTACGACGGAGTTCTCGAAGAACCACCAATCGAGATTCTGGGTCGGTTCGATTGCTGCACCAACGCCGACTTTCTTGAGCGGCGACGATAGTCGCGCGCGTGTGAGCGCGGTGGTTTTTCCCGATCCGGAACTGCCAATCACCATATACCACGGCAGCACGTAGAGCGGATTGCCGAAACGGCGCAGGCTTGAACGGCGCAGCAACGCTATTCCCTCGCGCCATTTTGTCTTCAGCGCAGACTCCGCGCGCAAGGCGGGCGCCTGCTTAACGACAGGTTGTGCCACGCGGCTGCGTGCCCGCCATCCACTTACCAATTTCCAGAAGAACTTCCCCAGCAACCACAATCCGACGACGCCGGAAAAAAGAAACGGGGCCGACCAAACAGGCCAGTCATTCCATAGCGCCACAATCCACGCTAGGAATGCAAGCACCACTAACAGCAGCAGCCACAGCAGCAGTTTGGAAAGTTTCTTCATTGCACCGCCTGAATGACGTCATTGACCTGACTACTTAAAACCACATAGAAGGCCACATAAAGCAAGATCAGCACGCCCAAGGGCGCGACAAACATCAGGATGGTCGCTCGACTCGGCCACCGGCGCCGCCGACGTGGTCTCGTCTTGGCCTGCATAGCCGTCTCGGGAAAAAGTACGAAATTTCTTTCCAGCACGGCATCACGGTCGAGCAGTATTTTCAGGTGTCGTGCTTTGATTTCATCTAAAGCGAAGCGCTCGCCATTCTCGCCTAGTCGACCCTTGAAACCCATGGCCAAACAAAGCAAGAACACCTCGCGCACGATGTTCTGATCAAGACGTAACGCATTGAGGCGATCGAAAAATTCGACGCCAGCTCGTGTAGTATTGAAATAGTTCTTTTGCAGCGGGCTTCGGCGCCATGCATGCGCGCCCTCCCACTCGGAACACATGACCGTTTCATCGATCCATGCAATCACGGCAAACAGGCCGCTTTCGATATCGGCGCGGTCGAAGCCGCGATCGGTTGCAGTCAGCACGGCCTCGGACAGCTGTTGTTCCAGACGTTGGCGCAAAGCACCCGCATCAGTTGATGGCGTGTTCAGAAACAGACGTACATAAGCCAGCGGCCTAATGAAAGCATCTGATAGTTTCATCGGCGTAACACCACGAGTTCAGCTTTCAGGTCATGGGGTGCATCGGGCCAGTCGAGCGCGATATTGCTGTCTTTCTCGACTTTCTCCCACGACTCGGAAACGGTGTCGATTCGGAAATAGAAAGAGTACGAGCGTCGAGGCAAGCCTTGCGGGGCCACAGGCATGTGGATGAGTTCCACGCCTGGCAAAGCGCGGCGAATCAGCGTTTGCAGGTCGTCCAGCGATGCCAGCTTGGCTGATGCCTGGAAAGAATCGACCAGCGCCTCGGTACCGGATTCACTGCGCAGGACCAGATAGAAGCGGTTTCGGCTGTCAAAGTATTTTTTGGGCAAGTCGGCGACGAGGTAGGAGTCACGGGGTTCGAGTAAAACAAGGAGGTCCGGACCGACTGTTATCTCATTGAGTAGCTGACTGATGAGCGCACGTGCCGCGAACAAGCAGTGTCCCAAGTCGTGATGCTCGTACGAGGGCAAGGCCAATGTTCCATCGGCTAATTCGCCCAGCATGTTGCAGCGCTCGGAAAACGATGACAGCTCTCCGATCAGTTGACGCAATACACCATAGATCACCCAGGGATGAATGTGTGGCGACTCCAGATAGTGATGCAGCAATGGCGTATATCGGTTTAGCGTACGTAGTGCTAACAGGAACACCATGTAACTGCCATCGAACTCGGCCTTCTGCATTTCGCGCGGGCTCTTATACTGTTCCAATTGATGCGCGCGCGCCGAAACCTCATCTCGAATCTCCTTTACCACGTCATAAAGCGCGTTCGAACCGTTTAGCGAATGGCTGGGAGGGATGAAACGGGCGACCTGCCTGATCGTGTCCTGGTTGCGTTCCAATACTGCGGCGGGAAGAACTTCGTAATCGGTCAAGTTAACCAGTTCGTCTTCCCATAACACGCGAACGACATAACTGAGTCCTTTGACCTCGGCAACTGGCCCATCGGAGTACAGGTCGGGAAACTCTTCCGCGTCGTGCGTCGTCAGACAGCGCACGCTCATTTCCGCGCCTTCTCGTAAATCATGCACGACGGCAACGTTGAGATCGGTCAACGAAGGCTTTTTAAGAGCGAATTAAACACGGAAGGGTTTGTTAGGATCTTTCCATGCCAGGTCGAAGCCGCGCGGCTTCATAACGGCGTTACCGGGATATTCCAGATAAGTGCCATCCTTGAGCAGCAGGCGTACTGATCGAACCTCGAAAGTTCGGTCGGCTAACGCCTGTTGCGAGATGTCCAATTGGCTGATGCCCCAACAATAAGGTAGTCCGACTTCGAGCAAGGGCTTCAAGCGAAAGCGCGTGTGCATATCCGCTAGCTGGAAATGCTGCGGTTGCAGGAACATGCCTTGATGCCAGTAAATCGGTTTTTTGATTTCCATGTTGTCCTTGGCGAACGTGAAGGTACCGCTATTCGACTTTCAAGCGATCTCGAATTAACGAATTAGTCCGGAGGTCCCAGTAAGGTGGCGCCCATCACCGATGCGCGCGACACTTCACCCTTTTGCGGTAGCACGGGGGGCATCTCGGCGATCGATGCACTTTCTATCGTGTCGGCCCCCAATTTCAGCGTCAACGCTGCGTTGCTGACGCGCGTGACGTAGTCCTTCACGACCATGCCGGATTTCTCGACCTTGACCGGGAAATTGAAGAGCTTCGCCGTCCTGACGGGCGCTACGCCATAGAAAGCCGCAATGACGCCTACTTGCCGTGCATCTTGCGCGCGATCCAACCTGATCTCGACCTGTCGCGCGGGTTCTATGGCGTAGCGAACGACGTGCAAGACACCGGCTGGCGGTTTGCCGCCTTGCAATACCTGCTCCAATCCACCGGCATCGTCGAGCAGTTGATAAAACGGTATTGAATCTGCCGTCTGAAGCACTGCCACGACCAGGCTGTGCGCTTCGTTGTCGTAGCGATTGAGATCCGCTGGAGTACTGACCTTCAAAACGATGCCACCCTCTGCATAGTTCCAACTCGTTTCGGCCAGCGCGTCTTTTTCGCTGTTGCCGCCCATGGCTTTGTTGATCGCCGTGCAACCGCTCGCCGACAATACGCCGGCGACAATAGCGCTCAACATCACCGCAATCCGGAATGACCGTTTATCGATCCGAAAAAACCATGGATATGTCGCTTTAATCATCGCTATAACCCAGCATGTCCTTGAGATGGCTGCGCGTGTTTTCATCTGCCACCACTTCTCGAATCCATTCGTCGAGCCGCATGCCGCCCCACCGTGCGGCCTTCTCGATCAGATAAGTCACGGGGCTATGTGGCTCGCTTTTGCGGTAGAAATCCGCGATTTCCTGCAGTCGTACCAATGCGTCCTCACGGGTTCTAGGCGGGCCGCTGTCGGCCGCTTTGGCTGCAAGCGAACCCGCAGCGCGCTCCCCTGAGCCGGTCTCGACCAGGTCCGCGTTCAGTTCGACAAGGCCACGGGGTGCAGCGCCTTTGTCGTGGGCCAACTTGCTTGCCAACTTGACGACATCGTTCAAGGCTTCGGTGATGTTGAGCAAACCCGGCGCGTCGCGACCGAACTGTTTGTCCACCGTTGTACTCAAGGTTTGCGCAGCGACCAGCGCTGCGCTGCTGTCGGCTAACAGTGCCTGGTAAAACGCTGCCGACGTGCCATGGACCGCTGCCTCCCAGCGTTCCGAATCGACCTTTCCGTCTTCCAACGCCTGTTTGAACTGAGCCTCGCTTTGTCGCCCAAGGTTATCGACCGATCGCGACTCTTGCCAATGAGCCCAACCATAGCCCTCGCTGACCTCGTTTGGCGCGGTGATCGGCAACATGCGTAAGCTCAGGGGCAAGTTGTCATCCAACCAGACCAATCGACCGATGCGCCAGTCGAGGTCGGCGTCTGTTATTTCGGGGTACAGGCTGTCCCAAAATTTCACCAGCAAGCCATCGAGCAGCATGAGTCCATCCGCGACTCCGGCAAACCCATGCCGATGTCCCAAAGCCTCGACCAGCCAGACAGCCACCTGTAGATCCTTGCTGTGACTGGTGATTACTTCGATGGCAAGGTTCTTTGCCTTCTCCCAGTCCGCGACCTTGATCTTGGTTTTCCACTCGCCTTGCGGCAAATGCTCCATCTCGCCACGTCGCGCCTCCTTGATTTCATCGAAAACGGGTTCGTAACTAATATCCCGTCCAGCCGGATTTATACCAATGCATGGTGCGAGCAAGGTTTCGAGGTCGATTACAGGCATCTTTGTTTAATCCACCGAAAGAGTTGTGCCAAGAAATAAGCTAATTGACCGGGCTGATGGCAAACTATCCGCCTATCAGCACCGTGGGAAACCCAAATGCAATGGTGCCGCCATGCGCAGTGGTGTCGCCCATACGCGCTGCCGGTTTCCCGCCGATCAAGACAGTCGCGCTTCCTTTGACGATGCTGTCCGGCGGCCCCACGCAAACACAGGTATCGCCGACCACCGCCGCAGGGAGTTTGCCGATCAATACTGTAGGAACTCCGGGACCGATCACCGGTCCACCGACATGAGGGATTGGCGCTGGCACCGCAGGTGTCTGCATCGGGCAGGTATGCATATCTGTAATACGAGCGGCTGGCGGCATTTCCGATCCTTTGTTTAAACGTGAATGTTCAGGCGATGTCACTCAATTGATCATGACGACCGTGCCCTTAATGGTGGTCTGACCTGTAGAGGCCACTTCAGTCGAGGCATTACCCTTCAACGTAGCGCCGACCGTCCCTTGTAGCGCCACGTTCAAGCCAGATGCGGATATGTCCCCGCCAGACGAGTTGACACTCACGCCGTTCGAGCCATCGACCTTGACCGTTGCGGCCTTGACCTCGGCGCTGCTGCTGCCTTCTACGATGACGGTTGCGCCCTTGATAGTGATACCGCTGCTATCGAGCAAGATGCTGCTGCCGCCAACTTTGAACTCGATCGACTGCTTGGCCTGCGTAGCGCTCTTGCCTGCTTCGATTGCGGTGATCTGATTGCCATTCCGGATAGTCAGCGTGTCGTTGCCAACCGCAATGTCGACCTTACGATGCCCCTGCTTCACTGTTTGTTCGACATCGCCAGTACTGACCAGCAAAGCGTGCTTGCCGGTTCTGACCTCGGTCGTGGTATCGCCCTCCACGGTCAATGTGTAGGTGCCTTTGGTGACGGTGCAGGCGCTATTGCCTTCAGTCACGGTTTCGGTGCGATTGTTTTTGATTTCGACCGTCCGGTCATGACCGACTTTGAGTTCGTCGTCATTTTTTACTAGCCGATGAAAATTTTTCTCGGCCTGAAAATGGATGGCTTCAGCGTCCTTTTTGTCTTCGAAGCGCAGTTCGTTGAAGTTTTCCCCCGTGCCGCCCGGCGTGCTCCGACTTTTGATTCCGCTTTGTGTTTTATTGCCCGGTAGCGAATATGGAGGCATCTTGTGGGCGTTATAGATCTGGCCGGTAATAATCGGCCGGTCAGGATCCCCTTCCATGAAATCGACGATGACTTCTTGACCCACCCGAGGGATGTGCAGCGTGCCCCAATTCACGCCGGCCCAGCTTTGCGAAACACGGATCCAGCACGAGCTTTGATCGTTGCCTTGCCCGGCCCTGTCCCAATGAAACTGTACTTTTACCCGACCATATTTATCGGTATAGATTTCTTCGCCGCTCGGGCCGACGACGATAGCGGTTTGCGTTCCGAACATAATCGGTCTCGACGTCGCTCGCGGCGGACGGTAAATCGTCGCTTTGGGTTGGCAGGTGAAGCGGTTTTCGTAATGCCCATCGCCATCGGACCATGGCAGGTTGTTGACGGCCTCGTGACGCACGGACAACAGCAAGTACTCGGCGTTATAGTCGCTGCGAAAATGTTGGGTTAGCGTAAAACCACGCCCGGCCTCCAAGGTCCGGCAGGTGCCCGCGCCCTCGATGCGCACTTGTCGCGCTTCCCATTCCTGCATGCGCAATTTCGCGTCGTTCGCTCCGGCACTCACATTACTGTGCCTACCAGGATAATCGTAGACATCGAGAGCGCTTTGTCTGCCTTGAGTTGCCACGGTTTGGCTCGACGCGATCAGTCTGCTCGCCGGTTGTTCGAAGTCGAAATTGTCCAGCGACACACCGACCGGCGTTACAGTCAGCGATTGCTGCCAGGACGCGATGTCATCTCCTTGGCTCGATCCTGCTTTAGGCCGATAAGGAATCGATGATTTTCCCGCGCAGGCGGGAATCGCCGAACTGGCATCGGCAAGCACCATGGTGTGCTTGCCGTCGGCATGCTGAAAATAATAAAAAATGCCTTCCTCCTCCATCAGCCGGCTAACGAAATCGAAATCGGACTCACGGTACTGCACGCAGTAAATGCGTGTGTCGTAGGATTTGGACAGAGATGTCTTGAAATCGTTGAAACCTCGTGTCTTGAAGACGTTTTCGATGATTTGCGGCACCGATTTGTCCTGAAACACGCGGCAGTTGGCCGTATGTTGCAGCAACCACAGCCACGGTACGAGCACAGCTCGATAGCGATAACGCGTCTCTTCGGTGCCGATCTGAGAAAAGTGGCTAATTACGCCATGCCAGTAGCGATTGCCATCGTCAGACAATTTGATCCGCAGAGTTGCGGTCTTGCCTACCAACGCATCAAAATCGATGTTCTCGGTTTCCGATAAAGCGTCCAGGGTAAAGGAGTACAAACCGGAGACACGCTCCTCGCCACTGATGAGCTGAACCAGCAGCGCATCTTTTCCCAATGGCGTGGTCAGGCCCAGCAGCCGTTTATCGCTCGTCAATGGCATCTTGGCTATCCGTCGAAAAATGGGTGATTACGCGTTCTTTTCCGCCCGAACGACCTGGCGCCGACGGCGACGCGGATCCAGGCGGATCCTCGGGTGCCGCCTCGATGTCGGCTGGGATCAATACGTAAGAAAAACCGCCCTGCGCGTCGACTGAAACGCTGATGCTCTCCACCGGCTGGCCCTCGGCAATCCGGCCAAGCATGGCCTGAGCTATCGCTGGCAATAAGGTGCCGTGTACGACGTTGTCGATGTTGCGGGCACCGCTATCGACCTCGGTGCAGCGTGCAGCAATCTCAGCAACCAATTTTTCGTCGTAAACGAAACTGGAATTGTGGTTAAGTCTTACTCGTTGCTCGATCTTGGCAAGCTTGAGCCGGACGATTCTCTCGAGCACCTTGTCCTTGAGCGGATAGAAAGGCACCACCTGCAATCGTCCAAGAAATGCCTGCGTGAACGTCTGGTTCAGTTCGTCTCGCAGCACGTCGCGCAGCGTTTCCACTGACGGCATTGAGACGACGTTGCGACACGCATTCATGATGATGTCGGTCCCGACATTCGAGGTGAGCAAGATCACTGTGTTCTTGAAGTTGACCTCTCGGCCCTCCGCATCATCCATCACGCCCTTGTCGAAAACTTGAAAGAACGTTTCCAGCACATCTGGATGGGCCTTCTCCACTTCGTTTCCAGCACATCTGGATGGGCCTTCTCCACTTCATCGAGTAGCACGACGCTATATGGCTTGCGGCGAACCGCTTCCGTGAGAATCCCGCCTTCCCCATAACCCACGTAACCGGGTGGCGAGCCTCTGAGGCTGGAGACCGTATGCGCTTCCTGATACTCCGACATATTGATGGTGATCAGGTTGCGCTCGCCGCCGTAAAGAATGTCGGCCAGCGCCAGGGCGGTTTCTGTTTTGCCCACGCCACTCGCGCCAACGAGCAGGAAAACGCCGATCGGCTTGCCAGGATCTTCAAGCCCAGCGCGCGCTATGCTGATGCGCTGCGAGATGGCTTGTAGCGCGTGATCCTGGCCGATGACGCGCTCGGCCAAGCTGGCATCGAGCCGGAGAACGGTCGCCATCTCGTCTCGCAGCATTTTCCCCAGAGGAATGCCAGTCCAGTCCGAGACTACAGCGCCGACGGTCTGTTCATCGACACATAGGTATGCGAGGGGCTGCTGGACTTGCAATTGATCGAGCTGCTCGGTGAGCTCAGCCAGTTGTGTCAAAAGGGCCTCGCGCTGCGAACCCTGCGGGCGAGTCTGCGCATCCGCCTCTAACCGATCCTGCACAGCACGTATCGAGGACACGAGTCTCGCCTCGACCTGCCAACGCGACTCCAACTCCGCGAGCTCACGCCGAGCCGTTTGCAGTTGCTCGGCCAATTCAGCCATACGCTGGTCATGCTTGCCCCCGCCGGCCGTCTCTTTCTCCAATACGTCGATTTCGGCGACGATGCCCTCGATGCCGCGACGGGCGTCTTCAACAGCAGCCGGCGTGGCCGACTGGCCGATGGCGATGCGGGCGCAAGCCGTATCCAACACGCTGACCGCCTTGTCCGGCAACTGCCGCCCCGTGATGTAGCGCTGCGAAAGCCTGACCGCCGCGACCAGCGCTTCGTCAAGCACGCGTACATGATGGTGCTGCTGCATCTTATCCAACAGGCCGCGCAGCATGACGATTCCCTGTGCTTCATTTGGTTCGTCTACCTTGACCACTTGAAAGCGTCGGGTGAGTGCAGGATCTTTCTCAACGTATTTTTTGTATTCCGACCAGGTTGTAGCGGCAATGGTACGCAACTCGCCGCGTGCCAAGGCCGGTTTGAGCAAATTCGCCGCATCGTGCTGACCTGCCTGGCCACCAGCGCCGACCAGCGTGTGCGCCTCGTCGATGAACAAGATGATGGGTTTGAGACTGGCCTTGGTTTCGTCAATCACCGACTTCAACCGGCGCTCGAACTCTCCTTTTACGCTGGCACCCGCCTGCAGCAATCCCAAATCTAGCATTCGCAGTTCGACGTTTCGCAGCGCCGGCGGGACATCGTCGACGGCGATGCGCAACGCCAAACCTTCGACCACGGCAGTCTTACCCACGCCGGCCTCGCCGGTCAGGATGGGATTGTTCTGGCGACGACGCGTCAAAATATCGACCATTTGGCGAATCTCGGCGTCGCGGCCCAGAACCGGGTCGATCTGACCATGGCGTGCCTGCTCTGTCAGGTTGACGGTGTATTGATCCAGCGCCGGGCTTGCCCCCTGGCGCGCTTGTGTGCCCGCGCCGTACGACTCGCCGGCCATGGCCATGGCCGCCTCGCGCGAGTTGGCGGTGATGCTGTCGAAATTGCTCTGTAGATTCTCGGCGGATAGGCTTGCCAGATCCGTCGACCCGTGCTTGACCAGTTGCGACAGTGCGCGGTCGGTCAGTAGCGATAGGAACAGGTGGCCGCTGCGTATGCATCTCGCGTTGCAGTTCACAGACGCGACGAGCCACGCGTCCTGAAGCAATGCCGGCAAACGGCCCGAGAGCACTGGATTGCGCGTGTTGCCAGTTTTGAATCCGGCAAGCGTGTTGTTCAGATCGCGTTCGAACCGGCCTTCGTCAAAATCGTAGTGACGTAAGATCGCGAGCAAATCGGTATCGCCGACTTCCAATAACTTTATCAGCACATGTTCGATATCCACTTCATAATGGCCTAGTGCAATGCACAGCCCAGCTGCCGATTCCATGGCGCCACTGCAAATGGGGTTTAGCTTGCCAATCAATGACTTCAAGTCGATGGACATTCCGGCTCCTGATGTAGATATGTGTTAGCGGCGTGCGAGCGATCCTTAAGGACGTGCGACCTCGTTCAACGCGTTGGTAATCGTGCGCGGTACGCGCTTGAGCCGCACTTCCCTCTCATGCCGTCCAACCCGCGGCATGGTCGGACAGAATGACGTTGCTTGCATCTTCGACTGCCGTCTTCTGCCCTCTGAGCCAAGTGGTCCAGCCCAGACGCGCATCGTTTTTTTCCAGTGCGCCTAGCGAACATCGTGGTATTTCACGCTTATCGAGCACAAGTTGAACATCGAATTCCAGTGTGTGGCCGACACAAAATTTCACCATCTTGCTCAGCGCCCGATAGGCACAGCCCGAGGGCAAAAAGTCGTCGAAGCGACGGCGCATGATGGGACCTATGCGAATCCGGAACTTGGTCTGACAGTCCCACGCCTGCTGGCCCAACATCGGGTGATCGCCGAGCGTGCAGTTTTGCAAGCCCAGGCGGGAGCGGGCCGACTCGTCCAAAAGCAGCCAACGGCCGCGAAACTGTTCGATTTCGATGGGCACGTTAAACTGATCAGCCAACATGGCCTGCAGGCCCTCGACGGTATGCACCCGTTCGGCGAAACGGCCGGCGTAGAACGCGAACCACTGATCGTCGACGCCGTAGCCGCGCAGTCGGTTTTTCAGGCCGGGGGTACCCAGGCCAACCAGCGATAAAACCTGACGCTGGAAAAGATCCCGCCCGCCGCGCTCGTAGTCGATAAAGACATGATGCTTTTGCCAAGCCTGGTAGAAGAGCGTCGTCAACCGGCGGCAAAACAGATCGAAAAATTCGTGCGCGGTCTGATCGCGGTGGCGATAACGCCGCTCCAGTACCATCTCGGTGTAGTAAGCCGGTAGCGCACCAAAGGGGCCCGTCAAACCCATGAAGGTGACGGTCATCACCGGCAACTTCATGGGCTCGGGCGGGGTTAACGAGTAAATGGCGCTGGCGGGTGCTTCCAGCGACAAAAGCGTTCGAAACCTGACGGGATCGTCGTTACAAAGCGGATCGCGACGCGTCTGCGCCGCCTTGAGTAAGCGAACGGCCTGAAAAAAATCGAAGGCATAAGGCCGTTTGTAGAGATCGCCAAGTACGCCATAAGCACTCACGACAGCACCGCCTTTCCGGCGCGTGGCGGCCAGGTTTTCAGGGGTTTTTCACGTTGGTGGGTTCTCACCGTCAGTTGCGTGAAGCTGTTGATCGAGCCATACAGACCAAAGAATCGCTCCAGCACGCTACATAGCAGGTACAGTCCTGCGCCTTCGAACTGCGCCTCATCCAACTCGAGTTCGACGGCGATGCCGCGAACGAAGGTAGCCTGATTGCGGGCCGTCAGCTTGGCAAGGGTAGGCTTGCTGCGAACGCGTGCGATGCCCATGATCTGCTTTCGGGTCGATACCGAGTTTCCAAAGTTGTATAGCCCCAGCAGTTCGCGAAACGCTTCGGAGCTTTCGTTTTCGCCATCCGCAATCGACAGGTGATTAAGACTTAGGTGCGAAATCAAACGCCACGCCGCCGAACGCCCCATAGCGGGCCGCTGAGTGGCAGTGGGTTTGCGCAGACAGTGAATACGCGACACGGGCGAGCCGCCGTCGACCTCGAAGTCGCCCTGCTCGCCGCCAAATGGCAGCAAGGCGGGGAGCTCCCGATTGGTGCAGGTCACCTCGATGCTGAGCGCCTCGGTGGCAGGCAAACTGGGATCGAAGTTCATATCGACCAAGGACAAGTACATGTCGGTGCCTGGATCGTCGGCGCGCACACTATCTCGGCGCGTCGCCAGCCAGAAGGTCTCCTTCGGTTCGACTTCGTTGGCGTGATGCAGCCCAAAGAACGGCAGATACTCGACGATATCGGTTGTGCCGTCGTCCATCACCAGCTTACGCACCGAATCCACCGAATACACTTCCATGCCCCATAAGCGGCGCACGTCAGGGATGACCTGGTATTCGGTCTTCAGATGAGAAATCTGGAGTGGCTCGGCCCTTTGCTTGAATAGATTGACGATGGGTGCGCAGCCCAGCCGAAACGTATCGGCGTTGATCGTGTCCGCCAGTTTGGTCAGACGCTCGGCGCGTTCGAACTCTTTGATGTAGATGGCTATCTCGATGTCACGGCACATTGGCGGCAAACATGCTCGATCGAGCCCGGCGACATCGAAAAACATGAACTTGTCCGGGAAGGCGAAATACTCCTGCACGAGCCGGTAAGCAATCGACGAGCGCTTGTCGTAATCGAGCAAGCCTTCGTCCTCGTCGAATCCAACCGGACGAATTGAATCCGACGGCAGGGCCGTTTCCTGGTCGCCCGCGCGCACACCGATTCTGGCAACGCTGTTGAACAGCAGTTCATACAACGCGTGCATCAGAGGCGGTTCGCCTTGCAGAAAAAACCGCAACCGGTCGATGCCAAGTTCATTGAGAGTCTGACCAGGATGCGCCTGTATGCGAATACGCACGATGGCGGCAGCCCCACCACGGCGCAGCGAAAAATCGCCGCGATTGACGAGTTCGAAGCGTCCGTCGGCCACTGAAACCGGCCATAGATCTACGGGATATGCGGTACGAAACCGGCAGGGCATCCCGTTGACTTGCCGCGACAGCAACTGAGTGTGCCGCGCAATGCTCAACTTGCCCGACAGGCTGATATGTACAGGATCGACCGAGAACTGTACGATCGACATCGATGGAACCGGGCGCAGGTAGTGCGGATAAAGTACGTTGAGAAGTGCGTCGGTAATTTCCGGAAACTCATCGTCCAGCTTATGGTGTATCCGCGCCGATAGAAAGGCGAACGACTCGATGAGCCGCTCGACATGCGGATCCTCCGACGCGCCTTCCTCCAGCAGCAATCGGCTGGCCACCTTGGGAAACTGGCTGGAGAATTCGCGTCCGAGCTGACGTAAAGAGGCCAGTTCGCGGTTGTAGTAGGGAAGCAATCCGTTATGCATGTAGTAGGGAAGCAATCCGTTATGCATGAAATATCCCGGAATTGATCAGCTACGCGATTTGATACAGCTGCGTGGCGACATCGAGCACCACGTCAAATGCCACAGGCTCACTCAATGATTCGATGTGTAATAAAGCTTCTATACGGAAGCTGAAGGCGCTCGTCTGCTCCTGCTGCACCAAGTGCACTTTCACCTGCTTTAGGCGAGGTTCGAAGCGCGCGATGACCAACTGGATTTCCGTGCGAATACGCGCCTGGTCGGTTTGGCTGACCGCACTCAAGGTCGAGAAGTCCGGCAGTCCATAATTCACCACCGATCGTGCCAGTTCAGGGAAAGCATTCAGGTCCAAGGCAGATTGGGCGCGACTGTTGAGCAAGCCCTCGAGATCACGCACCACCGCATGCCGCAGTCGTTCGAGCGCTTGTAGGCCAGCGGGCAGATAATCCCGAACCTCTAGCGGGGCGTCGTCGAACAATCTGTCCAACACTGACGGCGTAATGCGCATCGAATATAAGCGTGTCGGCATGGCGAACCTGAATGCTGTTGCGGGCTAGAACTGTGGCCCGCACTGCACAGTGTCAACGCGATTAGACTTTCTTGTTGAGCGTGATGTCCCAGCCCTCGGGTCCGATCTTGCTATCCTTCTTACCGTCGTGCTTGATCGGGGTGTATTCCCAAGTGACTTTGGCATAGGCAAAAGACAAGCTCTCGGTCGGACGATCGTCGCCACCCGAACTGCCACTCCACTGTATGTTTTCGAGCATCACGTTTTCGAACACGTATTTGACATAAGTGTGCTTATCGCCAGTGGTCAGACACAGTTCGATTTCCGCCTTCGGGAAGTGCGTGCCGACCGCCGCGGCGGAAGCCAGCTTGACCGACGCCTTGTCAAACCTCTTCAGTACGTTCATCGACGAAAACGACGCCTTTCCAGCGGTCAGCCCGCCCGTCGCGCTACCAACCGTCACCGGGTTGTTGATACCCAAATTGAACGAGTACAACTCGATCCAATCCTTGTGAGCATCGTCGGTACTTTCGCCTTTAATATCCCCGAGTTTCAGGTAAGAATCGTAAGCCATGTGAGTTTTCTCCTTGTTGAGTGTGGGTAAAGCTAGAAGAGCGTTCGAGCTGCGTTAAATCTGCACGAGCCGACAATGACAAATGTTTATTGGGCAGGCGGAGGCAGTTGAGCGACAAGACGCAAACTGGCGGTCAGGCCTTCAAGCTGGAAGTGCGGCTTGAGAAAAGCAACGGCGGTATAAAAGCCAGGTTTTCCGGGAATTTCGGACACGTCCACACGGGCCTCGCGCAGCGGGTACTTGGCTTTGATCTCCTGACCCGCGTCGTCGGAACCCACAACGTAGTTATTAATCCAACGATTCAGGAACTCTTCGCAATCGCTACGTGTCATGAAGGTGCCGATCTTGTCGCGAACCATCGACTTGAGATAGTGCGCAAAGCGCGAGGTCGCCATGATGTATTGCAGTTGGCTCGAAAGGCGAGCGTTGGCGTTGGCTGCGTCGGTATCGTATTCCCTGACTTTTTGAACCGACTGGGTCGAAAAGAACGCGGCGTAATTGGTGGCCTTGCAATGTACGAGCGGAATGAAACCGAGATCAGCCAGCTCTTTCTCACGACGATCGGTGATGGCCAGTTCGGTCGGACACTTGAGCGCCACTTCTCCATCATCGGTCGTAAACGTATGAGCAGGCAGGCCCTCGACCTGGCCGCCACCTTCGACACCACGAATGGCCGCACACCAGCCGTATTTCGCATAGGCATTTGTCAGGCGCGTGCCGAGGGCGTAGGACGCGTTCACCCAAAGATATTTGTGATGCTCCTTGCCGCTGACGTCCTCTTCAAAGTTGAAAGCTTCCACCGGCACGGTCGCGGAGCCATACGGCAGCCGACCAAGTACGCGCGGTAGCGTCAGACCGACATAACGTGAATCCTCGGATTGGCGAAACGATTTCCACTTAGCGTAGTCGACGGTGTCGAAACCTTTTGCCAGATCGCGCGGCTTGCAAAGTTCGGTAAGGCTGTCCAGGCCGAACATATTGGCGCTTGCGGCAGAGAAGAACGGAGCGTGCGCCGTTGCGGCCACATGGGAAATTTCTTCGAGCAAATACAGATCTTCGGGATGGTTGCTAAATTCGAAGTCACCGATAAGCGCCGCGAATGGAGCACCGCCGAAAGTGCCGTACTCTTCTTCGTAAACTTTCTTGAACAATGCGGACTGATCAAACTCGGCCGCGCTTTTGAAATCTTTGAGCAAATCCTTTTTAGAGGCATTCAGAACGTTGATCTTCAAGCCCGTGCTGGTCTCGCTCTGATGAACAAGATAATGCAAACCTCGCCAAGAACCTTCCAGTTTCTGGAAACTCTCGTGATGCATGATGGCTGCCAGCTGCGTGGACAGAACACTGTCTATCTCCGCGATACGCGCCTCGATGCTCGCGATCAGATCGTTGGATCGCGTGACCGTACCCGCCAGTACTTCGTTGATGAATCCACCGATCAGATCCTTGGCGCGCGTCTTCTCGGTTTCCGTTCGCGCCAGGTGAGTGTTGTCGATGATGCTATCGAGCAGACTGCCCTCGGCGGCGGCAGAAGCAGCCGCATCTTGAAGTTTTTCACTCATGATTGACCCCTTCTGTGCCATAACCGGTTTCTTTACCTAAGGCTTGCAGCCGGGTCGTATCGTCCAAAATGTCCTGAAGTACCTCGCCCAGTCGCTCGTTGCTGTACATCTTGTTCTTTAGATCGGATAACTTCGCGCGAATCTCCATCAGCTTGCGCAGCGGCTCGACTTGCGCGGCAACGTGTGCCGGCTCGAAATCGCTGATGCTCTTGAAACTGAGGTTCACGGATAGCTGGCTGTCGTCCCCGGCCAGCGTGTTCTCGACGCCATAGGCAAGACAGGGGGCGGAGCCTTTGAGCACGTCGTTGAAGTTATCGCGATCGATGTTGACGAACTTGCGATCCTTGAGCTTGGGGAGCGGCTCGGCCGGCTGGCCTGAAAGATCCGCGATGACCCCCATCACAAAAGGGAGCTCCTTCTTCTCGATGGAATCGCCGATTTCGACGTCGTACGTAATTTGCACGCGCGGTGCCCGCACCCGATCGAGCGTGTGTTGCCTGCTTTCATTCGCCATGACTAGTCTCCAAGATCAAACAATTCCGGTACGGAAATGTCGCTGCGGCATGCATAGGCTCGACCCGTAGCAAGACAGGCGGAAGCGTGTTTTCACGCTCGCTTCTCCGTTGCATGCGCGGCCCAAACGTCGTTCCGCAAGGAAAAATTAACACCCGCAAACAGGCCATATGTGTAATGACCCAGCAGAACCTGCTCAGGTTAAGCGGCTAAAGCAGATGCCTCAGCCGGGGTCTTCATGCCGAGCGCCTGGTGCGGTCGTCGGTTGTTGTAAAAGCGTATCCAGTCCCCTAGAA